>Ga0209916_1000022_pt1 | contig 478851 bp, 440 predicted proteins | sample ThiBio_1000_plan_FD_183956 | JGI IMG/M metagenome (GOLD analysis project Ga0209916, IMG submission 183956) | Wastewater bioreactor microbial communities from Cape Town, South Africa - Thiocy_solids_2 (SPAdes) | ecosystem: Engineered > Bioreactor > Thiocyanate-remediating > Anaerobic-Aerobic ... | reverse complement strand
GCCGACGCTCCGGCTGGGTCAGTAATTCCATCACTTCCTGCTTACTGTTGGTCATAAACACAGTCGTATGTCTACCTGCTATTTTAAGCGGGTGACTGTGTCCGGGGGTTCAGGGGGCTAATCCACTGACTGGGTCACTCCCAGCAATGCTGCGGCACGGGTGAAGCTGCCTTCCCGTGCAACGGTGACGAAATACAGGAGATCGTTGAGGTTGTGTCTGGCCATGAAACCAGTATTTCACGAACAATTAATTAGTACAACTAATAAGGCATTTAAGACTTCATTAGCTAGTCAATGCCCTTCATCTCCGTCATGATGCACGTCGTAGAAAGACTCGACGCGCCGCTGGTGTACGCATCGCCTTCGAGTGTGGTGAGCTGGTGCGGCATGCACCGCTCGATTGAGATAGGAAAGGACATTTATTGTGAATGTAGTTGCTGAAGCCGACAGGGCTGTCTCTCGCCAAGAAGGTGCGGATACGGGGCGCCGTAACTTGCTCAAACTGACGGGTTTGGGGATCGCTGCGATGACCGGGGCCATGACTACGGGGTCGGCCTTCGCGCAGCGCCAGGAGTCGCTTGGCGACAAGTGGGATAAGACCTTTCCCAAAAGCAGCCGCGTGAATCATACGAAAGTCGTCTTCAAGAATCGCTACGGCATCACCTTGGCGGCTGATTTGTATCAGCCAAAGGGCACCAGAGGCAAATTGGCCGCACTCGCTGTCAGTGGCCCCTTCGGCGCAGTGAAGGAGCAGTCCTCGGGCCTGTATGCACAGACTATGGCCGAGCGCGGGTTCATTACGCTGGCGTTCGACCCCTCGTACACCGGGGAAAGCGGTGGTGAGCCACGCAATGTGGCCTCGGCGGACATCAATACCGAGGACTTCAGCGCCGCTGTGGATTTCCTGGGTCTGCATCCAAATGTGGATCGCAACCGCATTGGGGTGATCGGAATCTGCGGCTTGAGCGGCATGGCGCTGACCGCCGCAAGCAGCGATTCTCGTATTAAGGCGGTGGCCACAGCCTCTATGTACGACATGTCCCGCAGCATCAGTCGCGGCTACAAAGACGGCTACACGCTGGAACAACGCCACAAGATCATCGATTACCTCAGCCAGCAGCGTTGGGTGGATGCGGAAAACGGCCGATATGGATTGGGATATCACGAAGTCCCGTTTGACGCGAACGGCAATATCGTGAAGGGGCAGCGCGTCCTTCCCGAGACTCTGCCCTCCAATGCCGACCCGGTTCTGGCTGCCTTCTTTGATTACTATCGGACTCCACGCGGCTTCCATCCCCGCAGCATCAACTCGACCACTGCGTGGACGGCCACAACACCCGTCTCGTTCTTCGGCTTCCCGATGTATGCCAACGTCGGGATGATCTCGCCACGTCCGATCCTGCTGATTGCGGGAGAAAATGCTCACTCACGCTATTACTCGGAAGATGTTTACAAAGGGGCTTCCGATCCCAAGGAGTTGCTGATCGTCCCCGGTGCAGACCACGTCGATCTTTATGACCAAGCGGACAAGATTCCGTTTGACAGGCTGACAGCATATTTCAATCGGCATCTGGTTTGAATGAGCAAAGTACGGCAACGCATTCCATGACGGATCAAGCAAACAGTGCTCTCACCAGCACCTCTTCCTCTGCACGAGGGGTCAGCGCACCGCCCGCCTATTGGGGTGGCGTCTTCGCAATGACGCTGTGCGTCTTCGCGCTCATCGCCTCCGAGTTCATGCCCGTGAGCCTGCTCACGCCCATGGCGGCCGACCTGCGGGTCACTGAAGGCATGGCTGGATGGGGTATTGCGGCATCCGGTGCCTTGGCCGTGCTGACGAGCCTGTTCATCTCTACGCTGGCGCGGCGCATGAACCGCAAGACGCTGCTCCTGGGTCTGACTGGGATTATGGCTGTGTCGGGCGCAGTCATCGCGCTGGCACCGAACTATCTCGTCTACATGATCGGGCGCTCGCTCATCGGCGTGGTGGTGGGCGGCTTCTGGTCGATGTCAGCGGCCACCGCCATGCGGCTCGTACCGACTGACCGGGTGCCGCGCGCATTGGCGATCTTCAATGGCGGCAACGCGCTGGCGACTGTGGTGGCTGCGCCGCTGGGTGCCTGGCTGGGTGGAGCCATCGGTTGGCGCGGGGCCTTCTTTTGCCTGGTGCCAGTGGCACTGGCTGCGTTCCTCTGGCAGTGGGTCAGCCTGCCCTCCATGCATATCGAACCCCGCAAGACTGGCCCTGGGCATGCATTCAAACTCTTCCGTAGCCGGGTCGTGACCCTGGGCATGCTGGGTGTGGGCCTCTTCTTCATGGGCCAGTTCACTTTGTTCACCTATGTGCGCCCCTTTCTGGAAACCGTTACACGGGTCGATGACTCCATGGTGACTATGATTTTGCTGGTCATCGGGGTAGCAGGCTTCATTGGCACCACGATGATCGGCATGATGCTCAGGTGGGGCCTCTACCGGGCTCTAATCTGCATCCCGGTGCTGATGGCGGCCATCGCTATATCTCTAGCCGAATTCGGCAACAGCTCGTCCGCAGTGATAGCGCTACTGGGCTTTTGGGGGCTGGTCGCCACTGCCGCACCGGTGGGGTGGTGGATCTGGGTGCCCCGCACATTTCCACAGGACGCTGAAGCGGGGGGTGGATTGATGGTGGCCGTGGTGCAGTTCTCGATCGCATTGGGCTCCACTGCGGGTGGTCTGTTGTTCGATCATAGCGGATACCAGAGCATGCTCGCAGCTAGTGCCGCTATCTTGCTTGTGGCCGCTGTGCTGATTTTCCTGACTGCACGCGCCGAGATGACGCGAGCCTATGAACGATGTGGTCTCCAGGGAGCAGCGGCATGATCTGCATCATCACGCAATGTCCATGACCAGCGAGAAGGCTGCCCCGGCGGCTGGAAGCCAGCTCGGGAGCAGGTGTTTAAATGATTCAGAAATTCAAGGAGTAACAGTATGACCATAAAAGCCTACGGCGCCCGCGCCGGTAATCTCCCACTGGAGCCGCTTGCAATTACACGCCGCGCACCCGGCGAGCATGACGTGCAGATCGACATCGCCTACTGTGGCGTCTGCCATTCAGATTTGCACCAGGTACGTTCGGAATGGGCAGGTACGCTCTACCCCTGCGTGCCCGGCCACGAGATCGTGGGACGTGTCTCGGCCGTGGGCGCCCATGTGTCCAGCCATAAGGTCGGCGACCTCGTGGGAGTGGGTTGTATCGTGGACAGTTGCCAGCATTGTGCTGAGTGCGATGAAGGGCTGGAGAACTACTGCGACCACATGGTGGGAACCTACAACTTTCCCACACCCGACGCACCTGGACACACCCTGGGTGGTTATTCGCAGCAGATCGTCGTGCACGAGCGCTATGTGTTGCACGTCCGGCATCCCAAGGAACAACTGGCCGCCGTGGCGCCGTTGCTGTGCGCAGGCATCACCACCTATTCGCCGCTGCGCCACTGGAAGGTAGGGCCGGGCCACAAGGTGGGCGTGGTCGGCATCGGCGGACTGGGCCATATGGGCATCAAGCTTGCGAACGCAATGGGCGCGCATGTGGTGGCCTTCACTACGTCAGAATCCAAGCGTGAAGCGGCCAAGGCGCTGGGAGCCCACGAAGTGGTCGTCTCCCGCAACCCCGAAGAAATGGCGGTGCATGCTCAGAGCCTGGATTTCATCCTCAACACGGTGGCTGCGCCACACGACCTCGATGCGTTTCTTACCCTCCTCAAGCGTGATGGCACGATGACGTTGGTGGGTGCGCCCGCCACGCCGCACCCGTCGCCTGAGGTATTCAACCTGATCATGAAACGCCGCAGCCTGGCGGGCTCGATGATAGGCGGCATCCCCGAGACCCAGGAGATGCTGGATTTCTGCGCCGAGCACGGCATCGTTGCGGACATTGAAATGATCCGCGCCGATCAGGTCAACGAGGCCTACGAACGGATGCTCAAGGGCGATGTGAAATACCGCTTCGTCATCGACTGCGCGTCACTCGGAACTTGACAATCGGGGTCGGATGCCTCCTTGTGAGGAAAAGCCGACTGCCATCTGTTATACAGGCTGACGGCTAGTAGCTATAGGTATTTCTTGAAGCTGCCAGCGGTCAGGCTCACGGTCAGTCCCAGCAAGGCTGCGCTGGGCAGCAGAATCACCAGCGGGTGCACCGAGATCGGCAGAGCCAGATAGGAGACCCACGGCAGCACGGCCAGCGGCATCAGGCTGGCCTTCGCGCGGTGGTAGATAAAGCCCGATTCACGGCCTGCCCCGAACCGGCGCACATCCCGCCGCACCAGGCCGTCAATCAGACCGACGAACGCAGCCGTGAAGATCAACGGCAGTGTAAGTACCAGAACCAGCAGGCGCACCAGGAATGTGAGTGTCGTGAAAGCCGCAGCGATCAGGTAGCTCTCGGTCCAGACATAGACTTGGCTGCTGTAGTAGCGGAAACTGCGCAACCGACCCTGGCTGGGTGCGCGGGCACGCTCGGCAGTCTGGCTTATGCGCTTCAGCAGCCCCGAGCGCACGAACACCCACTCGTAGCCGACGTCCGCAAGCTCATGGGCTGTGCGACCCGGCTCTTGCAGGATCACGCTGCGAGTGAAGTGGCCCGATAAATGTCCCAGTTCATATTGCAACATCTGCTGCGAATGGCGCCAGCCCTGATCCTTCCAGAACATATGCATGCCGACACACTCCACCACGATCGAAAACAGCAGCGAGCCGATCAGCACTCCCAGCAACCGGAACGGCAAAGTGATAGCACCAACGATCAGGCCCTGGCGCTGACTCTGCTCCCTCTGTACAGTCGAGGCGGCGTCTGTCATCACAAGGCCTCATCGCCGACGCTTTCGTCAGCAGCAGCAACAACAGAAGCGGGTTCAGCCACATCGGCATTATTCAACAAGTCGTCGGGCAAGACCGTCCCCTGTGGCGCCTGGGAACTCGTGAATTCCCACCACTGCGTGGCCTCAACGTAGCTTTGACGCATGTAGCCCGCGAGCTGCCGCAGATCCTGCGGCATGACCTCATCGAGGTCGGGCGCGGGCAGCGGCATGCGCACTTTCCACAGACTTCCCCCCTGCATCAAGGCGAAACACTGTCCCTTGGGAAGCTGGACCACATGTGAGGGTTCGATCATCGGCACGCTCTGCATGCTGATGCGGTCTTGTGTGGCGCTGGTGAAGTCCGTCGCACCATGGATATCCGAACTGTCCGTGGCCCCCGAGACGATCGTAGTGGTATAGACCTCGACCTTGGGCAATTGCCGGGTCAGCAGTTCGGCGGTCGCTGTCTCGCGCACGCGCAGCATGAACAGGTTGTTGAAGTTGCCGATGACCTGGCCGGCTTTGGCGCGGTTGCCAATGCGTGCCTCAATGTCCGAGAGCGTTTGTGTGTAGGCCGAGACCTGGATGCCCGCGCCGCCCCCTTTGTTGACCATCGGGATGAACTCATCGCCCATCAGCTCATTGAATTCGTCCGCGTGGACATTGATCGGCACCCGTGCGTCGGCCACGGCGCCGGGCAGGCCATCGTCGATCCCGTGCTTGTAGATGTGGCCGGCCACCGACACTAGGTCGGCAAACATGGAGTTGCCCACCGCCGCGGCGACCTCGGCGTCCGAGAGCGCATCCAGGCCCACATAGACCACCGCCCGCTTTCGGATGATCTGCATCCAGTCGAAGATGGGCCTGGGGTCGTTCAGATCAGCATAGTCCGGCGCCAGAAGCTGGGCGATCTTGCCGCTGGTGAGTTTTTCCAGCAGTGGCAGCAGCGAGGCGACGATCTTGTCGAAGTACGTCCTGTCGTACCGAACGGCCGAGCGCAGGCCGTCCAATACGGGGTCGTAGTTGCGCACCTGGGAGAGGTACTGTTCGAGTGCCACGACGCGCTTCTCGCGCCCGATCATGTTGCGTGGGATATTCTTGTCGTTGAGCCGAGCCTCCAGTTGAACAATGATTTCCCAGGCCTTGGGCTCGGTCCTGGCAAAGTAATGCTGGGCGTACTCGATGAACAGGGCATCGATGTTGATGACGTGGCGCTGGATCAGCATGTAATCCGGACGCTGCCCCAGTTCCACCAAGGCGCGCGCGATGATGTTCACGAAGCGCCACGCGAACTCCCTGAAGGCCGCGCTGTTGCCTTCGCCAGAGAGTTGTCCCGCGATGCGCGTGGCGACTTCCGAGATGCGACCGAAGCGGCCCACGGCGTTGTAGCGGGCACTGATTTCGGGCCAGCCCAGGTGAAAAATATAGAATTCGCCCTCTCGGCCCGCGCGCTTGGCCTCAACATACATTCGCTTCAGGAGATCCGCGTCCCCCTTGGGATCGAAGACGATGACGACCTCGTGCTCACCCGCGGTGCTCCTGCGGCGAATGTCCTGCGTGATGAAAAGCTCGGCTAGGCGGGTCTTGCCCACGCGCGTCGTGCCCAGCACGAGCGTATGCCCGACCCGTTCGGCCAGCGGCAGGCTGACGTCCACCTCGTCGGGCTCGATGCCGTGCAGCCGCGGCAGGCCGCCCACGGGTGGCAGTGGTCGAACGGGATTGAACGGCACATCCCAGGCGGTCAGCCGCGCAAGGCCGGATAACGGGAACGGCGCAAACTCCAGCCGCTCCTCCAGACGCCGTGCCAGCCGGTAGGCGCGCGTCGGCTCGACGTAGCGGCGAAATTCGGGCCGGTACGTCTGTGTGAGCCGATGGGTGTGCTTCTGCTCCCACAGAAACCCGCGCCCGATGAACAGGCGCTGTTGACTGACCGGCACGTCGCGGCTGGTCATCACATAGCGTGGCAGGCGGCGGATATTGCGCCGGTAGCGCAGGATGACGCGGGCATCGCGATAGCGGATCGCGCCATAGGCGATGAACGCCAGCGCACTGCCCACGCCCATTGTTGGGCTTAGCGCCAGCGACCAGGGGGCCACCAAGGACAGAAACGCGGCACCCGCACACGCCGCAACGGTGTATAGCTCCACCGCTGGGCGCAGCAGCACCTCGACCGGCTGCTTGCTCGACACGGTCTCACTGCTCGATGCCGGTGGCCGTGACGAGCGCCGGATAGTGGTGCAGACCCAGGCGTTCGGCCAGATCGTCGCCGGCCACCGGCGCAAGCGGCACGCCGGGCGCCAACGCGCGCAGCCGCGCCAGGGCCTGCGCGGTCTCGACGTTCACCACCAGACCGACCGCGCCGCGCTCGCGCAGCGAGGCCGCATGGTGGCGCAGCCAGGCCTGGGAGGCCTCATCGTCACCGATAACTGCGAACGGCCGCAGGCCCGGTGCCTCGATCACCCGCCGCGCGACGGTGCCGGGCGTGAGCTTGGCGCTGCGCACCGGCAGCATGGCGGTCTCGTCAACGGGCGTAGCCGGAATCTGCGGGATAGGAACGGGTGGCAGCACCGTACCGGCGCCGCGTGGCTGAAGGTCAAGGGCTTCGTAGTACGGCAGCGCCGAGTCACCCCCACGGTCTTCGACCACGATCAATGGCTCCTCGGCAGCGTATAGGGCAAGTGGCACCACCGCCGCCAGCATGAACAGGCCTCGCAGGGCTGGATGGAAATGCGTCATCGTGATGTCTCCAGGTGCGCGGCGGGCGCCGCGACAATGGGGTGAGCGCCCCGCACCCGGGCAAGGTGCCGGGACACGCTGCGCCGATACCGCGCGGCGGGTTCGCCGCCTGCTGGGCGGTGGTAGCGGCCTATCGCCAGCAACCAGTCCTCGCCAGGGGTATGCTGTTCGCGCAGAATCTGCGCGGCGATCGCCAGGTTGCGGTACGGGTCCAACAAGTCGCAGGGCTGTTCGTAGCGCTGCTTCTGGTAGCCGAGGTTGATCTGGCCCAGGCCCGCATCGATGCGCGTGTGCGGCGTTGTGCGCATCGCCTGGCGAAGACGGGTGCAGGCGTCGACGCGTGTGGCAAAGCGGTGCGATGCGCCCGCGATGTTTAGCGACCAGGGCCACGGCACGATGCGCCCTGCCCGCGCAATTCCGCTCTCCTGCAACGCCACGGCGTAAAGCACGATCGAAGGCACGCCCGCGCGCTGGGCTGCCAACTGGTAGGCGGGCGGCGGGATTTCCTGCGCACGAACGGGGCCGATCAGCAGAGCCGCCGCGAGCAGCAGCGCACGCAGGCGCCACATGGCGCGTATGGCGGTCAGGGCTCGCGCTGCCATTGGCCGTTCACCTCGCGCACGACCGCGGGCAACTCGCCGGGCAGGCCGAGCGATAGCCAGCGCCCGCTATCATGATTGAGCGTGATGCTGCCGCTACGCACTTGGGCTGGATCAATCCCGGCGCGCCGCGCCCATGCGCGGATACGGGCATCGTCGCCGCGACTGCCAACGACGTAGACGTCGAATGCCGCAGCGGCCGTCTGAAGCCGCTGGACGATCCGGTCGCAGGCCTCGCAGCCATCCTTGACGAACACCGCCATGTGCCCGCTCGACACTTGCTCGCCGGACATCAACGTGCCGCCATCCGAGGGCGTGACGCGCTCGCGCCCGGGATAGAGCCGCTGCCAGGCCTCGTCGTAGGCGCGCTGGTAGACGAGCAGCTTCTCGACACGCCGGGCTTCGGCCTGCGCCTGCAATTCGGCGTAGTGCCGACGTTCTTCATCCGAGCGGGCCTCCACGCCCAGCGCGGAGAGCGGATCCAGATTGGGCGAGTAGATGCCCAGCGGCCCTTCCATCAACTCGCGGTAGCGGGAAAACTCATCGTCACGCAGGCCCCACGCCTTGGCCAGCCGCGCGTCCTGGCTGTGCACGATCTGGCTCTGGCTCGTGCGGGCAGGCTGCACGTTGGAGGTTTGCTGAGGCGTTTGCTGGGCCGACGCTGGCAGATGCAGCGCGGTCAGCAGCGATACCAGGACTATCAGATGATATTTCATCGCATGGCTTCCTCAAGGAATCGCCACGCGGCGCGTGTGCTTGTCAACCAGAAACACCGCTATGTTCCCGTCGATGGCCTGCAAACGCCACGGGCCGACCGCATCACCCGGCAGCAGCGCCTGCACCTGACCAGGGGTGAAGGCCCCCTTGGCCGGCGCAACGGTCAGACTGCGCTCACCCGCGCGCAACTCGACGCCCACGACGCGAAACGGCAACGGTGGCGGCGCAGATTTGACCGCAACCGGCTTGGTCGGCGTGGGTGGTGGACTCGGCGGGGCAGGTGTGACAGCGCGCACCATCGCCTGGTGGGCCTCGATCTGCTCGACCTGCGAGCGCAGCGCCACGAGGTCATCTGCGGCAGCACGGCCATCCAGCCTGTGCTCGACCTGAGCGATTCGGGCCTCCAGCGCCTGGCGGACCTCTTGCAACGCTGCTGGCGTGGCGGCCTGCGGCCGCTGCTGCAAAGTCTGGGTGGCATCCGCTAGCGCGATTACCTGCGCTTCCAGACGGTGCAGGCCTGAATCGACCCGCTCCCGGTCGGCGAGTTCCCCCATTGCCTGGTAGCCCAGAAAGACGCAGATGCTCAAGCCGATCAGCCAAAGCCACAGCAAACTGAGCATGAACACGGCGGCGCTCGGGCGCCGAGGGGAGTGCGGCGTGTTCATGGCTGGACTCCGGGAAGCGGAAATATCTGCACCGCCTCGGCTACGGGCGGCTCGGGCGCCGGCTCGACCCGTGCGGGGGCTGCGGCCCGATCAAAGCAGACTTGGCGCGTGAGGTCGTCCGTGCGCAGTTCCCAGGCCGACCCGGCCAGGGTAAGCAGCGCATCGCGCAGCGTCATTGGTCCCAGATGCAGGTGCGCCGCCGGCAGCGGCAGCGCGTACAGATCGGCTGCGGCCGACGCTGTCTCGCAAAGCTGGTAACCGCTGCGCTTGAGCACATGCCGCAGCCCGTCTACGACCGTGGCGCGGGCGTCCTCGGGCATCGTCACATCGATGACCTGCGCCAGCAGGTCGCGCTGCGCCGCCATCGGCGCAAGCTCCACCAGGGTGTAGCGGCCGTACCGAACAACCGGGACGAATTCGGGTGTGTTGGGTTCGGAAGCGGGCGAGGCTTCTACGATGGAGGCTGGCGCTTGCGGCGCCGTGCGGGTCGCGCAGCCGCTGAGCAGGGCTGCGGCCAGCAGGCTGACGCCGATCAGGTGCCGGTTTGGGTGGTTTACGGGCATGGCTCGGCTCAATTGTTCGATGAGCCAATACCTTCGCAGCATGCCGCGTCGGTTGCCGCAGTCAATGGGAAACGGACTACCACCGGATTGACGCCGCCGAGCAGACTTACAGGCAATGCGGCACACTATTGGTGACTAACCACAACACCGAAACGCAATACTGAAATACGATGACGCCTGAGAACCACGCAGAGCACAGGCATGAGCTAACAAACCATCCCAGCCTTCAGGTATTAATGCCACACCTGAAAATTTATGCCCGTAAGGGGCTAAATGCGCTCCAGTCGGGCAGCAAGACCTTTCCAGGACCCGCTGTAGAGATCTACGCGGCCGACGTGACCGAGCGGGTATCTGAACTGGACAATGCCCTGACGGCTCTGCGTCTAGCCTTGGGTTTCGTGATGGACTTGGGTAGTCAATCAGCTCTAGATCCGGACATTTACCGCTACCACTACGAGAACTTCGTGTTGCGCGTCGTCGGGTTCGTGGATCGGGCACACCGCTTGGTTGGATCGGCATTACTCATGGACAAAGCTAAGTTCGAGAGTGTCGGCGGCAACAGATTCGTCACAAAACAGGTAAAAACCAACTACCCTGACATCCATGCAGCCTTGCAAGGCGTCACACAAGCCGTGGAGAGCTATAAAGGCCCACGCAATGAACTGATCCATTCGGCGGCGTATACCAGTCGCGAACTTGGCCTGTTCCAATCTATCCGCCACTTCGGCTTGGACACGGGAGACATTGACGTGGATGAGCTTGCGAGAGGTTATTTTTCGGGGGGCGCTACGGAAATCGCGCTAACTATTGCTCGCTTGGTCAAGACGCTCGCCAATTTGCTGGATGCTTTGCATCCTCTCTTCCTGATCGCAGTTGATCACGATAACGAACACCTCAAAAAGAAATCGGCCCCCGAAGGGACCGATAAAAGCTGACAACTACTCAGCACACCAACTGGCGGGCTAGCGCAACCTCCACCGAATCACCGTCTTGGTTCAGGACATCAAGCCCGGATTCGGGCACGTCGCCCGACGTGGACTGCGAGACCATAATTTTCTTGGCCATGAGTGCGAGGCACGTCATTTGCGAGGAGCCCGCATAGCCAAGATAGATGACCCGTACCGGCTGCTTCTGGCCAATGCGCCACGAACGGCGCGCCGCCTGCTGCAACGAATACACGTTATAGCCCGACTGCATGAATACAATCGTAGGAAACTCCAACAGATCCAAGCCCGTCTTGACCAGCTCGGGGTTGGTGATGAGCACGTCGATGCCACGATCCAGTTGCTCGGCGATCCAGTCCTCGCGGCGGCTGGCATCCACGCTTGCGCGCAGCACCGCCACCTTGAAGCCTTCCCGCTCCAGCAGCCCCTTCAGGCGCGACATCGTGTCGCGCGTGCCGGTGTAAACCGTGTAGACCAGCGTTTTGCGCCCTGCCGCTTTCTCCTGCTTGCAGACTTCGATCAGGTCCCGTTCCTTGGGCATGACTTCCAGCTCGTTGAACTGAGCCGGAACGAACGCCAGGGTGTTGCGCGTGCGCGGATGCGTCACCGTCTCCGACCGGAAGCAGCAATCCGGCCAGGCCAGCAGCACGTTGAGTACCACACCCAGCAAGGTCGTATCGCGCCGCGCCAGAGCCTGTTTCAGCTCCGCGGTCAGCCGGCCCGTCAGGTCGCGGTAGGCTGCAGCTTGCGCCGCATCCATCTGGACTTCACGAAACTCCTCGTCATACGGGGGCAGGACGTTGCCGCCGATATCCTTGAGTTTGAGAAAGATCGTGAACGGCAGGATGCAGCGCAGCACGCCCTTGGGGCCGAAACCCGGGGCCTTGACCGTGCGCACCGAGACCTTGGTGCCCTTAGCGGTCTTGTGCGCCGTGCCGATGCTCTCGGAATAGACATCCTTCAGGACGCCGTGATCGCGCATGAACGCCATCGCGGCTGACGTCATGCTGCCGCTTTTGGTCGGCCGGTAGCCGTCCTCGATCATCCGCCCAGGCAGCGCCCGAAACAGCAGGTGGAACAAGTCGTCGCCGTAGCCACCCATGAGCGTGCCAGTCAGCAGCAAGGTCTTGCGAGCCTTTGCCGCCAGCACCCCCATGGCCTGGCCCTGGGCACTGCCGCCGTTCTTGTACTCGTGCGCTTCGTCCGCGATCAACAAATCGAATGTGCCCTGCGGCAAATATCTCTTGATGAACTCGGACGGCTGGTAGCCGCCCTCGCCAAAGCCGAACTCCATGTTGGCCATTGCGCGTTCCATGCGCTGCGCCTGACGGTCGGAAAACACCAGTTCGCCGTTACCATCCATGAGGTTGATGAACTCGTGGATGTTGTCGCCCAGCATCGAGACCAGAAAGGCGTCGCCGAACTTCTGCATCAGCTTCTGCGCGGTGACTTCTCCGATGGTCGGGATGCGCTTCAAGGCTTTGAGCACTGCCGAGGACTGGTCGCTGCCAGACAGCGTCCTCGGGCGAATCAGCGTCCACAGGGGCGCGGCGCAATGGCCGCACTTCCTGCGGGACTCCTCGGCTTCCAGCGCGACCGGGTTGGCCGGCTCGCCGTCTAGGTCGGTGACGACCGTGCCGCAATCCGGGCACGTCGCCACATCGCCGTCGCGGGTGCGCCTCCGGGTGAAGGTGGGCCTCCAGTGAAAGCCCATGCGCATGCGCACACGCCCCATTACGAAGAACTCCTGGCCCGCGGGCTGCACACCCAACTGCTCGCGCAGCTTGATGAGCTTGACCAGTGTGTCCGGGCCGTTGAGCACCCAGACCTTGGCGCCCGCCACCGTCTCCTGGATTTCGCGGCGCCACTTGTAGACCAGGTGGGGCGGCGAAAGCACCAGGGTGCGGCGATAGCCTTCGGCATTGAGCACGGCGGCCGTGGCGATGCCGACGGTCGTTTTGCCGCAGCCCATTTCGCCGTTGATGATCGCGGCGCGCTCGCCGCGGTCGATCAGCAGCTCGGCGGCGGCATGGACGACTTCGGCCTGGGCGGGGAATAGCGTGCGCTTGAGGCTGGCGACGAGAAGCTGTCGGTGCGCCTGCGGCTGGCCGGTATAGACCGGCGGGTTGGCGCGGTTCAGCGAATCAAGTAGCTCGTCACCGAACTCGGTGACGAAATCCTGAAGGCTCAAGGTCAGAGGGGAAGGTTCCGCGTCCAGCAGCTCGCCCTGGTCGGGCGCAATGTCGGCGGCGGTATCGAGATCGAGGGACATGGTGATGCTCCAAAGAAAATGGGGCATGCACCACCCCCAGCAGGGGCGATGGCATGCCCCGGCAAGGGAAGAAAAATCGGCACGTAGCCGACGGGAGAATGAAAGGCGCACTGCGCGGGCGGTTTGCCAGCGCAGTGCGCCGTCAGAATTCGGACGGCAGCCCGATCAGGGTGGCATTGCGCCCCGTATCGGTGACGATGCGGATGCGTAGCTCACGGGTGACGACATAGTGCGCGTCGAGCCGCTCGCCGCCGATCAATGCAGCGTTGTTCCGCTGCCACTGATCATCCGAAATGTCACCCCAGTCACCACGCAGGTAGCGCTCCAGGTAAGGGATGGGATCGAGTCGGCCTTCGTGCATGAGGCGCTCGACGCCTTCGCTGAACGCCAGTGCGCCGATCTCGAACAACCGCTTGCGGCGATATTGATCGTGATGCGTAAAGGACATGGCGATGCTCCATAAAAGATGAGACATGCACCCACCACGCAGTGATGAAATGTTGCGTAGCGGAGTGCAAGCTGCGGCGCCGGGCCGCTGGGCTAAGGGCGAATCAATACTCGTCGGGCAGCAGCAAGGTCGTGACGCTGCGATCCCATTCGGTGATGATCCAGAGCTTCAGGCCGGGTGCGACCTGGTAGGACGAAAACAGGCGATCCTCGCCGGACTTCAGCGCGGCATCGTTCTGGTGCCTGTCGCTGTCGTCCAGATCGCCCCAGTCGCCGCCGAGGTGGCGGCGCAGGAACGCGGCGGGGTTGAGCCGGCCCTGTTGGACCAGTTCATCGACCCCGATAGTCATAACCACTTGCCCAGGCGAGAAACGCGGGCTCTGGACCAGGCTGATGAAAACGGCTTCGGTTGCCATGGCTCACTCCTTGAAAATGGTGAGGCCACGGCACCCCATCGGGGCGACTGGACCCCGGTGGGTGGAAGAAAATGACGGCGAACCGTCGACGTTGGAGAAACGATTAGCGGATGGTCAACACCTCGCCCCGTGTTGGGGAGCTTGGTGTCATGTCCCACGCGCGGATGACAGGTACGAACTTGTCGGTGAGGATGCGGGTCTCGGCCACTGAGCCGTCGTCGCGTTCGGTGAACTCGCGCTGGAGCGTCTTGTCCTTGTGGGTATCACCTTTGACGACAAGCAGGCGCCCTGTCTTTGAGCGCACCACGCCGGAGATCGCGCCCGCAGCCAATGCCAGGGCGAGATGCCAGTGCGACAAGGCGCGCGCCGGTGGGCGCAGCGACTGCTGCGCGACCCCCAGGTGCGTGTCCAGCGACGGCCACAGGCCCTGGAGACGGCCCACCTCATCGGCGAACTGCTCGGGCTCCATCGTCACGCGAAAGAACTGTTCCGGCTCGGCCGCACTGGTGGGGACGATGTACGGCAGGAAGGGCCATTGGCTCGGCAGCTCCTCGGCTTCGGTATCGCCTTGCCCGATCTGCAACAGCAGATTGCGCACGGCCTTGGCCGAATCCGGTGCCAGCTCTCGCTGGCGCGAGCGCCGGCCGAAGATCACCACCTGCTTGAACTGCGTGTCCACCGCTCGATAGATGCGAAGATCCGTGTAGTGGCGCGTCAGCCAGCCGACCAGTTCGGCGTCGAGGACGTAGCCCGGGACGATGAAGACCAGCACGCCGCCGTACTGCAACAGCGACAGGCTACGCTGGTAGAACAGCTTTTCGAGGCGGGCACGGCCCTGGCCCTGATAGCCGATGTTGCCGTTGACGTCCTTGGACAGGTCGCCATACGGCGGGTTGAGCCAGAGCAGCCCGAACGACTGCTTGGAGATCATCGTGTCCATCAGGTCTGCGTGCAGGCAGTGATCGACCAGACCGCGGGCATGGCGTGCCCGCTCCGCGTCGAACTCGACGGCGAACGCTTTGGCCTGCTCGCGCCCGAGGGCATGAGCGGCTTCGGCGATCGCCACGCCTTCGCCGGCGCAAGGATCGAGGATGTACATTGGCCCGTCGCTGGGCATCAGTGCGTTCAGCGCTCTTTCGAGCGTGGGTTCGTCGGTCGGGTAATACCCGTTCTTGGCGAAATTGCGGGCAAGCCGCGGGAACATGAGGGCCATGGAAATCTCCTGAGTAGCATGGATAAAAGAAAGCGGACGTGCGTGGCCGGTGCGCCACGGATGCACGTCCGGTGCAGAGGTAGAGGCCTCACGCCGCCGCTTTGAGCAGTGGTTCAGAAGCCAGCCCAGACGGATGCGGCTCAGTGGTGAGTACGTCATTGCGAATCAGACCGCCCAGCGCCTGAGTCAGCGCTGGCACGTCGATGGCGAGCCGATGGCCCTCCAACAGCCCGAGGGAAAAAGGAAGGCGGACCAGCATCTGACGGGTTTGCAACAGCTCCAACACCGTTTCGCGCCAGTGGTCGAGCAAGGGCAGCGGGCAGGTGTCCCGCACCAACGCCCACAGGCGATCTTGCCGGTGCGCGCTGCCCTGTGGCAGCAAAGCCAGAGCGCTGGCGTTGGCCTTGTCAGGCTTGACGCAGCGCTGGTCGAACAGCCACAGATTGGACAAAGAACCGAACAGGGTGCGCCGGAAGACGCGCGTGGTGCGCTTCTCCAGGCGATCGACGTTGCCGATGAACACCGGGACGCTGTCGCCCTGATCGGTGATGATGTGAAACTGGTCCAGTCCCTGCTCACTCTGCCCGAGGGTCAGGCAAGCGAGGAACTGCTGGACGGCGGTGTCGCGTGCCCAGATCGAGACGAAGATCAGATCGCCTTGGTCATCGCCAACGCAAGCGTCGGCCATGACGTCCGGGCACTCGTCGATGCGGTATAGCGGCTGTGGAGATGAAAGTACGGGCATGGTGGAGTCCTCGATGAAATGAGGGGCAGCACCGCCCGCAAGGGGCAGTGGCTGCCCCGCTGGGGGAAAAAATACGGACGGCTCGGGGCGAACTCCCCGTGTCGAGCGCTGTAAAGGCCGTCAGGGCCAGACTTCAGTGAAAGAACCGTCGGCCTGATGCTTGACGACACGGTTGCCGACGTTCTTGACGTAGTCCTGCTGGACTTCGGTGAACATGCTTTCGGGCACGTCGATGTGAAAATGGCGCAGGACCTCACGGAAGTAGTCCGGGCCGTGGCCGAACGGGTCTTCCTCTTGCCAGTTGCTGTACAGGAAATCCTCGCACTCGACCTTCATGGCGCTGTCGATCAACTCGGCAGGCTTGTGGATGGTCAGGAAGAAGTAACGCATCGGCCGATCCCAGCCGAGGGCAACGGTGATGGGAAACCCCTTGTGAAGCGTCTCGAAATGGTGCTGGCTCATGGTGGTGTCCTTGGATGAGTTGAAACAGTACTGCCCGTAGGGGCAGGCGCGGCCCCAGCGGGTGGAAGAAAGATACTCAGACCGTCAGCGCCGAGGTGGATGCCGTGGTTGCCGTCGGAGTGCGCCGGCGCGCGTGGTAGGCGCGAACGCCTGCGCGCCAATCGGCACACTGCTCCGGCGCGAGGTCTAGATAAGAGAGCGGGCACGCGTAGTAGTACGGGTGCATGGACTCGTCCAGCGGCTTGTAGCCCCACTGGTCGCCGCTGCGTTCAAGCAGATCGCAGCGGATGTAGCGCAGGGACTGGCCCGGCGCGAGATCACGATGCACGCCTTCGGCCTTGGCCGTCACTTGCGCGACGGACCAAAGGACGTTGCCGCGCAGTGCGTGGGCGATGACCTTGACGCTGGCGCGCTCGGTCTCTTGCGGTGCGATCAGCTCCGCGATCAGTTCAGACCGCGACTGGGGGGAGAAATACCAGCCCATAAGAAGCCTCCTGAAAAATGGGCCGGAGGCTTCCCCGCTGGGGAGAAACCCCGGCGGGTGATGAAAAGCCGCAAGTGCGGCGCAGGAACCTATGCTTTGCCCTTAGTCCCAGTCGTCATCGTCGCGATCACAACCGGCCGGGCAGTAGCCGAACTCGATCCCGTGCGAGCAGTAGCCATGCTCCGCATTCCAGTTTTGGGTTTCCTGCCGTTCGGCAGGCGTTGCGTAGTCCCATTCCTGGGTCGCGATTTCCAGGGCATGAGCGCGCTGGTCTTCCGGCAACCGACTGGCTTGCGCATCGATCTCCGAACTGAAAAGCGTGACCCAATGATCCCAGGACAGGCCGCAACCACGCTGGGCGTACTCGGCGGCTGTCTTGCAGACAGCGCGCCACGCGGGTTCGTCCAGCGTGGAATGAGGTGCATCGCAAGCGATGGTAGACATGATGGATATCTCCAGAAGAAAGCCGGAGCCTCCCCCGCATGGGGAAGGCCCCCGGCGGGTGGAAGAAGAACACTGCGGATGCGGCTCTGCGATCACGCAGGTTGCAGTTCGGCCTGGCGGCTCCACTCCTGCGTCTTGAAGTCCAGCGCGTAACCCAGTTCGCCCAGACGGGCGATCTGCGCGCGCAGGGTGCGGCGATCGATGGTCGAATCCAGTTTCACGGACTGGCCCAACGGCCACAGCAAGCCGAACAACGCAGCGTCGCCCTCTTCGGTGCTGCCGGGGGCAGCGACTGCCGCAGACGGGGCCGCATCCGCACCGAAGGGCGTGGTATCGACCAATGGATCCGCTGACGCCCGCACTGGGGCGGGTTTGGCGGGTCTGGACACTTTGGCGGGCTTGGCCGGCGTTGCCGCAGGCGGCGCGCCCGACTCTTCATCGAGCGGATCGACATCCTGGATGGCGAAGCTGCGTGCTTCGTCACCACTGAGTTTATCGATGCCAAAGAGCGTCATCCCGTCCAGGCTGGCGCGGATTTCGAACCGCATGCCGCCGCCAACCGGATAGGACTTGGGAAAGATGTAGCGGATGATAAATTCCCCGTCGTATTTACCTTCGTGGTACTGCTCGAGTTCCGGATCCTTGACCTCAAACACGCCGAGGTGGGTACTGAGCCGGCCGACTGTGAACGGGCCATTGCGACCACGAATGGTGCGCAGCGCAAGCTGCCCAGGGACGACGATGGGCGAGACCGATCTCTCGGGTGCCAATGTGACCGCCATGATGATTCTCCTTGAGCGTTTAGGAAGAACAGCAAGGACCCACAAGGGGCCCCGTCAGGTCAGAACGAAGCAGCTGCCATCGGCGTCTGCTGCTGGACTTCTCCTTCAGGCTCGCGCTCAGCGGACTGCGAAGGTTGGTCGGCAGCGGCACCCACGGCTTCAGGCCCGGGTACATGCTCTGCTTCGGGCACGACAACGTCTTCAGCCTCCGACGCAGTTGCGTCTTGGGCCTGGGGTGCCTCGGCTTGCGCCTGGATCGCCGGATAGACCTGGGTGCCGTCGATCTTGATCAGACCGATATGGATCAGTGTCGATTCCAGGCTTGCGGCCGGTTCGCCAGCGCGCTCACCCTTGGTGCGAATGTACGGATCGATCTTCATGTCGCCCAGGCGAAACGCAATCAACACCTTGCTGTCCCCTTCAATAGCCTGTACGCAACGGCGCACCAGATGCTCGGCATCGGGGGAGGCGACGATTGTGTTGAAGTACCGATACTCCGGTTCATCGACGGGCCCGGTGAGCGCAGCGATGGTGCACGACAGGAAAGGATCGCCAGCCTTGGGGGTGACGTCCTTCGGACGGTTCAGGTAACCGATGCCATGGGTGGTCAGTTCGTGCTGAGTGATCTGGGCCAGTTCAGCCCGGTCGACCGGCTCGGCTTTGAGCAGTCGCGCTTTCAGAGATGCGGCCGCTTCACCCTTGCGTTCACCTTTTTCGCGAATATACGCATCGCCCCACACATCACCAAGGCGAAAGCGCACCAGCGGGCGCTGCCTGGAATCATCGGCGCCGATATAGCGCCCAACGAGTTTTTTCGCCTCTGTGCCAGCAACCTTGACGTCGAAATAACGATAGCTGGGATCCGTAACGGAGCCGACCAGCGCGGCGATGGTGCATGCCAGGAAGGGTTCGGCACGGCGGCCGCCTCTGACGGGTACTTCGCGGGCACGCTGCAAGTACCCGATACCCGAGGTATGGATGTCGAAATATGACTTTTCGTTGGATGGGGTGTTCATGGTGAATCTCCATTGCGAAGAAGCGGAGACACACCTGCCCCACGATGCGGGAAATGGTGCGTAACCCCGCGGTGGGTTGATAAAGCAAAGGCATCCACCACCAGAGACTGGTGGCCGCTCGCAAGCGGATGCGGTGCGAGCTGGGTAATCAACGCGGTCAAACCGCGCCGTAGCCTTGAAGATCGTGGCTACCTGGGATGCTGCTGACGGCTGTCAGCAAGGCATGGCCTTAGCATGGCTAGGCCCTGATCGCGCGACAGCAATCAATCGGCATTCAGGCGCTTCCGTTTATCCTCGCTGTTTGGCGTCATGCAAAAAGAAGCCCTCCACCCGAATGGATGGAAGGCTTGGGATGGCAGGCTGCCAGCAGGGCTGGGCCTCAGCCGTAGTGCTGCTGGGCTTCCCGCCCTGAAACGAAACGTGCGTCACGGCCAATCGAGACCGGCAACGGCAAGCTTCGAGTCTCTTCTGTCGAAAAGCGCGTCGCCTGATCGAACTGGACCCAACCCGTTGGGCCAGAAGCCAGCGCCGTCATTGACGGCCGACTCGTTGGGCGAATGCACCACCCAGCAGTCGCCCACCTCGCGCATCATGCCGGAACCGCGCGGCGTCGCCGGGGCGTCTTGGTGTCGATCACGCTCACGCTGATCTGGCGCCATCGCCCATCATCGATGAGATGTTCCAGCACTTCACCGAGCATGTCGAAGTACACCTCGTCGTGCCGATCGACTAGCTCACCGTCGCGGTGCAGCTCCACCGCATAAGTGTCGCCCGCGCGGTCATACAGTACAGTCACCCGCCCCGTGAACTTCGCAGTCGAGACCGTGAAGCTAATCGACGGAGGTGTTTCGATGATCTTGGCCGGCGTGGGGTCGATCCAGGTGAAATCATGGGCGCCTGCATCGACCAGCATGTGAGTGATGCGCCGAAATCCATCGGGGGCCGGCATTTCCTCCAACTGCTGGATGAGCTGGCCCAGTTCCATGCACTGCGGCTCGGGGACGGGCAGCTTGGCTGGCGCGGAACCGAGGATGTGCCTGGTGATGGTATAGGGAACGCCATCCGAGCCCTTCTCGGTGATTACTTCTGGGATGTCAGCACGCAGGCCGTCGAAACGGCGCCGCGCGTAGGGCTGGACATGCACCTTGGCTCCCTCATTAGGAACGGCGGTTACCAGCTTGGGATCAAGCACCGCGAACTCGCTGGGCTTGAGCTTGACGACGATGGCGTCGTCATTGGCCGCGACCACCTTGCCGTCGAAGGGTTGGGGGTCAATAGCGAAGCCCAGCGCCGAGGGCTGTGGCACACCATCGAAAACGCGGTATTTGAATGAGCGCACATTGCGAGGCACATGGCCTGCGACGAGCGTGGGCATCATGGTTTTAATGACAGATCGATCCATGGGGATCTCCTTGGGAAGAAACACAGGACTCCCCGCCCACAAGGGAGGGGAATCCCTTGTGGGTGGATGGACGCGCTGCGCCCGTGAAAAAAGTGACCAGTGCAGTCTCCCGCACTTGCAGCCTGGAAGGTCTCGACTGCCTGGGCATATGTCGGCAACGCCGAAGCACATAGATGCAAGGATGGATCAGAGATAGGCGACTAGCACGCAGGAAATGGCGTTGCATGGCACCCAGCTTTCGGACGCTTTTGGCAGGGAACCATCCCTTGCCTGCAGATCCAGCATACGTTCAGCTGAAAGATGGTAACCGTGGGAAAAATTGATGCGTTGCGTCACGCGCTAGAACTTGGCCAGCGGCAAACCCAGCAGCACAGGTGCGTCAGCATCCACAATCAGGATGCGTACGTCGGCCTGGCCGGCCAACTCCAGCACGTTTGCCAGGTCATATGGCATGCCCTTGCTGCGATGCTCTCGCCGAAGCTGCTGGGCAGTGATACCCAGAACGGCCTCCAGGTTCTCATCCGTCCAGGGCGTGGCGATCAACTTCACACCGATCGCCGAACTGTCTGGCATTCGAAAAGCGACAAACTGAAGTCCCTGGGGCGTTGTCTGATCCGCCAGATCAGCCAGATATTGGTGCGCCTGCTCGGTAATGTGCGCACCACTGATTTCCCAGCACCGGCTGTAGAAGCCTGTTTCAAAATTCAAGCGATGAATCGCCTCCTGGGCAGACGCCTTGGAATAGGTATCAGCCACAAGCACCGGTCGGCCATCAATATCCTCGCCCTCAAGGGCATACACCACCGAGCGCACAACGCCCTCAGTCGAGCACTGCGCCTGTAGTTCACCGCGTACGTCCTGCCCCTCGGTGATCAACGCAAAGTCCTCGTTCCAGATACAAGGAAATCGAGCAACCTGCTCATCAGGCAAACTGGTCTGGCTGGAATGCAGCGGTCGCCAAACCGGCGGTGAGTCGTCCTCGTAAGTGATCAGCAGCGTGCGAATGGCGCGTAGATTCCGGTAACCGCGCAGAAAAGGGTTGTATTTCCGGACCATGAAATTTCCTCCAGAGCATGACGGAGCCAACCCCCACCACCGGGAATTGAACCCGGTGGGTTGAAAGCGAAAAAAGATCAAGCAGCACCAATTGCTGGTGTCTGAGCCAGCCGCTCGATGACGCGCTGGCGCAGTTTCAGGCGGAATGATTCGTCACTTACACCCGTCAGCAAATTGGTCGCTTCCTGCACTATCAGGGCTGAAGCCCCCTCCAGATCGGCAGTCAGAACGGCGCCGCGCAGTTGATCGCCAAGTTGAAGTACCTGCGAGGAAGTTCGGAAAACCTGAACCTCTCGGCTCAAATAGCAGCCGTTACCGCCAAACTCGAACAGGCGGGGCTTGCTGCAATACCAGCAGCCCTCGAACTGAATGACAGCCAGATGGTGGCCGTCATCAAGACAAGTGGCTATTAGAAATAAAGCATCCAAATCGGCACCGTCCTCAAACTGGTGATGCTCGATCAGGTTCGCCAACTCCTCGTTCTGCTCCGCACCGAAGTGCGCCGCCAAATGCTCGAGCAGGGACGGAATCGACAATTCCCCATCATCAAGCACGGGGAGGCCCAACTGTGTGGCAAGATCCGCCAGGCCATCCAGCACATCCGACCATTGAGGTTCATTGGTCTCAGCAATCTGGGCGATATAGACTTGTCCCCCATTGGAATGATCTTCATCCAGAGCGAAGGTACTGAACAACGCCTTAATGACTGGAGTGACACGGTCGAGCATAAGGACACCAGTGCCTTCGTAATAATTGTTGGCCATAAATGGCTCCCTTTCGGAAATAAACGGAGCCAATCCTTGCGGAACCTGGCATCCGCAAGAAGAAACCCATCGCCAGCTGGCAATGGGCAGGAAAAAAGAGAGGGAACACGGCCACACACTTGCATGCGAAGACGCATGTCCCTCAGTGAGGCTGAGCAAGACGGCGGCGTTGGTACGCCCAAATGATCACCAACCACAGTAATGCAGCACTAGCTGCGCGATGACTTCGCGGCGCTGCGAATCCAGACCGCTGAAATCAGCAAGTCCGCGAAAGCCGCAGCGCTTGAGCATCGCACCGCCCTTGCGCTCGTTATAGATACTGACCATGGCGGCAAGGAACATGCGCTCCCCGCTGCTGAGTACACCAAGAGCCTTGTCGATCCGCTGCACGTCGGGGCATAGATCCCACTTGCTGCGAGCTAGGTTCGGCCCTTCTGGCGTGCCGTCGCCAAACCACTGCGAACCGGCGATGCGCACACCACGCTTCCAGGCCTCGAAGAAGGCTTGGGGTGCATCTGCGAAGTGGCGCTCTTCCTGGATGATCTGATCGACGGCGTCTTGGGGTAGAGGCTGTGTCATGACAATGTTCCTTGCGATTTGATCAGGGAGTGGCGAGTTGGGACCAACCGCCTCTTTCAAGTGCGCGTCGAGCCGCAGCATAGCTACGAAAATACTCGCGGGACTCTCGCGAAACGGGCCCTTCGGAGTCGCATGTGCCGATGTAGTGGCCGGCGGCGCCGTGCAGGACTTCAAGCGGCAGTTGCTTGCCGCGGCAAATCAGAGCCAACTGGCCATAGGATGGCTTTCTGGACATGGGCGAGACTCCTTGAGAAGGCAGGGCTCCGTCCCTTGCAGGATGGCAACTCCCGCTGATGGTTGAGAAAAAAGCATCGGCGCCATGAAGGCGCGCATCCGCAGACTCGATGCGATGCGGACTGGTGGGCAACGCGGGAGAAACCCGCGGCAGCCTGGAACCCTGGCTGCTGGCATGTGCTGACGAATCAGCGAACATGCGGGCAGCTTCGTGCGCGGACCTCGCCGTGTCAGTTAGAAAACAACATCCGGCCCAACCCCGATTGATAGGCACAGCAAAAAGGAAACCCCGCGTCGAGTGCGGGGCTGTCAGGAGGGTGCATCGGTGCCGGGTCAGTCAGGGTTTTCGCCCAGGACATGCCGCTTCCATAAGGCGAACGCCTCGTCCGACGCCAACTCGGCGAGGATGACAATGGGCTGGGCCTGACGGGCGCGCAGCGAAGCGAAGTACGCTTTACGATCGGCGATGGCCTTGAGCTTGATGCCCTTGATGAACAGCAGTTTGCCGCCCTTGACGAACAACACCTTGTTGCCGATATCGCGGCTGAACGCAGCTCGCAGCTTACGCTGCGCGTGCAGGGCGTCGGCCAACTCATCGACCAGGAAATCGAGCGTTATATTGATGTAATGAGGGTCTTCATCCTCCTGGTCGAGGTCGAGCAGCGCAGGCGGCAGGCCCTTGGCGAAGGCCTCAGCCTTCGCCAGCAGCGCCTGCTTACCACTGAGCGCATAGAGGAACGTCGAGCCACCGCGCCCATCATTGTGGGCCTCGGCGATGGAGGCGCCGTCGAACAGGACGGTGGCGGTGAAGCACAGCGTTTCCTCGCTGGCGAAGTCGGCCACCTTGAGGTTTTTCAGCGTGATGCGGTCTTGCTTGGTGATGTTTTCCATGGAAAGTCCTGAGATCGACCGGGTGATGACGCGCCCCTGACGGGACGAGGCTTCATCCCGTAGGTTGGAGAAGGGAGGCATCAATGCCCTGGTGGGCAGCGTTCGCCGTAAGATGCCGAGACGAACTGGCGGGTGGCGCAGGCAAAGCCCACGGCAGCCTCTACACCCTGGCTGCGGGCTACTGCCGAACTATCGGCAATGCAGAGAGGAGAATGGCGCGGTCCACGGGCTGCGTCGTCGATCAATCCGAAGCGCTCAAGCCCGTTTTTTGCAGGCACCGAACCAGTCGCTGACCTAGCCATGCCACGCATGGGACGGCCATGGAGTTGCCGATCGCCTTGTAGCGTGGAGCGTCTGCGGCGGGTTTGCCGCGGTACGGGATCAGCGTGTAGTTGTCGGGCATGCCTTGCAGCCGCTCACACTCAACAGGCATCAGACGGCGCACCCGCCACTGCCGCCACAGCCAGTCCGCCGCGGCGAGTGCATCCCAGTCATAGCGGAAATGCGCCTCGGGGTCTGGGGCCAATACATGTGGCTTATCCGCGCCACCGCTGCTGGCGCGCAGCGCAGCCGCGACACCGCCGCCCAGTTCAGCGGCAAGACCATGCTGCCGTCCCCGCAAGGCTACACAGGCCACCATCGGCACCCCATAGCCCGGCTTGCCGCTGGACAGGACGGTACAAGCTACCTGACCGTGGCCCGACTCGAAACGCACTTCACCACGGTTGTTCTGCGCGAAGGCAATGGCGGGAACCACGCCGACACGCTGACGCGGCGCTTGGCTCAGCACCATAGGCTGGCCTTGACCCGGCTTGCCTCCCCCCGTGGAAAGTGCTCCCACAAGCTGACCGTGGCCCGACTCAAAGCGCAACTCGCCATGGGAATTCTCCGCAAAAGCGATGGCGGGCATCCCACACGCGCGCGGGGTCGGCGCCCGGGCCATCGTTGCATCCGAGCCGCACCCCTGGGCGGCAAAGGCGATGGTCGGCACCCCCTTGCCCGTACCATTCTCGCTGCTGCCCTTGTCGCCGTTCGCGGTGCTGAACATATGGGTGATGGCGCCAGCGATCGACTGCACGAGGAACGTCTCGACCCCGAAGTCACTTTTAGGGCCGGGTGCTGCAGTCAGGCAGGCGGCCACATCGATCGGCCCAGCTGTGTTGCCACCACCGAACCCGGCCGTGGTGGTGATGCTGCTGTAGTGGGGGTTCAGTCCGGCATATTCGCCTGCTGGCACAAGACCACGCCCAGCAGCAAGGGGAGTTTCTTGCCACGGCGAGCAGCCCGCACGAGAATCCCCGAGCAGGCCCGCGCGCTCAAAAAGTACTTCTGCGGGATCGAGGTCATCTCCACCACTTGCCACAAGAAACACGCGTTTACGGCGTTGGGCGACGCCGAAATATTGAGCGTCGAGCACGCGCCAGGCGATGCGGCGGCGGGGTCCAGACACACAACCAGCGTGCGCCCATTTTTCCCCTGGCGGCTGGAGCGCACGGCTTTCTCCGGCCAGCGCCCCCAGGAAATACCCGAAGGCATTGCTGCGGTCGTTGAGGACGCCGGGAACGTTTTCCCAGACGAGTGTGGCCGACGGGAGGCAGCCTTGGCGGCGTGTTTGATCGATGGCATTGGCAAGCTCCACATAGGCAAGGGTCAAGGCACCGCGCGGATCATTCAGCCCGCGCCGCGCACCAGCAACACTGAACGACTGACAAGGCGTGCCACCAACCAAAATATCGGGGGCCGGCACGGTGCCAGCGCGCACCAGCTGCACAATCTCGGTCATGTTGCCCAAGTTGGGCACATGAGGGTAATGGTGGGCAAGCACGGCGCTCGGGAACGGCTCGATCTCGGCGAACCAGGCGGCTTCAAGGCCGAAGGGTTGCCAGGCGAGGCTCACGGCCTCAATGCCGCTGCACACGCTACCGTACAGCAACGGCTTGACCTGGGATACAGCACGAAGGGTGCAAGGTTGCGGATTCATATTGGGTCTCCTGTTTGTGTGGCCCTGGATTCTTGGTCGAATCAGGACGTTGATGGGCAGGAGAAAGGCGCCGAAGGCCAGGTGGCCATCGGCTCGGGAGGAAAGAGAGACCACCCGTGGGCTGACTGGCAGGCCCGGTTGTCGCTAGACCCGTCTGCTTATCAGCAATCACACCCGGCCCGTATCGTGGCTGAGGCCGGAATCGTCTGGCACAAATCCTTGCACAAACGGAGCCCGTTTTTACGCCGGCGGGCACCGGCATCGAATACCGCTGACCGCGAAGGGTCTCCCGATGGCTCGCCTGTGAGCGCCAGCCATCGGGAGACCCTTCGCACAAGCGGAAGAAACGCAGATCAGCAGAATACAGTTCTCGGAATAACGACCTTCATGTCCCTCCGTCGCAAGACGATCGGGTAGGACACGCGCACGATAGAGAAGGTGTCATACGCTGGGCATCCCGCAGGGTGTGCGGGATACAGGCCACGCCGCCAGTAGACGGCTGCGGCCACGGGGGATGGGGGGATCAGGAGCCCTTTCGGTTAATGCGGCGCGCACGCGTGACACGCTGCTTGGACGCGCCGGATTCGACCGGCAGCGTGCCTTTGCAGTCGGGGTAGCGACTGCACGACCAGAACGGGCCGCTCTTGCCAGTGCGCTGGCGAGTGGCCGCCCCGCAATACGGACACGCCGGGCCTTGGGTAGCCTTGATGGACAGGGACGCGTTGCCGTATTGCTCAATCAACTGCGAAATCCACGCTGCCTGTTTTGCGATGAATACGTCCAGCGTGAGCTGACCGGATTCAATCATGTCGAGCGCCTGTTCCCAGATGGCGGTCATGCCCGGGTCAGCGATCGCAGCGGGCACGGCGTCGATCAGAGTGAAGGCCGCATCCGATGCTCGGATGGCGCGCCCCTTCTTCACGATATAACCGCGTGCGATCAGGCCGCTAATAATGTTGGCTCGCGTCGCCTCGGTGCCGATGCCGACCGTATCCTTGAGCTTCTGCTTCAGGCGCGGGTCTGTCACGAGCTTGGCGACCCCCTTCATGGATTTGACCAGTTCGCCCTGCGTGTACGGTCTTGGCGGCAACGTCTTGAGCGCCTTCAGATCGACTGCAGCCACTTGGCACGCCAAGCCCTCGCGCAACGCGGGAAGCACTTGACTGCGCATCGCGGCATCGCCGTCCTCGTCAGGCTGAGGTTCCTCGAGCACCAGGCGCCAACCCTTGGCGACAACCTGCTTGCCCGTCGCCGCCAGCATCTGCTGGCCACAAGCGAACTGTGCTATGGTGCGATCGAACTCGTGATGAGGGAGGAACTGAGCCAAGTAGTGCGCCCGGACCAGCCTGTACACCGCAAGTTCCTTCTCGCTCATGGCCGAGAGGTTCACCGGTTCGAGCGTCGGAATAATGCCGTGGTGCGCCGTGACCTTACTGTCATTCCAGGCACGCGAGTGCTGGGAGCGGTCGAGCTGGTCCATGATCGGGCGCAGCGAGGGATCGGTCTTCATCAGGCTGTCGAGAACCGTGGGTGCCTCGACGAACATGCTTTCGGGCAAATAGCCGGAATCCGAACGCGGGTACGTCGTAGCCTTGTGTGCTTCGTACAGGGCCTGGGCGACCTCCAGGGTTTCCTGAACGTCCAGTCCAAGCTGTTTGGAACAAATTTCCTGCAAGGTACCCAGGTCGAACGGCAGCGGCGGACCTTCGCGCACGCGCTCAGTCTCCACCGACTCCACCTGAGCATTGCCCGCAGTTCGAATCTGCTGTGCGGCTTGCCACGCAGTAGGTTGCTGCAGGCAACGTCCGACGCCATCGGTGCAGCCATCGGGGGCAACCCACTGCGCGATGAACGCCTGACTGCCTGCGGACAAGGATATGTCGATGGCCCAGTAGGGCACCGATTTGAAAGCTTCAATCTCGCGGTCGCGATCCACGACAAGCCTAAGTGTCGGCGTCTGGACGCGCCCGACGGACAGCACGCCGTTATAACCCACCCGTCTTCCGAGTACGGTAAATAGGCGGCTGAGGTTCATACCGACGAGCCAGTCGGCTCGCGAGCGCGCCAGAGCCGAGTAGTACATCGGCAGCGTCTCGGCCGAGGGCCGCAGTTTTCCGAGCGCCGTGCGGATCGACGCATCATTGAGCGCCGACAGCCAGAGCCGCTCTATGGGGCCGCGGTAGCCGCACAGGTCGATGATCTCGCGGGCGATCAGCTCACCTTCGCGATCCGCATCGGTGGCGATGACGAGATGGGTCGCTTTCGCCAAAAGCCCTTTGACGACCTTGAACTGCGTGGCGGTCTTCGGTTTGACCTCGACCCGCCATTGCTGGGGAATGATGGGCAACTGCTCCAGCGACCAGCGCTTGAGCGCCGCGTCATAGACCTCTGGGGCTGCCACTTCTACGAGATGGCCGATGCACCAGGTGACGGTGACACCGGAGCCGCTGAGATAGCCTTCACCGCGCTGGGTCGCGCCGAGAATCCGGCCAATGTCCTTGCCCTGGGAGGGCTTCTCGCACAAGAACAGCCGCATGTCCGTCCATCCGATTTCCGTGGGTCATTGGGTTGCTGGCATTGAGGATGACAAACACCACCAGAGGCAGCAGCAAACAAGTCGCATGAGATGGCGACCACTTTCACGGGATGGCACAGCTGAAGCAGGAATGGCGTACGGCCAGGGACGTGTGGGCCAGGAGCCGCGATTTTCGGGAGCGGTTGGAGGCTGGTGGATGTTGATGGAGCTATCCCCAGGGGATAGCCCCCGGCACACATAGGGCGGTGATGAACCGCAGCCATCCCCCTGCCAGTTCACTTCTTGCGCGCTGGCTCCTTCGGTGCGGTCGGTTCCTGGGCGGCCTGGGACTTTGGTTGCGCTTCCTGCACGGTCTCCTGCTGCCTGGGGCCGAGGGCCACGGACTCAATGCGAAACGGCAAGATCCCGGCACTATGCGCATTGACCTTCCAGGTCTCGCGCGGCCGATCTTCATTGTCCGTCCAGGGTTCGCGCTCCATGCGGCCGACGACCAGCACGCGCATGCCTTTCTGGTACAAGTCCTTCCAGTGCGCGGCATCGCGGTGCCAGATTTCAACCGGCGCCCAGAAGCCACCGCGGTCCTCAAAGCCGCCATCCTTCTTGGGGATGGGGTTATCGAAGTAGACGTTCAGGCGCAGAAGACGGCTGGGTTCGTCGTTGTCGTTGGGAAACTCCCGGTACTCGGGGGGCGAGCCGATGTTGCCCTCGCCAGAAAAATGCGTGCTCATATTGCAGTCTCCGTGTGGTTGAAATACCCGTGCCTGGCTAGCGGCGGGTGTCAAGGTGCCCGACGCGATCACCGATCGCGCACTGCAGGCGGGATGAACTTGAGCCGGCGCAGGTAGGCGTCTTCCGCTGCGGCGGCCTTGCTGGCGCACCCCCTGGCCTGCCTGCCCAAGGTGTGCAACAAGCTGATCTGCATGTTCAGCGTGATGCGCTGAAGCTCGATGGCGTGTAGATCGGCCAGCAGGTTGACCGGTGTGCCGGTGTTCGCGATCAGCTCCTGCCACAGAGCCACACCCATGGCTGACCTGTCGTGCTTGCGCCAGCGCAAAAACGCCGTGCCTGCGCCAGTGGTCTGCTGGGCCAGCTCGATGGGCAGCAGGTGGAAGGGATACCCGACCGCCTGTTGCAGCACCTGTCGCTGCGCCACGTCAATCAACTCGTCACGCAGGGCGAAGCACTGGCTGGCCCAATCCTCCAGATCCCCCTTACCTTTAAAAGGTTTCAAAAGGCCCTTTTGAGAGCCTGCGTGTTCCAGCTTCATGAAGGCTGTCTGTTGCAGCGGGCGGAAGTAGCGTGTGTCACGATTCGGGTCACTCATGCCTGCTCACCCTCGCTGGAAGTTGCTTCAGGGGCCTCAATGGTGGCGGCCTCGTCGCTGGGGTCGGCTGCGGCAGAACCGTCACTGCGCGGCTGCAGGCCACGACGCACGATGGGCGGCGCAAACTTCGAGCGGCGTGTACCTTCCAGCACGTCCTGCGGCAACTCACCAAACTTCTCCAGCGCCGCGCGTGATACAGCATTCTTCGCAGCAAAGTCGTCGCGGGTGCAGCCCGAGTAGCGATACTGCTGGGCCAGGCTGAAAAGACTGCGCAACGCATGGGCACCTTCATTGAGCCAGCGCTCCAGCGTGCTGCGATCGATGAGCGCGGTGTGGTGGGCGAGGATCAGCTTGCGGGCGATGTCGTCGTAGTCTGCCAGCAGATATACAGCGGCAAAACCAAGCTGGGCATTGACGAACAGCGGCAGCTTGACGGGTTGCACGTTCAGGTTTTCGCCCAGACTGAGTGCGGCGGGCACACCAGACAGTGCCTGATCCACCTGTTCGCGCAGCGATTGCAGCGTGGCCTTGGTTTGATCGAGCTTCTCCTCAATGCGCAGCATCCACCAGTCCGAGTACGGATCGTCTTGCTCCGAGCCGCGCTTCATTTTGTTCATCACTGCGATGTAGCCATTCAGGCCGACGATGCCTGGCCGCCCCTCGGCAGCAGCGCGGCCATGCCAGATACGGGAAGCATGGTGCGTGTGAAGTGTCAGTGATATTGAGCTGCGCAAGGAGCCGAGATTCAGTTGCAGCGGTTCGTTGGTTGCCATGACGGTCGCCCTTTGTTGGAAGATGAGCAGCCAGCTTCCGCAGGAAGCGGAAGGCAGTCAGTCAACAAACCGAATCTGCTAAAGCCCAGGTTCAATGCCCCTTGCGCTCACTATCCCCAGGGGATAGCTCCGCTGAAGGCCAGAGATGTCTGCTCCATGGCCTCGCGCTCCAACGTGGTCAGGCCTTTCGTAACAGATCGCGCAAGCGCTCAATGTGCTGCCTGGCAATTTCGGATGTCACAGGCCTGCCTCGTGGCCGAGCCGATGGTGCTGGAGGTTTCTGATCGGTGAACGCTACCGACGCGGGTGTGTCTGCTTGCCGAGCCCATGCATTGAACTCTCCGCGAATGGCGCGCTGAATGATTCCGAATAGGTAGGCCGCCGGATTACGGATGCCGCGCTTGCCGCAACGTGCTGCCCACTCATCCAGCACGGCTTGACGCAGAGCGCCATCCACTTGCTGCAACGCCATCCTGACGCCTGCCTGTTGTTCCGCCTTCAGTTCGGCAAAGCGATCAGGCCAATGCAATTCGCTCAACCTGCACGCTTGCACGGTAGTATGTACTTCATTAATACGGCTACTATGTACAGTACTGTCGTTCTTCGGATTCCGAAGAGCGGCGTCCGGCGCGGGTTTCGGCCCTGCTTCGGATTCCGAAGAGAGGTGTCCGCAATTCCGAAGAAGGCCCCTCGCGCCTTCTTCAGAATTGCGGTTGGTGTTCTCCTGTGGATAACTATCAGTAGCCGCAACGCCTTGGCTGGCGAGGCGCTCAGCCAGAACCTGCAATCGTGACGGCAGTGTGCGGCCAGACAGCAACGGGTCTTCCACGATCTCCTTGAGCGTGTTCAAGCCGACCACCTGAACCGCTTTGGCCGAATGACCGAGAGACTGGCTGACTAGCGCCAGGTAGTCGGCATCAAGCTGCATGGCCTCGAACGGCGTCAGAGGTTCATCGTGCAGGACGTACAGGTTGCCAAGGATACGGCCAGTATCGAGGTCACGCCGCCGTCGTACCAAGCTCAACCATCGGGTGAGCCGCAGCAATGTCAATGCCCGAGCTACGGTCTCGTGAGAGGCTTGGCCGGAGCAAGGCATTGATGCCAACCAGGGCCGCAACTGCTCATAAGTGGGGAACGCAGTCACACCATCGTCGTTGAGCATCAACCGGAACACTTGCCAGGCATTGCGCTCCAGCGGAGTCAGGCGGCGATCGAGGAACAGCCGCCGCGGCACAATGTCATGCCGGTTGCCGCTGAACAGCATGCCATCGGCAGACGTAGGGAACGCGGATGTGGGCACCGACGCACCGGTGCCGGGCTCGGGCACAAGATCCTTCACCGCAGCATTGAGCAGATCAGTGAGGGCGGCAGGGCCTCGACATTGCGGTGACGTCCTCCCCTCGACCATCGCCTATCCCAGCCCTTGATCGACCCACGCCTTGACCGCAGTCCAAACCACCGACAGCGGCAGTGACATCCCTTCGGAAAGATCCATCGTGACTTCGAGAATCGAGGCTTCGTCCCTCAGATCTACGTCCCTGCCATCGGTGAGTGCCTTCCATTGCTGCCACAGCTCCGTATCCTGCTGCTCGTCCAGCACGGGGTGACGACCTTTGCGTTTGGGCAGGCCGAGGATGTCGCGCCGCAGGGCAACTTCCTGATGTGTAAGGCCATAGAAACGACTGACCATTTCCGTACTGGCGCCCAAGCGTAGCATCCGATCGACCGTGGCGATTTCCTTCTCCACGTCCTGTGCCTGCTTGAGCAGCCGCCGAAGCACCTCACGGTTGACCGTCACCGAGCACCATGAGACGTTGGCGTTGGCCAGGACACTGATGAGCGCGGGATGCTTGAGAGCGTCTAGCTCTTCCTCGCCAAACCCCATCAATTTGCAACGGCGCAATTGTCCGTTTCGCAGGTCATAGAGAGCCTGAGCGATGACGGCCTGGTTGAGAGGATGCGGTGTGGACATGCCAGTCTTCTCCGCTCACGTTCCAGAGCCCGCAGGCCCAGCTTCCAAGTCTAGCAAACGCCGGGCCAATCGCAGCAATCGGAACAGCTTGACCAGCGCAGCATCGCTCAGTCGCAGGGTTGCGTCGCCCTGACCGTGCAACAGCACCGGCAGGTCGTTGACGACTTGTCCGTTGTCCAGGCTGATGTCTGCAAGTTGCTGGCCGGCCAGGCAAGCCAGCAATGCGAGGACGGCGCGGCCCAGCGGGGCCAAGGCCTGGGTACGGGTATGGCATTCGAAACCGATGCCGTCTGGGCGGTCATTGATGCACTCACCCAGGCCCGCCTCGTTCGCGATCTCGTGGGCGAACTGCGCGATGTGAATGCGCAGGCGCTCGGGCGTATCCAGGCCAGGATCGATGTACCAGACATCGGAGATCGGATAGAGGCCGCCGGCCTGCACTGGAATGGACTGTAAGACACTCGCCGAGAAGTCAGGCGGCAAAGCATTGCCCAACTGGTCGGCAAGCATGCGTTGGATGGACTGTAGCCGCTCAGTCGTCGGTGCTGGCGAGACGATGTGCTCCTGAAGCAGGTTGTCCGCCATTACCGCAGCTTCGGCATTTTCATCGCTCTCGTGCATCGGAGGGGCGTCGGCGAACCCACCGACAGGTGGCGCCGGCGGTGCAGCCTTTGCAGCGTAGGGTACGGTTCGATCAAGTGGGCGTGGAATGTCCCCAGGTTTAGGCAATACGGGCGGTGATGATGGCGGCGTTGGGTCGCTGACCAAAGCGCGCTGGCGGCTTTCGGATTCTGTCAGGTCCAGGGCCAGCACATCGTAATCTATACCCAGCAGATCAGCCATCTGTCCGATCAGCTCATCTTGTACCCGTGGTGACGAGAACTCATCGCCCTGGGTATCGAACTGCGACAGCACTTCCTGGAAGAAGTCGTCAAAGCCCTGCACCAGAGGACGATCCTTGACATAGCGATCCCAGGTACGCTCACAGGCTTTACGCATGACCGACAGCCGCTCGACCTGGTGGCGGCCCAGCCCGGCATAAAGGACAGTCGGGATCGCAGGTAAAAGATAGCGCACCGCGTCAGCCATCCGACTGATATGCGACTGTTGCACGGGGTAGCCATCGGCAGCAAGGCGCCGGGCCAATTCGGATTGGCTCAGCTTGCAGCCGCTTTCCAGTTCGTAAAACTCACGCGCCTTCTCGACCCCCAGGGCACGCTCGATGAAGGTGAGACCTCCACGCAGTTCGTTTTCCGCGAGGTGCCCAGTCAACGCAACGATCTCGCCACGCTCAGGCCATGGACGAAACAGACATGATATGCGGAAATAGCGCTCGTCCTTAGTCGCCGACCACAGTTCGCGCAAAATCGCCAGCCGCGTATTGCCCCCGTTGCGGATGATATAGTGATCATCACCCGGGCGCCGCGTGATGGCTGGCGCCGCGTCAAGACCACGCTCACGGATTGAGGCCTTGATGTCCTCATAGGCCGGATTGCGCTTCTTCCTCGGATCGTGGTCATAGGGGCGTAATTGATCCAGGGTAACGACCATGGGCGTATCGGCAATGGGGTCACTCAAGGCCAAGGCTGGCGGGCCACCGCGCTCGAACCCTGCTGCGAGTAGCTTGCCAGCCATCTCCTGGGAGGTCATGTCAGCCATGATCGCCCCCACGATCGTTGGCGTGCGAGGAACCTGGTCCTCGCACGGCGTGGCGAATCTGTGCCTTCGCGTTGAGCGCCGCTCGGTGGTCACTTGCTGTCGAGCTGGTGTAGATTGAGGCGAAGCCGGGCCTGGTGAACTTGAGGTGTCCGCCGGGGGTACGTTTGACGTGCCAGCCCTCGCTCAAGGCGAACTCGATCAGAACTCTCAATCGCTTGTGGCCTCGGGCCAGTTCATGAACGTTCGCCATGGCGCCCCCCTGTATCAGCGGAGCGCGGCTGGCGACCGACCACCTGCGCAAATCGATCATGCCACTGTGGGAGCAATTCGGCGGCCAGCGCGCGCATGGTATCGAGCGCGGCTGGCGCAACTCTGCCCGGCGGCTGTCGGTACTCGACCCGATGCACCGGCAGGCCACGCGTTGCAGCGCGTGGGTAGGCTTCGATAGCCGGTACATCGGTGTCCAACACACGAACGCCTGTGTGATCCTGGAACAGATCACGCAGAGCCCGTTGAATCAATCGCGCATTGGCGGACACCGGGTGAACACGGTTGATGAGCAGGTGCAATGACGGAGGCTCAATCCCGAGATGACGATACGGTGCAATATCCTCCAACAACTGCATCGTGCCGCGTCGCAGTTCGCGGGCGGCAAGGATTTCGGGAGTCACAGGCGACAGCGCGAGGTTGGAGGCGAGCACCGCCATCTCCAGCAACACCGAGCGCGCGCCCTGAGTGTCGATCAGCACCAAGTCATAGAGCGGCGCCAGCACTGGCAGTAAGTGTCTTAGCCGCAGACGCCCGTCGGGTGCATGCAGCAGCAAGGTGTTCAACTCACTTCGGAGGTCATTGGACAGTACAAGATCGAGGCCTGGGATGATCGTGTGGGACACAAGCTGGCCAAGATCGTGCTCGTTGAAAGCCAGCAGTTCATAGATGCCGCCAGGAGCACGGCGGCCCAGCTCATAATAGGAGGACAAGGTAGGCTGCACATCGAGATCGAGCAGCAGTACGCGCAGACCCGCGTCCGCAGCGAGTCCGCCCAGATTGGCTGCGGTGGTAGTCTTGCCAACACCGCCTTTCGTTGAAATGATAGATACGACCTGCATGGCGTCTCCTTTCGAGGATGAAAAATCCGTAGGAGAACGGGTCAGGCCCGATTGTTGACGCGCTCAGCGATCCACTGGTCGATCTCGATGGAGTCCCAGCCGACAGCGCGCACGCCCAAGCGCAGTGCCTGTGGAAATTGGCGCTTCTTCATCAGGTTGTAGATGTGGGCGCGCTTGAAGCCGGACTTTGCCTCAACTTCTTCGAGGCGAAGGATACGACGCTCATTCGCTGGCAGTATCGGGGTTTGCGACATGACAGTCACTCCTGAACGCTCAGTGGCGTTTGTTGGCGTGACCTCTATTCAATAGACACTGCCGCAGAAAATCATTGCAAATGCAATATCCGCGACTGCACATACAAGCTGGCCGACTTCAAAGGGAGACGTTATGCAGTCGGCGCCTTGCCGTTGCGAATTTGCCGTTCAACGTCCTTTCCGTGATGCCCATGACGCCATCGTGATGTGCCACCAATGCACTTACGATAGCTTCTTGGGTCTTGAAGTTTGAGTACGGCATGCCAGACGGTGATTGTCCTAGCATCAATGCCAACATGCTGCCAATGATGTGCAAATAGGTAGCTTCAGCTCGATCACTAATGGCACCCTGCTCGGACGATAGCAATGCCGCGGACTTCTCAAGCAAGGATTTATATTTTTCCTGCAATTCGAGAAAATCACGTTGATTCTGCCCCAACGCGGCCCTCAAAGCCAAGCGCTCGGTCAATATCGCTTGAACCGTATCTACAGTGATAAAGGGATGCGTCATGCGTTCACCACGGCTAAAGAGAAAACCGGGCCGGTGCTCTGGATAGTAAGTTCGCATCCAACGTTTCAGATTAATGTGACGGATAGTCAATTCTGGAGAAGTGAGCAGAGCATCGTCGTTGAGTGTAATTCCATTCTTACCAAACGGCAGCTCACTATTGACGATGCCATCATAGATGCGTTCCGCATATAGACGACATTCACCCCAACGAGGGCAATCCATTGACCGAGGTAGACACTGAAGTGATCTGACTGATTTCATAATCAGCGATTCATACCGTAATAACCCCGCCCAGCGAACGGCTGCCTCAAGAGGATGATAAAACACCTTCGATCGCGGGGGACCCTCGTTATGCATGTCCCTTCTCCCCACGGAAGCGTCACCCCATTGACGGTTCCGTTGCCAACCAAAGGCTATTCTCTCCCCCCGACTAGAGCGACAGAGACGGGAAGAAACGGACATGCAAGATTATTAGCATCCGCAACATCTAGCCTTCGTTCGTTCAATATGCAAAAATTAACATTTGCCAGTAATCGAGCAAAGACAGAAAATTAGCTCAGCATTAGCGCTCATGCCATCAGCGTCGCAATCGGAGCCGTTCTAATCAAGACCAAACGTGTATAGTCTGATATCTGCATGGCATAACCAAGAGTCCTAAGGACTCAACTTGTGTGTGGTGAATTCGCTGCACCATAGTGGGGCATCCTACGACGGTAATACCTGATCGGTATCCTGATAGACCTAAATAGCATCTAAAAGCGTGGCGCCCAGAACCATTGAAAGAGCACGCAACCTCTGCGAACTGCAGCTGACACCCACATCACTACAACGCTAAAATGCGCCGTAACTTATTGAAACTCCCCTCGTTCGAGCATGGATGGAGACTCAGAAGATGCGCTTGGACATGCCTGGACATCGATGGAACGGCTCCATTGCCGACGTCGATAAACAAGGCTAAAATCAAGTCACCATCTGCTTATACAGATGGAAAAAGCGTTTATGAAACAGCGCCTTAGATTGCTAATGTGCGTCTCGTTTCCCGCTCCAGAATCTAAAAAGGCCCAGACTCCGGTTTGGGCTTTTTTGCGTCTGGCGGTGCAATCTAGGTGCCCGACACGGCACTCTCCGATCCAACTTCCCGCCACGCGGCGCGCAAGGCGGGCGCCAGCGACTCCGGCTGGCAATGCGCCAGCCGGATCTGCGGCGTGCCGTGCCAACGCGCGCAGCGCGCAATGGCCGCAGCCAGCTCCTGCACCAGCCTCGGCGCGGGCGCCACGCCATCCTCCAGGTACAACGCCTTGATCTCGAATACCCCTTCCGCGCGGTGCGCCTTGGCATCCAGCCGCCCCACCAGCGCGCCGCGATGCAGGATGGGCAGCACATAATAGCCGTAGCGTCGCTTGGCCGCCGGCACATAGCACTCGATGCGATAGTCGAAACCGAACATCGCCAGAGCGCGGGCGCGGTCCCACACCAGCGGATCGAACGGCGACAGCAAGGCGGTGTGCGTGGCGCGCAGGCGGCCGGCACGAGCCTTGGCAAGAGCATCGGCGTGCGCCGGATGCACGTAGCCCGGCGCCGGCCAGCCAGCCACCGTCACCTCCAGCAGCTCGCCCGCCGCCACCAGCGGCGCCAGTTCGCGCGCGCTCACGGAGGGTTTCAGGCGGTGGTAGTCGGCGATCCAACGCGCCTGCGCGATGCCCAGGGCCTGCACGCTGTCCAGGATGAAGCGCCGGCGCAGGCGCGCCGCATCCGGGGCGCAAGGCACGAACGGCGGGTCGAAGCCGGCCAGCACCCGCTCGGCCACGTCGTACACGCGCTGGAATCGCTCGCGCCGCAGCACCATCAGCTCGCCCAACGTGAACCAGGCCTCCAGCGCGCGCTTCTCCGGCTTCCACTCCCACCAGCCCGCGCCGTTGCCGCCGTCCGTGCGCGAAAAATCCGCCGCGCGCGCCGGCCCATGCTCGCGGACATGCCCCAGCACGTCCGCCATCACTTCGCGCTGTTCGAGCCGCATACGTTCGGCATGGCGGTGCGCCCAGTGCCCGGCGCGCTCGCGCCAGGCGCGGTGGGCGGCGAAGTCGCGCGCGCCGACGAAGCAAGCCTCGTGCGCCCAGCATTCGGCGATGCGGCCGGCCGCCAGCGCCTCGTCCAGCCAGTCCATCGGGTAATCGCCCAACCGCGACTGCAGCACCAAGTAGGGGCTGCGCGCCACCACATGGATGGAATCGATCTGCAGCAGGCGCATGCGCTCGATGGCGGCCACCACGTCGTCCCGGCGCGCGCGGCGGCGCGGCGCCTGCAGCAGACCCTGCGCATGCAGTTGCAGCGCACGCGCCTGCGCCAGGCTCACGCACGCTGAGGCTTCGTTCAATACGGGCACGCTTTCACTCCAAGGCTACGAACATGTTGCGGCGGCATCCAGGGATATTCCGATCCATGGGGCATTATCGCCTTTGGCAAGCGCCTCCATGCATACAACGGTCGCACATGAGGCCCCGGCACGTTGCGCCAGAACCTCCTGGCTCAAGCCGCTTCCCGACACACGCTATGCTGCCCAGCAGCTAGACTTTTCCCGCAACGCGCGTCCCGGCGAGCGGGGCCGGATTGCTTGCCAAGTGTAAGAATGGAAGAAAATGATTATAATTCTCAATACCATTCCACAAATTCACTGCTCCGCATCCTGATCGTCCCAGCCCACTCCTCCTCTTCCCTGCGCCAGCTGTCCGTCGCGGATCTGCAAGGCTTCGGTGAACGCTTCGGCATCGACTTCCAGTTCCCCAGACTGGCGGCCGGCGCCGGATCGGCGAACCCGGTCGTGTCGCGCGGCCGCGTGGACGAACTGACGCTGGCGTCGGGCTTGCACCTCACGCACTCCAGCCTGGACATCCTGCAGCCTTATGAATCCCTGTCCACGCGCAATACCTCATTCTTCCTGCTGGCGATCATGGAAGGCAGCGTCGCAATCAGCATCGCCGGTCAACAGCACATCGTGCCGGCGGGCATGGCCCTCACCACCCGTCTGGCCGTCGGCAGCAGGCTCCGCGCCGCGCACCGCTGCAACCAGCACCTGAAGACCCTGACATTGGCGCTGGACAGCGTGCGCACGTCAGGCGACATGCCGCTTCCATGGTCGCCGGACAGCTTTCCGCACCTCCCCGAGCCAATCACCCGCCTCTGGCGCATTCCGCCGCATCTGCATCAAGCACTGCGACAGCTGCACACCTGGCAACGCATGAACGCGCTGCAACGACGCCTGCTGCTGGAAGGGCTGGCGCTGCAGCTGCTTGCCCACGGCATCGGCGACAGCGCGGAGCCGGCGCGAACCGCGGCGCTGTCCCCCGACGAACGCGGCCGCCTGGAAAAAGTCCGCCTGCAGATCGACGGCGCGCCCGGCCTGGACTACGCCGTAAGTCAGCTCGCCGGATTGGCCGCGATGAGCCCGAGCAGCTTTCGCGGCAAGTTCCGCCAGATGTTCGGCATGCCCGTTTTCGACTACCTGCGCGACAGGCGCCTCGCGCTTGCCCGCCAATACCTGCAACAGGGCTACTCGGTCCAGCAAGCCGCGCACCTCAGCGGCTATCGCCACGCCACCAACTTCGCCACCGCCTTCCGCAAGCATTACGGCGCCACGCCCAGCAGCCTGAATTAGCGACGCAGGCCGCCATGTCCCCGCATCTCGTCAGCGCGCATACGCAAGCAGTCATCATGCATACCCGTCCAAAATCGTGAATGATAATAATTCTGAATCATGTTTACCTGGACCCAGCACATCATGTTCATCCGGACGCAAGACACCAAGCCCCTGTTCCGACGAATCCGGCCGTCCCTGGCCGTCGCGCTGCTGGCCGCCGGGCTGGGCGGCACGGCCCAGGCGCAGGAAGGCGCCACGCCGGTCAACGAACCTGATGCCGGAGTCCAGCCACAAGCGCTGGACGCCATCACCGTGGGCGCCCAACAAAGCGCCACGAAACTGCTGACGCCCATCCTGGAAACGCCGCAATCGGTTTCCGTCATTTCCCAGGAGCGGATGCAGGAACAAGGCGCCACCAGCGTGCAGCGCGCGGCTTCGTACACGGCGGGCGTGTTCAGCAATCAGGTCGGCGCTTCGAACCGTTTCGACTACCTGGTGCTGCGCGGTTTTTCCGATGGCAGCCTGGGCAATACATACCTGAACGGCCTGAAGATACTGGGCGACACGAATTCGCACAGTTCGCTGGTGATCGACCCCTGGTTCCTGGAGAGCATGGAAGTGGTGCGCGGCCCGGCCTCGGTGCTCTACGGCCAATCGTCGCCCGGGGGTATCGTCGCGCTGCAAACGCGCAGGCCGCGGTTCGACTCCTTCGGCGAAGTGGAACTCGGCGCCGGCAGTCACAAGCAGGCCCATGCCGCCTTCGATCTCAACGAGACAGCGGCCGACGGAGCGGTCGCCTGGCGCTTGACGGGCAAGACGCGCCGCACCGACACCCAGGTCGACCAAGTCAAGGAGGAACGCTACGCCTTGATGCCGTCGCTGACCTGGCGCATCACCCCGGATACGACGCTGGACCTGACCGCCTACCTGCAGCGCGAGCCGGAGGGCGGCTACCACTCGGGCCTGCCGTACGAGGGCACCGTCGTCCCGCACGCGGGCAGGACGATCTCGCGCTCGTTCTTCGAAGGCGAGGACGATTACGAGAAATACCGCCGCAACCAGACCATGCTGGGCTACGCCCTGGAGCACAACTTCAACGACACGGCGACCTTCCGCCAGAATGCGCAATACCTGAAATCGGACGTTACGCTCGATCAGGTCTACGCCTACGGCTGGGCCTCCCCCACCGAACTGTACCGATACTACGCCGGCAGCGAAGAGGATCTGCACGCCTTCGCCATCGACAACCAGCTCGAATTCAATTTCCGGACCGGCGCACTGGAGCACCGCCTGCTGACGGGCCTGGACTATCAACAGCGCGAGAACGACGTCAGCTGGCCTTCCGGCGCCTTCCCCAACATCGACGCGTTCAACCCGACCTATGGCGCATCGCCCACCGCCATGTACGACCCGTTGCGCGAGCGGCACGAACTGAAGCAGACCGGCGTCTACCTGCAGGATCTGATGTCCTGGCGGCAATGGCGCCTGACCCTGGGCGCCCGCCATGACCGGGTCGATATCTCCAGCACCAACCTCGACACGGGCTACGCCAGCACGCTCAAGGACAATCAGTTCAGCGGCCGCGCCGCGCTGATGTACGTCTTCGAACAGGGTTTCGCTCCGTATGTCAGCTATTCCACCGCGTTCACACCGACCAACTTCGTGGACGCCAGGGGCGACCTCCTCAAGCCCATGGAAGGCGAGCAATGGGAAACCGGCCTGAAGTTCCAGGCCCCCGGCAGCCGGGACCTGTACACGATTTCATTGTTCCAGATCGACCAGACGAACGTCGCCACCAAGGAACAACCCACCGACCCCTACCGCGCCGTCGGCAAGATCCGCTCGCGAGGCGTCGAACTGGAAGCCAACACCTGGCTGACGGACCAGCTGCGCGTCCAGGCGAGCTACAGCTTCAACGACATCCGCTACGCCCGGAGCGACGACGGCAACGAAGGTAATCGCGCGGTGTACGCGCCCAGGCACATGGCCAGCCTCTGGGCCGACTACCGCTACGGCGGCAGCCTGCGCGGCCTGAACACCGCGCTGGGCGTGCGCCACATCGCCGGCATCCAGTCCGATCGAGCCAATACGCATACCCTGCCGTCCTACACGCTGTTCGACCTGGCCGTCGGCTACGATTTCTCCGCGCTGGGCGCCAAAGGCCTGAGCGCACGGCTGAACGTCCTGAATCTGCTCGACAAGAAATACGTCGCCGCCTGCAACTCGCTGGAGTTCTGCTACTACGGCGCGGAGCGCAGCATCAACCTGACCGCGAGCTACCGATTCTGATGCTGGCCAGCGATCTGATCCGGAAATTGCAGCGCGACGAGACCCTCGCTCCCCTGCTACCCGCCCTGGAGACACGCCTCCAGGGCGACGGCTGGTCGCGCTGCGCGACACTGCGCCAACCGGACCGGATCGCCACGCTGCTGGAGGCCTTTGCCCTGGAGGCTGGCCATCCCGGCGGCGACCCGCGCGCCATCGCGTCGCTCTGGTCGCGCTGGTACTTCCATACGGTCATGACCCCGCTGGTCGCCGCCCTGGTGCTGGAACGCGCCTGTCCGGTTCCGCACGCGGTCCGCATCACGGCCGGCCACGGAGTCTGCGGCCTGCACTGGGCGGAAGAAGCGCCGACCGTGCATGCCCTGGACGAACGCTCGGCGAGCGAATACCCGATCAGGCTGGCCGGGCCCGTCATCCAGGCCCTGGCCCTGGCGTCCGGAACCGCCCCCAGGGTGTTCTGGAACAACCTGGGCAATCTGCTGGAATACCTGGCGGGCAGGATGCGCCCGCATCCGCGCGCCGACACGTCCTTGCAACAGGCCCTGGACGCCATGCTGGATGCGCCCGCACTGGCCGACGGCAGCCCCAATCCCGTCCGCGGGCCGGTGCGCTATCAGGCCGATACGCAGGCCGGCACGATACGCGTGCGCCGGCTGTGCTGCCTGTACTACCTGCTGCCGGGCACCGAACTGTGCGGCGATTGCCCGCGCCTGCACCCTCATTGCGCACATCGCCATGTTTCAACTTGACCAGGCGGGCTACCGGCTCCCCGACAAAACCCTGCTGCACCCCACCAGCATCCGGTTCAACGCCGCCTGCATCTACGGGCTGATCGGCCACAACGGCTCGGGCAAGTCCACTTTGCTGAAACTGCTGGCCGGGCAACTGAAAGCCAGTTCCGGCCGCGTGGACTTCGACGGCCGCCCCGTCGCCAGCTGGCCGCAACGCCGCTTCGCTCGCGAAATCGCCTACCTGCCCCAGCACCTGCCGCCGTCGGAACATCTGACGGCGCTGGAACTGATCCAGTTCGGCCGCTACCCCTGGCAAGGCCTGCTGGGCCGCGCAAACGCGCAGGACAAAGCCGAAGTCGACCGCGCCATCGAACTGACGCAGACCCAGGCCTACCGCGACCAACGCGTCGATACGCTGTCGGGCGGTGAACGCCAGCGGGTATGGCTGGCCATGCTGCTGGCGCAGAACAGCCGCTTCCTGCTGCTGGATGAGCCTCTGGCCGCGCTGGACATCGCGCACCAGGCCGAAGTTCTGGAGCTGATCCATCGCCTGAGCCGCGAGCTCGGCCTGGGCGTCATCCTGGTCCTGCACGACATCAATCAGGCGGCACGCTACTGCGACCGGCTCGTCGCCCTGAGCGGCGGCCGCGTCATCGCCAGCGGCGGACCCGCGGAGCTCATGACACCCGAGCAGCTGCAATACATCTACGGCGTGGACATGAGCATCGTGAACCACCCGCTGCTCGGCATTCCGGTCGCGTTGGCGAACTAGCATGCGCACCCTGCTGCTGAGCCTCTGTCTGCTCGTCCCGCTGTCGGCGCCGCCGCCCGCCGGCGCGCAGCGGATCCTCACCCTGGACTGGACGCTGGCCGAGACGCTCACCGCGCTGGGCCAGGCCCCGGACGGCGTCGCCCAGATCGGCGACTATCACGGCTGGGTCGGCGCGCCCGAGCTGCCGGAAGACACGATAGACCTCGGCCTGCGCAACCAGCCGTCCATGGAGCTCATGGCCGCTCTGGAACCCGACCTCATCCTGACGACCCCCATGTTCGCGGGCATGGAAGAGCGCCTGTCCGGCATCGGCCCGATACGCAGCCTGCCGCTTTACGACCCCGCAGTCGATACCTGGCGCGCCATCGAAGACATGACACGCAGCCTGGGCGAGCTGACCGGGCGAGCCCAAGCCGCCGAACGCCTGATCGAGGACACACGGGCCATGCTGAGCGACGCCAGGTCGCGGCTTGCGGGTTGCGATCCCCTGCTGATCGTCCAGATCGCCGACGAACGGCACCTCCGGATCTACGGCGGCAGCAGCCTGTACCAGGCGGTGCTGGACAAACTGGGTCTGCGTAACGCCTGGACCGGCCCCGTGAACGACTGGGGCTACCGCCTGGCCGGCTGGCACGAACTGGCCGGCATCGAAGGCCGCCTGGTCATCATCCGACCCGCGCCGCTGGGCGCGCTGCAGCGCATCCAGGAGAACGCTCTCTGGCGGCAACTGCCGGTCGCCAGCCGCCGGCCGCCCATCGTGCTGCCCCCGGTCTGGAGCCTGGGCGGCCTGTCGTCCGCGCAGCGGTTCGCGCGGCTGCTGGAACAAGGGCTGCGCACGCCATGACGGCGACACCACGCACCGCCATCCTCATCTGCGCAGGCCTGGCGTTCCTGCTGGCAATGCTTGCCGCCGTCAGCCTGCAGCCGCTGGGCGGCATGTCCGCCGCCCTGGCCGCCCTGCGCGCCGCCTCTCCCGCGAACGCCGCCGTCGCGGAACTGCTGCTGTCGCAAAGCTGGTGGCCGCGCCTGGTCCTTGCGCTGCTTGCGGGCGGCGGACTGGCGCTGGCGGGAGAACTGCTGCAGTTGCTGCTGCGCAACCCGCTCGCATCGGCGGCGACGCTGGGCATTTCCAGCGGCGCCAGCGTGGCCCTGATGCTGGCCACCTTGTTCGCGCCCAGCCTGCTGGCGCAAGGGCGGGAATGGGCGGCGATGCTGGGCGCGGGCCTGACGCTGGCATTGGTCTTCCGCCTCAGCTGGCGCCATGGCCTGGATCCGCTGGTGCTGATCGTGGTGGGGATGACGCTGAATCTGCTGCTGGGCGGCCTCTCCATCGTGCTGCTGCTGTTCAACCACGAGGCGCTCTCGGGACTGCTGATATGGGGCGCGGGTTCGCTGGCGCAGCAGGGTTGGGACGGCGTGCGCTTCCTGGCCCCGCGCCTGTTGATCTGCGTCCTCTGCCTGCTGCCGCTGCTGCGCCCGCTGCGACTGGCGACTCTGGACGACGTCACGCTGCACGGCCTCGGACTGCCGGTGCGCCACCTCCGGCTGATCGGGCTGGGCATCGCCGTATTCCTGGCGGGCAGCCTCGTCAGCGGCGTCGGCGTGATCGGCTTCGTGGGCCTGGCGGCGCCGAACATCATGAAGCTCGCGGGCGCCCCCCGGCTGGCGTCGCGCCTGCCGCTCTCGATGCTGTTCGGCGCGCTGCTGCTGGCCTGCGCCGACCAGCTGGTACAGGCGTACGCCTCGGAGGTCAGCGCCTTCGTGCCCACGGGCGCCGTCACGGCGGCGCTTGGCGTGCCGCTGCTGCTGTGGCTCCTGACCCGCCTGCGCCTGCCGACGGCGCCAGGCGCCGCCGGCGACGCCCGCATGCCCTTCCAGCACGGCGCCGCGCGCGGCATGGCGTGGCTCGGCGTCCTGCTCCTGCTGGCGCTCCTGCTGGCATTGTCATTCGGACAATTGCTGCACGGCTGGCATTGGCAAGCGCCATTCGGCTCCAACAGCCTGCAATGGCGGCTGCCGCGCGTGATCGCGGCAGGCTGCGGCGGCGTTCTCCTGGCGTTGTCCGGCACGATTCTTCAACGCCTGACGGGCAATCCGCTGGCCAGTCCCGAACTGCTCGGGGTCAGCAGCGGCAGCGCCATCGCCCTGTTGCTGGGCGTGTTCCTGCTGCGGCAGCCCGGCTACCTCGCGCTCTCCGGCATGGCGCTGCTGGGCGCTGGCGCCGCGCTGCTGCTGATACTCGCATCAAACCGGCGCAATCGTTATTCCCCGCAAGGGATACTGCTCACGGGCATCGCGCTCGGCGCGCTCTACGAGGCCCTGCGCAGCCTGCTGCTGGCCGACGGAGATCCGCGCGGCCAGCAGGTCACCGCCTGGCTGTCCGGCTCGACCTATTACGCCTCGGCGTCGATGAGCTGGCTGCTGCTGGCCCTGGTCGCGGCCGCCCTGCCGCTGGCGGCCGCGACCAGCCGCTGGCAGGACCTGTTCCCCCTGGGGCAGCCCACGGTCCACGCCCTGGGGGTGCCTGTGCACAAGGCCCGCGTCGCCATGCTGCTGATCGCCGCCGCCTCGAGCGCCCTGGCGACGCTGGTGGTCGGCCCCCTGTCATTCGTCGGACTGATCGCTCCGCACATGGCGCGCGCGCTGGGCTTTCGGCGGGCGCGGGAGCAGTTGACGGCAGCCGCCCTGATGGGCGCCATCGTGATGATCCTGGCCGACTGGATGGGACGCCAGATCCTGTTTCCCCAGGAAGTCCCGGCCGGCCTGATGGCCTCGCTGGCGGGCGGCTCGTACTTCCTCTGGCAGATCAGGCGCTGGCGCTGAGCCGTCATGGCCCGGCGGAAGCCGCTCAGGCGAGGCGGCCGGGAACAGGCATGCGCCGTCACGGTATCCTATCGCCTCGCCCGAAAACACGCCGCGCGGATCCTGGGCGAACAGACTCCCGATCAAATAGAGAACACCCGTGACCACCGCCCCGAACCCAGCCAGCCCCATCGGCATCATCGCCGCCCTGCACCAGGAACTGAGCGGCCTGCTCGCGCTGATGCGGGGCGGGCAATGCGTCCACCTCGGCAGCCGCGAATTCTGGATCGGCGACCTGGACGGCCGCCCGGTCGTCCTGGTGCTGTCCCGCGTGGGCAAAGTGGCGGCGGCGGCGACGGCCGCCGCGCTGGCGTCGCGGTTCGGCGTCCGCGCCATGATCTTCACCGGCGTGGCGGGCGCTTTGTCGCCGCAGGTGGCCATCGGCGACGTGGTCGTATCGACCGAGTTCCTGCAGCACGACGTCGACGCGTCACCCCTGTTTCCCCGATGGGAAATCCCCTTGACGGGCATCGCCCGATTCGAGGCCGACGCGGCGCTGGCCGACGGCCTGAGCCGCAGCGCGCGCGACGTGCTGGCGGATCCATCGTCCCTGGTGGGGGACGCGGTCATGCACGCCTTCGGCCTGACGGCGCCCCGCGTCCACTCGGGCCTGATCGTCAGCGGCGACCGGTTCGTATCGACGGCGGCGGAAAGCACGGCGCTGCGCGGCGCCCTGCCCGATGCGCTGGCCGTGGAGATGGAAGGCGCGGCAGTGGCCCAGGTCTGCCACGAATGGGGTATCCCGTTCGCGGCCGTGCGCATCATGTCCGACCGGGCGGACGATTCAGCCAGCGTGGACTTCCCCCGGTTCATCACCGAAGTGGAGTCGCGCTACAGCGTGGCGATCATCCGGCGCTGGCTAAGCGGGTCTCAGGCCGCCGCGGACTCCAGGGCGGGATAATCGGTCAGGCCGCGCTCGCCGCCGCCGAACAGCGTTTCGCGCTCCGGCAGGGCAAGCGGCGCCCCGAGGCGCAGGCGCTCGGGCAGATCGGGATTGGCGACGAAGGGGCGGCCGAAGCCGATCAGGTCGGCCCAACCCTCTTCCAAGGCCTGACGGGCGCGCTCGGCGGTATAGGCGCCGGCATAGATCATGGCGCCGGGGAATGACTCGCGCAAACGCCGCTTGAACGAGACAGGCATGTGCGGGGCCTGCTCCCAGTCGGCCTCGGCGATGTGGATGTAGCCCACGCCGAGGCGGGCAAGCAGCCTGGCCGCCCCCAGGTAAGTGGTTTCAGGGTCCGCATCCTCGCAGCCGTTGAGCGTGGTCAGCGGCGCCAGGCGGATGCCGACGCGGCCTGCGGCGCCGGCGCCTTCGATCAGCGCGTCCGCCACCTCGCCCAGGAAGCGCAGGCGGTTCTCCAGCGAACCGCCGTATGCGTCCGTGCGGTCGTTGGCGTTGGAATCGATGAACTGGTTGACCAGATAGCCGTTGGCGGCATGCAGCTCGACGCCGTCGAAGCCGGCCGCCATCGCATTGCGCGCGGCCTGGCGATAGTCGCCCACAATGGCGCGGATCTCGTCGACGCTCAAGGCGCGCGGCATGGAAGCCTGGACAAACCCGGGCTTGCCGTCGTCATCCGCCACGAACACGTTCACGCCCCGGGCCTGGATGGCCGAGGAGGAGACGGGCGACTGTCCGTCCAGCAGGCTGGTGTGGCTCAGGCGGCCCACGTGCCACAACTGCGCGAAGATGCGCCCGCCGGCGGCGTGAACGGCCTCGGTCACCAGCCGCCAGCCGGCGATCTGCTCGGGGGTATGGATGCCAGGCGTCCAGGCGTAGCCCTTGCCCAGCGGCGAAATCCAGGCGCCCTCGCTGATGATCAGGCCGGCGCTGGCGCGCTGGGCATAGTATTCGGCCATCAGCGCGTTGGGCACGTCGCCGGGCTGGCTGGCGCGCGAGCGCGTCATCGGCGGCATCACGATGCGGTTGGGGAGTTCGAGGGCGCCCAGAGCATGCGGTTTGAACAGGGGATCTTGAATATCAGACATTGCAGGTCTCTTTGGGGATCGAGGTCGGGGCCTCCATGAATTCGGGCAGCGCCACGCCATCCATTGACCGGCGCGGGCCGGTGAGGCGGAAGGCGCCGACGCCGAGAGAAGGAATGTTGCTCATGGAGGCGCCCGAGTCGTTGAGGAATGGAGGCAGTATGCTAGATTTACATTTGCGGATTAAGCCCGCCATAAAACAAACTCTATTGACTTAAATTCAAAGATGAAGACCATCCTGGCCTCGGTGGATCAGGCCGAGGGGCAGATGGGAACCCACGCGCCGCCGGGCTTCACCCAGCCCGAGACCCTGAACGACTGGCCGCTGCGCAACGCCGCGAGCGACGTCCTGCGCATCCGGCCGACGATCGCGTCCTCCAGCGCCGAAACGCTGCGGCACACGGCGCTGGCGGCGCGCATCACCTGCTTTGTCGACTACGTGGCCGAGGCCGTGGGCAAGCAGCCCTTCGACGCCTGAACCGCGCGCAAGCCGCCCTGGCCGAACGGCCGAATCAAACGATCAGAGAACCCGAACAATGGATATCGCCTTAACCCTATTGGCCGTCATCGTGACATGGCGGCTGCTGTGCCTGCGCTGCCAGCGCGCCCGCATCGCGCTGCTGGGACGCCACCTGGCCGATCTGCAGCTCGAACGCCACATGGAAACGCTGACGCAGGGCTACACCCGCGCCATCCACGAAAAAGAGGAAAGCCGCCAGCTCCAGGTGCTGGAGACCTTCGCCCAGGCCGAAAACAGCGTGGCGGCGCAGATGCGCGCGCTGGCCGATTCCATGCAAAAAGAGGATGCTCAGGCCACCCGCATGGGCGTGCTGCCCTTCTGCGTGCCCTACATCGAGCGCCTGCTGCCCGCATCGACCCGGGATTTCCGCGAACTGCTGCGCATCCACGCCGCCGGGCTGCGCCGCGTCGTGGACAATGAAGACCGCCTGAACCCGAAAGACCGCGCCTACCACCTGTCGGCGGAGCTCTACCTGTTCCAGCACAGCTGCCACTGGTTCTGCAAATCCCGCGCCGTGGCCGACGCGCGGCTGGCGCTGCGGCACCAGGTCAAGCACCAGAAAGCGCTGGAATCCGTCTCCGCCGCCACCCGCGCGGCCTACCTGACATGGCTGCGGGGCGGCGACCTGCGCTAGGGAACACGCCGCCGATCAGAAGCGCCGCGCGCCATACGGGGCCAGGTCGATCTCCGAGGGCCGCTCCAACACCAGATCCGCCACGGCCCGGGCGGTCGCCGGCGCCTGCGTCAGGCCCAGATGGCCGTGGCCGAACGCATAGACCACCCGCCTGGAATCGCGCGCATGGTCGATGACCGGCAACGAATCGGGGAAGCAGGGCCGATTCCCCATCCATTCGACCCGGTCCTCCGGCGCGCCGACATCCAGTTGCGGAAAGAGCTTCCGGCTGTTGCGCAGCAGGGCCTGGGCGCGGCGCGGGTTGGGCGGGGTTTCCAGGCTGCCGAATTCCACCGTGCCCGCCACCCGCAGGCCCATCTCCATGGGCGTCGCGAAGATCTTGGCTTCGGCGAAGACCACCGGCCGCCGCAGCGCGACCCCGGGATTGCGCATCAGGACGTGATAACCCCGCTGCGACTCCAGCGGCAGCCGGTCGCCCAGGCCGCCCGCCAGGCGATGCGACCAGGCGCCCGCGGCGATGACGGCCTTGGCCGCCTCGCGGATGCCGCGATCCGTGCGCACGGCGACCCGATCGCTGCCGACCGGCGTCACGGAATCCACGCGCGCCTGGACGATGTCGCCACCCGCCGCCGCGAACATCGCGCGCGAAGCTTCGAGCAACCGCCCGGGATTCACGATCATGCCCTCGTCTGGCAGGAAGACGCCCCGGGTGAACTGGGGGCCGACGCCGGGCTCGAGTTCGTGCAGCTCCGCGGAATCCACATCGCGCACGTCGACCCCGTGTTCACGCCTCATGCGCCAGCCGCGGGCGTCCTTTTCGACGGCCTGCGCGCTTTGATAGACCTGCAACTGCCCGGTCGCCCGCAGCAGTTCCGGCGCGCCGATCCGGCGCGTCCATTCACGGTACAGGGCGACGGAAGGCGCGTTCAGCGCGTGCAGGGCCGAGGCGGCGCGTTCGACCCGGGCCGGCGCCGACGCGCGCAGGAATCGGATCAGCCACGGCGCGACGCGCAATGCGTAATCCGCGCGGACGCTGAGCGGCCCGTCCCGGTCCAGCAGCATGGCGGGCACCTGCTTCCAGACGCCGGGCATGCCCAGGGGGGCCACCGAGCCCGCGCTGAGGCTCCCCGCATTGCCGGTCGAGCAGCACAGCCCCTCCGGATCGGCCTCGATCAGGGTGACGGACAGGCCGGACTCCAGCAGACGGCAGGCGGCCAGCGTGCCGATGATCCCGCCGCCGATGACGATGACGCCGGAGGCCGCGCCTTGCGAGTTGGACATGTCGGATGGATGCGCGATGATGGTCGATCGCCGCACGATAACACGCGCCGCCGGCCCCGCAGCGGCTCCCCGCGCGCTGGCCGGCGGAAGCGTCTCGGCGCGGGGAGCCGCTGAATTTACCGGGCCCGGACCTTCGTGTTAAAAGCAAGGCACTCCATTCGCAAACCGGATCATGCAATGGAAGCCCACATGACACCGAATCGGCCGCTCTTCGACCTGGACCTGCTGAAAGCCCTCGTCACGGTCGTGGACTGCGGCGGCTTCACGGCCGCGGCCGCGCGGCTCCACTCCACCCAATCCACGATCAGCCAGAAAATTCGCCGCCTCGAAGACATGGCCGGCCACCGGCTGCTGGACCGGGGCAACCGCGAGGTCCTGCCGACCGAAGCCGGCCAGGCGCTGCTGAGCCATGCCCGCCATCTGCTGGCCCTGAACGACCAGCTCCTGGACGTGCTGGCCGGCGCGGCCGTCGCCACCACCGTGCGGCTGGGCGTGCCCGAGGACTTCGTCGCCAGCCGCACGACGCAGGTGCTGGCGGCCTTCAGCCGGGACCATCCCCAGGTCAAGCTGGAGATCACCAGCGGACTCTGCGCCGGCCTGACCGCCAGCTTCGATCGCGGGGAACTGGACCTGATCCTGACCAAGCAGCGCCGCCACAGCCGCGCTGCCGTCGCCTGCCAGGCCGAATCCCTGGCCTGGATCGACAGCGCGACACACCCCTGCCTGCACCTCGACCCGGTGCCCCTGGTGACGTTTCCGCCTCGCGGCCTGTACCGGGACGACATCATCCGCGGCATCGAGGCCATGGGCCGCAACTGGCGCATCGCCTACACCTGTTCCAGCCTGAACGGCATCCAGAGCGCCGTGGCCGCCGGCCTGGGCATCAGCCTGCTGCCGCGGCGCACCGTCACCGCCGATCACGCCGTCCTCGGCGCCAGGGACGGCCTGCCGCCCGTCGACGGATACGAAATCGGGCTGTTCCACCGGCCCACGGCCAACGCCACGGTCCTGGCCCTTGCGCAGGCCCTGGCCGGCATGCTCGCCGGCGAGACCCCGCTGCTGCCCTGACGCCTGGCAGGCGACGCAAGCCACGCAGGCCTGGAACGCGAAAAGGGCATCCTTCATGCGAAGGACGCCCTTTTCAAAGGCTTTCGGAAAAAGCGCGATCAGCCGCCCAGACCGCCCAGGGTCAGAGCTGCGTGGCGGTTGACGTCCTTGTACAGCAGGTAGCGGAAGGGCTTCGGGCCGCCGGCATAGCAGGCCTGCGGGCAGAAAGCGCGCAGCCACATGAAATCGCCCGCCTGGACTTCGACCCAGTCCTGGTTCAGGCGGTAGACCGCCTGGCCTTCCAGCACGTACAGACCGTGTTCCATCACGTGGGTTTCGGCAAACGGGATGATGCCGCCGGGCTGGAAGGTGACGATGTTCACGTGCATGTCGTGGCGCATGTCGGCCATGTCCACGAAGCGCGTCGTCACCCAGCGGCCTTCGGTATCCGGCATGGCGATGGGCTCGATGTCCTGCTCGTTGGTGAAGAAGGCTTCGGGCGCGGCCAGGCCTTCCACGGCCTGGTAGCGCTTGCGGATCCAGTGGAACCGGGCCGCCGACGCGCTGCGATTGCGCAGGGTCCAGTTCGACGCGGGCGGGATGAAGGCGTAGCCGCCCGGCTTCAGGGTGTGAGCCGCGCCGTCCAGCGTAACCTCGATTTCCCCCTCGACCACGAACAGCACGCCTTCGGCCCCGGCATCCAGTTCCGGCCGGTCGCTGCCGCCGCCGGCGCCGACCTCGACGATGTACTGGGAAAAGGTCTCGGCGAAGCCCGTCAGCGGGCGGGCCAGCACCCACAGGCGGGTGTTGTCCCAGAACGGCAGGTGGCTGGTGACGATGTCACGCACCACCCCTTTGGGGATGACGGCGTACGCCTCGGTGAACATGGCGCGATCGGTCAGCAGGTCGGTCTGGGGGGGATGGCCGCCATGCGGCGCATAGTAGGTCGTGGACATGGGGAATTCCTCGGGGGTCATGTGAAGCTGCGGCGCATGCGCGCCGCAGCCCCGGAAGCGGGAATCCACACCATATCGGAGGCCCCCTATATTTACAAATTAAATATCAAAATTCCGACATTCAACTTATGAATGGATCAGCACAGGCGGCCGGCTCCATCCGTTCCTGCCCGGATCTTGCCGGCCAATCCTTCCAGGGCGCTACAGCGTCACCTTGCCTTCGATGCAGGTGACGACCTCGCCGCCGATCCAGATGTCCGCGCCGGATTTCCGGACGTGCACGCGCCCCGCCCGGCCCAGCGCCGTGCCCTGGGACGCGACATAGGCATCCGGCGCGCGGCCGCTGCCGATCAGCCATTGGGCCACGCCGGCATTCAGGCTGCCGGTCACCGGGTCCTCCAGGATGCCCGCGCCGGACACGAACGCCCGGACCTCGAACTGCGCCTCCGCGCCGTCGACGGCCGGATCCCAGGGGGCGACCACCCCCACTTTCAGGCTGCCGAGCGCGGCCGGATCGGGCCGCAACGCCAGCACCTGGCGGCGCGAGGCCAGCAGCACCGCCAGCCAGCCGGGACCGTTGTCCACCCAGCGCGCTTCCAGGAGGTCGCCGGCATCCAGGCCCAGGCCGGCGGCAATGCGCGGCAGCAGTTCCGGTCCGACCGGCTCCGACCGCAGCAGGGGCGGCGCGGCGAACGCCACCAGCGGGCCGTCGCGGCGCAGCGTGATCAGGCCCGCCGCGCATTCCTGGACGATCCGGTCGCCGCGCGCCCGGCCTCCGCCTGCCAGCCAGACGGCGCAGGCGCCCAGCGTGGGGTGTCCGGCAAAGGGCAGTTCGCCCCGCGGCGTGAAGATCCGGACGCGGTAGTCCGCCTGCGGCGTCGTGGGCCGAAGCAGAAAGATGGTTTCGCTCAGGTTGGTCCAGTTGGCGAATGCCGCCATCCGCGCATCCGCCAATCCGTCGGCGGCCACGACCACCGCCAGCGGATTGCCCTTCAGGGGCTGGCTGGCGAACACATCCACTTGCTTGAAATCGAAGGTCGGCATGATCGGAACGGTCCTTGAAAAACGGAAGCCCCGATTGTCGCATCAGGCGGCCCGGGTATAATCCCCGTGCATTTCGCTCATGGGTTCCCTCACCCCATCCACCAAAAAGGTCCGTCATGACACCCACGCTCGTCCCGCCGTCGCGGACATCCCGCCATCTGGCCCTGCTGGTCGCCTTCCACATCGCCATCATCATCGCCAGCAACTACCTGGTGCAGCTGCCGATCGACCTGTTCGGCTTTCACAGCACCTGGGGCGCCTTCAGCTTCCCATTCATTTTCCTGGCCACCGACCTGACCGTGCGGCTGATCGGCAAGGCGCAGGCCCGCCGGGTGATCGCGCGCGTGATGGTGCCCGCGCTGATCGCGTCCTACATCGTGTCGGTGCTGTTCCACGAGGGCCGTTTCAACGGGGCCGGCGCCCTGGCCGTCTTCGACGGCTTCGTGTTCCGCATCGCGCTGGCCAGCTTCGCGGCCTACGTCTTCGGTCAGTTGCTGGACGTGCAGGTCTTCGACCGCATCCGCCGCAGCAGCATGCCCTGGTGGGTGGCGCCCTCCGCATCCGCCGTGCTGGGACAGGCGCTGGACACGGCGATCTTCTTCGCCGTGGCCTTCTGGCACAGCAGCAATCCCTTCATGGCGGAACACTGGGTCGAAATCGCCCTGGTGGACTACGCGATCAAGCTTACCGTCAGCCTGTTGCTGTTCGTGCCTTTGTACGGCATTGTCCTCAATGCCGTGCTCCGGGTCCTGGGCCGGCGCCCCCTGACCGAGGCATCGCCGGCGTGAACACCGGCCGCGCCCTGGTCCTCTTCTCCGGAGGCCAGGATTCCACCACCTGCCTGGCCTGGGCGCTGACGCGCTTCGATCGCGTCGAAACCCTGGGCTTCGACTACGGCCAGCGTCACGATGCGGAACTGGACTGCCGCATGACGGTGCGCAGCCGCATCACGGCGCTGCAGCCGGACTGGGCGCGTCGCCTGGGCGACGACCACCTGCTGGACGCGGGCGTGCTCAAGCGCCTGGGCGCGTCCGCCATGACGGACGACGTCGCCATCGCCCTGCAGGAAGACGGCGTGCCCAATACCTTCGTGCCGGGCCGCAACCTGCTGTTCTTCACCCTGGCGGCCGCGCTGGCATACCGCCGGGGCCTGGACGTGCTGGTGGGAGGCATGTCCCAGACCGACTATTCCGGCTACCCGGACTGCCGCGACAATACCCTCAAAGCGCTGCAGGTGGCGCTCAGCCTGGGAACGGACCGCCCGCTGAGGATCGAAACCCCGCTGATGTGGCTGGACAAGGCCGACACCTGGGATCTGGCCCGGCAGCTGGGCGGCGCGGCATTGGTGGATCTGGTGCGCGCCGAGACGCATACCTGCTACCTGAACCAGCGGGACCGGTTGCACGACTGGGGCTACGGCTGCGGTCGATGCCCGGCCTGCGAGCTGCGCGCGCGGGGCTACCGGCAATGGGCCGCGCGGCGAGCGCCGGCCTAGGCCTCGCTCGCGCAGCGCCTCGTCCGCGCAACAACCGGCCTCGATTTTGTCAGAAGACTCTACAAGGGGTTTTCGCGCCCTTCCCGCTCTAAAACCCCGGCATGCGGCCGATTGCGCAGGCGACCCGCCGGAGCCTGCTGTCGAACCCGCTTACATTACCGTCCGGAAGACCTTGATATGGTGTTTATGAGACCCTCGTTTTCAGGAGATACTCATGTCAAAGAAGATTCCCGGACTCCTCGCCGTTCTGGCCGGCAGCTTCATTCTGGCCGCCTGCTCCACTCCGTCCACCGTCACGACGAACGACGGACGGACGGATTACACGGCCGACGCGCCGCAGACGGATGCGGACGACGGCTTCGTCCGCTATGAAAAGGACGGCCACGAAGTCAAGGTCAACAAATCCGACGTCCAGCGAATCGAGGAAGTGAAATAAGGCGGCCGCTCCCCGCCCGCGGCGCGCCGCGGCGAAACGGCTCGATGCGGCCCTGCGGGACATGCTCCCGCAGGGCCGCATCAACCATAGGTGCGCAGGAAAAACATCACGGTGATGAAGACGGTCAGGGCCAGGGTGCCGAAGCGGATGATCGGAGCCGGGATGCGCTTGCCCAGCACCGCCCCCAGATAGCCGCCCAGGCTGGCCGTCACCAGCATCACCACGGTTTCCCGCCACTGGACGGCGCCCGCGCCGATGAAGATGATCACGGCCATGGTGTTGGCCACCGTGACCATCAGCACGCGGGGCCCGCTCATGCGCTTGAGATCGTGCGAACCCAGCAGCCCCCAGACGGCCACCATCATGATGCCGACCGCGCCGCCGAAATAGCCGCCATAGATGCCCAGGAAGAACTGCAGGACCATCACGACGGCCGGATGCACCCGGCAATGGGCCCGCACCCACTCGCCGATCCGGCGGCCGAAGCCCAGCGCGACGGTCGCCGCCAGCAACAGCCAGGGCAGCGCGAAATCGAAGGCCCGCGACGGCGTCAGCAACAGCAGCAGGGCGCCCGCGCTGCCCCCCAGCAGGGTGACGAAGAACAGCTTGCGCAAAGGCACGTCGCCCACGCCGCCCAGGCTGTCGCGATACGCCCAGGCGCTGGCCGCGCTGCCGGGATAGAGCGCCACGGTGCTGGACGTATTGGCCAGCACCGGCGGCACGCCCGCCGCGATCAGGGCCGGCAGGCTGACGAAGGAGCCGCCGCCCGCCAGGGCATTCATGGCGCCCGCCACCGCGCCGGCGCCGCCGACCCATATCAAAGAGTCCATCCACGATGCTCCTCGGTCCGGGGGACCTCATGGCCGGTACGCGGGCCCGCTGCGATGCGGACCCGGGTTCCCGCCGCCGCGGGCGTCATTTCGCCCGCAGCACGATCTGCGTGATCTCGGAAGGCCGCCCCAGGCGGAGCGCCAGGCCATTCCACAAGCCGGTGCCGTTGCTGACATACAAGGTCATGGGCCCGACCCGGTACAAGCCCGAGACGAAACCATTGTTGGCCCACCGGGTGATGAAGTGCAGCCCCAGGATCTGGCCGCCATGCGTATGCCCCGACAGCTGCAGCGCCACGCCCGCGTCGGCATTGGCGGGCGCGTCGCCCGGCCGGTGTTCCAGCAGGATCACCGGCGTGCCCGCCGGAATCCCCTGCAAGGCGGCCTTCAGGTCGGGACGCGGCAGGCCGAAGGTCCCCGCCTGCCGGTCCGTCACCCCCGCCACCGCCAGCGATGCCCCATCCCGGCGGATCAGCACATGACTGTTTTCCATCATGTTCAGACCCATGGCGCGATAGGCCTGCATCCAGCGGACGTAGTCGCTGTAGTATTCGTGATTGCCCGGGATCGCCAGCACGCCGTCCTTCGCCCTCAGGTCCCGCAAGGGCCGGACATCGGCCGCCCGGAGCTCGGGCGTGCCGTCGGCCAGATCCCCCGTGATGACGATCAGGTCCGGATCCAGCCGGTCGGCGCGCGCCACCACGGCCGCCTGCCAGGACTGCGGCAGAAGGCGGCTGGCGTGCAGGTCCGTCAGTTGCACGATGCGATAGCCGTCAAACGCCGCGGGCAGACCGGGGATCGTCACCGCCACGGTGCGGATGCCGGGAATCTTGACCGCCTGCCAGACGCCGACGGCCGACAGGACCAGCGCCAGCGCCCCGATGGACAGCCCCACGGCCCGTCCCTGCAGGACCACCCGTCCCGCCCCGCGCGCCGGCAGCCACACCAGCATGCCGACGACATCCCGGAGCAGCAACAGCAGCGCCAGCAGCAGCACCACGCCAAAGGCCCAGGCCAGGCACATCAGGATCCACTGAGGCAGTTCCGGAGAACCCAGGGTGCCGAAAAACCGCCCCGTGATCTGGTGATATTCGGCCGCCAGCAGCAGCGCCACCGCCAGCGCCGCCCGGCAGGCGAACCCGCAGGGCAAGGGCCAGACGAAACGCCACACCACATACAGCCAGATGGTGCCGGTGACAAACGGCAGCAGGGTCCCCATGAGACGATCCAGATACAGTAAAAATGACAGAATACACAGATAAGTCGCAGCATCTTACCAAGACCGGCCGCCGCCGCTCCTGGGCGGCACCGCCCCCGCCCCTTGCATGAACCCCGGCTGAACGGCCGCTTCACGCGCGATTCAGACACCGGACTCCATACTGCCCTCATCGCCGATACCCATCGGCCCGCATCTGGAAGTCCGCATGAAAACACGCACCATTCTGCTCTCCTTCCTGGGGATCCTGGCCCTGGCCTGGGCCTGGGACGCCTTCGTCCTGAATCCCATGCCCGGCGACGCCGTCTGGGTCGCCCGCAAGCAAGGCATCTACTTGACCGGCATCTGGGCCATGGGCCTGATGTCCCTGACCATGATCCTGGCCACCCGCCCCGCCTGGCTGGAACCCGCCCTGGGCGGCATGGACCGCATCTACCGCCTGCACAAATGGGCGGGCATCCTGGCGATCAGCCTGGGCGTCGCCCACTGGCTGCTGGAACTCGGCGGGGGCGCACTGCGCGCGCTGGTCGGCGCCGCCGTGGACAAACCGCCCCGCGTGGCCGTGGCCGATTTCCTGCAATCCAGCCACGGCCTGGCCAAGGACGTGGGCGAATGGGTCATCTACGCGCTGATCGTCTCCCTGCTGATCAGCCTGTGGAAGGCGTTCCCCTATAAATCCTGGCGCATCCTGCACCGGGTCATGCCGCTGCTGTACCTGGCCCTGGTCTTTCACTCCGCAGCCCTGACTCCGGCCGCCTGGTGGCTGCAGCCCCTGGGCCTGATCATGGGCGCCCTGATGCTGGGCGGCAGCCTGTCGGCCATCCCCGCCTTGCGCCAGCGCATCGGACACAGCCGCCGGCATGCCGGGCGCATCGAGTCCGTGCGCCAGCTGGAAGGCGGCGTCACGGAAGTGAACTGCGCGATGGGCGGCGACTGGCCGGGCCACCGGGCGGGGCAATTCGCCTTCGTGACCTTCGACGCCGGAGAAGGCGCCCACCCCTACACGATCGCCAGCGCCGACCGGGCGGGCCGGCTGACCTTCCAGATCAAGGCCCTGGGGGACTACACCCGCACGCTGGCGCGGCGTCTGCATGCCGGCCAGGCGATCCAGGTCGAAGGCCCCTACGGCCGCTTCGATCACCATCGGGGCGAAGACCGCCAGGCCTGGGTGGCCGGCGGCATCGGCATCACGCCGTTCCTGGCCTGGCTGGAATCGCTGCAGGGCCGACCGGACGCCGCCCCCTGCGCGCAGCTGCACTACTGCGTGCGCGACGCGGCCCGGGATCCCTTCGTCGGCCGCCTGCGCGCGCTGTGCGCCGCCCTGCCCGGCATCACCCTGCACGTCCACGATGCCGGCGCCGGCCAGCGGCTGGACGCGGACATCCTGCGCAGGGAAAGCGGGGCGCAGCCCGGCGAAGCGCTGGACGTCTGGTTCTGCGGCCCCGCCGGCCTGGCCCGCCAGCTGGAAGCCGGCCTGCGGTCCCTGGGTTTCAAGGACGCGCCGGTGCATCGGGAGGCGTTCGAGATGCGCTGAAAAATATCGTATAATGCTGGACTTGGCTGGATCACCCCAGCCCATCACAGGCGCAATGGCAGAGTGGTGATGCAGCGGACTGCAAATCCGTGTACGTCGGTTCGATTCCGGCTTGCGCCTCCAAATGAATCAAGGGCTTATGCTTTCGGCACAAGCCCTTTTTTCATCGCCGGGCCGCCCCAAGATGAAAACGCCCCCTTGGGGGGGGGGCAGCAAGCCGCAGGCGCAGCGTGGGGGCCATTTTTCATGCCGGCGCCATCAGCGGCGCGGCAGCAGCGCCACCGGGCCGCGACGCGGATCGGACGCCGCGTCGCCAGCCCCCTGATCGTCTACCCGGAACGTGCCCACCAGTTCGGACAGGGTGTTGGCCTGATCCTGCAGGCTGGCAGCCGCCGCGGCGGATTCCTCGACCAGGCTGGCGTTCTGGTGCGTCACGTCGTCCATCTGCGTCACCGCCGTATTGATCTGCTCGATCCCGGTGGTCTGTTCGCGGTTGGCGGCGCTGATTTCGCGCATGATGTCGGTCACGCGGCGGATGCCCTCCAGGATTTCCTGGGTGGCCTTGCTGGCGCTGGCGGCCTGCTGGTTGCCCTTGGCCGTGGTTTGCACGGACAGTTCGATCAGGCTGCGGATTTCCTTGGCCGACGCGGCGCTGCGCTGGGCCAGGGCGCGGACTTCGGCCGCCACCACGGCGAAGCCCCGGCCCTGTTCGCCGGCGCGGGCGGCTTCGACGGCGGCATTCAGCGCCAGGATGTTGGTCTGGAAGGCGATGCTGTCGATCACCCCGATGATTTCGGCCACCTGCTGGGATTTGGCGTTGATTTCGTTCATGGTGGTGACCAGTTCACCCACGGTCACGTTTCCGGCGGCGGTGGTCTCGGCCGCGGTCGCCGCCAAGGCGTTGGCTTCCTGGACGTGATCGCCGTTCTGCCGCACCGTGGCGGTGATCTCTTCCATGGTGGCGGCGGTTTCCGCCAGCGAGCTGGCCTGCTCCTCGGTCCGCGCGGACAGATCCTGGCTGCCGCTGGCGATTTCCGTGGCGGCCGTCTGCACGGAATCGGAGGCCGCGCGGATGCGCACGAGCACGGAGGAAATCTTGTCGGCGAACAGATTGAAGGCGCTGGCGATCTGCGTCAGTTCGTCCTTGCCGGACTCGCCGAGGCGCCGGGTCAGGTCGCCGTCGCCCGAGGCGATGTCCTGCAGGGCGTCGCGCACCTGGACCAGCCGGCCCAGCTGCTGGCGCACGAATCCGGCCATCAGCAGGCCCGCCACCAGCACGCAGGCCACGGCGATGACGATGGCCAGCAACAGCAGGCGATGCAGGGCCGCCGTGGCTTCGGCCTGGTCGATGCTGATGCCCAGCAGCCAATGCGTGCCGGTGACGCCGGCGGCATACAGCATCTGCGGCGCCCCGCCGATCGAGACCACCTGATGCCCGCCCTGCTTCGCCAGTTCCGACACCAGGCCGATGTCGAGATCCGGGGACAGGTTCGTCATCGGCTTGAGCGTGAGCGCGGGGTCCGGGTGCGCCAGGATCACGCCCGTATTGCCATCGATCAGGAAGGCGAAGCTTTTTTCATAAGGCCGGATGCCGGCGACTTTCTGGATGACCGACTTCATGGTCATGTCCGAGGCCACCACGGCGACGGTCTTGCCGTTTTCCACCACCGGCTCGGCGAAGCTGAGGGTCAGGTCGCCCGTCGCCGCGTCGGCATAAATCGGCGTGTAGACGGGTTTCCCCGCGGCGGCGGCCTGCTTGTACCAGTCGCGCTGCGTGCCGTCGTAGCCATCGGGCTGCTTGCGGGTGAAGGCATACGATTTGTCGGCCCGCACGAAATAGGCCAGATCCAGGCCGGCCTTCTCGGCGGCCTTCAGGAAGGGCACGGGGTCCTGCTGCGGCAGCGCCAGCTTGATGGAGCCGGTGATCTGCTGCTTGTCCTTCACCCACTGGGAGAGTTCGTCCGCATAGGTGCGGGCCAGCCGGCCCGTGCTGGCGTCCAGGGAATCCAGCACGATGGACCGCACCACCAGGAAGACGGCAACCGTCAGCACGATCAGGGACAGAGAAACGATCAGGACGCTGACGCCGGTCAGCCGGGCGCGCAAACTGTTGAACATGGAGGGCTGCCTTGAAAGGTTTTGAAAAGAATCAAAACCATTCTAGCGGGCAGCCCCAGGGCAGGATCAGTCAAACTGCTGCCTTATCCCCCAGCAATACACGGCTTTCGCCGCCATCAGGCCGGCAACGCCGCCATGGCCTGGGCGACGGCGGCCGTCAGGCGCCTGGCATAGGGCACGTGCAGGAATTCATTGGGGCCATGGGCATTGGATTTCGGCCCCAGCACCCCGCAGACCATGAACTGCGACGTCGGGAAGCCCTGCAGCAGCAGGTTCATGAGCGGAATCGTGCCGCCCTGCCCGATATAACCGCAAGGCGCCCCGTAATACTGCTGCGACGCCGCTTCCAGCGCATCCAGCAGCCAGGGGGCGGACGCGGGCGCGTTCCAGCCGCTGGCCGCCCCGGGATCGGGATGGAACAGCACCCGCGCCTGATAGGGGGCGTCCTGTTCCAGCAGGTCTTTCAGCGTGCCGGCCGCCGCGACCGCGTCCACCAGGGGCGGCAGGCGCAGGGACAGCTTGAACGCCGTGCGCGGCCGCAGCACGTTGCCGGCGCTGGCCAGGGGCGGCAGGCCCTCGGCCCCGGTGACGGACAGGGCGGGCCGCCAGGTGCGGTTCAGCAGCGCCTGCTGGGGATCCCGGGTCATGGGCAGGACAAAGCCCTGGTCGGCGCCGCAGGCCCAGGGGAAGCGCTTCCAGACCTCGTCTCCGAGGATGCGGGCCGCTTCCTGCGCCTGGTCCCGGCGTTCCACGGGGATGTCGCAATGGAAGCTGTCCGGCAGCACCCTGCCGGTGCCGCTGTCCTCCAGGCGGTCCAGCAGATGGCGCAGCACCCGGAAACTGGATGGCACCACGCCGCTGGCATCGCCTGAATGCACGCCTTCGTCCAGCACCTGGACTTCCAGCACCCCGGAAACCAGCCCGCGCAGCGAAGTCGTCATCCAGAGCTGGTCGTAATTGCCGGCCCCCGAATCCAGGCAGACCACCAGCGCCACGCGCCCCAGGCGGTCGCGCAGCGCATCGACGTAAGGCAGCAGATCGTAGCTGCCGGATTCCTCGCAGGTTTCGATCAGCCCCACGCAGCGCGGGCGGGGCACGCCCTGGCGATCCAGGGCCTCGATGGCCGTCAGGGAGGCATAGACGGCATAGCCGTCGTCGGCGCCGCCGCGTCCGTAGAGCTTGCCGTCCTGCATGACCGGCTGCCAGGGGCCCAGGCCCGCGCGCCAGCCGGAAAATTCGGGCTGCTTGTCCAGGTGACCGTACATCAGCACGGCATCGCCCTGGTCCCGGCGCGTGGCCGGCGCCTCGAAGAACAGGACGGGGGTGCGGCCCGGCAGCCGCAGGATCTCGACCTTCAGGCCCGTGACCGGCCGGGATTCCAGCCACTGGGCCGCATCGCGTACGACCTGCTCGATATGGCCATGCTGCGCCCAGTCCGGGTCGAAGGCCGGGCTTTTGGCGGGGATGGCGATGTAGCGCTTCAAGGCGGGGACGATTTCCCGGTCCCACTGCGCATCGACGAAATCCTGCAGGGCGACGGGATCCAGCCCCTGGCTGACGGGAGCATCCATGACGGCTTCCTGATGATCTTGGCAAACCTTCATTCTACGCCGCCGATCCGCGAGAACACGCGCGCGCCGGGGCGCTGCAAAGCGGCGGTTTTCATGTCATCCTTGATGGACATCACCATCGGAGGACGAGCGCATATGGACGAGCAGGTACTGGCCGCCATGGCCCGCTGGCCCAACGTGCCGGCAGCCTACGGCTGGCTGTCCCTGTCCCGGCGGGGGCAGTGGCTGCTGCACCCGCACGGCCGGGGCTGGGGCGCGCCGGACGAGGAGCCGGGCGAAGCCATCGCCAACCCGCAGATCACGGCCTTCATGAACCGCAATTATCAGTCCGACGGGCAGGGCCGCTGGTTCTTCCAGAACGGTCCGCAGCGCGTCTACGTGCGCCTGGACGGCGCCCCCTGGATCCTGCATACGCCGCCGGACACCCGGGGACCGCTGCAGCTGCGCACCCATGCGGGCCAGCCCTACGGTCCCGTCACCCGCTGGTGGCTGGACGACGAAGGCTGCCTGTACGCCCAATCGGACCAGGGCGCGGGACTGGTCGCGGACCGGGATCTCGCCCAGGTGATCGATGCCCTGCGCACGGCGGACGGGCAGCCGGTCGGCGCCTGGCTGGAAGCCGGCCCGGGCGCGGACGACATCACGCAGGTCCGCCCGGCCGACCCGGGCGCGCGGGACCCGGCCGGCGCGGGTCCGGACGCTGGCGCATCCCCGCCGGCGCACGCGCCGTTCGGGCGCCTGCGGACGGCGGACGCGGAGGCGGTCCTGGGTTTCGTCCGACGGCCGGCCGCCGCGCCGGCCGATACCGCGGGCTGACGCATTTTCGGCATCCCGCGCCCCTGACCGTCACGCTAAAATCAGCGCATGAACCCGTCCGACCCCGCCTTTTACCATCCCGCGCCCCGCACCCAGCAATACTGCTCGCAATGCGGCCACGCGCTGACCCGCGACATCCCGCCGGACGACAACCGCATCCGCGATCTCTGCACCCATTGCGGTGCGGTGCACTATCAAAACCCGCGCAACGTGGTCGGAGTGGTGCCGATCCTGGGCGACCAGGTCCTGCTGTGCCGCCGCGCCATCGAACCGAGGCATGGCAAATGGACGCTGCCGGCCGGCTTCATGGAACTGGGCGAAACCACCGAACAAGGCGCCGCCCGCGAAAACCAGGAAGAATCCGGCGCGCGGATCCGCATCGAATCCCTGTACACGGTGATCGACGTGCCCTCGGTCAATCAGGTCCACCTGTTCTATCTGGCCCAGGCCCTGGACGCCCATCTGGCCCCCGGCCCGGAAACGCTGGAAGCCGCCTTCTTCGATCTGGACCGCATCCCCTGGCACGACCTGGCGTTCCGCACGGTCAGCACGACGCTGGAACACTACCTGAAGGACCGCGAACAGGGCCGGTTTCCCACCCGGCACTACGCCATCGACCTGCGGTTCCCGGACTGAGCCGTCCCCGCCAGCCGAAGCCATGCCGATCGCCTGGGTCGAACCGGATGCGCCCCTGCCCGACATCAGCCGGACGTCTCCGGACGGTCTGGTGGCCGCCGGCCTGGACCTGTCGCCCGCACGGCTGCAGGAAGCCTACCGCAAAAGCCTGTTTCCCTGGTACAGCCCCGGCGACCCCGTGCTCTGGTGGAGCCCGGATCCTCGCATGGTGCTGCGCTGCCAGGACCTGCGCATCAGCCATTCCCTGGCCAAGCGCATCCGCCAGTTCGGCCGCGCGCAGGACGCGGGACAGCGGGCCGATGACCCGGACGGCGCACTGCGCGTCACCCTGAATCTGGCCTTTCCCGACGTCATGGCGCACTGCGCCCGGCGGGGCGCGCCCCGCATCGGCCTGGGCCGGGCGCGAGCGGGCGGACAATGGGCGGCGCCCGAGCACCCGACGGGCCGGGACGCCACCTGGATCACGCCGGACATCATCCAGGTCTATACCGCCTGGCATCGGATGGGGCGCGTCCACAGCGTCGAAACCTGGGTGGACGGCCGGCTGGCGGGCGGACTGTACGGCGTCAGCCTGGGACGGTGCTTCTTCGGCGAATCGATGTTCAGCCTGGCCGCCGACGCCAGCAAGGTGGCCCTGGCCTATCTGGTGCGCTATCTGCTGTCCCAGGGAGTCCCCTGGATCGACTGCCAGCAGGAAACCCCGCACCTGGCCAGTTTGGGCGCGCGGCCGATCGCTCGCGCGGAATTCCTGGGCCTGCTGGCCGACGGGCGGGACGCCCCGCCCCCGGCCTGGGGACGGGGCCGCCTGCTGGCCGACGGCCGCCTGATTCCCGCCTGATTCCCGCCTGGGCGCCCGCTCCCTGCATGACCTCCGGCGGCGGGCGCCTTCGCGCCCGCGCAGACATCAGACAACCGGCGTCAGCAGGCGCTGCTCGTCCTGCCAGGCATTCAGGTTGTCGATCACCAACTGCGACATCCTGCCGGCGGTTTCCCGGGTGCCGCTGGCCGCATGCGGCATCAGCGCCACATGGTCGATCGCGGCGAGTTCGGCGGGCACGCCCGGCTCATGTTCGAACACGTCCAGGCCCGCTCCGCCCACGGCTCCCGAGCGCAGCATGGGAATCAGCGCGGATTCGTCCACCACCGAACCCCGGGCGATGTTGACCAGCAGGCCCTGCGGCCCCAGGGCCTGCAGGACTGGAGCGTCCACCAGATGCCGGGTCGCCTCGCCGCCCGGGCAGGCGACCACCAGGAAGTCCGCCCACCGCGCCAGTTCGATCAGGGACGGCTCGTAGCCGTAGTCCGGCAGGTCCGCGCGCGGCCGGCGGTTGTGGTAGCGCGTCGTCATGCCGAACCCCTGCCCGCGCCGGGCGATGGCCTCGCCGATCCGGCCCATCCCCAGGATGCCCAGGCGCTTGCCCCAGACCTGGGTGCCGAGCGGGAACTTCCCCTGCTTCACCCAGCGCCCCGAGCGCGCGTACCGGTCGCCCGCCGGAATCTGGCGGGCGCCGGCCAGCAGCAGGCCCCAGGCCATGTCCGCCACGCACTCGCTCAACACGTCGGGCGTGTTGCTGACGACGATCCCCCGCGCCCGGGCGGATTCCAGCGGCAGGGCGTCGCAACCCACGCCCCAGCTGCAGATGGCCCGCAGGTCGGGCAAGGCCCGCAGCGCCTCGTCGCTCAGGCCCACGCGGGCGGACGTGACCAGCAGGCGGACGCCGGGCGCCAGGGCCTTGAGCCGCGCCTCGGGCGCATCTTCCTGGAACAGGGGCAGCACCCGCCAGCGGGCCGCCAGCTGCGCGTTGTATTCCGCCCCCAGGGACACCAGTTGCGCCAGTTCCGCGCCCGTCTCCGTCATACCGTCCTCCGACATCCGATTTTTCTCAGACCTATGTTGTACGACAACTAGGCAGGACAATTCAAGCAGGCCGCGCCGGCTGGCCTTCGCCGATGGCTGGTGTCACAATGAACCGACAGAAGTCCCCGGCCTTCGCCATGAGCAAACCCAGTGAATCGATTTTCCGCCGCCTGCAGTTCTATACCACGGCAGCCTACCCCTGCAGCTATCTGCCGGGGCGCATGGCCCGATCCGAAGTCGCCGCCCCCGCCCACCTGGTGGACGACGCCGCCTATTCGCGCCTGATCGAACAGGGCTTCCGCCGCAGCGGGCTGTTCACCTACCGGCCCGCCTGCGACGGCTGCCAGGCCTGCATCCCCCTGCGCGTCGACGCGCGGCGCTTCCAGCGCGACCGCACCCAGCGCAAGCTCTGGAACCGCATGCAGGAAACGCTGACGGCGCAGCTGGCGCCGCTGCACTGGGATGCCCGGCACTTCGACCTGTACCTGCGCTACCAGCAGCAGCGCCACCCGGGCGCCGGCATGGATCAGGACGACCAGGCGCAGTACACGCAGTTCCTGCTGACCAGCCGCGTGCACACCGAAATGGCGGAATTCCGCGACACGCAGGGCGTCCTGCGCATGGTGTCCATCATGGACCGCGTCGATCACGGCATCTCGGCCGTCTATACCTTCTATGATCCGGACTGGCGCGGCAGCCTGGGCACCTACGGGATCCTGTGGCAGCTGGACTATTGCCGGCGCCTGGGCCTGCCCTGGCTGTATCTGGGCTACTGGATCGACGAAAGCCGTAAAATGGCCTACAAATCGCGGTTCCATCCGCATCAGATTCTACGGGGCGGCGTCTGGATCGAAGCCGCCGCGCACTGATCCCCTCACTGTCCGAAACGCCCATGTCCCTCCTGTTCAACGCCTATCCCCTGGCCCGTGCCGCGCTGTTTTCCATGGACCCCGAACAGGCGCACGAACAGACGCTGCGGTTGCTGCAGCGCAGCCACGACTGCGCCGCGACGCGGCTGCTGACGGCTTCCGCGCAGCCCATCCTGCCGCGCACCGTCATGGGACTGCCGCTGCGCAACCCGGTCGGCCTGGCCGCGGGACTGGACAAGAACGGCGCCCATATCGACGCGCTGGCGGCCCTGGGATTCGGCTTCATCGAAGTCGGCACCGTCACCCCCCGCGCCCAGCCGGGCAATCCGAAACCGCGCATGTTCCGCCTGCCCCGCGCCCGCTGCCTGATCAACCGCATGGGGTTCAACAACGACGGCCTGGACACCTTCATCGCCAACGTGCAGCGCAGCCAATGGCGCCGCCAGGGCGGCATCCTGGGGCTGAACATCGGCAAGAACGCCGCCACCCCCATCGAACACGCCGTGGACGACTACCTGCGCTGCCTGGACGGCGTCTACCCGCATGCCGATTACGTCACGGTGAACATTTCCTCGCCCAACACGAAAAACCTGCGCAGCCTGCAAAGCCACGACGCGCTGGACGCCCTGCTGGCCGCCCTGCAGGCGCGCCGCCTGGCCCTGGCCGACCAGTACGGGCGCCGCACTCCGCTGGCGGTGAAAATCGCCCCGGATCTGCAGCCCGAGGAAATCGACGCCATCGCCGACCTGGTCCCGCGCCACGGCATCGACGGCATCATCGCCACCAACACCACCCTGTCGCGCGACGCCGTGCGCGGCCTGCCCCACGAAGACGAAGCCGGCGGCCTGTCCGGCCCCCCCGTGCATGCCCTGTCGCTGGCCGTGATCCGTCGCCTGCGCGAACGCCTGGGCGCGGACACGGCCATCATCGGCGTGGGCGGCATCGAATCAGGCCGGCAGGCCCTGGAAAAGATCCAGGCGGGCGCCAACGCCGTCCAGCTCTACACCGGCCTGATCTACCGGGGCCCCGCGCTGGTCCGGGAATGCGTCCAGGCGCTGGAATGAAGCGCGCGGACGGCGCCGCGCCCGCCCGGGACCCGCAATCCGCCAAGGCCGTCACGGCCAGCCAGACGCTGGTCCGGGGCCTGGACGTCATCGACGCCGTCGCGCAGGGCGGCGCGGCCGACATCGGCGTGATCTCCGAGCGCACGGGCATGACTTACAGCACGGCGCATCGCATCGTCTCGGTGCTGCTGCAGCGCCAGTACCTGAAGCGGGTGCCCGGAAAGGGCCTGCTCCTGGGCCGCAAGCTGCTGTCCCTGGGTTTCCAGGCGCACAGCCAGGTCGAACTGACGGCCATCGCGCGTCCCATCCTGGAACGGCTGGCCACGCAGACCAGCGACACCGTGCACCTAGCCTGCGAAGAACTGGGCGCCGTCTTCTACCTGGACAAGATCGCCAGCCGGCGGCCCGTGGAAATCAGTTCCCGCATCGGCGGCGTCAAGCCGCTGATGTCCACCGGCGTGGGCAAGGCCCTGCTGCTGGACGGCAGCGTGGATTCCTGGGGCGCCCTGTACGACCGGGACGCGGCCGCATTGCAGGTGTCCATGACGCGTGACCAGTGGCTGGACCTCATGCAGGGCTACGCGCGCGGCGGCTACGCTTACGACCTGGGCGAAGACGCGCCCTCCATCCGCTGCGTGGCGGCCCCCGTCCGGGACGGCCGCCGCGCCATCGTGGCCGCCATCAGCGTCACCAGCACCAGCGCCTACATGCCGCCCAAGCGCATGCGCGACCTGGTCCCCGTCGTGCTGGACGCCGCCCGGCGGATCAGCGCGGAACTGGGCGGCTGACGCCCGGCCGGGCTCGACCCGATCCTGCCCGACCTGCCCGACCCGCACGGCCCCCAGCCGAGCGCCCCGCCGCCCCAGCCCCCTTCGCATCCGGCCCCCTTCGCATCCGGCCCCACCGCCGCCCGGCGCAGTACCGAGCGCCGTCCTTCCCTCGATCCGATCGCCCCTCCGTATTCAATTATTCTCAATATATGAGACTAAATCTCATCTGTTGAAAAATTATCGATGCCCATCTAGAATCTCCCAACGGCTCCGACGAACGGGCCGGACCGCACACCATGGCTGCACCATCCGCAGACCAGGGCGCGACAACGGAGAAGACATGAAGACAATCCCCACCCGCATCGGACGCCTGGCGCGCGGCACGTTTCTGGCGCCCGGCCTGGTTGCGCTGGCGCTCGGCCTGGGCGCCCCCGCCGCGACCACAGCCCAGACCGTGCTGAAAGCCGCTCACTCGTCATCCACCACCAGCACCGGGCACCAGGCGCTGGAACACATGGCCCGGCAACTGAAGGAAAAGACCGACGGCCGCCTGACCATCCAGATCTTCCCGAACTCGCAACTGGGCAGCGAACGGGAACAGATCGAAAGCGTCCAGCTGGGCAACCTGGACATGACCTTCATCTCCTCGGCGGTGCTGGGCGCGTTCAATCCCCAGTTCTTCGCCCTGGACATCCCCTTCATGTTCAAGGACCGCGCCGGCGTCTACCGGGTCCTGGACGGCGACATCGGCACGCGGCTGCTGGCCAGCCTGGACAAGGTCGGCATCAAGGGCCTGGCGTACTGGGAAAACGGCTTTCGCCAGCTGACCAACAACGTGCGCCCGATCCGCAGCCCCAAGGATCTGGAAGGCATGAAGATGCGCACCATGGAAAACGAGGTCCACATCGCCGCCTGGAAGGCGGAAGGCGCCAACCCGGCGCCGCTGGCCTTCGGCGAACTGTTCACCGCCCTGCAGCAGGGCACGTTCGATGCCCAGGAAGGCCCCATCAACCTGTTCTACGACATGAAGTTCTACGAGGTGCAGAAGTACATCACCCGCACCAACCACGTCTATTCGCCGTGGCCGCTCCTGATCAATCCGGACGTCTACAACAGCTTCTCGCCGGAAGACCGCGCCATCTTCGACCAGGCCGTCAAGGACGCCACCAGCTTCCAGCGCGACCTGGCCCGGAAGGCCGACGACAAGGCCGCCGCCGCCATGCCGCAGGTGCAGATCATCGACCTGACGCCGGAAGAGCACGCGGCCTTCGCCAGCCGCATGGGCCCCATCCAGGACTCGGTGAAAAAGAAGGTCGGCGCGGAAGTCGTGGAAGCGATCGTCGCTGAAGTCAACCGCTAAACCCATCCCGGAACGCGGGCGCCCGCGTTCCGCCTGATGCCCCGGCCCGGCCGACGCCGGCGCCGGGGCATGCGGGACCCACGCCCTGGAACACTACGATGATCAAGCTGATCGACGATCACTTCGAGGAAGCCCTGCTCGTCTTCCTGCTGTCGGCCATGTCCCTCCTGATCGGCGCCCAGGTCTTCATGCGCTACGTCATGCTGAATTCCCTGACCTGGTCCGAAGAGCTGGCCCGCTACTGCTTCATCTGGGCCACCTACATCGGCGTCAGCTACGGCGTGAAGCGCAAGGCCCACATCTGCGTCACCGCGCTCAGCGAACGCCTGTCGGGCAACAGCCAGCGCTATCTGCACATCTTCGCCTACGCGGTCTTCGGCCTGTTCGCCTTCATGGTCATGAAAGAAGGCTGGGCGCTGGCCATGAAGATCTTCCGCTTCGGACAGAAATCCTCGTCCCTGGGCATCTACATGGGCTGGATCTACCTGGCGCCCACGCTGAGCTTCGGCCTGGTGGTGCTGCGCCTGCTGCAGGCCGTCAGCGGCGAAATCCGCGCCATCCGCCAAGGAGCCTGAGCATGGTATCCCTGCTCCTCTTCGGCACCTTCGTCGCCTTCCTGGCGGCCGCGGTCCCGGTCGCGATCTCCCTGGGGCTGGCCTCGGCCTTCGCCCTGCTCTACAGCGGCAAGGTCAGCAGCAGCTTCATCGCGCAGGGTCTGGTGACCTCGATCGACTCCTTCCCCCTGATGGCCGTGCCCTTCTTCATCCTGGCCGGCGAACTGATGGGCCAGGGCGGGCTGTCGCGCCGCCTGCTGAACGTCGGCGCGGTCTTCTTCGGCCGCTACACCGGCGGACTGGCCATCATCGCGGTCGTGACCTGCATGTTCTTCGCCGCCATTTCGGGCTCGGGCCCCGCCACCGTGGCCGCCATCGGCGGCATCATGCTGCCGGCCATGAACAAGGCGGGATACGCCCGGGGCTGGTCGGTCGGCCTGATCGCCTCGGCCGGCAGCATCGGCATCATCATCCCCCCCAGCATCCCCATGATCATCTACGCGGTCTCGGCCAACGTCTCGATCACGCAGATGTTCATCGCCGGCATCATCCCGGGCCTGCTGATCGGCATCGGCCTGATCGCCGTGGCCTGGCTCAGCGCCCGCAGGCGCGGCTACAGGGGGGACGAGCGCCGCTACACATTCCGGGAAATTTCCGCCACGATCTGGGACGCCAAATGGGCGCTGCTCGTGCCCCTGATCATCCTGGGCGGCATCTACGGGGGCGTGTTCACGCCCACCGAGGCGGCCGCCGTCGGCGTCCTCTACGGTTTCATCGTCGGCGTCTTCGTGCACCGGGAACTGCAATGGAAGGACCTGTACCGCGTCATCGCGGAATCGGCGCTGACGTCGGCCACGGTCATTCTCATCGTCGGCACCGCCACGATCTTCGGCCGGGTCCTGACCATCGAACGCATTCCGGTGATGATCGCCGAAGCCATGGTCAGCCTGACCAGCAGCCACATCCTGATCCTGCTGCTGATCAACGTCCTGCTGCTGTTCGTCGGCATGTTCATGGAAACCCTGGCGGCCATCATCATCCTGACCCCCATCCTGCTGCCCGTCGTGCTGGCGGTCGGCGTCGATCCCGTGCATTTCGGCATCGTGGTCATCGCCAACCTGGCCATCGGCATGGTGACGCCGCCGGTCGGAGTCAACCTTTTCGTCGGCGCCCGCATCGGCGGCACCAGTCTGGAGAAAGCGTCCTCCGGGGCGCTGATCTTCATCGCCTCGATGCTGACCGTCCTGATGCTGATCACCTACGTGCCAGCCCTGTCGCTGGCGCCCCTGAGTCTCATGGGCAAGTGAGCGCGCCCCCCATGACCCTATTTCGCGCTCGGATACTGAGGAACTCGCCATGACAAAGAAACTACGGGCCGCCATCATCGGCCCCGGCAACATCGGCACGGATCTGCTGGCCAAGCTGATGCGCAGCGACTGGATCGAGCCGGCCTGGATGGTCGGCATCGATCCGCAGTCCGACGGCCTGAAACGCGCCCGCGAACTGGGCCTGAAGACCACCGACCAGGGCGTGGACGGCCTGCTGCCCCACGTGCGGGAAGACGACATCCGCTTCGCCTTCGACGCCACCAGCGCCTACGTGCACCGGGCCAATTCGGACAAGCTGACCGCCCTGGGCGTGCGCATGATCGACCTGACGCCGGCGGCCATCGGCCCCTACTGCGTGCCCCCCGTCAACCTGGCGGTCCTGGCAGAACAGGACCAGGCCAACGTCAATATGGTGACCTGCGGCGGCCAGGCCACGATTCCCATGGTCCACGCCGTCTCGCGCGTGCAGCCCGTGGCCTACGGGGAAATCGTCGCCACCGTGTCGTCCCGCTCGGCCGGCCCCGGCACGCGCAAGAACATCGACGAATTCACCCGCACCACCGCCGGCGCGGTCGAGAAGATCGGCGGCGCCAAGCAGGGCAAGGCGATCATCATCCTGAACCCCGCCGAGCCCCCTATGATCATGCGCGACACCGTGCATTGCCTGACGGAAACGGACCCCGACGAAGCCGCCATCACTGACTCCATTCACCGGATGCTGGAACAGGTGCGCAAATACGTGCCGGGCTACCGCATCGTCAACGGCCCGGTCTTCGACGGCAAGCGGGTCTCGATCTACCTGGAGATCGAAGGCCTGGGCGACTACCTGCCGACCTATTCCGGCAACCTGGACATCATGACGGCCGCCGCCGCCCGGACCGCCGAACTGATGGCCGAACACATGCTGCGGCGCGCGGCCCCCACCGAATCGACCGCCAGCTAAGGACACGAACATGACACAGACACCGCGGAAAATCACCCTGCACGACATGACGCTGCGCGACGGCATGCACCCCAAGCAGCACCGGATCACCCTGGAGCAGATGCGGGCCGTCGCCCAGGGCCTGGACGAGGCTGGCATGCCCCTGATCGAAGTCACCCACGGCGACGGCCTGGGCGGCGCATCGGTCAACTACGGCTTTCCCGCCCACTCGGACGAGGACTACCTGAAGGCCGTCCTGCCCGTGGTCAAGCACAGCCGGGTCTCGGCCCTGCTGCTGCCCGGCATCGGCACGACGGACCACCTGCGCATGGCGCACGATCTCGGCGTGCACTCCATCCGTGTAGCCACCCACTGCACCGAAGCCGACGTGTCGGAACAGCACATCACCGAAGGCCGCCGCCTGGGCATGGACACGGTCGGCTTCCTGATGATGAGCCACATGAACAGCCCCGAAGGCCTGGCCGGACAGGCCAGGCTGATGGAAAGCTACGGCGCCAACTGCATCTACGTGACGGACTCCGCCGGCCACCTGCTGCCCGCCACCGTGCGCGAACGCCTGCGGGCGGTGCGGGACGCCCTGAAGCCGGAAACGGAACTGGGATTCCACGGCCACCACAACCTGGCCATGGGAGTCGCCAACAGCATCGCCGCCATCGAGGCCGGCGCTACCCGCATCGACGCCGCCTGCGCGGGGCTGGGCGCCGGCGCCGGCAACACGCCCATGGAAGTCCTGGTCGCCGTCCTGGACCTGATGGGCATCGACACGGGCGTCGACGTCTTCAAGATCCAGGACGTGGCCGAAGACCTGGTCGTGCCCATGATGGACTTCCCCATCCGCATCGACCGGGACGCCCTGACGCTGGGATACGCCGGGGTCTACGGATCCTTCCTGCTGTTCGCCAAGCGGGCCGAGAAGAAATACGGCATCCCCGCCCGGGAGATCCTGGTGGAGATGGGACGGCGCGGCATGGTCGGCGGCCAGGAGGACATGATCGAAGACACGGCGCTGTCCCTGCTGGGCCGGCGGACGAAACAGACCGCCGCCGTCTGAACCGCTTTCGCCCCGGCATCCGGCCTGACGGTCCGCCCGTCCGGCCGGATGCCGGCCAGAGGGCGCGAAACACCAGGGGTTTACCCGCGTTCACCTCATCCGATCCTGTAAACCCGCGTTACACTGAACTACGATTTCATCGTGCGTGACGCGCCAGGTAGCACGCGACCGCTACGCAGCTGCATATCCATCTGTTCTGGGTAGCGCCGCCGCCAGTGAATCCGGTCTGACGACCTGCCCTTTTCTAGGAGGCAGGTCATGTCGTCCGTACGCTCCACCCTTTCCCGGGGGCATTCGCCCCTGGCCCGCTCCGCATCCCCCCTATCCCCCGCCCGGCGCCGCATCCTGCAGGCCGGCGGCCTGGCGGTCCTGGGCGTTCCCTTCCTGCCGGCCCGCGCCTTGGCCGCCGGCAAGACCCTGAAGATCCTGCAATGGAGTCATTTCGTCCCCAGCTACGACAAATGGTTCGACGCCTTCGCCAAGGCCTGGGGCGAAGCCCACGGCGTGCAGGTCACGGTCGACCACATCAACATCGGCGACCTGGTCACGGCCACCACGTCCGAACTGTCCGCCAATTCGGGCCACGACATCATCGAGCTCGGACCGGAAGCCGCCCAGTTCACCCCCAACGTGCTGGACATGGCCGACGTCAACCAGCAGGCCGCCAAGCAGTTCGGCGACATCTTCCCCATCACCAGGCGCGTGTCCTACAACCCGGTGGTCAAGACCTGGTATGCCTTCTGCCACGGCTGGACCATCGACTGCGGCGACTACCGCAAATCGCTCTGGGACAAGGCCGGCCTGGCCAATGGCCCGGACACCTGGCGGCAATTGCTGGACACGGGCGAGAAGATCCGCAAGGAACAAGGCGTGCAGGTGGGCATCGGCATGTCCCAGGAACTGGATTCGAACATGGTGGCGCGTTCCGTGCTGTGGTCCTGGGGGGCGTCGGTGCAGGACGCGGACGACAACGTGATCCTGGGCCGGGGCAACAACCGCGCCCTGGCCATCGAAGCCGTGAAATACATGGTCGACCTGTATCACCGCACCATGACGCCGGCCATCTTTTCCTGGAATGCGGCATCCAACAACCAGGACCTGATCGCGGGCAAGGCGTCCTACATCGTCAATTCGATCTCGGCCTACCGGTCCGCCCAGGAAGCCAAGCCCGACATCGCCAAGGACGTGTTCTTCACCGGCCCGCTGGCCGGGCCCAAGGGAGACCGCTGGGCCAACGTGCACGTGCTCTACAACTACATCATCCCGAAATTCGCCAAGGCCCGCGAAGACCTGGCCAAGCAGTTCATCCTGCACCTGGCGGCCAACTACGATCAGGCCATGTACCAGAGCAAGCTCTACAACTCGCCCAGCTTCTTCGGCACGCCCGTGCCCGGCGGCGACCGAGGCTATGCGGCGGTCCAGGGCGCCAAGACGCTGAAGAACCTGAACGACGCCTGGTTCGCCCACGATCCGTTCAAGCTGGACGGCGAGGCCGACGGCAAGCTGGCCCCCCTGGTGCCGGCCCCGGACTGGACCACCAACCTGGGCCACCCCGGCTATTCCAACCCGGCCGTGGGCGAGGTCTTCAACACCTTCATCCTGCCCAACATGATGGCCAAGGCGGCGCGAGGCGACCTGACGCCGGAACAGGCGGTGGACGAAGCCGCCAAGCAATGCGAAAGCATCTATGCCCAATGGCGCGGCCGCGGCCTGATCGGCGGCAAGAAGGCCTGAACCCGCGACAAGGAAACTCTCATGGCCAGCCTGAGCATCGAGCACCTGAGCACCACCTACGACCATGGCCGAGTCAAGGCGGTCGACGACGTCAGCCTGGATGTTCCCGACGGGGAGTTCCTGGTGCTGCTGGGCGCTTCGGGCTCGGGGAAATCCACCCTGATGCGCACCATCGCCGGGCTGGAGCACCCCAGCGGCGGCGTCATCCGCATCGACGGGCGCGAGGCCAACGAGGAGCCGCCGCGCCTGCGCAACATCGCCATGGTGTTTCAAAGCTACGCCCTCTACCCGCACAAGACGGTCGCCCGCAACATCGCCTTTCCGCTGGAGGCCATCAAGATGCCGTCCGCGCAGATCCAGGAGAAAGTCCGATGGGCGGCCGAGCTGTTCGGCATCGGCCAGCTCCTGGGCCGCAAGCCCCGCGAACTGTCCGGGGGCGAGCGTCAGCGGGTCGCGCTGGCCCGCGCCCTGGTCAGGACGCCCCGCCTGTTCCTGATGGACGAGCCCCTGTCCAACCTGGACGCGAAGCTGCGCCACTCGGCCCGCCGGGAATTCAAGCGCCTGCATCAGCAGACCGGCATCACCACCCTGTACGTGACTCACGACCAGGTCGAGGCCATGGGGCTGGGGCAGCGCATCGCCGTCATGAACCACGGCAAGATCCAGCAGATCGGCACTCCCTACGAGATCTACCACGAACCCGCCAACACCTTCGTGGCGCAGTTCATGGGCTCGCCCCCCATGAACCTGATTCCATCGGGCGACCAGCTGCTGGGCTTCCACCCGGAAGATGCCCGCCTGACCGAGCAGGCGGACCTGCCGCAGCACCACATGCTGCCGGTCGAGATCCAGCAGGTGGAGAACCTGGGGGCCGACGCGCTGGTCTACGGCACGTTCACGCCCAATCGCAGCGACGTCATCCTGAAGCTGCCCGAGCGGCTGGCCGAAGGCCTGGCGGCCGGACAGTCCCGCACCTTCTGCGTGCCCGACGCGCTGATGCGCCGCTTCGATCCCCGCACCGGCCTGCGGGTCCGGGACTGAGGCCATGGCTCGCCGCGCCTCGACCCTGACCCTGCACCAGCGCGACACGCTGCTGGCCATGGGCATGGTGCTGCCCGCCATCCTGTACATCACCCTGCTGCTCGGCATTCCCATCGTGCTGGCCGTGATCTACAGCCTCAACGACGTCACCACCGGCAGCCCGGTGATGCGCTTCATCGGCCTGGACAACTTCCAGGCGCTGCTGGACACCCCCGATTTCCTGCGGGCCGTCAGCAATACGTTCGTCATCACGATCTCCACCCTGATCGGCGTGCTGGTGCTGGGCACCGTCCAGGCCGAACTGCTGATCCGCCCCATCCGGGGCAAGTGGCTGATCCGCTTCCTGATCCTGCTGCCCTGGACGGCGCCGGCGTCCCTGAGCGCCATCGCCTGGCTGTGGATGCTGGACTCGACGTTCAGTCCGCTGGACTGGATCCTGCGCGGGCTGGGCCTGCTGGGCCATCCCGGCGCCCTGTTCGGGGATTTCGACAATACCTTCTGGCTGGGGCGCAGCGGCCTGGCGCTGTTCTCCATCATCCTGGTCAACGTCTGGCGCCTGCTGCCGCTGGCCACCGTCATCATCCTCGCCGGCCTGAACGGGGTGCCGCGCGACATCCTGGAACAATCCGAGATCGATGGCGCGGGCTATTTCCGGCGCCTGTTCCACATCATCCTGCCCATGCTGATTCCCGTGTTCGGGGTGACGATCCTGTTCACCTTCGTCTTCGTGTTCACGGACATCGTCACCGTCTTCATCCTGACGCGCGGCGGTCCGGCCAACGCCACCCAGGTCCTGCCCACCCTGGCCTTCTTCACCGGGGTCCAGGGCGGATCGCTCGGGCGCGGCGCGGCGACGGCGCTGTTCCTGCTGCCGGTGCTGGCCGCCGTGTCGATCGTGATCCTGTCCATCATCCGCCGCCGGGAGATCTAGCCATGCACACCGGATCCCGATCCCCCGCCCGCGCCGGCGGCCTCTATGTCGCCACGCTGCTGTTCGTGGTGTTTTCCGCCCTGCCGTTCTACGTGATGCTGATCACCAGCTTCAAGACCCAGGGCGACATCTTTTCACCGGCGGCCAACCCCTTCTGGTTTTCCGCGCCGCCGACCCTGGCGAACATCAAGCTGCTGTTCTTCCAGACGCAGTTCGTCCAGTGGCTGATCAACACGGTCTGGGTGGGGCTGGCGGTGGTCGTCATCACGCTGGCGCTGTCGGTGCCGGCGGCCTACGGGCTGGCCCGCATCGCGGGCGGCTGGGGCGAGACCCTGGGCATCGGCATCTTCCTGAGCTACCTGGTGCCGCCCACCCTGCTGTTCATCCCCTTTTCCAAGGTCATCGCATTCCTGGGCCTGCAGAATTCGCTCTGGGCGCTGATCGTGGCCTACCCGACCTTCACCGTGCCGTTCTGCACCTGGCTGCTGATGGGGTTCTTCAAGGGCATCCCGCGCGACATCGAGGAACAGGCGATGATCGACGGCCACAACCGCTTCAGCGCCTTCATCCACGTGGTATTGCCCCTGGCCCTGCCGGGCCTGATGACGGTGGTGGTCTTCGCCTTCACCCTGTCCACCAGCGAATTCATCTACGCCCTGGCCTTCGTCACGCACACGGCCGACAAGACCATCAGCATCGCGGTGCCCACCGAACTGATCCGGGGCGACGTCTATCATTGGGGGCCGCTGCTGGCGGGGGCGCTGATCGCCAGCATCCCGATCGCCGTGCTGTACACCTTCTTCATCGACCAGCTGGTGGCGGGGTTGACGTCGGTGGCGCGGAACTGAGCGGCTGCGGCCGCGAAAGCGGCGGCCGGGGCGCCCGACGCCGCCGCCCGGCCGGACGCCGGGCGGGCCGGATCACCGGCCCGGCTGGCCCGCCGCGCGGGCGGCCACCCGGCGGCTGCGCAGCCGCCGGGCCTGTTTCAGCGCGCGTCCACGCACGTAATGATGATGCACGCGGTCCAGGTACAGATAGACGACCGGCGTCGTGTACAGCGTCAGGGCCTGCGACAGGATCAGTCCGCCCACCATGGTGTAGCCCAGGGGCTGGCGCAGTTCCGAACCGGCGCCCGTGCCCAGCATCAGCGGCAGCCCCGCGAACAGGGCGCACAGGGTCGTCATCAGGATCGGGCGAAAACGCAGCAGACAGGCCTGGTAGATGGCTTCGCGCGAGGACAGCCCCTGTTCGCGTTCGGCCACGATGGCGAAATCGATCAGCAGAATGCCGTTCTTCTTCACGATGCCGATCAGCAGCAGGATGCCGATCAGGGCGATCACGCTGAAGTCCATGCCGCTGACCATCAGGATCAGCAGCGCGCCCACTCCCGCCGCCGGCAGCGTGGACAGGATGGTCAGCGGGTGGATGTAGCTTTCGTACAGCAGGCCCAGCACGATGTAGACCGCCACCAGGGCGGCCGTGATCAGATAGGGCTGCGTGGCCAGCGATTCCTGGAAGGCCTGGGCCGTGCCCTGGAAAGACCCCTGCACCGAAATCGGCACCGCCATTTCGGCCTGGGCCCGCTGGATGGCGTCCACCGCCTGGCCCAGCGAATACCCGTGCGCCAGGTTGAAGGAAATCGTCACCGCCGGGAACTGCCCCTGGTGATTGATGGACAGATAGCCGGTCCTGGAGGTGTCCACCTTCACCAGGCTGGACAGGGGCACCTGCTGCCCCGTCAGCGGCGAGGTGACGTACAGGTGCGAGAACACGTCCGGGTCGCGCTGCCATTCGGGCGTGACTTCCAGCACGACGTTGTAGCTGTTGATCTGGGTGAAATACTGGGCGACCTGGCGCTGACCCAGCGCGTCGTAGATGGTGTTGTCGATCATGGCCGGAGAAATGCCGAACATCGCGGCCCGCGCCCGGTCGATGGTCACCACCGCCGTATTGGCGCTGTTCTGCTGGTCGGTGGCCAGATCGGTCAGGGGCGCCAGGGTGCGAAAGCGATCCAGCAGCCGGGGCGCCCAGACGTTGAGCTCGTCCAGATCGGCGCTGGTCAGGGTGTACTGGTACTGCGTGCGCGACATCCGTCCGCCAACGTTGATGTCCTGCCCCGCCTGCATGAACAGGCGCACGCCGGGCACCTTCGCCAGTTGCGGATTCAGCCGCCGGATCACGGCGTCGGCCGAGGCCGTGCGCCCCTGGTCGCGGGGCCTCAGGCTGATGAAGAAGCGGCCCGTGTTGAAGGTCGGCGCATTGCTGGTCATGCCGAAGGAAGCGATGTCGGGATCCTGGCGCAGCACGTCGGCCAGGGCCATCATGCGGCCGTTCATGGCTTCGAAGGAGCTGTCCTGGGCGGTTTCCGCCAGGCCGAAGATCGCGCCGGTATCCTGCTGCGGGAAAAACCCCTTGGGAATGACCACCAGCAGGGCCGCCGAGGCGGCCAGCGTGGCCAGGAACACGCACAGGGTCAGGAAGGAGTGGTTCAGGACCACGTCCAGGCTGCGCCGGTACGCGCCCAGCAGGATATCGAAGCCGCGTTCGAAGGCCTGGTAGACGCGCCCGTGCCGCACGTGCTGCAGGTCGCGCAGGAACTTCGAACAGAGCATGGGCGTGAGCGTCAGCGTGACCAGCACCGAGAGCCCGATGGTCATGACGACCGTCACGGCGAATTCCCGGAACAGGCGGCCCACGATGCCGCCCATCAGCAGCAAGGGAATGAACACGGCCATCAGCGACACGGAAATCGACACGATGGTGAAGCCGATTTCACGCGCCCCGCGCAAGGCGGCTTCCAGGGGCTTCATGCCTTCTTCGACGTGGCGCCAGATGTTTTCCAGCATCACGACGGCGTCGTCGACGATGAAGCCGACTGAAATCGTCAGGGCCATGAGCGACAGATTGTCCAGGCTGTAGCCCGCCAGGTACATCAGGGCGAAGGTTCCCATCAGGGCCAGCGGCACCGTGACGCTGGCAATGAGGGTGCCGGCCAGGCTGCGCAGGAACATGAAGATGACCAGGACCACCAGCACGATGGACAGGATCAGCGTGAATTCGACCTCGTGCACGGACGCCTGGATGTTCTGGGTGCGGTCCATCAGGGTGCTGACGTGCACGCTGGCCGGCATGGCCGCCATCAGCTTGGGCATCTCGGCGCGGATGCGCGCCACCGTGTCGATGACGTTGGCCCCCGGCTGCTTGGTGACGCCGACCACCAGGGAACGGCCGTCGATGGCCACGTCGTTGGGGCCGGCGCCGCGCCCGGCGAAGGCCCAGGCGGCCTGCTTGGCGTCTTCCGGTCCCGGCACCGCCTGGCCGATGTCGCGCACCCGCACCGGCGCCCCCTTGCGCCAGGCGACGATCGCGTCGTTCCACTGGTCCGCGTCCGTCAGCTGGTCGTTGGTGTAGACGGTGTAGCTCTGCCGGGTGCCGTCCACCGAGCCCTTGGGCTGGCTGACGGTGGTGGTGGCGATCACCCCCCGGATCGATTCCAGGTCCAGCCCCAGCGCGGCGATCTTGCGTGGATCGACCTGGACCCGGATGGCGGGCTTCTGCTGACCGAAGATATTCACCTGCCCCACGCCGTCCACCCGCGACAGCTGCTGCGCCAGGATGTTGTCGGCGTAGTCGTTCACGACGGTGATCGGCAGGACGTCGGACTGCACGGACAGCAGCAGGATCGAGAAATCGGCGGGATTGATCTTGCGGAAGGTCGGCGGGCTGGGCATGTTCGACGGCAGCTGGCGGGCGGCCGCGGCAATCGAGGTCTGCACGTCCAGCGCGGCGCCGTCGATATTGCGGTCCAGATCGAACTGCAGCGTGATGCGCGAGGCGCCCAGCGTGTTTTCCGAACTCATCTGCGCCAGGCCGGGGATGGTGGAAAACTGCCGCTCCAGCGGCTGGGCCACGCTGGTGGCCATGGTTTCCGGGCTGCCGCCGGGCAGTTTGGCGGTGACCTGGATGGTGGGGAAATCCACCTGCGGCAAAGGCGCCACCGGCAGCAGAGGAAACACCGCCAGCCCCACCAGGAAGAGCGCCAGGGCCAACAGCGACGTGCCGATGGGCCGCTGGATGAAAAGCGAGGAGATGTTCAAGATTCAGCCCTGCTCAGGATGCGGCGTTCGCGGCCGGGACGGCGACGGGTTTGGCCCCCGCCGAGGTCTTGGCGCCATCGCCCGCCTGGGGCTGGATTTCGGCGACCTTCACGCCGGGCCGCAAGCGGTATTGCCCGTCCACCACGACGCGATCGCCCGCGGCCAGGCCCTGGGCGATCACGCTGAGCCCGTCCTGCGAGGCCAATACCCGCACCGTCCGGGGCTGGGCGACGTCGTCCTTGCCAACCACATAAACGAACAGGCCCTGCGCCCCGCGCTGCACGGCGGGATCGGGCACCACCAGCGCGTCATGCCGCACCCCCAGAATCAGGCGCACATCCACGGTCTGGCCCGGCCACAGCCGCTGGCCTGGATTGGCCAGCCGGGCCTTCAGGCGCAGCGTGCCGCTGGCGGCATCGATCTGATTGTCCACCAGCACCAGCTTGCCCTGGCCCAGCACCTGGGACTGCCCCTGGGACAACACCTGAACCTGGATCGCATCCGGCGCAGCGTCGGCGCCCTGGCCCGCCGCCAGCAAGGCGTCGCGGATCTGCCCGTAAGCGATATCCGGCACGGTAAAGCTGACAGCGATGGGATCGACCTGATTGATGACCACCAGCCCCTGGGCGTCGGCGGCCCGCACCAAGTTGCCGGGGTCCACCAGCCGCGCGCCGGTCCGTCCCGCGAAGGGCGCCACGATCCGGGTGTAGGCCAGCTGCACCTGCGCGGCCTGGACTTGGGCCTCGTCGGCCTGCACCGTGGCCTGCAGCGCCGCCACCTGGGCGCGCTGCGTGTCGAGCGTCTGGCGATCGATGGCCGCATGGCGCGCCAGCTCGACGTAGCGCTTTAGGTCCTGGCGGGCGTTGTCGAGCTGCGCCTGATCGCGGCTGCGCTGAGCGACGGCCTGCGCCAGCTGCGCCTTCTGCGCCCGATCATCCAGCTGCGCGATCAACTGCCCCTGGCGCACCGTGTCGCCTTCCTTGAAGCCGACGGATTCCAGCTGGCCATCGATGCGGGAACGCACCGTGACGCTTTCCCAGGCCTGGACAGCGCCCAGCCCCGGCAGGCGGATCGGCATGTCCTGGGCCCGGACCTCGGTCGTGCGCACCAGCACGGGCCCGCTGCCGGCCTTGGGCGCCGGCGCGGCCGCCGGACGGCTGAACCACCAGATGGCGGCTCCCAGCACCGCCAGGGCCGGCAAGCCAAACAGCAACAGGGAGCGGCGCACAGCGGACATGCTTCGGGATCCTGGACAAATTGTGACGGATTGGAACAAACGCCCGCAGGCGCCCTGTGCGAGTATACGGTCAAGCCCGCCCGGAAAGATGAAGGAATCTTGAAAAAAGGGACGAAAAAAAGCCAGGCGGATGCCTGGCTTTTCAAGACGGCATCGGCCGGCTACGGAACCGGCCGATGCCGCTGCTGCGATCAGTTGGCCGAGCGGCGGGCGCGGGCGGGCTTGGAAGCCTTGGACGCGTCGGAGGCGGCCTTCAGGGTGGCGTTGGTCGCGGCGGCGAAGTTGGATTCAGCGGCGCTGGCGGCCTGGCGGGCAGCCTTGGCAGCGGATTCGTAGGCGTTCGTCGCGGTGGCCAGCGAGGACTTCAGCAGCGCCACGGCGCCTTCGGAGCCGGTGGGAGCGTTGCGGGAGAACTGTTCCACGGCGTCGACGACGCGTTCCTGGTTCTGGGTCAGCTGGGCTTCAGCCAGCTTGCTCAGTTCGCCTTGCACGTCGGCCAGGATTTCGTAGACGTCCTTGCCGTAGGCCACGGCCTGTTCCGGGCGCACCAGCGCCGAGGTGAAGGCCAGCAGTTCCTGGGCGTCCTTCAGTTCGGCGGCTTCCTGGGATTTCTGGGCGACGTCTTCCAGAGCGGCCTTCGTGGCCTTCAGGTTCAGGTCGACCAGCTTTTCAAAGCCGCTGAAGAAAGTGCCCTGGACGGCCAGGACGTTGTCGATGACGGCCTTTTGCGTGGCCAGCAGGGCTTGGGGGTTTGCGCTCATGATGACTCCTTGTCAATAAGTAGAAGGCTTCCTCAGAGGCATCATGCCCGGCACCTTCTCGACTGCAACCACAATGTTGCAGCGCACAAATGAAATTCTAAAGGAATCACCAGGGAAGTCAAGAATTTTTTGCTGCAACGCAACAAAATAATTGGATGGGGCCGGGACGGCGCCGCGCAAGGCCCGTTTTCAGCCTTGGGATTCGTATCCGAGCGCCTCGGAAATGCTGGTGGTGGCCGACAGCAGCAGCGGAATCCAGTCGTCGCGCATGCGCTCCGCGGGCGCGGACAGGGACAGGCCCGCGAGCAGCGTGCCGGTATCGTCGTAGACCCCGGCGGCGATGCAGCGCACGCCCAGTTCCAGTTCTTCGTTGTCGCGCGAATAGCCATGGCGCCGCACCAGGGCCAGCTCGCGTTCCAGCTGTTCCAGCTGCGTGATGCTGTTGCGCGTGTTGCCGGCCAGGCCGGTGCGCATGGCATAGCTGCGCACGCTGCGCGCGTCCCAGGTGGCCAGGAACAGCTTGCCGGTGGACGTCAGGTGCAAGGGCGCCCGCCCGCCGATGGCCCGCACGACCTGCATGCCGGAGCGTTCGCTCCAGGCGCGCTCGATGTAGACGATCTCGTCGCCCTGCGCCAGGGACAGATTGACGGTCTGCCCCGTCTGGCGATGCAGCTCGCGCATCGGCCCCATGGAGGCGGCGCGCACGTCCAGGCGCCCCTTGACCAGGGACCCCAGCTCCAGCAGGCGCATGCCCAGGCGGTACAGGCCGCTGTCCACCCGCTCGACGTAGCGCCCGACGGCCAGGTCGGCCAGGATGCGATGGGTGGTCGAGGCGTGCAGCCCGGTGGCGGCGGCCAGATCCTTCAGGGCCACAGGATCGCGCTGCCCCGCCAGCACGTCCAGGATGCGCATGGCGCGGTCCAGCACCTGGATCGTGACGGAGCTGTGTTCGGTCACCGTATCCCGCAGCGGAGGCTGGGGGGACGGCAGCAGGGAGGGAGAACTGGAGGAACGCGCCATAAAAGGGATTTGTTGCAATGCCACAATTCCATACTATGAAAAATCATTCCATCTGGCAAGCCCTAAATATCCTGTCCGGCCGATCTTCGGGGATGGGTCGGGCAGGATGCCGGACGCCGCGCGACGGCGATCCGGCGCCTGGAACGTTCAGATCGGCGGATTCAGGCTGCCCCCCAGGGACTGGACTTCCGTGCGTAGCCAGGCCAGGGCTTCGGCCGCGGCGCCCGGTTCGCCCTTCACGCCCAGTTCGATGTGCGGATGGCCGCCGGAATCCCCGACATTGGGCAGGCTGAAGGCCCGGATGCCGGGCCAGCGCTGCTCCAGGGATTCCAGAGCGGGCGTGATGCGAGACTCGGGCAGGCCGAAGACCAGGAAGGAATGCTCGACCCGGGCTTCCTGGTGATGCCAGCGGGCGTAGCGGGTATCCAGGGTCCAGGCCATCATGGGATGGGCCATGACGGGGAAGCCCGGCATGAAGCTGTGGTTGCGGATGAAGAAACCCGGGATCCGGTTGTAGCTGTTGGGAATGATGTCCGCGCCCACCGGGAACACCCCCATCTGCAGGCGCTGCTGGTTTTCCGGCGTGGACATGTCGGCGCTGCCCTGCCCCTTGGCCGCCATCTCCGCGCAGCGTTCGCCGATCAGCCGGGCCGCCTCGGGATGCAGGGCCAGGCCCACGCCCAGGGCGCGGGCGGCCGCCTGCCGGGTGCGGTCGTCGGGCGTGGCCCCGATGCCGCCGCAGCAGAAGACCAGGTCCCCGGTCGCGAAACTGCGCCGCAGGCACGCGACGATGTCGTCCTCGTCGTCGGAAATGAATTCCGCCGCCTTCAGCCGCATGCCCCGGGCCTGCAGCAGATCGATCAGGGTGGAGAAGTGCTTGTCCTGGCGGCGGCCCGACAGGATTTCGTCGCCGATCGCGATCAGGCGCACCGACGGCACGGGTTCGTGCGCCGCCTGGGACGCAGCCGGAGGAATGCTCGGGGAGGATGTCATCGAAGAAGTTCCGTGTGAGGATCAGGAATCAGGGGCCGGGCGCCGCGGCTAGCGCGCCGGCATGTCGATCACGGTTTCCGCCCGCAGGCGCCCGATGGCGTCCAGGCAGAAATGGGCGTAGACCAGCGCCGAGAATACCGGCATCACCAGCCAGAACAAGGGCACCAGATTGATCACGGCCAGGACGGCGGCCAGCAGCCACAGCTGCCGGTTATGGCGGCGCCACAGCAGGCGCCGCTCGGCCGGGCTGGCGTGTTCGATCATGGCGTCGACCCGCAGCATGCGGTTCAGCGCGAAGGCCCACCAGAAGATGGGCAGGATCAGCGCCATGGGCGGCAGCAGCCACAGCGGCATGGTCAGCAGCCAGCCCAGGCAGAACAGCACGCCCACCCAGACGGCATTCCAGGTCCCGAGCACGGTCGCATGCTGCCCCTGGCGGCCCAGCCCCGGATAATCGCGTTTTTCCAGGTGCTGCAGCACCAGCGGCATGACGAAGACGGCGGCGATGCCCAGGCCCAGGATCCCCGCCATCGGCAGCAGCAGGCCGGCGGCCATCAGGGGCACCAGCCAGAGCTTGAGCGAGAACAGGCCCACGGCCACCATCCAGCCGTCCACCGTATTGAACACCCCCCAGGACGAGGCCTCCTGGTCCAGCCAGCCCGTCAGGGGCGACCAGAAGAACCACAGCAGGACGATGGCGCCCAGCACCGCGATCACGAAAGGCAGGAACAGCGCGGCGATCATGCGAGGATGAAGCTGGCTGACCAGGGCGCGGCGAAACGCCTGCCCGACCAGCGACAGCCCGCGGGAAGACTGCGACCCGCGCAGGGCAAGATTCTGATGCGTCATACGGCACACGAGGTGTGAAAACAAGGAGGAATTTTCATACTATATTGCCCTCATGAAAGTATTCAACCCCCACACCGATCTACCCGCCCTGCGCGGGCGCCTGGCCCGGGACGACGGGCGCCGCGTCGTCTGCTACTGCGCCGCCTGGTGCCGCACCTGCGACGGCTACCAACCCGCCCTGGAAGCGTTGGCCGAGCGATATCCCGGCTGGACGTTCATCTGGGTGGATGTGGAGGACAGCCCCGACTGGCTGGGCGACGAAGACATCGAAAACTTCCCCACTGTGCTGGTGCAGGATCGCGCCGGCACGCGCTTCTGGGGAGTGCAGCTGCCCTATGCCGAACATCTGCAGCGCCTGCTGGACGGCGCGGACGAACTGCCGGTGCTGGCCGGCGGCCCGGGCCTGATCGGCGAGCTGGCGGGCGCCTGAAGCGCCCCGAACCCGCCGGCCAGGCGGATCAGTCGGACTTGCGGGCGCCGCCCAGCAGCACCCCGACGGGACGCCGCGCGGGCGTGACCGCGGGACGCACGTCCGGCGCGGCGGGCTGGTCGCTGACGGCCGCCGGAACGTACGGTTTGGAGAAGAAGTCATCCAGGGGGGCTTGCGGGGCATGCCAGCCCGGCCCGGAGGCGCGGTGCGACCCCACCGGCCGGCGGCGGGGTTCGCGCGGCAGTTCCAGTTCCCCGCGCGGGATCTTGGTCTTGATGAGTTTCTCGATGTCCAGCAGATAGCGCTCTTCATCCGGGGCGAACAACGCGATGGCTTCGCCCTCCGCGCCGGCGCGGCCCGTGCGGCCGATGCGGTGCACGTAGTCCTCGGGATTGCGCGGCAGGTCGTAATTGATGACGCAGGGAATCCCGGCCACGTCCAGCCCCCGGGCGGCCACGTCCGTGGCGACCAGGACTTCCAGCGTGCCGGCCTTGAAGGCGTCCAGGGCCTTCATGCGTTCGATCTGGGACTTGTTGCCATGGATGGATTCCGCGCGGATGCCGTCCTGTTCCAGCTGCCGCGCCAGGCGGCTGCAGCCGATCTTCGTGTTGGAGAACACGATGACCTGGCTGAGCTGGCGGGATTTCACCAGATGCACCACGGCGCGGCGCTTGGCGTCGCCTTCCAGGGGATAGGCAATTTGCGTGACGGTGTCGGCCGTGGCATTGGGCCGGGCCACTTCGACTTCCACAGGAGTGCGCAGGAAGCTGCGGCCCAGCTTGCGGATTTCAGGGCTGAACGTGGCGGAGAACAGCAGCCCCTGCCGCCCCGGGGGCAGCAGGCGCATGATGCGGTCCAGGTCGGGCAGGAAGCCCATGTCCAGCATGCGGTCGGCCTCGTCCAGCACCAGGATGCCGACCTGGCCGAGATTCACGTTGCGCTGTTCCACGTGATCCAGCAGCCGCCCGGGGGTGGCGATCAGGATCTCGCAGCCCCGGCGCAGCTGTTCTTTCTGCGGGCGGATGTCCACGCCGCCGAAGACCACGGCCGCGCGCAAGGGCACGAACTGGCTGTAGCGCTGCACGTTTTCATGGATCTGGTCGGCCAGTTCGCGGGTGGGGGTCAGGATCAGCGCCCGCACCGGATGCCGCGCGGGCGATGCGCTGTTGCTGGCGAACGGCATCAGGCGATGCAGGATCGGCAGGGAAAACGCGGCGGTCTTCCCGGTGCCGGTCTGGGCCGCCCCCATCACGTCGCGCCCCGTCAGGGCGATCGGGATGGCCTTGGCCTGAATCGGCGTGGCGGACGTGTAGCCCGTGGCCTCGATGGCCTGCATGATGCCTGGATGCAGGCCGAACTGGCCAAACGCGACGGGTTGTTCGGCAATGGGATCGGTGGGGGTGGATTCGGTCATTCGTAGCTAGAGGAACACAGGCGCCGGAATCGGCCCTGCGTGTTCATGAACAGCGTATTTTAACGTGCATCGCCGCAGGGCGGGCAATTGGTACAATAAAGCCCTATTCATCTGGGGAGACGGCAATGTCCATGGCTGACCGCGATGGGGTGATCTGGTATGACGGCAAGCTCGTGCCCTGGCGCGACGCCACCACCCACGTCCTGACACATTCGCTGCATTACGGCCTGTCCGTTTTCGAAGGCGTGCGCGCCTACAAGACCGACCACGGCACCGCCATCTTCCGCCTGGAAGACCACACCCGGCGCCTGTTCAATTCGGCGCACATCTACCAGATGAAGATCCCCTACACCCGCGAGGCGATCTCCGAAGCCCAGATCGAAGTCGTGCGCCGCAACGAACTGGAATCCTGCTACATCCGGCCCATCGTGTTCTACGGTTCCGAAAAAATGGGCGTCTCGCCCAAGGGCGCGCAGGTGCACGTCGCCATCGCCGCCTGGTCCTGGGGCGCCTACCTGGGCGAAGAAGCCCTGAAGCAGGGCATCCGCGTCAAGATCTCGTCCTACGCCCGCCAGCATGTGAACGTCACCATGCCCCGGGCGAAGATCGCCAGCACCTACGCCAATTCCATCCTGGCCAACACCGAAGCCCTGGAACACGGCTACGACGAAGCCATCCTGCTGGACACCAACGGCTTCGTGGCCGAAGGCTCGGGCGAAAATCTCTTCATCGTGCGCGACGGCGTGATTTACGAACCGGACATCGCCTGCGCCCTGACCGGCATCACGCGCGCCTCCATCCACCAGATCGCCGCCGACCTGGGCCTGCAGGTCGTGTCCCGCCGCCTGACGCGCGACGATCTGTACATCGCCGACGAGGCCTTCTTCACCGGCACGGCCGCCGAAGTCACGCCCATCCGCGAAATCGACGGCCGCCAGATCGGCGCCGGGGAACGCGGCCCCATCACCGCCCAATTGCAAAAAGCATTCTTCGAAGCCGTCTCGGGCAAAACCCCGAAATACCATCACTGGCTCTCGAAAGTCTGACAGGAACCTCCATGAGCAGCACGCCCGCTTCATCCCCGAAACCGGAACCCATCGCCGTCGGCGCCGAAGACCTGCCGGTCTACTGCCCCGGCCCGAAGTCACCGCTCTGGTCCATGCATCCCCGCACCTACATCGAAGTCGTGAAGAACGGGGTTGCCAGATGCCAGTACTGTGGCACTGAATACATCCTGCGCGACGGCGACCACCCGCATGGCCACGAACAGGCCGGCATCCGTCCCTGACCCGTCCGCCCGCCTCGATCTCAGCCGCTGTCCGGTGCCGGCCTGGCTGCCGGGCGGGCACACGCAGACGCTGTACGGCGCCTTCTGCGCGCAGCACCCCGCGATCCGCTTCGTCCGCGAACGGGTCGACACGCCCGACGGCGATTTCGTGGACCTGGACTGGTGCAGTCCGGGCCTGGATCCGCACGTCCGGCCCGACGGCCAGCCTACGCCCCACGAATCCAGCCTGGTCGGCACGGCCGCCAGCCGCTGGATGGAGCCGGCCGACTGGTCCAGGCTGCCCGCGAACGCCCCCGCCCTGATCCTGTTCCACGGTCTGGAAGGCAGCAGCCTGAGCCCTTACATGCAGGCCGCCGCCCATGCCTTCCGCAACCGGGGCTGGACCGTGGCGGCCGCTCATTTCCGCAGCTGCTCGGGCGTGCCCAACCGCATGGCGCGGGCCTACTACAGCGGTGATTCCGCTGAAATCGCCTTCATGCTGGACCATGCCCGCTCGCGTCTGCCGCAGGCCGCCTGGCATGCCGCGGGCATTTCCCTGGGGGGCAACGCGCTGCTGAAGCACCTGGGCGAAACCGGCCACGGCGTGCGGGGCCTGCGCGCCGCCGCCGCCGTTTCCGTGCCCATGGACCTGGCCGCCTGCGGGCGCCGGCTGTCGGATACCGTATGGGGACGGCAGTTGTATTCACGTCACTTTCTGCGCAGCATCCGCCGCAAGATCTTCGACAAGGCGCAGGAATTCCCGGGCTCGGTGGACGTGCTGCGCACCCAGCGCATGCGCAGCCTGCGCGAGTTCGACGATCTGTACACCGCCCCCATGCACGGCTACCGGAACGCGCTGGACTACTGGACCCGGGCGGCCAGCCTGCCGCTGCTGTCCGGCATCCGCGTGCCCACGCTGATCCTGAACGCCCGCAACGACCCCTTCGTGCCCGAGGCATCCCTGCCCGGCAGCCGCGATGTGTCCCCGGACGTCCTGCTGCACCAGCCCGGCCAGGGGGGACACGCCAGTTTCGTCACCGGCATGTTCCCCGGCCACCTGGGCTGGCTGCCCGCCCGCCTGCTGCAGTTCTTCGACAGCGGGCGCTAGTCTCCCGCCCGCGCGGCGCGCTATTTCTTCTTGTAGGGTTCCAGCAGCGCCCGCTGGTTTTCCAGGCTGTCGCGCAGGGCGCGGATGCGCATGTCCAGACGCGACTGCTCGTAGAAGTCCTTGGACAGGCGACGCGCCTGCTGCAGGTGCTCCATGGCCGTCGGCAGGGCGCCCGTCTGCTCGAAGTAGGACGCCATGGCTTCGTGCGCCTGGACCTTGTCGCCCAGGCGTTCCAGGCTGTTGGACAGCAGTTGCTGGAATTCCGGCGTGTCGGGCCATTGCCGGACGGCGGCCTTCAGGAAATCCACCGCCGCCTGATCCTGGCCCGCCGCCTGCAGGGCGCGCGCGCGCTCGTCCGCGACCCCCTGGCTCTGCGGCCAGCGTTTCCAGGCCTGGGCGGACGCATCCGCCGCGGCGCTCGGGCTGCGCGCCCGCGCCAGGCGGACGTCCAGCATGTCCAGCTGCGGCGCGGTCTGCACCGCCCGGGCGGCCTCCAGCTGCTGCCGGGCGGCCTCGGCCTGCCCCGCCTTCCAGTCCAGCCAGGCCAGGCCGTACAGGGCGGCGGCCTTGCGGCTGCCCTGCCGGTCGCGGGCCTCGCTCTTGAAGGTCTGCCGCAGACGCTCATCGGCGCCGCCGCGCGCCTGGAGCAGCGCCAGGCGCGCCCGCACGAACCAGAATTCGGGATCGGGGTGCGCGGCGGCGGGGGGCAGTTCGGCCAGCCGGTTCTCGATGTCGGACAGGCGCTGGATGGACAGGGGGTGGGTCGAGGCATAGCCGCCGCCCGTGCCCTCGTTCAGGCGCGACGCGTTCATCAGGCGCCGGAACATGTCCAGCATGCCCCGGGGGTCGAACCCCGCCTGGCGCATCATCTGGAATCCGGCGCGGTCGGCTTCCTGTTCGGCGCTGCGGGAAAAGCCCAACTGGCGATCGATCGTGGCGGCCTGGCCGAACGTCGCCACCCCCATGGCCAGATCCCCCTGCCCCGCCAGAGCGGCCAGCAGGGCGCCGACCAGGGTGGCCACCATCAGGCCGGTGCCCTGCGATTGCTGGGCGATGCCCCGGGCGATGTGGCGCTGCATGACGTGGCCGATCTCGTGCGCCAGGACCCCCGCCAGCTCGGATTCGCTCTGGGCGGCCACGACCAGGCCGCTGTTGATGCCGATGTAGCCGCCCGGCAGGGCGAAGGCGTTGATGGCCGGATCGCGCACCGCGAAAACGGTGATGGTCTGGGACAGCGCCTGCGGCGCGTGCGCGGCCAGCTTGCGTCCCAGGGCGGTCAGGTACTGGTTGATGTCCAGATCCGCGATGTAGGTCGGGTCATGGCGGCCCTGTTCCATGATGGCCTGGCCCAGGGTGTGCTCCACCAGGGGCGACAGTTCCGACGCCGACGCCGCACCCATGGAGGGCAGCCCCATGGGCTGGCTCCAGGCGGGAAAGGCGCAGGCCAGCGCCGCCGACAGGCACAGGGTTTGTCCGATCCGGCGCAGGCAGGGATTCATGGGCATCCTACGAAACCGCGCGGGCCGAGGGGCGCGGAACCCGGCGTCTGGGCGGCGGCAGGCGGCCGCGCGAGGACAGGCGCATCAGGGTGCCCAGGGCGTACAGCAGGCCGAAGGTTTCGATCAGCCCCGCCGGCACCCACATGATCAGCCCGCCGATCACCTGGTCGTCCAGCGCGCTGAACCCGGGCAGCGCCCGGCCGCAGAGATCGAAGACCGGATACAGATCATGCCCCGTGAAAGCGATGATCGCCCCGGCCAGCATCTGCGGCGCCATGGTGAAGATCGGGGAAAAGATGCGGCCGCCCGCGGACAGGGCGGCGGGCGGATGGGGCCGCCGGTCCAGGATCAAATTCCAGTAAAGCAGGCCGCTGATGACCACCGACCAGTTCATGAAGCGGTAGATGCGCCAGTCCAGCATGGAATAGAACTGCACCGTGGGTTCCAGCCAGATCAGCACCAGCAGGACGAACAGGAAGGGAATCAGAAAACGATGGGTGGCCAGGGCTTCCAGGCGCCGCACCGGGCCGCGCCGCCGCGCATCCGCCAGCCACACGCGCCAGCGCAGGGGCAGGCCCGCCCGCATGACCTGGCCGGGATACGCGCCCATGATCAGCAAGGGCCCCAGATGGTGCAGCACCAGATGCTGCACGCGATGGATGAAGAACATGCGCTCGGCGTAGTAATCCAGCCGGGTATGCAGGGACAGGTACAGCAGCACCCAGCCGATCCAGAACAAGGTCTGGCGCACGCGACCCACATGGTGGACACGCAGTCCGCGCAGGAACAGCCATGCCGAGGCCAGGAAGGCCAGTACCAGAGTGGGAGAAAATTCCCAGGGCTGCAGCCAGGCAAGCAGATCCATGAGACGGGCAGAAGGCTTGGAAAAACGCGATCCGCTTAGTTTAAAGCATTCTAAAATGGTCGTTTTTCCCGATCATCCGCCCTGCCCATGTCCGATCCGACCTACGACATCGTGATTCTCGGCTCCGGCCCGGTCGGCTGCGTGCTGGCCCTGGACCTGGCCCGCAGCGCGCCGCGCCCGGACCGCATCGCCCTGATGGGCCCCGATCCGGCTCCGCGCGCGCCCGACCAGGCCATCGATCCCCGCGCCCTGGCCCTGAACCACGGCAGCCGCCAGCTGCTGCAGCACCTGGGAGCCTGGCCGGCCCGCGCCGCCGACATCCTGACCGTGCACGTATCCCAGGCGGGACACCTGGGCCGCACCCTGATCGACCAGGCGGAACTGGGCGTGCCCCGCCTGGGCTGCGTCGTGGCCTACGACGCTCTGCTGGAATCCCTGCATGCGGCGGTGGGGCGCAGCGGCGTGCGGCGGATCGCGGAACGCCCGGCCCGGCCCCGGCCCGGCCAGCCCGTCACCCTGCGACTGGCCGACGGCCCCGCCACCAGCCGCCTGGCGCTGATGTCCGACGGCGCCCGGCCCCAGGGGCTGCATCGCGAATACGGCCAGACCGCCGTGCTGGCCACGGTCCGGGCCGTCCGGCCCGTCGCCGGGCGCGCGTTCGAACGCTTCACCCGCACCGGCCCGCTGGCCCTGCTGCCCCACCCCGCCGGGCAGGATCTGTACAGCCTGGTCTGGTGCGTCCGGCCCGACCAGGCCCGCGCCCTGGCCGACCTGCCGCCGGCCGCCTTCGACCAGGCCCTGCAGGACGCCTTCGGCCAGCGGCTCGGGGCCCTGGAACGGACGGGCGGCGTCCACACATTCCCCCTGTCCCTGCATGCGGGCCCCAGCCTGCAGGGACAGGGCATCGTCGCCGTGGGCAACGCGGCCCAGACCCTGCACCCGGTCGCGGGCCAGGGACTGAACCTGGGCCTGCGCGATGCCGCCCAACTGGCGCATGCCCTGCAGCCCTGGCTGGCGGATCCCGAACAGCCGCTGCAGCCCCTGCTGGAACGGCACGCCCGCCGCCGCCGCCTGGATCGCGGGCTGACCCTGGGCATCACCGACTTGCTGCCGCGCGCCTTCGCCACGCCCAACCCGGTGATGCGCCACCTGGGCGGCCTGGGCCTGGCGGCGCTGGACCTGCTGCCGGCCCTGCGCAAGCCCCTGGCCCGCCATCTGCTGCAGGGCCAGCGGCTGTAGCCCCCCTGCTTCTACAATACCGGCCATGCGTATCGGAACCTGGACCCTCCCCCACCCCGTCTGCGCGGCCCCCATGGCGGGGGTCACGGACCGCCCCTACCGGCGCCTGTGCAAGGCGCTGGGCGCGGCCTATGCCGTCTCCGAGATGGCCGCCAGCAACCCGCGCCTGTGGGACAGCGTGAAGACGTCCCGCCGCCTGAATCACGAAGGCGAACCCGACCCGATCGCGGTGCAGATCGCCGGCGCCGACCCGGACATGCTGGCCGAGGCCGCCCTGTTCAACATCCGCAAGGGCGCCCGCATCATCGACATCAACATGGGCTGCCCGGTGAAGAAGGTCTGCCACGCGGCGTCCGGCTCGGCGCTGCTGCGCGACGAAGCCCTGGTGGCCCGCATCCTCCAAAGCGTGGTGGCGGCCTGCGCCCCGCTGGACATTCCCGTGACCCTGAAGACCCGCACGGGCTGGGATCGCGACAGCCGCAACGCCGTGCGCATCGCCCGCCTGGCGGAAGACTGCGGCATCGCCGCCCTGACCCTGCACGGCCGCACGCGCTGCGACCTGTATGCCGGCCAGGCCGAATACGACACCATCCGCGAAGTCCGCCAGGCCATCCGCATCCCCCTGATCGCCAACGGCGATATCGACAGCCCTGAAAAAGCCCGCGCCGTTCTGGACTACACTGGGGCCGATGCGATCATGGTCGGACGCGCCGCGCAGGGTCGCCCCTGGATCTTTCGCGAGATCGCCCACTACCTGGAACACGGCACCCATCTGGCGCCGCCCACGTACGGCGAACTGCGCGAACACCTGCTCGGCCATCTCGAAGACCACTACACGTTTTACGGCGAAACCACCGGGGTGCGAACTGCCCGCAAGCACATCGGCTGGTATCTGGCGGATCTGCCGGGGGCCGACGCCCTGCTGCCCGCCATCATGGCGCTCGACAGCACGGCGCGGCAGTCCCAGGCGCTGCGGCGCTGGCTGGACGATCAGCCCGCCGGCGCGTTCGCCGTCCCGGCCCCGGCCATATTGCACTGACGATTTCCACTCAAGACACTTTCCTGATTCCCTCCATCCCATGCCTACCACGACGCCCCTGGAACAAGCCGTTCGCGACCAGTTGGATCGCTACTTCGAAGATCTCGGGGATTCCGCGCCCAACGACATGCTCGCCATGGTGAACCTGTGCGTCGAACGCGCCGTGCTGCAGGTCGCGCTGGAACGCACCGAAGGCAACCAGACGCGCGCCGCCGACATGCTGGGCATCACCCGCGGCACCCTGCGCAAGAAACTCCAGGTCCACCAACTGACCGCCTGATCTCCTTCCCGTCCTTTCCCCGCTGCCATGACCATACAGACTGCTTTGATCTCCGTGTCCGATAAATCGGGCGTCGTCGAATTCGCCCAGGCGCTGGCCCAGCGCGGCGTGGCCCTGCTGTCCACCGGCGGCACCGCCCGCCTGCTGCGCGACGCCGGCCTGTCCGTGACCGAAGTCGCCACCCACACCGGCTCCCCTGAAATCCTGGACGGCCGGGTCAAGACCCTGCACCCGCGCATCCACGGCGGCCTGCTGGCCCGGCGCGACGATCCGCAGCACATGCAGACCCTGAAGGACCAGAACATCCCGACCATCGACCTGCTGGTGGTCAATCTGTATCCCTTCCAGCAGACGGTCAGCAAGCCCGACTGCATCCTGGCCGACGCCATCGAGAACATCGACATCGGCGGCCCCGCCATGCTGCGTTCCGCCGCCAAGAACCACGGCTCGGACCAGGGCGGCGTCACGGTGGTCATCGACCCCGTCGATTACCCCCGCGTGCTGGCCGACATGGACGGCCCGGCGCGCCAGCCTTCCTACGGCCTGCGCCTGGAACTGGCCGCCAAGGTCTACGCCCACACGGCCGCCTACGACGGCGCCATCGCGGCCTACCTCAGCAGCCTGGCGGACCGCGAGCCCGCGCCCGCGCAGGTGCCGGCCCGCGAATCCTGGCCGCGCGTGCTGACCGTGCAGATGGAACGCCAGCAGGCCCTGCGCTACGGCGAAAATCCCCATCAGGGCGCGGCCTTCTACCACGACAAGCCCATCGGCGAAGGCCTGCTGGCCGGCTACCGCCAGATTCAAGGCAAGGAACTGTCCTACAACAACATCGCCGATGCCGACGCCGCCTGGGAATGCGTGCGCAGCTTCGCCACCGGCGCCTGCGTCATCGTCAAGCACGCCAACCCCTGCGGCGTGGCCCTGGGCGCGGACGCGCTGGCCGCCTACCAGCAGGCCTTCAAGACCGACCCGACCTCCGCCTTCGGCGGCATCATCGCCTTCAACACCACGGTGGACGACGCCGCCGCCCGCGCAGTCAGCGAACAGTTCCTGGAAGTCCTGATCGCTCCGGCCTACACCGGCGCGGCGCTGGCCGTCCTGTCGGCGAAAAAGAACGTGCGGGTGCTGGAAGTCCCGCCGGGCGCCGCCCGCAACCCCTTCGACGTCAAACGCGTCGGCGGCGGCTGGCTGGTGCAGGATCCGGACGGCCACCCGGCCGACGAATCCGACGTCAAGGTCGTCACCCGCCTGGCGCCCACCGCCGCCCAGATGCAGGACCTGCTGTTCGCCTGGAACGTGGCCCAGTACGTGAAATCCAACGCCATCGTCTTTTGCGGCCAGAGCATGACCCTGGGCGTGGGCGCCGGCCAGATGAGCCGCATCGACTCGGCCCGCATCGCGTCGATCAAGGCGGAAAAGGCCGGCCTGTCGCTGCAGGGCTCGGCCGTGGCCTCGGACGCCTTCTTCCCGTTCCGGGACGGCCTGGACGTGGTGGCCGACGCTGGCGCGACCTGCGTGATCCAGCCCGGCGGCAGCATCCGCGACGACGAAGTCATCGCCGCCGCCGACGAGCGCGGCATCGCCATGGTCTTCACCGGCACCCGGCACTTCCGCCACTGATGCGCATCCTGGGGGTCGATCCGGGCTTGCGCCGCACGGGCTTCGGCGTCATCGAGGCCCACGGCGTCCAGCTGCGCTACGTCGCCAGCGGCACCATCGTGGTGCCGGCCGACCTGCCGCTGCACGCCCGCCTGAAAGTCATCCTGGACAATCTGCGGGAAGTCGCCCGGGACGCCCAGGCCGACCAGGCCGCCCTGGAAAAGGTCTTCCTGAACGCCAACCCGGCCTCGACCCTGCTGCTGGGCCAGGCGCGGGGCGCGGCCCTGTGCGCCCTGGCCGACAGCGGCCTGGCCGTGCAGGAATACACCGCGCTGCAGATCAAGAAAGCCGTGGTCGGCACCGGCCGCGCCAGCAAGGAACAGATCCAGGTCATGGTGCGCCACCTGCTGACGCTGGACGGCGAGCCCGCGCCGGACGCCGCCGACGCCCTGGCCTGCGCCATCTGCCACGCGCATTGCGCGCCACTGGCGGGCCGGCTGCAGGCCCTGGCCCCCGAGACACTGTCGCCCCGCACGCGGCGCCTGCGCACCGGCCGTCTGGTATCCTGAAGGCCACCCGCGGCCCGCCCTCTCCGCACCCCCCGCATTCCAGGAATCCATCACCATGATCGGCCGCATCACCGGCACCCTCATCGAACTGAGCCCCCCCACCGTCTGCATCCAGACCGGCGGCCTGGGCTACGAAATCGACGTGCCCATGAGCACCCTCTACAAGCTGCCCCCGGTGGGCCAGACCGTCAGCCTGCACACGCACCTGGCGATCCGGGAAGACGCGCACGTGCTCTACGGCTTCGCCAGCGCCGCCGAACGCAGCGCCTTCCGGGCCCTGATCAAGGTCACCGGGATCGGCGCCCGCACCGCGCTGGCCGTCCTCTCGGGGCTCAGCGTCGAGGACCTGGCCGACGCCGTCGAGCGCCAGGAATCCGGCCGGCTGGTCAAAGTGCCCGGGATCGGCAAGAAGACCGCCGAACGCCTGCTGCTGGAATTGCGCGACAAGCTCGCCCCGCTGGCGGGCGCGCCGCGCACGGACGGCGCCGCGCCCGCCGGCGCGCGCGACAGCGACGTGCTCAACGCCCTGCAGGCCCTGGGCTATTCCAGCGCCGAGGCGCGCCGCGCGATCGGCGCGCTGCCGGAAGGCCTGACCGTGTCCGACGGCATCCGCCAGGCCCTGAAGGCGCTTTCCAGAGGCTGAGGACTGCATGGAAGAAGACGGCATCCCCCTGTGGGACGAGGACGGCGAACCCGTGCAGGCCCTGACCCGCGACGACACTCCCCCGCACGCCCGCTACGGCTCGGCCCTGGACGCGCTGCGCGAAGTCTTCGGCTACGACGCCTTCCGGGGGGAACAGCAGGCCATCATCGAGCACATCATCGCCGGCGGCGACGCCCTGGTGCTGATGCCCACCGGCGGCGGCAAATCGCTGTGCTACCAGATTCCATCCCTGGTGCGGCCCGGCGCCGGCGTGGTGATTTCCCCCCTGATCGCGCTGATGCAGGACCAGGTCGACGCGCTGCAGGAACTGGGGGTGCGGGCGGCCTTCCTGAATTCCACCCAGACGCCTGGCCAGGCCCGCGAGGTCGAGCGCGCCTTCCTGCGCGGCGAACTGGATCTGCTGTACGTGGCCCCCGAACGGCTGCTGACGCCCCGTTGCCTGGACTTCCTGGCCCGGGGCCGCATCGCCCTGTTCGCCATCGACGAGGCCCACTGCGTCTCGCAATGGGGGCACGACTTCCGTCCGGAATACCAGGGCCTGAGCCTGCTGGCGGAACGCTGGCCCGACATCCCCCGCGTGGCACTGACGGCCACCGCCACGGCGGCCACCCGCAGCGACATCGTCACCTGCCTGTCGCTGGATGGGGCCCCGCAATTCGTCGCCAGCTTCGACCGGCCCAACATCCGCTACAGCATCATCGAGAAGCAGGAGGTCCGCCGGCAGTTGCTGGACTTCATCCGCGCGGAACACGCCGGGGAATGCGGCATCGTCTATGCGCTGTCGCGCACCCGCGTGGAACAGACGGCGGAATTCCTGTCCCGCAACGGCATCGCGGCCCTGCCCTACCACGCGGGGCTGGACGCCCGGACGCGCGCCGATCACCAGGCCCGATTCCTGCGCGAGGACGGCATCGTCATGGTCGCCACCATCGCCTTCGGCATGGGCGTGAACAAGCCCGACGTGCGCTTCGTGGCCCACATCGACCTGCCGAAATCCATCGAGGGCTACTACCAGGAGACAGGCCGCGCCGGGCGCGACGGCCTGCCGGCCGACGCCTGGCTGGCCTACGGCCTGCAAGACGTGGTGCAGCAGCGGCGCATGATCGACGACTCGGACGGAGATTCCCTGCACCAGCGCCGCCAGGTGCGGCAACTGGACGCCATGCTGGGCCTGTGCGAAACCGTCACCTGCCGCCGCCAGGATCTGCTGGCCTATTTCGGCCAGACCATCCAGCCCTGCGGCAATTGCGACACCTGCCTTGAACCGCCCGCCGCCTGGGACGGCACGGTGGCGGTGCAGAAACTGCTGTCGACCGTCTACCGGCTATGGCGCGAACGCGGCCAGCGCTTCGGCGGCGGCCACCTGATCGACATCCTGCGCGGCCAGATGACCGACCGCGTGAAGCAGCAGGGGCACGACACGCTCAGCGTCTTCGGCGTGGGGGAAAACCTGTCGGTGGATGCCTGGCGCGGCGTCCTGCGCCAGGCGCTGGCGCTGGGCCTGCTGACGGTGGACCTGGAAGGCTACGGCACCCTGGCCCTGACCGAGGCCAGCCGCGCGGTGCTGAAGGGGGAACGCACCCTGATGCTGCGCCCGGTGGCCGTCAAGCGCGCCAAGGCCAGCCGCCAGCGCACCACCACCGACGCCCAGCTGGACGCCCTGCCGCCCGACGCCCAGGCGCGCTTCGAACACCTGCGGGCCTGGCGCGCGCGCACGGCGCGCGAGCACAATGTGCCCGCCTACGTGATCTTCCATGACGCCACGCTGCGCGAAATCGCCCTGCGCAACCCCGACAGCCTGGACTCCCTGGCCGGCGTCAGCGGCGTGGGCGCCCGCAAGCTGGAAACCTACGGCGCCGACGTGGTGGCCTGCGTGGCGCAGGTCCAGAGCTAGCGCACCGGGCGCCCTTCCATCCCATCTGAAGGACGCGACGAGACGGCCTGCGGCGATCAGCGATGCTGCCAGAGCGTGCCTTGCACGTAGGTCGGCGCCTGCGAATAAGGCGCGGGCGGCTCCCAATCCACGGCCGCATACCAGGCGGACCAGGCCACGATCACCAAAGACAACACCCAGAGCCAGACGGGAATGGGCGACGGCGACTCGGCCCGGCGCGGTTCGAACGGCTCCTCGGCTCCAAAGGCATTGACCGTGAAATGCAGATTGCCATGCACGATCGCCTCGGCCCGAATCCCGGTGAGCGTGATGCCCGGGCCGTTGCGAACCTGGAATGGCACCTCGCGCACACCCACCTGGCCGTCGTGGCTGCGCGCCTCGATCCGCAGACGATGCGGGCCGTCCGGCAAGGTCCGCGTGTCCAGGTTCACCGCCACCGGAGGCGCATACTCCGCGATGGGTTCGGGTTGCTCGTCGAGATAGATGCGGATGCGCGATTCGTCTCCCATGGCACTGACTCCTTTACCGATCATCACGCAAGATCCGGTACTTGGGATGATGCGCTTCCCGTTCGCCCGGATGGATCAGCATGCGCAACGCGACCGCGAAGCACGCGACGGTTCCCAAGCCGAACACCACCAGAATCACCAGATTGCCCACCCAATGGTCAGCCCAGGCTTCCATCATCATGGCTGCTCTCCCTTCGCCCGGATCGCCGCCACCTCCCCGGCTGTCACCGCAGGCGCATGATTGCCCCACGATGTTCGTTCATGGTCGATGATGTCGGCGATCTGGGCATCGCTCAGTTGCGCCGCAAAGGACGGCATTTGCGCGGCATAGGCCGTGCCGCCGATGGTCCGGCCGTGCAGGCCGTGCAGCACCACCCGGACGTGCTCGCCGGGATCCTTGTCGTTCACCACGGGATTACCGGCCAGCGGCGGAAACACGCCCGGGACCCCGGCCCCCTGGGCGCCATGACAGGCCGCGCAGGTCGACGCAAAGAGCCGGGCGCCATCCGCCGCATCGAACGCAACCGCGGCTCCTGCCGCAGTCGCGCCGCCGCCCGGCGACGACGATGCGGCCGGTTGCGCGGCGGCCGGCGCCGCCATCGCCGAGCTTCCGGATTCCCCCTTGGGCAAAGCCGGCTGTTTCAGCGACAGCAGATAAGCCACGAGAGCCTTGGCATCGGCGGTCGGCACCACCACGCCGTGCGCGGGGGCGTAGGACTTGGGGACCGGCACAGCCTGCTCGCCCGCAGGCGCCTGGTCCCGGACCTCGAACAAGGCCCTGAACGGGGGCATAACCGACTGCGGTACCACCGCGCGCGGATCGTACAGGTGGATGTACTGCCAGATAGCGCTGGACTGGCGCTGACCCACATTGGTCAGGTCGGGTCCGGTCCGTTCCGACCCCAGCAGTTCGGGTGTCTGGTAGGCAAAGTCCCCAGGCGCGGAAGGGTGCCCGAAGATCCGATCCACCGGCAAAGGCCGGACCTGCTGCGTGTGGCAGTAAGCGCACCCTTCACTGACATAGACATCCCGGCCGTGCTGCTGCAGCAGGGTCAACTGATCCACCCCGGAACCGGGCGGCACGGCCGCCAGCTCGAAACCGGGCAATATCGCCATCATGAACGACCAGACGGCATACAACAGGGCGGAACCCCCGGCGATCGCCAGCAACTTGAACATGAATCACACTCCCGTCCCGACCGCCGCAGGCATCCGAACCACGCCCGGCGCACGACGATAGCTCATGTCCCATACGTTCCAGGCGAATACCAGATGACTCAGGAACATCAGCAAGCCGCCCACGGACCGCCACAACCAGTAGGGGGCCATGTCCGCCACCGACTGGATGAAGGGCTTCCCAGCCACCCAGTCCAAGCCCTGAACCGTGCCGCCGATGGACAGCGCCATCACATAGACCACGATGCCCACCGTGGCCAGCCAGAAATGGATGCCCAACAGCAGATTGTCGGGCTTGCGGCCCGTCGCGCGCGGCAACAACTCATAGATGCCTCCCCAGATGGCGAAGGTCACGAAACCGTACATCGTCAGATGCGAGTGCCCCACCGCGTAATTGGTGAAGTGCCAGATCGCCTGCATGGAGCGAAAGGCCTCGAGCGTGCCCTGAGTGGAGCCGATCAGGTAGCCCAGCACGCCCACGAGGATGAACATGGCCGGCGCCCGATACAGGCGCTCCGGCTGCCCGCGCATGGTGAGCAGATAATTGGCGCTGCCGCCCCACACAGGGACGAGCATGGCCACGCTCGCGATGATGGCTGTGGTCTGCAGCCACCAGGGAAGCGGACTGAACAGGAAATGATGCGCCCCCAGCAGCGGATAGAACGCCAGATTGGTCCAGAACGCGAAAATGCCCAGCGAATATGAATAGATAGGCCGGTTCATCGCCTTGGGCAGCGCATAGTAGAAAATCCCCAGGCACAGCGGCGTGAACCACATGCCCACGGCATTGTGCATGTAATAGCCCTGCACGGCGACCTGCCCCAGGCCACGCTGGTACCAGGGCGCCAGCGTGATGAGCACGATGATGATGGTCCACAATGTCCCGCCGATGGTGTACCAGTTGGACAGATAGATGTCCTTTCCCGCCCGGCGGGCCACCGTGCCGATGAGATTCCACGCGGTCAGCACCAGCCCCGCCCCCAGGATCACGCGGATCCACCACAGCCATTCACGGTATTCCTGAGCGCCGTTGTTGAAGCCCAGGTCCAGCGCCACCGTGCCAGCCACCGCCGCAACGTTCAGCAGGATCAGAGTGATCCAGGCGAGTCGCGCGCTATAGAGCCGCGCCCCGGAGCTTTTTGCCGCGATGTAAAGCGCCAGCCCGATCATCGCCGGACTGGCCCATGCGTAGAAGGTGTCATTGGTATGGATCGGCCTCAGGCGCCCGAACGTCAGCGGCAGGGCGGTGCCGGCGAATTCCGGGTAGACCAGCTTGACGGCCAGGAGCATGCCGATCGCCGTTGCAAACACCAGCCAGATCGTCGCACAGACTGTATAGGCGCTGAAGATGCGCGTGAGCTCCGCATCCGGCCCGACAGGCGCCGCCCGCGACGCCCCGGCGAGATTTTCTTCAGTCACTGTGTACCTCCGGCAGAAAATCGCTTTCATGGTACGTCGCCGAAAAGAGTCGGAACCCCAATTCATGCGAAGCAATCAGTGTTTAAAGAAAAATGTCAAGTACTTTTAAGATATGTGTAAGTCGCGCCTCATACACTGGAAAGCGTCTGCCTTTCGCGACAGGCACGGCGCTTGCTCGATCCGAACCCGCCAGGCCCCTGACGGAGGGAATGGCAAATTCATCGTCGTTGTGCATAGCCTCGACACGACGATAGACGACAGGATCACACTGCCATTCTTTTGAGATGACGCGGCTCAAGAACCAGCGATGCTCCACTTCTCGTCATTCGGGGCGTGGGGCGCCGGGGTGGACCGTTGGAGCTTACTCGTCCATACGCGGCCGTGATGCCTCTAGGCAGCCAAACGGACAATGACCATTCCTGACAGGAGCAAGCTCTAAAACAGCTGGTCTCCGTCCCCGCCGCCGGGGGCCGTCAGGCCCAGATGCTGCCAGCAGCGGCGCGTGGCCATGCGGCCCCGGGGCGTGCGTTGCAGGTAGCCATGCTGGATCAGGTAGGGTTCGATGACGTCTTCGATGGTGTCGCGTTCCTCGCCGATGGCGGCCGCCAGGCTGTCTACCCCCACCGGGCCGCCGTCGAATTTGTGGACGATGGCTTCCAGCAGTTTGCGGTCCATCAGGTCCAGCCCCTGGGGATCGACTTCCAGCATGGCCAGGGCCGCCTGCGCGGTGGCCGTGTCGATGCGCCCCTGGGCGCGGACTTCGGCGTAGTCGCGCACGCGGCGCAGCAGGCGGTTGGCGATGCGCGGCGTGCCCCGCGAGCGGCGGGCGATTTCCGCCGCGCCGTCGGCGGTGGCGTCCGCCCCCAGCAGGCCGGCGCTGCGCTGCACGATGTGGGTCAGGTCTTCGGCCGAATAGAATTCCAACCGCGACACGATGCCGAAGCGGTCGCGCAGCGGATTGGTCAGCATGCCCGCGCGGGTCGTCGCCCCCACCAGGGTGAAGGGCTGAAGATCGATCTTCACGCTGCGGGCGGCCGGGCCTTCGCCGATCAGGATGTCGATCTGGAAGTCTTCCAGAGCGGGGTAGAGGATTTCCTCCACCACGGGCGACAGGCGGTGGATTTCGTCGATGAACAGGACGTCGTTGCGTTCCAGATTGGTCAACATGGCGGCCAGGTCGCCGGGGCGTTCCAGCACCGGACCGGAGGTCTGGCGTAGCTGCACCCCCATTTCGTGGGCCACGATATGCGCCAGGGTGGTCTTGCCCAGCCCCGGCGGGCCGAACAGCAGCACGTGATCCAGGGATTCGCCGCGCTGCCGGGCGGCGGCGATGAAGATGTCGAGCTGGTCGCGCACCCGCTGCTGGCCGACGTAGTCGCCCAGGGATTTGGGCCGCAGGGCGCGTTCGATGGAGTCTTCGGCGTGCGACGCCACGTCGGGGGCCACCAGCCGGGGCTCGGGGGCCCCGGAAGACAGGGAATCGGGTTGTATCGCCATGGAATGCCGTGCCGCAAAAAGGCCTGCGCTGGACAGACGGTTGACTGTGCAAAAGCACAGTATATCGTAAGGACCGCCGGACCAGCGCCCGCGTCCGCCGCCGAAGCCCGCGGCCGGCGCCTCAGCGCCGCCGGGGAGACAGCACGAAGGCGTCTTCGCTATCCACGGCCCGCTTCAACTGCGAATAGCGTTCCAGTAGATCCGATTTGTAGACCACCCCCAGCAGGCGCGCCGGCCGGTCGCGGCTGACGACGGGCAGGCGTTCGCCCTGGAAGGCGCTGAACTGGGCCTGGGCCTCGTCCAGGCTCAGGTCGGGATACAGAGGCTTGACAAAATCCAGGCGCAGGACCTCGCCGCAGGTCTTGGCCGCGACGTCGATTTCCCCCAGCATCATGCGGGTCAGGTCCTGCTGGGCGATCACGCCCTGCCAACTGCTTTCCTCGTCCACCACATACAGATACTTGACCGGGTAATCCAGGAACATTTCCTGAGCCTGGCGCACCGGCATGGTGGTCCGCACCACGGTTTCCGCCGGCCGCAGCAGGCTGTCCAGCCGCGCCTGGCGCAGGCGCTGGCGCAGGGCCTGATTGTCCTCGTGGTGCAGCGTGACCTCGTACATGACGGCCTGGGCCAGCCCGCGCGAGACGAAATAGGCCACGACGCAGGCCAGCACCAGCGGCAGCACCATCTGGTAGCTAAGCGTCATTTCGAAGATCATCAGGATCGCCATGAAGGGCGCGCTGGTGGCGGCCGCCAGGAACGCGCCCATGCCCACCAGGGCGAAGACCGCGCCGTGCCCGGCCAGCATCGGCCAGGCGTCGCCCAGCACCTGTCCGAACAGCACCCCCAGCGCGCCGCCCACGAACAGGGTCGGGGTGAACACCCCGCCCACCGCGCCCGAGCCGGCCGTCAGGGCGGTGGCCAGCACCTTGCACAGCAGCATCAGCAGCACGGTCTGCCAGGCCCAATCGTCATGCAGCAGGGACAGCACCACCCGATTGCCGTTGCCGGCCATGTCGGGCAGCTGGGTCAGCAAGGCGCCCAGCAGCAGCCCGCCCAGCGCCAGGCGCCACGGCAGGCCCAGCCCAGTGCGGTCGAACAGCGTCTTGACCCCGTGGATGCAGCGCAGGAACTGGGCCGCCCCCACCCCGGCCAGGACTCCCAGGGCCAGGCAGGGCAGCAGCAGCTCGACCGGCGCGGCCTGCAGATCCGGCAGCGGATAGCGGGGCTCGTAGTGGCCGGTCAGATGCATGACCAGGCTGGAGACCGCCGCCGCCACCAGCAAAGGACCGAAATTCTGGAAGGACATCGACCCCAGGATGATCTCGCCGACGAACACGGCGCCCGCCAGCGGAGCGCCGTAGGCGGCCGATACGCCCGCGGCCGCGCCGCAGGCCGCCAGCAGCCGCAGGTGCGCCGTATCGACCCGCAGCAGCCGCCCCAGGCCGGACGACCAGAGGGCGGCCAGGTGCACCATCGCGCCCTCGCGGCCGATCGAGCCGCCCGACGCCACCGTGCACAGGGACGACAGGGAGCGCAGCACCCCCTGCCCCAGGGACATGCGGCCGTCGCCGATGGCCACGGCTTCCATGTAGCTGGAATGCTTGTCGCGCGACACCCGCCGGGCCGCCACCAGCAAAATGCCCGCGCACAGGCCGCCCAACGTCGGCACCAGCAGGCGCAAGGGCCAGGACAGGCTGCCCATGACCTGGGTGATCAGGCCCGGCTGTTCGGCGAACAGGCGCTGGATGGCGTGGATGCCGGCGTGAAAGGCGATCGTGACGAGCGCGCCGCCGAGCCCGGCGATAGCGGCCCAGCACAACATGGCCGCCACGCCATCCGCCTGAATGCGCAGATCAGGTCCCCGCATGATTCAACCGCGAAAATCCGGTGGACTGGGGGGACGCGAGCGCCCCAGCATGCGCCAGTACACCCAGAGATTGAAGATCAGCGCCACCGGGAACGCAATCACCGTGGCCGACAGGACCAGCCGCAGCGTCGCCACCGGCGCGGCGGCGTCCCAGAGCGTGACTTCGTCGAGCACCACGTAAGGGAAGAAGCTGTAGGCCAGCCCGCCCAGCAGCAGCAGCACGATCACCAGCACCAGCGCATACGGCAGGGCCGAGGCCCGGTAGCTGTGCGCGATCATGCGCTGCAGCGTCATTTCCGTGAGCACGAAACATAGCAGCAGAGCGCCCCACACCAGGCCGACGGCCAGCCAATGCTGGCCATCGCCCCATTTCAGGAAGACGCCGGCATTGGAAAAATCCAGCACCACCGAGACGCCGACCGCGCCCACGGCGCTCCAGCGCAAGGTGCGCCGCGCCCAGCCGACCGCGCGGACCCGGAGTTCCCCCGCCTCGCGCATCATCAGCCAGGCCGCCCCCAGCAGGCCGTAGACGGCCACCGCGCACACCCCCATCAATACGGCGAAGCCGGTATAGCCGGCCCCCGTCTGATAGGCGACCGCCACCCGGGCCAGCAGATAGCCGTGCGAAAACGCGACCAGGACCGCCCCCGCCCCGAAACCGAACTGCCACGGCCCCTGCCGTTCCGCCGGCGCGCGCAAGCGCCATTCGAAGCAGACTGAGCGCAGCAAGGTCCCCAGCCCCAGCAGGGACAGGGGCAGATACAGGCGCCCCAGGGTCTGCGACCAGGCGTAGGGAAAGGCGGCGGCCAGCAGGCCGATGCCCAGGAACATCCAGAACTCATTGGCATCCCGCCAGGGTCCCAGCAAAGAGAGCATGCGGGGCCGCAGGGCGGCCGGCGCCACCAGGGAGACGCAGCCCACGCCGATGTCGAAGCCGTCGAGCAGCACGCCGGCCACGAGCACGGCGAAGAAGATGCCCATCAGGGCCAGCGGCATCCAGAAGGCGGGGTCCTGCGCCCCCAGGCCCACCAGGGCGGCCAGAGAATCGATCATGCGCGCCCCCGATGACGAGCGACCGGCACCACGCCGTAGCGCAGGGTATGGCCCAGCAGCTGGCGGAACCCCAGGGCCAGGGCGCCATACACCAGGATCTGCAGCCCGAGGACCAGCCAGAGGCTGTCCGGCGACTGCACCGTGCCGATTTCCCTGAGGGTGACGGTGCCGTAGATGGCATACGGCAGGCTGCCCACCAGCAAATGCCCCCATCCGGCCGCCTGCACCCCCAGCGCCACCCAGGCCATGACGCGCAGCCCGGCGCGGCCGGAATCGCTCAGACTGTCGGGCTCGAAGCCCAGACGGCGCCCCCGCCACCAGGCGATCAGGGCCATCACGGCCAGCGCTCCCGTCAGCAGGACGGCCAGGCGCGAACTGGCATAAGTCAGCCAGACGGGAGGCCGCATGCCCATCAGGTCATCCAGCCCCTGGACCTTGTCCATCACGCCGCCATCCACCGCCGTCGCCCCGGGCAGCCAGTCCGGCGGAACGGCGGGACCGGTCAGCACCCAGGCATTGCGGCCGGCCGGCACATCCAGCCAGGCCAGCAGGGACAGACGTTCGGCCGGCCCGCTCTGCCACTGCGGCACGACCGCGGCCACCCGGGCCGGCTGGACCGGCAGCAATTGACGCCCCAGCCAACCCGCCAGGGCGACCTGCAGGATCAGCGCGACCAGCAGCAGCCAGGCCCCGCCCGCAAACACCGCCCGGTCGCCTTCGTCGCTGGGCCGCGAGCGCGTGCGCTGGGCCGTGATCGACAGCATCAGCGTGGCCGCCAGCATCAGGCCGCCCGACACCAGCACCCCGAACAGGGCCGGCGCGGCCCCGCCCAGCAGGTCGGGCCAGCTGGTGATCTGGTAATGGTTGTCCGCCAGCGTCGTGCCCACCGGCCACTGCAGCCAGGCCAGCAGCACCACGATCCACCAGGCCGTCAGGGACGTGCCCAGCGCCACCATACCGACGACCGCCGTATGCGCCCGGTCGGACAGCGAGCGCTGGCCGTACAGCATGGCCCCCAGGAAGCAGGACTTGAAGATGAAGGCGGTGAGGATGGCCATGGCCAGCAGCGGTCCGGCCACTTCGCCGGCGCGATCCATGAAATCGGGCCAGAGCGTGCCCAGCTGCAGCAACAGGGGCAGGCTGGCCGCGAAGCCGATGATCAGGGCCAGCGCGTAGATGCGCACCCAGAAGCGGTAGGCCAGCAGCGCGGCGCCCCCATGGCGGGCGCGCAGGCGCAGGACGAACAGCACCCACGCCAGGCCGAGTTCCAGCGCCAGGAAGAACAGCATGAAACCCAGCCCCAAATAGAACTGGGTCAGCGACAGAACCCATGCGGTTTGAGTCATAATGTGCGCTAGTTTATTATGCACCGGACAGTATGACCACCGACGCCGCGCCTGTTTCCAATTTTCTGCGCACCATCATCGACAACGACCTGAAGTCGGGTCGCTATCAGGGTCGGCGCTGGGCGCTGCCGCCCAGCCCGGCCGGCGCGCGCCTCGCCGGGGCGATCGATCCCGCCCGCATCCGCACCCGCTTTCCGCCCGAACCCAACGGCTACCTGCACATCGGCCACGCCAAAAGCATCTGCCTGAACTTCGGGCTGGCGCGCGACTACCAGGGCATCTGCCACCTGCGTTTCGACGACACCAATCCGGAAAAGGAAGAAGACGAATACGTCCAGGCCATCATCGACATGGTCCACTGGCTGGGCTTCGACTGGACGGCCAACGGCACGGAACACTGCTTCTACGCCAGCGACTACTTCGAAACGCTCTACCAGTTCGCCGAGGCCCTGGTCGGGGCCGGGCATGCCTACGTCGACCAGCAATCGGCCGACGAGATGCGCGCGACCCGCGGCACCCTGACCGAGCCGGGCGTGAATTCCCCCTGGCGCGACCGGCCAGCGGACGAATCCCTGGCCCTGCTGCGCGACATGCGGGACGGCAAGTATCCGGACGGCGCCATGGCCCTGCGGGCCCGCATCGACATGGCCTCGCCCAACATCAATCTGCGCGACCCGGTGCTCTACCGCATCCGCCATGCCAGCCACCACCGCACGGGGGACGCCTGGTGCATCTACCCCATGTACACCTGGGCGCACCCGGTGGAAGACGCCCTGGAAGGCATCACGCACAGCATCTGCACCCTGGAATTCGAGGACCAGCGCCCGTTCTACGACTGGATCCTGGAACGCCTGGCCGAACTGGGACAACTGGCCGCGCCGCTGCCGCGCCAGCATGAATTCGCCCGGCTGCACCTCAGCTACGTCGTGACCAGCAAGCGCAAGCTGCGCCAGCTGGTCTTCGACGGCCACGTGCAGGGCTGGGACGATCCGCGCATGCCCACCCTGGCGGGCCTGCGCCGCCGCGGCTACACGCCCAGCTCCATCCGCCTGTTCTGCGACCGGCTCGGCGTCTCGAAGGCCGATTCCCGCATCGACTACAGCGTGCTGGAACAGGCCCTGCGCGACGACCTGGACCCGACCGCCGCGCGCGCCGTCGCGGTGCTGGATCCGGTGAAGCTCGTCATCACGAACTTCCCGGCCGACCTCACCGAACCCTGCACCGCCCCCGTGAACCCCCACGACCCGGACGGCGCGCGGCGCGAATTCCCGCTGACCCGCGAACTCTGGATCGAACGCGACGATTTCCGCGAAGATCCCCCGAAGAAATACTTCCGCCTGTTCCCCGGCAATCTGGTGCGTCTGAAATACGGCTACGTCGTGCGCTGCACCGGCTGCGTCAAGAACGAGCAGGGCGACATCGTCGAAGTCCATTGCGAATACCTGCCCGACACGCGCAGCGGCACCCCGGGCGCCGATTCCGTCAAGGTCAAGGGCGCCATCACCTGGGTCAGCGCGGCCCACGCCGTTCCGGCGGAAATCCGCCTGTACGACCGGCTGTTCCGCGAGCCTCACCCCGACCGGGGCGACCAGGACTTCCTGCAAGCCATCAACCCGGACTCCTGCCGCGTCGTCCAGGCCTGGCTGGAACCGGGCACCCGGGCCGAACCCGGCGCCTGCTGGCAATTCGAGCGGCTGGGCTATTTCGTCGCCGACCGGCACGATTCCAGCCCCGACCATCCCGTGATCAACCGCGCCGTGACCCTGCGCGACACCTGGGCCTGACGTGCGCCATGGCTAGCCGATCCGACACCCTGGACTTCAAGAGCGCGACGCTCTATACCTTGCGCGCCGTGCTGCACACGGCCGACACCGGCGCCCTGCTGAAGGCGCTGGACGAGCGCATGCGCGAAGCCGGCTCCTTCTACGAAAACGAACCCGTCATCCTGGACGCCCTGGGCCTGGACGACGCGCCCGACTGGAAGGTCCTGACCGCCGCCCTGCGCAAGCACCACCTGCATCCCATCGGGGTCCAGATCGACTCCGACCTGCAGACGTCGGCCCTGAAGGCCGGCCTGGCCCCGCTGGACGCTTCGGCCAGCCGGCCCGCCACAGGCGCCACGGACGCCGCCGGCGCGCGGGAAGAGGCGCCCGCCGCCACCCTGGCTCCGGCTCCGGTCCCGGCCCCGGCCGCAGCCGCGCCGGCGCTGCCGGAAGTGCCCAAGACCACGGAAGCCGGCTCCAGCCAGACCCTGGTCATCCGCCACCCGCTCCGGTCGGGCCAGCGCATCTACGCCAAGGGCGGCGACCTGATCGTCATGGGTCAGGTCAGCCAGGGCGCCGAAGTCATCGCCGACGGCCACATCCACGTCTACGGCCCTCTGCGCGGCAAGGCCATGGCCGGCGCCCAGGGGCGCGCCGACGCCATGATCCTGACCACCCAGCTGGACCCGGAACTGCTGGCCATCGCGGGCGTCTACCGGGTGGTCGAAACCCGTTTGCCCGAAACACTGCATAATCAGCCAGCCCAGATCACGCTGGACGGCGAAACGCTGCGGATCCGGGCGCTCTAAAAAATCGTCAAATACGGATACGTTCGGCCACGACACACCCGATGTATCACGGTATTTTGCTTTACGATGTCATGAACTTTGAAAACAGGGGAATACCAACACCATGGCGCGCATCGTTGTAGTCACTTCCGGCAAGGGGGGCGTGGGCAAGACCACCACCAGCGCGAGCTTTTCGGCCGGCCTGGCCATGCGCGGCCACAAGACCGCCGTCATCGACTTTGACGTCGGCCTGCGCAACCTGGACCTGATCATGGGTTGCGAACGGCGTGTCGTATACGACTTCGTCAACGTCATCCAGGGCGAAGCCACGCTGAACCAGGCGCTGATCCGCGACAAGCAGCTTGAAAACCTCTACATCCTGCCGGCCTCGCAGACCCGCGACAAGGAAGCCCTGACCCGCGAAGGCGTGGAAAAGGTCCTGAACGACCTGCAGGCCATGGATTTCGAATATATCGTCTGCGACTCGCCCGCCGGGATCGAAACCGGCGCCCTCATGGCCTCGTATTTCGCCGACGACGCCCTGGTCGTCACCAACCCGGAAGTCTCCTCCGTGCGCGACTCCGACCGCATCCTGGGGATCCTGTCCGCTAAATCGCGCCGCGCCGAGAAAGGCGAAGACCCCATCAAGGAACACCTGCTGCTCACCCGCTACAACGCCAAGCGGGTGGCCGACGGCGAAATGCTGTCGCTGGGCGACATCGAGGACATCCTGCGCATCCGCCTGATCGGCGTGATCCCGGAATCCGAAACCGTCCTGCAGGCCTCCAACGAAGGCGTCCCCGCCATCCACAAAGACGACACCGACGTGGCCCAGGCGTATCGGGACGTGATCGACCGCTACCTGGGCGAGGAAAAACCGATGCGTTTCGTCGACTACGAGAAGCCGGGCCTGTTCAAACGGCTTTTCGGGGGTAAATAAGCATGTCGTTCCTGGACTTTCTGCGCGGCGGATCAAAGAAGAACTCGGCCAGCATCGCCAAAGACCGCCTGCAACTCATTCTGATCAACGAACGCAGCAGCGGCAACAGCCCGGACTTCCTGCAGCAGATGCAGCAGGAACTGATCGCGGTCATCTCGAAATACGTGAAGATCAACCCGGATGACATCAAGGTCAACCTGGACCGCCAGGATTCCCTGGAAGTCCTGGAAGTGAAGATCGAGATGCCGCAGGATGAGGCCGGACGTACATCAGCCCCTGCGGGCTGATGTACGCCTGCCGAATCGGAGCGGCCTGCAGGCCGCGACGTGGGGGGCTGCCACAAGCCGAGACAAAGCCCCTGCGAACTGATCCGGATCCGCGCCTGCCGGTTCGGATCCCGGATCGGGATATCCGTCCGCCTCGCCGCTTGCAAGCGGCTCGGATCTGACAGGCGCAGATCAGCCCGCAAGGGCTGTTTCGCGTCCAGTCAGATCCAGCTCAGGGTCGCCCAGACCACCAGCGGGATCACCCCCACGGACAGCAGATTGCCCAGCAGCACCACGCTGGCCACCGTCTTCGGCTCCACCTTGTATTGTTCCGACAGCAGGTAGTTCAGCACGGCCGGCGGCAGCATCGCCGACAGGATGATCAGCCGCGACCATTCGGGGGTCAGCGGCAGCAGCCACAGCACGAACGGCAGCGTCAGCAGTCCCGCCAGCAAATACAGCACGTTGATGCGCAGCGCCAGGCCCAGCTGCTCGATCCGGTCCTGCGACAGCCGCACCCCCAGGGCGAACAGCATCAGGGGAATGGCGATCTGCCCGGTCAGATCGATGGACGTCGTCACGAAGTCCGGGATCCAGTGCCGGTACGGGGCCATCCCGACCCCCAGGACGGCCGCCCAGACATTCGGATTGCGCAGCCACAGCCAGCGGTTGCGGCCCCGCGACAGCAGATACAGCCCCAGGGAAAAATGCAGCAGGTTCGACAGCACGAACACCATGACGATGTCGCCCAGCAGGTCCTTGCCGTAGGCCAGCATCATCAGGGGAATGCCGATATTGCCGGTGTTGCGGAACATGCCCGGCACCAGAAAGGCCGGGCGCGACACCCCCGGACGGCGCACGCAGAGCAGCAGCAGCCCCGGCACGATGACGATCAGCGCGGTCGCCGCCATCAGCGGCCAGCCCCGGCTCAGATCCACCGGATTGGCCAGCAGGGCGGAAAACACCAGCGCCGGGCAAAACACCATCACATTGGCGTGATTGACGAAACCCATGTCCGGCGCCCGGGCCTGGCGCCGCCCGAAGACATAGCCCAGGGCAGCCACGGCAAACACGGGCAGGACGATGTTCAGCAGGGTCAACAGCATGTCGGGGTCGCAGGCGAGGCAAAGCGGCCAGTGTACCGCTGTCGCGGGATCGACCCCGGCCCAGCGGTCAATAGCCCAGGGCGAAATCCTCGGCCGGCAGGTCCAGCAGCACGTCGGGCCCCGCCTTCATGGCTTCCGCATGCGCCAGGGTGCGCGGCAGGATGCGGGTGAAGTAGAAGCGGGCCGTGTGCAGCTTGGCCTGATAGAAGGCCTTGTCGCCCTCGCCCGCCTTCAGTTTCTCGGCGGCGACCCGCGCCATGTCGGCCCAGAAATACGCCAGGGTCACGTAGCCGGAATACATCAGGTAATCGACCGAGGCCGCGCCCACGGCTTCGCGGTTGGTCATGGCGGACATGCCGATCTTCATGGTCAGGCTGCCCCATTCCTTGTTCAGCTCGGCCAGCGGCTTGACGAATTCCGAGATCGCCCGGTTGCCGCTTTGCGCCTTGCAGAACTGGTGCACGATCTTGGTGAAGGCCCGCAGGGTTTCGCCCTGGGTCATCAGCACCTTGCGGCCCAGCAGATCCAGCGCCTGCACGCCGGTGGTGCCTTCGTACAGCATGGAAATACGGCTGTCGCGCACGTTCTGCTCCATCCCGTGCTCGGCGATATAGCCGTGGCCGCCGAACACCTGAACCCCCAGGTTGGCGGCCTCGAAGCCGGTTTCCGTCATGAAGGCCTTGGCGATCGGCGTCAGGAAGCTGAGCAGCTTGTCCGCCAGTTCGCGTTGTTCGGCATCCTGGCTGTAATGGGCGATGTCCACCTGCTGCGCGGCGTAGTACAGCAACGCGCGATTGCCTTCGGCGAAGGCCTTGATGGTCAGCAGCATGCGGCGCACGTCGGGGTGCACGATGATGGGGTCGGCCGGCTGCTCCGGGAATTTCGGGCCGCTGAGCGCCCGCATCTGCAGGCGCTCACGGGCGTACCGGTTCGCCCCCTGGAAGGCGACCTCGGCGTGCGCCAGGCCCTGGATGGCCGTGCCCAGCCGCGCCGTGTTCATGAAGGTGAACATGCAGTTCAGGCCCTTGTTGGCCGCGCCGATCAGAAAGCCCGTGGCTTCGTCGAAATTCATGACGCAGGTGGCATTGCCGTGGATGCCCATCTTGTGCTCGATGGACCCGCAGCTGACGGCATTGCGCTCGCCAGGGCCGCCCTGCCCGTCCGGCAGGAATTTCGGCACGATGAACAGGGAAATGCCCTTGGTTCCCGCCGGGGCGTCCGGCAGGCGGGCCAGCACGATGTGCACGATGTTTTCCGCCATGTCGTGTTCGCCAGCGGAAATGAAGATCTTGGTCCCGCTGATCCGGTAGCTGCCGTCGGCCTGGGGCTCTGCACGGGTGCGCAGCATGCCCAGGTCGGTCCCGCAATGCGGCTCGGTCAGGCACATGGTACCCGTCCATTTCCCGGATACCAGGGGCTCCAGATAGGTCTTCTGCTGTTCCGGCGTGCCATGCGCCTGCAAGGTGTTCATGGCGCCATGCGACAGGCCGGGATACATGCCCCAGGCCCAGTTGGCCTCGCCCATCAGTTCGCTGATGGCCATGCCCAGCGATTCGGGCAGGCCCTGGCCGCCATGGGCGGGATCGTGCGACAGCGCCGGCCAGCCGCCTTCCACGTACCGGGCGTAGGCTTCCTTGAAGCCCTTGGGGGTGGCGACGCCCTCCGGCGACCAGGTGCAGCCCTCGCGATCGCCGACCGGGTTCAGGGGCGCCAGCACGTCCTGACAGAATTTCGCGCCTTCTTCCAGGATGGCATTGACCATGTCCGGCGTGGCTTCTTCGCAGCCCGGCAGGGACTGATAGTGGTCGGGATAATTCAGAACCTCGTCGCGCACGAAACGGATCTCGCGCAAGGGGGCTTTAAAGTCGGGCATCTCCAGGTCTCCGGATGGTTGGCCGTCCGGCTGGCTCGGCGCCAGAGCCGGACGGCCGGGTCTCATATAAATTCAAACGATCGTTTGAATTTAAGCCGGGATCACTCTGAAAGTCAAGATCCGGAACAGGAGACGCAAAGAAAAAGGCCCTCGCAGCCTTGCTGCAGGGCCTTTTTCTTGACCGGGATGAATCCCGGCAGGAGGTGATGAGCTGTTCAGCTATCCAATCAGCGGTTCTTCCCGACCTGATCACCGATCACGCCACCGATGGCGGCGCCGCCGACCGTACCCAGGATACCGCCGCCCGTGATCACGGCCCCCGCCACACCGCCCAGACCGGCACCGGTCACGGCGGATTTCTGACGATGGCTCATGTTGTCCCAGGAGGAGCAGCCTGCCATGGCGGTCGCCAACACCAGCACTGCGCTGAATTTCCCAAGGGTACGAATAGTCATAGGGAGTTCCTTCTTTGAATACCTTGATTTCTTTATAACCCGGCCCCGTGCCGGAAACTGTGAGCCGAGGCTACATTTGTTTCGAGCCCGGCTGTCCGCAAGCCGGAAAACCCTTATTTCACCAGGGCCAACACGTCGCGGAAGGCGGGATGCGCCGGGGTTTCCAGCCACTCGTAGAGGGCCATTTCGGACGTGACGGCCTCCAACCCGTAGCGGCGCCAGCGTTCGCAGGCCGCCGCCCGGTCGGAGGCGCGCCGCGATCCGATGCCGTCCGTGACCAGCACCGGCTCGTAGCCGGCCTGCGCCAGGCCCAGGCCAGTTTGTAACACGCAGATGTGGGCTTCCGTGCCTGTCAACAACACCCGGGTGCGGCCCGCCGGCCACTGCCTCAGGAAAGCGGCTTCGCGGCAGGCGTTGAAATGGGTCTTGGAGACGACCCGGTCGACATGGGGCGCCAGCTCGGCATGGGTCGGGCCGATCTTCTGAGGCCAGTGCTCCGTGGCCCAGACGGGGACGGACAGCAGGCGGGCCGCCTGGGCCAGCCGCGCCACCCGCCCCCGCAGGGCGTCGGCATCCTGGATCGCGGGCAGCAGTTTTTCCTGCATGTCCACGATCAGCAGCAGGCTGGCGCCGGACGTCAGCAGGGCCTGGTTCACATCCACGAATTTCATGACACGCTCCATCGTCGGCGGGCCGGCCTCGGCGACCGGCCCGCCGGGTTCATTTCAGGGCCTTGTAGCGGATCCGGCGCGGCCGGGCGGCTTCTTCGCCCAGGCGCTGGCGCTTGTCGGCCTCGTATTCCTGATAGTTTCCATCGAAGAACACCACCTGGGAATCCCCCTCGAAGGCCAGGATGTGCGTGGCGATCCGGTCCAGGAACCAGCGGTCGTGGCTGATGACCATCACGCTGCCGGCGAATTCCAGCAGGGCGTCTTCCAGCGCCCGCAGGGTTTCGACGTCCAGGTCGTTGGAGGGCTCGTCCAGCAGCAGTACGTTGCCGCCCGCGATCAGGGTTTTGGCCAGGTGCAGGCGGCCGCGTTCGCCGCCCGACAGCTTGCCGACCTGCTTGCCCTGGTCCGCGCCCTTGAAATTGAAGCGGCCCAGATAGGCGCGCGCCGGCATCTCGAAACGTCCCACGGTCAGCAGATCGGCGCCGTCGGAAATGGCGTCGAACACGGTCTTGTCGTCGGGCAGGGAATCGCGGGACTGGTCCACGTAGGCCAGCTTGACGGTCTGGCCCGGCACGACCTCGCCGGAATCCGGGGTTTCCTGGCCGGCGATCATGCGGAACAGCGTGGATTTCCCCGCGCCGTTGGGGCCGATGATGCCGACGATGGCCCCGGCGGGAACCTTGAAGCTGAGATCGTCGATCAGCAGGCGGTCGCCGAACGACTTCGAGACATTGCGGAATTCGATGACTTCGTTGCCCAGGCGCTCGGACACGGGAATGAAGATTTCCTGGGTCTCGTTGCGCTTCTGGTATTCGTGCGAAGACAGTTCCTCGAACCGGGCCAGGCGGGCCTTGGCCTTGGCCTGGCGGCCCTTGGGATTCTGCCGCACCCATTCCAGCTCTTTCTTGATCGTGCGCTGGCGGGCGGATTCGGCGGCTTCCTCGTGCTTCAGGCGGTCTTCCTTCTGTTCCAGCCAGGAACTGTAGTTGCCCTTCCAGGGGATGCCGTGCCCGCGGTCCAGTTCCAGGATCCATTCGGCGGCATTGTCCAGGAAGTAGCGGTCGTGGGTCACGGCCACGACTGTGCCCGGGAACTGGCGCAGGAAGACTTCCAGCCATTCCACCGATTCGGCGTCCAGGTGGTTGGTGGGCTCGTCCAGCAGCAGCATGTCGGGTTTGGACAGCAGCAGGCGGCACAGGGCCACCCGGCGCTTCTCGCCCCCGGACAGCTTGCCGACCACGGCGTCCCAGGGCGGCAGGCGCAAGGCGTCCGCGGCGATTTCCATCTGGGTTTCGATATCGTCGCTGCCGCTGGTGGCGGCCGCCGCGATGACGGCTTCCAGTTCGGCCTGTTCGGCGGCCAGCGCGTCGAAATCGGCGTCGGGCTCGGCATAGGCGGCATAGACCTCGTCCAGCCGCTTGCGGGCCTCGAACACCTGGCCCAGCCCGGCTTCGACGGACTGGCGCACGGTATGTTCGGGATCCAGCTGGGGTTCCTGAGGCAGGTAGCCGATCCGCAGGCCGGCCATGGGGACGGCTTCGCCTTCGATGTCCTTGTCCACCCCGGCCATGATCTTCAGCAGGGTGGATTTGCCGGAACCGTTCAGGCCCAGCACGCCGATCTTGGCGCCCGGAAAGAAGGACAGGGAAATGTCGCGCAGGATCTGGCGCTTGGGGGGCACGATCTTGCCCACCCGGTTCATGGAATACACGTACTGTGCCATGGCGTCACCGTCAAAGCTCGGGCCGAGGGATTCGGCCGCATAAAGGGTCGATTGTAGGCCGGACGCCCTGCAGTCATGCAAGCGCGCAGACCGTACAATGAGCGAAGACCGACTTACTGGATTCCCGGACACCGCCATGCTGACCTTCACCGCCGCCGAGGCCGACCTGCTGGGCCGCACGGCCGACGCCCTGTGCGCCTACATGGGCAAGCCCGTCATCGCCGAAATCGTCACGGAACCCGACGAAGGCTTCGAATGGGCGCTGTTCGCCCTGCCCCTGGGCCCCGACGACGAGGCCGAAGACCGCCCGCACGTCCAGGCCGGCGGCCACGGGGCCCGCTTCCTGGGCAACGGCGGCGGGCTGGACCTGAGCGACGGCCAGCCGATCGATTGCGAATTCCTGTGGGCCATCCAGCTGTCCGAACTGGAAGGCTGCCGCTACATCAAGGTCGACGCGCAGGGCGAGGAAGCCGGCTGGTCGGACACCCTGTCCGAACTGCTGCCCTTCGAACTGTCGGAAACCAGCCAGCCCGACGACGAGGACGACACCGCCGACATCGACGAGCCCGACGATGACGAGGACGATGGCGACCTTCCAGGGGCAGGGCGCACCCTGCACTGACCGACGCGGCGCCCCGGCGCCCGATCCGGCGTTCAGGTCGCCACGGGATGTTTGCTGCGGGCGATGGCTTCGCGCACGCGATCCCGCGCGTACAGGACCACCCCGGCCGGCCACATGACCACCACCAGCAGGCGGGACAGCGGATGGGTCAGGCGCCGTCCCTGGGGCCGGGCCACGCGGCGGGCGCGCAAATGCAGGGCGAAACGGGTATACCGCACGGCTGCCGCCAGAAAGGACGAGGGCTGGTAGCGCAGCCACGGCAGACAGCATTCCACCGTATCGTAGGACAGCAGCCACAGGCCCAGCGCGTGGCGGCTGCTGTCCGCCGCCTGCCGCTGGCGCGACAGGCCGTCGCCGCTGTCGTGGTAGACCCGGAACACCTGATTGACGAAGCGCGTCAGATAGCCGGCGCGGGCGATGGACCGCCACACCAGGCTTTCCGGCACGAAGCCGGGAATGTCTTCCGGAAAGGGAAACTGGCGCAGGACATCGGTGCGCAGGCAGCCGAATTTTTCCCCCCGCACGTGGTAGCGGAAAGTCATGTCCAGCGAAGTGATGTCCATGACGTCGTCGGGATACATGTCCCCCACCACCTGGCCGTCCGGCCGGGCGCACAGCCCGGTGATCGCCACGTAGCGGCTGCGCTGCGCCGGGGGCACCTGCTCCCAGACCTGGGCCATCTGGTAGAGCGCGTTGGGGTCCAGTTCGTCGTCGCTGTCGATGGCGACCAGCCATTCCCCCCTGGCCTGGCGCACGCCGTTGTTGAAGGCTGTTTTCTTGTGTTGATTGGGTTGCCAGATGTAACGAATCGGAAAACTGGCTTCTTGTTGCCATTCCTGCACCTGGGTGCGGGTCCGGTCGGTAGACCCGTCGTCCACCACCACCCATTCAAAGTCCTGGAACGACTGTTCCTGCAGAGACCGGTAGACGCGTTCCAGCGTGTGCGCCCGGTTGAAAGTGGGGGTGACGACGGAAAACAAATGACGCCAGCAAGCCATGCCGGTGAACTCCTCCTGTCCTCAGGGCTTCATGATAGCGGCAAAAAAAAACCACGGACGGCGGTGTCCGTGGTTTCCCCGATGCCGAATTGTATGTAAACAATACGGCGGGTCCGGCGTGTGTTTTAGACGCGTTTGACCTTTTCCAGCATCTTGAAGACGCCTTTGGGGGCGCGCACGAAAAGGCGCTTGAACGCTTTGCCAAGGCAACGGCGTTCGAGCGTATTGCGCCGCGTGCGTTTGATTTCGGCCATGAGAATCTCCTGGGTGTAGGGCGGGCTTGAATGCAAAACACGCTATTTTAGCAAAGTTCCCCACCCATGACCCCGGAGCCATATCCCGCCCCCCGGCGGGTCTCGTAACATATGCATCCGATCTGTTGCCGGAACCGGCCGGAATCGCCCGCGCCGCGGCCGGCCTGGCGATCCCCGGACGCCCGTCCGGCGGCGCTCACCGCCCGGCCCGGGCGCAGATTATGATGATGCCATGAACGCACCCATCCGCATTTTCGGCGCCCGCCAGAACAACCTGAAGAACCTGGACGTCACCGTCCGCACCGGCGAACTGCTGGTGGTGACCGGCGTCTCCGGTTCGGGCAAATCGTCGCTCGCCTTCGACACCCTCTACGCGGAAGGCCAGCGCCGCTATGTCGAAACCTTCTCGCCCTACGCCCGCCAGTTCCTGGACCGCATGGACAAGCCCCAGGTGGACCGCATCGAAGGCATCCTGCCGGCCATCGCCATCGACCAGGTGAATCCCGTGCGCAATTCGCGCAGCACCGTCGGCACCATGACGGAGCTGAACGATCACCTGAAACTGCTGTACGCCCGCGCCGGCCACCTGCACTGCGCCGGCTGCGCCCGCCCGGTCATGCGCGACAACCCGACCAGCATTCGGCGGCAGCTGGACGTCCTGTGCGCGGCCGCCGACCCCCGCCTGGTGATCACCTTTCCCATCACGGTGCCGGGCAATTTCACCGAGGACGAGGTCCGCGGCTTCCTGGAGCAGCAGGGCTACACGCGCGTGCACGAGCCGGCCGCCGGCGCGCCGGTCGCGGCGGACGCCGCGCAGGCCCCGGCAAGCGGAGAACCGGCGGCCAAGGCCTCCCGCGCGGCCAAAGGCAAGGCGGCCGGGATCTCCCGCCGCCTGCACGTCATCCAGGATCGCTTCCGCCTGGGCAACGCCGAGGCCGCCCGGGTCGACGAGGCCCTGGAGACCGCCCTGCGCCAGGGCAACGGCCGGCTGACGGTCTACGCGCTGTTCGACGACCGCGAAGAAGCCTGGCGCTTCAGTTCCGGGCTGCACTGCGCCCAGTGCGACATCGAATACGGCACCCCGCTGCCCAGCACCTTCTCGTTCAATTCGCCGCTGGGCGCCTGCGAGGCCTGCAAGGGCTTCGGCCGGGTCATGGGCATCGATTACGGCCTGGTGATTCCGGATGAGACGCGCAGCCTGCGCGACGGCGCCGTCAAGCCCTGGCAGACCGCCAGCTACAAGGAATGCCAGCAGGAAATGGAGCACTATGCCGCCCGGATCGGCATCCGCCTGGACGCCCCCTGGCGCGACCTGACGGCGGCGGAGAAAGACTGGGTGATCCACGGCGCCCCCGACTGGAAGGGCGGGCCTTCGGCCTGGAAGCACCAGTGGTACGGCATCCAGCGCTTCTTCGACTGGCTGGAAACCAAGGCCTATCGCATGCACGTGCGCGTGCTGCTGTCCAAATACCGCAGCTACACGCCCTGCCCGGTGTGCCTGGGCGCCCGCCTGAAGGCCGACGCCACCCTGTGGCGGCTGGGCCGCGACACGGATGCCATCCCCGGCTACCCGCGCTTCAAGCCCGCGCACGCCCGCTGGACGGACCGGCAGCTGGCCAGCCTGCCGGGCCTGGGCCTGCACGACCTGATGCGACTGCCCATCGAGCGCGTGCGCGACTGGTTCGAACACATCGAGCTGGGCCAGGCCCTGGACGAGGCCCTGACCGAACTGCTGGACGAAGTCCGCACCCGGCTGCGCTTCCTGTGCGACGTCGGCCTGGGCTATCTGTCGCTGGACCGCCAGAGCCGCACCCTGTCGGGCGGCGAGGTCCAGCGCATCAACCTGACCACGGCCCTGGGCACCTCCCTGGTCAACACGCTGTTCGTGCTGGACGAACCGTCCATCGGCCTGCACCCCCGCGACATCCACCGCATCGTGCAGGTCATGCAGCGGCTGCGCGATCACGGCAACACCCTGGTCGTGGTGGAACACGACCCGCAGGTCATGGTGGCGGCCGACCGCATCCTGGACATCGGCCCCGGCCCGGGCGAGCGCGGCGGACACATCGTCTTCGACGGCACCCCGGCGCAACTGGCGGCGGCCGACACGCTGACGGGCCGCTATTTCGGCGGCCGGGAGCGCATCGAGGCCCCCCGCCCCATGCCCGTGGCGGACAAGACTCCGCGCCTGTTGCTGCAAGGCGTGCGGGCCAACAATCTGAAGGGCATCGACTTTTCCCTGCCGCTGGGGCGGCTGGTCTGCCTGACCGGGGTCTCCGGGTCCGGCAAATCCACGCTGGTGCAGGACGTGCTGTATCCGGCGCTGCTCAAGCGCATGGGCCGGCCGACCGAGGCGCCCGGGGAACACGACGCCCTGCTGGGCGCCGAGCAGATCGCCGACGTCGTCCTGGTGGACCAGACGCCCATCGGCAAGACCGCGCGGTCCAACCCGGCCAGCTACGTCGGCGCCTTCGACGCCATCCGCAAGCTGTTCGCGGCGGCCCCGCTGTCCCAGGAACGCGGCTACACCGCCGGCACCTTCAGCTTCAACACCGGCGACGGGCGCTGCCCGGGCTGCGGCGGCACCGGCTTCGAGCACGTCGAAATGCAGTTCCTGTCGGACGTCTACCTGCGCTGCCCGGATTGCAACGGCCGCCGCTTCCGCCCGCAGATCCTGGAAGTGCGCATCGAACACCTGGGCCGCACCGCGTCCATCGACGAAGTCCTGGACATGACGATCAGCGAGGCCGCGGACTTCTTCAAGGGCCTGCGCGACGTGCAATGGGGCCTGGCGCCGCTGGTCGACGTGGGCCTGGAATACGTGCGCCTGGGCCAGCCCGTGCCCACCTTGTCGGGGGGCGAGGCCCAGCGCCTGAAACTGGCCGGGCATCTGGCGCAAGCCGCCAAATCCCGCGCGCCCCAGGGGATGCTCAAAGGCAGCCTGCTGCTGTTCGACGAGCCGACCACCGGCCTGCACTTCGACGACATCGCCCGGCTGATGCGGGCCTTCCGCAAGTTGCTGGCCGCCGGCCATTCGCTGCTGATCATCGAGCACAACCTGGACGTGATCCGCGCGGCGGACTGGATCGTCGACCTGGGGCCGGAAGGCGGCGACCAGGGCGGCCGCATCATGGCGCAGGGCTCGCCCGAGCAGCTGATGCGGCAGGTCGAATCCCACACCGGCCAGGCCCTGGCCGACTATGCCCGCCAGCTGGACAGCCCGGCGCTGCTGCTGCAGGAACCCGCGCCTCGGCCGCCGGCCGCGTCCGCCAGCGCCGACATCCACATCGTCAACGCCCGCGAACACAACCTGAAGGGCATCGAGGTCCACATCCCGCGCAACGCCTTCACCGTGGTCACGGGGGTGTCCGGCTCGGGCAAATCCACGCTGGCCTTCGACATCCTGTTCAACGAGGGACAGCGCCGCTATCTGGAATCCCTGAACGCCTACGCCCGCGCCATCGTGCAGCCGGCCGGCAAGCCCGACGTGGACGCCATCTACGGCATCCCGCCGACCGTGGCCATCGAACAGCGCACCAGCCGGGGCGGACGCAAGTCCACCGTGGCGACCATGACGGAAATCCACCACTTCCTGCGCCTGCTGTACGTGCGCCTGGGCACGCAGATGTGTCCGGACTGCCAGGTGCCGGTGGCGCCCCAGACACCCGAGCAGATCGTCGCCCAGCTGCTGCGCGACCACGCCGGCGAGCACATCGGGCTGCTGGCCCCGCTGGTCGTGGCCCGCAAAGGCTATTACACGGACCTGGCGAAATGGGCGGCCTCGCACGGGCACACCCACCTGCGCGTGGACGGCGAATTCATTCCGGTCGCCCCCTGGCCGCGCCTGGACCGCTACCAGGAACACACCATCGAACTGCCGGTGCGCGACCTGATCGTGGACGTCCGCGACGAGGCCGGGCTGCGGGATGCCGTGCGCGCGGCGCTGGCGCTGGGTCACGGCAGCTTCCGCGTCCTGACCGGGCTGACGGCCGCCGGCCCCGCCACGATCGAGGCCCGCCGCGCGGCGGGCCTGGCCCCGCAACCGCTGCTGCAGACCTTCTCCATCAAGCGGGCCTGCCCGAACTGCGGCACCAGCTTCCCCGAACCCGACCCGCGCCTGTTTTCCTACAACTCGCGCCACGGCTGGTGCCCTGGGTGCTTCGGCACCGGCCTGTCCCTGGCGGGTTTCACGGAAGAACAGACGGGCGAGGAGTCCGCCTGGCTGGAAAGCGGGCCGGACGACGTGCTGTCGGTCTGCCCGCAATGCCATGGCCAGCGGCTCAACCGCGTGGCGCTGGCCTTCCGCTGGCACGACCGTTCCATCGCCGAACTGGCCGCCCTGCCCGTCAGCGACGCCCAGCGCTTCTTCCTGGGCCTGGGCACGCAGGGGCGCGAGGCCGAGATCGCCCGCGACATCCTGACGGAAATCCGCGGCCGCCTGAACTTCATGATGGACGTGGGGCTGGGCTACTTGGCCCTGGACCGGGCCGCCCCCACGCTGTCGGGCGGCGAGGCCCAGCGCATCCGCCTCGCGGCCCAGCTGGGATCGAACCTGCAGGGCGTGTGCTATGTGCTGGACGAGCCCACCATCGGCCTGCATCCGCGCGACAACCGCATCCTGCTGGACGCCCTGGGCCGTCTGGAAGGCAACGGCAACACGCTGGTCGTCGTCGAACACGACGAGGACACCATCCGCCGCGCCGAGCACGTGATCGACATCGGTCCCGGCGCCGGGACCCGCGGCGGCATGGTGGTCGCCCAGGGCACGGTGGCCGACATCGCCCGCCATCCGGCGTCGCTGACCGGCCGCTACCTGCGCGAACCGCTGCGCCACCCCATGAACGGCCGGCGGACCGTGGACGACCGGACGCCGGCCATCGAGATCATCGATGCCAGCCTGCACAACCTGCATCAGGCCCGGGCGCGCGTCCCGCTGGGCCGCCTGACGGTCGTGACGGGGGTATCCGGCTCGGGCAAATCCACGCTGGCCCGCGAGGTGCTGCTGGACAATCTCAGCCGCCGGGTGAACAGCCGCCTGTCCGTCCCCTGGCAGGGCTGCCGCGACATCCGCGGCTGGGAGGCCGTCGACCGGGTGCTGGAAGTCGACCAGACGCCCATCGGCAAGACGCCCCGATCCTGCCCGGCCACCTACGTCGGCTTCTGGGACGACATCCGCAAACTCTACGCCAGCACGCGCGAATCGCGCCTGCGAGGCTGGACGGGCTCGCGCTTTTCCTTCAACACCGGCGACGGCCGCTGCCCGGAATGCGAGGGCCAGGGCATGCGCACCATCGAGATGAGCTTCCTGCCGGACGTCAAAGTGCCCTGCGAAGCCTGCCACGGCGCGCGCTTCAACCAGGAAACCCTGGGCGTGGAATGGAACGGCCGCAGCGCCGGCGACGTGCTGCGCATGGAAGTCGACGACGCCATCGGCCACTTCGCCGCGCATCGCAAGATCTCCCGCGCCCTGCAGCTGATGCAGGACGTCGGCCTGGGCTACCTCACGCTGGGCCAGCCGTCCCCCACGCTGTCGGGCGGCGAGGCCCAGCGCATCAAGCTGGTCACGGAACTGACCAAGGCCCACCTGGACGAGGGCGTGCTGCGCACCGGCCGCGCATCCCGCGCGCCCCACACCCTGTACGTGCTGGACGAGCCCACGGTGGGCCTGTCCACCGCCGACGTGGAAAAGCTGATCGGGGTGCTGCACCGGCTGGTCGAGGCCGGCCATACCGTCGTGGTCATCGAACACAATCTGGACGTCATGGCCGAAGCCGACTGGATCATCGACCTGGGTCCGGAAGGCGGCGACCAGGGCGGCCGGGTCGTGGCCCAGGGCAGTCCGGAACAGCTGTGCGCGACGCCCACCCACACGGGCCGCATCCTGGCGGAATTCCTGCAGCGGGCGCCCGCCCCGGCATGAATTCCTCCGTCGGCTGCCTGTTCGAGAACCGCCTGAGCGGCTGGTCGCTGCGCCTGGACGACCCGGTCGGCCGGATCGCTGTCCACCGTCGCGCCGATCTGCCCGCGGCCTGGGACGCCATCGAAGCCGCCCGGCGGGCCGGCCGCTGGGTGGCCCTGATGCTGGATTACGAGCTGGGGGCATGGCTGGATGACGCCCCCGGCCTGTCCGGCCCGGACGCCCGGGACCCGGACGCCCTGCCCCGGCTGACCGCGCTGGTGTACGCGCGGGCGCATGAAGAAGGCGCATGGGATCCCGCCGGAGACCCGGCCGGGCGCCCGTCCTTGCCGGCGCCCGGCGCGGCGCCGGCCCCATCCCCGCATCCCGCCGCACAGGGCCCGCGCCTGCGCAGCGGCCGATCCCGGACCGAGCATGCCCGCGCCATCGCGGCGATCCGCCACGGCATCGCGCGCGGCGACTTCTACCAGGTGAACTACACGATCCCCCTGGAACTGGACTGGCCCGCCGCGCTGGAACCCGCGCAGGTCTACCAGGACCTGATCGCCCGCCATCCCGTGTCCCAGGCGGCCTGCCTGCGCGACGGCGACCGTTGGGTGCTGTCGCTCTCGCCCGAGCTGTTCGTCGCGCGCCAGGGCAGCCGCCTGCTGACCCGGCCGATGAAGGGCACGGCGCCCCGCCACCCCGATCCTGCGATGGACCGGCACGCGGCGGACGCGCTGCTGCGCAGCGAAAAGAACCGCGCCGAGAACCTGATGATCGTCGATCTGCTGCGCAACGATCTGGGACGCATCGCCACGCCGGGCACCGTCCGCGTGCCGGCCCTCTTCAGCCTGGAAGGCTATCCCTCCGTCTGGACCCTGACCTCCTCGGTGCAGGCCGAGGCGCCCGACGCGCCCCTGTCCCGGGTGCTGCAGGCCCTGTTTCCTTGCGGATCGGTGACGGGCGCCCCGAAGATCGCCGCCATGCGGGCCATCCGGGCGCTGGAAGACCGGCGCCGGGGAATCTACTGCGGCAGCGTGGGCTGGCTGGCGCCCAGCGGCGACTTTTCCCTGAACGTCGCCATCCGGACCATCGAGGTGCGCGACGGCCAGGCCCGCTTCGGCGTCGGCGGTGGTATCGTCTCCGATTCCAAGGCCGAGGAAGAATGGCAGGAATGCCTGTGGAAGGCCAGAATCCTGAACCGCTGGACCCTGCATGACGACGCCCCCCTCCCTGATTGAGACCATGCGCCTGGAACAGGGCCGGGTCGCGCTGTGGCCCGGCCACCGGGCGCGGCTGCTGGCCTCGGCCGCCGCGCTGGCCTATCCCCTGGACCCGGCCGCGCTCGACGCCCGGGTGTCGGAGGGCATCCGCGCCGCCACCCGGGATGCGCCGCCGGACGGCCCCGGAACCGCCTGGCGCCTACGATTGCTGCTGGCGGCCGACGGCGGAATCTCCCTGACGGCGGCGCCGCTGCCGGACACCCCGGTCCCGGTCCGCCTGGCCATCGCCGCGGACGTGCTGCGTGGCCCGTCCACGGACGCCGCGGCCGGACGCCCCGTCCCGACTCCGACGGACGCCCGCTTTCCGGATGCCTTCTGGCGGCGGCACAAGACCACCCACCGCCCCTGGTTCGCCGCCGCGCAGGACTGGCTGCAGGCCCGCCCCGACCACTTCGACCTGGTGTTCGGCGACGCATCGGGCCGCCTGTGCGAAGGCAGCCGCTGCAATCTCTATGTCCGCGACCTTCAAGGCCGCTGGCTGACGCCGCCGGCGGACGGCGGCCTGCTGCCCGGCGTGCAGCGCCAATGGCTGCTGGACCAGGGCCTGGTCCGCGAAGCGGACCTGAGCCTGAACGATCTGCGCGCAGCGCCCGCCCTGCGGGTCTCGAACGCCCTGCGGGGCTGGCTGGACGCCCGCCTGGACTAGCGGCCCGCCCGATGTCCGCCCGCGAGACGCCGGGCGCCCCGCACTGGGCGGAAACACAGACTGGTTACATGCACAGCTTTACCCCACGCGCACGATCCTTTAGAATCGGACGGTTGCCCCGCAGGGTGGGCGACTTTTTTCAACCGCCAGGCGTTCACTGGTCTTCCCGGACCGCACGCCGAAGACAGAATTCAAGCACCCATGCCACCGCCACATTCCGCCCGCGCACTCTCCTTTCAGCCCACGCCATTCGTGGCGCGTCTCTTGAAGCTGGTTCTGTGCGCCAGCGCGGTGGCCCTGGCGGGATGCGCCACCCAGCCCCGCCAGACGGCGGATGCCAATTCCAATCACCTGCTGCGCGACAGCTACCTGCTCAGCACCCAGTCCGATCCCCTCGGCGCCTGGCTGGACAGCAAAGACCAGCTGGCCATCGACTACCCGCAGTCCGACGCCCCCTCCAATCAGATCCCCAAGACCATGGCCGCCACGGCCCTGAAGTTCCTGGGTGTCAAATACCGCTACGGCGGGGACGCTCCGGGCGAAGGTTTCGATTGCAGCGGCCTGGTGGCCTACGCGGCCGAGAAATCCCTGGGCTTGAAACTGCCCCGCACCGCCAGCAGCCAGGCCCAGGAAGGCATCTCGATCGACCGCAGCGAACTGCGCCGGGGCGACCTGGTGTTTTTCAATACCCTGGGCCGCCGCTTTTCACACGTCGGCATCTATCTGGGCAACCACCAGTTCGTGCACGCGCCGCGCACCGGCGCCGCCATCCGCGTCGAAAGCATGGACATGGCCTACTGGCGCAAGCGCTACAACGGCGCCCGCCGCCTGAAACCCCAGCCCCAGACCGCCCAGCGCTGACGGCGTCCCCTGCCGCAGGCAGGGCCGCCCGCCAGCCGGCGCACTCAGTTCAGACGCACCCCGACCGATGCCGCCGTTCCGGCATCCGCCCGCAAGGGACATGCCTTGCAATAGCCGCACTGGTCCAGGGCCTGCTGCATGCTGCAGACCGACCGCCGGCAGGTCAGCACGCGCACTCCGGCCCGCTGGGCCGCCGCCCGGAACGTCTTCATGACGTTATGCCCCAGGAAATCCGTCAGCAGGATCACCAGATCCGTACCCGTCGGCAGGGCCGGCGCTTTTTTCTGATGAGAAGGATCCCGGCCGCTGATGTGATGCCGGATGGCGATATTGTGGTCACGCAGCAGATCCGGGATGTTGCCCAGCCGGTCCGCGCCGACGATCAATGCACTGACTTGAGATTGCGCCATGAAAGTGGCTCCTGGAAATGGAACGGGAAGAAATCGGCCTCTCCCCATGAACATAAATAATAATCATTCTTATTCATGAATGCAATTTTCATGTGACGCAAACTCGCGCGGCCGATCGGCCCCGCCGCCAGGGTTTGCCCTCTATTTGCGGACATGTTCCGGTCTGTTTCAGCCAGGCGTCAGCGCTCGTTCAGAGGATTGTTACGTTACAAAGCGCACAATGGAACGCAAAACAACCCCTTAGGAGACTGTTCCATGCATACGCTATTTCGGCACGCCCTGCCCTGCGCGGCCGTCGCGCTGGCCCTGGGTCTGGCCAGCGGCGCCAGCCAGGCGGCGGACGACCAGATTCTGCTGGGCGCATCCGTCCAGCTGACGGGCCCGGTGGCCAACACCGGCCGGTACTACAACGACGCCTACAAGCTGGCCGTCGACCAGATCAACCGCAAGGGCGGCGTCACGGTCGGCGGCAAGAAATACACTCTGGCCCTGAAAATCTACGACAACCAGTCCGACGTCAACCTGAGCGTGCGCCAATACACGCAGCTGGTGTCCCAGGACAAGGTCAACTTCCTGTTGGGACCGTTCGCCAGCAACTTCGCCCTGGCCGACTCGGCCGTCTCGGAAAAATACCAGATCCCCATGGTCCAGGGCGGCGGCGCCTCCGACCAGATCTTCTCGCGGGGCTTCAAGTACGTCTTCGGCACCCTGGCGCCGGCCAGCGACTATTTCGGCAGCACGATCAAGATGTTCAAGCAGCTGAAGCCCGCCCCCGCCAAGGTCGCCCTGCTGTACGCGGATGACTCCTTCGATGTGTCCGTCGCCAAGGGCACCCGGCCGCTGCTGAAGGACGCGGGCGCCGACACCGTGCTGGACGAGCGCTACAGTTCCAACGCCAGCGACTTCAACACCCTGCTCTCGCAGATCAAATCCAAGCAGGCGGACGCCGTGCTGGTCGCGGGCCACGAAACCGAGATCCTGAACTTCATCCGCCAGGCCAAGAGCCTGGACGTTTCGCCGAAGTTCTATTCCTTCACCGTGGGCGTGCCCAGCGAGGACTTCCGCAAGGCCCTGGGCAAGGATGCCGAATATGCCTTCGGCATGACGGCCTGGCTGCCCAGCGAGACCCTGAAGGACGACTGGTTCGGCGACGCCGCCCAGTTCGCCAAATCCTGGGGCGCGCAATACCGCTATGAGCCGGACTATCACGCGGCATCGGGCGTCGCCGACGTCGAAGCGCTGGTCAAGGCCATCGAGAAAGCGGGCTCGCTGGATCCGAAGGCCGTCCGCGGCGCGCTGGCCGCCAGCGATTTCAACAGCCTGTACGGCCACATCAAGTTCGCCGACAACGGCCAGATCCACCTGGATCAGACCGTGATCCAGGTGCAGAACGGCAAGCCGGTGGCGGTGTTCGACGGGGACAAGTTCATGACCCAGCCGAAATACCCCATGCCCGACTGGTCGAAGCGCTGATCCCTCCTGAATCCCCGGAGCACCCGCCTTGGACCTTCTGCTGCAAGTCCTCATCAACGGCATCCTGCAGGGCGGGCTGTACGCCATCGTGGCGCTCGGCCTGGCCCTGGTCTGGGGGGTGCTCAATATCGTCAACCTGTCGCATGGCGCCTTCATCATGCTGGGCGCCTACATTTCCTGGTACAGCTTCCAATGGCTGCACCTGGACCCTTTCCTGGGACTGCCGCTGACGGCGGTCCTGATGTTCTTCGTGGGCTACGCCGTCCAGCGCGGCATCCTGAACCTGATCGTGCGCTCGCCCATGTTCAACACGCTGCTGATCACCTTCGGCCTGGAAGTCGTGCTGACCTACCTCGCCCAGCTGGTGTTCTCCGCTGACTTCCGCACCATCAATCCTTCCTATTCCGGCCAGAACATCACCCTGGCGGGCCTCACCATCCCGCTGGTGCGGCTGGCGGCCTGCATCATGGCCATCGCCCTGACCCTGATCATGTGGTATTTCCTGCTGCGAACCCGGCTTGGCCGGGCCATCCGGGCCACGGCGCAGAACCTGTCCGCGGCGCGCTTGTATGGCGTCGAGCCGCGCCATCTTTACGCCGTCACCTTCGGCCTGGGCCTGGCGCTGGCCGGCGCGGCCGGCGGCCTGTACGGCACGGTCTCGCAGATCAACCCCTACATCGGCGCCACCCTGACGGCCAAATCCTTCGCCATCGCCATCATCGGCGGCCTGGACACGCCGCTGGGCGTGATCGCCGGCGGCCTGATCCTGGGCCTGATCGAGTCCCTGGCCACGCTGTATATCGGCCCCACCTACGCGGACGTCGCCAGCTTCGGCGTGCTGGTCCTGGTGCTGATCGTGCGGCCCACCGGCCTGCTGGGGAGAACCGCATGAAAACCTGGCGTCCCCTCCTGATCGTCGCGGCGCTGATCGCCCTGGCCCTGCTGCCCTGGTATGGTTCCGACACTCTGATCCAGTTCGGCATCAGCACCCTGCTGCTGGCCGTGCTGGCGCAGGGCTGGAACATCATCGGCGGCTACACCGGCTACCCGTCCTTCGGCAATTCCGTGTTCTACGGCCTGGGCGCCTACGGCGTGGGCATCGCCATGGTGCAGTGGCAGCTGCCCTTCGCCGTGGGCATGGCCTTCGGCGTGGCGCTGGCCGTGGTCTTCGCCCTGCTGCTGGGCATCCCGGTGCTGCGCCTGAAAGGCCATTATTTCGCTATCGCCACCCTGGCCCTGGCGCAGATCATGGCCGCCATCGTCTCCAACGTGCCCCTGGCCGGGCAGAACATCGGCCTGGTGCTGCCGCCGCTGAACGACGACCGCCTGTTCTACGAACTGTCGCTCATCCTGCTGGTGGCCGCCACCCTGACGGTCTGGTGGCTGACGCGCAGCCGTTTCGGCTTCGGCCTGATCGCCATCCGCGAGAACGAGGAAGGCGCCGTCGTCATGGGCGTGGACACCACGCGCTACAAGGTCCTGGCCTTCGCCCTGGCCGGGGTGTTCAGCGCCCTGGCCGGCGGCATCCAGGCCTACTGGATCACCTTCCTGGATCCGGGCAGCGCGTTCGACATCACGCTGAACGTCAAGATGATCATCATGGCGGTGTTCGGCGGCCCCGGCACGATCCTGGGGCCGATCGTCGGATCCTTCATCCTGTCGGCCATCTCCGAGCTGCTGTCCAGCGAAGTCACCAGCATCGCGGGCCTGTTCTTCGGCATCGTCATCGTCGTCGCCGTCGTGCTGATGCCGCGCGGGCTGGCCGACGTGGTGCGGCGCTTCCACCGCCTGGGATGGCGCTATTTCATCGACAACATCCGGACGAACCGCATATGAGCCCGATCCTGGAAGCCCGACAGCTCACGCGCCGTTTCTCGGGGCTGGTAGCGGTCCATGACGTCAGCTTTTCCCTGGCGCCCGGCGAAATACTGGGCTTCATCGGCCCCAACGGCGCGGGCAAGACCACGCTCATCAGCCTGCTCAGCGGCACGCTGAATCCCACCGAAGGCGAAGTCTGGTTCGACGGGCGGCGCATCGATCGCATGGCCGCCTTCCGGCGGGCGCGCCTGGGGATCGGGCGCACGTTCCAGATCATGCAGCCGTTTCCGGGTCTGTCGGTGCTGGACAATGTCGCCGTCGGCGCCCTGTTCGGGCGCGGCCGCGGCGAAGCGAAACTGGCCAGGGCCCGCGACAGCGCCCGCGAATGCCTGCAGTTCGTGGGCCTGGGCAAGCACGTGGACCAGCGGGCCGAAGACCTGGGCGGGCCGGACCGCAAGCGCCTGGAACTGGCCAAGGCCCTGGCCATGCAGCCGCGCGTGCTGCTGTGCGACGAAGTCATGGCCGGCCTGAACCTGGTGGAAATCGACGAAGTCATCGACATCATCCGCAAAGTGCGCGACACCGGCATCAGCATCATCGTCATCGAGCACGTGATCAAGGCCATCCGCAATCTGTCGGACCGCATCATGGTGCTGCACCACGGCGAAAAGATCGCCGACGGCGCGCCCGACAGCGTCCTGAGCGACCCGCGCGTGGTCGAAGCCTACCTGGGAAAGAAACGCACATGAGCTCCACCCCTTCGACACGCACGCCGCTGCTGCGGATCCACGATCTGTCGGCCGGCTACGGCCTGGTGCAGGTGCTGCACGACATCAACCTGGAAGTGCGCGAGGCCGAATTCCTGGCCCTGGTCGGCAGCAACGGCGCGGGCAAGACCACGCTGCTGCGGGTCCTGTCCGGCCTGCTGCCCAGCCAGTCGGGCCGCATCAGCTGGGCCGGCTCGGACATCCAGGGCAGCACGCCCGATCAGATCTTCCGCCAGGGGATCGTCCAGGTTCCGGAAGGCCGCCAGCTCTTTCCCCGCATGTCGGTGCAGGACAATCTGCTGATGGGCGCGTACCGGCGCTCGGACACGGCGGCCATCCGCGCCGATCTGGAACAGGTATACGCCCAGTTCCCGCGCATGGCCGAGCGGCGGCGCCAGCTGGCCGGCAGCATGTCGGGCGGCGAACAGCAGATGTGCGCCATGGCCCGCGCCCTGATGGCGCGCCCGCGGCTGCTGCTGGTGGATGAAATGAGTCTGGGCCTGGCGCCCATCATCGTCGACCAGCTGATGGACAGCCTGTCGGCCATCCGCGACCAGGGGGTCACGGTGCTGCTGGTCGAGCAGGACATCCACCTGGCCCTGGCGGCGGCCGACCGCGCCTACGTGCTGGAAACCGGCAACATCGTGCAGGAAGGCCCGGCCCGCGAGCTGATCGAGGATCCGGAACTGAAGCGCGCCTATCTGGGCGTGTAGCGCCCCGCCGCTCAGGCGACTTCGCGCACGACCGGAGCCGGCTGGGAGATGGCCTCGGACACCCGGTCCCGGGTCAGTTCCGAGGCCAGCATCTCCATCAGCACGTACACGTAATCGCGCAGGAAGACGCCGCGCTTGATGGCGACGCTGGTGGTGTGCTTGCCGAACAGATGGCCCGCCGGCAGCCCCACCAGGCCTTTGTCGCGTCGCGGGTCGAAGGCCACGCCGGCGATGATGCCGATGCCCAGGCCGATGTCCGCGTATGTCTTGACCACGTCGGCGTCGATGGCTTCCAGCACGATGTCGGGCGTGATGCCCGCCTGCTCGAAGGCGGCGTCGATGGCGCGGCGCCCCGAGAAAGCCCGGTCGTAGGTGACGATGGGGTACTGGGCCAGATGTTCCAGCGACAGGTTGCGGGCCGCGCTGGACGTCAGGCTGGTCAGGGGGTGGTCGGGCGGCACCACCAGCGTGTGTTCCCACGAATATACCGGCAGGGCCACCAGGCCCGGCGTATCGGCCAGGGTCTCGGTGGCGATGGCCAGATCGGCCTGCTCGTGCAGCACCAGACGGGCCAGGTGTTCGGGATTGCCCTCGGCCAGCGAGACGTGCACCTTCGGGAACTGCGCCCGGAAGGCCGGAATCACGCGCGGCAGCAGATAGCGGGCCTGTGTGTGCGTGCAGGCGATCACCAGGGCGCCTTCGTCGCGCTGGGCGAATTCATCGCTGACTTTCTTCAGATTGTCCACTTCGCGCATGATGCGGTCGATGACCGTGGACACGGCCTGCCCCGGCTTGGTCAGGCCCTTCAGGCGCTTTCCATGGCGTTCGAAGATCTTGATGCCCAGCTCGTCCTCGAATTCGATGATGGCCTTCGACACCCCAGGCTGCGAGGTATACAGCGCCCGGGCGGCTTCAGTCAGATTGAAGTTGCGGCGGATGGTTTCGCGGACAAAACGGAATTGCTGAAGGTTCATATGCCATGGCCCTATAGGAAAAGCCATTATATGGAATATGAAACGCCTTTTATATGATTTTTTGTTATTTGTTTAGTCTGCGGAGCAGAGACGCCGCAGGGCGCCGGACGGTCCTGGAACCGCGCCGGCGCCCTGCTTTTCACATCCGGCGATCCGCCGGCCTCACCGCATGGCGATGGTGGTGTTCACATCCGTGGGATGCGCCTGCCAGCGGGCCGTGATGGTCTTGGTCTGCGTCCAGAAATAGATGGACTGGCGGCCGTTGGGACCCAGGTCGCCGAGCTTCGATGCGCGCGAGCCCGTGAAGCTGAACCAGGCCACCGGCACCGGGATGGGGATGTTGATGCCCACTTGGCCGACGTCGATGTTGTTCTGGAAATACCGGGCATGCCCGCCATCCTGTGTGAAGATCGACGTGCCGTTGCCGTTGGGGTTGGCGTTGACGAACTCGACGGCTTCTTCCAGGGTGTCGACCAGGACCACGGACAGCACCGGCCCGAAGATCTCCTCTTCGTAGATGCTCATGCCGGCCTTGACCTTGCTGAACACGGTGGGGCCGACGAAATTGCCCTGCTCGTAGCCCGGGACCTTGATCCCGCGCCCGTCGAGCACCAGTTCGGCGCCTTCGTCCACGCCCTTCTGGATGAAGCCTTCGACCCGCTTCTTGGCGGCGGGCGAAATCAGGGGGCCCAGGTCCGCCTGGCGGTCGGTGCCGATGTTGACCTTCAGCTTCCTGGCCCGCTCGACGAAGTCCGGCAGCCATTTCTGCGCCTCGCCGACCAGCACCAGCACGGAAATCGCCATGCAGCGTTCGCCGGCGGCGCCGAAGGCGGCGCCCAGCATGGAATTCAGGGCGGCCTCGCGATCGGCATCGGGCATGATGATGCTGTGATTCTTGGCCCCCATCATGGCCTGGCAGCGTTTGCCGGCATTGGACGAGCGGCGGTAGATTTCCGTGCCCACCCGCGTGGAGCCGATGAAGGACACGGCCTTGATGTCCGGGTGGTCGCACAGGGTGTTGGCCACGTCCGGGCCGCCGTGCACGACGTTCAGCACCCCCGGGGGCAGGCCGGCTTCCAGGGCCAGCTGCGCCACCATCAGCGAGGCGGTCGGGTCCTGTTCGGACGGCTTGTAGACGAAGGTATTGCCCATGGTGACGGCGATCGGGAACATCCAGCAGGGCAGCATCACCGGGAAATTGAAGGCCGTGATGCCGGCGCAGACGCCCAGCGGCTGCAGGATGTTGTAGACGTCGATGCCGGTGGCGGCGTTTTCGGCGTAATCGCCCAGCTGCAGCACATTGGCCGAGACCGCGTGTTCCACGCCTTCGAGCCCGCGGGCGACCTCGCCCTCGGCGTCGGGGATGGTCTTGCCGTGTTCGCGGGACAGGACTTCCGCGATCTTGCCGGTGTTCTCCCGCAGCAGGCGGGCCAGGTCGGTCATGATCTGACGGCGCTTGGCCTGGCTGACGTTGCGCCAGGTCTTGAACGCTTCCTTCGAATTGGCGATGGCGCGTTCGACCTCGGCCGGCGTGGCGAAAGGCACCCGCGCCACCACTTCCTGGGTGGCCGGATTGATGATGTCCCGCCATTCCTTGGTTTCGGACTGGACCAGTTTCCCGTCGATCAGTAACGGGACGCGTGGAATATCGCTCATGCAAGTCTCCTTGTTGAAATCGGGTGGATTCCTGTGGACGGGCTGCCCGCGCCCTGTTCGGTCGATCCGAAGAGGACACTCGCGGCGCGCCGCCTCATGTCATGCCCCAGTGTAGTTGTGTAAAAAACTTATTACCATGAAAATATTTGCACATTGGTTGACGATATTTGCACAAGCCATGAGCGACTGGGATGCCATCCGCTACTTTCTGGAAGTCGCCCGCACGCAGCGGGCCAGCGCCGCCGCCCAGCGGCTGGGGGTGCGGCACAGCACCGTCACGCGGCGCATCCGGAGCCTGGAACTGGACCTGGGCATCACGCTGTTCGAGAAATCCCGCGCCAGCGGCTTCACCCTGACGGAAGAAGGCCAGCGTTTCTTCGCCTACGCCGAACAGGTGGAAAGCGCCCTGCTCGCCGCCCGCGAGGCCCTGTCGGGAGCCGCCCAGGGGCCTTCCGGCCACCTGCGCATCGGCTCGACCGAAGGCTTCGGCAGCACCATCCTGACGCCGCTGATGATCGACTTCCAGCGCCGCCATCCCGGCATGACCCTGGACATCATGCCGGTGCCGCGCTACATCAGCCTGTCCAAGCGCGAGGCCGACATCGCCATCGCCCTGGAACGCCCCCAGCGCGGCCCCTATCTGTGCACCAAGCTCGGGGACTACGTCCTGCAGCTGTACGGCACGCGGGAATACCTGGATCGCCAGCCGCCCATCCGCCACCGGCACGACCTGGAACGGCACCGCTTCATCGGTTACGTGGACGAACTGCTGTTCAGCGACCGCCTGCGCTATCTGGACGACCTGGCGCCGGCGGCGAACGTCGTGTTCCGCAGCACCAGCGTGCTGGCCCAGTACCAGGCGGCCCTGGGCGGCCAGGCCCTGGCGATCCTGCCGTGCTTCCTGGCGGCGCAGGACACGCGTCTGGCGCCGGTCCTGCCGCACGACATCCACGTCACCCGCAGCTTCTGGATGTACTGCCACGAAGACCTGCGCCAGACGCGGCGCGTCATGGCCCTATGGGACTATCTGAAGCATGCCATCGACCTGAACCGCGAACTGCTGCAAGGCGGCAGCCGCACCCTGCGCACGCCCGCCGAGGACTGGGCGCCATCCTACGGGACGGACGCGCCCGCGGCATGAAGCGCCCCGCGCCGGATCAGCCGGCGGCGGGCGCCGCCGCCCGGCCGCGCGGCCTGGGCATGCGGATGCGCCGCCACAGCAGCCCCAGCCCCAGGGCCAGGAACAGGCCATGGACCAGCCAGACCCCCAGCCCGAACGACAGCACCCCGTTGCTGATCCAGCCGCGCGACAGATTGATCAGGTTCATGTAGAGCAGCGCCAGCAGCCCGGCGAGCAGCAGGTCGCCGGAACGCCCCAGGCGCGGATTGACCGCGCCCAGCGGCAGAGCGATCAGCGCCAGATTCAGCACGGCGATCGGCAGGGCCAGGCGCCACATCAGCTGGGACAGGGATTCGTTATCCCCGCGCACCAGCAGATCCAGCGTCGGGCGCGCCTTGATTTCCTGCAGCGCCTTCTGGCGGGCGGCTTCCAGCGCCCCGGGATCCGTGCGGCTTTCGATCCGCACGCCATACCGCTGGAAATCCAGCAGCCGCAATTCGGGAGTGCCCGGCTTCAGGTCATAGCGGTGTCCCGGCCCCAGCACCAGGAAGCGGTCGCCGTTGGCCTCCGTGCGGATGGCGGCGCTGTCTGCGGTGACGACGCTCAGCCAGTCGGGTTCGATGATGCGCGCCACGACGCGGCCCAGTTCGTCCTCGGGACGCGAGGGCGACTCGGCGAAGAACACCCGCTGCCCGTCGTCGGTCTCGATGAACTGGCCCGCCGTGACCTTGGACAGATCGGACCGCTGCTCGAAGCGCTGGCGGTATTCGGCGATCTGCCCGTACGCCCAGGGCGATGCCGACAGCGTCAGCACCGCCACCACGGCGGCGACCGGCAAGGCGAACATCATGACCGGACGCAGCCAGTCGGCCAGCGACAGGCCGCTGGCGAACCAGACGGGCATTTCCGATTCACGGTAGCTGCGCGTGATGGTCGTCAGCACCGCCACGAACAGGGCCACCGACAGAATGACCGGCAATGCCGTGATGCTGGAAAAGGCCGCCAGCCCCAGCACGACGTTGGCGCCGATGTCGCCATTGGCGGCTTCGCCCAGCAGACGCACGATCAGCACGCTGAGCCAGACCACCAATAAAGTGGAGAACACGATGCCGGCATGGCTGGTGATCTCGGAAAAGACGGCGCGCTTGAACAATGACATGGGAAAATGCGGAATAATGAACCATCAATCCTGAACAAAGGCGGTGGTCGGCAGACTGGCCGCACACACCCCGAAAGCTGCTGGATCAAAGGAAAGACGAATGGAATTTAGCACAAGCACCGCGACCTCTCTGCACACATTGAAAGCCCAGGCGCTGGCCATCGGCGTTTTCCAGGACGGCATCCTGAGCCCCGCCGCCGACGCGCTGGACCAGGCATCCGGCGGTGCGATCCGCGCCGTCGTCCAGTCGGAATTCGATGCCGCCCCCGGCAGCTGCCTGACCTTGCACGCGCCGGCCGGCATCACCGCCGACCGGGTCATTCTACTCGGCCTGGGCCGCCAGGACAGCCTGACGGCGGCCATCCTGGCCAAGGCGCACCAGGCATTCGCGGGCTACTGCGTGAGCGCGGGCGTCGGCACGGCGGTCTCCACGCTGTGCGCCCTGAACGCCGGCGACGCATCCCCGACGGACTGCGCGCGCACGGCGGCCCGCCTGGTCGCCGCAGCGACCTACCGCTACGATCAGACATTCAGCCGGGCCAAGCCCGCCGTCAAGCTGCGCAGCTTCACCCTGCACCTGCCCCGGTCCAAGGCCGCCCAGGCCAAGACCGGCCTGGAACAAGGCGCGGCCATCGGCGCCGGCGTCAACCTGGCCCGCCTGCTGGGCGACCTGCCGCCCAATGTCTGCACCCCCACCTACCTGGGCCAGACCGCCCGGGGCCTGGCCAAGCAGTTCAAGACCCTGAAGGCCGAAGTCCTGGACCGGAAGAAGATCGAAGCCCTGAAGATGGGTTCCTTCCTGTCCGTGGCGAAGGGATCGGTCGAACCGCCGGCCTTCATCGTGCTGCGCCACACGCCCAGCAAGCCCGCGGCCCGCAAGGCCGCCCCGATCGTGCTGGTCGGCAAGGGCATCACGTTCGATGCCGGCGGAATCTCCCTGAAGCCCGGTCCGGCCATGGACGAAATGAAGTTCGACATGTGCGGCGCGGCCAGCGTCCTGGGCACGATGCGCGCCGTGGCCGAACTCGACCTGCCGCGCGAAGTCATCGGCATCGTGCCCAGCTGCGAGAACCTGCCCAGCGGCTCGGCCGTCAAGCCGGGCGACATCATCACCAGCATGTCGGGCCAGACCATCGAGGTCCTGAACACCGACGCCGAAGGCCGCCTGATCCTGTGCGACGCCCTGACCTACGCCGAACGCTTCAAGCCGGCCGCCGTCGTCGACGTGGCCACCCTGACCGGCGCCTGCGTCATCGCCCTGGGCCACGTCAACAGCGGCCTGTTCACCCAGGACGACGTCCTGGCCGGCGAACTGCTGGCGGCGAGCCGCCAGGCCCAGGACCCCGCCTGGCGCATGCCCCTGGAAGACGCCTACCAGGATCAGCTGAAATCGAACTTCGCCGACATGGCCAACATCGGCGGACGCCCGGCCGGAGCCATCACCGCCGCCTGCTTCCTGTCGCGCTTCACCGGCAAATACCGCTGGGCGCACCTGGACATCGCCGGCACCGCCTGGCTGGAAGGCAAGCAGAAAGGCGCCACCGGCCGCCCGGTGCCCCTGCTGACGCAGTATCTGCTGGGGCAATGCGGCGCATGAGCCGCGTGGATTTCGCCTATGGCGCCGCCCACCGCCTGCGGGCGGCCTGCCGCACCACGGCCCGCCATGTGCAGGCGGGCCACCGCCTGCTGGTCTACTGCACCGATCCCCGGCGCCTGCGGCGCTTCGACGGGCTGCTCTGGGATTTCGACCCCGCCAGCTTCATCCCCCACGCCTACGCGCACGACCCCCTGGCGGACCAGGCCGACGTCATCCTGGTGGCCGATGCCCAGGCCCTGGCGGCGGCGCCGGCCACCGGCTGGCTGCTGAACCTGGATCTCGCCTGCCCGCCGGATGCCGGCCAGTTCGCCCGCATCCTGGAAATCGTGTCCGGGCACGAAGCCGACCGGGAAGCCGCCCGCAGCCGCTGGGCGCAGTACCGGGACGCGGGCCACGACGTGCGAGGTCATCAGCTGTCGGCGGGAACTTGGGAATCCTGAACCGGTCCAAGCCATGACGATCTGGACGATTTCGTTCAGCTTAATGTAAGATTACTGCATCAACCATGCTATCAGCGTTAGACTGATCAGACGCACGACAGGAAACCACCATGTCCGACTTTCGCAATACCCTACCTCGCGCCGGCGCCTATGACGCGTCGGTCACGGCGCGCAACCGCGTGCTGCGCAACACCTACTGGCTGCTGGCGCTGTCCCTGATCCCCACCGTGCTGGGCGCGGCCGTCGGCCTGCATTTCGGCACGGGCCAGGCCATGGCCGCCAACCCCGGCATCAGCACCCTGGTCTTCCTGGTCGGGGCCTTCGGCCTGATGTTCATGATCGAACGCAACAAGAACTCCTCGCTGGGCGTGGCCCTGCTGCTGGGCTTCACGTTCTTCATGGGGGTGATGCTGTCCAACCTGCTCAGCTTCGTCCTGGGCATGGGCAACGGCGCGCAGCTGATCATGCTGGCCTTCGGCGGCACGGCGGCCGTGTTCGGCGCCATGGCCACGGTGGCCACCACCACCAAGCGCGACTTCACCCACCTGCAGAAATTCCTGTTCGTGGGCGTGGTGCTGCTGATCGTGGCCATGGTGGCCAACATCTTCCTGCAGATCCCGGCCCTGATGCTGACCCTGTCGGTGCTGGCCATCGGCATCTTTTCCGCCTTCCTGCTGGTCGACCTGCAGCGCGTGGTCCAGGGCGGCGAAACGAACTACATCAGCGCCACGCTGGCGGTCTACCTGGACCTGTACAACATCTTCACCAACCTGCTGATGCTGCTGGGCGTCCTGGGCGGCAACCGCGACTGATCCCCGGTCCCGGCGACGGACACCATGGCGGGCCTTTCGGCCCGCCATTTTTTTGCCTTGGAGACGCACGACAAGCAGGCGTCAGCCTGCGCCGCGCGGGGGCAGCTTCTTCACGCCCTCGGCGGCGATCAGGAGGACGGCCAGCCAGATCGGCCCGTAGGTCAGCCACTGGGCCGGAGCCACCGGCTCGCCCATCAGCAGGAACGCCACCCAGAACAGCAGCACCGGCTCCACGTAGCTGAGCAGGCCGAACAGACCCATGGGCAGCAGCCGGCTGGCCGCCAGATACATGGACAGCGAGACGGCGCTCAGCAGCCCCAGCAACGGCACCTGCAGCAGCAGGCGCGGATGGGCCTGGAAAATGCGGGCGGCTTCGGTCGCCTGGGACTGCAAGACCAGGATCGCGACGGGCAGCAGGAACAGCATGTCGAACCACAGGCTGCTCAGCGCATCCACCTGCAGGCGGCGCCGCAGCATGAAATACGGCGGATAGCCCAGCGCCACCAGGGCGGTCGCCCACGACACCGTCCCCAGCCGCCACCATTCGTGGCCGACTCCCAGCAGCGCGAACGCCACCGCCCAGGCCTGCCAACGGCTGAGCCGCTCGCCATAGACCAGCCGGCCGGCCAGCACCATCACCAGCGGCAGCAGGAAATACCCCATGGACACGTCCAGGGCATAGCCGTGCAGGGGCGCCCAGACGAACAGCCAGAGCTGGACCCCCAGGAGCACGGAACACAAGGCCATCGCCGCCAGGAACCGGCCGTGCGAGAACCGCCGGGCCGTGGCGCGCAAGGCGCCCCAGCCCCGCGCCCGATGGACCACCAGGGCCATCATCGGCAGACCCATCAGGATGCGCCAGGCGAACACGATGTCGCCATCGAAGGGCTGCATCAGCGTCGCATAGAAATACATGGTGGCGAACAGGGCCGAGGAAGCGACCGACAGGACGATGCCATGCTTCATGGGGACGGTTCCGAAAAAGAGTCAGTAGCGCTGCAGATCCATCAGCACCTGGCGCGTGCGCAAAGGCGCTTCCAGCAACAGGTCCAGACGTTCCCGCAGGGCCTGGCGCAGGCCCGGCTCAGCGCCCGCGTCGGCGAAATCGGGCATGGGTTCGTCCACGCCGTAGCCCGCCTGTTCCAGCAGCAGCCATTCGAAGCGCCGCAGGGCGCCGGCATGCGAACGGGCCTGGGGATCGGCCAGGGCGTCCAGCGCCGCTTCGTAGGCGTCATAGACGCCGGGATGCGGGTCTTCGCGGGCCAGCAGGCGCAGGACCAATTCGTTCAGATACCAGGCCGACATCATGGCCCGGCCGTTCAGAAGGCGCACGGGACCGGATTCCGCGCGCGTCAGGGTATGGACTTCGGCCGACCCCGACCACGACAGCCACAGCGGCTGGAACGCGACCAGCACCGGCCGCAGCGCGGAATACGGGCGCTTGGCGCCTTTCGCCGCCAGCGCGACGCAGCCGTGGTCTCGGGTGAAGCACTGGACGATCAGCGAGGTTTCCCGCCATGGGCTGGCATGCAGCACATAGCCTTGCGCATCCTGGATGCGCAAGCCGCGTCTAGTCATATCCCAGTTCCCGCAGGGTGGCCTCGCGTCCGGACCAGCCCTTGCGGGTCTTGACGTAGACGTCGAGGAACACCGGCTTGTCGAGCAGCTTGACCATGTCCTGGCGGGCTTCGGTGGCGATGCGCTTCATGTGCTGCCCCCCCGACCCCAGCAGGATCGGCCGGTGGCTGTCGCGCTCGATGACGACGCAGGCGGAGACCCGCGCCCCGCTGTCATCCTCTTCCCACTGCTCGATCACCACGGTGCAGCCATAGGGGAGCTCGTCGCCCACCAGGCGGAAGATCTTTTCCCGGATCAGCTCGGCCGCCAGGAAGCGGACCGGCCGGTCGGTGAAGGTGTCGGCGTCGAAAAGGTGTTCGCCTTCGGGCAGGTACTGGGCGATCTCGCCCACCAGCACGTCCAGCTGCACCGAACGCGCGGCGCTGACGGGCACGACCGCCGCGTAGGGGAATTCCTGGCTCAGGCGCGCCACGTAGGCGAACAGGGCGTTCTTGTCCTTCAGAGCGTCGATCTTGTTGACGGCCAGGATCACGGGCCGCTGGCGGGGCAGCAGCGGCACCACGGCCGCGTCGCCCGCCGACCACTTGCCGGCCTCGACGACGTGCACCACGACGTCGACCTCGGCCAGCGCCTGGGTGACGACCCGGTTCATCATGCGGTTCATGGTCCCGCCGTGGCGGGTCTGGAAACCGGGGGTGTCGACGAAGACGAACTGGTCCGCATCCCGGGTCAGCACCCCGTGGATGCGGTGGCGGGTGGTCTGCGCCTTGCGCGACACGATGGACAATTTGGCGCCGATCAGGGCGTTGCCCAGCGTCGACTTGCCGACGTTGGGCCGCCCCACCAGGGCGACGAAGCCGCAGCGGCTGGGCGGTCCGCCGGCGGCGCCCGCGTCGGGCGATGGATTCAGGGCGTCATCATTCATGTCTTTTCCTGGGAAACCGCCACCGGAAGGGACAGCTGGGCGGATTTGCGGTGGCGGCGCCCCGAGCGGCGCGCCGGCCCCAGCGCCTCCACCGCCGCGATGACCTGGCCCGCGGCGGCCTGTTCAGCCGCCCGCCGGCTGCTGCCCGAGGCCTGGACCTGGATGTCGAGCTGCGCCACCGAGCACACCACGTCGAAGGTCTGATTATGCGCCGCCCCCCGGGTGGAGACGACCTCGTAGTGCGGCAGGTCCAGCCCGCGCCCCTGCATGATCTCCTGCAGCAGGGTCTTGGGGTCCTTGCCGAACGTGCGCACGTCGATGTGCGACAGGATGGGGCGGTACAGCCGTTCGATGACCCGGCTGACCTGATCATACCCGCCGTCGAGCAGCAGGGCGCCGAAAATGGCTTCGAGGGCGTCGGCCAGGATGGACGGGCGCCGGAAGCCGCCGCTCTTCAGCTCGCCCTCGCCCAGGCGCAGATAGGTGGACAGGGACAGCTTCTGCGCGATGTCGGCCAGGGCCGACTGCTTGACCAGGTTCGCCCGCACGCGCGACAGGTCGCCTTCGTCCATTTCCGCGTGCTCGGTGAACAGCAGCGCCGAGACGACGAAATTCAGCACCGAGTCCCCCAGGAACTCCAGGCGCTCGTTGTGCGGCATGCCGTGGCTGCGGTGCGTCAGGGCCTGCTCCAGCAGAGCCTGATCACGGTAGCGGTAATCCAGCGCCGCCTGCAGCGCGTCGAGCCCGGCCATCAGCGGAACCCGCCGATCCGGCTGGGCGAACTGAAATTCATCCAGACGAAGAACGCCCGCCCGACGATGTTGCGATCGGGCACGAAGCCCCAGTAGCGGCTGTCCAGGCTGTTGTCGCGATTATCGCCCATCATGAAGTAATGGCCGGCCGGCACCGTGCAGCGCACGCCGCCATCCTGGTAGGCACAGGCCTTGAAATCCGGAAAGCGCGTGATCGGCATGAAATCCTGGGGCGCGTTGACGTTCAGCAGGATGCGGTGCGAGACCTGCCCCAGCTGTTCGCGGTATTGGCCCACGTACACGGCGCGGTCGGGCTCGAAATAATCGCCGTCGCGCTCGCGCCGCACCTGCTGCCCGTTGATGAACAGGGTCTTGTCGCGGTATTCGATGACGTCGCCCGGCACCCCCACCACGCGCTTGATGTAGTCCACGGACGGATCCACCGGGTAGCGGAACACCACCACGTCGCCCCGGCTGGGCGAGCCGACGTCGATGATCTTGCGGTCGATGACCGGCAGGCGGATGCCGTACTGGAATTTGTTCACCAGGATCAGGTCGCCGTTTTCCAGCGTCGGCAGCATGGAGCCCGACGGGATGCGGAAGGGTTCGACCACGAAGGACCGCAGCACGAACACGAACAGGATCACCGGAAAGAAGCTGACGCAGTATTCGATCCACCACGGGGCCTGGAAGGCGCGTTCATAGGCCTGCTGGCATTCAGCCTGCAGGGCGGCCGGGTCCAGGCCGGCCGCGTTGTTGCGGCAGGCCTGGGCGGCGGCCTCGGCCCGTTCCCGGCGCCGGCCGCGCAAACGGACCCGGTCGAGCAGCCAGACCAGTCCGGTCACGACCAGGGCGACAAACAGCAGCAATGCAAAATCCCAGCTCATGGGTGATCCTTACTTGTCCTCGACCTGCAGGACGGCCAGGAAGGCTTCCTGCGGGATTTCCACGTTTCCGACCTGCTTCATGCGTTTCTTGCCGGCTTTCTGTTTTTCCAGCAGCTTCTTTTTACGCGTGATGTCGCCGCCATAGCACTTCGCCAGCACGTTCTTGCGCAGCGCCTTGACGTTTTCCCGCGCCACGACCTCCGCCCCGATGGCCGCCTGGATGGCGATGTCGAACATCTGGCGGGGAATCAGGCCGCGCATCCGGGTGACGACGTCCCGGCCGCGATGCCGCGCGTTGGCGCGGTGCACGATCATCGACAGGGCGTCGACCCGGTCGCCGTTGATCAGCAGGTCCACGCGCACCACGTCCGCCACCCGGTATTCCTTGAATTCATAATCCATGGAGGCATAGCCGCGCGATACGGACTTCAGGCGGTCGAAGAAATCCAGGACGATTTCGGCCAGGGGGATTTCGTAGCTGAGGTGCACCTGGCGGCCGTGGTAGCTCATGTTCAGCTGCACGCCGCGCTTGGACGTGCACAGCGACATCACCGGCCCCACGTATTCCTGCGGCATGAACAGCGTCACCGTCATGATGGGTTCGCGGATTTCCTGGATGTGGCCGACTTCGGGCATGCGGGCGGGGCTGTCGACCATCAGCAGCGTGCCGTCGCGGTGCAGGACTTCGTACACCACCGACGGCGCGGTGGTGATGATGTCCATGTCGAATTCGCGTTCCAGGCGCTCCTGCACGATGTCCATGTGCAGCAGGCCAAGGAAGCCGCAGCGAAAGCCGAAGCCCAGCGCCTGGGAGACTTCCGGCTCGAACATCAGGGACGAATCGTTGAGCTTGAGTTTTTCCAGGGAATCGCGCAACTGGTCGTATTCGCTGGATTCCACCGGATAGACGCCCGCGAACACCTGCGGCTTGACTTCCTTGAAGCCGGGCAGCGGGCCGGCGGCGGGCTTGCCCGCCAGCGTGACGGTGTCGCCGACCTTGGCGTGTTCGAGTTCCTTGATGCCGGCGATGATGAAGCCGACCTCGCCGGCCGACAGGACGTCCCGAGGCTGGGACTTGGGGGTGAACACCCCCAGCTGTTCGCACAGGTGCGTGGCGCCGGTGGCCATCAGCAGGATCTTGTCTTTCGGGCGCAGCACCCCGTTGACGATGCGCACCAGCATCACCACGCCCACGTAATTGTCGAACCAGGAATCGATGATCAGGGCCTGCAGGGGGGCGGCGGGGTCGCCCTTGGGCGGCGGCACGCGCGCCACGACGGCTTCCAGGATCTCGTCGATGCCCAGGCCCGTTTTCGCGCTGGCCTGGATGGCGTCGGTGGCGTCGATGCCGATGACGTCCTCGATTTCGGCGGCGGCGGCGTCCGGATCGGCGGACGGCAGGTCCATTTTGTTCAGGACCGGCAGGACCTCGACGCCGAGTTCGATGGCGGTATAGCAGTTGGCCACCGTCTGGGCTTCGACCCCCTGGGTGGAATCGACCACCAGCAAGGCGCCTTCGCACGCCGACAGGGAACGGCTGACTTCATAGGAAAAGTCCACGTGGCCCGGCGTGTCGATCAAGTTCAGGGCATAGACGCGGCCATCGGCGGCGGTATAGCGCAAGGCGGCCGTCTGCGCCTTGATGGTGATGCCGCGCTCGCGTTCGATGTCCATGGAATCCAGCACCTGCGCCGCCATCTCGCGGTCCTGAAGACCGCCGCAGCGCTGGATCAGGCGGTCGGCCAGGGTCGATTTGCCATGATCGATGTGCGCGATGATGGAGAAGTTGCGAATGTGGTCCATAGACTGCGTGCGGAAATCGGGAAGGTCGGAAAGGATGGAGGAAGGCGAACCGGTATGCCGTCAAGAAAAGGGGGCGCCGCAAGGCGCCCCCTTCCGTACAGGCGGTATTTTAGCTTTTTCCCGCCGGGGAATCCCCTGGTGCCCTGTTCAAGGTCATTGCAGCTTGATGATCACCCACTGGGATTGCTGGTCCCGGCTGACCAGCAGCACGACCGGCTTGGACTTGTCCAGGCCCTTGACGGCCTTTTCATACTGCGCCGGGCTGCTGACGTCGGTGTTATTGACCCGCAGGATGATGTCGCCCGCTTCGATCCCTACATCCGCCGCCGGACCTTCGGACTGGCTGACCAGCACCCCCTGGTCCAGGCCCGAATCCGCCGGCAGGGCCTTGACGCTGAGCCCCAGGCGGTCGGTGCCGTCATTGGGAGGCGCTTCCGGGCTGGACGCCGCGGCCGCCTTCTGGTCCAGTTCCGCGACCTTGGCCTTCAGGTCCAGCGACTTGCCCTTGCGCCAGACCTGGATCGTGGCCTCGGTGCCCGGCTTGGTCGCCCCGACCAGGCGCGGCAGGTCCGTCATGTGCTTGATGGCATGGCCGTCGAAGGCCGTGATCACGTCGCCGGCATGCACGCCCGCCTTGGCGGCCGGGCCGTCGGGCTCGACGCTGCTGACCAGGGCGCCCTGCGACGTTTCCAGCCCCAGGGCCTTGGCGACGTCGTCCTGGACTTCCGTGATCTGCACCCCGATACGGCCGCGCGTGACCTTGCCGTGCGCCTTGAGCTGATCCACCACCCGCATCACCTCATCGATCGGGATGGCCAGGGAAATCCCCATGAAGCCGCCGCTGCGCGAGATGATCTGGGAATTGATCCCCACCACCTGGCCCTGCAGGTTGATCAGCGGACCGCCGGAATTGCCCGGGTTCACCGCCACGTCGGTCTGGATGAAGGGCAGATAGTCCCCGGTGTCCCGGTTGATGGCGCTGACGATGCCGGCCGTCACGGTCGAATCCAGGCCGAACGGCGAACCGATGGCCAGCACCCACTGGCCTTTCTTCAGCTTGTCGGAATCCCCGATCGCCAGGGGCTTGAGCCCGGTGGCGTCGATCTTCAGCAGGGCGATGTCGGTGCGGGCGTCCGTGCCGACGACCTTGGCCTTGTATTCCTTGCCATTGGTCATGGTGACGAAGATGCCATTGGAATTATCCACGACGTGGTTGTTCGTCAGGACGTAGCCATCGCTGGACAGGATGAAGCCGGACCCGATCCCGCGCGGCACGGTGCGTTCCTTGGGCGTCGGCTGGTCGGGCTGGGCATGCGGCCGCTGGGGCTGCTGCTGGGGCCCGTATCCGGGCGGCATGAAATCCGGCCCGAAGAACCACCGGAACAGGTCGGAGGGATCCCCGCCGCCGGGCCCGGTGGGCGAGCGGCGCACGGGGACGGCTTCGGTCGTGCGGATGTTGACGACGGAACCCTCGGTTTCAGAGACGATCTGCGTGAAATCCGGCAGCGCCGCCGATGTCGACACGGCCGGTCCGGCCTGGGCGACGCTCATGGGCGCCGCCGAGATCAGCAGCAGGCCGGCCGCGGCGCCGGCAAGGGCCCGCTTCACACCCGGCGCTCGGGGCAATTGGAAAGCCATGGAGTTCTCCTTGGAAGAATGATTTAGCGGGCCGCCTGCGGCACATATTGCACGGCACGGGCCAGATCGCGAACCGTCTGGGCGGGTGCTTCGCCAACGGCAGTCAACCAATAGGACGCCAGACGCATCCGATAGATGTTGACTGCACCTTGCCGCAGGTCTCCCTGTCTGATGTTTTGATCGCGTTTCGGGTCAAAGGTTTCAATAAACACCGAAATGGCGGCCAGGCCGTCGGAAACCACGAGCTGGTTCACGGCATGGCCCGGCCCGATCTGGCGCGAGAGTTCCGCCACGGGCTGGAAACCGGGCGGCAGCGTGAAGCGCCAGCCCTGGGCCTGCAGGTCCGTGGGTTCGCTGGATTCCGTGATCAGCTGCCAGCTTCGAGTGTCCCAGTGCGTCGTCAGGGACGCGGGCTGCACGTCGGCGCCCACGCGGATGCTGCTGAACGCGACCTGGTCCACCAGATGTCCGGTAGCATCCAGCGTCTGGGATTTCAGGAGCAGATGCGTCTTGGCGTCGGTGCAGATGCGATAGCTGTAGCGCAGGTGGTCGCGCGCCTTGAGTTCGGACATCGCGCATTCCCGCCCGGCGATCCGGTAGACGCGGGACGAGGCGCGCCATTCATAGTGCGTGGCGATGGCCTGGGCGTTGCCCAGCAGCAGGCCCGGGAAATGGTCGCTGCGCGCGGGTTGGATGATCACGACCTTGTGGTCCGGCCTCAGGCATTGCTCGACGCCGTTCTGGCGCAGGCATTCGCGGGGGGCGCCGTCCAGCACTTCCAGGCGCTCGCGTTCGCCGGTGCCGTCGACCAGGTGCACCAGCCGGGACGCCTGCAGAATGTGCCCCTGCTGATAGACGTAGATCCCCGAATAATCCAGCGACCGGGCGGCTTGCTGGACCTGTTGCAAAAAAGCCAGGGCGTCGCTGCCGGCCGCAGCCGCGGACTGGGCAGCCCCGGCGCCCGAGCACAGCATCAGGCCCGCCAGCAGGCCGCAGGCCCAGCGGGCAGACCGGGCGCCGCCCCGCTGCGTCATCATCAGCGGGACCCCATGCTGTCATAGGACACCTGGCGCACCGGGCCCGCGCCGGCCATGTCCTGGTGCGCCGCCATGTAATCCGCCAGAGTGGGATCATTGGCGTCCGATTCGGCGGCCTGGGCCAGCACCGGCCGGGCGGCCGGCGCGGCATCCGGCTCGGCCAGGAACGGTTTGGCCATCCAGACCACCGACGCCACGGCCGCCGCCACCGCCAGGCCGGACAGGCCGAAGCGCCAGGCGTGATGCCGCGCCAGCGGCGCCGGCGCGACGATGGCGGGTTCGGCGTCCAGGGCGGCCGACACCCGGGCATAGAAACGTTCGGACGGCTGAATGGCCAGGTCCTGGCTGCGCATGACGTCGCCGATCAGGTGATAGGTATCCCAGATCTGCCGGCCGTAGGGGCTGTCGAGTTCCTCGGCCCGCAGATCGGCTTCGCCGTCCACCCAGGACGACACCGAGGCTTCCCATTCATGGCCTGCGACGTCCGGTTCATGCTTGATATTCATGAGGGCTCCTTACCAGCGGCGCGCCGGGTCATGTTCCATGACCGGCCGCAGGCGGCTGGCGATGGCCTCCCGCGCCCGGAAGATCCGGGAACGGACCGTCCCGATCGGGCACTGCATGGTGCTGGCAATATCTTCATAACTCATCCCTTCGATCTCCCGCAACACGATCGCCGTCCGCAGGTCTTCCGGCAGCGCCTCGATCGCCTCGTTCACCGTCTGGGCGATCTGGCGGCTGGCCATCATCGATTCGGGCGTACTCTGATCACTTAGGCCATCGATCTGGTCAAAAGTTTCACCCTCTTCGTTTTCCAGTACGGATACGGTGGTCGGCCGGCGGAAATTGGCGGCCTGCCAGTTGCGGGCCGTGTTGATGGCGATGCGATACAGCCAGGTGTAGAAGGCGCTGTCGCCCCGGAATTGCGGCAAGGCGCGGTAGGCCTTGACGAACGCTTCCTGGGCGACGTCCTCGATGTCGGCGGGATCGTGAATCATGCGCGACAGCAGGCGCATGATCTTGCGCTGGTATTTGATCACCAGCAGGTCGAAGGCATGCCGGTCGCCGCGCCGCACGCGTTCGACCAGCGCGAGGTCGACCTCGCGCTCGCTCATGCCGGGCCTCCGACGAAGGTCAGATACGCCTCACGATCATGGAACCGTTGGTGCCGCCAAACCCGAAGGAATTGGACAAGGCGACGTCGATTTTCATATCGCGAGCCTGGTTGGCACAGTAATCCAGGTCGCATTCCGGGTCCTGGTTGAACAGATTGATAGTCGGGGGCGAGATCTGGCGGTAGACCGCCAGGGTCGTGAAGACCGCCTCGATCCCGCCGGCGGCCCCCAGCAGGTGGCCCGTCATGGACTTGGTGGAATTGACGACCAGCTTGCGCGCGTGATCCCCGAAGGCCAGTTTCAGGGCCTCGGTCTCGTTCTTGTCGCCCAGCGGGGTGGACGTGCCGTGCGCATTGACGTAGCTGATTTCATCCGCGTTCACGCCGCTGTTGCGCAGGGCATGCAGGATGCCCCGGCGCGGACCGTCCTGGTCGGGACTGGTGATGTGATGCGCGTCGGAACTCATGCCGAAGCCCAGGAATTCGCCGTAGATGCGGGCGCCCCGGCGCTTGGCGTGTTCGTATTCTTCCAGCACCAGCACCCCGGCGCCCTCGCCCAGGACGAAGCCGTCGCGGTCGCGATCCCAGGGACGCGAGGCCGTGGCGGGATCGTCGTTGCGGGTGGACAGGGCGCGCATGGCGGCAAAGCCCCCCATGCCCAGCGGCGAGACTGAGCTTTCCGCGCCGCCGGCGACCATCACGTCGGCATCGCCGTATTCGATCAGGCGGGCCGCGTCGCCGATGGAGTGCAGGCCGGTGGTGCAGGCCGAGACCACCGCGTAGCTGGGGCCCTTCAGGCCCAGCATGATGGACAGCTGGCCCGAAATCAGGTTGATCAGGGAAGCCGGCACGAAAAACGGCGAGATCCGCCGCGCGCCGCGCTGCAGGAATTCGATCTGGGTTTCCTCGATGCGCGGCAGGCCGCCGATGCCCGAACCGATGATGGTGCCGATGCGGTCGGCGTTTTCTTCCGTGATTTCAAGGCCGGAATCGCGCCATGCCTGGATGCCGGCCGCCACGCCATAATGGATGAAGTGATCCATCTGCTTGGCTTCCTTGGCGCCCATGTAGTCCGTGACTTCGAAGCCCTTGACCTCGCCCGCAATCTGGCTGTTGAGCACGGAGGCGTCGAATCGCGTCACCCGCCCGATACCGGAGCGGCCATGGATGAGGTTGTCCCAGGCGGTATCGACATCATTTCCCACAGGCGACACGATGCCCAATCCGGTTATGACGACTCGTCGTTTCACATACGGCTCCTGAAAAGAAAAAGGCAGTTCATGGCAGATCATCAGGTCGGACATGCAGACCTGCCTGCCCGATGATCACCCGTCACGAACTGCCATGGCCCGGACGCGGCGGACTGCGCCTGCGTCGGGTCGGAATGGGATTACTGTTTGCTATGCGAGGTGATGTAATCGACCGCCTGCTGCACCGTCGTGATTTTCTCGGCTTCCTCGTCGGGGATTTCCGTTTCGAATTCGTCTTCGAGGGCCATCACGAGCTCGACCATATCGAGCGAATCGGCACCGAGGTCGTCAAGGAAGGAAGATTCGTTTTTGATCTCGGCTTCGTTGACGCCGAGCTGTTCAGCGACGATCTTCTTGACGCGCTGTTCGATGCTTTCCATGCATATCTCCAGTTAGGAAAAATCCCGCGAATTATAGCCAAACGAGGACAGCTGGGCTGCGGGTCTTAGTCAAAAAAAAGCAGCTCGGGACCAGACGAAACGCACTGGACGATTGAAGCACCGAGACTTGCCTACTGAGTTTGAACGGATTTTACCTTAGACGGGTATCGTCCGTTCTCTTTACCCTACATGTACATACCACCATTGACGTGCAAGGTCGTGCCTGTTACGTAGCCGGCCTGCGGGCTGGCCAGATAAGCGACAGCGCTCGCGATTTCCGCGGCGGAGCCCAGGCGTCCCAAGGGGATCTGCTGCAGGATCGCCGCCGTCTGGGTCTCGTTGAGCGCCCGCGTCATGTCCGTGTCGATGAAGCCGGGCGCCACGCAATTGACCGTGATGCCGCGGCTGCCGAGTTCCTGGGCCAGCGCGCGCGACATGCCGGCCACGCCGGCCTTGGCCGCCGCGTAGTTCGCCTGCCCCGGGTTGCCGCTGTAGCCGACCACCGAAGTGATGTTGACGATGCGACCCCAGCGGGCCTTCATCATGGTCTTGGCCACGCCGCGCGACAGGCGGAACACGGCCGACAGATTGGTGTTCAGCACGGCGGCCCAGTCTTCGTCCTTCATGCGCAGGATCAGCCCGTCGCGGGTGATGCCGGCATTGTTGACCAGAATGTGGGGTCCGCCCTGCCCTGCCAGTTCCGCCAGCAGCGCATCGCAGCCCGCGGCGTCGTCGACGTTCAGGACCACGCCCCGACCGCCCTGGGCAGCCAGGGCTTCGGTGATGCCGTCCGCCCCGGCCTGCGAGGTGGCGGTGCCCACCACCGTGGCGCCGGCGGCGGCGAGTTCCAGGGCGACCGCGCGGCCGATGCCGCGCGAAGCGCCGGTAACCAGGGCGATCTTGCCCGTCAGGATGGGTTCTGCCATATCAGCCTCTCAAGGCGTCCAGCGTCTGCTGCAGCGATGCCGGATCGGTAATGTTGAAGGTTGTCAGATCGCGATCGATGCGCTTGACCAGGCCGGTCAGGACCTTGCCCGGACCGCATTCGACCAGATGGGTGACGCCGTCGCGCTTCATCGCCTGGATCGTTTCCACCCAGCGCACCGGATGCCAGGCCTGGCGCACCAGCGCATCGCGGATGGCGGCGGGATCGGCCGGCCGGGCCACATCCACATTATTGATCAGGGGAACGGCGGGCGCACGCACGGCGATCCCGGCCAGGGCCTGTTCGAGCACGACCGCGGCCGGTTTCAACAGGCGGGAATGGAAAGGCGCGGACACCGGCAGCGTGACGGCGCGCTTGGCGCCCGCCGCCTTGGCCAGTTCGCAGGCGCGTTCCACCGCGGCCGCATGGCCGGCGATCACGACCTGGGCCGGCGCGTTGTAATTGACGGCCTCGACGATCTGGTCGCCGCAGGCCTGGGCGCAGGCCTGGCGCACGGCGTCGTCGTCCAGCCCCAGGATGGCGGCCATGCCGCCCTCGCCCACGGGAACCGCCGACTGCATGGCCTGGGCGCGGACGCGCACGGTACGCACGGCGTCGCCCAGGTCCAGGGCGCCGGCGGCCACCAGCGCGGAGTATTCCCCCAGGCTGTGTCCGGCCACGACGGCCGGCGCGGCGCCGCCCGCCTGCTGCCAGGCGCGATACATGGCGACCGAGCACAGCAGCATGGCGGGCTGGGTGTTGGCGGTCAGGTTCAGGGATTCGGCGGGCCCCCGGGCGATCAGGCCCGTCAGGTCTTCGCCCAGGGCCTCATCGCCCTCGCGCAGGACGGCCTGCACGCCGGCATGGTCGGCCCAGGCGTCCATCATGCCGACGGTCTGGGAACCCTGGCCCGGAAATACGAATGCGATCTTCATGTGCGTGCGCCTTACAGTCGGACGAGGACGGAGCCCCAGGTAAAGCCGCCGCCGACGCCTTGCAGCAGCGCCAGCTGCCCGGCGTGGATGCGGCCGTCGCGCCAGGCCACGTCGAAGGCCAGCGGCACGCTGGCCGCCGAGGTATTGGCGTGCTTGTCGAGCGTGACGATGAGTTTTTCTTCGGGAAGGCCGAGCTTGCGGCTGATGAAATTGAGGATGCGGACGTTGGCCTGGTGCGGCACCATCCAGTCCAGGTCGGACAATTCGACGCCGGCCTCTTCGCAGACTTCGCGCGCCGAATGCGTCAGGGAATTGACCGCCAGCTTGAACACAGCCTGGCCGTCCATGCGCAGGAAGGGGTCGCCCGTGACCTGGCCGCCGACGACGTTGCCCGCCGCGCAGAGGATGTGCTGCTGGCGGCCGTCGGCATTGAGCTTGGCCGCGAGGATGCCGGGTTCGTCGGCAGCGCTGAGCACCATGGCCCCCGCTCCGTCGCCGAACAGCACGCAGGTGCGGCGGTCGTTCCAGTCGAGGATGCTCGAAAAGACTTCGGCGCCGATCACCAGGGCATGGCGGGCGCGGCCGGCGCGGATCATCGCATCGGCGGTCGCCAGGGCGTAGACGAAGCCGCTGCACACGGCCTGCACGTCGAAGGCGGCGGCGCCGCCGACGCCCAGATTGGCCTGCACGAGACAGGCCGTGCTGGGGAAGATGAAATCGGGCGTGGAGGTCGCCACGATGATCAGGTCCAGTTCGCCGGCCTGCACGCCGGCGTTTTCCAGCGCGGCGCGCGCGGCTTCCGTGGCCAGGGTGCTGGTCTTGGTGCCGGGATCGGCGATATGGCGCTGGCGGATGCCGGTGCGTTCCACGATCCAGGCGTCGGACGTTTCGACGCCTCGCGTGGCCAGGTCGGCAGCCAGATCATCGTTGGTGACGACACGGGGGGGCAGATAGCCGCCCGTTCCGGTAATCCTGGCGTAAGGCATATCGATTCCGAAAAAGAGACTAGACAGCCTGGGCGGCGTCGCCCTGCGAGGGCGAAGGCGCGCGGCTGCGCAAGGCATCCAGGCGCTGGATGGTGCCCTGGAGAAGGCCGTTCAGGACGGCCTCGCGGGCACGCTGCAGCGCCTGTCCGTAGGCATAGATATCGGCCGAGCCGTGGCTTTTGATGACGATGCCGCGCAGGCCCAGCAGCGCTGCGCCATTGTAGCGGCGATTGTCCACCCGGTCGCGGAAGCGGCGCAGCACGGGCGTGGCCACCAGGCCGGACGCCATGGTGAACGGCGTGCGGCGGAATTCCTCGCGCATCATGGTGCTGATCATCCGCGCCAGGCCTTCGACCGACTTCAGGACGACGTTGCCGACGAAGCCGTCGCAGACGACCACGTCCACCGTGCCCTTGAAGATGTCGTCGCCTTCGACGTTGCCGTAGAAATTCAGCCCGCTGGCCCGCAGCAGTTCGGCCGCCTGTTTGACGACTTCGTTGCCCTTGATGACTTCTTCGCCGATGTTGAGCAGGCCCACCGAAGGCTGGGTCCGGCGGTCCACCGCCGATACCAGGGCCGCCCCCATCAGGCCGAACTGCAGCAGATGCTCGGCCGAGCAATCGACGTTGGCGCCCAAGTCCAGCACCGTGGTGGCCCCGCCCTTCTGGTTGGGCAAGGCGGTGGCGATGGCCGGGCGGTCGATGCCGTCCAGCGTCTTCAGGACATAGCGGGAAATCGCCATCCAGGCGCCGGTGTTGCCGGCGGAGACGGCTGCGTCGGCGCGGCCGTCCTTGACGGCCTGGGCCGCCACCCGCATGGACGAATCCTTCTTGCGGCGCAGGGCGACTTCGACCGAGTCGTGCATGGCGACGACTTCGGAGGCGTGCAGGATGTCGAACTGCCCGGCGGACACCACGTGCTGAGCCAGCATGGAGCGAATCTGGGATTCGTCCCCCACCAGCAGGCAGCGGGTGTCAGGATGCGCCTGGGCGAACGTCACCGCCGCCGGCACCGTGACGGGCAGGCCGTGGTCGCCGCCCATGCAATCGATGGCGACGGTAAGAGAATGATCGGGCATTGGGCGCGATGGAAACCGAGGCGCCGGATTACTCGTCGTTCTTGGTCTTCAGGACCTTGCGGCCACGATACACGCCGTTGGGGCTGATGTGGTGGCGCAGATGCTGTTCGCCGGTGGTGGGCTCGATAGCCGTGGCCGGCGCCGTCAGGAAATCGTGCGAGCGATGCATGCCGCGCTTGGACGGGCTCTTTTTGTTTTGCTGGACAGCCATGATGACTCCTGTGATCGGGGCCGCCTATTTTAAGGTAAGCGCGAGCCCGCGTGTTAAATGATGGTTCAGTGTTTCCTGAGCTGTTCGAGAACGGCAAAGGGCGAGGGTTTGGTCACATCCTGGTGTCCTGGCTCATCCTCCGCGCCGGGGCAGACATCGTGCCGGGGAGCATAGGGCAAAGCCAGAATCAGTTCGTCTTCGATCAGCGCCAGGATGTCCAGCTGCCGGTCGGCAACCAGATATTCGACGTCGGAGCCTTCACCGGTGGATTCCAGCGCGTCCAGGGCATCCAGCTGGGCCTGATTCTTTACCAGCCCGACCGTATTGTCCACCTGCACGGGCAGCGCCAAAGGCCCCAGGCACCGCTGACAAACCAGCGTCACAGCCCCCTGGGCATGGATGTCCAGCCACAGGCGACCGGTGCCGGCATCCTGCCGGCCGGCCACGCGCCAGGCGATTTCAGCATCCTGAGGCGCCGGCAGGCCCTGGCAAAGACGCGCAAATTCACTGGCTTTCCGGCTGCCTTCCAGCACCCGGCCTGCCTGCGAGAACGCCAAGGCATCGACGACCATGAATTCTGACTTCCAGGAAAACTCTAGATTTTACTTGTCAACAGCAATCGAAGTCAATTTCCGGGGAGATCATCGAGCGCTGTACACTGCCGGTTCTCTCCGCACGGCTTCCGTCATGATCCTCATCCTGGCCTCCAGCTCCGTTTACCGGCGCGAACTGCTGCAACGGCTGCGGCTGCCCTTCGAATGCCATTCGCCGGACATCGACGAGCGCCCGCTGCCGGGCGAGTCCCCCCGCGACCTGGCCTGCCGGCTGGCCCGCGAAAAGGCGGACCGGGTGCTGGCGGATCATCCCGGCGCCCTGGTGATCGGGTCGGACCAGGTAGCCGCCTGCGAGGGCCGGGCCATCGGCAAGCCCGGCGACCACGAATCGGCCCGGGCCCAGCTGCAAAGCTTCAGCGGCCGGGAAGTCCTGTTCCACACGGCCGTATGCGTGACCGACGGGCGATCGCGCCTGCTGGACGAGGTCCCGACCCGCTGCGAATTCCTGGCCCTGGACCCCGCCCAGATCGAACACTACCTGCGCGCCGAACGACCGTACGACACGGCGGGCAGCGCCAAGGCCGAAGCCCTGGGCATCGCCCTGATGGCCCGCATGAACAGCGACGACCCGACGGCCCTGATCGGCCTGCCCCTGATCGCGGTGTGCCGCATGCTCCGCGCCTTCGGCCTGGATCCCCTGCAACCCTCCCTCCGCGCCTGACTCCCATGACCACTTTGCACCTCATCCCCGTCGGACTGGGCGAGTCCGCCCCCGACCGCTGGCTGCCCCTGGCCGCCCGGGAAATCACGGCGCAGCTGCGCTATTTCATCGCCGAGAACGCGAAATCGGCGCGGGCGTTCCTGAAACTGATCGGCACGCAGATCCCGCTGCAGGAGATCACGATCCACACGCTGAAGGCGGACAGCACGCCGCAGGACATCCGCGGCTGGCTGGATGCCGTGCCCGCCGGCCAGGATCTGGGACTGGTGTCCGAGGCGGGCTGCCCGGCGGTCGCGGATCCCGGGGCGCTGGTGGTGGCGCAGGCGCACGAGCGCGGCCTGCGGGTACTGCCCTGGACGGGACCGTCGTCGATCATGCTGGGACTGATGGCCAGCGGGCTGCAAGGCCAGCGTTTCGCTTTTCACGGCTACGCGCCGGTGAAGGCGCACGAACGGGATGCGCAGTTGCGCGCCTGGGAATCGGCATCCCACAAGCAGCAGCAGACGCAGATCCTGATCGAGACGCCCTACCGGAATGGCGCGATGTTCGAGGCCCTGACGCACACGCTGCGCGATACGACGCGGATATGCATCGCGAGTTCGCTGACGTGCGCGGACGAGTCGATCCAGACGCGGACGGTGGCGCAGTGGCGCAAGGCCGGGGCGCCGGATTTCGAAAAGAAACCGACGCTGTTTCTGTTCCTGGCCAGCTGAGCCGTCTCAGGAATTGACGACTTCCCGGGCCGGGCCGCCGGGGACGACGCGGGCCCGAATCCAGGCCTGCATGTCCGGCACCGTGCCAACCAGGGCCGTGGGCTGGGCGGATTCCAGCAGGGAGGCCCGGTGCGCCCCGTAGGACACGGCCAGGCTGTCGATGCCGGCGGCCTTGGCCATCAGCACGTCGTGCGTGGTGTCGCCCACCATCAGGACGGCCCCGGGAGCCAGGTCCAGTTCGACCAGCAGCTGCTCCAGCATGTCGGGGTCGGGCTTGCCCCGGGCCTCGTCCACCGTGCGGGTGGCCCGGAACAGATCCTGCAGCCCCAGGCGTTCCATGGAAGTATCCAGGCCCAGGCGGCTTTTGCCGGTCGCCACGGCCAGCGCCACGCCCTGGGCGTGCAGATCGCGCAGCAGCTGCGCCTGCCCGTCGAATAGATGCATGTCGGCCAGCAGGCGCCTGAAATGGGTCTTGTAGCGTTCCGCGAAGGCGTCGACCTGGTCGGCCCGCAGTTCGGGAACCAGCTGGTACAAGGCCGTCTGCAGCGACAGGCCGATCACCCAGCCCGCCTGTTCCCGGGTGGGTTCGCGCAGCCTCAGGTCGCGGCAGGCGCCGATCAGGGCGCCGACGATGTGGTGGGTGGAATCCAGCAGGGTGCCGTCCCAGTCGAAGATCACGGCCTGGTAGGCCGCGCGTCCGGAATCGGCGATCGGGCCGGCGGCGGCCGGCGCCGCCAGGGGGGCGTTCTGTGTCATGTCGTCCATAGAGGTCATTGTTTCGACTCCAGCCAGTCCAGCACCGCCTGGCAGGCGGGCGGCAGGGGCGCTTCCAGCGCCAGGGGTTCGCCCGTCACGGGATGGGGGATGTCCAGCCGGTGGGCATGCAGGAACATGCGCCGGAAGCCCTGGGCGAAGAGGGCCGCGCGGATCTCGTCCGGCCCGTATTTCTCGTCGCCCGCGATGGGATGGCCCTGGGACGCCAGATGCACCCGGATCTGGTGGGTGCGCCCGGTGCGCAGCTCGGCGCCCACCAGGGAATAGGCGCCGCCATAGCGGCGCTTCAGGGTGACGATGGTGTGCGCGGGCTTGCCCAGGGGATCGACCCGCACGCGGCGCTCGCCGCCCGGGGTCAGATATTTCAGCAGCGGCAGGCGGATATGCTGGCGATCATTGACCCAGTCGCCCACCGCCAGGGCCAGATAGTGCTTGCGGCCCAGGCTGTTGCGCATCATGTCGTGCAGGGCCACCAGGGCCTTGCGGCTGCGGGCCACCATCAGCACGCCGGAGGTTTCCCGGTCCAGCCGGTGGGCCAGTTCCAGCAGGCGTTCGTCGGGGCGGGCGGCGCGCAGTTGTTCGATCACCCCGAAGGACACGCCGCTGCCGCCGTGCACGGCCACGCCGGCGGGCTTGTCGATGACCAGCAGGTGGGCGTCTTCGTACAGGACGGGAAACGTCGCCGGCGGCGCGGCCGGCCGGGCGGCGGGATCGGGCAGGCGCAGCGGCGGGATGCGCACCAGGTCGCCGGCCTGCACCCGGGTATCGGCGCGGCAGCGGCCCTTGTTGATGCGCACCTGGCCGTCGCGGATGGCCTTGTACAGGTGGCTTTTGGGCACGCCCTTGTTCAGGCGCAGCAGAAAGTTGTCCAGCCGCTGACCCGCCGATTCACTGTCCACCACCACCTGGCGCACGGCCGGTTGGCGCTCGGGTGACATATCTATTTTGCGCATAGGGAAAAGCGGCATATAATCGCAACAGCCTATAGAGGCCGAAAACCGCCAGACGTAGAGACGCAAGGCATGCGCTCCGCCGGGCTGCAGGGACATCATTGTACTGCCTGGATTTCGGTCTCTGGGTCCTTGGTCGCCGGTTCTGTCCCGGTTTCTCCGCCCGCCACATCGGGCAGGGAAATCGACAAGCCGCGTGCGACGCCGCAGATTTCTGCTCGCTCTTCCGCACCGGACGCCGTGTTTCGCGCGTCCGCCGTTCCCAGCAACCTTTCGTCAACCACGACCGTGCCCTTGACCTCCCTGCTGCCAGAACCTCGCGCTCACCAGCGCGCCGTGCCACTCTTACCGGAGACTGGCGCGGCCTGATTTCGTCCGCAGCCACCTCCACCGCAGACTGCCGCTATGCACACCGAGTGACCCGTGGTCGTGCGCCGAATCCGGCGCGCCCTGACAACGGAGAAACCCACTCATGAAACGCATGCTGTTCAATGCGACGCACCAAGAAGAACTACGCGTCGCCATTGTCGATGGCCAGAAGCTCATCGACCTGGACATTGAAACCGCCGGGCGCGAACAGCGCAAAGGCAATATCTACAAAGGCGTCATCACCCGCATCGAACCGGGTCTGGAAGCCTGCTTCGTCAGCTACGGCGAAGAACGCCACGGCTTCCTGCCCTTCAAGGAAGTCGCCCGCACCTACTTCAAGGAAGGCGTGGACGTGCGCACGGCGCGCATCCAGGATGCGCTGACCGAAGGCCAGGAGCTCATCATCCAGGTCGAAAAGGAAGAGCGCGGCAATAAAGGCGCGGCCCTGACGACCTTCATCTCCCTGGCGGGCCGGTACCTGGTCCTGATGCCCAACAACCCGCGCGGCGGCGGCGTCTCGCGCCGCGTGGAAGGCGAAGACCGCCAGGAACTGCGCGACACCATGGACCAGCTGGAAATCCCGGCCGGCATGAGCATGATCGCCCGCACGGCCGGCATCGGCCGCAGCGTGGAAGAACTGCAATGGGACCTGAACTACCTGCTGCAGCTGTGGACCGCCATCGACGGCGCCGCCCGCGAAAACAAGGCTCCGATCCTGATCTATCTGGAATCCAGCCTGGTCATCCGCGCCATCCGCGACTATTTTTCGCCTGAAATCGGTGAAATCCTGATCGACACGGACGACATCCACGATCAGGCCACGGCCTTCATGAGCGTGGTCATGCCCGACAACGTCAATCGCGTGAAGCGCTACCGCGACGACGTGCCGCTGTTTTCCCGCTTCCAGATCGAACACCAGATCGAAACCGCCTATTCGCGCACGGTGACGCTGCCCTCGGGCGGCGCCATCGTCATCGATCACACCGAAGCCCTGGTGGCCGTGGACGTCAACTCGGCCCGTTCCACCCGGGGCGCCGACATCGAGGAAACCGCCCTGCGCACCAACGTGGAAGCGGCCGACGAAGTCGCCCGCCAGCTGCGCCTGCGCGACCTGGGCGGCCTGATCGTGATCGACTTCATCGACATGGAAGAAGGCAAGAACCAGCGCGCCGTCGAACAGCGCCTGCGCGACGCCCTGCACTTCGACCGGGCCCGCGTCCAGATGGGCAAGATTTCCCGCTTCGGCCTGATGGAACTGTCCCGCCAGCGCCTGCGCCCCGCCCTGAACGAAGGTTCGCACGTCACCTGCCCGCGCTGCACCGGCACCGGCGTCATCCGCGATGCCGAATCCAGCGCCCTGCACGTGCTGCGCCTGCTGCAGGAAGAAGCCATGAAGGAAGGCACCGCCGCCCTGCACGCCCAGGTGCCGGTGGACGTCGCCACCTTCCTGCTGAACGAGAAGCGCCACGACATCAGCCAGATCGAATCGCGCCTGAAGGTCAATCTGGTCCTGATCCCCAACAAGTCCCTGGAAACGCCGCATCACCACATCGAGCGGCTGCGCCACGACGATCCCCGCCTGGACGACAACAAGACCAGCTTCGAACTGGTCCAGGAACCCGAAGACAAGGTCGTCTGGCAGCCCAACAAGGACCAGGAAGCCAAGTCGCGTCCGGAAGCCCTCGTCAAGGGCATCCAGCCGGCCCAGCCGGCGCCGCACCACGTCGAGCGTCCGGCCAAGGCCGCTGCCGCCGCCCCCGCGCCGGCGCCCGCCGCCGACGCCTCGCGCGGCCTGTTCAAGCGCATCCTGTCCTGGTTCAGCGGCTCCGCCGAACCGGCGGCCGCGCCTGCGGAATCCGCGCCGGCCGCCCCGACCCGCCGGGAAGATGACAGCCGCCGCCGCAACGGCGCCGGCCGCCACAATGGCCGCCGTCCGGAATCCCGCGCCAATGGCCGCGGCGACCGCAACGGCCGCGCCGACAAGACGGAATCCCCCGACCGCGCCGAACGCGCGGAGAAGTCCTCGGACAGCCGCCCCGCCCAGCGCCGCGAGCGCGCCTCCGAAGACCGCGCGCCCCAGACGGCCAGACCCGCCGTCGCCACGGCGGATGCCGCGCAGGACACGGCCGAGCCGCGTCGCGGCCGCAGCCGCCGGGGCCGCGGCCGCAGCCGCGCCGAAGACGCGCAGGACCAGGCCGCAAGCGACGTCGTGGAACTGACCACGGCCGCCGCCGTGGCCGCTCCGGCCGTCGAAACCCTCCCCGCCCCGGCCGCCGCTCAGGACGACACGCAATTCGCCCCGACGCCCGCCGACACCGACGCCGACCTGGTGGCCGGCCCCGCCGTCGATACGGACGGGGACGCCGGCCTGGACAGCCCGGATCCGGAACGCAAGCGCCGCCGCCGTCGCGGCCGTCGCGGTCGCCGCACCGGCGAAGGCGCGGAATCCGCCGTCGGCACGGAATCTCCGGATACGGCTGAAGCCGCCGCCGGCGATCTCGAAACGCACGAAACGCCGCGCTTCGACCCGGAAGCCCTGAACGCGGAAGAAACGGACACGCAGGATACCGCTCCCGTCGCCGCCGACGAGCCGTCCACCCGGGAAGTCGAGGAGCCCGTCCGGAAAGTCGAGGAACCCGCCGCCCCGGTCATCGCCCAGGCGGAAGAAACGGTCGCCATCCCGACTGAAGAAGCCGAGACCCCCCCGGCCGCCGTCGCGACGGCGCCCGAAGTCGTGACGCAGGACACCGCCACTCCCGAAGCGCCGGCCCCGGTTCTCACTTCGACGCCGGAACCTGAAGCGGCCCCCGCCGAGCCGGCCGACCTGCCCGAAACCGCCGCCAAGGCCCCCGCAGCCCCGGCGTTCGGGCTGCCGCCCGCGGCGCCGGTGCCCGAATCGGCCGATGACAGCGATCACCCGATCGTCCTGCCTTCGATCGACGAATCCCTGCGCTCCGCCGGGATGCAGCTCATCGAAACCCGGGCGGGAACCGCCCCGGCCGAACCGGTCGCGGCGCCCAAGCCCCTGGGCCGCGCCCGCAAGACCGTCGCCAAGACGCAGGAAGAACCCCTGCAGCAGGTGGAAACCTCGCATTGATGGCGTGATCCGGGCCGCCCCCTGACGGGGGCGGCCTGCGACAAAAAGGCCCGGGATCTTCACAGATCCTGGGCCTTTTTCATGCGTCGGACGGAACGATCAGGCGGGCGCCGGAGCGCCCGCTCCCGGCATCAGGCCGCCTTGGAAACGACTTCGATCGGCTGGCGGGTGAACAGGGCCAGGATGTGGGCCAGTTCGGCCTGCATCTCGCGGCGATCGACGACGCAATCGATGGCGCCCTTGGTCAGCAGGAACTCGGCCCGCTGGAAGCCTTCCGGCAGTTTCTCGCGCACGGTCTGCTCGATCACGCGCGGACCGGCGAAGCCGATCAGGGCATTGGGTTCGGCCATGACGACGTCGCCCATGAAGGCGAAGGACGCGGACACGCCGCCCATGGTGGGATCCGTGAGAATGCTGATGAACGGCAGGCCGGCTTCGGACAGCTGATGCAGCATGGCCGTGGTCTTGGCCATCTGCATCAGGGAAAACAGCGATTCCTGCATGCGGGCGCCGCCCGAGGACGACACGCAGATGAAGGGCATGCGGTGGTCGATGGCCGCCTGGACGCCCCGGGCGAAGCGTTCGCCCACCACCGAGCCCATCGAACCGCCCATGAACGAGAATTCAAAGCAGGCCAGCACGGCGGGCACCGACAGGATCGTGCCGCTCATGACGACCATGGCTTCGGATTCGCCGGTCTGCTTGGTCGCTTCGGACACGCGTTCCGGGTATTTGCGCGAATCCTTGAACTTCAGGGGATCCATGGGGCGCGTCTGGCCGCCGATCTCGACCCGGCCTTCCGGGTCCAGCAGCGCGTCGATCCGCGCCCGGGCCCCGATGCGCATGTGATGACTGCATTTCGGGCAGACGTTCAGGGTCGCCAGCAGGTCTTCTTTATACAGGACGGATTCGCACGAGGGGCATTTGACCCACAGGCCTTCCGGGACCCGCTTGGACCCCGAATCATGTTGGCGATTGATGCGCGGGGGCAGGATTTTTTCGAACCAGCTCATGCTTGACCTTTTTGGACGTGATCGAGGGCCTGGCGGACGTCGGCCAGCCATGCGGCGGCAGCGCCCACCGCGGCCTGGGGACCCTCGCTGCGCGAGGCTTCCTCGATGATTTGAATCAGTTTGCTGCCGATGACGACGGCATCGGCATGAGGCGCCAGCCGGGCGGCGCTGGCCGCATCCCGGATGCCGAACCCGACGCCCACGGGAATCGTGATGTGGCGGCGGATGGCGGCCAGATGCCGGGCCACGTCGTCGGTATCCAGGTGGCCGGCGCCGGTGACGCCCTTCAGGGACACATAGTACACATAACCCCGGGCCAGGCGCGCGACATCGGCCATCCGGGACTCGGTGGAGGTCGGCGCCAGCAGGTAGATGGGATCGATGCCGGCCGCCGACAGGCCGGCGGCGAAATCGGCGGATTCCTCGGGGGTGTAGTCCACGACCAGGACTCCGTCCACGCCCGCCTGGGCCGCGCGCCGCACGAATTCGTCCCGGCCCATGCATTCGATGGGATTGGCGTAGCCCATCAGCACGACCGGCGTGCGGTCGTCCTGGCGGCGGAACTCGGCCACCAGGTCCAGCACCCGAGTCAGGCTGACGCCGGCCGCGATGGCGCGTTCCCCGGCCTGCTGGATGACCGGGCCGTCGGCCATGGGATCGGAAAACGGCACGCCCAGTTCGATGACATTGGCGCCCGCCGCCACCAGCGCCTGCATCAGCGCAGGCGTGGACGTGACCAGCGGGTCTCCGGCCGTGATGTAGGGGATCAGGGCCGTGCCCCCCGACAGGCCGGAGAAGGCAGCCGCCAGGCGGTGATTGGATGCAGTCAAGAGAGGCTCCTAAAGCGCGATGCCGCTGGTTTCGGCCACGGTATGCATGTCCTTGTCGCCGCGTCCCGACAGATTGACCAGGATGATCTGGTCCTTGGGCAGCGTGGGCGCGAGTTTGGCGGCGTAGGCGATGGCATGGGCGGATTCCAGCGCCGGCATGATGCCTTCGATGCGGCAGCAATTGTGAAAGGCGGCCAGGGCTTCCTGGTCCGTGATGCCCACATACTGGGCCCGCCCCGAATCCTTCAGCCAGGCGTGTTCCGGCCCGACGCCCGGATAGTCCAGGCCGGCGGAAATCGAATGGGTCTCGGTGATCTGGCCGTTGGCATCCTGCAGCAGGTACGTGCGGTTGCCGTGCAGCACGCCCACCACCCCGCGATTCAGGGAGGCGGCATGGTGGCCGCTGTCCAGGCCTTCGCCGGCGGCCTCGACGCCGATCAGGCGCACGGACTCATGTTCGATGTAGGGATGGAAGATGCCGATGGCGTTGGATCCCCCGCCCACGGAAGCCACCACGTAGTCGGGCTGGCGTCCCGCGTCGCGCGGCATCTGTTCCAGGCATTCGCGCCCGATGATGGTCTGGAAATCGCGCACCATCAGCGGATACGGGTGCGGACCCGCCACCGTGCCGATGATGTAGAAGGTGTTTTCGACGTTGGTGACCCAGTCGCGCATGGCCTCGTTCAGGGCGTCCTTCAGGGTGCGCGAGCCGGATTCCACCGGGACCACCGTAGCGCCCAGCAGCTTCATGCGGTAGACGTTGGATGCCTGGCGGCGCACGTCCTCGCTGCCCATGTAGACCACGCACTCCAGGCCGTAGCGGGCGGCCACCGTGGCGGTCGCCACGCCGTGCTGGCCGGCGCCGGTTTCGGCGATCACGCGCGGCTTGCCCATGCGGCGGGCGAGCAGGGCCTGTCCGATGCAATTGTTGACCTTGTGGGCGCCGGTGTGGTTCAGGTCTTCGCGCTTGAACCAGATCTGGGCTCCGCCCAGCTGCTGCGACCAGCGCCGCGCATGGTAGACCGGGCTGGGGCGCCCGACGAAGTGTTCCAGTTCGTCGGCGAATTCGCGCAGGAATTCAGGATCGTCCCGGTAGTGCTCATAGGCTTTCTGCAGGGCGTCCAGGGCGTGCACCAGGGTTTCGGCCACGAACGAACCGCCAAACTGGCCAAAATGCCCCTGGGCATCCGGCAAATGATAGGGTTTCAAATCCAGACTCGCTTCAAAGGTGCCCGAACCGGGCGGGGCGGGCCACAGCGGCCAGCCAAACGACCATTTTAGCAGCGCGGGCCGATGGGCAGCCGCCGCTGCCGCATCCGGCCCGCCCCGCCCGGCTATTGCCGGCTGGCCTGGACGCCCGGCAGCTCATTGACGGCATCCAGCGCCTGGCGGATCTGCGCGCCGTCGCGCACTTCGATCGTGAACACCATGTGCGCCAGGGACCGCCGGCTGTGGGTCGTCACCCGCACCACCCGCAGCCGCAGGCGGGCGAAGATCTCGGACAGATCCCGCAGGAGATTGGGCCGGTCCTGGGCATGGATGCTGAGGTCCACCGGATAGAGGGCCTGACCGGTTTCTCCCCAGGCGACCTCGATGCAGCGTTCCGGATGCCGCTGGGCCAGCGCCGCCCAGGACGCGCAGTCCCGCCGGTGGATGGACACCCCGCGGCCCCGCGTCACGAAGCCTTCGATGGCGTCCGGCGGCGCCGGACGGCAGCAGCGGGCCAGCTGCGTGAGCAGGGAATCCACCCCCACCACCAGCACCCCGCTTTTGCCGGTGCGCGCCACGCTGCCGGCATCGCTGGCATAGACGCGGGCCTCGTCCGGCATCGCCGGCTCGGCTTCCGGTTCGCGGAAGGCCTGGTCGATCTGCCGCAGGCTGAATTCTTCCTTGGCGGCCGCCACGTACAGATCATCCGCCCGGGCGAACCCCAGCTGCTGGGCCAGGTGTTCCTGGTTGACGGCGGTCCTGCCCAGGCGCTGCAGTTCCTTTTCGACCATCGTCTGGCCCTGGGCGATGCGCTGCTGCAGTTCCACCGCATTGAACCAGGCCCGGACCTTGGACCGGGCGCGCGGGCTGGCCAGATAGGCCAACTGCGGATTGAGCCAGTCCCGGGACGGCCCGCCCGACTTGGCGGCGATGATCTCCACGGTCTGGCCGGTGCGCAGCGGCGTGGACAGGGGCACCATCTGGCCGTCGACCCGGGCGCCGCGGCAGCGGTGCCCCAGATCGGTATGCAGCAGATAGGCGAAATCGACGGGGGTGGCGCCCTCGGGCAATTCCAGCACGCGGGCCTGCGGCGTCATCACGTAGATGTGCCGCTCGCTGCGCGGCGCCTCGGGCGCGGGCGCCGGGCCGCCGTCTTCCTTCCAGGCCAGCAGCTGGCGCATCCAGGCGATCTTCTGGTCGTATTCCCCCGACGCCGCCACCTGCCCGCCCCGGGCCCCGGCTTCCTTGTAGCGCCAGTGCGCCGCCATGCCGAATTCGGCGAACTGGTGCATGTCCCGCGTGCGGATCTGCACCTCGAAGGCCCGCCCCTGGCCGTCCGCCACCACCGTGTGCAGGGACCGGTAGCCGTTGGGCTTGGGCCGCGCGATGTAATCGTCGAATTCCTCCGGCACCGGGGTCCACAGGGCATGCACCAGCGCCAGCACCGCATAGCAGGTGCGCTCGTCGGCCACGATCACGCGCAGGGCCCGCAGGTCGAACAGCTGGTGGAATTCCAGGTGCTTGATGCGCATCTTGTTCCAGATGCTGTAGATGTGCTTGGGGCGGCCGCTGATCTCCGCCTGGATGCGGGCGTCGTCCAGCGCGGCCTGCAGGCGAGCCACCACGCCGTCGATGAACGCCTCGCGCTCGACGCGCTTTTCCTCGAGCTGGCGGGCGATGGTCTTGTAGGTATCGGGCTGCAGGAAGCGGAAGGACAGGTCCTCCATTTCCCATTTCAGCTGCCAGATCCCCAGCCGGTTGGCCAGCGGCGTGTAGAGCGCCATGGTTTCCCGCGCGAATTCCGCGGGACAGGGCGTGCGGGTCGCGGCGAACCAGCGCAGCGACTGCAGGCGCGAGGCCAGGCGCATCAGCACGATGCGCAGGTCGGCCGCCATGGCCAGCAGCATCTTGCGCTGCATCTCCTTCTGGTCGGCCCCGGATTCGTCCCCTGCCCGCCCGGCCACGGCCCCCAGGTGCAGCAGGGCGCGCGCGCCCTGCACCAGCGTGGCGACTTCGGGGCCGAAGGCCTTGCGCAAGGGGTCCGCGCGGGAGAGTTCGCCCGCCGGCACCGGCTGCACCGCCAGCAAGGCGCCCGCCCGCGTCGCGGCATCCGAGCCCAGGTCCCGCAGGATCAGGGCCACGGCCGCGCAGTGCGCGTCCAGGGGCTCGCCGGTGCTGGCCCGCGTCTGGCGCAGGGGTTCGCGCACCCAGTCCACCGCCTGCCGCAGCAGTTCGACTCCATCGGCATCCAGGTCCTGGGTAGCCGCCCGGAACCAGTCCGGATCAAACGGGTCGGTCGATGCTGTCTGCGAAGGAAGGCTCATGGCAAGGAAACGCAAGGAAAGACGGCCGCAACAGGCCACCCCTCTATACTACTTGAGTCCTTGGGCGAGGGTCGCCGCCGCCCGCCGAAAGCCCCGGGATATCGTTCGCGCGGCCCCATCCCTATCCCCATATCGGGCTCTGCGGGTTGACCCGGATAAATTCGGTAAAATCCCTCTTGGCCGTCACCAGCCTCTGTTTGCCTGCCCCGGAGTTCCCCTCATGACCCACGTCGTCACCGAAAACTGCATCAAATGTAAATACACCGACTGCGTCGATGTCTGTCCGGTGGACTGTTTTCGCGAAGGGCCCAACTTCCTGGTCATCGACCCCGAAGAATGCATCGACTGCGCCGTCTGCGTGCCGGAATGCCCCGCCAACGCCATCTTCGCCGAAGAAGACGTGCCTCAGGACCAGGTCGATTACATCCCCTTGAACGCCGAACTGTCCCCCATCTTCGGGCCCATCAACCGTTCCATCCAGGCCCTGGACGGCGCCGACGAATGGAACGGCGTCGCCGACAAGCTCAAATACCTGGAACGTCCCTGACCGTTCCGGCGCCCCGCCGTCCGCCGGCGCGGCCGCGCCGCGCCTGTCTGCAAAATCCCACACCCACGGCAGGGAATCCGCCCTTCTGGGGTAATTCCGGTAGCGCATCGTAACGATTACCGGTACTTTAAATCCAGACTATCGATATGAGGGCGCATGATCTGCGCCGTCGACGACCACTGGAACAACCATCCATGCTGTACGATCTCCACGAGCTGCAACGCTCTCTTCTGGCCCCCTTCACCGCCTTCACCGAAACGGGGTCCCAGCTGTTCTCCAATCCCTACAGCCCGCTGGCCTACACGCCCCTGTCCCGGCAATTCGCCGCGACGTACGAACTGGCGCACCGCATGGGCAAGGACTACGAGAAACCCGACTGGAACCTCCCCGTCACGACCATCAACGGCCGGGACGTCGCCGTCGCCGAGGACATCGCCCTGGCCCAGCCTTTCTGCCGCCTGGTGCACTTCCGCCGCGACGTCCGGCGCCAGGATCCCCGCGTCCTGCTGGTGGCGCCGCTCTCGGGCCACCACGCCACGCTGCTGCGCGACACCGTCCGGGCGCTGCTGCCCGACCACGACATCTACGTCACCGACTGGATCGACGCGCGCATGGTGCCGGCCGCCGAAGGCACCTTCGGGCTGGACGACTATGTGCACTACATCCAGACCTTCCTGCGCCACCTGGGGCCCGACGCGCACGTGATGTCGGTCTGCCAGCCCACGGTGCCCGTGCTGGCCGCCGTCTCCCTGCTGGCCAGCGCCGACGATCCCTGTCAGCCGCGCAGCATGATCATGATGGGCGGCCCGATCGACACCCGCAAATCCCCCACCCAGGTCAACCGCCTGGCCACGACCAAGCCCTACGCCTGGTTCGAGGACAACCTGATCCATCGCGTGCCGGCCCGCTATCCCGGCGCGGGGCGCTTGGTGTATCCCGGCTTCCTGCAGCACGCGGGCTTCGTCGCCATGAATCCCGACCGCCACCTGAAGTCCCACTACGACTTCTACCTGCACCTGCTGCGCGGCGACGACAACGACGCGGAAGCCCACCGCCGCTTCTACGACGAATACAACGCCGTGCTGGACATGCCGGCCCGCTTCTACCTGGACACCATCCGCACCGTCTTCCAGGAATTCCGCCTGCCCATGGGCACCTGGACCATCGACGGCGCCCTGGTGGAACCCGCCGCCATCCGCAAGACCGCGCTGCTGACCATCGAAGGCGAACTCGACGACATCTCGGGTTCCGGCCAGACCCACGCGGCCCATCATCTGTGCGCCAACCTGTCGCCCTCGATGCGGGAAATCCACACGGCGAAGGACTGCGGCCACTACGGGATCTTCTCCGGTCGGCGCTGGCGTTCCCAGATCTGTCCTAAAATCTCGGCGTTCATCCGCGCCCACGCCTGATCCATCGCACGCGTCAGCGGTCCGGGCGTCGCATCGCCCGGACGGCGGCGCGCCCCGCCCTGGACACGGCACGGCGCGGTGTTTCAGCGCAACCCGTTTCCCCCATGGCTTCTCTCACCGACGAACTGGACGCCCTGCTGCCGCAGACGCAGTGCGGGCAATGCGGCTTTGACGGCTGCCGGCCCTATGCGCAGGCCATGGCCGAGGGCAAGGCCGACACCAATCGCTGCCCGCCCGGCGGGCCGCAGACCATCGCCGCCCTGTCGCGGCGGCTGGACCGGCCGGCCAGGCCGCTGGACCCCGACTGCGGCGTCCACCAGCCGTTCCGCGTCGCGCTGATCGACGAAGAGCACTGCATCGGCTGCACCCTGTGCATCCAGGCCTGCCCCGTGGACGCCATCCTGGGCGCCGCCCAGAGCATGCACACCGTCATCGAGGCCGACTGCACCGGTTGCGAACTGTGCGTGGCCCCCTGCCCGGTCGACTGCATCACCATGGCGCCCGCCGGCCGCGCCTGGACCTCGCAGGACGCCCGGGCGGCCCGCGAACGCTACCAGTCGCGCACGGCGCGGCTGCTGGCCCGCCATGCGGAATCCGCCGGGCCGGCCGCCCGCACCCTGGCCAACAAGCCGGCGCTGGCCGCCGCCTCCACCGACCACGACAAACAGGACCGCATCGCCCAGGCTCTGGCCCGGGCGCGCGCACGACGCTCATGAAACGCGCCGCCATCGAAGAATGCTTCCGCCGCCTGCGCGAAGCCAACCCCCATCCCAAGACCGAACTGGAATACGGCAGCACCTTCCAGCTGCTGATCGCCGTGATGCTGTCGGCGCAGGCCACCGACCGATCGGTGAATCTGGCCACGCGCCGCTTCTTTCCCGAACACGGCACGCCCGCAGGCCTGCTGGCCATGGGAGAGGAGGGCCTGACGGACGCCATCCGCACCATCGGCCTGTACAAGACCAAGGCCCGCAACGTGATCCGCACCTGCGAACTGCTGCTGGAGCGCCACGGCGGCGAAGTGCCGCAAAACCGCGAGGCCCTGGAGGCCCTGCCCGGCGTCGGCCGCAAGACGGCCAACGTGGTGCTGAACACGGCATTCCGGCAGGCCGCCATGGCGGTGGACACGCACATCTTCCGCGTCGCCAACCGCACCGGCATCGCGCCGGGGAAAACCGTGCTGGCCGTCGAGCGGGCGCTCCTGAAGCGCGTCCCGAAAGACTATCTGCTGGACGCCCACCATTGGCTGATCCTGCACGGGCGCTACGTCTGCGTGGCCCGCAAGCCCAAATGCCCGCAATGCCCGATCAGCGACCTGTGCGATTACCCGGACAAGACCCGCCCGGCCTAGGTCGCCGCACCGCAGCATTTCTATTCGACGTCAGGGAAACTCTGAAAAACCCCTATGGAGACCTGCGCCGATCCGTCCCATACTTGCAACATTCCGCCAAACGGCGCTGCACTGCGACAGGACAAATGGGCTCTATGGGCACGGACCAATCCACCATCCTCGAAACCCGCGATCTGACCAAAACCTTCCTGGGATTCGTCGCCGTCGATGCCGTCAACCTGCAGGTCCAGCGCGGCCACATCCACGCGCTGATCGGCCCCAACGGGGCCGGCAAGACCACCTGCTTCAATCTGCTCACCAAATTCCTGACGCCCACCAGGGGCCAGATCTTCTTCGACGGCCAGGAGATCACGCGCGACAATCCCGCTGAGATCGCCCGCAAGGGCGTCATCCGGTCCTTCCAGATCTCAGCCGTGTTCCCGCAGTTGTCCGTGCTGGACAACGTGCGCATCGCCTTGCAGCGCAACACCGGCCTGTCCTTTCATTTCTGGCGCAGCGAAACCAGCCTGAACCACCTGAACTCCCGGGCCCTGGAACTGCTGGCCGAAGTCGGCCTGGCGGACTTCGCCGGCGAACTCACCGTCAACCTGCCCTACGGCCGCAAGCGCGCCCTGGAAATCGCCACCACCCTGGCCATGGAACCCAGCCTGATGCTGCTGGACGAACCCACCCAGGGCATGGGCCACGAAGACGTGGACCGCGTCACCCAACTCATCAAGCAGGTCAGCGCCGGGCGCACCATCCTGATGGTCGAACACAACATGAAGGTCGTCTCTTCCATCGCCGACCGCATCACCGTGCTGGCGCGCGGGTCGGTGCTGGCCGAAGGCGACTACGCCGCCGTCTCGAACAACCCCGCCGTCATGGAAGCCTACATGGGCACCACCCAAGGCGAACTCGAAGGAGCAAGTGCATGAGCACGCAGGGCCGCCCCAAGTGCGAATTCCCCCTCGGGGGGATAAGACCGGACGCAGGGCAGTCCCCGCGGACTGACTTGCGCCTGACGAATCGGAGCGGCATGCAGGCCGCGACGTGGGAAGCGCATAGCGCCAAGGGGGCGATATGACCGCGCCCGCCCTGGAGATCTCCAACCTGCAAGCGTGGTATGGGGAATCCCACGTGCTGCACGGGGTCGACATGCGCGTCGAGCCCGGCCAGGTCGTCACCCTGCTGGGACGCAACGGCGCCGGGCGCACCACCACGCTGCGGGCGCTGCTCGGGCTTACCAGCCGGCGCACGGGCTCCATCCGCATCCAGGGCACCGAATCCATCCACCTGCCCACCTACCGCATCGCCCACCTAGGCATCGGCTACTGCCCGGAAGAACGCGGCATCTTCGCCTCCCTGTCCTGCGAAGAAAACCTGCTGCTGCCCCCGACCGTGGGCAACACCCTGGGCGGGGGCATGTCGCTGGCCGAAATCTACGACATGTTCCCCAATCTGCTCGAACGCCGCCACTCGCCGGGCACCCGCCTGTCCGGCGGCGAACAGCAGATGCTGGCCGTCGCGCGCATCCTGCGCACCGGCGCCAATCTGCTGCTGCTCGACGAAATTTCCGAAGGCCTGGCGCCCGTCATCGTGCAGGCCCTGGCCCGCATGATCACCGCCCTGAAAGCCAAGGGCTACACCATCGTCATGGTCGAGCAGAACTTCCGCTTCGCCGCGCCGCTGGCTGACCACTTCTACATCATGGAACACGGTCAGATCGTCGAGGAATTCCCCGCCGCCCAGCTGCAGGAAAAACAATCCACGCTCGACAGCCTGTTGGGCGTCTGACACGAATCCATCATGACATCTACCGGCACAACCGGTTTCCTCAGGAGACTTCCCATGAAATTGCGTACCCTATCCGCCGCACTCGCCGTAGCCGGCCTGGGATTTGGCCTTTCCGCTCACGCCGCCGGGATGTCCGACGACGTCATCCGCATTGGCTTCATCACCGACATGTCCGGGGTCTACGCCGACGTCGACGGCAATGGTGGGGCCGACGCCATCCGCATGGCCATCGCCGACATGGGGGGCGAGATCAATGGGAAAAAGATCGAACTGCTGACCGCCGACCACCAGAACAAGGCCGACATCGCCTCGGCCCGCGCCCGCGACTGGTTCGACACCCAGCACATGGACATGCTGATCGGCGGCACCAATTCCGCCACGGCCCTGGCCATGGCCGGCGTAGCCGCTGAAAAGAAAAAACCCTTCATCGCCATCGGCGCAGGCTCGTCCCAGCTGACCAATGAAAAATGCACGCCCTACACCGTGCACTACGCCTACAACACGACGGCGCTGGCCAACGGCACCGGTTCCGCCGTGATCCGGGAAGGCGGCAAATCCTGGTTCTTCCTGACCGCCGACTACGCCTTCGGCCATTCCCTGGAACAGGACACCGCCAAGGTCGTGAAGAAGGACGGCGGCAAGGTCCTGGGCGAAGTCCGCGCCCCCTTGTCCACCACCGACTTCTCGTCCTTCCTGCTGCAGGCGCAAAGCTCGGGCGCCCAGGTGCTGGGCCTGGCCAACGCGGGCGGCGACTTCATCAATTCCGTCAAGGCCGCCAAGGAATTCGGCATCACCAAGACCATGAAACTGGCCGGCCTGCTGGTGTTCATCAACGATGTCCATTCCCTGGGCCTGGACAACACCGCGGGGCTGTACCTGACCACGCCCTGGTACTGGAACCAGTCCGACGCTTCCCGCACCTGGTCCAAGCGCTTCTTCGACAAGCTGAACCGGGCGCCGTCCTTCGTCCAGGCGGCCGACTACTCCGCCGCCCTGAACTACCTGCAGGCCGTCAAGGCCACGGGCACCGACGATGGCGACGCCATCATGCAGTACCTGAAGTCCCACAAGATCAACGACATGTTCGCGAAGGACGGCTACGTGCGCAAGGACGGCCTGTTCATGCACGACATGTACCTGGCCCAGGTGAAGCGCCCCGACCAGTCCAAGGCTCCCTGGGACTACTACAACATCATCCGCGACCTGCCCGCCGAATCGGTCTACGGCGCGGAATCCACGTCCACCTGCCCCCTGCTCAAGGGCTAATCTCGACGCCTGAGCCGCATGGCCCAGCCTCGACGGCCGGGCCATGCGCTCATCCAGCGTTCCAGTCATCCCCCTTCGCTGCAGCCCTATGACAGAACTCTTCGGTGTTCCTATCCAGGCCCTGCTCGGGCAATTGCTGCTCGGCCTGGTCAACGGCTCCTTCTACGCCGTGCTCTCGCTCGGGCTGGCCATCATTTTCGGCCTGCTCAACATCATCAATTTCACCCACGGCGCGCTCTACATGCTGGGGGCTTTCGTCGCCTGGCTGGGCCTGCAGTACCTAGGTCTGAACTACTGGGTGATGCTGGCGCTCTCGCCCATCGTCGTGGGGCTGTTCGGCATCCTGCTCGAACGCCTGCTGCTGCGCCACCTGTACAAGCTCGACCCCCTGTACGGCCTGCTGCTCACCTTCGGCCTGGCGCTCATCATCGAAGGCCTGTTCCGCAGCATCTACGGGGTCTCGGGACAGCCCTATTCCACCCCCGCGCTGCTGCAGGGCGGCGTGAACCTGGGCTTCATGTATCTGCCGATCTATCGCGCCTGGGTGGTCGTGGCGTCCGTCCTGGCCTGCCTGCTGACCTGGTTCCTGATCGAAAAGACCCACCTGGGCGCCCTGCTGCGGGCCGGCACTGAAAACGCCAAACTCGTCGAGGCCTTCGGGGTCAACGTGCCGCTGATGATCTCGCTCACCTTCGGGCTGGGCGTGGGCCTGGCGGCCTTCGCCGGCGTGCTGGCGGCCCCCATCCTGCAGGTGTCCCCCCTGATGGGATCCAACCTGATCATCGTGGTGTTCGCCGTGGTCGTCATCGGCGGCATGGGCTCGATCCTGGGGTCCATCGTCACCGGCCTGGGGCTGGGCGTCATCGAAGGCTTCACCAAGGTCTTCTGGCCGGAGGCCTCCAGCACCGTGGTCTTCATCATCATGGTGATCGTGCTGCTGCTGCGCCCGGCGGGGCTGTTCGGGAAAGAATCATGAATCGACAACTGCTTGCCTACCTGGTCGCCTTCGTGGTGATCGCGGCGCTGCCCGCGCTGGGCGCCTACCCGATCTTCATCATGAAGGTCATGTGCTATGCCCTGTTCGCCTGCGCCTTCAACCTGCTGCTGGGCTACACCGGCCTGCTGTCCTTCGGCCATGCCGCCTTCCTCGGGCTGGCCGGCTACGCCTGCGGCCAGGCCCTGACCGTCTGGGGCTGGCCCACCTTCAGCGGCCTGCTGTTCGGCACGGCCAGCGCCGCGCTGCTGGGCCTGATCTTCGGCATCCTGTCCATCCGGCGCAGCGGAATCTATTTCGCCATGATCACCCTGGCCCTGGCGCAGATGCTGTTCTTCTACTTCCTGCAGGCGCCCTTCACGGGCGGCGAGGACGGTCTGCAGGGCATTCCGCGCGGCAGCATCCTGGGGCTGGATCTCACCCGGGACATCAATCTGTACTACGTGGTGATGGCGATCTTCGTGCTGGGCTATGCGCTCATCTGGCGCACGGTGCATTCGCCCTTCGGCCAGGCGCTGAAGGCCATCCGCGAAAACGAGGCCCGCATGGTGTCCCTGGGCTACCACGTCGACCGCTTCAAGCTGCTGGCCTTCGTGCTGTCGGCGGCCCTGTCGGGGCTGGCGGGCGCCACCAAATCGGTGGTGTTCGTCTCGGCCACCCTGTCGGACGCGACCTGGCAGATGTCCGGCATGGTGATCCTGATGACGCTCATCGGCGGCATGGGCACACTGACCGGCCCGGTGCTGGGCGCCGTCATCGTCGTCGCGCTGGAAAACAAGGTCGGCGACATCGGGCGCTTCCTGATGCAGGAAACCGGCATCCAGTGGTTCCGGGTGCTGGGCGAATCCGTCACCATCGTCATCGGGCTGATCTTCGTCATCTGCGTGCTGACCTTCCGCCGCGGCATCATCGGCGAATGGCTGCACCGGCACGCGCTGCGCAAGGCGCGCGGCTGATCGGTTCGGGCGACCCGCCCGCGGTACGCAAAAAACTCCGGCCCATCATCGACGGGCCGGAGTTTTTCATATCATGCCCCTTCGGGCCGGAGCATCTCCGGCCCGGCCCGATCAGCTCTTCTTGACCAGGGGGCAGGCGCTTTCCGACAAGGGCACCGACACCAGATCGGCCGGCAGGGTGCGCAGGATCTTGTAGTAGTCCCAGGGGCCCTTGGATTCGGCCGGAGTCTTCACCTGGATCAGGTACATGTCGTGGGCCATCCAGCCGTCCTTGCGGACGACGCCGTTGTGGGCGAAGAAGTCGTTGACCGGCAATTCACGCATTTTTTCGGCCACGGCCTTGCCGTCGGTCGTCCCGGCGGCCTTGACGGCCTTCAGGTAATGCAGGGTGGACGAATACACGCCGGCCTGCACCATGCCGGGTTCGCGCTGGGTCAGCTTTTCGAAGCGCGCGGAGAACTTCCGGCTGGCATCGTCGCGATCCCAGTAGAACGGCGTGGTCGCCACCAGCCCCTGCGCCTTTTCCAGGCCCAGCGCATGCACGTCGCTGATCACGATGCCCAGGGCCACCAGTTTCTGGCCGGCCTTGGTCAGGCCGAATTCGGCGGCCTGCTTGATGCTGTTGCTGGTATCGGCGCCGGCGTTGGCCAGCGCCACGGCCTGCGCCTTGGAGGACTGAGCCTGCAGCAGGAAGGACGCGAAGTCGGACGTGCCCACCGGGTGGAAGACCTCGCCGACGACCTTGCCGCCGTTCTTGTCCACGACCTTGGTCAGGTCGGCCGCCAGCTGCTTCCCATAAGCGTAATCGGCCCCCAGGATGAACCAGTTCTTGGCGCCTTCCTTGACCAGGCCGGTGGCCGTCCCCACCGACGAGGCGTAGGTGTCAAACGCCCAATGGAAGCCCGTGGGCGAGCAGGCCTTGCCCGTCAGGGCCGCGGAGAAAGGACCGGATGCGATGGTGATCTTGCCCTTTTCCTGCGCCAGGCCCTGCACGGCCAGGGCCACCGCCGAATTGGTCAGGTCGCCGATCATTTCGACGTGATCCACGTCGAACCACTTGCGGGCGATGGAAGTCGCGATGTCGGTCTTGTTCTGGTGGTCCGCGGACACCACTTCGATCTTGCGGCCCAGGACTTCCCCGCCGAAGTCCTTCACGGCCATCTGGGCCGCCGTCACCGACGTCACCCCGCCGAAATCGGAATACAGGCCCGACTGATCGTTCAGGATCCCGATGCGCAAGGGTTCGGCCGCACCGGCGAACTGGGGGATCGCCGCAGAAATCGCCAGGCACAGCAACAACTTCTTCATCTTCATGGAATGTCTCCGTTGATTATGCTTTGTGTTGCGAAGCCCCGCGCGAAACGCCAAGGCCCCCGCGCGGGCTGCCTTTCGAGGTTATCGTCGGGCCGCGGGGGTGTCAATGCGATGGAACCCTGCATGGGGGCGGTAGGGGCGTCTCAAGCCGATAAAGCCCCCCACGGCGCGGCCTGCAGGCCGCTTCGATTCGCCTGGCGTAGGACAGTCCGCAGGGACTGTCCTACGTCCCGGCGAATCCAAGGTAGCTTTCGACGACCCGGGGATGGGTGGCCAGCATGGACGCCTCGCCCTGCAGGACGACGGAGCCGGTTTCCAGCACGTAGCCGGTGTCGGCCACATGCAGGGCCGCGCGGGCGTTCTGCTCGACCAGCAGAATGGACACGCCCGTGCTGCGCAGCTGGGCAATGGTCTGGAAGATTTCCCGCACCACGCGGGGCGCCAGCCCCAGGCTGGGCTCGTCCAGCATCAGCAGGGACGGGCGGGCCATCAGGGCGCGGCCCACCGCCAGCATCTGGCGCTCGCCGCCCGACAGGGTGCCGGCCGCCTGGTCTGCCCGCTCGCGCAGGCGCGGGAACAGGGCGTAGACCTGATCCAGGGTATCGCGCCAGCCGCGCACCCCGGCGCGGTACAGGCGGAACCCGCCCAGCAGCAGGTTGTCGTGCACCGACATGCTGGCAAAGAGTTCGCGCCGCTCGGGCACCAGCGTCAGGCCCAGCCCGACCCGGCGCTCGATGTCCCAGTCCTGGATCTCCCGGCCCTGGAACAGGACGCGGCCCTGGCTGTGGCCGCGCTGCGGCAAGGCGCCCATCAGGGCGTTGAGCAGCGTGGATTTGCCGGCGCCGTTGGCGCCGATCACCGTCACGATCCGGCCCTGCCCCACCGTCAGGTCCAAGGGATCCAGGGCGGCGACCTTGCCGTAATGGGCCGACAGACCCCGGACCGACAGCACCGCGTCCGCGGCCGCCGTCATGATGCCGCTCCTGGATGCAGGCCAGGCGCACCGGCCGCCGCCGGGGCCGGCGCGACCGGATCCCAGTCATCGTCCAGACCGCCCAGATAGGCCTCCAGCACGGCGGGGTTGGCCTGGATGTCGGCCGGCACGCCTTCGGCCAGGGGGGTGCCGAAATCCATGACCAGCAGGTGATCGGTGAGCTTCATGACGAAATCCATGTCGTGTTCCACCAGCAGCAGGCTCATGCCCTCGCGGCGCAGCTGGTCCAGCACGGCCGCCAGGGCCTGTTTTTCCTGATAGCGCAGGCCGGCGGCGGGCTCGTCGAGCAGCAGCAGGACAGGGTCCCCGCACAGGGCGCGGGCGATTTCCACGATGCGCTGGCGGCCCAGCGGCAGGCTGCCGGCGGGCTGGTCCATGACGTCGCCCAGCCCCACCCGCTCCAGCTGGCGGGCGGCTTCCTGCAGCAGGGACGCCTCGCTGGCGCGGTCCAGCCGCAGCGCCGCCGCGACCACGCCGGCGCGGCTGCGCAGGTGCGCGCCCAGGGCGGCGTTGTCCAGCACCGTCATGTCCGGCAGCAGCTGCACGTGCTGGAAGCTGCGCACCAGGCCCCGGCGGGCGATGTCGTGGGCCGGGCGGCCGTCGATGCGGTCCCCCATGAACCGCACCTGGCCGCCGCTGAGCGGCAGGACGCCGCTGATCAGATTGAAGGTCGTGCTCTTGCCCGCGCCGTTGGGGCCGATCAGCCCCATGATCTCCCCGGCTCGCAACTGGAAGCTGATGTCGTTCACCGCCACCAGTCCGCCGAATTCCTTGCGGACGCGGTCGACTTCCAGCACCACCTGCCCGGCGGGCGGCAAGGGCCGATGCGGCAGGTCCGCCGCCGCTGCCGGCCGCGAACGGGCCGGCGCGCCGTCGGACGCACGCCCGCCCAGCCACTGGCCGATCCGGGCCAGCACCGGCCACAGGCCGTCGCGGGCGTACTGCAGCACCAGGATCATCAGCACCCCGAATGCCAGCAATTCCAGGTTGACGCCGTTGCCGACCAGCTTGGGCAGCAGATTCTGCAGCTGGTCCTTGACGATCAGGATGGCGGCGGCGCCGGCCACCGCGCCCCAGACGCTGCCGGCGCCGCCCACCACCGCCATGAACAAGTATTCGATGCCATACCCCAGGCCGAAGGGGCTGGGGCTGACGGCCCGCTGCATGTGCGCATACAGCCAGCCCGACACGCTGCCCAGCAGGGCCGCATAGACGAAGATCACGACTTTGTAGTGCGCCAGATCGACGCCGAACGATTCCGCCATGGATCCGCTGCGCAAGGCGCGGATCGCGCGCCCCGCGCGGGAATCCAGCAGGTTGTGCGTGGCCCACAGGGCCAGCAGCAGCACCAGCCAGATCAGCAGGTACATGGATTGGCCGGCCGCCAGCGACCAGCCGCCCAGCCTCAGGGGCGGAATGCCGGCGATGCCGTCGTAGCGCCCGAGGAAATCCAGATTGCCATACAGGTAATACAAGGCCAGGCACCAGGCCAGGGTGCACAGGGGCAGATAGTGGCCGGACAGGCGCAGGGTGATGACGCCCAACCCGTAGGCCACCAGGCAGGTCAGCGCCAGGCCCGCCAGCAGGCCCAGCCAGGGCGACACCCCCATGGCCGTCGTCAGCCAGGCGGTGGAATACGCGCCCAGCCCGACGAAGGCGGACTGGCCGAACGAGGTCAGCCCGCCGACGCCCGTCAGCAGCACCAGTCCCAGGACCACCAGGCTGTACAGGCCGATGTAATTCATCTGCGTGATCCAGAACGCCGGCACGCCCGGTATCCAGGGCAGCAATGCCAGCACGGCCAGGGCCGGGATCTTGATCCAGAGGAGGTGCATCGCGTCAGTCCTCCTCATCCAGATGCACGCTGCCGAACGAGCGCCACAGCAGCACCGGGATGATCAGGGTGAACACGATCGCTTCCTTGAAGGGGCTGGCCCAGAACGAGGAAAAGGCTTCGAGGATGCCGACGAACAGGGCGCCCGCCGCCGCGATCGGGTAGCTGACCAGGCCGCCGAAGATGGCGGCGACGAAGCCTTTCAGCCCGATCAGGAAGCCGGTGTCATAGTAGATGGTGGTGATGGCGGCGATCAGCATGCCCGACAGGGCGCCGATGGCCGCGGCCAGGGTGAAGGTCAGGCTGCCCGCGACCCGCGTGCTGATGCCCACCAACCGGGCGCCCCGGCGATTGACAGCGGTCGCCCGCAGGGCACGGCCATACAGGGTGCGGCTGAAGAACAGCCACAGCGCGGCGATCAGGACGACGCACAGGCCCAGCACGGCGAAGGTCTGGGCCGTCCATTGCACAGGACCGATCTGCACGCTGCCCTCGACCAGCGCCGGCGTGCGCCAGCCCTCGGCGCCGAAGAACAGCAGTCCCAGGCCCGTCAAGGCGAAATGCACGGCCACCGAGATGATCAGCAGGACCAGCACGCTGGCCTGCTCGACCGGCTGGTACACCAGGCGATAGATCATCGGCCCCATGGGGATGACCAGCGCCAGGGCGAACAGCACCTGCAGCGGCACGGGCGTCCCCGGCGCCGCCACGCGCGGCGCCAGCATCCACAGGACCAGGGGCAGGACCAGCGCCCAGAGCAGCGTGCGGCCGTAACCGCGCCACTGATGCCCGCGCCAGGCGGACACGGCTTCGAACAGGCAGACCAGGCCGCCCATCAGCACCAGCAGGAGCGCCGTGCCCGGCACCTTGCCGTTGGCCAGGAAAGCCAGCGACAGGGCGCCGAAGGTGACGAATTCACCCTGCGGGATCAGGATGACCCGGGTCACCAGGAACACCAGCACCAGCGCCAGGCCCAGCAGGGCGTAGATGGCCCCGTTCAGGATGCCGTCCTGCAGCAGGATCAGTACGATCGTCAGATCCATGCTCGCCCCGCCCCGTGAATGCGCCCCTGCCTTGCGGCGCGGCCAGAACCGCCTTGCGTCATGAGCTTACAGGTCCGGCTGGTAGGTCCACTTGCCATTGACGACCTTGACCATCACGCGGCCGCGCGTGTCCAGGCCGGCATGGTCCGTCGGGCTCATGGTGAAGATTCCCTGGGAAGCCGGCAATTCCTTGACCTGCTCCAGGGCGTCGCGCAGCGCCGAACGGAATTCCGGCGTGCCCGGCTTGGCGCCGGTCTTCAGCGCGCGCGGGATCGCATCGTTGATCAGCCGGCCGGCGTCCCACATGTGGCCGCCGAAGGTGTTGGTCGTCCCGGCGCCGTACTTGCCTTCGTAGGCCTGCACATAGACCAGGGCGCTCTTTTTCACCGGATTGCTGTCGGGCAGCTGCGCGGCCACCAGCAAGGGCCCGGCGGGCAGGATCATGCCTTCGCAGGCCTTGCCGCAGACCCGCAGCACGTCGTTGTTGGCCGCGCCGTGGGTCTGGTAGATCTGGCCCTTGTAGCCGCGCTCGACCAGTTCACGCTGCGGCAGCGCCACCGGCGTGCCCGACGCCGCGATCAGGATGCCGTCCGGCTTGGCGGCCAGCAGCTTCAGCACCTGGCCCGTGACGCTGGTGTCGGGGCGGGCGAAACGTTCGGCGGCCACGACCTTGATGCCCTTGGCCTGGGCGGCGGCCTTCATTTCCTGCAGCCAGCCGTCGCCGTAGGCGTCGCTGAAGCCGATGAAGCCCAGGGTCTTCACCTTCTGCTTGACCATGGCGTCGGCCAGCGCGCCGGCCATCAGGGCGTCGTTCTGGGGCGTCTTGAAGATCCATTTGCGCGGACCGTCCACCGGCTCGACCAGCTTGGCGTTGGCGGCCACGCTGATCATGGGCGTGCCGGTCTCGGCCGCCACGTCCGACATGGCCAGGGACGCGGGCGTCACCGACGTGCCCAGCACCACGTCCACATGATCGTCGGCCGTGAACTTGCGGATGTTCTTGACCGCCTGCGTGGTGTCGGTGGCGTCGTCCAGCACGATGTACTGGACCTGCTCGCCGCCGATCTGCGTCGGCAGCAGCGCGACCGTATCGCGCTCAGGGATGCCCAGCGAGGCGGCCGGCCCGGTGGCCGACACGGTCACGCCGACCTTGATCTGGGCCGAGACGGCCAGGGGCAAGGCGGCCAGCAGGGCGGCAGCGCCCAGGGTCAGGCGGAAGGAACGTGCAAATGTCATGGTTGTCTCCGTAGGTTTTTATTCGCCGCGCTTGCGCATCGGGGCCCCAGGCGGACGGGCGGACCCGCGCATCTGTGCAATTCCCGATGACAAATCAGCCCGTTTTCAGCATGAATCGTGATCGGGCGTCATATTATCGCAGGCTGACGCAATTTGCTGCTGAATACGTCCATCCGAGACCCCGGCCGCCGAAATGAAACCCGAGGTGACAGCCCGGGGACAGGGGAGGAAAAGTCGTTTAAGATAAACGAGTTACTGATTCAGAGACCCGATACTGGTTTTTTTGTGGACAAGGTCAATCGCACCGACGCCCAATGGCGCGCGCAGCTGTCGCCGGATGAATTCGCCGTCACCCGCCTGAAACACACCGAACGCCCTTTCACCGGCCGCTACTGGGACAACACCCAGGCCGGCACCTACGTGTGCGTGTGCTGCGGCACGCCGCTGTTCGTCTCCGACACCAAATTCGACGCCGGCTGCGGCTGGCCCAGCTACTTCGAACCGATCCGCCCGGACGCCATCCGCGAAGAACGCGACACCAGCCACGGCATGGTCCGCATCGAAACGCTGTGCGCCGCCTGCGGCGCCCATCTGGGCCACGTCTTTCCCGACGGCCCCGCGCCGACCGGCCTGCGCTACTGCATCAATTCCCTTTCCCTCAAATTCATCCCGGCCGAATGAAAAAATTTCTTTTCGACCTGTTCCCCCTGATCCTGTTTTTCGTGGCTTTCCGCTTTGCCGACATCTATGTCGCGACGGGCGTCGCCATGGCGGCGGCCATCGCCCAGATCGTCTGGCTGCGGCTGACGCACCGCGCCATCGAAGGCACCCACTGGATCAATCTGACCGTGATCGTGGTGTTCGGCGGGGCCACGCTGCTGTTCCACGACGATACCTTCATCAAGTGGAAGCCGACCGTCCTGTACTGGCTGTTCGCGGCCATCCTGCTGGGCTCCCGCGTCCTGACGGGCCGCAATCTGATGCGCCGGCTGATGGGCGAGAAGATCGCCCTGCCCGACCGCGCCTGGGCCCGCCTGAACGACAGCTGGGCGGCGTTCTTCGTCGCATCCGGGGCGCTGAACCTGTACGTGGCGTTTTCCGGCCGGTTCACCGAATCGCAGTGGGTGAATTTCAAGGTCTTCGGCCTGATGATCCTGCTGCTGCTGTTCGTCGTCGTGCAGTCGGTGTGGCTGGGCCGGCACATCCAGGCCGACGCGCAGGCGGATTCCGCGCCCGCCAAGGACACGGACGCCTCATGACGACAGCCTCGGCGCCCGCTTCAGCGGAAGATCTGCGCCAGCAGCTGCAGGCGCGGCTGCAGGTCCTGGATCCGGACACGCTGGACCTCATCGACGAATCCCACCTCCACGCCGGACATGCGGGCGCCCGGGGCGGCGCGCGGCACTTTCGGGTCCGGATCGCGTCCAAACAGTTCGAGGGGCTCGGAACTCTCGCACGCCATCGCCTTGTGTATGATTGCGTGCGGGATCTGATGCCTCATCCGATTCACGCATTGGCCATCGAGGCCAGCATTTCCCCCAACCAAGGACTTTCATGAAACGTATTGCTGTTGTGGCCCTGGCCTGCTCTCTGGCTCTGCCGGTCTACGCCAAGGATCTCGTCACGGTCAACGGCCAGGGGATTTCCCAGGCCAAGTTCGACCAGTTCGTCAGCCTGCTCGTCAGCCAGGGCGCTCAAGATTCCCCGCAGCTGCGCGATCAGGTCAAGCAGGAAATGATCAACCGCCTGGTCGCCGTCCAGGCCGCCGAAAAGGCCGGACTGCAGAAGGATCCCGCCGTCCAGCAGGAAACCGAGCTGGCGTCGCAAAGCATCCTGGTGCGCGCCCTGATGGCGAAGTACCTGAAGGATCATCCCGTCACCGACGCGGACATGAAGAAGGAATACGACACCCTCAAGGCCGAACAGGCCGACCGCAAGGAATACAAGCTGCGTCACATCCTGGTCAAGGAAGAAGACCAGGCCAAGTCCCTGATCAAGTCCATCAAGGCCAAGAAGACCACCTTCGAAGCCGCCGCGAAGAAAGACTCCATCGACACCGGCAGCGGCAAGAACGGCGGCGAGCTGGGCTGGGGCCCGACCAGCAACTACGTGCCCGAATTCGCCAAGGCCGTGGAAAGCATGAAGAAGGGCGAGATCAGCAGCGAACCCGTCAAGACCCAGTTCGGCTGGCACGTGATCCAGGTCGAGGACGAGCGCCCCGTCGCTTTCCCGTCCTTCGAGGAAGCCAAGCCCCAGCTGGAAGAAATGATGCGCCAGCAGGCTCTGGGCGACTACCAGAAAGGCCTGATGAAGGACGCCAAGATCGTGGACAACACCGCAGCCAAGTAATCCGCCATCGGCAGGTAAAAACGGGGCGGTCTTCCTGGGGAAGACCGCCCCGCTGCTTTTTTGCGCGGCCCATACCGGCCCGCCGCGCGTCAATGCTCCAGCAATTTCAGCAGGCCGGCTTCGTCCAGGACGGCGACGCCCAATTCTTCCGCCTTGGCGAGCTTGCTGCCGGCTTCCTCGCCGGCCACCACCCAGGCGGTCTTGCGCGACACCGAACCGCTGACCTTGCCGCCCGCCGCGAGGATCCGGCGGGTGGCCTCGTCGCGCGTCAGCGCGGGCAGCGTGCCGGTCAGCACCAGCGTCTTGCCGGCCAGGGGCTTCGCGCCGGCCGGAGCGGCATCGGCCTGCGGCTCCACACCCGCCGCCTGCAGCGCGGCGACGACCTCGCGGTTATGCGCTTCGGCAAAGAAGCGGCGAATGGAAGCCGCCACCACCGGCCCCACGTCGGGCACCTGCAGCAGCTGATCCTCGGAAGCGTCCATGATGGCCTGCATGGAGCCGAAATGGCGCGCCACGTCGCGCGCCGTCGTTTCGCCCACGTGGCGGATGCCCAGGGCATACAGCAGCCGCGACAGCGGCGGGCGGCGGCTCTGATCGATGGCCTGCACCAGGTTCTGAGCCGATTTCCGCCCCATGCGCGGATACGTGGACAGTTCCAGCTCGGTCAGGCCGTACAGGTCGGCCAGGGTGCGCACCCGGCCGCCATCGACCAGTTGTTCGATCAGCTTGTCTCCCAGGCCGTCGATGTCCAGGGCCTTGCGGCTGGCAGCATGCCACAGGGTCTGCTTGCGCTGGGCGGGGCAGAACAGGCCGCCCGTGCAGCGGGTGATGGCCTCGCCCTCGGGCCGTTCCACCGCGGACCCGCAGACCGGACAGACCGGGCAGGCGGCCAGCAGATCGAACGGCAGGGCGTCCGCCGGCCGCAAGTCCAGCACCGGCCCGACCACTTCGGGAATCACGTCTCCGGCGCGGCGCACGACCACCGTGTCGCCGATGCGGATGTCCTTGCGGTGGATCTCGTCCTCGTTGTGCAAGGTCGCATTCGTGACGGTGACGCCGCCCACGAAGACCGGCTGCAGCCGCGCCACGGGCGTCAGCGCCCCGGTGCGCCCGACCTGGACCTCGATGCCGACCAGGCGGGTGGTTTCCTCCTGGGCCGGGAATTTGTGCGCGATCGCAAAGCGCGGCGCCCGCGCCACGAAGCCCAGCACTTCCTGGGCGCGCAGGTCATTGACCTTGTAGACCACCCCGTCGATATCGTAGGGTAGCCCGGACCGTTCCGAACCGACCGAAGCATAGAAACGCAGCAGTTGCGCCGCGCCCCGGCAACGCCGGCGCCCCGGGCTGACGGCGAAGCCGAACGCCGCCAGCCAATCCAGCATGGCGGCATGGGTGGCCTGCGGCTGCAGATCGCGCCCCGCGGCGTCCCGGATCTGCCCCCAGCCATAGGCGTAGAAGCGCAGCGGCCGCGCCGCCGTCACGCGCGGATCCAGCTGGCGCAGGCTGCCGGCGGCCGCGTTGCGCGGATTGACGAAGGGCTTGTCCCCCCGGGACAGCTGCTGTTCGTTCAGGCGGGCGAAATCCGCCCGCGTCATCAGGACCTCGCCCCGCACTTCCAGCACGGCGGGCGCGGCGTCGCCGCGCAGGCGCAGCGGCACGGAACGCAGGGTGCGGATGTTCGCGGTGATGTCCTCGCCCTCGGAGCCGTCGCCCCGGGTGGCGGCCTGGACCAGATGGCCCTGCTCGTACCGCAGGTTGACGGCCAGGCCGTCGAACTTGTATTCCGCCACGTAGTCCACGCCCGGGATCGGCGCTTTGCGGCGCAGCTCGTCCGCGTCGCCGCTTGCGGGCGGTTCGGGTTCGTCAGGCACGAGGCAGTCCGCGGTGACCGCCCCGTGTCCGGGCTCATTCAACAGCCCGGATTCGGCCAGGATGGCCGTCACCCGGTCGTCGAAGGCCTGGATGTCCTGGTCTTCGAAGGCATTGCCCAGGGACAGCATGCGCACCGCATGACGCACCGGCGCGAAATGCCCCGAGGGAGAAGCCCCGACCCGCTGGGTGGGGGAGTCCGGCGTCACCCAGTCGGGGTGTTCCTGTTCGATCTCCTGAAGCCGGTTCATCAGCCGGTCGTACTGCGCGTCGGACACGGCCGGCTCGTCCAGCACGTAATAGCGGTGATTATGGGCTTCGATTTCGGCCCGCAGGTCCAGCAGTTCCCGGCGCAGGGAGTCGTCGGTCACGAAAACACCCGGGCGGTGCGCTCGGTGCCGGCCAGGAAGCCGGCCTGATCCAGCTGGTCGTACAGGGCGCTGATCTGCTTGTCGATCGCGGGCGCCGAGGCGTCCTGGAAGGTGCGGCCCTGATCGTCCAGCACGTGGGCTTCCAGGCGCTGGGCCAGATCGCGCCCCACCGCCACCATCCGGCTGAAGGCCTGGTCATCGGGAATGCTGTTGGGCACATCCAGGATCAGGTCCGCCCGGTGGGACGGGCCTTCCGACTGCTGATCGACCTGCAGGACGAAACGCGGCAGGCCATTTTCGGCCATCCAGGCCCATTGCCCGCGCGACTGCACGAAACCGGCCTCGGCGGCGGCCTCCGCGATGGCGGCGGCGGACCGCGGGGCCGCCAGCTGCAGGATCAGGCCGACCTGCGCATCCATGGCGGCGCAGCGCGCATCCAGTTCGGCCGCCTGTTTCAGGACCACGTCCTGTTCGGGGGCCTCGATCTGTCCGTCGAAGCGTTCGGCCAGATTCTGCGCCAGGGTCCAGAGATTGGACCATTCGATGGCCGTCAGCGCCCCGCCCCGATTGGCCATCACCACGGCCAGCTGCAGCGACACGTAGGATTCGTCGGCCCGCAGCCGGGTGCGATGGCCGCCGCCTTCCCGTTCGGCGAAGACGCGCACGGGTTTCTTGCCCACCCGGGCGATGGACTGCACGGCCTCCGACAGCGCCTCGCCCGATGCCGGATGCGCCAGGGCGATGTCGATCACGGCCTCGCAGGCGGGATCGATTTCGGGGGACTCGTCGGCCACGGCGGCGCGATCGGGTTCCCAGAGGCTGGGCTCGCGCCGGGGCGCGACGTCCTGCATGAGCGCATCCTGCTCGGATTCGGGCATGGTCGCCCGCATGCTGCGCCGCGCGCGCCATTCCTGCCAACCGTTATACAGCAGCACGACGACGATCAGCGCCGCCCCAATCGAAATCAGCAAAATCTGCAAATCGCTCATAAAGACCTCGTTACCCCGTTCAGGCTGCGCCCGCAACCCACTGCAAGGCTGAATCCATATCCACGGCCACGATCCGGGACACACCCTGCTCCTGCATGGTGACCCCGACCAGCTGCCGCGCCATCTGCATGGCAATTTTATTATGTGAGATGAAGAGAAACTGTGTCTGATCGCTCATGCCCCGCACCAGATTGGCATAGCGCTCCGTGTTGGCGTCGTCCAGCGGCGCATCGACCTCGTCGAGCAGGCAGAACGGCGCCGGATTGAGCTTGAACAGCGCGAACACCAGCGCCGTCGCGGTCAGGGCCTTTTCGCCCCCCGACAGCAGGTGGATCGTGCTGTTGCGCTTGCCCGGCGGCTGCGCCATGACCTGCACCCCGGCGTCCAGGATTTCATCGCCCGTCATGCTCAGCCGCGCCTCGCCGCCGCCGAACAGCTGCGGGAACAGCTGCCCGAAATGCTGATTGACCGTATCGAAGGTCTGGGACAGCAGTTCGCGGGTTTCCCGGTCGATCTTGCGAATGGCGTTTTCCAGCGTGTCGATGGCCGACAGCACGTCGTCGCGCTGGCGATCCAGGAATTCCTTGCGGTCCCGCGCGGCGGCCAGTTCCTCGAGCGCGGCCAGATTGACGGCGCCCAGCGACTCGACGCGTCGGGAAATCCGCTGGACCTCGGACTGCAGCCAGTCCAGCCGCTGCCACTGCGGCGGCTGTTCGGCCAGGTGGCGCTGCAAAGCGGCGCGATCCACCTGCCGGGCATCCAGCTGTTCGGCGAACTGTTCGACCGACAGGCGCGAGGCCTGCTCCTTCAACTGCAATTCGGTGATCCGGGCCCGCAGGGGATCCAGATTGCGCTCCAGCGTCAGGCGGCCTTCATCGGCTTCGCGCAGCGCGGCGGCGGCCTGGTCCTGCCGGGCGCGCGCCTGGCGCAGGGCTTCTTCGGCCTCGGCGCGCGCTTCCAGGGCGTCCTGCAGGCCGGTCTGCGCCACGGATTCGTCCAGTTCGAACAGTTCGCCCTGCAGGGATTCGAGCTCGGCTCCCGAGCGGCGGCTCTGTTCGGCCGCCAGTTGCAGGGTGCGGCGCAGTTCGTCCAGGCGGTTGCGCAGCGAGCGCACCGCGTAGTCGGCCTCCTGGGCGGCGCGTTCCTGGTCGCGACCCTGCTGGCGGGCCTGCTCGGCCTGGGCGGCCAGTTCCTCGACCTGCATGTCCAGCGCCGCCTGCCGTTCCTGCTGTTCGGCCAGCACAGCATCCAGGGATTCGAAGCGCGCCTCGGCCTCGTCGCGCCGGGCGGCCAGCTCCGCCTGCTGCGCGCCGATGTCCCGCAGGTCGCCGTCCAGGCGACGGGCCTGATCGTCGGAGCGGGCCATCTGCTGGCTGATCTGGTGGTGCTGAATCCGGGCGTCGTGCTGGGCCTGCATGCGCTCGGCGATCTGCAGCCGCGCCGGCTGCAGGGCCTGTTCCAGGGCGCGGCGTTCGGCATCGGCCCGCGCATGGGCGTCCAGGGCCTGATCGGCGATCAGCTGGGCCGCCTTGATTTCGCGGGCCAGATTGTCGATCTGCTGCTGGCGGGCCAGCAAACCGGCCTGTTCGGAATCCGCCGCGTAGAAGCGCGCGCTGCAGGCATCCACGCGATGCCCGGCCTGAACGACCCATAGCCCGCCAGGGGGCAGTTCGGCGCGGCGCGACAGGGCCTGGCCCAGGTCGTCGGCCACGTACACCCCCTGCAGCCAGCCGGCCAGCAAGGGCCGCAGCGCGGCGTCCCGCGCCCGCACCCGGTCCAGCAGCGGGACGGCCCCCGCCGGCGCCGGAACGGGATCCGGGGCCTGGGCGGGAGCCTGATAAAAGGCCAGGCGCGCGGGCGGCGCATCCTGGGCGAAGGCCCGCACATGGTCCAGCGTGCGCAGTCCCAGCGCGTTCATGCGCTCGTGCAGGACGGCCTCCAGGGCGGTTTCCCACCCGGCGTCGACTTGCAGCTGCTGCCAAAGACGGCCCAGGCCGTGCAGTTCCTGACGCTGCAGCCAGGGTTCCAGAGCGTCTTCGGACTGGATCTTCTCCTGCAGGGCGATCAGGGCCTGGCGGCGGGCGTCCAGCCGTTCCAGGTCGAGCCGCGCCGCCTGACTGGCCTGCCGCGCCTGCTCCAGGGCGGACTCCAGATCGGGCTGGCGGGATTCCAGTTCCAGGAGCCGGGCCTGGGCTTCTTCCAGGCGCGCTTCCGCCATCGCGCATTCGCCCTCCCAACGCTGCAATTCCGCCGGATCGGGCATGCCCAGCGCCTGGCGTTCGTCCTGCAGGCGCTGTCGGCGGTCGTCCAGGCTGCGCCACTGATGATCGGCATCGCGCTGCGATTGCGCCGCCAGGGCCAGGTCCTGTTCCGTGCGGGCCAGGCCGCGGCGCCATTCGTCGCGCTGCAGGTTCAAGGCCCGCAGCCGCGCGTCCAGATCCGGCAGGCCGTCCTGCGCCGACTGGGCCTGGATGGACAGGGTCTCGGCCCGGGCCACGGCCTCGTCGATCTGCTCCTGGACTTCCTCGATGGCGCTCTGGCTATGGGTCTGCTGGTCGCCCCATTCCTGCATCTGGGATTGCAGCTGGGCGCGTCGCGCCTGCAGGCGATGGCGGGAATCCACCACGTGGCGGATCTCGGCTTCCAGGCGGCTGACCTGGGCGCCCGCCTCGAACAGGCGCCCCTGAGTCTGGTGCACCGCCTCGCTGGCGGAAAAATGGCCCTCGCGCCGGGCCTCCAGATCGGCTTCCAGCGACCGCAGGCCCGCCACGGCCGACTCCAGTTCGGCCTGGGCGCGCTCCGTATCCGCCGCCAGGGTCTGCCGGCTTTCGCGGGCGGCCTGTTCGCGCAGCAGCCACAAAGCATGCTGCTTGAGCTCGCCTTCGGTCTGCAAGGCCCGGTAATCCGCCGCCACCCGGGCCTGGGATTCGAGTTTCTCCAGCTGCGCAGCCAGTTCGCGCAGGATGTCGTCCAGCCGGGTCAGGTTTTCCCGGGTGTCCTGCAGGCGGTTTTCCGTTTCGCGGCGGCGTTCCTTGTAGCGGGACACGCCGGCGGCCTCTTCGAGATAGACGCGCAATTCCTCGGGGCGCGCCTCGATCAGGCGGTTGATCATGCCCTGGCCGATGATGGCGTAGCCCCGCGTGCCCAGGCCGGTGCCCAGAAAGATGTCGTGGATGTCGCGCCGGCGCACCGGCTGGTTGTTGACGAAGTAGCTGCTGGCGCCATCGCGCGTCAGGATGCGGCGCACCGCGATTTCCGCGAAGGCGGACCACTGCCCGGCGGCGCGGCCCTGGCTGTTGTCGAAGACCAGTTCGACCGACGCGCGGGCGGCGGGCTTGCGCTGCCCCGAGCCGTTGAAGATCACGTCCTGCATCGAGGCGCCGCGCAATTCGGAAGCCTTGGTTTCCCCCAGCACCCAGCGCACGGCATCGATGATGTTGGACTTGCCGCAGCCGTTGGGACCCACCACGCCGACCAGCTCACTGGGCGTGGGAATCACGGTCGGATCCACAAAGGACTTGAATCCGGCAAGTTTGATCTGCGTGAGGCGCACGGAAGTCTGGCGGGCAAAATGCGGACGAATCGCAACAGCGTATGATAACGCACCAGAATGAGCCCCTCGGCAGGGCAACCCCGTTCAGGCCCAGTAACCCGCTATACTGCAACTCCATTTTACAGTCGCGCATTCTGTGCCGACCTGTCACCACTCACTTCGGGGTCCGCGATTGAACAAGGGCTTTTTCATGGTCATGGCCGCGCAGGCGCTGTCGTCCATCGCGGACAACGCCTTGCTGATCGCCGCCATCGGGCTGATCGCCGATCTCAGCGGACCGGACTGGATGGCCCCCATGATGAAGTGGTGGTTCGCCCTGGCCTACGTGGTGCTGGCGGCCTTCGTCGGCGCCTTCGCCGACTCCTTCCCCAAGGGCCGGGTCATGTTCGCCACCAACGCGCTCAAGACCTGCGGCTGCCTGCTGATGTTCAGCTACGGGGCCTTCGGCTTCAGCCATGATCACCAGCTGATGCTGATCTTCGTCGCCTATACCATCGTCGGGGTCGGCGCGGCCGCCTATTCCCCGGCAAAATACGGCATCGTCACCGAAATGCTGGCCCCCGAACTGCTGGTCAAGGGCAACAGCTGGATCGAAGGCCTGACCGTCCTGTCCGTCATCATCGGCACCGTGCTGGGCGGGGTGCTGATCAGCCCGTCGGTATCGGCCTGGCTCATGTCCTTCGACTGGGTGGACGCGCTGGTCGACAACACGGCGCAATCCGCCATCCTGATGATCGGCCTGGTGTACGTGGCCGCCGCCATCTGCAACCTGCTGATTCCGGATACCCATGCCTTCTACCCGCGCCAGCAGACCCGCCCGATCGCGCTGATCCGCAATTTCAACGCCTACGTGCGCATCCTCTGGTCCGACAAGCTTGGCCAGATCTCCCTGGCGGTCACGACCCTGTTCTGGGGGGCGGGCGCCACCCTGCAGTTCATCGTCATCGAATGGGGCGCCCAGCACCTGGGCTACCGCCTGGACCAGGCCTCCGTGCTGATGGGGGTCGCCGCCTTCGGCACGGTCATCGGCGCCATGCTGGCCGGCCGCGTCCCTCTGCGCCGCGCCCTGTCGGTGCTGCCCGTGGGCGTGGTGATGGGCCTGGTCGTGCTGCTGATGCCCCTGGTCTACCAGCCCTTCACCGTCTACTGCCTGCTGCTGCTGATCGGCGGCCTGTCGGGCTACTTCGTCGTGCCCATGAACGCCCTGCTGCAGCATCGGGGCCACGTGCTGCTGTCGGCGGGCCATTCGATCGCCGTGCAGAATTTCAACGAGCAGCTGAACATCCTGCTGATGCTGGCCATCTACAGCCTGATGCTGTGGCTGGGCCTGCCCATCAATGCCATCATCGCGCTCTTTGGCGTGCTGGTCGCCTGCCTGATGCTGGTCTTCATCCATTGGAACCGCCTGAATCACCGCGCCCACCCCGAACTGGAACAGCAGATCGGGCAGACGGGCCATGGAACGGCCCTGCACTGACCCGGTACGCAGTCCGCAGGGACCGCGCCGCGTCCGGATTCATTCCGCCGGATCGGCCGCCCGCACCGCCTGAGCCAGGCCCGCCAGATCGCGCCAGGCCTCGGCCTTCAGGGCCGACCGCACCAGAAGGGACGCCGGCTGGTGCGTCACCCAGACCGGAATTTCGCGGCCGTCTTCCTGCCGATAGCGCTGCGGCGCGCCGCGTAGCGCGTCCAGGTCCGCCGCATCGCCCAGCACCGCCTGGGCGGCCACGCGCCCCAGGGCCAGGATCCAGCGCGGCTGCAGCAGGGCGATTTCACGGTGCAGATACGGCGCGCACGCGGCGATTTCGGCCGCGTCGGGTTCGCGCCCGCCCAGCGCCCGGCATTTCATCACGTAGGTGCCGTAGCGGGAATCCGCCTGCGGCAGGCGGACGGCGGCCAGCATGGCGGACAGCAGGCGGCCGGAATCGCCCTGGAAGGGCTGGCCCGCGACCTCGTCGTCGATGCCGGGCTGTTCCGCCACGATCAGGTAATAGGGATGGTCGGCCTGCCCGGCCCCGGGCACGGCCCGCAGCCGCTGCTGATGCCGGACGCATTGCCGGCAGGCATCGGCCATGCCGGCCAACGCCGCCAGATCGGCATCCCGCAAGGGCAGGCCCGGCGCAATGGCGGGCGCGGGCGCCTGGTCGGAGGAAGGCGCGGGCGAACGCGCCGCCGGCCGGACGGAAGCGTCGGCGAGGGCCGGAGCCGCCGGCGCGGAAGGCCGATCGGCCGCCCCGCCCCGGACCGCCGGATCGCCCCCCTGCGCGGCCGCAGGCTGCGGCGCGCCCCCGGCATCCCCCGCGGCCGACGCGATCGGCCGCACATCCAGCCAATGCAGGTCCAGACCGATTTCCGCCAGCCAGGCGGCCTGCGCGGGACGCAGCTGGGGCTTCATGCCGGAGTTTCCTGGAAGGTCAGGGTCATGATCCAGGCGTCCTCACGGGCGCCGCGGGCCGCCGGATAATAGCCGCGCCGCAGCCCCAGCTGCTGAAAACCGTGCTGTTGGTAGAAAGCGATGGCCTGGGCGTTGCTGGGGCGCACTTCCAGCGTCAGCGCCGGCAGGCCGGCCTGATGGCAATGCGCCGTGCAATATCGTAGCAATTCGGCCCCCACGCCTCGCCGCTGGCTGTCCGGGCGCACCCCGATGACCAGCAGATGGGCCATGTCCGGCGTATCCATGACCAGCGCGAACCCCAGCATGGCGCCCAGGCGGCGCACGACCCAGCCGCGATATCCGGCGGCCAGGCCGTCGGCGAAATTCTGCCGCGTCCAGGGAAAGGACTGGACCTGCCGTTCGATCGCGGCGACCTCGTCCAGATCGCTCATGCCCATGTCGTGGATCGACCAGCGCGCCGCGTCGGCCTGGGGATTGCCGCCCAGGCCGCGCGAACGCTCGACCGTGGTGTAGGCGACCTTGTCGCGCACGTACGCCGGCGCCGCCAGGGCCGCATCCAGAGCCTGCCCCCGCTGCCAGGCGCGGGCGGCCAGGCGGGCCACCGTGGCGGCATGGGCGCAGACCCGCTCGCCGCTTCCGGCCGCCACGACGGCCCCCAGGGCCCGCAATTCGTCCGCCAGGCCGGGGAAGGCGTCCAGGGCGTCCCCATGGGCCGCCCAGCCGCCCCCCGCCCGCATGGCCCAGGCCGCCGATTCATCGGCCACCCAGGCCGTCACGTCGGCCCGGGCGATCAGGGCCGGGGCCTGCAGGGTCGTCCATTCGTCGCCGACGCATTCATAGGCGGCCGCATAGATTTCGTTCATGCGGGCATCCTGCAGGACGAGGTGGACGCCCGAGGCGTCCGCCCCCGCCTGCTGCAAGGCGAGCGCGCACAGGGAGTCCACCGGCAGCACCGGAATGTCCAGAGCGACCGCCAGGCCCTGAGCGACGCCGCACGCCACCCGCAGGCCGGTGAAGCCGCCCGGCCCCTGGCCGAAGGCCACCGCCGACAGATCGGCGCGCTTCAGGCCGGCATCCGCCAGCAATTGCCATGCCAGCGGCAAAATGCGCTCGGCATGTTCCTGTCGGCCTTCGTGCTGCGCGGCGCGCAGGCGCACGCGCCCGGCCGTCTGCGACAGCAGGGCGACGCTGCATAGAGAACTTGATGTCTCAAACGCTAGAATGTGAAAATCGTCCATGGCGCTGTTATTTTAATGGAGGAGCGACCCATCCCGGATCCGGCCGAGCATTCCGCCCTGACGCCGGCCCCGACCACGACACAACCAAACGCTTATTGTGTAATTTGTTGTGATAAGCGCTGGTGCTGTTTTCCCGACCCTGTTACATTTTCCCCATGAATACACATAACCAGACCCTCACCCGCAAGATCCTGATCGTCGACGACGATCCTCGCTTGCGCGACCTGTTGCGGCGTTATCTGTCCGAGCAGGGGTTCAACGTCTACGTGGCCGAAGACGCAAAAGAAATGGCCAAGCTCTGGCAGCGGGAACATTTCGACCTGCTGGTGCTCGATCTGATGCTGCCAGGCGAAGACGGCCTGTCGATCTGCCGCCGCCTGCGGGGCAATCACGACAACACGCCCATCATCATGCTGACCGCGAAGGCCGAGGAAATCGACCGCATCGTGGGTCTGGAAATGGGGGCCGACGACTACCTGACCAAGCCCTTCAATCCCCGCGAACTGCTGGCCCGCGTCAATGCGATCCTGCGCCGCCGGGGCACCGAGGAACACCCGGGCGCGCCCAGCCAGGAAAACGAGTCCGTCGAATTCGGACCGTACGTGTTGAATCTATCCACCCGCACCCTGATGAAAAGCGGCGAATCCGTGCCCATCACGACCGGCGAATTTTCGGTGCTGAAGGTCTTCGCCCGTCACCCCAAGGTCCCGCTCTCGCGCGACAAGCTGATGGAACTGGCCCGGGGCCGCGAATACGAGGCCTTCGACCGCAGCCTGGACGTCCAGATCTCGCGCCTGCGCAAACTCATCGAACCCAATCCTTCCAAACCGGTGTTCATCCAGACGGTCTGGGGGCTGGGCTATGTCTTCGTCCCCGACGGCGGACAATAATCGTTGCACGGTCCGCGGGGCATCCCCTCGCGGGCCATTCCTCTCATGACGCTCGTCAAACGGCTCCGGCGCGCCATCCTGTCCCGGTTGCGCCTGGGATTGTTCACCCGATCCTTTCTGCTGATCGCCTTCCTGATGCTGGTCAGCCTGGGCGCGTGGCTGCAGATCGTCTTCAACATCGAAGAAGGCCCCCGCGCCATGCAGCTGGCCCAGCGCATCGCCACCACGGTCAGCATCACGCGCTCCGCCCTGGTCTACGCGCCCACCGAGGTCCGGCCGGCCCTGCTGCTGGACCTGGCCACCCAGGAAAGCCTGCGGGTGCAGCCCCGCGAACCCACGGACGTCCTGGAACCGCTGCCGCACACCGCCTATTGGGACAACGTCTCCGCGGAGATCCGCAACCGCCTGGGCGGGCAGACGGCCATGATGTGGGCCGTCAACCAGGTGCCCGGCATCTGGATCAGCTTCCAGATCGACGGCACGCTCTACTGGCTGGTGTTCGACCGGGACCAGCTGCGGCTGACCACGGGCCGCGAATGGCTGGGCTGGGTGGCCGCATCCCTGATGCTGGCGCTGCTGGGGGCCGCCGTCAGCGTGCGCTTCATCAATCACCCGCTGGCGCAACTGGCCAAGGTCGCCCAGCAGCTGGCGCGGGGGGCGACGCCCACGCCCCTGCCCGAAAAGGGGCCCGTCGAAATCCGCGACATGAACATCGCCTTCAACCGCATGGCCCGGGACTTGCGGCAGAACGAGGCCGACCGGGAGATCATGCTGGCGGGCATTTCGCACGACCTGCGCACGCCGCTGGCCCGCATCCGCCTGGAAATCGAGATGAGCCACATGAGCGACGAGGCGCGCCAGGCGATCGACGACGACCTGGCGCAGATCAATCACAGTATCGGGCAGCTCATGGAATACGCCCGCCCCGCCGGCCAGGTGCCCGAGACCGGCATCGACGTCTCGCGGGTGCTGAAAGACCTGCTGGAACGCGAACGCAGTCATACCGAGTCCCTGGGGGGCGACCTGCAGGCCAGCATCGAGCCCGGACTGCAGGCGCGGATCAGCGCCAACGACCTGAAGCGCATCGTCAGCAACCTGATCGAAAACGCCCGGCGCTATGGCCGCAGCGTCAGCGACGACCGCGCCCACATCATGCTGCGAGCCTACCAGAGCGGCAATCTGCTGCGCATCGAAGTGCAGGACCGCGGCGTGGGCATTCCGCACGCCGACGTCCAGCGCCTGCTGCGCCCCTTCGCGCGGGGCGAGTCCGCGCGCACCGGCGTCAGCGGCGCCGGCCTGGGCCTGTCCATCGTCGAGCGGCTGCTGGGCCAGGTGGGCGGGAAATTCGAACTGATTTCCCAGCCGACGCAGGGGCTGCTGGCGCGCATCGAAATGCCCAAGGCCAAGGCGCGGCAGGCCGACAAGGCCATGGCGTAGAATGACAAGGCGGCCCGATTGGCCGTCCTTCACTCAGGAGCCCCGATGAAAACCATAGGCGACAAGCTCGAGGCCTTCCGCGTCACCGGCGTCAAACCCGGATTCAATCAGCACGAGGAAAACGGCGTTTCAGCCTTCGAGGACATCACTGAATCTTCCTTCCCCGGCAAATGGAAGGTGATCTATTTCTATCCCAAGGACTTCACCCAGGTCTGCCCCACCGAAATCATCGGCTTCAACGCCCTGGCCGATGCCTTCGAAGAACGCGACGCCGTGCTGATGGGCGGATCGACCGACAACGAATACGTCAAACTGGCCTGGCGGCGCGAGAACCCGGAACTCAGCAAACTGAACCACTATCAGTTCGGGGACACCAACGGCGCCCTGATCGACCAACTGGGCATCCGCGACAAATCCGAAGGCGTCGCCCTGCGGGCCACCTTCATCATCGACCCGGACAACCTCATCCAGCACGTCTCGGTGAACAACTTCAAGGTCGGCCGCAATCCGGAAGAAACCCTGCGCATCCTGGACGGTCTGCTGACCGACGGGCTGTGCGCCTGCAACCGCGCCATCGGCGGCGCCACGCTGTAAGCAGGCCCCGGCGCGACGCCCGGACATTCCGCTCAGGCGTCCGGCCGGTCTTCCGCCGGGCAGGCCGCCAGCAGCACGGCGGCGCTGGCGGCGATGGCCTCGCCGCGCCCCAGATACCCCAGACCCTCGTTGGTCTTGGCCTTGATGTTGACGTCCGCCGCCGCGATCCCCAGGTCCTGGGCGATGCAGGCGGCCATCGCCGCCGCGTGCGGGCCGATCTTCGGCGCCTGGGCATGCACAGTGGCATCCACATTGACCGTCTCCCACCCGGCCTCGCGGGCCAGGCGGGCGGCCTCGCGCAGGAACAGGCGGCTGTCGGCCCCCGACCAGCGCGGATCCCGGTCGGAAAAATGGCGTCCGATGTCCCCCAGGCCCGCCGCCCCCAGGACGGCGTCCGTGACGGCATGCAGCAGCACGTCGGCATCCGAATGGCCGTCCAGGCCCCGGTCGAAGGGAATCGTCACCCCGCCGATGATCAGGGGACGGCCGGGAACCAGCACGTGCAGATCATGGCCCTGCCCCACACGGAACGGAAAGCGTTGCTTCATGGTCATCTCTGTGGACTGTCGAGAGGCGATTTTAGCCGGGGCGCGGCGACGCGCCGTCAGGACGCGTCCGGCCGGCCGCGCAGCCACGCCTCGAACCAGTCGAAATCCTCCGGCCAGGTGAGCTTGTCGTTGCGGCGGCTGCCCGGCACCAGCAAAGGCGCCCGCCCGCCGGACAGCTCCACCGCCGAGGCCTCGTCCGTCACGCGCGGATCGGCCGCGCAGGCATCCAGGGCGGCCGCCAGTTCCCCCGCGCGAAACATCTGCGGCGTCTGCGCCAGCCACAGATGATCGCGCGGCAGCGTCCGGGCGACGGCATCCGCCGGCGCGTCCCCTTCTTCCGGTCCGGATGAGGACGCCGGCACGGCCTGCTTGACCGTGTCGGCCACCGGCAGGGCCAGCAGGCCGCCCCGGTCCCGCAGCAGGCAGGTATCGATCAGCCGCGCCAGGGCCTGCGCCGGCAGGCCGGGACGCGCCGCGTCATGCACCAGCACCCAGGCATCCGGCATCAGGCCGGCATCCCGCAGCGCGGCCCTGACGGTGGCGGCCCGCGTAGGGCCGCCGCACGGGCGCCAGACCGTGCGCGGCAGCCCCGCCAGGGCCTGCGCCGCCCAGGGATCCTCCGCCGCCACGGCGACCCGCACCTGGGCGATGCGCGGATCGGCCAGCAGGGCGCGGACGGCGCGGCGCAACATGGGCTCGCCATGCAGGACGCGATATTGCTTGGGCACGCCATCGGCGCGGCCGGCCCGGGCACCGATCCCGGCGGCTGGCACGATGGCAATCAGAGGGTTCTCCATAGAGGCGGATTTTAGCCGAGCGAACCGGTCCGCCGGCACGCGCCGCATCCGGCGCCCGCTCCCGGGTATCCGCCGCCAGGCCCGCAGCCCGCCCCACGCATCAATAAGTAGCCCAATGATAAAAATCATTGGTCATTCCATAATATTCTTCGATTATGTAGAATAACTACATCATTCCGGCCATCCATGGCCGGCTCATCGACTTCGTCCCGACAGCCACGCATGAACGCCCTGGAACTTCTCTCTCACAGCCCGGTCATGCCGGTGATCGTCATCCAGGACACGGCATCCGCCGTGGACCTGGCCCGAGCGCTGGTGGCCGGCGGCATCCGCTCCCTGGAAGTCACGCTGCGCTCGGCCGCCGCGCTGGACGCCATCCGCGCCATCCGCGATCAGGTCCCGGACGCGCTGGTCGGCGTGGGCACGGTCCGCACTCCCAGGCAGCTGGACGACGCCCTGCGGGCCGGCGCCTGCTTCGGCGTCAGCCCGGGCCTGACGCCCAACCTGGCGCGGGCGGCCCGGTCCGCAGGCATCCCCTTCCTGCCCGGCGTGGCCACCGCATCGGAAGCCATGCAGGCCGCAGACTGGGGATTCACCGCCCAGAAGCTGTTTCCCGCCGAGGCCGTCGGCGGCGCGGCGCTGCTGAAGGCCTGGCACGGCCCCCTGCCCGACCTGATGTTCTGTCCCACGGGCGGCATCCATGCCGGCAACGCCGCCGGCTACCTGGCCCTGCCCAATGTGGGCTGCGTCGGGGGTTCCTGGCTGACGCCGTCCCAGGCCGTGGCCGGGCGCGACTGGAATGCGATCACGCAACTGGCCCTGCAGGCCTGCGCGCTGGCGAAGTAAACGGCTCCTTCAGCCCGCCGCCGGCAGCGGAAAGGCCGCCAGCGGGGCCTCGCCCCGCAGCACCCGCAATAGATTGCTGACGGCCATGTCCGCCATGGCCAGGCGCGTCTCGTGGGTGGCCGATCCGATATGGGGCAAGGCCAGGATGCCGGGATGGCCGCGCAGCGGCGAATCCGCCGGCAGGGGCTCCACGTCGAACACGTCCAGCCCCGCCGCCCGCAGGCGGCCGCTGTCCAGCGCATCCAGCAGGGCGCGTTCCTGGACGATCGGCCCGCGCGCGCCATTGATCAGAATGGCGCCGGGCTTCATGCGGGCGAAGGCCTGCGGCCCGATCAAGCCCCGCGTCTGGTCCGTCAGGGGCAGGACCAGCACGATGAAATCGGCGCTGGCCAGCACCTCGTCCAGGCCGGCCGCCCTGGCCCTGCCGTCAGGCAGGCCGCTGTCGACCGGATGGCGGCTGTGGTAGAGCACCGGCATGTCGAACCCCAGCGCCGCCCGGCGGGCCAGCGCCCGGCCGATGCGGCCATAGCCGAGGATGCCCAGGGTCTTGCCATGCACATCCCAGCCATATTGATCGGCGCCGACATTGCGCTGCCAGCGGCCCTCGCGGACCATGGCCGCCATCTCGCAGACGCGGCGGCTGGTCGCCAGCACCATGGCGAACAGCAGGTCGGCCACCGATTCCGTCAGCACGCCGGGGGTATGGCACAGGACGATGCCCCGATCCCGCAGCGCCGCCAGCGGATAGGCGTCCACGCCCACGGAGATGCTGGACACCACCCGCAACCGGGGCGCCTGATCCAGCATGGCCGCATCCAGGCGGACGCTGGACCCGATCATGCCTTCGACCCGCGGCAGGGCCTCGAAGAACGCGGCCCGCTGATCCTCGCGCCGAGGATCGGCCTGGATGACGTCGTGTTCCTGCCGGATCCTGTCCAGCTGGGGCCGAGGCAGGTCGCGATAGACGAGGACGGACCGGCGGCTCATAGCCCGGCCTGCCGCAGGATCGCGCGGGTCGGCAGGCCTTCGGTGTCGCCCCGGACCTGCACGGCGCGCGCGCCGATCCAGGCGCCCCGGCCCACCGCGCCGCGGACATCCATGCCTTCCAGCAGGGCGCTGATCACCCCGACGGCGAAACCGTCGCCCGCGCCGACGGTATCGATCACCCGATCCACCGGGCAGGCCGGAACGTAGCCCTGCTGCGCTCCATCGTCGTAATAGGCGCCCTCGGGGCCCAGCTTGATCACGACCAGCCGCGCGCCCAGATCCCGGTAGAACCGCGCGATCGCCTCGGGCTGCCGTTCCCCCGTCAGCAGGCGGCCTTCCTCCAGGCCGGGCAGGACCCAGTCCGCCCGGGCGGCCAACTGATGGATGCCGGAGCGCATGGCGTCCTCCGAGGCCCACAGCGTGGGCCGCAGATTCGTATCGAAGGACACGGTCCGGCCGGCTTCGCGCATCAGCCGCATGGTCTGCAGCGAGGCCTGGAAACTGCCGGCGGACACGGCGGCGAACACGCCCGTGGCATGCAGGTGGCGCGCCCTCAGCAGCCAGTTCCGATCCACGTCGGCCGGCGACATGCGGCTGGCGGCGGAACCCGCCCGGTGATATTCCACCAGCGGGTCGCTGCCGTCTTCGACCAGGCCCTTGAACAGCATGCCCGTCCGCTCGCCGGCGACCAGGGCCACATGGGAACAGTCCACGCCTTCGCTGCGGATGCTGGCCAGCAGATACCGGCCCATCGAATCCTGTCCGAGGCGGCTGCCCCAGCCCACTTTCAGGCCCAGCCGGGCCAGGCCGATGGCCACATTGGTTTCCGCGCCCGCCGTGCGCTTGTGGAACACGTCCACCTGCTCCAGCGGCCCGGGCTGGCCAGCCACCAGCATCATCATCGCCTCACCCAGGGTGACGACGTCCAAGGCTTCATTCATCAGAGAGTTGCTCCAGTCGACGCAGCGAGTCCAGGGCCTGCCGCGTCACGTGTTCAAGATCGGCGCCCGTCAGGGGATATTCGATCGCCCGGAAGGCGGCGGCGGGCAGCGCCCGCAGCACGGCGCGCCAGGGCGCGGCGGACGCCTGCAGGGGAACGGCGACCCAGCGGTCCGGGCGCCGCAGCACGCCCTTGCAATGGACGTAGCGCACCCGGGAAGCGAAGGCGTGCGCCGCCTGCAGCGGACATTCTCCCACCCAGTGCCAATTGCCGACGTCGAACGTCATGCCCAGCGGCGCGCCCGCCGCATCGGCGGCGCGGAAAAAGGATTCCAGGGCCGGGACGCTGCCCGCCGATTCCGTCTGGTCGTTTTCCACCAGCAAGGTCACGGAACCGCCGGTCAGCAGATCGCGCAAATCGCACAGGCCGGCGGCATCGCCCGGCCGGCGGCCGCCGATGGACATTTTCAGGACGCCCGCGCCCAGCCGGCCGGCGCGCGCCAGGCCGTCCCGGACGGCGGCGGCGTCGAAGCGGCCTTCGGCATCCCACATGCCCTGCGCGCTGGAATACACGCACGCCATCCCCGAATCCGCCACCAGGGCCGCCAGATCGTCGAGTTCGGCGGCATCGCCGCGCAGCAGTTCGCTGCGGATCTCGACGCCGTCGGCGCCCGCCGCGCGCGCCAGGCGCGCGTACCAGGCCTGGCCATGGCGGCGCACCTCGTCGGCGCCGTAGGCCGTCAGGGAAACGAGCGCGCTTCCCGGGGAAATCGTGCCTGCCATGCCCGCTTCCTTCAGTGATTCAGAATCTGGCCCAGAAAGCCGCGGGTCTTCTCGTGTCGGGGACGATTGAAAAATTCATCCGGCGGCGCCTGCTCGACGATCGCGCCATCGGCCATGAAGATCACGCGGTCGGCCACGCGGCGCGCGAACCCCATTTCATGGGTGACGCACAGCATGGTCATGCCATCGCCCGCCAGACTGATCATGGTATCCAGCACTTCCTTGACCATTTCCGGATCCAGAGCCGACGTCGGCTCGTCGAACAGCATCACTTTCGGCGTCATGCACAGCGCCCGGGCGATCGCCACCCGCTGCTGCTGTCCGCCGGACAGCTGGCTGGGGTATTTGTGCGCCTGCTCGGCAATGCGCACGCGCGACAGATATTCCATCGCCTGGGCCTCGGCCTGATCCGCCGTGAGCCCGCGCGACCGCATCGGCGCCAGCATGCAGTTGCGCAATACCGTCATGTGCGGAAACAGATTGAACTGCTGGAACACCATGCCGACTTCCTGCCGGATGGTCTCCACCCCGCGCCCGTCGGGGCCCAGGGTGGTGCCATTGACCACGATCCGCCCGTCCCGGATGGTTTCCAGGCCGTTGATGCAGCGGATGAGCGTCGATTTCCCCGAACCCGAAGGCCCGCAGATCACGATGCGCTCGCCCGCCGCCACGGCCAGGTCGATATCCGTCAGCGCATGGAACTGGCCATACCATTTGTTGATCTTCTCGATCCGGATGATCGGACCGGCGGTTTCATGGGGCTGGGTCGTAGTCATGTCGGGCGTGCGGTCTTCAATATCAGGATTTCTTCAGTTCCGGCAGCGGGGAGCCCAGCCATTTCTGGTAGAACTTGCTGAACTGGCCGTTCTCGATGTTGCGCTTGATCACTTCGTTGACGGCCTTCAGGGTTTCGGGCTCGCCCGGGCGGATCGCCACGGCCATTTCCTGCTGCAGCAGCACGAACTTGTTGTCGAAGCGGTCCGGCGCGCGCTTGGCGATCCCGGCGGCGACCGTGGTGGAGCACCCGATGGCGTCCACCTGCCCGGACAGCAGGGCCTGCATGGCGGATGCGTCGTCATCGAAACGGCGGATCTCCGCGTCCTTCGGGGCGATCTTGGTCACGGCAATGTCCTGGGTGCTGGCGCGCGCCACGCCGATCCGCTTGCCCGACAGGCCTTCGGGACCGGAGATCTTCAGGTCCTTGCCGCCGAACACCACGATCTGGGCGGCGGAATACGGCTGCGAGAACTGCACCTGCTTGGCGCGTTCCGGCGTGATGGCCAGCGAAGCCACCAGCATGTCGACCTTGTTGGTCAGCAGGTAGGGAATGCGGTTGGGCCCGGTGACGGGCACGATCTTGACCTTGACGCCCAGGTCCTTGGCCAGGGTCTTGGCGACGTCGGCGTCATAGCCGTCCGGCTTGTTTTCGCTGTTCATGATGCCGTAGGGCGGGAAGTCGACCAGCATGCCGACCGTCAGTTCGCCCTTCTGCTTGACCTGATCGATGGTTTCGGCGGATGCCGTCGGCGCCAGGCCGACCGCCAGGCTCGTGCAGGCGGCCAGCAGGGTGGCCCCCAGGATGCCGCGCAAGGTATGACGCTTGAACATAGGATGTCTCCATGAAATTGCTGGCCGAAGCCAGAGTGGGGCGCGATGCGCCCCGAAATCGTTATCCCCGCGCCAGGGAAATCGCCAGGCGGCGTTCCATCCGCCCCGCCAGCAGCGACAGGGGCCAGCACAGCAGGAAATACAGGATCGCCACGATCGAGAACACCATCATGGGCTCGAAGGTGGCGTTGTTGACGATCTGCCCCGCCCGGGTCAGCTCGGTGAAGCCGATGATGGCCGCCAGCGAGGTGCCCTTGATGACCTGCACCAGATAGCCCACGGTGGGCGGGATGGCGATCTTCAGGGCCTGCGGCAGGATCACGTCGCGCAGCAGGTAGCGGTATTTCATACCCAGCGCGGCGGCGGCTTCCCATTGCCCCCGGGGCACGGCCTGTATGCAGCCGCGCCAGATCTCGCCCAGGAACGCCCCCGCATTCAGCGCCAGCGCCACGGCGGCGGCCGTCCAGGGATCCACCTCGAAGCCGATCACAGGGGCGCCGAAGAACACCAGGAACAGCTGCAGCAGCAGGGGCGTACCGCGGAATATCTGGATGAAGCCCATGGCCAGCGCACGGCCCGCGCGGCTGGTCCCGGTGCGCGCCAGCGCGACCGCCAGCCCGACCAGCCCGCCGCCGGCGAACGCCGTGATCGACAGCAGCACCGTCCATTGGGCGGCGTACAGGATGTACCAGAAATCAGAAAGTCCGAATGTTCTCATCAGCGGCCGTCCGGATAGTGAAGGTAGCGCTGGTGGATCCTGTGGAACACGAAGGAGAAGAACAGGGTCAGCAGCAGATAGATCACCGTGATGACGATGTAGATCTCGAAACTGCGGAAGGTTTCGGACTGCAGCGTCGCCGCCACCGAGGTCAGGTCGTCGGCCGAGATCACCGACACCACGCTGGAGGCCAGCATCAGCAGGATGAACTGGCTGGTCAGCGCCGGATAGATGGCGCGCAGGGCGGGCTTGAGGATGACGAAGCGGAAGATCTCGACGCGCGACAGATTCAGGGCGAGGCCGGCTTCGATCTGGCCCCGGGGGATGGCCTCGATGCCGGCGCGGACGATTTCCGTGGCATAGGCGCCCAGGTTGACCGTCATGGCCACCAGCGCCGCCATGTAGGGCGACCAGCGCACGCCGATGGCCGGCAGCGCGAAAAAGAAGAAGAACAGCTGCACCAGGAACGGCGTGTTGCGGATCAGTTCGATGTAGACCTGGATCAGCGCCCGGACCGGCGACGGGCCGGAGGTCTTGCCCCAGGCGCACAGGACCGCCACCACGCCCCCGAACAGCATGGCCAGCGCGGACAGCTGGATCGTCATCCAGGTGCCGCGAAGCAGCAAGGGCCAGGCCTCGAACACGGGGCCGAACTGAAAGGTGTAATTCATAGGCTGCCGGAGAATAATGAATGTCCGGGCGTCATTGAAACCGGTTTCATAATATTAGGCAAGCCCGATGTCGAGGAAAATCAGTAATTACCCTGATCCGTTTCGGCGCGGAACGGGCGTCAGGCCAGCCGGGTGGACCCTCGCGCCACCAGGGTGCCCGGCAGGCGGATGGCGCGGGCGGCCGTGTCCAGCCCCTCCATGCGCTCGATCAGGCACTGCGCCGCCAGGGCGCCCAGGGCATCCGTCGGCTGCGCGACGGCGCTGATGCCCGGGCCGACATAAGGGGCCCAGAGCGTGTCGTCGATCCCGACCAGGCCGATGTCCCGCCCCAGCTGCCAGCCCAGTTCCGCCGCCGCCGCGACGATCCGCATGGTGACCACCGCATTGCCGGCGATCAGCGCCGGCGGGCGCCGGGCCTGGCGGCGCAGCGCACGCAAGGCGTCGACCAGTCCGGCATGATCGTCCGGACGGGTTTCCATCCACTTCCCCCGGACGCCCTGCAGCGCTTCGAAGGCGGCCACCCGCTCCTGCCGAGAGCTGATCCCGTCCAGCGGCTCGGTCACCAGCAGGAATTCGCCATAGCCGGATTCCGTCAGATGCCGGACGCACATGCCGATGGCCTGCTGATTGTCCAGGGACACGAAATCGACGTCCATCCCCTGCCGCAGGCGATCCACCAGCACCACCGGACGCCCCTGCAAGGCCTGCGTCACCACCGCCTCGCGTTCCAGGCCCATCGTGTTCAGGATGAAGCCTTCCACCTGATAGCTGGACAGAATCCGCAGGCCGACGCTCTCGCGTTCGCGGTCATTGCCCAGGTTGAACAGCATCATCAGGAACCCCGCCCGGCGGCAGGCCTGCTCCGCGCCGCTCAGGACGGCGACGGAGTACGGATTGGTGATGTCGGCGACGACCAGCCCCACCAGCCGGGACCGCCCCCGCTTCAGGGCCTGCGCCATGGGGCTGGGGGTATACGACAGGGCCTCGACCGCGGCGGCGACCCGCTCCGAGATCTCGGGCGACAGCAGCGTGTCGCGGTGGTTCAGGAACCGGGACACGGTCGCCTTCGAGACCCCGGCATGGCGGGCGACGTCGGCGATCGTGACCCGGGGCGCGGCATTCTTGCGGATGATATCGGCCATTGAAAAGAGGATTCCCGGTAAGGCGGACAGCGTCAGGCGGCATCCCGCCCGGCGGCGCCGGACACCCCGGCTCGGGCAGGACGCGATGGCTTGCGGGATCATATCAGCCCCCCGGGGCGGCCGCCACGCGCCCCGCGCGGCCTTTATACTAAGCCCTTCATGAACACCCCCATCCTGCCCGAGCTGCGCAGCCGCCTGCCGCACCTGAGCCGCGCCGCCGCCCGCGTCGCCCGTCTGGTCATTGCCCGGCCCGGCGAAACCTCCCGCATGGCGATCGGCGACGTCGCCCAAGCGGCGGAAGTCAGCGAGCCCACCGTGATCCGGCTGTGCCGCGCCCTGGGCTATGCCGGCTGGCCGGATTTCAAGGTCCAGCTGGCGGCCAGCCAGATCAGCGGCGTGCCCTACGTCCACTCGGCGCTCATGCCCGGCGACGGCGTGCCCGCGCTGACGGGCAAGGTCTTCGACAACGCGGTCTCCGCCCTGCTGCGCGTGCGCAACGGCCTGGACCCCGCCCAGGTCGAAGCCGCCATCGACCGGCTGGCGGCGGCCCGGCGCATCGAGTTCTACGGCATCGGCAATTCGGGCATCGTCGCCGCCGACGCCCAATACAAATTCTTCCGCTTCGACCTGGCGGTGGCCGCCTACGCCGACAGCCACACGCAAAGCATGGCGGCCTCGCTGCTGGGTCCCCGGGACGCGCTGGTGGCGATCTCGCATTCCGGGCGCTCGCGCGAACTGCTGGATGCGGTCGCCCTGGCCCGCGACAACGGCTGTCCCGTCATCGCCATCACCGCCTCGGGTTCACCCCTGGCCGGACTGGCCGCCATCCTGCTGCGGGCCGATACCCAGGAAGACACCGATCTCTACAGCCCGATGATCTCGCGCCTGGCGCACCTGGCCATCATCGACGTGCTGGCGCTGGGAGTCGCCCTGCGCCAGGGCAGCCAGGCCAGCCAGGCGCTGGCCAGAACCAAACACAGCCTGAAGAACAAACGAAAGCCCTGATGCCCGATTCATCCGCCCGCCCCGCTTCCCCCGCCCTGCCCACCCTGCCGGCGACCCTGGCCGCCCTCAGGCCCGGCCAGCGCTATGCGCAGCCGCGCCCACCGGGCTCCGGCGATGCGCTGTGGCTGGCCGCCCTGGCCCGGCAGGCCGGCCGCCCGCTGGCGGCCTTCTGCGCCGACCCCCTGGCGGCCCAGCGCCTGGCCGAGGAAATCACCCTGTTCGACCCCGACCTGCGGGTCCGCTTCCTGCCGGATTGGGAAACCCTGCCCTACGACAGCTTTTCCCCGCACCAGGATCTGATTTCGGAACGGCTGCGCACCCTGCATGCGCTGGGGCAGAACACCGTGGACGTGCTGGTCGTGCCGGTCACGACGGCCCTGACGCGCCTGGCGCCCCCCGAGTTCCTGGCCGCCTACACCTTCCAGTTCCACCAGGGCGACACCCTGGACGAAGAGCGGCTGCGGGCGCAGCTGACTCTGGCCAACTACAGCCACGTCACCCAGGTCGGCGCGCCCGGCGAATTCTGCATCCGGGGCGGCCTGATCGATCTGTTTCCCATGGGCTCGGCCCTGCCCTACCGCATCGACCTGTTCGACCGGGAAATCGAATCCATCCGCAGCTTCGACATCGACACCCAGCGCAGCCTGTATCCGGTGCGCGAGATCGAACTGCTGCCCGGCCGCGAGTTCCCCATGGACGAGGCCGCCCGCAACCGCTTCCGGGCCCGCTTCCGGGAACTCTTCGAAGGCGACCCGTCCCGGGCCCTGCCCTACAAGGACATCGGCAACGGCATGGCCTTCGCCGGGATCGAATACTACCTGCCGCTGTTCTTCGAGCACACCGCGACCCTGTTCGACTACCTGCCCGCCGACACCCTGGCCGTGACGCTGGGCGACGCCTCCGCCGCCATCGGCCGCTTCACCCAGGACGCGCATAACCGCTGGCAGTTCCTGAAGTCCGATCCCGAGCGTCCCGTGCTGCCCCTGGACATGCTGTTCCTGGACGACGAGGGCTTCCACGCCCGGCTGCGCGAGCTGGCCCGCCTGGCGCTGGTCCACGACCAGGTCCATCCGGATTTCGCCGCCTGCCCGGACGTCGCCGTCAACCGCCGGGCCGACGACCCGCTGGCCGGACTACGCCACCACCTGGACGCCAGCCCGCTGCGCACCGCCATCTGCGTGGATTCCGCCGGCCGGCGCGAAACCATCACCGAACTGCTGGGCGACTACCGCATCAAGCCCGACGCGGCCTTCGACACCTGGCAGGACTACCTGGACAGCGACGCCCGCTTCGCCCTGATCGTCGCGCCCCTGACCGGCGGCTTCCTGATGCCCCCGGCCGGCCTGGCCATCCTGACCGAAAACGACCTGTACCCCGCCCAGGCCGCCCGTCCCGCCCGCAGCCGCCGGCGGCGCTTCGAGCAGCACAGCGACATCGACGCCATGGTGCGCGATCTGGCCGAGCTGCACGTGGGCGACCCGGTGGTGCACGTGCAGCACGGCATCGGCCGCTACCGGGGGCTGGTCAGCATGGACCTGGGCGACGGCCCCATCGAACTGCTGCACCTGGAATACGCCCGCGACGCCACCCTGTACGTGCCGGTGTCGCAGCTGCATCTGATCGCCCGCTACAGCGGCGCCGATCCGGACCAGGCCCCGCTGCATCCGCTGGGCTCCGGGCAATGGGAGAAGGCCCGCCGCAAGGCCGCCCGCCAGGCCCGCGACACGGCCGCCGAACTGCTGGCCCTGTACGCCAAGCGCGCGGCCCGCGAGGGCCTGCGCTTCCAGTTCCCCGCCCGCGACTACCAGGCCTTCGCCGAAGGTTTCGGCTTCGAGGAAACCCCCGACCAGGCGGCCGCCATCACGGCGGTGATCCAGGACATGACGTCCGGGCGTCCCATGGACCGGCTGGTCTGCGGCGACGTGGGCTTCGGCAAGACCGAAGTCGCGCTGCGGGCGGCCTTCCTGGCCGTGCTGAACGGACGCCAGGTCGCCCTGCTGTGCCCCACCACGCTGCTGGCCGAACAGCATGCGCAGAATTTCGCCACGCGCTTCGCCGACTGGCCGGTGCGCATCGCCGAACTCTCGCGCTTTCGCACCGGCAAGGAAACCGCCAAGGCCATCGAAGGGCTGGCCGACGGCTCGGTGGACATCGTCATCGGCACCCACAAGATCCTGTCCAAGGACATCCGCTACAAGCAACTGGGCCTGGTCATCATCGACGAGGAACACCGCTTCGGCGTGCGCCAGAAGGAAGCCTTGAAGGCGCTGCGGGCCGAAGTGGACGTGCTGACGCTGACAGCCACCCCGATCCCGCGCACCCTGGGCATGTCGCTGGAAGGCATCCGCGATTTTTCCGTCATCGCCACCGCGCCGCAGAAGCGCCTGGCGATCAAGACCTTCGTGCGCCGCGAGGACGGCAGCACCATCCGCGAAGCCATCCTGCGCGAACTCAAGCGCGGCGGCCAGGTGTATTTCCTGCACAACGAAGTCGAGACCATCCACAACCGCCGCGCCCGGCTGGAGGAACTGGTGCCGGAAGCCCGCATCGCCGTGGCCCACGGCCAGATGGGCGAACGCGAGCTGGAAGACGTGATGAAAGGCTTCTACCAGCAGCGCAGCAACGTGCTGCTGTGCACCACCATCATCGAGACCGGCATCGACATCCCCTCGGCCAACACCATCATCATCCACCGCGCCGACAAGCTCGGCCTGGCCCAGCTGCACCAGCTGCGCGGCCGGGTGGGCCGGTCCCACCACCAGGCCTACGCCTACCTGCTGACCCCGGGCGAGGACGCCATCACCGCCAACGCCAAGAAGCGCCTGGAAGCCATTCAGTCCATGGAGGAACTGGGCGCGGGCTTTTTCCTGGCCATGCACGACCTGGAGATCCGCGGCAGCGGCGAAGTGCTGGGCGAATCGCAGTCCGGCAACATCCAGGAAATCGGCTACACCCTGTACAACGACATGCTGGCCGCCGCCGTGCGGGCGCTGAAATCCGGCGAGGAACCCGACCTGGACGCGCCCTTCGGCTCGCAATGCGAGATCAATCTGCACGCCCCCGCCCTGCTGCCTTCGGACTACTGCGCCGACGTGCAGGCCCGCCTGGGGCTGTACAAGCGCCTGGCGCACGCCGCCGACGCCGACACCCTGACGCTGATCCAGGAAGAACTGATCGACCGCTACGGCAAACTGCCCGAAGCCGGCCAGACGCTGCTGTCCCTGCACCGCCTGCGCCTGCTGGCGCAATCCCTGGACGTCGTCAAGATCGACGCCGGGGAATCCCAGGCCGCCATCCAGTTCGCCCCCCAGCCCAAGGTCGACCCCCTGCGCATCATCGAACTGGTGCAGCAGGACCGCCAGGTGCGCCTGAACGGCCCCGACCGGCTGAAGATCGCCTTCGGCGGCGCGGTGGACGTGCCCGGCCGGGTGCAGAAGCTGCGCGGCCTGCTGCAGCGCCTGGGCGGCGCCGCGGCGTAAACCTCCGCAGGCAAAAGCGCCGGACTCCCCGCAAAATCGTCTCTCGGTTTGAATTGTTAACGATTCTTGTTTAGAATTATTAAGACAACTGATAATCATTTGCATATCGAGACAATCCCGGGAACGTAGCCGACAGGAAAGAAGCCTGCGCATCCACAGCATGCTTCCCGGGAACTTCCCGCCGTTTTCACTCCTCTCTCACCGCCGATAAAAAGACATGCGGAAACCGACTCATACCCCTATCGCCCGCGCCATCCTCGCCATGACCGGGCTGCTGGCGCTGGCCTCCACGCCCCTTCACGCGCAGACAGCCGACACGGCGGGCGAAAACGCCTCCCCTCGATCCGGCGTGGCCGCCCCGGCCGGCGAGAACGCGGGGCCCCCGACCGTGGGAGAACTCGACGCCGTGACGGTGACCGGCTCCGTCGGCGACCTGCAGAGCCTGGACTTCTACGCCCCCAACTCCAGCGCCGTGATCAGCGCCCGGGACATCGAGAATCAAGGCGCCCGCAAGCTCGACGAAGCCCTGCAATATCAGGCGGGCGTTCTCAGCGAACCCTTCGGCGCGGACAACAAGGTCGAATGGTTCAAGATCCGCGGCTTCGACGCTTCCACCTCGCTGGACGGCACGCCGACGACTCCGAACGGATTCTTCGTCTGGAAGCCCGAGATCTTCGGCGTCGAATCGGTCGAAGTGCTGAAGGGACCGAACTCCCTGGAATTCGGGGCGTCCAACACGGGCGGCGTAGTCAACCTGGTGACCAAGCGCCCCCGCAAGGAAGAATCCCTGCTGATGAACCTGGAGGCGGGTCATCGCAAGCGCCTGGGCCTGGGCATCGACTACAACGGGATCGCCAACGACGCGGGCAACGTCTATTACCGCATCGTCGCCCAGACCCGCCGCGCCGACAGCATGCAGCGGGAAACGGACATGAAGAACTACTACCTGGCGCCCAGCCTGACGGTCGACTTCAATGAGCGCACCTCCCTGACGCTGCTGACCAGCATCCAGCGCGAGGACGGCCGCCCGACCAACGGCTTTCTGCCCGGCTACGGCACCATCATCGACACCCCCTACGGCAAGATCGACCGGCGCCTGAACGCGGGCGAACCCGATTTCGACCACCTCAAGCGCACTCAGGTCAGCGCCGGCTGGCTGCTCACCCACAAGCTGAATCCGGACTGGACCTTCACCCAGAACTACCGGTATTCCTACCTGGACATCGACCAGCGCAACGTGTTCGCCTACGGCTCGGACAACAATCGGGAATTGCTGCGCGGCTATTCGCTCACCGACGGCAGCACCCGCAACCACTACATCGACCACCGCCTCAAGGGCCGCGTGCGCCTGGGCGACTCGGTGGAGATCCTGCCTGTCGTCGGCGTCGACTACCTGAAGTCCGACACATCCGGCCGCAACAACGGCTTCGGCATGGCGCCGAACCTGGACATGTTCGACCCGGTCTACGGCCGGCCCTTCACGGCGACGGCCGATCCCTACGATCTCGACACCCGGCAGCTGGGCCTGTACGCCGCCGCTCAGGCGCGCGTCGGATCGCACTGGAACTTCAACGCCGGCATCCGCCACGACCGCGCCAGGAGCGACGGCCGGATCGCCGGAACCCGATCCGACTACGACATCAGCCACAACAGCGTGAACGTCGGCGCCATGTACATCAGCGACTACGGCGTCTCGCCCTACGTGAGCTATTCCGAGTCGTTCAGGCCGCAGGCCGGCGTCGACAGCCGCGGCAACACCTACCGGCCCTACGTGGGCAAGCAGAAGGAAGCCGGGATCAAGTTCGACCCGGACTGGCTGCAAGGCACCCTGACGCTCGCCTACTTCGACATCGAGGAACGGAACGCCCTGATCGCGGATGCGTCCAACATCCAGTCGCAAAGCGGCAAGCGCACCAACAGGGGCATGGAGCTGGAGGGCGATTTCCGGATCACGCCGCGCACCGGCATGAAGGTCGCCTACACCTACAACCACTCCCGCCAGGACATCGACGGCGGGCTGACCATCCGGACTCCGCTGATTCCCCGCCACCAGGTGAGCCTCTGGGTCGATCATCGCTTCGACCTGCCCCAGGGCGGCGCGCTGACGGTCGGAGCCGGCGCGCGCTACAACGGCCCGACCGAAGACCAGCGCTACTATCGCGGCGTGACCGTTCCCGGCTATACCCTGTTCGACCTGATGGCGCGCTACCAGATCGACCGCAGCTGGTCCCTGCAGCTGAACGCGCGCAACCTGGCGGACAAGACCTACGTCAGCGGCTGCGACTTCTACTGCTACTACGGCGGCGAACGGACCATCGACATGCAGCTTCAGTATCAATGGCGCTGACCCCGGACTCGGCGCTCCCATGCCCCGCGCAATCCGCCGGCTGGACGCCGCGGGGCATGTTCACGGTCGCCTTCCTGGGCATCGCGGCCGGCCTGCAGATGGCCGACATGGGGCTTCAGGCCGTCTCCCTGGCCGCCATCCAGACAAGCTTCGGCGTCAGCGACGCCACCCTGGGCGCGCTGCAGGGCCTGGCGGGCATTCTGATCGCCAGCGCGCTGGCCATCCCGCTGTCGCGTTTCGCGGACCGCTACTCGCGCAAGCGGGTGCTGCTGTGGCTGATCGCGGTCTCGTCCGTCCTGATGGCGCTCAGCGGGCTCGCGCATGAATTCCCGCTCTTTTTCATCGGCCGTTCGGCGGCGGGCATCACAGAATTCGCCATGGTGCCGCTGGTCTACTCGATGATTCCCGATTTGGCGCCGGAACGGCACCGGGTCGCCGCCAACCTGGGTTTCGCGGCCCTGATGGCGGCCGGGGCCAGCGGCGGCTTCTATTTCAGCGGCGCCATACTGTCCGCCGCGCAGGACCTGTTTCCCTGGGGCGCGGAGCCCTGGCGCAAGGCCTTCCTGCTGCTCGGCATGGCCGGCCTGCCCCTGCTGCTGCTCGGCGCCCTGACGGCGGACCCCGCCCGGCGCATCGAAGCCGCCGACGCCGCGTCGTCCGCGTCGCTGCGGGCCTTCCTGCTGCGCCGCTGGCGGGCCATCGGCCTGTTCGCCGGCGTGGCCGGCTGCCTGATCGTCGCCGTGCAGGCCCTGAACCAGCTGGTCGCCCTGGCGCTGGAACGCAGGTTCAACGCCGCGCCGGGCGAGATCGGCCATGCCATGGGCCTGATCATCCTGATCACGAGCGTCGGCTGCCTGCCCGTCGCCGGACTCCTGGATCGCGCCATGGTCCGCCGGGTCGGCCAGGCGGTGCGCCCCCTGATCATGGGCCTGTCGGCGGTCATGGCGATCCCCGTGCTCCTGCTGCTGACCGCCGCGCAGGCGCTCGATCACGCCTTCGTCGCCGTCGGCCTGTTCCTGTTCATGACCTGCACCGCCAACGCCCTGGTGCCCACCATGCTGCAGGACCTGGCGCCGGCGTCCCTGAGGGCGCGCTGCTTCGCCATCTGGAGTTTCGTCGTCTCGCTGTTCGGCGCTTCCGGCCCCCTGCTGGCGGGCACGCTCTCGGACTGGCTGTTCCAGCGGCACATGCTGAACGCCGTCGCCGCCGTCGCCGTTCCTGCGTTGGCGATCTCGGCCGCCTGCGCCCTGCGGTCCTTTCTGCGGACGCTCAAGGAACAGGGGCTGGCGGCGCGCCCCGCCTAGGAACCTCCGACGCCGTCCGGGGGAACCGGCAGCCCCACGCAGCGGCAGGCGAAGGCCCAGAACAGCGCGGCCTGCGCAAACGCGCTGTCGCGGTCGTCGCTTTGCTGATGGCCGCTGTCCGGGTCCAGCACGAGCACCGCCGGCTTGCCGCCGATGCCCCGATGCCGGATGTTCGCCAGCAGCTTGGCCGGCTCCCAGTACGGCACGCGATCGTCCTTCAGGCCGGCCGTGCACAGGACGGGCGGATAGTCCGCCCGGGCGACGTTCTCGTACGGCGAGATTCCGGCGATATAGTCGTAGGCCTGGGGATCGGAGAGCGGATCGCCCCAATCGGGACGCAACAGCGGCACCAGGGGGTGATCCGCATCGCTCATGGTGTTGAGCATGTCGACGAACGGCACCTGCGCGATCACGCCCGCCCAGAGCGACGGTTCGATGTTCATGGCGCCGCACACCAGCAGCCCGCCGGCCGATACCCCCTGGGCCACGATCCGGCCCGGCGCGGCATGGCCGATGTCCAGCAGGTGGCGGGCGCACGCGATGAAATCGGTCATCGAATTGCGCTTCCTGTCGCGGCAGCCGTCCCGGTACCAGCGCCCGCCCTTTTCCGACCCGCCGCGCACGTGCGCGATGGCGTAGCGGAACCCCGCGTCGACCAGCACGGTCGCCGGCAGGGAAAAGATCGGCTCGCTGGCAATGCCATAGGCCCCATAGCCGGTCAGCAGCAAAGGTCCCGGCTCGCCCGCGCGCGCGTCCCGGCGCGACAGCACGGTGAGGGGAATGGCTTCCCCGTCGGACGCCCGCGCCTCCAGGCGCTCGACACGGTAGGCGGCTGGGTCGAAGCCGGGCGGCTCGAGCCGCCCGGCCACGCTGCGCCGTCCGCTTGAAAACTCGACGTCCACCCAGCGCGGCGGACGGGCCGGCGTCTGGTGCACGAGACGCACCTGACGGGCCCCATATGGCTGGGATGGCGTCAGATCGATGGCATAGGCGGGATCGTCGAAACCGACCGTCATCTCCCGCCCGTCCGGATACGTCAGCACCAGGCGGCGCAGGCCTTGCTGGCGTTCCACCCGCACGAGCGCACCGGCGAAAGGCCGCACGGCGATGATGGGAACCCCGGCGCGATGCGGCGCCAGATCGCCCCGGACCGCGAAGGTTCCGGGATCCAGGCGCAGCAGCTTGCGGTCGACGGCGCCGTCGGCATCGGTCAGCATCAGCAGGTCTCCGTTCCATTCGTCCACTTCGTAGCGCACGCCGCGCCGGCGCGGCCGCACCAGCCGGGGCGGATCGGTCTCGGCCCCGGCGGCGATCAGCCGCACCTCGCCGATGTCCGGGCCGGCCAGCGTCAGCGCGACGAAGCCGCCGGCCGCCGTACGCGCCACCTGCATGAAGATCGAAGGATCCCGCTCTTCATGGATCAGCACCGCCTCGCCGCCTTCGACCGCGCTGCGGTACAGGCGCGTCGGCCGGCTGTGCGCGTCTCGCCGGATCCAGAACAGATACCGGGACGAGGGCGAGAACACGAGGCCGCCATAGCCGAAGGCGTCGGCTGGCACGAGAATGCGGACGACGCCGCTGTCCATGTCCAGCAGGCAGATGCGGTGGCGGTCGTCTCCGATTACGTCTTCCGCCCAGGCGAAGTAGCGGCCGTCGGGGCTGGGCTGATGATCCGTGGCGCGATAGTAGGCGTGCGCCCGGGCGCGTTCGGCCTCGTCCAGGAGCGCCTGCTTGCGCCCGTCGGCCCGGACGCGGGAAAAGACGCGCCGCGAACCGCCCGCCGGCACCCCGGACTCATAGCGCCATCCCGCGCACGCCGCCGGCGCCGGCTCGCGCAGCTCGGGCGCGCGGGCCGCCATCCGGGCATGGAACCGCGCGGCATCGTCCGCCAGAGGCCGCAGGACGGCATCCGCGTACCGCATCTCCGCGTCCAGGTGTTCCCGCAACCGCGACGGCAGCCCTTCCAGCGCGCGGGCGCCCGACGAGGGAACGAATTTCATCCAGGCATAGGGGTCGTCGCGCCGACGCCCGAGTTGCCGGATGATGCGCTCCTCGCGCAGCGCCACGGGAGGAGGAACGTCGGGCCAGGAGGCCGGGGAGCCTGGCAGCGATTCGGAAGAGGCGGTGGAGGTGTCGCAAGACATGGCGGACGGACGGGACCCTATCGAATGAGCGGATGAATGGATGAGCGGACAACCGGACGGCGCGGTGGCATCGGCTCGCCGCCGGGATCGGACGGCCCGCCCCGATCCGCATCATTCTTTCATAATTCCTGCACAATTTGAATTGTGAACGATTCTTGTTTAGAATCCATTTTCTAATTGAGAATGATTTTCATGATATTTATCATTTAAGGGAGAATGTGCGTGGAAGATACCCTAGAGTCCCGGACGGGCAAGCTGGCCGGCGGCCTGGCCACGGCGCTGGCCACCCCCGGTCTGTTCCTGCTGCCGCAGGCTGCCCAGGCCCAGAACACCGATCCGGCTCAGCTCAGCCCCATCAAGGTCCAGGGCGAGAACCCCGCGCCCTTCCTGGTGAAGGAATCCGCTTCCGACAAATTCACCGCGCCGGTGCTCGACACCGCCAAATCCCTGCAGATCATCCCGAAGGAGCTGATCCAGAGCCAGGCCGCCACCACCCTGACCGACGTGCTGCGCAACTCGCCGGGCATCACCTTCGGCGCGGGCGAAGGCGGCAACCCGCTGGGCGACCGCCCCTTCATCCGCGGCTACGACGCCCAATCCAGCACCTTCATCGACGGCATGCGCGACATCGGCGCGACGTCCCGCGAAGTCTTCAACCTGGAACAGGTGGAAGTCATCAAGGGCGCGGACGGCGCCTACGCGGGCCGGGGCGGCGCGGGCGGCAGCATCGACCTGATCAGCAAGACCGCCAAGCTGCGCGACTTCACCGACGTGTCCGCCGGATTCGGCACGTCCAAGTACTTCCGCCAGACCGTGGACAGCAACTGGCAGCTGGGCGACACCACCGCCTTCCGCCTGAATGCCATGAACCACAGCCAGGACGTCGACGGCCGCGACGCCGTGGACTACAAGCGCTGGGGCGTGGCGCCGACGATCTCCTTCGGCCTGGGCACCCCCACGCGGGTCACGCTGAGCTACTTCCACATGGAAGCGGACGACACGCCGGACAGCGGCATTCCGTACACGATTTCGAGGAATGGCTCCAACGACCCGCGGTTCCACCGGACGCCCGTCGACGTGGACCGCGACAACTTCTACGGCCTGGACAGCGACTACCGCCGCACCCGCAACGACATGGGCACGCTGCGCGTCGAGCACGATTTCAGCGACCGCCTGACCCTGCGCAACCAGACCCGCTACACGCGGGGAACGCAACGCTACATCGTGACGCAGCCCGATGACAGCAAGGGCAACGTCAACGACGGCCTGGTCTGGCGCCGCGCCAACACCCGCGACAGCCGCGTCAGCACCTGGGCCAACCAGACGGAGCTGCTGGGCGAGTTCCGCACGGGGCAGCTGAAGCACCGATTCCTGACGGGGATCGAACTGTCGGTGGAAGACGGGCGCAAGGACAGCCTGGACATCGACCGGGGCAAGAGCAGCTGCCCGGCGGGCGTCGGTGCCGCGGGCAACTACACGTGCACCAGCCTCTACAATCCGAACCCCGGCGATCCCTGGGTCAATTCCGGCAGCGGCGGCCCCATCGGGGAACCGACCTACACGCGCACCCTGACGAAATCGATCTACGGCTTCGACACCATCGAACTCAACGAACGCTGGCAGACGACGCTCGGCCTGCGCCTGGACAACTACGCCACGCGGGTCGACCAGTTCTCCGGCAACCGGGTCGATCGCCAGGACACGCTGCTCAACTATCAACTGGGACTGGTGTACAAGCCCGCGGAGAACGGCAGCATCTACCTTTCCTACGGCACTTCCTCCACGCCCGCGGGTGCGGGCCTGAACGAAGGCAGCGGGAATTCCGTCACCCCGGGCGGACGCACGCCCCTGAACGCCGCCGACACCGCTCCGGAAAAGAATCGCACGATGGAGCTGGGCACCAAATGGGACGTGCTCGACGGGCTTCTGGGCCTGACCGCCGCCGTCTTCCGGGTCGAAACGACCAATGCCCGGATCACCGACGCGAACGGCCTGTACTCCATGGCCGGCGACAAGCACGTCGATGGCTTCGAACTGGGCTTTTCGGGCAGCATAACGCCTCAGTGGCAGGTCTACGGCGGCTACACCTACCTGAAGAGCCGCATCGGAAACGACGGCAAGACCGGCGCGGCATCGAACGAAGGCAAGGTCTTCCCCAACACGCCGGAGAGCAGCTTCAGCCTGTGGAACACCTACGCTTTCACGCCCAAGTTCACGGCCGGCGTCGGCGCCTATTACGTGGACAAGCAGTACGGCAACGAGGCCAACACCATCACCATCCCGTCCTACTGGCGTTTCGACGCCATGGCCGGCTACCAGTTCAACAAGACCGTCGACCTGCAGATCAACGTGAACAATCTGTTCAACAAGACCTACTACGACAAGGCCTACGCCTCGCACTATGCCTCGATCGCTCCGGGACGCTCGGCGGTCGCCACGCTGAACCTGCACTTCTGATGAGGAACGGCGCGCCTTCGGCTGTCGCGCTGGACAGCCACGCCATCAACAGGGCTGATCCGGCCGCCCTGGCCGCCGAGCTGCAACGCATCCTGGCCGGTCCGCCGGAACAGGCGGCGGCCACCCTGAAAGCCGCCGCCGAAGGCGGCGTCGTCCAGGCGCAACTGGTCTACGGCCAGTGGCTGCTGGACGGCCGGGGCGTGGACTGCGATCCCGCCCAGGCCGTGCAGTGGTTCGAGCATGCCAGCCGCGACGGCGACCCCATGGCCCTGAACATGCTGGGCCAATGCCACGCCCACGGCTGGGGCGTGCCCCGGAACGCCTTCATGGCGGCCTACTGGTTCCGGCTGGCGGCCATCGGCGGCCTGGACTGGGGCATGTACAACTACGCCACCGCGCTGTCCCTGGGCCAGGGCATCGCCATCGACCGCGGCGCCGCGCTGGACTGGTTTCGCAAGGCCGCCGCGCTGGGCCACGCCAAATCCATGAACATGATCGGCAGTTTTCACGAAGACGGCTGGGTGGTGGACCGGGACGAAGGCCGTGCCCTGGACTGGTACCGGCAGGCGGGCGCCGCCGGCGACTTCCGGGGGCAGTTCAACTGCGCCCGTCTGATGCTGGCGCTGGGCGACACGGAGACCGCGCTGGCATGGCTGCGCAAAGTCCCCGAAACCGCCACCCCGGCATTCCTGGACAAGGCCGGGGCCTGGCTGCGCACCCACCTGGATCCGGGCTGGAACTGGACGTCCTCATGCTGATCACGATTCCCGACTTGCTGAACGCCGAACAGACGCGCCAATGCCGGCAAGCGCTGGAATCCGCCGCCTGGACGGACGGCCGCCAGACCGCCGGCCATGTCGCCACGCACCTCAAGACCAACCGCCAGCTGGCGCTGGACGATCCCATCGGACTTCGGATCGGCGAACTGCTCGCCCAGACGCTGCGGCGGCATCCGGTGTTCCAGTCCGCCGCCCTGCCCGCCCGCATCCTGCCGCCCCGATTCAACCGCTACGAAGGCGGCGAGCATTACGGCTTTCACATCGACAACGCGCTCTTTCGCGCGCCGGGCGCGGAAGCGCCCGCTTCGGGCCTGTTGCGCACCGACATCTCCACCACCGTGTTCTTCAGCGACCCCGACGAGTACGAAGGCGGCGAACTGATCATCCAGGACACCTACGGCGAGCAGCGCGTGAAGCTGCCCGCCGGCCACGCCGTGGTCTATCCCGGCTCCAGCCTGCACCGCGTCACCCCGGTCACCCGGGGCGTGCGCTACGGATCGTTCTTCTGGACCCAGAGCCTGGTGCGCGACGACGGGCGCCGAACCCTGCTGCTGCAGCAGGACGTCGCCATCCAGCGCCTGATCCAGGTCGGCGCAGACCCGGAAATCGTCGCCCAGCTCACCGGCGTCTACCACAACCTGCTGCGCATGTGGTCCGAACCGTGACCGGATGCCCGGCGCGGCGGGTTCGCGGCTACGCGGGCCGCCCCGACAGGACGTAGCGATCGCGCCCGGCCATGAGGGCCGCCCAGAGCACGATCAGGCCGATGGCGCCGAACAGCAGCGCGGTGCTGTGCCAGCCGCCGCTGCCGTCATACAGCAGCCCGACGAGGAAGGGGCCCGCCGCCGCGATGGTGTAGCCCACGCCCTGCGACATGCTGGACAGGGCGGTGGCATGCGCCGACGTGCGCGTGCGCAACACGACGAACGACAAACCCATGCTGAACGCGCCGCCCATGCCCAGTCCGCACAGGACGACCCACAGCCAGAGGCTGGCCACGGGCGCGTACAGCAGGCCCAGGGTCCCGACCACATAGAACGCGACGATCAGACCGGCCAGAGCGCGCTGGTCGCGGGCGCGCGCGGCCATCCAGGGCACGACCAGGTTGGGAAGCAGTTGCGCCAGCAGCGTGCCCGACAGGGCCATGCCGGCCTGGACCGCGCTCAGGCCCCGATCGATCAGCATCACGGGCATCCAGCCGACCAGGCTCTGGCCCAGCCCCGATTGCAGGCCCATGAACAGGGTCACCTGCCAGGCCAGCGGATCGCGCCACAAGGCGCGGGCGGGTATCGAGGGCGCCGCGCCGACGGCCTCCGGCCGATCGGACAAGGCCACGGACCGCGTGCCGAGCCACCACAGGGCGCCCAGCAGCGCGGGCGCCGCCCAGGCGGCCAGCCCCAGCCGCCAGTCGCCGCCGAACCAATGGGCCATGGGCGCGGTCAGGCCCGCCCCCATGGACGCGCCCAGGCAGAAGCTCGTGGTGTACGCCCCCATGACGAAGCCGATGCGCTGGGGAAACGCCTGCTTGGCGACGGCCGGGGCGAGGACGGCGACGAAGCTGATGCCGACGCTGGCGATGAACATCCCGGCGAACAGCCCCGCGCTGCCCAGGGTGGCGCGCAATGCGCTGCCCAGCGCCAGCAGAAGCATGCTGGATACGATCACGGCGCGCACGTCCATGAAGCGAAGCAACAGGGGCGTGACCATGCTGAAGATGCCGAAGAACAACGTGGGCAGCGCCACCAGCGAGCCGGCCAGCGTCGCCGACAGGCCCAGCGCCGACTGCAGATCCAGCAGCAGCGCGGACACGCTGGTCAGCAGCGGCCGCATGTTCAGGCCGGCCAGGAAAACGGCGACCATCAGGACCGCGCCCGCGGGAACGCGTTTCACGCCCGCCATGCGGCGCCCCGCGCTCGGTCCGGGCGGGCGCGCCGATGGTCGGCGTCCCGGGTCAATGGCCTTCCATCGCGTTGAACCGCTGGATCAGATCATCGACGGCCGCGGCATGCTGCATGCGCAGAATGGCCTCGGCCTGCTGCAGATCGTGCCGGCTCAACGCCTGGATCAGCATCTTCTTTTCGGTGGCCAGGCCCTGCTGCCGCGTCGGTCCGTAGCCGTAATGGCGGCGGAACGCGCCGATGAGCTCCCAGCCCCGTTCGAAGACGCGCAACGCTTCCATATTGCCGCCGATTTCCATCAGCTTCCCGTGGAACTGGCGGTTCAGCCGGATGGACGCATCCAGGTCCCCCTGGGAGACGGCCTGCGCGAACGCATCGGCGATGCCGGAGAGCATCTCCAGCTTTTCCGTGGTCATGTACCGCATCCCGCGGCGGATGGCGAAGATGCGCAGCTCGGTGTTGAGTTCGAACAGGTCCTCGATGAAGCGCCGGTCCAGACGCCGCACGGTCGCGCCGCGATTGGGCGTGATTTCCACCAGCCCCTCGCCTTCCAGGGTGCGCAAGGCCTCGCGCACGGGCATGGCGCTGAAGTTGAAACGCTTGGACAGGGCCGAGATCTTCAGCCGTTCCTGGGGAAAATAGGCGCCGGACAGAATGGCCTCGCGGATCGTCTTCACGACCAGGTCCACGAGCGTGGTCGAGACTTCGTCGGACGCGGACGATTCGCCCTCGACCGATACGGCCGGACCACGCTTTCTTCTTGTTGTCGGGATGTTGCTCATGATTGGATTCGGGATGTGTCAGCCGCGCGGTGGGCTATTATCGCCCCTTGTACACGGGTTTGCGTTTTTCGGTGAAGGCGGCGATGCCCTCGTCATGGTCTTCGGTCTGCCAGAGCAACAGCTTGCGCTCCAGGCTGAGGCTCTCATCCAGCGGCTTGCCGTAGGTCATCAGGACCTCTTCCTTGATCATTCCGATGGCGATGGGCGACATCTGCGTGATGTCGCGCGCGATGTCGACGGCCCGCGCCAGCGCCCGGCCCGCCGGGACCCGTTCGGTCGCCAGCCCCCATTCGGCGGCCGTGCGCGCGTCGATCGTGTTGCCCGTCATCATCATCCACAAGGCCCGGGATTTCCCGATGGCGCGCGGCAGGCGCTGGGTGCCGCCATCGCCCGGGAACGCGCCGATGCGGATTTCCGGCTGGCCGAAGCGGGCCGTGTCGCTGGCGATGACCATGTCGCACAGCAGGCACAGCTCGCAGCCGCCTCCCAGCGCGAAGCCTTCGACGGCGGCGAGCAGCGGCTTGGGAAACCGCTCGATGGTCTTCCAGGCCAGCAAGCGGTCGCGCTGCCCCCACATCGGAATGCCGCCCGAGGGCATTTCCTTGATGTCGGCGCCGGCCGAGAACGCGGTCTCGTCGCCGCTCAGGACCACGGCGCGCACCGAGTCGTCGTCCCGCGCCGCATCGAGCGCCGCCCGGATCTCGCCCAACAGGCCGATGCTCAAGGCATTGCGCGCTTTCGGCCGATTCAGCCGCAGCGCCAGCACGCCGTCCTCGGGCCGCGAAATCAGCAGATCCGTCATGACGACGCGCCCCGCCCGCGCGCGGGAACCGGCTCGGCGCCGGGCGCCAGCTTGTCGCGCCGATAGAGCAGCGTGGCATGCTGGGCCTCGATGGCGACGGTGCCGTCGTCCTTGACCAGCTCGGTCTGCTCGATCACGATGCCGTGCGGGCCGCTGCGGCTTTCCCGCTTGTCGAGGAACGAAACCCGGACGTGCACGGTGTCGCCGGCGAACAGCGGCTGACGGAAGCGGACCTTGTCCCAGCCCAGGGACGCGACCGAGGTGTGCTGGTACAGCTCCAGTTCGGACTTCAGGCCCTCGATCAGCGACAGGCCGAACAGGCCGTGCGCGATCGGCTTGCCGAATTCCGTATGTTCGCGGCAGTAGTCCTCGTCCGTATGCAGGGGGTGGTGGTCCCGGGTCGTATCGGCGAACTGCAGGATGCCTTCGGTGGTGATGGTGTGGCTGTCGCTCAGGATTTCATCGCCGATGACCACATCTTCGTAGTAGAGGTCGACGAAGGCATCGCGTGGTTTGCTGGACATGGTGGTGGCTCCGGTGGGCGGGGACGCTGCCCCGCGGCATGGATGGAAAATCAGCGGACATGCGAGCGCAGGCCCGCCTGGTCGACGACCTGCTCGATGCGCGCGCGGACATCGCGCGGCACGGGCAGCAGCGGCGGACGCGGCACCGGATCGTCGATGACGCCCAGATGCGCCAGCCCCGCCTTCAGGCGGGTATGCATGTCGATCAGGGGCGGCGCGCCGTAGATCGTGCGCACGATCGGGTAGAGCCGGTCGTTGACCGCCTGCATGGCCTTCAGGTCGCCCGCCTGCGTGGCCGCCCACAGATCGCACAGATCGTCGGGAATCATGCTGGCCATGCCGGACAGGATCCCGTCGGCGCCCAGCGCGACCTGCGCGAACAGCCAGTGGTAGTTGGACGGCAGGATCGCCACCCGCGGCGCCCGGGCCCGCAGCATGCGCAGATTGTCCTCGTACAGCCGAATGTCCCCGCTGCCTTCCTTCACCGCGATGACCCGGTCATAGGCGACCAGTTCCGACAGCACGGCGGTGGAGAATCCGGTCCCCGAGCGCACGTCCTGCTGGAAGATGGACACCGGCAGGCTGCAGGCTTCCAGCACGGCTTCCAGGTAGCGGCAGGCATAGCGCGCATCGTCGGATGCGCCGGCCGCGAACTGCGGCATGGGAAACAGGACGGCGACATCGGCGCCGGCCTGCTCGGCATCCCGGGCCTGCTGGATCGCATCGGCCGTGGAATAAGGAATGATGCCGGCCAGCAGCGGCGTGCCGGCGCCGATGAAGGCGCGCGTGCGCCTTATGACCTCGACGCGCTCCTGCGCGGTGAGCGTGGCGCCCTCGCCCGCATGGCCATTGACGAAGACGGCGCCCATGCCCTCGGGGCGGGTGCAATAGGCCAGCAGCCGGTCATAGCTGCCCCAGTCGATGCTCAGGTCGGCATGAAAGGGCAGGACGGTGGCGACGGTGACGCCATCCAGCGAAACGGAATCAGACATGGGTGAGCTCCTGTGTCGGTTCGGGCGCGGCCGCGTTCCGGGACAGGCCCATCGGCCCGTCCCGGAACAGGCGGGCGTCCATGAGCTTGAGATCGGGCGAAACGCGCGGCTCGAACGCCATCTGGTCGAGCACGTCCTTGCGCAGATCCACGCCCGGCGCGATCTCGGTCAGAATCAGGCCGTCGGCATCCAGCCGGAACACAGCCCGCTCGGAAATGAACAGCACGTCCTGGCCACGCTCGCGGGCGAGCTTGCCGTTGAAGCTGATCTGCCCGACCTCGGGCACGAACTTCTTCAACTGCCCCTCGCGCCGGATCAGCAGGCGGCCGTCCTCGACCTGCGCGTCCAGGCTGCCGCCGGTCAGGCTGCCGCTGAACACCAGCCGCTTGGCGCCCTGGGTGATGTTGATGAAACCGCCGGACCCGTCATAGCGGTCTCCGAAGCGGGTGACGTTCACGTTGCCGTGCGCATCGACTTCGGCGAACGACAGGAAGGCGCAATCCAGTCCGCCGCCATCGTAGAAATCGAACTGATAGGGCTGATCCAGGATGGCGCGCGGGTTGTAGGCGGTGCCGAATTCCCGGGCATAGCCGGGCACGCCGCCGACCACGCCCGATTCCACGGTCAGCGTGATCTGTTCGTCGATGCCTTCTTCGGCCGCCACATTGGGAATCATGGCGGAAATGCCCACGCCCAGATTGACCACGTCGCCGGTATGCAGTTCCAGCGCGGCGCGGCGGGCGATGACGCGGCGCAGAGTGAGCGGGTCCGGCCGCAGCGTGGAGATGGGCACGCGGACTTCGCCGCACCGGCTGGGGTCGTATTGCGTGGTGTAGGTCTGCTTCTGCTCGGGTTCCAGCACCACGTGATCGATCAGGAAGCCGGGGATCTTCACCATCTGCGGATGCTGAGTGCCCCTGCGCACCAGCCGCTTGACCTGGCAGACGACGATGCCGCCGGCATTGTGCACGGCCTGCGCCAGGGACAGGTCTTCCCGGGTCGTGGCCTCGTGCTCCATGGAAATGTAGCCGTCCTCGTCGGCGCTGGTGCCGCGCAGAAAGGCGATGTTGGGCGTGGGCGCCTGATAGAGCAGGTATTCGCGGCCGTCGATCTCCATGAGCCGGATGCGTTCCCCGGTCGTGGACTCGTTCATCCGCCCGCCTTCCTGGCGCGGATCCATATAGGTGTGCAGCCCCACGTGCGTCAGCACGCCGGGCTGCTTGCCGGCCATGGCCCGGCACAGCTGCGCCATCACGCCCTGGGGAAAGTTGTAGCCCTGGATCCGGTTTTCACGGATCAGCTTCATGAAGGGGATCTGCAGGCCGAAGTTCCCCCCGTACACGCAGGACACGAGGCCCGGGTAGGCCAGCCGGCACAGGCCCTGTTCCGTGGCCGCGCCCACGCCGGTGACGTGGAACAGCGTGAGCCCCGCGGGTTTCTCGGTTTCCCGGAAGCGCTGTTCCAGGGCGACCAGCAGGGATTCGGGCACGCCCGTGCCCCCGTTCCCCCCCACGGTGAGGATATCTCCGTCCTTGACCAGATGTGCGGCATCCCTGGCCGTGATCAGGCTGATCATTTCTCTTCCTCTCAAGTCAGTTCTTTCTGCAGCTGGCGGGCGATGATCAGACGCTGGATCTGATTGGTGCCCTCGTAGATCTGCGCCAGGCGCACGTCGCGGAATATCCGCTCGATCCGGTATTCACGCGAATAACCGTTGCCGCCATGGATCTGCAGCGCGTTGGAGACATGCTTCATGGCCATGTCGGTGGTGAAGAGCTTGGCGTGGGCGGCCTCCTTCGCGATGGAGCGGCCGGCGTCGTGCAGCGTGGCCGCATGGTGGATCAGCAGGCGCGCGGCGGCGATGTCCGTGGACATGTCGGCCAGCATGAACTGCACGGCCTGGAATTCCGCGATCTTCTGCCCGAACTGGCGACGCGTGCCGGCGTACGCCACCGCGTCTTCCATGGCGGCCTGCGCCATGCCCAGCGCCATGGAAGACATCATCAGGCGGGAAAAATTGAAATTGCTCATGGCCATCTTGAAGGCCTGGTGTTCCGGCCCGATGCGATGGCCGACCGGCACCCGCACGTCCTCGAAGACGATCTGGCAGTCCTCCAGGCCATGCATGCCCAGCAGTTCCTCGTTCTTGCCGCGCGACACGCCGGGCCTGTCGGCCTCGACCAGGATGCAGCTGATGCCCTTGTGCCCGGCGGACGGGTCGGTCTTGGCGAAGACCATGATGAAATCGGCCACGCCGCCGAAAGTGACCCAGGCCTTGGTGCCGTTGATCACGTAATCGTCGCCGTCGCGCCGCGCGGTCGTGCGCATGGCGGCCACGTCCGAGCCGTGGTCGGGTTCGGTGACGGCGGTCGCCGGCAGCACAGAGCCGTCCAGCAGGCCGGGAATGAAGCGCCGGTGCTGCGCGTCGCCATGCGCGTGCAGGAACAGGGCGGCCTCCACCGGCAAGGCATAGGCATTGCCCACGGCACCGGATGCGCGCGCGACTTCCTCCATCGCGATGCAGGTGCTGACCGTTCCCATGTCGCTGCCCCCCGCCGATTCCGGCAGGCCGATGCCGAACAGGCCCAGATCCGCCAGCCCCTGGTAGGTTTCCCTGGGGAAGACGTCCTTGCGGTCGATCTCCGCGGCCACGGGCATGATGGCCTCGGTGGCGTAGCGCCGCACGGTGTCGCGCAGCTGGCGCTGGTCCTCGGTATACAAGCTGTCCATGTGTCTCCCTACATCCAAAAAAGAGTCTTATTGGTTAAATCAGATCAAATTCATGTCTGCTTCAGGCTTTCCAGCACGCCGCCGTGAGCGGCTTCGTCCGGCGCGCGATCCAGGAAATAGACCACCACCGCCTTCGGCGCCACGCCATAGGCCCGCACCGCGGCGCCGGTCAGCCGTTCGGCCGCTTCGCACCGCGCCTCATGGGATCTGGAGAAGGCGTGCAGCTTGATGAAGATGCGCCGGATGGCGGCTTTTTCGTGGAACTTGCCACCATGTCCGTAGCCGTGATCGCCCACATCGAAGAAATAGGCGGAAACGATCTCCGGCGAGATGCCGTAGGCGCCGCACAGCGCGTCGGTCAGCAGGTGGTTGGCGGTCTCGCGCTGGGCGGGCGTGGCATCGAAGTCGAATACCTCAATGAACGGCATGGTCTCCCCCTTGGTCTCGGATGCTTGACAGCATAATCAAATAGATGATCAAATGTCAACTCAAAACAATTAAAGTTGATCAAATCCATATCGATCATCATATTTCAAGGAGGTCAGGACATGGCAGGCTTCAGAGGCAGCTACACCGTCATGGTCACGCCGTTCGACGCACAGGGAGCCCTGGACGAGGACGGTCTGCGGGGTTTCGTCGAATGGCAGATCCGTGAAGGCTCGCACGGACTGATACCGCTGGGCAGCACCGGCGAATTCCTGTCCATGACGCGCGACGAACGCGCACGCACGGCCTCGGCCGTGATCAGCCAGGCGGCCGGCCGGGTGCCGGTGCTGGTGGGAACAGCGGCGGAATGGACGGACGAAGCCGTCGACCTGTCCCGGGAAGCGGAGCAACTGGGCGCCGACGGCGTCATGGTGGTGCCGCCGTACTATTCCTCGCCCACGGACGACGAGATCTTCCACCACTACCGGCGGATCGCCGAGGCCATCTCCATTCCGGTCATGGTCTACAACAATCCCAACACCTCGAACGTGGATTTGAGCGCGGCGCTGGTCGCCCGTCTGGCCGACATCGACAATGTGTCCTACATCAAGGAATCCAGCGGCAGCATTCCCAGGATCAACGACATCCAGCGGCGCTGCGGCGACAAGATGACGGTGTTCGCCGGTTACCATCCGTGGGAATCCTATTGCGTGGGCGCCTCGGGTTATGTTTCTGTCTTTGCCAACATCGCGCCGGCGCTGTCGGCGCGGCTGTTCTCGCTGACGGTGGATCAGGGCGATCGGGAAGCCGGGCGCGCCCTGTACAACCGGGTCCTGCCGCTGCTGGACGCGCTGGCGGGCGATCTGTATGTGTCGGCCACCAAGGCGGCCATGACCCATATCGGCCGCCCGGTGGGCCAGCCGCGCGCCCCGCGCCTGCCCCTGCCCGACGACCGGCACCCCGCCCTGCTCCAGGTCCTGAAGGATCTGGCGCTTTGCTGAACCGGATCCTGCGCGGCCGCAGGCCGCGCGGTCCGGACAATACCCAGAGAGGAGTACAGGAGATGAAAATGAAAATCCAACGACACGGACTGTTGGCGGCCATCCCGGCGGCCTGCGCCGCGCTCATGATGGCCGCGGCGCCGGCGCTCGCCGCCGACATCGTGCTGAAGGCCAGCCACAATGCCAACCCCGACGAGCCCTACCACACGGGCATGCAGGCCATGAGCAAGCTGCTCAAGGAAAAGACGAACGGCAAGGCCGAGATCAAGGTCTTCTCCAACGCGCAGCTGGGTGACGAGACCGAAAGCATCCAGGGCACCAAGCTGGGCACGGTGGACATCGCCGTCACGGCCAATGAAGTGCTGGTGGACTCCGTGCCCGGCATGAGCGTGTTCAGCCTGCCCTACCTGTTCAAGGACGCGGAGCAGATGGAACGGGCCGCGCAGTCGCAAGCCGTGCTCGACGACGTGAACCGGATCCTGGCGCAGAAAGGCTATCAGTTGCTGGGCCTGTTCTTCGCGGGCACGCGCAACCTGATGACCAAGGAGCCGATCCAGTCGATCGACGACATGAAGGGCCGCAAGCTGCGCACGCTGACCAACAAGATCCACATCGACGCCTTCAAGGCATTCGGCGCCAACCCGACTCCCATGCCGTACACCGAACTGTACGGCGCGCTGGAAACCGGGGTGGTGGACGGTGCGGAGGCGGCCAACACCAACTACCTGTCGCGCAAATTCTACGAAGTGGCGCCCAATTGGGCGATGATCGGCTGGACCGAGATGATGGCGCCGGTCATCATGGGCAAGGCGCGGTTCGAGGCCCTGCCGAAGGACGTGCAGACCGCCTTGCTGGAAGCCGGAAAGGAGGCGGCCATCGCCGAGCGCAAGGCCTACATGGAAAGCGACAAGAAGGCCTACGCGGCGCTGGAAAAACTGCCGGTGAAGATCACCCACCCGGACAAGGAGCCCTTCCGCCAGGCCGTCAAGAAAACATACGACAAGTTCTTGCAGACGGACGACCAGAAGCACCTGTTCGAACTGATCCGCTCCGTCAACTGACGCGATCCGCGATTCCCCGGGGGGCCGGAACGCCCCCATCCGGATGAACCGAAGAAGGAGACGAAATGCCACAGTATCCGGGAATGTGCTGGCGCGTGATCGACGGGACCAGGCGGCTGATGTCCGGCCTGGTGATCGTCCTGTTCGCCATGATGATGGCGATGGTGCTGATCCAGGTCGGCAGCCGGTATCTGATGAACTATCCGACCGCCTGGGCGACCGAGCTGTCGACGTACTGCCAGGTCTGGCTGGTGCTGCTGGGCGCGGGGGTCGCCATGGCGCGCAACCAGCACATGGCCATCGACATGGTGCCCGCCATGCTGCCCCTGAACGCGCGGCGGGTCGCCAGCATCCTGGTGGCCCTGGTGACCCTGGGATTCCTGATCGTGCTGGCCTACAGCAGCTTTCCGCTGATCGAGCTCGGCGCGCAGCAGTCTTCTCCGGCGCTGGGCATGCCGCTCTGGATCGCCTACGCCTGCCTGCCGCTGGGGGCGTTCTATATCGCGCTGGAACTGATCGTATCCGTGGTCCGGCACTGGGATGACCCGTTCGACACGGCGCTGCAGCAGTCCGAACAGGCGCCGGGAGACGTGTCATGAGCGTGATTCTGCTGAGCTTCCTGGTATTCCTGACCCTGGGCGTGCCACTGGTCTTCGTGCTGGGCGTATCGGCCCTGCTGACGCTGCTGCTGACCACCGACGTGCCCGTGACCCTGGTCAGCCAGCGGGTATTCGCCGGGCTGAACTCGTTCACCCTGATGGCCATCCCGTTCTTCATTTTCGCGGGCGTGATCATGGACGCGGGCGGAATTTCACGGCGCATCGTGAATTTTTCCTCCGCCCTGATCGGCTGGGTCACGGGCAGCCTGCTGCACGTGGCGTGCATGACCTCGGCCGGCCTTGCCGCCATCTCCGGATCGGGCTCGGCGGACGTGGCGGCCGTGTCCTCCATCATGCAGCCGCAGCTCAAGGCGCGCCGCTACGACGTGGACTTTTCCGCCGCCATGATCGCGTGCGCGGGGGCCATGGCCCAGGTCATTCCGCCCAGCCTGACCATGGTGGTGATCGCCATCATCGGGAACATGTCCATCGGGGCCCTGTTCATCGCCGGCATCGTGCCGGGCCTGCTGTGCATCTCCCTGCTGCTGACGGTGTCCTATTTCTTCGCACGCAAGAGCGGGCCGCAATACCGCTCGTCGCAGCCGTTCTCCATGCGGGAACTGATCCGCACCGGCTACGCGGCGCTGCCGGCCTTCGGCATGCCCGTGGTCATCGTCGGCGGGATCATCGGCGGCGTCTTCACGCCCACGGAAGCCGCCGGCGTCGCCGGATTCTACGGCGTGCTAGTCAGCCTGTTCGTCTACCGGGAACTGAGGTTCAACCAATTGCCGCAGCTGATCCTGCGGGCGGCCTCGCTATCGGCCGCGGTGATGCTGATCATCGGGACGGCATCCGTGTTCGCCTGGCTGATCGCCAACGCCGACGTGCCCGACATGCTGGCCGACTGGCTGAATCGCGTGTCCAGCAGCCCGCTGGTGTTCCTGCTGTTCGTCAACATCCTGTTCCTGTTCATCGGCATGTTCATGGAGACGATCGCTGCCATCCTGATCGTCGCGCCGGTCCTGATTCCGGTAGCGGCCAGCTTCGGCGTGGACCCGATCCACTTCGCCCTGGTCGTGGTGTTCAACTGCGCCATCGGCACGGTGACGCCGCCGTACGGAATCTGCCTGCTGGTGGCGGCCAACGTGGCCGAACGCCCGCCGGTGCGCGTGTGGCGCAAGTCGCTCGCGCCCATCAGCGTGATGGTCCTGGTGCTGGTCCTGGTGACCTTCTTCCCCGACCTGTCGCTGTGGCTGCCCCGGGCCACGAACCTCATCCGCTGAGCCGGGCCGGCTCAGTGCTGGCGCCGGAACCAGTTCAACACCGCGTCCAGGGGGCTCACGTCCAGCGCGAAGCGCGCCTGGGCGCGCACCACGGGCTTGGCGCGGTAGGCGACGGAATAATGCGCCTGCGCCATCATCAGCAGGTCGTTGGATCCGTCGCCCATCACGATGATCTGTTCCGGCGTCGCACCCAGCGACTGCGCCAGGGCCTGGACGTGGCGGGCCTTGGCGGCGCCGTCCACGATGTCGCCCAGCACCCGCCCCGTCAGCACGCCATCGACGACTTCCAGGGTGTTGGCATGGGCCTGGTCCAGCATCAGGCCCCGGCGCAGGCGCTCGGAGAAAAAGGTGAAGCCGCCCGACACCAGCAGGGTCTTCAGGCCGTGCGAACGCGCGGTCTCAATCAGCTTCTCCGCGCCCGGATTCAGGCGCAGGCGCTGCGCGAAGACGTCTTCCAGGGCCGATTCCGGCACGCCCTTCAGCAGTGCCACCCGGCGCCGCAGGCTCTCGGCGAAGTCCTTGAGTTCGCCGCGCATGCTGGCCTCGGTGATCGCCGCGACTTCCGCCTTGCGGCCCACGGCGTCGGCGACTTCGTCGATGCACTCGATGTTGATCAGCGTGGAATCCATGTCCATCGCCAGCAGCTTGCAGTCGGCCAGCCGGTGGATGGCATCCAGCCAGGCCGCGTCCATGTGCGCCGCCTGCGCCATGGGCAGAACCTCGTCGCGCGCGGACGGATCCACGTTCAGCAGGCGGATGGCCGTGGGGCCCAGTTCCTGCACGCCTTCCGCGCAGGCGACCGCCGCCAGCCGTTCGACGTCCGCCGCCAGCAGGCGCGGCGCCTGCAAGATAATATGTGCCATGAATCCGGTCTCCCAATAGTGCGCGGCCATTTTACCCGTCAGACGGGGCGGCGCGCGCCACGACAGCCGGCCATGACCCACGCTTCCGCGCCCGCCGGACATCGAGCGCCCTACCCACATGAATCGCCGTACACAGCCCGCTTCCATGAACGCCCTGTCTCTCTCGTCTCCCCTCTGCGCCCAGGACTATGCCGACCTTGCCCGCGAACGGCTGGACCCGGCCGTCTGGACCTGGCTGGAATCGGGGGGCGCGGACGAAATCACCGTCCGGGCCAACCGGGACGCCTACGCCGGCGTCCGCCTGCGCAGCCGCGCGCTGCGGCCGCTGGCCGGGGCGCACACCCGGCTGGAACTGAACGGCCAGGCCCTGGCGCACCCCATCCTGATCGCGCCCATGGCCTGGCACGGCCTAGTCCACCCGGACGCCGAACAGGCCACGGCCCTGGCCGCCGCGGCCACGCATACGCCCTTCATCGTCAGCGCCCAGTCGGGCACGCCCATCGAAACCCTGGCCGCCCTGCCCGGCCCGCCGCCGCTGTGGTTCCAGCTCTATGCCCAGGCGCGCCGGGACGACACGCTGGCGCTGGCCCGCCGCGCCGCGGGCGCCGGCGCCCGGACTCTGGTGCTGACCGTCGACGCCCCCGTCAACGGAGTGCGCAATGCCGAACAGCGCAGCGGCTTTCACCTGCCCGGCCATATTCGTTCCGTCCACCTGGACGGCCTGTCGCCCCCGGCGGCGCGGCCGACGCCGCCCGGCGGCAGCCCGCTGTTCGACAGCGGACTGCTGGACGCCGCCCCGACCTGGGACGACGTCGCCTGGCTGCGTGCGCAACTGCCCGGCACGGCGCTGTGGCTGAAGGGCATCCTGGACCCGGACGACGCCCGTGCGGCGCTGGCGCACGGCATCGACGGCCTGATCGTCTCCAACCACGGCGGCCGCTGCCTGGACACGCTGCCGTCCACCCTGGATGCGCTGCCCGGCATCGCGCAGGCGGCCGAAGGCCGCCTCCCCATCCTGATGGACGGGGGCATCCGCCGGGGCACCGACATTCTGAAAGCCCTGGCGCTGGGCGCCCGGGGCGTGCTGATCGGACGGCCCGTGCTGCACGCGCTGGCTGTGGGGGGCGCGCCTGCGGCGGCCCACCTGATTCAGGTGCTGAGAGGAGAGCTGGAAGTGGCGATGGCGCTGACCGGCTGCCGGATGCTGGCCGACATCGGGCCGGAGACGCTGTGGGATCGATAGCGCCGGCGGCTCCCAGGCCACTGCCAGGCGCAGGATGCGCGGCGCCTTAACGCCGGCGGCGCTGCAGCAGGTAGCGCCAGACGAAGCCCGGGTAGCCCAGCACCAGGAACAGGGCCAGGGTCACGGCATAGAATTCCCAGCCCTGGGGAAAGGCATTGCCCAGGTCCAGTTCCATCGTGAACCCCAAGGTGCCGACCAGCACATAACCGACCAGGGCTTCCAGGAAGCGGTCGATGAAGGGCTTGCCCGTTGACTGGCCCGCCGCCTTGGCCGCGGCGCCTTCACGGCCCGAGGCCGATCCCTGCGGGGCCTGGCCGGCGCCTTGCGCCATCCACCCCGGCGCATAGAGCAGCAATGCCGCCAGGGCGATGCTGATCAGCAGCTTCACCACGAACAGGGGGCCGCCCACGCCGCCGAAGGCGCCGCCCACCAGGTTCAGCGTGCCCCAGGCCCAGACGGCCAGCAGGATCAGGAACCCCAGCGCGACGATCCAGCGAGACAGCCCGCCGTAGGAGCGGCAGGCGCGCCCCCAGGGCCAGGGGACCAGGGGACGTTCGACCAGGAACGGCAGATTGGCCAGCGCCAGGGCGCCCAGGATCACCAGCCAGACCGCGAGCGTCAGGGTCATGAAGCCAGCACCCTCAGAAGCGCAGCGATTGCTGGATGACGTTGATGCACAGGGCCATCAGGCCGCCCGGTAGAATACCCAGGCCGATCACCAGCAGGCCGTTCAGCGACATCACGCCGCGCGTGACCGTCGTGCCCGAACTGAGGGTGACGCCGTCGTCCGGCTCGTCGAAATAGGCCATCTTGACCACGCGCAGGTAGTAGAAGGCGCCGATCACCGACATCAGCACGGCGAACACCGCCAGGGGCACGTGGCCCGCGCCCACCAGGGCCTGCAGCACCACGAGCTTGGCGTAGAAGCCGGACAGCGGCGGAATCCCCGCCAGCGAGAACATGGACAGCAGCAGTACGCCGGCCAGCAGCGGATTGCGGCGGTTCAGGCCCTTCAGGTCGGCGATTTCCTCGCACTCGAAGCCCTGGCGCGACATCAGCATGATCAGGCCGAAGGTGGACAGCGTCGTCAGCACGTAGATGACGATGTAGAACAGCGACGAACCGTAGGCCGCCGCGCTGGCGCCGGCCTGGCCCTGGTACACGCCCGACAGCAGGCCCAGGAAGACGAAGCCCATGTGCGAGATGGTCGAATACGCCAGCATGCGCTTGAAGTTGGACTGGGCGATGGCCACGATGTTGCCGATGGCCAGCGACAGGGCCGCCATAATCAGCAGCATGGGCTGCCAGTCGATGGCGATGCCGTGCAGGGCTTCGATCAGCAGGCGCAGGGTGATGGCGAAGGCGGCGAATTTCGGCGCGGCCCCGACCAGCAGCGTGACCGTGGTCGGCGCACCCTGGTAGACGTCCGGCGTCCACATGTGGAAGGGAGCGGCGGTCAGCTTGAACGCCAGGCCCGAGACGATGAACACCACGCCGAACACCAGCGGCAGGCGCTGCGCGCCGCCGTCGCGGATGACCTGGGCGATTTCCGCCAGGCCCAGCTGGCCGGTGGCGCCGTAGATCATGGACATGCCGTAGAGCAGAATGCCGGAGGCCAGGCAGCCCAGCACGTAGTACTTCATGGCCGCTTCCGTGGCCGGCAGGTGGTCGCGGCGCAGGGCCACCAGCGCATACAGGGCGAAGGACATCAGTTCCACGCCCAGGTACACCGTCAGCATGCTGCCGGCCGAGATCATGACGAATTCACCCAGCAGCATCAGCAGCGCCAGGGAATAGAGTTCCCCGCCGCGCGCCATCATGTCGCGTTTTTCCGCGTAGGCGCGGCCGTAGATCAGCGTGACCGCCACGGCGATGGCCGACAGGATCTTCAGGAAATGGGCCAGGGAATCGGTCACGTACAGGCCGCTGAAGGTGCGGCCCTGGACGCCCTCTCCCCACTGCCCCCAGGACACCAGCACCGCCACCAGCAAAGTGCCCATGGTCAGGATGAAGGTCATGCGCCGCTGGGGCTCGTTGCCGAAGGCATCGATCAGCAGCACGGCCCCGGTCAGTACCAGCAGCACGATCTCGGGGGTCGCCAGCGCGAAGTCGAAAAGATTTTGCATCGTGATTCCGGTCTACAGTTTCGATTGAGCGACGTGATCCAGCAACGCCTGCACGGAAGGGTGCATCAGATCGGTGAAGAAACTGGGGTAGATCCCCATGAACAGCGTGAAGATCGCCAGCAGGCCCAGGATCAGGAATTCCCGGCGGTTGATGTCCTTCATGCCGTCCACCTGTTCGTTGGCCACCGGGCCGAAAGCGACCCGCTTGACCATCCACAGGGAATAGCCCGCGCCCCAGATCAGGGCGGATGCCGCCAGCAGGCCGATCCAGAAGTTGTACTGCACGGCCCCCAGGATCACGGTGAATTCACCCACGAAACCGCTGGTGCCGGGCAGGCCGGCGTTGGCCATGGAAAACAGCACGAAATAGGTCACGAAGCGCGGCATGCGGTTGATGATGCCGCCGTAGGCGTCGATGCGGCGCGTGTGCAGGCGGTCGTACATGACGCCGATGCACATGAACATGGCGCCCGACACGAAGCCGTGCGAGATCATCTGGATGATGGCGCCTTCCAGGCCCGTGATGTTGAAGACGAAGAAGCCCAGGGTGACGAAGCCCATGTGCGCCACGGACGAATAGGCCACCAGCTTCTTCATGTCGTCCTGGACGATGGCGACCAGGCCGATGTAGATCACGGCCACCAGCGACAGGGCGATCATCATCCCCGCCAGGCTGTGGGAGGCGTCCGGCGCGATCGGCAGCGAGAAGCGCAGGAAGGCGTAGGCGCCCAGCTTCAGCATGATGGCGGCCAGCACGATGGACCCGCCCGTGGGGGCTTCCACGTGGGCGTCCGGCAGCCAGGTGTGGATCGGCCACATCGGGATCTTCACGGCGAACGCGGCGAACAGCGCGATGAAGACGAACATCTGCTCGGTGTAGCTGAGAGGCAGCTTGTGCCAGGTGGCGATGTCGAACGAGCCGCCGGCCGCGTGCCACAGGTAGATGAAGGCGATCAGGGTCAGCAGCGAGCCCAGCAGCGTGTACAGGAAGAACTTGAACGCGGCATAGACCCGGTTGGGACCGCCCCAGGCGCCGATGATGATGTACATCGGGATCAGGGTGGCCTCGAAGAACACGTAGAACAGCATGCCGTCCAGCGCGCTGAAGACGCCGATCATCAGACCCGACAGGATCAGGAAGGCGGCGTTGTACTGCGCCACGCGGGACTTGATGACTTCCCAGCCGGCCAGGATCACGAGGATGGTGATGAAGGCCGTCAGCAGCACGAACCAGACCGAGATCCCGTCGATGCCCAGGTGGTAGTTCAGGTTGAAGGCCTCGATCCACGGGGTGTTCTCGACGAACTGCATGTCCGCCGTCTTCGGATTGAAGCCCGTGTACAGGGGAATCGTCACCAGCAGGCCGACGATGGACCCCGCCAGCGACAGCACCCGGGCGGTGCGCGGATTGTCGTCCCGGCCGGTCAGCAGCACCAACAGCCCGAAGATGATCGGGACGAAGATCGACAGGGTCAGCCAGGGGAGTGTAGAAGACGCCATTTCGCTAGCCATCAATGAACCATCAGGACGAAGAATGTGAGAAACACCATGATGCCGATGATCATGGCGAAGGCGTAGTGGTAGATATAGCCGGACTGCAGCAGGCGCGTCGTCGCGGCCGCGGCCCCCACCAGGCGGGCGCTGCCGTTGACGACCAGGCCGTCGATGATGCCGCGGTCGCCGCCCTGCCACAGGCCGCGCCCCAGATTGCGGACAAAGCGAGCCAGGACCTGTTCATTGAACCAGTCGAAGTAGTACTTGTTGTCCAGCAGGCGGTACACCGGCGCCAGGGCGCGGGCGATCGCCGCCGGTACGGCCGGGTTGATCAGCCAGCAGTACCAGGCCACCACGAAGCCGGCCAGCAACAGCAGGAAGGGCACGGACGTCAGGCCATGCAGGCCGAAGCCCACCCAGCCGTGCCATTCCTCGGCCAGCGCCGCCATCGCCGGGTGCTGCGCCAGCACCGTGATGGACTTGCCGAAATAGCCGTCGAACAGCAGCGGGTCGACGAACCAGACGCCCGCCACGACCGACATGAAGGCCAGGATGGACAGCGGCAGCGTGACCACCCAGGGCGACTCCTTGGGCTTGGCGCCATGCAGGGCATGGATGCTGGGGCCGTCGCCGTGGCTGACCCAATGGCCTTCGCCATGGGCGTGATCGTGATCGTGGTCGTGGCCATGATCGCCGTGATCTTCATAGCGTTCCTTGCCGTGGAAGACCAGGAAGTACAGGCGGAAGGAATACAGCGAGGTCACGAACACGCCCGTCAGGGTCAGGGCGTAGGCGAAGCCCGCGCCCGGGATGTTGGCGGCCTCGGCGGCGGCGATGATGCTTTCCTTCGAGTAGAAGCCCGAGAAGAACGGCGTGCCCACCAGGGCCAGCGTGCCGATCAGCATGGTGATCCAGGTGATCGGCATGCGCTTCCACAGGCCGCCCATGTGGCGCATGTCCTGATCGTGCAGCATGCCCATGATGACCGAGCCCGAGCCCAGGAACAGCAGGGCCTTGAAGAAGGCGTGCGTCATCAGGTGGAAGATCGCCACCGAATAGGCGGACGCGCCCAGCGCCACGACCATGTAGCCCAGCTGCGACAGCGTGGAATAGGCCACGACGCGCTTGATGTCGTTCTGCACCACGCCCAGGATGCCCAGGAACAGGGCCCCGAAGGCGCCGATCACCATGATGACCGACAGCGCGGTTTCGCTCAGTTCATAGACCGGCGAGAAGCGCGCCACCATGAAGATGCCCGCCGTCACCATGGTGGCGGCGTGGATCAGGGCGGAAATGGGGGTCGGGCCTTCCATGGAATCGGGCAGCCAGACGTGCAGCGGGGCCTGGGCGGATTTGCCCATGGCGCCCACGAACAGGCACAGGCAGGCGACGGTCAGCATCTGCCAGTCGGTGCCCGGGAAGACGATGGCGCCGAGCTTGTCGGCCTGCGCGAAGACTTCCGCGTAGTTCAGGCTGCCGGCGTAGGCGTACAGCAGGCCGATGCCCAGCACGAAGCCGAAATCCCCCACCCGGTTGACCATGAAGGCCTTCAGGTTGGCGAAGATGGCGGACGGCTTGGAATAATAGAAGCCGATCAGCAGGTAGGACACCAGGCCGACCGCTTCCCAGCCGAAGAACAGCTGCAGCATGTTGTTCGACATCACCAGCATCAGCATGGAGAACGTGAACAGCGAGATGTAGGAGAAGAAGCGGTTGTAGCCGGGGTCTTCGGCCATGTAGCCGATGGTGTAGATGTGCACCATCAGCGACACGCCGGTGACGACCACCATCATCAGGGCCGTCAGGGAATCGATCAGGAAGCCGATCTCGAACTTGAACGGCCCGATCATGGACCAGGTGTAGATCGTGCCGTCGAAGGTCTGGCCGCCCAGCACCTGCTGCAGCACGACCAGCGATCCGACGAAGGACACCGCCACCCCCAGGACAGCGAGCGTATGCGTCGCCCGGCGGCCCAGCCATGAACCCATGAAGCCGGTGGCGAAAAACCCGATCAGCACGGCCGTCGCCAGAGGCGCCAGGGCGATCAACAAATAAAGACTTTGCGCGGTCATGACGCCCTTACCCCTTCAGCTGGTCGAGCTTGTCGACATTGATGGTGCTGAGATTGCGGAACAGCAGCACCAGAATGGCCAGCCCGATGGCGGCCTCGGCAGCCGCCACCGTCAGCACGAAGAACACGAAGACCTGCCCGGCGGGATTGCCCGACCAGACGGAAAAGGCCACGAAGTTCATGTTGGCCGCCAGCAGGATCAATTCGATCGACATCAGCAGCACGATCAGGTTGCGCCGGTTCAGAAAAAAGCCGAACACGCCGATGGCGAACAGGATGGCGCCGACGATCAGATAATGGCTCAGTCCGATTTGCATCATTTTTCGGCTCCTTCGGATTCGGGGGCGGCGGGCGTATCTACCACGGAAGACATCTTCACGATGCGGATCCGATCGGAAGCCCTCACGCGCACCTGCTTGCCGGGGTTGGTGCGCTTGTAGTCGCTGCGCTTGCGCATGGTCAGCGCGATGGCGGCGATCATGCCCACCAGCAGGATCAGGCCGCCCACCTGCACGGCGTAGCTGAAGTCCGTGTACATGGCCGTGCCCAGGGCCAGGGTGTTGTCGAAATTGTCGGCCGGCTGCGGCAGCGCCGGGGCGTCGCCCCAGGAACGCAGCACCACGAAGGCCATTTCCAGCACCATGATGCCGCCCACGGTCAGCCCCAGGGGCAGGTAGACCTTCAGGCCGCTCTTCAGGCCTTCCGAGCGCATGTCCAGCATCATGACGACGAACAGGAACAGCACCATCACGGCGCCCACGTAGACGATCATCAGCGCCAGCGCCAGGAATTCCGCCTGGATCAGCATCCACATCATGGACGCCGTGAAAAAGGCCAGGATCAGGTGCAGCACCCCGGTGACGGGGCTGTTGGCGGTGATGACGCGGAACGCCGCCACGACCAGCACGATGGCCAGCAGATAGAACAGGATTGAATCAAAACTCATGGTCGGTCTTCCGGCATCAACGATAGGGCGCGTCGGCGGCGCGACGGGCGGCGATTTCCGATTCGTAGCGGTCGCCCACGGCCAGCAGCATGTCCTTGGTGAAATACAGATCACCGCGCTTTTCGGCGTGATATTCGTGCAGGTGCGTTTCGACGATGGCATCGGTCGGACAGGCTTCCTCGCAGAAGCCGCAGAAGATGCACTTCGCCAGGTCGATGTCGTAGCGCGTGGTGCGGCGGGTGCCGTCCTCGCGCTGAGTGGATTCGATGGTGATGGCCAGGGCCGGGCAGACGGCTTCGCACAGCTTGCAGGCGATGCAGCGTTCCTCGCCGTTCGCGTAGCGACGCTGGGCGTGCAGCCCCCGGAAACGCGGCGACGCCGGCGTTTTTTCGACCGGATAGCGCAGGGTGACCTTGCGCTTGAAGAAATATTTGCCCGTCAGGCGCATGCCTTCGAACATTTCCTTCAGCATCAGACTGCCGAAGAAGTCCTTGATTGCTTCCATGATGTACCCCTTACTGCCAGATGTTCCAGGGCGTCTGCATCCAGACCGCCACGACCACCAGCCAGACCCCCGTCAGGGGGATGAAGACCTTCCAGCCCAGACGCATGATCTGGTCATAGCGGTAGCGCGGGAAGGTGGCGCGGAACCAGATGAACATGGACACGACGAAGAAGGTCTTGATGCCCAGCCACAGCCAGCCCGGCACCCAGGTGAACGGCGCGATGTCCAGCGGCGGCAGCCAGCCTCCCAGGAACATGACCGCCGCCATGGCGGACAACAGGATCATGTTGGCGTATTCACCCAGGAAGAACAGGGCGAAGCCCATGCCCGAATATTCCACCATGTGACCGGCCACGATTTCGGATTCGCATTCCGCCATGTCGAAGGGGTGGCGGTTGGTTTCCGCCACCGACGCGATCACGTAGATGATGAACAGCGGCAGGAGCGGCAGCCAGTTCCAGGACATGAAGCTGATGCCGCGTTCCGCGAACCAGCCTGTCCCCTGCCCCACCACGATGCCCGACAGGTTCAGCGTGCCGGAGACCAGCAGCACCGTGACCAGCACGAAGCCGACCGCCAGTTCGTAGGACACCATCTGGGCGGACGCGCGCAGCGCCGACAGCAGGGCGTATTTGGAGTTGGACGCCCAGCCCGCCACGATCACGCCGTACACCCCGATCGAGGTGATGGCCATGATGAACAGCAGCCCGGCATTGATGTTGGCCAGAACGACGTCGGGCTGGAACGGAATCACCGCCCAGGCCGCCAGCGCCGGCATCAGCGTGACCACCGGAGCCAGGATGTACAGCACCGGATTGGCCTTGCTCGGCACAATCAGTTCTTTGGTCAGCAGCTTGAAGACGTCGGCGAAAGGCTGCAGCAGGCCTCGGTAGCCCACGCGGTTGGGCCCCAGGCGCACGTGCATGAAGCCGATCATCTTGCGTTCCCAGTACGTCAGGTAGGCCACGCACAGGATGATGGGCACCGCGATGACGACGATCTTGACCAGCGTCCAGACGACCAGCCAGGACGTTTCGCCGATCAGGCTCGCGCCGTAGGCGTTCAGGATATTCAACCAGTCCATTAGCGTCGCTCCAGCTGGATGGCGCCCGAGCCCATGCCCAGGGCGGCGGTCTGTTCAAAGGCGCCGGCGATCCGCACGGCGCCGTCGGCCACGGTATCGTCCAGGGCGGCGGTCAGCTCGGCCGAGCCGTGGACGGTGGACGCGCGCACGGCATCCCCCGCCGACAGCCCCAGGGACTGCAGGGTGGCGGCATTGGCCGCTGCCTGCGGCGGCGCGGAACTGACGTGTTCCTGCAGCGGCTGGGAACGGCGCACCAGCGCATCGGTGCGGTAGATGGGCAGTTCCGCGACCCGTTCCAGGCCGTCGGCGGGCGCCACCGTGCCGGGAGCCAGGCGGATCTCGTTGGACAGTCGGCCATCGACGCCGCCCACCATCACCGTGTCGCGCACGGATTCGGAGGTTTCGTCATCGAAGCCCTGCAGCCCGAGCAGATTGCCCAGGACGCGCAGGACCTTCCAGGCCGGGCGGGTGTCGCCCACCGGGGCGGCCACGCCCTTGAAGCTCTGCACCCGGCCTTCGGCATTGACGAAGGAGCCGGACGTTTCCGTGAACGGCGCGATGGGCAACATCACGTCGGCCCAGTCCTCGGCGGCGGAGCGGAAGGCCGTGAAGGCCACCGCCATCGCGGAGCCCTGCAGGGCGCGCGCGGCGCGCTCGCCCAGTTCGCTGTCCAGACGCGGTTCGGCGTGCAGGACCAGATAGGCCTTCAGCGGATCGCCGCCCAGCATGCGCCGGGCGTCCAGGCCGCCGTCGGACGGCACGGCGCCGGCCAGGTAGCCGCCCACCGTGTTGCCGCCCGGGGTCAGGAAGCCGAAGCGGCCGCCGGCCAGTTGCGCAATCGCCTGGGCATTGGCCGCCAGCAGGGCGACCTGGTCGTCGGAGACGGCCAGATTGCCCAGGAAGACCGCCACGCGTTCGCCGGAAGCCAGGCTGTCGGCGATCGCCTGGGCGGCTTCGCCCGGCTGCACGCCGGCCAGGCCGTCGGGCGCGGGCCGGGATTTCAGCGCAGCCAGGGCTACGGCGATTTCGCCCAGCGCCTGGACCATGCCGGACGGCTTGACCGTGATGCGGCCCGCGACCGGCACCAGCGGATCGGCCGCCACGCTGTCCACCAGGGACAGCTGCATGCCGTGTTTCGCCGCCTGGCGCAGGCGCTGCGCCATCAGGGGGTGATCTTTACGCAGGAAGGAACCCACGACCAGCGTGCGGTCCAGGGTGTTCAGATCGGCGATCGGCATGCCCAGCCAGGGGGCGCCGCCGCGCACGGCATCCAGGGCCGCGCCGTCGCCGCGCAGGCGGAAGTCGATGTTGTCCGACCCCAGGGCGCGGGTCAGGCGCGCCAGCAGGGTCAGTTCTTCCAGGGTGGCCGTATCGGTGGCCAGGGCGCCGATCTGCGCGCCGCCGCCGTCCTCGCGCACCTGGTTCAGGCCGGTGACGACCGACTGCAGGGCATCCGTCCAGGAGGCTTCGTGCCACTGGCCGTCGCAGCCGCGCACCATGGGGTGCTGCAGGCGGTCTTCGACGTACAGGCCCGCGTAGGAGAAGCGGTCGCGGTCGCTGATCCAGCATTCGTTGACGGGCTCATTCTCGAACGGCACCACGCGCAGCACGCGGTCCATCTTGGTCTGCACGACCAGGTTGGCGCCCACGCTGTCGTGCGGGCTGACCGAGCGGCGGCGGGCCAGTTCCCAGGTCCGGGCGCCCATCATGAAGGGCTTGGACAGCAGGGCCCCCACCGGGCAGACGTCGATCATGTTGCCGGAGAGTTCGGATTCGACGGCTTCGCCCACGAAGGTGGTGATCTCGGAGAATTCACCCCGGTTGAGCATGCCGATTTCCATGATGCCGCCGATTTCCTGGCCGACCCGCACGCAGCGGGTGCAGTGGATGCAGCGCTGCATCTGTTCGGCGGAAATCAGCGGGCCCATGGGCTTGTGGAAGACCACGCGCTTGGTTTCCTTGTAGCGCGAGGCGGATTCGCCGTAGCCCATGGCCAGGTCCTGCAGCTGGCATTCGCCGCCCTGGTCGCACACGGGGCAGTCCAGGGGGTGATTGATCAGCAGGAATTCCATGACCGCGCGCTGGGCCTCGACGGCCTTGGGCGAGCGGGTGTGCACCACCATGCCGTTGGTGACGGGCGTGGCACAGGCCGGCAGTTGTTTCGGGGCCTTTTCGACCTCGACCAGGCACATGCGGCAGTTGGCCGCGATGCTGAGCTTCTTGTGATAGCAGAAATGCGGGATGTACAGCCCCGCCGCGTGGGCAGCCTGGATGACCATGCTGCCTTCTTCGGCTTGAACCTTCAGCCCGTCGATGGTGAGTTCTACCATGGCGTGTCCTGACCCTACAGATACTTGGCGACCACACATTCCTTGTGGTCGACGTGGTGGACGAATTCGTCGCGGAAATGCTTGATGAAGCTGCGTACCGGCATGGCGGCGGCGTCGGCCAGCGCGCAGATCGTGCGGCCCATCATGTTGTGCGCCACCGAATCCAGGGTCTCGATGTCTTCCATCGTGCCCTGGCCGTGTTCCATGCGCTGCATCATGCGATACAGCCAGCCCGTGCCCTCGCGGCAGGGCGTGCACTGGCCGCAGGATTCTTCCATGTAGAAGTACGACAGGCGCATCAGCGATTTGACCATGCAGCGGGTCTCGTCCATGACGATGACCGCGCCCGAGCCCAGCATGGACCCGGCCTTGGCGATCGAGTCGTAATCCATGTTGGTGTTCATCATGATGTCGGCGGGCAGCACCGGCGAGGACGAGCCGCCGGGGATGACGGCTTTGAGCTTGCGCCCGCCCTTCATGCCGCCGGCCAGTTCCAGCAGCTTGGGAAACGGCGTGCCCAGCGGGATTTCGTAGTTGCCGGGCAGTTCGACGTCGCCCGAGATCGAGAAGATCTTGGTGCCGCCGGCCTTTTCGATGCCCAGTTCCAGGTAGGCCTGAGCGCCCATCTGGAACACGAACGGCACGGCCGCGAAGGTTTCGGTGTTGTTGATGGTGGTGGGCTTGCCGTACAGGCCGAAGCTGGCCGGGAACGGCGGCTTGAAGCGCGGCTGTCCTTTTTTGCCTTCCAGGGATTCCAGCAGCGCGGTTTCCTCGCCGCAGATGTAGGCGCCGAAGCCGTGGTGCCCGTGCAGCTGAAAGGAAAATCCCGTGCCCAGGATGTTGTCGCCCAGGAAGCCGGCCTGGCGGGCCTGTTCCAGGGCCTCTTCAAAGCGGCTGTAGACGTCGAAGATCTCGCCGTGGATGTAGTTGTAGCCCACGGACGCGCCCATCGCGAACCCGCCGATGATCATGCCTTCGATCACGGAATGCGGGTTGTAGCGCAGGATGTCGCGGTCCTTGAAAGTGCCGGGTTCGCCTTCGTCGGAATTGCAGACCACGTACTTCTGGCCGGGCAGGTTGCGCGGCATGAAGGACCATTTCAGGCCCGTGGGGAACCCGGCGCCGCCGCGCCCGCGCAGGCTGGACGCCTTCAGTTCGGCGATCACGTCGTCGGGCGTCATGCCGGTGGTCAGGATCTTCTTCAGGGATTCATAGCCGCCCCGGGCGATGTAATCCTGGATCCCCCAGTTGTCGCCATCCAGGCCCGCCAGGATCTGCGGCTGAATGTGGCGGCCGTGAAAGATCATGCTGCGGGAGACGTCGTCGCCCAGGTTCGGATTCAGCGCATCCGTGCCGTATTTCTGCAAAACATCCAGGGCGCTCATGCCGACTCCTTCAGGTCACGGATCAGGGCGTCGATTTTCTCGGGCTGCATGCGGCAGCACATGTGCTTGCCGTTGGCCAGCACCACCGGCGCATCGCCGCAGGCTCCCATGCACTCGCCTTCGGCCAGGGTGAACAGGCCGTCGGGCGTGGTCTCATGGAAACCGATGCCCAGCTTTTCCTTCAGGTATTCGGCCGCCTGGGCGCTGCCTTGCAGGGCACAGGGCAGGTTCGTGCAGATGGTCAGGGTGTAGCGGCCCACCGGGTGGGTGTGGTACATGGAATAGAAGGTCGCGACTTCCTGGACCGCGATCGGCGGCATGCCCAGGTAGCCGGCCACGTCGCGGATGACTTCCGGCGACACCCAGCCCTTTTCGGTCTGGGCGATGGTCAGCGCGGCCATCACGGCGGATTGTTTCTGGTCCGCCGGGTATTTGGAGATTTCCCGGTCGATGTCCCGGTAGGCTTGTTCGGAAAGCAGCATCGTCATAGTCCTGTGGTGTCCGGGCGGCTAGCGGTCGATTTCGCCAAACACGATGTCCTGGGTGCCGATGATGGTCACCACGTCGGAAATCATGTGCCCCTTGGACATTTCTTCCAGAGAATGCAGGTGGGCGAAGCCCGGCGCGCGGATCTTCAGGCGGTAGGGCTTGTTGGCCCCGTCGGACACCAGGTAGATGCCGAACTCGCCCTTCGGGTGTTCCACGGCGGCGTAGGCTTCGCCTTCGGGCACGTGCATGCCTTCCGTGAAGAGCTTGAAGTGGTGGATCAGGTCTTCCATGCCGGTCTTCATGCGCTCGCGCGTGGGCGGGGCGACCTTGTGGTTGCCGGTGATCACGGGGCCGGGATTGTTGCGCAGCCATTCGACGCACTGGCGGATGATGCGGTTGGATTCGCGCATTTCGGCGATCCGGCACAGGTAGCGGTCGTAGCAGTCGCCGTTCTTGCCCACGGGGATGTCGAATTCCAGCTTGTCGTAGACTTCGTAGGGCTGCTTCCTGCGCAGGTCCCATTCGATGCCGGAACCGCGCAGCATGGGGCCGGTGAAGCCCAGCGCCAGGGCGCGTTCGGGCGACACGACGCCGATGTCCACCAGGCGCTGCTTCCAGATGCGGTTTTCGGTCAGCAGGACTTCGTATTCGTCCACACAGGCGGGGAAGCGGTTGGTGAAGTCCTCGATGAAATCCAGCAGCGAGCCGGAACGCGATTCGTTCATGGCCCGCGTTTCCTTGTCGGAACGGTACTTCGAGCCCTTGTACTGCGGCATTGTGTCGGGCAGGTCGCGGTACACGCCGCCGGGCCGGTAGTAGGCCGCGTGCATGCGGGCGCCGGACACGGCTTCGTAGCAGTCCATCAGGTCTTCGCGTTCGCGGAAGGCGTACAGGAACACCGCCATGGCGCCCACGTCCAGCGCGTGCGAACCCAGCGACATCAGGTGGTTCAGGATGCGGGTGATTTCATCGAACATCACGCGGATGTACTGCGCCCGCAGCGGCACCTGGATGCCCAGCAGGCGTTCGACCGCCATGCAGTAGGCGTGCTCGTTGCACATCATGGACACGTAGTCCAGACGGTCCATATAGGGCAGCGTCTGCAGGAAGGTGCGCGTTTCCGCCAGCTTTTCGGTGGCGCGGTGCAGCAGGCCGATGTGCGGGTCGGCGCGCTGGACGACTTCGCCGTCCAGTTCGAGCACCAGGCGCAGCACCCCGTGCGCAGCCGGGTGCTGCGGGCCGAAGTTCAGGTTGTAGTTCTGGATCTCTGCCATATCAGTACCGTTCGATTCCGTAGTGATCCTCGCGCACCACGCGGGGGGTGATTTCGCGGGGCTCGATCGTGACGGGTTGGTAAATGACGCGCTTCTGTTCGGCGTCGTAGCGCATTTCCACGTGTCCGGAGATCGGGAAGTCCTTGCGGAAGGGATGGCCGATGAAACCGTAGTCCGTCAGGATGCGGCGCAGGTCGGGGTGGCCTTCGAAGACGATGCCGTACAGGTCGAAGGCTTCCCGTTCGTACCAGTTGACCGAGGGCCAGACGTCCACCAGCGAGGCCACCACCGGGAATTCATCGTGTTCGGCGTACACGCGCACCCGCAGGCGCCAGTTGTGCGTGACCGACAGCAGGTGGATGACGACCGCGAAACGGTGCGGGTGGGTGCCGGTATGGTCGGCCGCGTAGGTGGGGGCTTTCCAGGCGGAATAATCCAGGCCGCACAGGTCCATGCAGGACTCGAAGCGCAGGCTGGCGTTGTCGCGCAGCACGCGGCACGTATCCGCCCAGGCGGACTGGGGCAATTGCAGCGTCAGTTCGCCCCGGGATTCGGTCAGGTCGACCGAGGCCCCCAGGACATCGCGCAGATTGGTTTCTAAGGTCTGTAGCCGTGTCATATGCAGATCGTCAAATTCGGATCGGTTCGGATGTGCGCCGGGCAGGCCGGTGCCGTCGCCGGCAGGCCGTTCCGGGCGCCCCTGCTAGCGGGCGATGGTGTTGGTCAGGCGGATCTTGTTCTGCATCTGCAGCAAGCCGTAGACCAGGGCTTCCGCCGTGGGCGGGCAGCCCGGCACGTAGACGTCCACCGGCACGATGCGGTCGCAGCCGCGCACCACCGAATAGGAGTAGTGGTAATAACCACCGCCGTTGGCACAGGAGCCCATCGACACGACCCAGCGCGGTTCCGGCATCTGGTCGTAGACTTTCCGCAGGGCCGGAGCCATCTTGTTGCACAGCGTGCCGGCCACGATCATCAGGTCGGACTGACGGGGACTGGGCCGGAAGATGATGCCGAACTGGTCCAGGTCGTAGCGCGCCGCGCCGGCGTGCATCATTTCGACCGCGCAACAGGCCAGGCCGAACGTCATCGGCCAGAGGGAACCCGTCTTCGCCCAGTTGAGGAATTTATCCGCACTGGTGGTCATGAAGCCTTTTTCCATGACGCCTTCAACTGCCATTTTGCTCACCCCCAATTATTCCCAGTCCAGGGCGCCGCGGCGCCATTCGTAGATGAAGCCCACCGTCAGGATGCCCAGGAAGATCGCTACCGCCCAGAAGCCCACCATGCCCACGGCGCCGTTGGCCATGGCCCAGGGGAACAAAAAGGCGATTTCCAGATCGAACATGATGAACAGGATCGCCACCAGGTAATAGCGCACGTCGAATTTCATGCGCGAATCGCCAAAGGATTCGAAGCCGCATTCGTAGACGGACAGCTTTTCGGCGTCGGGCACGTTACGGCCCAGCAAACGCCCCGCTGCCAGCAGGGCCGCGCCAATCAAGGTGGCGACGATGATGAAAAGCAGCACGGGAAAGTACTGTTCCAGATTCATGGATGGCCCCTGCCTCAGAAGATCAAACTACGGGATTGTATCATTTCGACAAGCCCCATCGCCGGGAAAACCCGAGGCTGAAACACATTTGATGGAGGTCAATTCAGCTAAGCACAGATCGGCTTTCAGCCGCCTGAAATGACGCGCGGGATAGTCCACCATGCCAGGCACAGATGCGAAAAAGCCTGCCGCGCCACGAGCGCGGCAGGCTTTCCGGCCTGGCACCGTAATTGCGATGCTCAAGAAGGATGCACTGCGGTGTTGTCGACGATGACCTGGCCGGCGATCTCGGCTTGCCTGAGTTGAGCCAGCACTTGGGCGCGGCTCAGCGCCGGGCCGCCGGCCTGCAGCCGGGGATAATCGGTCCGTTCACGCTCGGTGACCAGGCCCTGGGACTGCGCCACGCGCAGTTCATGAACGACTTCCGCACGGGTCTGGGTGCTGGGCGTCACGACTTCCGGGTAATTGCTCTGATCGGCTTGTGCGATACCCGCGGAGGCAAGGCCCAGAGACAGGACGGCGATAGAAGCAGCGGTAACGGTTCTCATGATGAACTCCTTCACATTCAAGTGCATGCGAAAGCAGGACGTCACAGGCTTTCCGCTGGTGAATCATGCCCTGCTCCACAGGAACCAGTGTGCGCTTTCGCTGCGCCGCAATAAACCGCGCCAAGGAAAATTCAGTTTTCCATTTCTGATGACAATCAGATGTGGTCCGGCACGTTGGACGCACACGCAAGAAAGCCACCCGAAGGTGGCTTTCTTGTTGCCGGGAGCCGAAGCCCCTGGCGGCGTTCGTGACGGCCCGGCAAGCCGGGCCGCATCGCAAGCGTGGACAAGCCACGCGAGGCGATTAGAACTTGTGGTTCAGGCCAACGCCAGCTTCCGTACCCTTCAGGTCACGCACGTAACCCAGGTTCTTGCCGTAGGTCGCGTAGGTGTAGACACCGGTGCGCTTGGACAGGGGGTAGAAGTAGTTGACTTGGTAGGTGCTGATGTTGCCAGCTTCCAGACCACCGATCGTGTCCAGGTTGGAGGCACGGGAGTAGTTCCAGCCAGCGTACAGGGTACCGCCAGCGATCGGGGCGCTCAGGCCAACGTGGTAGTTGTTGGACTTGAAATCGTCGCCCAGGGACAGGGGGCCGACGGCGTCGATGTAGTTGCCGGCGGCACCAGCCCAGCCCAGCTTGCCATGACGGTCTTGGCCGTAGGCCAGGTTCAGCTTCACGACTTCGAAGTCGTAGGCGGCGTTGACGGTCCAGTTGGTGATCGCGTCAGCAACACCGGTTTCGCCACGACGATCGTAGCTGGCGCCGGCGCTGATCGGGCCATTGGCGTAGGTGGCGCCCAGGGACACGCGAGACGTACGCTCGGCGCTGCCGGGGAACGCTTCGCCATTGATGCGCTCGATCGTGTCATTGCCTTCGGAGCCGTACAAGGCGATAACCTTGAAGCCGGCCATGTCAGGCGTGACGTACTTGAAGGAGTTGTCGATACGGTTGGCATAGCCATACGCACCGAAGACCTTATCCACGTCGCCCAGGTTCCAGCCGTTGACGTTCAGGTTGCCGACTTCAACGCCAGCGGAGTACTGACGGCCCATCGTGAAGGTACCCCAGTTGTCGCTGGACAGGCCCACGAAGGCTTGACGGTGGAATTGACGGGTGGTGGAAGGCTGACCGTTACCCAGGTCGAAACCTTGTTCCAGTTGGAAGATGGCGCGCAGGCCGTCGCCCAGGTCTTCGGCGCCCTTCAGGCCGAAGCGGTTGCCGTTCACGGTACCGCTGCGCAGACCGGAAGTACGAGCGCGGGCTTCAACGCCGTTGTTGTCGAACTTGTAGTTTTGGTAGCCGTAGCCGGTATCCAGGATACCGTACAGCGTCACGGACGTTTCTGCTTGAGCAACGCCAGCGGTAGCGAAACCGGCCAGCAGAGCAGCAGCGAGCAGAGTCTTTTTCATGTAAGAAATCTCCGTAGATTTGTGTGAATCAGAGCAGGCCAACAACATCCTGTGCTGCTGCTCCTTCTAACTCCGCGAAGGGAAGTTGTTGGTATTGCATCAAAAATCCGGGATGAACGCCATGTTGAACTGCGGAAACCCGGTAGTTTTCCGAAAAAGGCGTTGCGGATCCACAACAAGGCATCCCGCCGCGCCCTACAATGCATCTGATTCCAGCCGGCGCGCCGGCGGCCTCCGATACGCACCACCATAGTAGCCCCGGCAAAGCCTCCATGTCCGTCATCCTGCTGATCCTCCCCGACTTCCTGCTGATCGCCCTGGGGTGGCTGTTGCTGCATCGCTTCAAGTTCGATCGCCTGTTTTTCGCCCAGGCGGAGAAGCTGGTGTATTTCGTACTGTTTCCCGCTCTCCTGTTTCATTCGATCACGCGGGCGCCCATGGCGCTGGGCAGCACGACGGTGCTGCTGGCGGCCACCGTGGGGGTGATGCTGGGCGGGATCGCCCTGGCCTGGCTGGGGCGGCTGGCGGTGCGCCCCGACCCGGCGGCGCACGCGGCGACGGCGCAGTGCGCGTTCCGCTTCAACAGTTATCTGGCGCTGTCGCTGGCGGCCGGCCTAGGCTGGGCCGACGCCCAGGCGACCATGGCCGTGATCCTGGGGTTCGCCGTGCCCATCAGCAATGTGGGGGCGGTGCACGCCCTGGCCAGTCGCAACGGCGGCCGCGCGCTGGGCGAGATGGCGCGCAATCCCTTCATCCTGGCGACGCTGGCGGCCCTGGCCTTCAATTTCCTGCAGGCGCCGATCCCGCACGTGGCCGAAGTGGCCCTGGGCAGGCTGGGATCCTGCGCCATCGCCCTGGGCCTGCTGTGCGTGGGCGCCACGCTGTCGCTGGAAGGCGGGCGCCGGCATGCGCCGCTGATGGCCTGGATGATTGCGGCCAAGCTGGTCCTGCTGCCGGTCTGGACTCTGGCGCTGACCGGGATGCTGGGCCTGTCCGCGCGGGAAAGCACGGTCTTGCTGCTGTTCTCGGCGGTGCCGACCTCGTCGGCTGCGCATGTCCTGGCCGCCCGCATGGGCGGCGACGGCCGCCTGGTGGCGGTCACGATGTCGCTGGGGACGCTGCTGTCGGCCATCACGCTGCCGATATGGCTGGGAATCGCGGGCTGAGGGCGGCATACAATGCCCCACGGACTGAAACGCCTGGACATCATGACATTTCCCCTGCCCCCCGTTGAATGGCCCTTGCCGGACGAAGAGGCCACCGTGGCCCTGGCGCAACGCCTGGCGGCCCTGGTCTGCGGCCATGCCCCGGAATCGCTGCCGGCCGGAGGGCGCATTCACCTGAGAGGAGAGCTGGGCGCGGGCAAAACCAGCCTGGCCCGAGCGCTGTTGCGGGCGGGCGGCGTGACCGGCCGCATCAAAAGTCCCAGCTACGCGCTGCTTGAAAGCTATAATGTTTCTAACTTATACTTCTATCACTTTGATTTCTATAGATTTAGCGATGCGCACGAATGGCGGGACGCGGGGTTTGGCGAACTGTTGGCCGACCATGCGGTCGTCCTGATCGAATGGCCTGAACAGGCTGGCACCCGCCTACCCCCTCCGGATCTGGATATTTTGCTGGAATATGCCGGGGCCGGCAGACGCGCATGGCTAAGCGCCTGCAGCGAAAAAGGACAGCTATGGCTGACTCACCTGACCTCATCGCGCCGATGAATCCCGCCCCCATCCCCTTGCGGCGCAAACTGATCGCGGGCGGCTGCACGCTGTTGCTGCTGCCCGTCATTCCCCGCCTGGCGCAGGCCGCCACGATCCTGGCGGTGCGGACCTGGCCGGCCGACGAGTACACCCGCGTCACGCTGGAAATGGACACCGAGCTGAAGGCCGAACAGTTCACCCTGGACCATCCCCACCGGCTGGTGGTGGACATCGAAGGCCTGCACATGGACGCCGCCATCAGCAATCTGGTGTCCAAGATCAAGCCCAACGATCCCTACATCAGCAGCGTGCGCGTGGGCCAGAACCGGCCCAACGTGGTGCGCCTGGTGTTCGACCTGAAGCAGGACGTCGCGCCCCAGGTCTTCACGCTCAAGCCCATCGGCGAATACAAGTACCGCCTGGTGCTGGACCTGTATCCCAAGGTCGCCCAGGATCCGCTGATGGCTCTGCTGAAGGACGCCAAGAACGATCCCCTGGCCGGCATCCTGGAAGACCTGGCGCAGAACAGCCCCAGCGAGGCCCCGGTGCCGGCGGTCAAGGGCCAGGAACTGCCGCCCCCCATGACGCCCCCGCCCGAGCCGCCTCTCGCGGTCACCCCCAAGCCGTCGCCCGGCAGGCGGCTGGACCGCCCCATCCTGATCGCGCTCGATCCGGGACATGGCGGGGAAGACCCCGGCGCCACCGGCCGGCGCGGCACCCACGAAAAGGACATCGTGCTGCAGATCGCCCAGCGCCTGAAGAAGCTGATCGACGCGCAGCCCAACATGCGGGCCTACATGACCCGCGACCGGGACTACTTCGTGCCCCTGAACGTGCGGGTGCAGAAGGCCCGCCGGGTGCAGGCGGACCTGTTCATTTCCATCCACGCGGACGCCTGGATCAAGCCGTCGGCCCGCGGGTCGTCGGTCTGGGCGCTGTCGGAACACGGGGCGACCAGTTCGGCCGCCCGCTGGCTGGCCAAGAAGGAAAACGACGCCGACCTGATCGGCGGCGTGAACCTGGGCGCCCACAACGCCCAGGTCGCGAAAGTGCTGCTGGACCTGTCCACCGGGGCGCAGATCAACGATTCGATCAAGGTCGGCACCCAGGTGCTGCAGGAAATCGGCAAGATCAACGAGCTGCACAAGAACCGCATCGAACGCGCCGGTTTCGCCGTGCTGAAGGCGCCCGACATCCCGTCCATCCTGATCGAAACGGCGTTCATCAGCAATCCCCAGGAAGAAGCCCTGCTGCGCACCCCCGCGCACCAGCAGAAGATCGCCTCGGCCGTGCTGAGCGGCGTGCGCGACTACTTCGCCGCCAACCCGGCCCTGGCACGGCGGGCGTAAGCTCGATCGCACGACCCGCCGCTCGACCCGGCTCCTCCCGCAAAGCCGCCCCTTGGGGTGGCTTTGCGCTTCCGGGCCTCCGATTCCAGCCACGACCTTTTTATCCCTCAGGGATTGCCGCGCTGCCCAAGCGCATCCCGGAGGCCGACGATGATTCCGCGCGCCTTGGCGCCAGCGAACTGGGGCTTGGCCAAAGCGAGGCCGCCAGGATTTTCGGCGGCGGCGTCAACGCCTTTTCCCGCTATGAAAGCGGCAAGGCCAGGCCGCCGCTGGCTCTGGTGCAGCTATTCAAATTGCTGGACCGGCACCCCGGCCTGCTGGACGAAATCCGGGCCGCCTGATCAGGCCCGATCCGGATTCTTGCGCCGCAGCAGCTTCCACAGGACGCCGGCCAGGGCCGGGATGGCGGCGGCGCCGACGCCGATCAGGACGATGGTGTTCAGATGTTCCCTGACGATGGGGACATTGCCGAAGAAATAGCCCAGGGTGATCAGGCCCGCGATCCAGGCGATGGCGCCGATGGCGTTGTACAGCTGGAACATGAACAGCCGCATGCCGGCCACCCCGGCCACGAAAGGCGCGAAGGTGCGAAACAGCGGCAGGAAGCGCGACAGCACGATGGTCTTGCCGCCGTGCTTTTCATAGAAGGCGTGGGTCTTCAGCAAGGCCTTGCGGTCCAGGAAGCGGTAGTCGTGGGAAAAGACCTTGGGGCCGATGAAGCGGCCCACGGAATAATTGACCGTGTTGCCCAGGATGGCGGCGACGATCAGGATGCCGCCCATCAGCACGGGATCGAGCTGGCCGGTGGCGCCGAACGCGCCCGCGATGAACAGCAGGGAATCGCCCGGCAAAAAAGGCAGGACGACCAGGCCGGTCTCGCCGAAGATGATCAGCGCCAGGATCAGATAGATCCAGGCGCCGTACTGGGCGACCCAGACGCCCAGGGATTGGTCGATATTGAGCACCAGATGAAAGAATTCGGCCATGACCGCCTGAAACCTCGTTGAGAATGATGCGACAGCCCGCACCGGGCACCGGCAAGGGCCGATGTCATGCGGAAAGCATCCGCGCCGACCTGTGGGCGCGCGCATTCCGCTTCGCTCGATTGCGAGCCGACGCTTACTATAATCGCTTTCATGACCCGACCCATTTCCGCCCTGCCCGACACCCTGATCAGCCAGATCGCCGCCGGCGAAGTCATCGAACGGCCGGCTTCTGTCCTGAAGGAATTGCTGGAGAACGCCCTGGACGCCGGCGCCCGGGCCATCGAAGTCCGGCTGGACGGCGGCGGCATTCGGCGCATCCTGGTGGCCGACGACGGCTCCGGCATCCCTCGCGACCAGCTGACGCTGGCCCTGCAGCGGCACGCCACCAGCAAGATCGCGTCCCTGGCGGAACTGGAATCGGTCGCCACCATGGGATTTCGCGGCGAAGCGCTGGCCTCGATCGCCTCCGTGGCGCAGCTGACCATCAGTTCGCGCACGGCGGACGCGGACCAGGCCTGGCAGATCGGTCCCGGACAGCGGGAACCCGTACCCGCCGCCGGGCCCGCCGGCACCCGGGTCGACATGCGCCAATTGTTCGACCACATCCCCGCCCGCCGCAAGTTCCTGCGGTCCGAGGCCACCGAATACGGCCACTGCCTGGACGCCATCGAACGCATCGCCCTGGCGCATCCGGAAGTCGCCCTGCGGGTCTTTCACAACGACAAACCCCAGCGCAACTGGCCGGTCACCGACATCCAGGGCCGGATCCGCGACGTCCTGGGGGTGGAATTCCAGGCCCAGAGCCTGCCGGTTTCGGCCGAACAGGGCCTGATCACCCTGGAAGGCTGCATCACCCGCCCGACCTTCGCCCGCAACCGCGCCGACCGCCAGTATCTGTACGTCAACGGCCGCCACGTGCGCGACCGGACCGTGTCGCACGCCGTGCGCCAGGCCTATGCCGACGTGCTGCACGGCGACCGGCAGCCGGCCTACGTGCTGTTCCTGGGGCTGGATCCGGCCGGGGTGGACGTGAACGTGCACCCCGCCAAGAGCGAAGTCCGCTTCCGCGACAGCGGGGCGGTGCACCGCTACGTGGCGCAATCGCTGGGGCAGGCCCTGGCGCAACGGGGCGGCGCGGCCGGCGAGACGGCCGACACGCCGCCGGATCCGACCAACGGCGACGTTCCGCAATCCACCGGGGCCACGCCAGGCAATTCTTCGCAGGATGCCGGACGGCATGATGCCTGGGGTTCCGCCCCCATGCCCGGCGCCGGCCGCGGGCAGTCCGTTCTCGCGCCCGCCGCCCCGCAGGGACGCGGCCCCGCCCGCTATCCGGGCCAGGTCCCGGTGCAGCAGCGCTTCGCCCTGCACGACTCGGGCCCTAGCCAGGATTGGCGCACGCTGTACCGGCCCCTGGACCCCGCCGACTCCCCGGCGTCCTCAAACGGCGGCGCGCCCGGGACCTTCCCCATCGCGGACAGGACGCCGGCGGCCGCGACCGCGAGCCTGCCCCCGGCGGCGCAACCCGCAGGCGACCTGCCCCTGGGCCTGGCCCTGGGCCAGCTGCATGGCATCTATATCCTGGCGCAGAACGCGCGCGGCCTGATCCTGGTGGACATGCACGCCGCCCACGAACGGGTGGTGTACGAACGGCTGAAGGGGGCGCTGGACGAAGCCCCCCTGCCCGCCCAGGACCTGCTGGTGCCGGTGGTGTTCACGGCGACGGAAACCCAGGTGGCCATCGCCCAGGATCACCAGGACACGCTGGACGGGCTGGGGCTGCGCATCCGTCCCACCGGCCCCGCATCGCTGGCCGTACGGGCCGTGCCCGCTCTGCTCGCCCAGGGCGATATCGAATCCCTGGCGCGCGGCGTGCTGGCCGACGTGGAACGGTTCGGTCAATCGGCCCGCCTGACCGAACAGCGCAACGAACTGCTGTCCACCATGGCCTGCCACGGCGCGATCCGCGCCAACCGCCGCCTGACGCTGGACGAAATGAACGCTCTGCTGCGCCAGATGGAACGCACCGAACGCGCCGACCAATGCAACCACGGCCGCCCGACCTGGTTCCAATGGAGCCTGTCCGATCTGGACAAGCTGTTCATGCGAGGGCAGTAAACCGTCATCCCGACACCGCGCCAGCCATCGGTGTTACTCTAGTAGCACCCAAGCTTCTTCCCGGGCTTCCATCATGACCACCACCTCGCTCAAACTGTCCGAAGCGCTCAAGGCCCGCGCCATCCATGCCGCCCGCGAACTGGGCATGACGCCGCACGCTTTCATGGTGTCCGCCATCGAACAGGCCGCCGTCTCGACCGAGCAACGGGCGCAATTCCTGGAACAAGCCAAAGCCGCCCGCCAGCAGATGCTGGATACCGGGCTGGGCTACGCCGCCGACGACGTCCACGCCTATCTGCGGGAACGCGCGGCAGGCGCCCCCGCCAAGCGCCCCAAGGCTCACCCGTGGCGACCCTGAACTACGCCGATCGGGCCCTGCAAGATCTGGAACGCCTGACGGACTTTCTGCAGGACATCGACCCCCCGGCAGCCCGCGACACGGTGGATCTGATCATCGAGGCGATTTCGATTTTGCGGCGCCATCCATTGATCGGCCGCACCGTGGATTCCGATCTTCGGGAACTGGTCATTTCCCGGGGAAAAACCGGCTACGTCGCCCTATACAGTTATGAATATCCCGCCGATGCCGTCCTGATCCTGACCGTCCGCCATCAACGCGAAGCCGGCTATCCCGCTTCCTGACAGCGGACGGCCTGAACAGTCCGGCCTCCCCTCCATCACGAACCGTCACATCCTCATCCCGTGAACCCAAGTCTTCCTCCTTTGCTGATCTGCCTGGCCGGGCCGACGGCCTCGGGCAAGTCGGCAGCCTCGATGGCGCTGGCGCGGCGCTGGCCGATCGAACTCATTGTCATGGATTCGGCCACCATCTACCGGGGCATGGACATCGGCACGGCCAAGCCCGGCGTCCAGGAACAGGCGCAGATGCCTCACCACCTGCTGGACATCCGCGATCCCGCGCAATCGTATTCGGCGGCGGAATTCGCGCGCGACGCGGCGGAGCTGGCGCAGGACATCCGCCGGCGGGGACGCATCCCGATCCTGTGCGGCGGCACCATGCTGTATTACAAGGCGCTGCGGGAAGGACTGAACGAACTGCCCGGCGCGGACCCGGCGATCCGCCAGGCGCTGGACGCAGAGGCCCGGGAACGCGGCTGGCCGGCGCTGCACGCCGAACTGGCCCGGGTCGATCCGGCCACCGCCGCCCGGCTGGCGCCCAACGACAGCCAGCGCCTGCAGCGCGCCCTGGAGATCTGGCGCGGCAGCGGGCGCGCCATGAGCGACTGGCTGGCCCGGCCGCCGCAGCCTGTCCTGCCGGGCTGGAGATTCCTGACGATCAGCCTGGAGCCATCCGACCGGTCCGTGCTGCATGCCCGCATCGCGCAGCGCTACCAGGCCATGATCGGCGCCGGACTGCTGGACGAGGTCCGCGCCCTGCATGCCCGGCCCGACCTGCATCCCGGCCTGCCGTCCATCCGCTGCGTGGGCTACCGGCAGCTCTGGGATCATCTGGACGGGCGCGTGTCTCTGGACCAGGCCATCGAGCAGGCCATCGCCGCCACCCGGCAGCTCGCCAAGCGCCAGATCACCTGGCTGCGGTCGCTGCCGCAGCGAACCAGCGTGGATTGCCTGTCGGATCAGGCCGCAGCGGAAGTGGCGCGGCATTGCGCCCGGGCGCTGGACGCCTGATCCGGACGGAAGCGCGCTGGAAGGCGGCGGCGCAGCCGATGGCTGCCCGCCGTTCCCGATCAGTCGACGATGGTCTGGGCGCCGCCTTCGGCCTGGGCTTCGATCCGCCCCAGCGTGTAGACGGTTTCGCCCTGGGCCTGCAGCGTGGCCGTGACCGCAGCGGCCTGGGCGGGATCGACCACCAGCACCATGCCGATGCCGCAGTTGAAAACGCGGGCCATTTCCTGGTCGGCCACGCCGCCCTGGGCCTGCAGCCACTGAAACAGCGCCGGCCATTGCCAGGCATCGCGGTGCAGATGGGCGCACAGCCCGGCGCGCAGGATGCGCGGCACGTTTTCCAGCAGACCGCCGCCGGTGATGTGCGCCAGGCCCTTGAGGGACCGCCCGTGCGCGGCCAGGGCGGCCAGAACGGACTTGACGTAGATGCGGGTGGGTTCCATGACCACGTCGCCCAGAGGGCGGCCGTCCAGGTCCTGGTCCGGACGGGCGCCGGCATGCTGCAGAATCTTGCGCACCAGGGAGTAGCCGTTGGAATGCGCTCCGCTGGAGGCCAGCCCCAGCACGGTGTCGCCCACTCGGATGTCGCCGCCGTCGATGATGGCGGATTTTTCCACCGCCCCCACGGCAAAGCCGGCCAGGTCGTATTCGCCATCCGGATACATGCCCGGCATTTCAGCGGTTTCGCCGCCGATCAGGGCGCAGCCCGCCAGTTCGCAGCCCCGGGCGATGCCGCCGACGACCTGGGCGGCGGTATCCACGGACAGCTTGCCGCAGGCGAAGTAATCCAGGAAGTACAGGGGTTCGGCGCCCTGCACCAGGATGTCGTTGACGCTCATGGCCACCAGATCGATGCCCACGGTGTCGTGGCGCTGCCATTCGAAGGCCAGCCGCAGCTTGGTGCCCACCCCGTCGGTGCCCGACACCAGCACGGGTTCGCGCAGGTGCTTCGGGATTTCGAACAGCGCCCCGAAACCGCCGATGCCGGCCATGACGCCGGGCCGCATGGTCCGGGCCGCCAGGGGTTTGATGCGGTCGACCAGGGCATCGCCCGCGTCGATATCGACGCCCGCGTCGCGATAGGTCATGGAGGGGGTGGTGCCAGATGTCATGAGAAAAGCCGTCGAATGTGCAAGAATTGCAAGTTTGGACAATATAGTGGCCTGATTTTACGATGAACTCCGGCCCGGTGAGCATGACACAGCAACTGTTACTGGACATCCTGCCCGGGGCCTTGCCCACCCTGGAGGGTTTCATCGCCGGCGCCAACCAGGCCGCCGTCGACGCCGTCGGCGCTTTGTCTCCCGGCCACGCCCTGTATCTGTGGGGCGGCCCCGGGTCCGGGCGCAGCCACCTGCTGCGGGCCCGCGCCCAGGCGCAGGGCGGACATTATCTGGACGCCCGCACCCCGGCGCGCTGGCTGCAGGCCCTGGCCACGGACGAGGACCGCGCCCTGACGCTGGTGGCCGTGGACGACGTGAACGACCTGAACGACGCCGCTCAAGCGGCCCTGTTCGCCCTGTTCAACCGCTGGCGGGCCGCCGCCAGCACCCCGGACGCCTTCGCCCTGCTGACGGCCGGCGACCGCGCGCCCCTGACCATGCCGCTGCGCGAGGACCTGCGCACCCGCCTGGGCTGGGATCTGGTCTTTCGCATCGAACAGCTGTCCGACGAGGACCGCGCCCAGGCGCTGCGCGACCGCGCCCTGCAGCGCGGCCTGAAGCTGCCCGACGACGTGCTGCACTGGATCCTGATCCACCACGACCGCGACATGGGGCGCCTGACGGCCCTGATCGACGCGCTGGACCAATATTCCCTGGCCCGCCACCGCCCCGTCACCCTGCCGCTGCTCAAGGACCTGCTGGCGGGATCGCCGGCCGGCGGCAAACCGCTGCCGGACGAGCCGGCCGCCGAATGACCCGGAACCGGCCGCACGCCCCCTCACCGACCCGCGCCTCGCGCCCCCCGCCCACCGACCGATTGACGACATGCCCATGACCGCTCCCTCCCACCTGGCTCTGTTCGACCTGGACCACACCCTGCTGCCCTTCGACAGCGACTATCAATGGGCGGAATTCCTGGCCCGCACCGGCCGCGCCGGCGACCCGGCCCTGGCGCGCCAGCGCAATGACGATCTGATGCGCCGCTACAACGAAGGCACGCTGTCCGCGGAAGAAGCCGCCGATTTCATGCTGGGCCTGCTGCGCCTGGGCGAACCCGCCGAACTCGCTGTGTGGCATCAGGACTACATGCGCGAAGTCATCCTCCCCGGCCTGCTGCCCGCCGCCCGGGCCCTGGTGACCGACCACCAGGCGCGCGGCGGCCTGTGCGCCGTCGTCACCGCCACCAACGCCTTCGTGACCGCGCCCATCGCGCTGGCGCTGGGCATCGACCACCTGATCGCCACCGTCCCGCAACGCGACGCCGACGGCCGCTACACGGGCCGCATCGAAGGCACGCCCAGTTTCAAGGCGGGCAAGGTGCTGCGCGTGCGCGACTGGCTGCAGGCCCAGGGCCTGCAGATGGAAGACTTCGCCGAATCCTGGTTCTACAGCGATTCGATGAACGATCTGCCCCTGCTGGAAGCCGTCACCCACCCCGTGGCGACCAACCCCAGCCCGGCGTTGCGGGAACTGGCCCAGGGTCGCGGCTGGCGCATTCTGGATCTGTTTGCGGACATGCAGGATACAAAGTCTTAAAATACGCGCCATGCTCAAGCAGACCATCAAACATTTCGTCTCGCGCCTGTTTGCCACGCCGCCCAGCGGTCCGGCGCGCCTGTCCCGCGACAAACACGGTATCGACCGGCGGCTGGTGTCGCGCCACGCGATCAAGGTCTGCGAGGTCCTGAACCAGCAGGGCTTCGACGCCTACATCGTCGGCGGCGCCGTGCGCGACCTGATCGTGGGCCTGCAGCCCAAGGATTTCGACGTCGCCACCAACGCGACGCCCAACCAGATCCGCCCGCTGTTCCGCCGCGCCCGCATCATCGGCAAACGCTTCCAGCTGGTGCATGTGGTGTTCGGCCAGGAAATCATCGAAACCTCCACGTTCCGCGCCCCTGCGTCCGGCGAAACCGACCAGCATGGCCGCATCCTGCGCGACAATGAATTCGGCTCCCACGAAGAAGACGCCGCCCGGCGCGACTTCACCATCAACGCGCTGTACTACGATCCCCTGAAGGAAGAAGTCATCGACTTCCACCAGGGCGTGGCGGACCTGAAGAACCGCGTGGTGCGCATGATCGGCGACCCGGAAACCCGCTTCCGCGAAGACCCGGTGCGCATGCTGCGGGCGCTGCGCTTCCAGGCCAAGCTGGGGGCCCGCATCGACCCGGCCACCGAGGCCCCGATCATGCGGCTGGCGTCCCTGGTCGAACACGTGCCGGCCTCGCGCCTGTTCGACGAAACGCTCAAACTGCTGACCTGCGGCCACGCCATGGATTGCCTGCGCGAACTGCGCCGCTCCGGCCTGACCAAAAGCCTGATCCCGCTGATCGACCGCATCTTCGAAGAAGAAGGCGGCGAAGCCTTCGTGGAAATCGCCCTGTCGCGCACCGACGCGCGCGTGCGGGCGGGCAAGCCCATCAGCCCCAGCTTCCTGTTCGCCGCCCTGCTGTGGCGGCTGGTGCAGAAGCGCTGGACCACGCTGCTGGCCCAGGACGTGCAGCGTAACGAAGCCCTGATCCGCGCCGCCGACTCGGTGATCGACGAACAGATGGACAAGCTGGCCATCCAGCGCCGCCACCAGGCGGACATGCGGGAGATCTGGCTGATGCAGGCGCGTTTCGAACGCGCCACGGTGCGGTCCATCTGGCGCATGATGGAACAGCCCCGTTTCCGGGCTTCCGTGGATTTCCTGCAGCTGCGCGCCGAAGCCCGCGAGGTCGACAGCGTGCTGGCGCAATGGTGGATGGACCTGGCCGACAGCGGCGACGAGCGCCGCAGCCAGATGATCGACACCTGGCAGGCCGGCCACGCCGGCGCCCGGCGCGTGGGCGCGACGCGCAAGCGCCGGCGGCGGCGCAAGCCGGGCGACGCCTCATCCGACGCGACCCCGTCCCGCGACGGGGCGCCCGATCAGACTGCCTGACGTCCCGCCGGACCGACCCCGGCAGGCGGGCGCCCGCCCGCCTGCCATTCACCCGCCTTCGCGAATCCCCATGAACGGACACACCCCAGATCCCGGTCGGGACCAGCCCGATGCCGTCGTGGCCTATATCGGTCTGGGGGCGAACCTGGGCGACGCCGCCGGCGCGGTGCGCCAGGCGGCGGCCGAACTGGCGGCCACGCCCGGCATCATCCGCCTGAGGCTTTCGCCCCTGTACGGCACCGCGCCGATGGATTCCTCCGGCCCCGATTACGTCAACGCCGTGGCGGAAATCCGGACCCGGCTGGATGCGCGGCATTTGCTGACCGCCCTGCAGGCCATCGAACAGGCCCATGGGCGCGAACGCCCCTACCGCAACGCGCCGCGCACGCTGGACCTGGACCTGCTGTGGCATGATGGCCGGACGATCGAGGAATCCGACCTGATCGTGCCGCATCCGCGCATGCACGAACGGGCGTTCGTGCTGCGTCCCCTGATGGATCTGGCGCCCGGCCTGGTTCTGCCCCAGGGCGATCTGCCGGCCTTGCTGGCGCGCTGCGCTGACCAGGTGATCCGGCCCTTGTCCGTCCCCACCATCTCCAGGAAATCCGCAATGTCCGCCCTGCCCCCCATCCGCCTGGTCGTCGCCTACACGGACAACCGCGTCATCGGGCGCGACGGCGGCATGCCCTGGCACCTGCCGGGCGATCTGGCGCATTTCAAACGCAGCACCCTGGGCCATCCGATCCTGATGGGGCGCAAGACCTGGCTGTCGCTGGGGCGCCCCCTGCCGGGACGGCGCAATCTGGTGCTGACCCGGGATGCCTCGTTCGAGGCGGCCGGAGCCGAATGTTTCGCGTCGCTGGATGCCGCCCTGGCGGCCTGCCGGGACGCGGAGCGCATCTGCGTGATCGGCGGCGAGCAGATCTTCCGCCTGGCCCTGCCGCTGGCCGACGAACTGATCGCCACGGAAATCCACGCCCGGATCGACGGCGACACCTGGTTCCCGGAACTGCCCGCCGGGCAATGGCGGGAAACGGAACGCCTGCCCCAGCCGGCCGGCGACGGCGGGCTGAGCTACGATTTCGTCACGTACCGGCGCATCCCGGCCACGGAAGCCGCCGCCTGAAGCAGCGGCCACCTCGCGGCCTGCATACCGCTCGGATTCGCCAGGCACGAATCAGTCCGCAGAGACTGGCCCGTGCCCGGGTTCATGCACCCGCTTTGGCCCGGGCACGGATGGCGGTGACGGGCTCGCCCGCGATGCCCCAGTTGTCGGTGTCGATTTCCTCGATGACCACGAACGTGGTCTTGGGATTCTTCCCCAGCACGTCCACCAGCAGCTGGGTGGCCCCTTCCATCAGGCGGGCCTTCTGTTCGGCCGTGACCCCTTCCCGGGTGATCTTGATGTTCACATACGGCATGGTCTGTCTTCCTCGATCTGTAAGGATTATCCGGGCGATAGCTTAAGTCAATTTTCGATCACCGTGCGGCGCCCGCGAAGGGAGCCCGAACGCTGGCCGCAGGGGCCGAGGCCTCATCGGGCGGTGTAGCCGCCGTCAATGGCATGCACGCTGCCCGTCATGAACGAGGCCCGATCGCTGAGGAGATACGCAACCAGGTCGGCCACTTCCTCGCGGGTGGCGAGGCGTTTGACCGGATGCGCGCCGGCCATCCAGTCCGTGACTTCTTTTCCGGAACGCTCGATTTTCGGCGTGGCCACGTAGCCGGGAGCAACCGCGCAGACCCGGACATTCGATTCCGCCAATTCCAGTGCGGCCGATCTGGTGAGCCCGATGATCGCATGCTTGGCGGCCGTGTACGCGGACATCCCCGCCAAGCCGACCAGACCGTTGGCGGAAGACATGTTCACGATGGCGCCCCCGCCGTTTCTCAACATGGCGGGTATCTCGTATTTCATGCTGTGGAACACGCCCGTCAGATCGGTTTCCAGCACCGTCCGCCACGTTTCAACGTCCAGTTCCTGAAGCGGCACGCCGGCCGGCCCCGGAATGCCGGCGCAGTTGGCCGCCAGATCCAGCCGGCCATACCGTTCCACGATACGCTCCACCGCCAATTCGACGGCGGCGGGGTCGCGCACATCGGCTTCGATGCCGAGAACGCGCTCTCCCGACGGGTCGATCCGGCGGCAGACCGCGGCCACCGGACCCATGCGCCGGCTGAGCAGCGCAACCGAAGCGCCCCCGGCCAGAAGCCGGGCGGCGACGGATTCGCCGATCCCGTCTCCGGCGCCGGTGACCAAGGCGACTTTTGCTTGCAGATCCATGAGTTCCTCCCACAGCAGACTCCGGGGCATCGCCAAAGATCGACGCGCCCGACACCTGCCATGCTAGGAGGCTTCACTGTCAATTCATGGCAGTGGCGTGATGCGGCCGCCCGACTCTGTCAGGGCGCTGCGGGGATGCCTTCCTGTTCCCGCCACTGCCGCAGCAGAACCGGCCGGGGCACGGGATAGCGCTCATCCAGAACGCTCAGAGCCATGATCCTGTCCACGCGAAAGTGCCGCAGCGCCTGGCGCTGCTCGCACCATGCGGCCAGCATGCGGACATGGTCGAAGAAGCCCAGCGCGAAAGGCCAGACGATGCGCCGGCTTTCGTTCCCTTTCAGATCCCGGTAGCCGATGAGCAGCTTCCGCTGCTGCCGCATCGCCTTGCGCAGTATCGGCAAGCGGGCCTGCTCGTCCGAAGGCGCATATTCTGGCCCGACCAGCAGCGCCTCGTCGTCCAGCGATCGACGCAGGTCCGCGGGCAAGACCGCGGCGATTTTCGCCAGGGCATTCTGAGCGTCGCGCGCCAGTTCCCGGTCCGTGCGCTGCGATACCCAGCGAGCCCCCAGCATGAGCGCGTCCAGTTCCTGCGCGGAGAACATCAGCGGCGGCAGCAGGAAGCCGGGACGCAGCACATAGCCGATGCCGGGTTCTCCCTCGATGTGCGCCCCCTGCGCCCGCAGACTGGCGATGTCGCGGTAGAGCGTGCGCAAGCTGATGCGCAGCTCCGCCGCCAGCGCCGCGCCAGTGACGGGAAAGCGATGGCGGCGCAGGCACTGCATCAGTTCCAGCAGACGTTCCGAGCGAGACATGACGAGCCCGCAATAAAAAAGGCCCCACCGGATCGGTGGGGCCGCGGTCGAGACCTATTCTAGGCCGATTCGACCTTCATGCCCATCAGGCGACGGCCGGGGCCTGGGAGGCGTAGGACTCCACCGGCGGGCAGGCGCAGCTGAGGTTGCGATCCCCCCAGGCATTGTCCACGCGGGACACGGGCGGCCAGTACTTGCGGGCCGCCATGCCGGGCAGCGGATAGGCCGCCTGTTCGCGCGTGTAGGGGTGGGTCCAGTCCTGCGCCAGCAGCACGGCCGCCGGGTGCGGGGCGTTGACCAGCACATTGTCTTCCAGGGGCTGCTCGCCGCGTTCGACGGCGGCGATTTCCTGGCGGATGGCGATCATCGCATCGATGAAGCGGTCGAGCTCTTCCACCCCTTCGGATTCGGTCGGTTCGACCATCAGGGTGCCGGCCACCGGGAAGCTCATGGTGGGGGCGTGGAAGCCGTAGTCCATCAGGCGCTTGGCGATGTCCTCGGCGCCGATGCCGCTGGCGTCCTTGATCGGGCGGATGTCCAGAATGCATTCGTGCGCCACCCGGCCCTTGGGGCCGGCCGCGTACAGGATGGGATAGTGCGGCGCCAGCCGGGACGCCAGGTAATTGGCGTTCAGGATGGCCACCTGGGTGGCGCGGCGCAGGCCGGCCGCCCCCATCATCATGATGTACATGGTGGAAATCGGCAGGATGCTGGCGGACCCGAACGGCGCGGCCGAGACCGGGCCGGACTGGCCGGCCGGCAGGCGGCCGTCTTCGCCCACGATGCCCGGCAGGTACGGCGCCAGGTGCGCGCGCACCGCCACGGGGCCCACGCCCGGGCCGCCGCCGCCGTGCGGAATGCAGAAGGTCTTGTGCAGGTTCAGGTGGGACACGTCGGAGCCGAAGCGCCCCGGACGGGCCACGCCCACCATGGCGTTCATGTTGGCGCCGTCCAGGTAGACCTGGCCGCCGGCTTCATGGATCAGATCGCAGATTTCGGCGACCGTGGTCTCGAACACGCCATGGGTGGACGGATACGTGATCATCAAGGCGGCCAGGCGGTCGCCCACCTGGGCGATCTTCGCCCGCAGGTCCGTCATGTCGATGTTGCCGTTGTCGTCGGACGCCACCACCACCACGTCCATGCCGGCCAGATGGGCCGACGCCGGATTGGTGCCGTGCGCCGAGGCGGGGATCAGGCAGACGTTGCGCTGATGTTCGCCATTGGCCTGGTGATAGCCGCGAATCGCCAGCAGGCCGGCGTATTCGCCCTGGGCGCCGGAATTGGGCTGCAGGCTGACGCGGTCATAGCCCGTGATTTCGCACAGGGCCGAGGACAGGCGCTCGATCATGTCCTGGTAGCCCTGGGCCTGGCCGGCCGGGGCGAAGGGATGCATGTGCGCGAATTCGGGCCAGGTGACGGGAATCATTTCCGCCGTGGCGTTGAGCTTCATGGTGCACGACCCCAGCGGGATCATGGTGCGGTCCAGGGCCAGGTCCTTGTCCGCCAGCGCGCGCAGGTAGCGCAGCATGTCGGTTTCGGACTTCACCCGGGAAAACGCCGGATGCGCCAGGATCGGACCCTGGCGGCGCAGAGCCGCCGGGACGCCGTCGCCCTCGGCGGCGAAATCGGGCGCCACGCGGGCGGCGCCGGTGCCGGCCGCCAGCACGCCCAGCAGGATCTCGATGTCGTTCTGGCCGACGGTCTCATCCAGGGACAGGGCGACGCAGTGTTCGTCGACCCGGCGCAGGTTGATGCCGCCATCGACGGCCGCATCCAGCACCGCCTGGGTGCGGGCGCCGGTCTTCAGGCACAGCGTGTCGAACCAGCTGTCGTTGCAGACGGTGATGCCCATGCCGCGCAGCGCCGCCGCCAGCTGGGTGGTATGCGTGGCCACGCGCTGGGCGATGCGGCGGATGCCGTCCGGGCCGTGCCAGACGGCGTACATGGAAGCCATCACGGCCAGCAGCACCTGCGCGGTGCAGATGTTGGACGTGGCCTTTTCGCGGCGGATGTGCTGCTCGCGGGTCTGCAGGGCCAGGCGCAGGGCGGATTCGCCCTGCGCGTCCTGCGACACCCCGACCAAGCGGCCGGGCAGGTTGCGCTTGTAGGCGTCCTTGCAGGCCATGAAGCCGGCGTGCGGGCCGCCATAGCCCATGGGCACGCCGAAACGCTGGGCGGAGCCCACGGCGATGTCGGCTCCCCATTCGCCCGGCGGCGTCAGCAGCGCCAGGGCCAGCAGGTCGGTGGCCACGGCCACGATGGCGCCCGCATCGTGCGCCTGCTTGGTCAGCGCCCGGTAGTCGGCCACGCCGCCCAGGCTGTGCGGATACTGCAGCAGCACGCCGAAGCAGTCCGGCAGGCCGTCGGCTTCGTCGCCGACCACCACGTCGATGCCGATGCCGGCCGCGCGGGTGCGCACGACTTCAAGCGTCTGCGGATGCACGTGGACGGACACGAAGAACTGGCTGGACTTGGAACGCGACACGCGACGGGCCAGAGTCATGGCTTCGGCGGCGGCGGTGGCTTCGTCCAGCAGCGAGGAATTGGCGATGTCCAGGCCGGTCAGGTCGGTGACCAGGGTCTGGAAGATCAGCAGGGCTTCCAGGCGCCCCTGGGAGATTTCCGGCTGGTACGGGGTATAGGCCGTGTACCAGGCCGGATTTTCCAGGATGTTGCGCAGGATGACGTGCGGCACGTAGGTGCCGTAGTAGCCCTGGCCGATGTAGCTGCGCAGGACCTGGTTGCGCGACGCAATCGTCTTCAGATCGGCCAGCGCCTCGACCTCGCCCAGCGGACCGGGCAGGTTCAGGTACGGGGCATCGGACAGAATGTTTTCAGGGACGACTTCGCGGATCAGGGCATCCAGGCTGGGCGCCCCGATGGCCGCCAGCATGGCCTGCTGATCGGTCTCGGACGGCCCGATGTGGCGGGCGATGAATTCGGAATGCGTGGCGGGGTCGCGCAGCATGGGGGTGTTCTCCGGTTAAACCTGGGCCTGGTAGGCGGCGGCGTCCATCAGGGCATCGGCGTCGGCCGCATTGTCGGGACGGATCTTGAAGATCCACTGGTCGTAGGCGGCCTCGTTGATCAGGGCCGGCTGGTCGTTCAGGGCTTCGTTGAAAGCCACGACTTCGCCCGCCACCGGCGCGTAGATGTCGGAGGCGGCCTTGACGGACTCGACCACGGCGGCGGTGTCGCCCGCCGCCAGTTTGGCGCCGACTTGCACGTCGCCGACGAAGACCAGATCGCCCAGTTGGTCCTGGGCATCGTCGGTGATGCCGACCAGGAAGCAATCGCCATCGGCCTTGACCCATTCATGGGAAGCCGTGTATTTGCGGTCGTTGGGAATGGACATGATGTACCCCGTGAATGTGATGGTGTGTCAGGAAAAAAATGATGCGGCGGACCGGCGGCCCGCACTCGTCAGGCTAACTCGCCGGATGCGTTCAGACCAGCGCCTTGCCGTTGCGCACGAAGGGCGGGCGCACGATTTCCGCCGGCAGCCATTTGCCGCGGATCTCGACTTCGGCGCGATCGCCCGGCGCGGAGCCGACAGGCACCCGGGCCAGGCCGATGGAAAAGCCCAGCGTCGGCGCCATGGTGCCGCTGGTCACTTCGCCTTCGCCCCGCGCCGTGCGCACCTTCATGTGGCTGCGCATGATGCCGCGTTCCAGCAGCTTCAGGCCGACCAGTTCGCGGACCTTCGCAGCGGATTCCAGGACGTCGCGGCCGATGAAGTCGCGGGTCTCGTCCTTGAACGACACGGTCCAGGCCAGGCCGGATTCCAGCGGATGGACGGTCTCGTCCATGTCCTGGCCGTAGAGGTTCATGCCGGCTTCCAGGCGCAGCGTGTCGCGCGCGCCCAGACCGCAGGGATGCACGCCGGCGGCCGCCAGCGCATCCCAGAACGCCTTGACGGCCGTGGCCGGCAGGACGATCTCGAAACCGTCCTCGCCGGTATAGCCGGTGCGGGCCACCAGGGTGTTCTCGTCCACCATCGTGCCGTTGAAGGGCTTGAGTTCCTGGGTGGCCGCCTGCCATTCGGGATGGACGGCCCAGACGATCTCGCGGGCCTTGGGGCCCTGCACGGCCACCATGGCCAGATCGCGCCGGGGCGTGATCGTGACGCCGAAGGGTTCGGCCTGCTCGCGCATCCAGGCGACGTCCTTGTCGGCCGTGCCGGCATTGACGACGATGCGCCAGCGGTCGGAGGCGAAGAAATAGACGATCAGGTCGTCGATGACGCCGCCTTCGGGGCGCAGCATGCAGGAATACAGGGCCTTGCCGGGCACGCCCGCGATCTTGGCGACGTCGTTGGCCAGCAGATGGCGCAGGAAATCGGGGGCGGACGCGCCCGCGACGTCGACGTTCAGCATATGCGAGACGTCGAACATGCCCACGGCCTGGCGCACGGCATGGTGCTCTTCCAGCTGGGAACCATAGGCCAGGGGCATGTCCCAGCCCCCGAAGTCGACGATTTTCGCGCCCAGGGCGACATGGGTATCAAAGAGGGGAGTCTGCGCAGACATGGGAGGGCTCCAAAACAATAGGGCGGCACACGTGCCGGCAGCGCCCTTCTGTCCTTTTGCCTGAGAGTTGCCCCACATCGCAGGGGTTCACCTTCGGCGCCCGCGCCCGCTGAAACGGGGGGCGGATCTCTCCAGAATGCTGCGATGCGCGTGCGGCATCATGCGAATGGTACGGGGTGCCTGAGCGATTCCGGGCGAATTGCGCCTTCGGCGGCCGTCTGGAACACGGACGGCGCTCTCCCACCCGCATCGGGTGACAGCAAGGGCAAAATATACCCTGAAATGGGGGTGTTCAACAATCGGCGCGCCGCCGGCCCGTTTCAGATCCAGCCCTGCCCGCGCCAGCGGGCGCGGGTGCCCGCATCCACGCCCAGGCGGTCCAGGATGGCCTCGGTATGCTGGCCCAGGGCCGGCGCCGGCGCATCGATGCCGCCCGGGGTCGCCGACAGCTTCGGCACGATGCCCGGCACCTGGCAGGGCGTGCCGTCGGGCAGCGGCTGGTCCAGGATCATGTCGCGGGCGCGGTAATGCGGGTCGGCGGCGATGTCGGCGATGTCGTAGATGCGCCCGGCGGGAATGCGGGCGGCATTCAGGATGTCCAGGACCTCGTCCTGGCTGCGGGCGGCGGCCCAGTCGCCGATGGCGCCATCGATCCGGGCGACCTGCGCCACCCGGCCGGGGTTGTGGGCCAGATCTGGATCGTTGCCCAGGTCGTCGCGGCCGATGGCCTGCATCAGACGGCGAAAGATGCTGTCGCCGTTGCCCGCGATCAGCACGTAGCCGTCGCGGCAGGCATAGGCATTGCTGGGGGCGATGCCCGGCAGGCTGCTGCCGGCGGGCTGGCGGACTTCGCCGAACGCCGCGTATTCGGGCAACAGGCTTTCCATCATGTTGAAGACGGATTCATACAGGGCCACGTCGATCATCTGGCCGACGCCATGCTGATCCCGGGCCCGCAGGGCCAGCAGCACGCCGATGACGCCGTGCAGGGCCGACAGGGAATCGCCGATGGACACGCCCACGCGCACCGGCGCGCGGCCGGGTTCGCCGCTTAAATGGCGCAGGCCGCCCATGGCCTCGGCCACCACGCCGAAGCCGGGGCGGTCCCGGTACGGGCCGGTCTGGCCGTAGCCCGACACCCGCAGCATGATCAGGCGCGGATTCAGGGCATGCAGATCGTCCCAGCCCAGCCCCCAGGATTCCAGGGTGCCGGGCTTGAAGTTTTCCACCACCACGTCGCATTCCGCCGCCAGGCGGCGCACCAGGTCCTGGATGTCCGGCTGGCGCAGGTCCAGCGTGACGGACTGCTTGTTGCGCGACTGCACCTGCCACCAGACGGACGTGCCCTGGTGCATCAGGCGCCAGTTGCGCAGCGGATCGCCCTGCCCTGGCGGTTCGATCTTGATGATTTCCGCGCCGAATTCACCCAGCATCTTGGCGGCGAAGGGGCCGGCGATCAGCTGGCCCATTTCGAGCACCCGGATGCCGCTCAGGGGCTTGGTCCCTTGCGGAATGGCTGGCTGGGCGTCTGCGCTGGTCGTCATGGCGGTCCTCGGGTGATGGTCGGAATGATTCTATCCCCACCCGGCGGGGTTTGCCGCGCGGGCCGCCGTCAGCGCCCGCCCGCAGGCCGCGCCCGAGGCCCAGGCCCACTGGAAGTTGTAGCCTCCCAGCCAGCCGGTGACGTCCACGGCCTCGCCCACGATATACAGGCCGGGACAGCGATGCGACTGCAGGCTGCGCTGGTCCAGTTCGTCGGTATCCACGCCGCCGCGCATGACTTCGGCCTTCTTGTAGCCGGCCGTGCCGGTGGGCCACAGAGTCCAGCCGTGGATGCCCTCGCCCAGCGCGCGCAAATGGCGGTCGGGCACATCGGCCAGACGCAGGCCGCCCAGGCCGCCCGCCGCGCCTTGCCCGCTTGCGTGGCGGGCGGACCCCGCCGCCGAGGCCCCCGCAGCGTCCTCTTGCGCCAGCCAGGCCTCGGCGAGGCGCCGGGGCCAGATGCCGGACAAAGCGGTCAGCAGCGTCTGGCGGCTGCCCGACTTGGCGGCCACCAGGGCATCGCCCATGGCCTGGCCCGGCGCCAGATCGATGCGGATCGGGTCGCCCGGCTGCCAATAGCTGGAGATCTGCAGGATGCCCGGACCGGACAGGCCCCGATGCGTGAACAGCAGGTCTTCGAGAAATTCGGCGCGGCCGGCCCCGCGCCGCGGCTTGCGGCCGGCGCGAGCCGGGCGCGCCGCCGCACCGCCATCCGGGGACGCGGGCAGCCCGCCCGGGCTATCCGGCGCCGACTCGCTACCCGGCAGGCCCGGCGCGGCGGCCCGATCCTCCGGCGCCCGCTGTTCGTGGGACAGACGCACTTCCAGGGCGACCCCGGAAAGCGCCGCATAGGGCTGCCAATGCCCGGCATCGAAGGTCAGCGGCACCAGCGCCGGGCGCGGCTCGACGATGCGCAGGCCGAACTGGCGGGCGATCCGCAGGCTGAAATCCGTGGCGCCCATCTGCGGGATGGCCATGCCGCCGGTCGCCAGCACCAGTTGCGCGGCCCGGATCGGCCCGACATCGGTGGACAGGGCGAAGCCGCCCCCCTCACGCGCCACGGATTGCACCCCGCACGGCATGCGCCAGGCCACGCCGCCCGCATCGCATTCCCGGCGCAGGACCTGGATGACGGATTCGCTGGAATCGTCGCAGAACAGCTGCCCGCGATGTTTTTCATGCCAGGACACGCCGTGCGCGCGCAGGAGATCCAGGAAATCCTGCGGCCCATAGGCCCGCAGCGCCGAGCGGCAGAAATCCGGATTGCGCGACAGGAACTGGGCGGGGCTGGCGCCCAGGTTGGTGAAATTGCAGCGCCCGCCGCCCGAAATGCGGATTTTTTCCGCCAGGCGCTCGGCGTGGTCGATCAGCACCACGCGCAGGCCGCGCTGGCCGGCGACGGCGGCCGCCATCATGCCGGCCGCCCCCGCCCCGATGACGGCGACGTCGAAACGGTCGCGGCTCACCCGGTCGTCCCCGCCATCGCGGCGCCCGATTCAGACGTGCGCATCAGGCCGGCGGGACGCTAGGCGTTCTCGTGGATGCAATCCACGTAGTAGTGGCGATGGCCGTGATCGTCGGTTTCATAGGCCAGGCCGTGCACGTCGGTCTCGAAGCCCGGGAACTGCTGATTGAATTCCTGGGTGAACTTCAGGTAATCGACGATGTCGCGGTTGAAGCGCTCGCCCGGAATCAGCAGGGGAATGCCCGGCGGATACGGGGTCAGCAGCACGCCGGTGACGCGGCCTTCCAGCTGTTCCACCGGCACGCGCTCGACCTCGCGGTGCGCCATGCGGGCGTAGGCATCGGCCGGGCGCATGGCGGGCACCATGTCGCTGAGATACACGCGCGTGGTCAGACGGGCGAAATCGTAATGGCGATAGGCCTCGTGGATTTCCTGGCACAGGTCGCGCAGGCCCATGCGCTCGTAGCGCTTGTGCGCCCGGCTGAATTCGGGCAGCACGCGCCACAGCGGCTGGTTGCGGTCGTAGTCGTCCTTGAACTGCTGCAGGGCGGTCAGCAGGGTGTTCCAGCGGCCTTTCGTGATGCCGATGGTGAACAGGATGAAGAAGGAATACAGGCCGGTCTTTTCGACCACCACGCCGTGTTCGACCAGATAGCGCGACACCAGCGCCGCCGGGATGCCGGTATCGGCGAAGGTCCCGGAAATGTCCAGCCCCGGCGTGACCACCGTGGCCTTGATCGGGTCCAGCATGTTGAAGCCGTCGGCCAGGTCGCCGAAGCCGTGCCATTCGTCGCCCGAACCCAGCATCCAGTCTTCGCGGTTGCCGATGCCCTCGGCCACCAGGCGGTTGGGGCCCCAGACCTTGAACCACCAGTCGTTCTTGCCGAACTCGGATTCGACCTTGCGCATGGCGCGGCGGAAATCCAGGGCCTCGCGGATGGACTCTTCGACCAGGGCGGTGCCGCCGGGGGGTTCCATCATGGCCGCGGCCACGTCGCAGGACGCGATGATGGCGTACTGCGGCGAGGTGGAGGTGTGCATCAGGAACGCTTCATTGAAGATGTTGCGGTCCAGCTTGCGGGTCTCGGAATCCTGCACCACGATCTGCGACGCCTGCGACAGGCCGGCCAGCAGCTTGTGCGTGGAGTGCGTGGCGTAGATCATGGTGTCGTGGCTGCGCGGGCGGTTGGGCCCGATGGCGTGCATGTCTTCGTAGAATTCATGGAACGCCGCGTGCGGCAGCCAGGCCTCGTCGAAATGCAGGGTGTCGATTTCCGAACCCAGCTTTTCCTTGATCATTTCCACGTTGTAGATGACGCCGTCATAGGTGCTTTGCGTCAGCGACAGGATGCGCGGGCGCTTGTTGGCGGCCTCGCGGGCGAAGGGATTGGCCTCGATCTTCTTGCGGATGTTCTCCGGATCGAATTCCTCCAGGGGAATCGGCCCGATGATGCCCAGGTGGTTGCGCGTCGGGCGCAGGAACACCGGGATGGCGCCCGTCATGGTGATGGCGTGCAGAATGGACTTGTGGCAGTTGCGGTCCACCACCACCACGTCGCCCGCCGCCACATTGGCGTGCCAGACGATCTTGTTGGACGTGGACGTGCCGTTGGTGACGAAGAAGCAGTGGTCCGCATGGAAGATCCGGGCGGCGTTGCGCTCGGATTCGGCCACCGGCCCGGTGTGGTCCAGCAGCTGGCCCAATTCGTCCACAGCGTTGCAGACGTCGGCGCGCAGCATGTTTTCGCCGAAGAACTGGTGGAACATCTGGCCGACGGGGCTTTTCAGGAAGGCCACGCCCCCCGAGTGCCCCGGGCAATGCCAGGAATACGAACCATCGGAAGCGTAATCCAGCAATTCGCGGAAGAACGGCGGCGCGAGGCTGTCCAGGTAGGCGCGGGCTTCGCGGATGATGTGGCGCGCCACGAATTCCGGCGTGTCCTCGAACATGTGGATGAAGCCGTGCAGCTCGCGCAGGATGTCGTTGGGGATGTGCTGCGAAGTGCGCGTCTCGCCATACAGGTAGATGGGGATGTCTTCGTTGCGGAAACGCAGTTCGCCGATGAAGGTGCGCAGGTTCTTGATGGCGTTGGCCACGTCTTCAGGGGAATCCTCGTCGAATTCCTCGTCGTCGATGGACAGGATGAAGGCGCTGGCGCGGCTTTGCTGCTGCGCGAAGGAACTGAGGTCGCCGTAGCTGGTGACGCCCAGGACCTCGACGCCCTCGGCCTCGATGGCCGACGCCAGCGCGCGGATGCCGAACCCGGAGGCGTTCTCGGAACGGTAGTCTTCGTCGATGATGACGATGGGAAAGCGGAATTTCATGGCAATCACCGTAAGGACCGCCTGCGCGGCCCGATATGCCCCCGTCCTGCCCCGGACCGGGAGCTTTCAGCGTTTGGAAATCAGGTGCGCGGCAGCGTCACCCCGTGTTGTCCCTGGTATTTGCCGCCCCGGTCGGCATACGAGGTCTCGCAGACCTCGTCGCTCTCGAAGAACAGCATCTGGGCGCAGCCTTCGCCGGCGTAGATCTTGGCCGGCAAGGGCGTGGTGTTGGAGAATTCCAGCGTCACGTGGCCTTCCCATTCGGGTTCCAGCGGCGTGACGTTGACGATGATGCCGCAGCGGGCGTAGGTGCTCTTGCCCAGGCAGACCGTCAGCACCGACCGCGGGATGCGGAAATATTCGACCGTGCGGGCCAGGGCGAAGGAATTGGGGGGGATGATGCAGACATCGCCCTCGAAATCCACGAAGGAACGCGCGTCGAAGGCCTTGGGGTCCACGATCGACGAATTGATGTTCGTGAAGATCTTGAATTCACGGGCGCAGCGCACGTCGTAGCCATAGCTGCTGGTGCCATAGCTGACGATCTTCTGGCCGTTCACCGCACGCACCTGCCCGGGTTCGAAAGGATCGATCATCCCGGCCTGCGCCGCGCGGCGGATCCAGCGGTCGTTCTTGATGCTCATGGACACCCTCAATGCAATATTGCCGTATTTTAAGAGAAAACCCCGGCCCGTCGACCCCGGCCTCGCCGAAGCCCGTTCAGTCCATGGAAAACCAGCGGTAGACCAGCGCCAGGCCGCTGACCGTGCCCGCCGTCATCTCGGCGCGCAGGCGCCGCGTCAGGCGGTAGCTCAGGCGTCCGACCGTGCCGGTCTGCGCCAGGGCCTGTTCCAGGCTGACGGTCAGGTCCTTGCTGAGTTTCTTGCTGGCCATGACAAAGCGCTGTTCGATGGGACTGGCGCCGCTGTCCAGGCCGCTGACGACGCTTTCCACGGGCAGGATGCTGCCGGTGCTGCCCAGCTCGCCCGAACGCATGCTCAGCTCGTCCAGGCCGAAGCGCTTATAGAAAGGCTCGCCGCCCGACAGGAAGGAGCTGCCCACCGAAAACAGCAGCGACATGTCGCCGCCGGCGTCGTCGGGGCCATGGCCCAGCAACAGCCAGGTCAGTTTCTCGGTTTCGCTGACGTCGGGAATCGACACCAGATCGATGCGCGGGCGCCGCGCGGTCCCGGCCACCTGCACGCCGGCCTGCACGGCCACGTCGGTGCGCAGCGCCTGGATGTCCAGCACGGGGTTGCCGATGTCGCCCTGGAAGGTGACGGTGCCGCGACGCAGCTGCAGGTGCTGGCCATAGGCGTCGATGGCCCCGCCCCGGGTGCGCAAGGCCCCCAGCGCGGTCAGCTTGCCCTGGTCCAGACGCAGGTTCAGGCTGCCCACCAGGCCGGAATCCAGGCCGTAGCCCGTCAGGTAGAAGCGCGGCCCCAGGTCGATGGTCAGATCGGCCCGCATGTCCAGCGGCGGGCTTTGCGCCGGCGCCGGCGCCGTCTCGCCGGGCTTGAGCACCACCACGTCGCCATCCAGCGAGGGGATGTTGTTCAGCATGTCCAGGTCGAACCAGCCCGCGTCGGCGGTGATCTTGCCGCTCAGGCCGATGCTCGGCAGGCTTGCGTCGATCAGCACGTCGCCCGAGATCATGGCGTAGCGGTCGGAACGCTGCAGGATGGGGTAGCGGGAAAAGGCGATCCGCACCTGTCCGGCATTGCCGTCCAGGTCCCATTGTCCGGACACGTCCAGCTGCCCGTTCTGGGCGTCCGGGTTCTCGGCGACCCAGGTCGCCGTGCGCCATTCCTTCGGGGCGACGCGGCGCACGGCGGGGAACCGCAGATGATCCAGCACCAGCCGCATGCCGTCGAAATGCGCCTGCAGGGTGCCGTCCAGCAGGCGCACCCCCTGGTCCGCGACCAGCAGCCGCATGTCCTCGCCCCGCAGGGGACCGCTCAGGGCCCAGCCGCCCCGCGCCAGGCTGCGACCGGTGATGTCGGCATGAATGGTGCCGCCGACCTCGGCCGCCCCGCCCAGCAGCAGGTTCACCCAGGCCAGGTCCTCGGATTCGGCCTGCAGGCGGACATGCTTTTCATCCTGGGGCCGGATGCCGATCCCCCCGCCCGGCGTGGCATGCAGCGGCGTGTCGGCCTGCAGGCGCATCCGGCCCATGTCGCGGGTGTCGATCCGCAGATCCAGGGCCGCGCGGCTGGCCGTGTCCGACGTCGGGCGGATGGCCACATCCAGCCTGGCGTTTTCCAGCCCCAACTGGATGGGCACGTCGCCCGGCACGATCAGGTCGCCGTCGGTGCGCGCCAGGTGGACGTCGCCCTGCAGCGTCCCCGCGAACTTCAGATGCCAGTCCAGGGCCAGCTGCAGGCGGCTGCGCCGCGCCTGTTCGGACAACGCGGTCTGCACGCCGCCCAGGCGGGAATCGGACGCGCCCAGCCAGGTCTGCAGCCGGGCGATGCGTTCCGGCGTGACGATCAGAGGGTCGATCCGGCCCTGGGTTTCCCACTGGCCCGGCTGGCCCGAGGACGCTTCATGCTGCAGCTGCAGGAGCGACTGGCCGTCCAGCAGGACATCCAGCGCCGCGCGACCCACCCGCCATCGGCCGGCGGAATCGTAGGCCAGGTCCACCGCGTTCAGGCTGCGCACCTGGGCGCCCGCATGGCGCAGCTGCAAGGCGGACAGGCGGCCCTGCCACCCGCTTTCCTGCGACCAGCCGCCCTCCAGCGCCAGCCGCGCATCCAGCGGCGAACGCCCGGGGACGCCGGCCTGGGGATGGGCCGGCGTGTAGTGGCCTTGCGCGGTCAGGCGATGCTGGCCCAGCGAGCCCTCCGTGTCCAGCTTCAGTTCGGCGGCGCCGGGGATCCCCGGCCACAGGGCGGTCAGGGCCGGCAGCGCGGCCTGCAAGGACAGGCGGGTCTGATTGGCGGACACTTCCCCGGCCAGCCGCAGGCGATCCGGCCCCAGGTTCAGCGCCACGTCCACCCCTTGCGCCCGCAGTCCCAACAGATCCAGCGGCGCCGTCCCGCCGACGCCCAGCAAGGGCCCTTCGGCCCGCGCCAGGCGGGCGACGCGGGCATGGCCGCCCAGGGCCTGGCCGTTCCAGCGGCTGGCGGGATCGATCTGCAGCGTCAGGCCCAGGTCCTGCATCTGTTGCGCGGCCGTCAGCCGCAACTGCAATTCGCCGCTCAGGTCCAGGCGGGTGGCGCCCAGTTCGCGGGGCAGCCACGGCGTCAGGACCAGGCCCCGGGCATTCAGCCTGGCCTGCACGGGGCGCAGGCCGTCCGCGTCCGGCTGGCCCGGCTGCACCTGCAGATCCAGCCCCGCCTGGCCCGGCAAGGTCAGCGCCAGCCGGGTCCGGCCCAGCGGAAAGGCCTGGGACGGAAAGACTTCGGCATCGGCCTGCAGGTCGGCGCCTTCGCCCCGCCCCCGGGCCTCGAGGTGAAACGCGTCCAGCGTCCCGCTCAGGCGCACGTCCAGGTCCACCCGGCACGGCGTCTCGTCCGAGGCATTGGCTGGCGCCGCCCGATCATCGCGCGCCGGGGGCGGCCCCTGCAGCAGGCGCCTGACGCAGACCGGCGACTGCGCGCTGCGGTCCTGGGCGGAGCCATGCAGATTCAGTTCGAAAGGCCAGGGGGCGGCCAGGCCGCGCAGGGCCAGATTGCCATTGGCCGACACCAGGGTGTCGCCATGCGCCAGCTGCAGCTGATCCAGCGTCACGGCCGCCGTATCGGCATCCAGCGTCAGCGCCGTGGAAACCGACAGCACTTCCACCGGCAGCTGCCCGGTCCCCAGTCTCAGCCCCAGCCCTCCCAGCGACAGGCGATCGACCCGCAGCCCCAGGGGCAAGGCCGGCATCCGGAAGGGCTCGGACGGCTCCTCCGCCGGACCGGCGGACGGCCGCACGGTCACGTCCACCCGCACCGCCGACAAGTCGTTGATGTGCAGGCGGCGGTCCAGCAGTTCGGGCCACAGGGCCTTCAGGTGCAGGCCCAGCACGCGCACGTCGGCATCCGGCAGGGACAGGCTCAGGCCTTCGACGTACAGACCGTGGCGGATGGACCCGCGCACCCCCTGGACCTGTCCGTCGAACTGGGCCGCGACCGTGCGCAGCAGCCAGCGGGTGCCGGTCGGGCTGGAGACGCACCACCAGGCGAAGCCGACGCCCAGGACGAGCACGGTCACCAGCGGCGGCAGGATCCACAGCCAGAAGATCCTGAGGCCGCGCCGCAGCCGTTCGCGCAGTCGGGCCAGCCGGGTCAAAACGCGATCCCCAGCGAGAACTGCAGGCGCAGGCGGCGGTCTTTCTGCGCCCAGGCCAGATCGACGTTGAACGGCCCGGCCGGGGTGCGCACCGCCACGCCGGCGCCGTAGCCCAGGTGCCAGTCGAACTGGCCAAAGGAAGGCGCCGCATCGCCGGCATCGACAAAGACATTGGCGCCCAGGATATCGGTGAAATAGTGGGTGTATTCGATGCTGGCGACGCCCAGGACGGGCGCCCCGATGACCGCATCGCCAAGCTGCAGGCCGATGCTCTGGTAGCGATAGCCGCGGATGCTGCGCGAACCGCCCGTGCGCCAGGAAAAGTCCTGCGGCAGCCTGTCGGTCTGCGACCAGACCTTGCCGATTTCGCCGCGCACGGTGAGCACGTCGCGGTCGCTGAGCGACCACCATTGCTGGGCGCGCAGGCTGCTGCGGTAGAACGGCTTGCCGTCATCCAGCGTCGTGCCCACCCCCAGGCCGAATTCGATCAGATTGCCCTCGCGGGGATCGTATTTGGCATTCACGTCGCGCCGCAGCCACTGCCAGGTCGCCGCCCAGCTGGGGACTTCGTAGTCGTAGGCCCCCGAGATCCGCGTCTTGTCGTAGGCGATCAGGGCGTTCCAGGTGGTTTCATATTCCACGCGGCTGTCGCCCGCGGCCTTGCGCTCCTGGGTGCGCTTCCAGCCCACGCCGGTGCGGCTGGTTTCCAGGCCCTCGATGTCCGAATGATCGTAGAGCAGCCCGAAGCTGTCCTTGTAGCCGTTCAGCGTGGGGGGCAGGTGCACGTCGAAGAACGCCCGCTGGCGCTTCATGTCCACCCCCGCCCCGGTCTCGATCCAGACCGGCAGGCCGTAGACGACGTTCTGCCGGTACAGGCCCTCGACCCGCACCCCGTGATCGCTGTCCGCCCCCAGGGACCCGCTGGCGTAGCGGGCGGGGGCTTCCGTCACCTGGACGCGCACGGGCAGGGTCACGGGATCGTCTCCCGCCGGGTGCGCCGCCATTGCCGCCTTGCGCTCATCGGGGTCGCGGCGCTCCGCGGCCTTTTCCTCCGGCGCCGCCCGGCTGCCGTCGACCAGGGTGACGAACGCCCCCCGGAAAAACGAGGTGGACTGCAGGGCCTGCTGCCAGTCTTCCAGCTTGGTCTGGTCGTAGGGATCGCCCGGGTCGTAGCGCACGTAGCGGCGGATCAGGGATTCCGGGACCCGCTTCAGGCCGATCACCTGCAGCTGTCCCAGGCGCACCGGCGGGCCGCTGTCGACGGTCACGTCCAGATCCGCCTTGGAGGCCTGGGGATCGACCACGGCCCGCGTCGGATCCAGGCGGGCGAAATAGAAATCCCGCTGCGCCACGGCGTCCAGCAGGCCGGACTTGGCGGTGTGCCAATCGTCGTTGATGAAGGGCATGCCCGGCTTCAGCAGCCAATTGGCCTTCAGGACGTCCCGGCGGCTGGTGTAGGCGGATCCCGCCAACGCCCCCTGGAACGACAGGCCCAGCTGGCGCACGCGGGTCCGGGTGCCCGGATCGATGGTGATGTCCCAGAACTCGCCGCCGTTCGGGGCGCCGTCGGAGACGTCCAGCGTGACCTTGGCGGAGAAATACCCCTGGGTCTGCAAGGCGGCCTGGGCCGCGTCCCAGGCCCGGCGGCGCAGGCGCGAGACTTCGCGGACGTCCTGGTCTTCCGCCAGGCGCGTGATGGCGCCGACGGCTTCGGTGATGGCCTGCAGGACTTTGGGGGGCGAGGAGCCGGGGTCGATGATGACCTCGGGGCGAGCCGCCTGGGCGGGCCTGCCGTTGGGCAGGGCCAGCAGCAGACAGACGGAACCGCAGACGGCCAGGCGCCGGGCCGATCGGCCCGTGACCCCGAAAGCAGTCCCTCCCCCCGGCATCAGGTCTTGCGGGCCACGACCCGGGGGCGCTCGCCAGAATCATCCAGCGGCTGACCCGCCACGTGGACCGCCAATTGATGGGCGATCTGGTGATACAGCGCCGCCGCCCGGCCCTCGGGCGAGGCTACCACGCTGGGCCGGCCCGAATCGGTCTCCTGACGGATGTCGAGCTGCAGCGGCAGAGACCCCAGCCACGGCAGGTGGTACGTGGCGGCCAGTTGGCGGCCGCCATCCTGCCCGAAAATGGGTTCGACGTGCCCGCAATTCGAGCATACGTGCACGGACATGTTTTCCACGATCCCCAACACCGGGACATCCACCTTTTGAAACATGATCAGGCCCTTGCGGGCATCGGCCAAGGCCAGGTCCTGCGGCGTGGTGACGATGACCGCCCCCGTCAGCGGAACCTTTTGCGCCATGGTCAAGGCAATATCGCCGGTTCCCGGCGGCATGTCCACAATCAGGTAATCCAGATCGTTCCAATTCGTAAGCGATAGCAACTGCGTCAGCGCCTGGGTGACCATGGGGCCGCGCCAGATGGCCGGACCGTCGTCATCCATCAGGAAGCCGATGGAATTGGCCTGCAGGCCGTGGCCCATCATGGGTTCCATGCTCTTGCCGTCGGGGCTTTTGGGCTTGCCCGACAAGCCCAGCATGATGGGCACGCTGGGGCCGTAGATGTCGGCGTCCAGCAGGCCCACCCGGGCGCCCTGGGCCTGCAGCGCCAGCGCCAGGTTCACGGCGGTGGTGCTCTTGCCCACGCCGCCCTTGCCGGAAGCCACGGCGATGATGTTGCGCACGGAATCCAGCGGCCGCAGGCCGCGCTGCACGGCATGCGTGGCGATCCGCGAACGGAAGCTCAGGGCGCCCAGCGGCGCCCCGGCGGCGGCCAGCGCCGTCCGGATGGCTTCGCCCAGGGCCTGTTCGCCATTGAATACGGGATAGCCCAGGGTTACAGTGATATCAAAGGCGTCGCCCGACGCGACGATCTGCAATTCGGATTCCGTCACGGCCAGGGATTTGCGGGTATCGGGATTGATGACCCGCGACAAGGCCGAACGGATGTCCTGGGGGGTGATGCTCATGGAAGATCCGGATGAAGACTATCGAAACCACAAGCATAGCGGATTCCCCTGGAAATCCACGGATTGACCCCAATATGCATGTGATCGCGCCCCTGCCCGGATCGAGCCGGGCGGCCCCGCCTCACGGCATGCAACTTTTTCCGGCCCTACAGGTCTCATTCTCATGAATCTCATTCAACAAATCCTGCGCGCCGCCCTGTTTCTGATCCTGGCCTTCTTCGGCCTGATCATGGCCATGGTCTTCATGGCCTCGACGGTCCTCGCCATCGGCATCCTCTACATCGTGGCCCGCCTGCAGGGCCGCCCCTTCGGGGTCAAGGCCTACTGGGCCGAACGCCGCCGTCCGCCGATGCCGCAGCGCCCGGGCGCCTGGCAGCGCACCGACACCCAGGCGCGCCGCCACGACGTCACGGACATCGAAATGCGTGAAATTCCCTGACGGGCTCCATCCACTAAAGGGCCGGCCGGGCGTCCGGCCCTTCGCCACGGCTCTGAGGGCGGGCTGATAGAATCAACACTTTTCGACCTTCCGCCCGCCCGCCATGTCGCGCACGATCTTCGTCACCACCGCCCTGCCCTACGCCAATGGGTCCTTCCACATCGGCCACATCATGGAATACATCCAGGCCGACACCTGGGTGCGCGCCATGCGCATGGCGGGCCACACGGTGCATTTCGTGGGCGCGGACGACGCGCACGGCGCCCCCATCATGCTCAAGGCCCAGGCCGAAGGCATCACCCCGCAGGCGCTGGTCGCCCGCTATGCCGGCGAACGGCCGAAGTACCTGAACGGCTTCCACATCCGTTTCGACCACTGGCACAGCACCGACACGCCCGAAAACGTGGAACTGTCCCAGGACATCTACCGCGCCCTGAAGGCGGCCGGCTTCATCGACACCCGGGAAATCGAGCAGTTCTACGATCCGGTCAAGGGCATGTTCCTGCCGGACCGCTACATCAAGGGCGAATGCCCGCGCTGCCACGCCAAGGACCAGTACGGCGATTCCTGCGAAGTCTGCGGCGCCGTCTACAGCCCGACCGAACTGATCGAGCCGTATTCGACCCTGACCAAGGCGCGGCCGGTGCTGCGCACGTCCGAACACTTCTTCTTCCGCCTGTCCGACCCGCGCTGCGTGGCCTTCCTGCAGGAATGGACCAACGGCCGGCGATCCGACGGCGCCGCCCGGCTGCAGTCCGAGGTCCTGGCCAAGACCCGCGAATGGCTGGGCACGGCCGAAGGCGCCGAGGCCAACCTGGCCGACTGGGACATTTCGCGCGACGAGCCCTATTTCGGCATCCCGATCCCGGACGCGCCCGGCAAATACTTCTACGTCTGGCTGGACGCGCCCGTGGGTTACCTGGCGTCCCTGAAGGCCTACTGCCGCAAGCAGGGGCTGGACTACGACGCCCTGCTGGCGCCGGACGGCGACACCGAGCAGGTGCACTTCATCGGCAAGGACATCGTCTACTTCCACGCCCTGTTCTGGCCCGCCACGCTGAAGTTCTCCGGCCGGAAAGTCCCCGACATGCTGCACGTGCACGGCTTCATCACCGTCAGCGGCGAAAAGATGTCCAAGAGCCGGGGCACGGGCATTTCCCCGCTGCGTTACCTGGACATCGGCATGGATGCCGAATGGCTGCGCTACTACATCGCGGCGAAACTGAACGCGCACGTGGAAGACCTGGACTTCAACCCGGACGACTTCATCGCGCGGGTCAACAGCGACCTGATCGGCAAATACGTCAACATCGCCAGCCGGGCGGCCACCTTCATCACCCGCCATTTCGACGGCGCCCTGGCCTATGCCGGCGACACGGACGCCCTGCGCGCCGAACTGCGCGCCTGCGCCGCCGAAGTCCAGGCCGATTTCGAGGCCCGCGAATACGGCCGCGCCATCCGCCGCATCATGGCGCAGGCCGACAAGATCAACCAGGCCTTCGACGCCGCCCAGCCCTGGGTGCTGGCCAAGGGCTTCGCCCAGGCCGAACCCGCGCAGAAGGCCGCGCTGCAGGACATCTGTTCCCGCGCCCTGGCGGGGTTCCAGGCCCTGTCGGTCATGCTGGCGCCGGTCCTGCCCGCGCTGACGGACCGCGTCGCCCGCGAACTGTTCGGCCGCGAACAGGCTTACGTCTGGACCGATGCCGACAGCCTGCCCACGCGCATCGCCGCCTTCAAGCACCTGATGCAGCGCGTCGACCCGGCGCAGCTGGACGCCCTGTTCGAGCCGCCCCAGGCGCCCGCCGCCGTCCCGGGCGGCGAGCCGATCGCCGACACCATCGACATCAAGGATTTCGCCCGCATCGACCTGCGCATCGCCCGCGTCGTCGAATGCGCGGAAGTGGAAGGCTCGGACAAGCTGCTGCGCCTGTCGCTGGACGTGGGCGAAGGCCGCCTGCGCCAGGTCTTTTCCGGCATCAAGTCCATGTACAAGCCCGAAGACCTGGCCGGCAAGCTGACCGTGATGGTCGCCAACCTGGCGCCGCGCAAGATGCGCTTCGGCGTCTCGGAAGGCATGGTGCTGGCCGCCAGCCACGCCGACGAAAAAGAAAATCCCGGCATCTACGTGCTGGAACCCTGGGAAGGCGCGCAGCCGGGCATGCGGATCCACTGATCCGGCCGGATCGGGCGTCCCGGCCCGCACAGGCCAGGATCAGCCCGGATCGGGCGTCTTTTCCCCGAACAGCAAGCGGGTGATCAGGGCTTCGTCGATGGCCTCTCCGCTGAGCGTGCGCGCCAGGATCTCGCTGCCCAGCGCCTGCAGGGAAATCACGATGTCGGGATTGACGCGGCGGATCTTGCTGAGGTGCATGGGCGAATTCACCAGGGCCACCAGCCTGGTGTCGGATCCCCCGGCTTCGCGGCCCGCCATGACGATGAAGGCGTTTTCCGAATCGTCCTGGCGCAGCGCCAGGATGTAGCGGGCATGGGTCGCGCCCGCCTGCTGCAGGACAGCGGTCTCCGAGGCGTCGCCTTCCAGCAGGTCGGCGTCCGCGGGATACGGATGGCCGTCCATGGACGGCACGATCACCGTCACGTCGTGGCCACGCTGGCGCAAGGCGGCGTGCAGGCTTTGGGCCAAAGGACTGACCCCCGCCAGAATGATGTGATTTTTACGCATGCTGTGTGAAACCCTTCCGCGCATCAGCCGCCGGATGTTGCCCCCGATCAAAGGTCCGACCACGGCGCTGATGGAAGTGGCGAAGACCGTGATCCCCAGAATGATGATGGAAATCGTGAACAGCCGCGCCGCATCGGTGTGCGGGCTGATGTCCCCGTAGCCCACGGTGGACATGGACACGATGGAAAAATACAGGGCCGTGACGGGATCGTGCACCGGCGGGGAGAACTCGTCGCCCAGGTACAGGACGCCGAAGACCGCATAGACCAGCAGGCTGGCGACGCTGAGCACGGCGAACAGACTGCCGGCCGTCAGGCTGGCTCGGTCGAAATGGCGCCAGTAGCCGATCAGCACCACCACCAGCACGACGGTGTAGACCAGCAGCCCCAGGTGCCCCTGGCCGCGCCACAGCGAATACGTGCCCACCACCGCCAACAGCAGCAGGCTCATGGCCCAGGCGATGCGGGCCCGATACAGCAGGCCGACGGCCATCACCTGCACGCCCAGGCCGAGCATCAGGCGCGACATCTGGGCGATGCCGCCGGAATCCAGGAATGCCGTCACGCTGGCGCTGTCGCGCACCTGCAGCGCCTGCATCAGGCCCTGGCTGCCGATCACCTGCCACAGCGGCTGCAGGAACAGATAGCCGTCGACGGCGACCAGCGCGGCGATCAGCCAGTGCCACGGGAACTGGCGCATCAGGCGCATGCCGCGCTCCACCACGGAAGGAACATGAAACCGCATGCAGGGGGCAATCCCGATCGACCGACACGGAATCCAGTGTACTGCACCGTCCCGCCCGGGCCGACCGTATACTGACGGCCATGTCACTCCTGTCCAATGCCCACACCGAGACGCCCGAACGCCAGGCGGCGGCCCGCCGCAGCACCTGGGTCAGCGTCTGGGTCAATCTGCTGCTGACCGGCGCCCAGCTGGCGATCGGCCTGTTCGCGCAATCCCAGGCGCTGGTGGCCGACGCCATCCATTCCCTGTCGGACCTGGTGTCCGACGGCATCGTGCTGTTCGCCAACAAGCACAGCGCCAAAGGCCCGGACGCCGACCATCCCTACGGACACCTGCGCTTCGAAACCGCCGCCACCCTGGGCATCGGCCTGCTGCTGGCCATCGTCGGCCTGGGCATGCTGTGGCGCAGCTTCGAACGCCTGCAGGCCCCCGATCTGATCCCCGTGGTCCACACGGCGGCCTTCTACGTGGCCCTGCTGGCCCTGCTGTCCAAGGAACTGCTGTTCCGCTACCTGCTGCGCGTGGCGCATCGGGTGCGGTCCACCCTGCTGGTGGCCAATGCCTGGCATGCGCGCTCGGACGCCGCCTCGTCCCTGGTGGTCGCCCTGGGGGTCGGAGCCAACCTGGCCGGCCTGCCGCTGGCCGACCCGCTGGCCGCCCTGATCGTGGGCCTGATGATCATCCGCATGGGCTGGAAGTTTTCCTGGCAGGCCTTCAACGACCTGGTGGACCGCGCCGCCGACCGGGACACTGAACAGGCCATCCGCGAACGCATCCTGGCCACGCCGGGCGTGCGCGGCATCCACGACCTGCGCACCCGGAAGATGGGCGACATGATCTGGGTGGAAGTGGACATCGAAATGGACGGCCGGCTGACCATCGTCGAGGGCCATGCGATCGCGGTCGCCGCGCGCGAACGGGTCATGGCGGACCTGCCGGTCCTGGACGTGATGACGCACTTCGACCCGGTATAGGGTTCCTTCCGATCGACGACCGGGTCCCGGCAAGACGCTTCGGTCACAGGTGCGTGGCGTGCGGCGGCTTTTCCGCGGTTTCCATGCTCGCCAGCCCCTGGACGATGCCGCAGGCGTCCACGGCCTGCTCGGCCTGGCACTGCGCGCGCAGGCCCGTCAGCTGGCGGCGCAGGTCCTGCAATTCGCGCAGGCGCACCTGCACGTGGGCGATGTGCTCGTCCAGCAGATGATTGATGGCGCCGCAGTTCCGCGCCGGATGATCGACCATGCCCAGCAGGGCCCGGATTTCCTCATGGGCCATGTCCAGTCCCCGGCAATTGCGGATGAAGCGCAGGCGTTCCAGATGCGCCGGGCCGTACTGCCGGTAATTGCCCTGGCTGCGCTGGGGCGCCGGCAGCAGGCCCGCCTTTTCATAGAAGCGGACGGTTTCCGGAGAACAGCGGGCGGCACTGGCCAATTCACCGATTTTCATGATGCGGAACTCCTCGCGGCGGGTGGCTTGACCTTGTAGCGACTACAAGGTGTCTACTGCCATCATAGAACGTATCACGAGCCATTGCCATGCCGCACACCCCGCATTCCGACACGCCGCCGCCCCGCCCGCAGGCCGCGCCGGGCCACGTCCATGAACACGAACACGGGCACGGGCACGCGCACGGTCACGACGGCCAGCCCCACGCGCACCCGGCGGCGCCCGGGACCGGCGCGGACGCCTGCTGCAACGGCGCGTCCGGCCCGGCCCCCGCGCTGGCCGCGCTGGCGCCCTCGACGGCCGAGGGCGCCGATCTGCGCACCCAGTTGCGCATCCTGCAGATGGACTGCCCGACCGAGGAAGCCCTGATCCGGCAGGCCCTGGGCCGCCGCCCCGACGTCCGGCACCTGGAATTCAATCTGATGCAGCGGGTGCTGACGGTGGTCCACGCGCCGGACGCCCTGGACGCCATCCTGCAGACGATCCGCGCGCTGGGCTTCACCCCCGAACAGGCCGCCGATTCCGCGGCGCCCGTCAAGGACGCCCCCGCCCCCTGGTGGCCGCTGGCGGCCGCCGGCGCCGCCGCGCTGGCCGCCGAAGCCGCGCACTGGATGGACGCCCCCTGGCCCGTGCCCGCCGCGCTGGCGATCCTGGCCGTCCTGGGCTGCGGCCTGGGCACCTATCGCAAAGGCTGGACCGCCATCCGCCACGGGCAGATGAACATCAACGCCCTGATGAGCATCGCCGTGACCGGCGCCCTGTTCCTGGGCCAATGGGCGGAAGCCGCCATGGTCATGGTGCTGTACGAACTGGCCGAACGCATCGAGGCCCTGTCCCTGGACCGGGCGCGCAACGCCATCCAGGGACTGATGCAGCTGACCCCGGACCAGGCCAGCGTCCTGCAGCCCGACGGAAGCTGGCGGGACGTGGCGGCCGCGTCGGTGCCTGTTGGCGCCCGGGTGCGGGCGCGGCCGGGCGAGCGCATCGCCCTGGACGGCCGGATCCTGTCGGGCCGCTCCGCCATCGACCAGTCGCCCATCACGGGGGAAAGCCTGCCCATCGACAAGGCCCCCGGCGACCCGGTCTACGCCGGGACCATCAACGGATCGGGCGCCCTGGAATACCAGGTGCTGTCGGCCGCGGGGGAATCCACCCTGGCGCGCATCATCCGCGCCATCGAGTCGGCCCAGTCCGCCCGCGCGCCCACCCAGCGCTTCGTGGACCGCTTCGCCCGCGTCTACACGCCGCTGGTGGTGCTGCTGGCGCTGGCGATCGCCGTGACGCCCCCGCTGCTGGGCCTGGGCGGCTGGCACGAATGGATCTACAAGGCCCTGGTGCTGCTGGTCATCGCCTGCCCCTGCGCCCTGGTGATCTCCACGCCGGTCTCCATCGTCAGCGGCCTGGCCGCCGCCGCCCGCCACGGCGTGCTGATCAAGGGCGGCGTTCACCTGGAACAAGGCCGGCTGCTGCGCTGGATCGCGCTGGACAAGACCGGCACCCTGACCCACGGCCGCCCGGTGCTGACCGACAGCCAGACCCTGGGAGACCAGGACGCCGCCCGCGTCCACGCGCTGGCCGCCGGCCTGGCCGGGCATTCCGACCATCCGGTCTCCCGCGCCGTCGCCCAAGGCCTGGCCGCATCCCCGGATGGCGCACCCGGTCTGGCGCCGGCCGGCGAAGCGCAGGCCATCACGGACTTCGAAGCCCTGCCCGGACGCGGCACGCAGGGGCGGGTCGACCAGGTCCGCTATCAGCTGGGCAATCACCGGCTGATCCACGAGCAGGGCCTGTGCTCCCCGGCGCTGGAAACGCGGCTGGAAGCCCTGGAACGGCAAGGCAAGACCGTCGTGATGCTGGCCGACGCCGGCCAGGTGCTGTCCCTGTACGCCGTGGCCGACACCGTCAAACCCGACAGCGCGGCCGCCATCCGCGCCCTGCACGACCAGGGGGTCAGCACCGCCATGCTGTCGGGCGACAATCCGCACACGGCGGCGGCCATCGCGGCCCAGGTCGGCATCGACCGCGCCGAAGGGAATCTTCTGCCCGAGGACAAGCTGCAGGCGGTCGCCCGGCTGACGGACGGCGGCGCGGCGGTCGGCATGGTGGGGGACGGGATCAACGATGCGCCGGCGCTGGCGCGCGCCGACATCGGTTTCGCCATGGGCGCCATGGGCACGGACGCCGCCATCGAAACGGCGGACGTCGCCCTGATGGACGACGATCTGCGCAAGATCCCCTGGTTCATCGGCCTGTCGCGGGCCACGCACCGCATCCTGATCCAGAACATCGCTCTGGCCCTGCTGATCAAGGCGGTCTTCCTGGTCCTGACGGTCGCCGGACTGGGCACCATGTGGATGGCGGTATTCGCCGACGTGGGCGCCAGCCTGCTGGTGGTGGGCAACGGCCTGCGGCTGCTGCGGCATCGCGGGGTGCCGCCGTCCGCCGCGGCCCGCGCGGCTGCCGCTCCGGCCGCCGCCTGAATCAACAGGCCTGCGCGACCCCCCGGGACACCTCGGGCCGCGCGAAGGCATCCACCAGGAAATCCAGGAACCGGCGCATCAGCACGGACTGGTGTTCCCGGCTGGCATAGACGGCATGGATGCCCAGGCTCTGGGGCTCGGCCTCGGGCAGCAGGATTTCCAGTTCGCCCCGCGCCACCGGAGCCTTGGCGGCGGGCCAGGGCATCAGGCTGATGCCCGCCCCCGCCTGGGTGGCGCTCAGCAGGGTCATGCTGTCATTGGCGCTGAGATTGCCGCTGACCGGCACCTCCACGATTTCGCCCCCCAGGGTGAAACGCCACAGGCTGCGGCCGAAATAGGTGTAGGTCAGGCAGTTGTGGTCCACCAGGTCTCCCAGGCCGGCCGGGCGCCCGCGCCGGGCCAGGTAGGCGGGCGCCGCGCACAGGACGAAACCGCACACCCCCAGCGGACGGGCGATCAGGACGGGATCCAGGGAATTGCTGACGCGAACAGCCATGTCGATGCCCTCGGCCACCAGGTCCATCGTGCTTTCGGCCACCAGCAATTCGATGGCGGATTCGGGATGCAGCGCCAGGAACCGGCTGACCAGCCCCGCCAGCAGCGTCTGCGCCAGGGCCTGGGGACAGGCCACGCGCAGGACGCCCTGCATCTGCGCGTCCTCATCCACCGACCGCCAGGGCAGCTGGTCGGCCAGCGTCAGCAATCCCAGGCTGCGGTCCAGCATCTGCTGGCCGATCAGGGTCAGCCCCAGATGGCGGGTATTGCGGTGGAACAGGCGCGCCCCGGCCCAATTTTCCATCTCGGCCAGGTACCGGGTCACCATGGCCCGCGACATCTGCAGGGTGGAGGCCGCAGCCGTCAGGCTGCCGCGTTGTGCAATGGTGACGAATACCCGAGCGGCCATCAAGCGGTCCATGATATGCGCATCCCATGCAACAAAGATGCTCACATTATGCCGTTTATCACCGCGCTCAAATATCAGAGAATACGGCACCGCCGCACCAGCGCGCCGGCGGCCCGATACCCGGATTCACGCCCCCCATGTCCGCCGCACCCACGCACGCCGCCTCTTCCGCCTCCGACGGCACCACCCTGCACTACGTCTTCGACCCCTTGTGCGGCTGGTGCTATGCCGTGGCGCCCTTGGTCCAGGCCGCCAGCCGGGTGCGGGGCATCCGCGTCGAACTGCATGCGGGCGGCATGCTCAGCGGCTCCATGCGCCGGCGCATCACGCCCGACTGGCGCGAACACGTCATTCCCATGGACCGCCGCATCGCCCAGCTGTCGGGCCAGCCTTTCGGGGACGCCTATTTCAACGGACTGCTGCGCGACGACGCGGTCTGGCTGGATTCCGCGCCCCCCACCGCCGCCATCCTGGCGGCGGAATCGCTGGACGGCCAGGGCCTGCGCATGCTGCATCGCATCCAGCAAGGCCACTACGTCGAAGGCGCCGCCGTGGCCGACGAAGCCGTCCTGCAGCGCCTGGCCCAGGACATCGGCCTGCCCGGCGACGCATTCAAGGCGCGTTTCCAGTCCATGTCCGGAGACGCCTGCGAAGCCCACGTCGCCGACACCCGCGCGCTGATGCACGCGTTCGGAATCACCGGCTTTCCCGCCGTGCTGATGCACCGGGACGGCACCTGGGGCGCCCTGCCGATCCAGCGGTACCTGGGCCGGCCCACCCTGTGGCGCGACGCCCTGGAACCGCCCGAGGCCTGACGGCCCCGCCGTCGTCCGGGCCGCTCAGCGCCCCTGCTGCACGACCAGATCCAGCACGTACAGCACCGACGACGCGTCCGCCGGCGGGTTCTTCCAGTCATAGCGCTTGACCCGCAGGATGGCGGCGACGCCGTCCTGGTGCGTGTACCCTTGGATGGTGTCATACAGCGGATGCCAGGGCCCAGCCGCCGGCAGCAGCATGCCCGCGTCGCTGTATCGGCGTTCACGCACGCTCAGGCAGCGGTGATCCGGAATCAGGGGATGATTGCAGGCGACCGTCCGCGGGGCGACTTCCAGGAACTCGACGACGCCCCGGCTGCCGGTCAGGGTCTCGGGAGTGGGCTTGCCGGCGAAACGCAGCACGTCGCCGGCCTGCGTCGTCAGCGCCAGGGACGGATCTCCCGGCTGGCCGCCGATGCGCGCCGCCAGGGAACCCTTCAGCAGACCGGCCAGCGCCTGGTCCCGCCGCATCAGATCGGGCGCGCAGGCCTTCATGGTGCTCGCCAGCCCCTGGATCCGCAGACTGTCCGATTTCAGGGCATAGCCGCCAAATTGCGTATTGCAGCCGCCCAGCACCCGGATGGCCTGGTCGGAAAACGCCAGACGCGCGGGGCTGTCGGCGCCCGCCCCCAGCGCCGCGATGTCGCGCCCCTGGGCATCCCGGCCATCCACCAGGCGCCAATCGTAGGCGGCGAGGGTCCGGGCATCGAGGCGCAAGGGAGTGGTGATCGTCATGGCGGGGGAATCCGGCGCGGAAGGAGCGGTCGACGGCGTCTGGGCGCATGCGCCCAGCATCAGGACCAGGGAGCAGATGGCAAGAGTCTTTTTCATGAAGCGTCTTTCAGGTGGAACAGCCGCCATGATATCAATGCCTGTTACGAGTTGCGCGCAACAGGCATGTTTCGACGGTGAATTTATTGCAAAAACACTTTACTGCCGCTATTTCGAAGATTTCCCCCATGCTATGGTGACTCATCGCCACCCCAGCGGGAGAGTGCCATGTCACGCATCAACGCCGGCGCCCGGTCCGTAACCGGACGCTATCTGATTCTCTTGGGCCAGGACGATCTGCAGGCCAGCATCCAGCACCTGAGCAGCCTCGCCCAGGTTTCCATCCGCCACCGATCCAGCGCCGCGACCGAGGCGCTGGACGACGCCTGCGCCCTGGTGTTCGACCATATCGGCGTAGCCTTCGTGCGCTGCACGGAACAGGCCCAGGCGCGCCTGGCCGAGGCGGCCGGCGGCAACACCATCCTGGCCGTCGAGCCCGAACGCACCGTATACGCCATCGCGGACACCGGGCGCCGGGCCGGCGCGGCGGCCGAAGCCACGTGGGGCGTGCGCGCGGTCGGCGCCGATGCGACCGGGCAGACGGGCAAGGGCGTCCGCATCGCCATCCTGGACACCGGGCTCGATCTGACGCATCCCGATTTCGCCGGCCGCACCATCGAAAGCCGCTCTTTCGTGCCGGGCCAGCCCGTGCAGGACGGCAACGGCCATGGCACCCATTGCGCGGGCATCGCCGCAGGGCCCGCGCAACCGAAAGGACAGCCCCGCTACGGGGTGGCCGGAGAGGCGGATCTGTATATCGGCAAGGTCCTGGGAGACGATGGAAGCGGCGCCGACGGCGGGATCCTGGAGGGCATCGACTGGGCCGTCGAGCAAGGCTGCGCCATCGTGTCCATGTCGCTGGGCAGCCCGGTCGAGCCGGGACAGGGTTACTCCGCCGTCTTCGAGGGCGTCGCCCGCCGGGCCCTGGCCGCCGGCACGCTCATCGTCGCCGCCGCCGGCAACGAGAGCGAGCGCCCCGGGCGGATCGCGCCCGTGGGCCACCCGGCCAACTGCCCGTCCATCGCGGCCATCGGCGCCCTTGCGGAAGACCTGTCCGTGGCGCCTTTCTCGGACGGCGGCCTGCAGGGCGACGGCGGTGAAATCAATCTGGCGGCCCCGGGGGTCGACATCCTGTCTTCCTGGCCGGCCCCCGAACTGCACCAGACGCTGAGCGGCACCAGCATGGCGACGCCCTTCGTCGCGGGCGTCGCGGCGCTCCATGCGCAAGCCGATCCCGATGCCCGCGCCGACCGGCTGCTGAAACGCCTGACGGAGGCCGCCGGAAAGCTGCAGGCGCCGCCGCGCGACGTGGGCGCCGGCCTGGTGAAGGCGCCCGGCGCCGCCTCGCAATCCAGGGGCTGACATCATGTCCCGGATCCACCTGACCGTCCTGATCCACGAAGACTGGCGCGATCGCTACCGGCTCGTCGTCGAGCGCTGTCGGCAGGCGGGCCTGGACGTGGAGCGGGAACTCGCGACGATCGGAGCCATCGCCGGCAGCATCGAGGAAGACCATCTGACGGAACTCTCGACCGTGGAGGGGGTCTGCGCGGTGGAGCCGGAACGCACGAACGTCGCGCTGCAGCGGGAACCCCGCGGGCCCGGGGATGAAAAGGGCGGCCGCTGAACGCGGCGGCCGCGCCGCCGGCATTTCGCGTCCGACCCTCCTCCAGTCCCGCTCCCCGGACCCGCGCGCTCCGCCGCTTCCGGCACGGCATGGTTTATGATGGCGGCCGGCCCCGACGCCACAATGGCGCCGCACGGTCCCCTTCATTGCCCGCCTTCCGACCATGCCTGAACGATCCCCCTCGACGACAACGCGTCCTTCCGCACGCGCTGTTTCCCCTCGCGCCCGCCTTCCCCGTCCCGGGAGCCCGCGATGACCGGCCGCCCCTCCGCCCCGCACGCGCGGCATCCTCTCTGGGGGCTCTGCGTCTTCGCCCTGATCGCGCTCGTCGGCCTGTATTACGTGAAATGGTCGCCCTACTACGACCGGATCTTCGTCGCGGAGCAGACCCGCTCCATCGGCGGCTCCATCCTGAACGGCAGCGACGGCATGCTCCCCGCGCCCTCGCTGCAGGCCGCCCTGGACTACGCCCTGGCCTATGGGCGTGCGATCTGGAAGGCGCTGATCCTGGGGCTGCTGCTGGGATCCGCCCTGCAGGCCCTGCTGCCGCCCCGATGGATCCGGCGCTGGCTGGGGGGTTCCGGCGCGGGCAGCGTCCTGACGGGCAGCCTGCTCTCCATTCCCAGCATGATGTGCACCTGCTGCTCCGCCCCCGTGGTGAACGGGCTGCGGCAGTGCCGCGCGGCCCCTGGCGCCACCGCGGCCTACTGGCTGGGCAACACCATGCTCAATCCGGCCACGCTGGTGTTCATGGGCTTCGTGCTCGGCTGGCAATGGGCCGGGCTGCGGCTGGCCGCGGGCCTGGCGATGGTGCTGGGGCTAGGCTGGCTGGTGAACCGCCTGAACCGTTCCAGCGCTCCGCTGGCGTCGACCCCCGCAGGCATGGACACGGACGCCTGCGATGCCGACGCGCCCATGGATGTCCACTCCATGCTGCGACGCTGGGCGCGGGCCTTCACGGGCATGGCGCTGCGCCTGCTGCCCGAATACCTGATCCTGGTGCTGCTGCTGGGCGCCGCCCGCGCCTGGCTGTTCCCGGTGCTGGACATGAGCATCGACAACAGCCTGCTGTGGATCGCGGGTGCCGCCATTGCCGGACTCCTCTTCGTCATCCCGACCGCCGGCGAAGTCCCCATCGTCCAGGCCATGCTGGCGCTGGGCGTCGCGGCCGGCCCGGCCGCCGCGCTGCTCGTCACGCTGCCGCCCGTGAGCCTGCCTTCGCTGGCCATGGTGGCCAAATCATTCCGCCGCGCGGACCTGGCGGTCATGATCGCCGGCATCGTGTTCCTGGGCATGCTGGCGGGCGGCGCGGCGGTCCTGTTGGGGTTCTGAGCCGGAATCAGTTCGCCTCAAGCGGATTGCGGCCGGCGGACGGCCCGTATCTTGCCGCTGTCGCCGCCGCCGCAGAAGAATCGGCCGGCCGCGTCGGCTTCCAGGCCCGACACGCCGGCGCCCGCGGGCATCCCGATCCGTTCCATGACCTCGCCCGTCTCGGGGTCGATCCGCCTCACGTCGCTCTCGTCGCCCTCCCAGGTGCCGTGCCAGAGCTGCCCGCCGACCCAGGTGACGCCGGTGACGAGGCGGTCGGACTCGATCGTGCGCAGGACATCGCCCGTCTCCGGATCGACCTGATGGATCTTGCGGCCGCGGGCCTGGCCGACCCAGAGCGAACCTTCGGCCCAGGCCAGACCGGAATCGCCGCCATGGCCCGGCGTCGGAATGGCGGCGAGCACCCGCCCGCTTTGCAGATCGATCTTCAGGATGCGGTCGTCGACGATCTGGAACAGATGCGTGCCGTCGAAGGCAGTCCCCGCATCTCCGGCGACATCGATCACGCGCACGACCTTGCCGGTCTCGGGATCGAGGGCATTGAGCCGGTCGCCGCTGGCGAACCAGACGTGCCGGCCGTCGAAGGTGAGGCCATGGACCTGGCTGGCGCCGGGAAAAGGACCATATTCGCGAAGGATGTCGGCTTGGGAGTGTTTCATGGCGATCGCCCGGTCGGGTTGCTGATGCCCATAGTCTAGGCGCCCGGCAAAGGGCCTGGGAGTAACAATATTGTCGGGAAGCCGGGCACGGACGGCGCCGTCCAGCGCCGCGCCCGGCCGCCGCCGAAGGATTGCGCCTTCCCGGCTGCCGAGAGCCGTTCGAGCGCCCGCTGCACGGTGCGGGGGCTCGAACCCAGCGCGACCGCCAGCGCGGAACTGGACCACGCCTCGCCATCGGCCAGGAAGGCGAGCACGTCCGCATCCGGTTCATCGACGGGCGGCGCCAGCGTGACCACCCTTGCCGCATGGCGCGGGGCCAGCGCGAAACCGTCCGCCGTCGCCGAAATCTCCGCGACCTGGCCTAGTTCCGCGCGCAACCGCGCGATCTCGACCCGCAGCCGGACCCGATGCGACTCGTCGGCGTGCCGGGCGCGAAAGGCGCGCTCGATGAGGATATCCCTCGGCGCGCCGGCGGGCCATGCCTCGCCCAGAATGCGGACCAGGGTGAACAGGACCGGACGCGACGCGAGCGACACCACCGCGCGACGATCGCGCACCACGTTCCGGCAGGCATCAACGACCAGGACATCGGATCCCAGCAGCGTCTCCACGTCCCCGAGACGGACAAGGCGTTCCTCGCCGCCCGCGATCAGGCGAGCCGCCGGCGCATCGAGAACACGGGCCGCGCCGGCGACTTCGGCCGTCAAGGCAGGAATGTCGGCTCGCCGCGCGGCCTCGGCAGCCCGGGAAAAGGCGGCGCGCGCTTCACGCGTCTCGATACGGCGGATGGCGGCCCCGGCCACGGTCAGCTCGTACGCGGCGCGCGACGCGGGCGGGAGCAGCGAAGGATCGAGCCCGGCCAGCAGGCGCTCCGCCTCGTCCAGGCGGCCGATCAGCAAATGGCGGCGCGCGGAAAGATTGCGGGCATGCGCAGCATTGGCGACGTCGCCCTGCGCGTCCAGCGTCGCCCATGCCGCATCCAGCGCTTTTTCCGGCCATCCCAGGTCTCGCGAGACCAGCGCGATCTCGGCCTCGGCCACGACGCAGCGCGCCCGGCCGACCGATTCCTTCGGGCCGAAGGCGCGGGCGGCGCGCTTGAGCAGCGCCTTGGCAAGCCCGAAGTCGCCGAGCTGCGCCATGATGATGCCGCGCAGCGCCAGCGCGGGCGGATCGTCCCTGAGCGCGACCCGATTGAGCGCGCCGAGCAGATCGCCCCGGGCTAGGGCCCGCGCCGCCGCGGTGATCAGAGAGTCCATCGGATTCCCGCCAAACTTGTCACTCCCCTGGGGTCGCCGAGAGGCACTACGCTTCAATGACCTGATGACATTGAAGGAGCGAAACGATGATCGCACATGAAACCGTAACACGCGAGGAATGGATCGCGGCGCGCGTCAGATTGCTGGCGGCCGAGAAGGATCTCACGCGCAGGAGCGACGAACTGGCGCGGCAGCGGCGGGCGCTGCCCTGGGTCCGCATCGACAAGGACTACGTCTTCGACACGCCCGCCGGTCCGCGTTCGCTCGCCGATCTGTTCGAGGGCCGCCACCAGCTGCTCATCCAGCATTTCATGTTCGCCCCCGGCTGGGAACAGGGGTGTCCGAGCTGCTCCTTCATGGCCGACCACAACGACGGCATGATCGTGCACCTGGCCCATCGAGACATCACCTTCGCGGCCGTCTCCCGCGCGCCGCTTTCCGAGATCGAGCGCTTCCGCCGGCGGATGGGATGGCGATTCACCTGGGCGTCTTCGCACGGCACAGACTTCAACTACGACTTCAAAGTCAGTTTCACGCCCGAGGAAGTGGCCAGCGGCCACGTCGACTACAACTACGGCGGCTGGCCCTACGCGTACGAGGAGTGGCCGGGCATCAGCGTCTTCTTCAGGGACGACGCGGGCGAGGTCTTCCACACCTATTCGCGCTATGGCCGCGGCGTGGAAGACATGATGGGCGCCTACCGGATGCTCGACCTCACCCCCAAAGGCCGCGACGAAAGGGATGTGGAATACAAGATGGAATGGGTCCGCCATCACGACCGCTACGAGCCGGAAGCGGAGGCCCCTACGGAGTCCGGCTCGATCGACGGCCTGTTGGACGCCGTCAAGCACGGGTGCTGCGGCTGACGCCGCCCAGGAGAAACGGGATGATCGGGATCCATCGCAAGGGCCAGGCCGGCGAGGCAAGCCCGCCGGACGACCGCAGGCCGGGCCTGCCGGAGTGGCTGCATCTCGCCGCGACGCCGACATTCGCGCTGATGGCGCTGCTGACGGCGATTCCGGGCGGCGCGGAGCCGATCACCTGCCTGGGCATGACGGGCGCATCGCCCCTGAGCGGCATGAGCTTCATGTACCTGCTGATGGGCGTCTTCCATGCCGCCCCCTGGGTCAAGCTGGCGTGTCGCGCCCGGCGACCGTAGGACGGCGGATCCAGGCCAGGCGCCGGGATTCCGGACCTTGCCGATACAGGCGCATGCTAAGATCCTTCAGGGTTAAAACGTTCTGGCCATCCCTTTCGACAAGCCCCAGGGTATGGCTCGACGTCATCAGAAGCAGGTCCCTCGCATGCCGTCACGGCCTCCACAGGGACGGATAAAAGAGAGCATTTGAATGCACAATGAAACCCAGGGGCATCGCCGCCTCACCGCGGTCCTGATCACGGCCGCCTTAAGCTGTAGCTTCAGCGCCTTCGCCGGCAGCGGATACATCCCGTCGGACCATGATGCATACCCTTCGGGCGTGACGTCCATTCCGGCGGTTGCCGCCCAGTGCTTCGCATGCCATGGCCCCAACGGACAAGCGGTTTATGACGACTGGCCCAGCCTGGCCGGCCAGAAGCAGGCTTACCTGCTGAAACAGCTCGAGGATTTCAAATCGGGCGCCCGCAAGCACCCGATGATGGCGCCCATCGTCGCGAATCTCAGCGATGCCGACATCAAGACCCTGGCCGCCTACATGAGCGCGCAAGCGCCTGCCCAGCCCCGTCCGGAGTCCGGCGCCGGCCAGACCGCCAAGGCGCCCGCTTCCGCCGCCGCCTGCATGGCATGCCACGACAACGCGGCCCTGCCCGACGCGCCTTTCCTGCACGGGCAAAGACCCGTGTATCTGGCCGCCCAGATACACGCATTCAAGACCGGCGCACGCAAGAACCCGACCATGCAGGCGATGGTCCAATCCCTCAGCGACCAGGACATCGACGCGCTGGCCCGGTATTTCAGTTCATTGCCCCCTCTCGCGCCGGGCAAAAAATAAGAACTCCGGCCGTCTTCAGACGGCCGTCGATATCCACGGCATCCCTCGGGCGGATGCCGCCAAGCGGACATGATGCATGAGGCACAAGGCATGAAAAACACCCCGTTCCTTCGACGTTCATTTCTCAAGCTCGCCGGTCTTGCGGCCGCCGCGCCCTTCCAGATCGGCACGGCCCTGGCAAAAGCGGGGGCCGGCCAGGTTTCGTCCACGGCCCGTCCCGCCGCGCTGGCCGGGTTCAAGGGGGAGATCGTCACGCGCAGCGACTCGGGCTATCTGGGCTGGCTCTGGTCCATGACCTGGTACCGCATCAAGCCCAAGGATGTATTTCCGGCGATGTTCGCCCGCCCCACCAGCAAGGAAGACGTCGTCCTGCTGATGGACTACGCCAACAAGCACGGCATCCAGGTGGTGGCCCGCAGTTCCGGGCACAACATTTCCAACACCGTGCTGGCGCAGGATGCCATCACCGTGGACATGGCGCTGTTCGACACCATCGAAGACATCGACGAAGCCAACAAGACGGTCTGGGCCGGCCCCGGCGTCCTGAGCGAGCCGCTGAACAAGAAGACCTATGCCAAGGGCCTGGCCTTTCCTTCGGCGCACACGGGATTCGTGACCATCGGCGGCTATCTGCTGGGCGGCGGCATGGGGTGGAACATGCCCGCGTGGGGCATGGGCTGCGCATCGGTCCTGGCCGCCGAAGTCGTGCTGGCCAGCGGACAGGTCGTCACCATCTCCCCCACAGAACACACCGATCTGTATGCGGCAATGCGCGGCGTGGGCCCGGGCTTCTTCGGCATCGTCCTGCGCTACAAGCTGCAGCTGCATCAGGCCCCCAAGATCGTGAAGAACACCTATTTCTTCACGCTGGACACCCTGGACAAGGCGGTGCCCGAGTTTCTCAAGCTCCTGCCCGCCAGCAAGAACCGCTCCGAAGTGCTGGGCGCCCTGGGCCGCTTCAATCCGCCCGGAACGCCGCCCGACAAACAGGGATGGCACTGGGCCGTCAACATCTTTTCCTATGGCGCGACCGAAGCCGACGCGCAGGACGCCGCCAAGGTCTTCACCGAAAGCGGCGTGGGCAAGCTGGCGGTCTCCAACCCCGTCAAGAACCAGCCCCTGGACTACCTGGATCTCTACAGCCAGCTTTCCACGGACTTTTACAGCGAATACCGGACCAGCGAAGTCGCGCTGTTCACCGACACGCCGGACAAGGCCCTGCGGATCCTCGGCGAGAAACTGGCGGCCAAGTCGCTGGACCCGCGCTCGTTCGGCTTCTCGGTGCTGGGCTGCAACCCGACCGTGCCGGAACCCTGCAGCTTCACCTACAAAGCCGACCACTACGTGTCCTGGTACCTGATCGGCACGACCAACGAGGACGTCCAGAAGAACTACGCCCTGATGGACGAACTCTACGAAGACCTCAAACCCTTCATCAAGGGCTACTACATCAACGAGATCGACCTCACGCATTTCCCCCATATGGCGAAGGAATGCTTCTCCGACGAGAAGTGGGCGAAGCTGCAGTCCGTGCACGCGCAATACGATCCGAAGAAGCGCTTCGCCTCCTACCTGAACGGTCAGTAGCGGGGCCCGGGTCCAGCGCTCGTCGCCGTCGACCCGCGGCAATGCGCACGCCCTACCCCGCGACGGCCTGGGCGAGCATCTGGATGGAGAGCGGCGCGCAGCCCTCGGCATCGTTGCTGACGGTCACATAGGCCGGCTGGCCCGCGCCCGCGATGCCGCGGATCGTGCGCGCCAGCACGGCGCGGGTGTGGGGATCCTCGCTGAGAATCGCATTGAAGGGGTCGTGCTTTTTCTGCGCATCGGCGTAGCCGTACGCGCCGAAGACGCGATTCAGGCTCCACCGGCAGACCAGCGGCCCCGGCCACAAGGCGCGCAGCAGGGGCAACTGGTCCTGGATCGGCGGCATCTTGCCGTGCAGGCCCAGGCAGAAGGTGGCGCCCTGGGCCTTGAGCGTGTCCACCAGCGCCTGACCCAGGAGCTCCGGATCCCGGACTTCCACCGCGACGATCACGGAGGTCCGCCCGGACAAGGCGTCCCGGACGGCGGCCAGCATCAGTCCCAGTCTTTCCAGCAGCGCCTGGGGGCGACCGAGCCAGGCCCAGGGCAGCGGACTCAACTGGAAGACGAGCACGCCCAGCTTGACGCCCAGGCCATCCAGGGTCGGCCGCACGAAGTGTTCGACCGCCAGACGCGGATCGAGAAAGTCCGGATTGGGCTTGAGCGCCTTGCCCTCGTCGCCGCGCACCTGGGCATCGGTGACGCCGGCCGGGCATTTGACGACGAAGCGGAAGTCCTCGTCGACCTGGGCCGCGTAGGCGGCATACTGGCCCGCCGTCAGCGGACGCCAGAAGCTGCGATCCACGCAGATCGTGCGCAACAGCGGATGCCGGTGGTAGGCGCCCAGCCCGTGCTTCGACAGGACGCTCGGGTCGTATTCCCCGTCCCAGACCAGGCCCTCCCAGCCCGGGTAGGACCAGGTGGAGGCGCCGAAACGCACCTGCGCCGGAAGCTGCCGCGCCAGTTCGCGCCAGGCTTCGGCGGCGAGCGCGGGGCGCACCTTGGCCGCGCGCCGGCTGGCGGGGGATGGGGAATCCGCAGGGGATGTCGCATCGGACGGAGGCGGAGAAACTACGTCTCCGAAAAGATCGCCTTGCATGCGTGTCGTACGAGTCTTGAGACAGGCTACAGGGTACTTCAATGCGAGAAGGCCGGACGGACAACCGCGTCACCCGGCATTGGCTTGGTCCGGGGCGGGACCGACGAACAGGTACACCGTTCACGGCAACAGCGGCCAGATCTCCGCAAAGGCGGATCGCCTAGGCCGCCACCGCCATGACAGGAAGACGCAAAATCATGATCGCACCCCCTTCCGCGCCGTTGCAGGGAACGATCGAGCCTTTATGTTCGTCGACAATGCGTTGCACGATGGCCAGTCCCAAACCGGTGCCCTTGCTGCGCCGCGTGAAAAACGGATCGAAGACGAGGGGCAGTTCCTGCGGCACGAAGCCCACGCCACAATCTTTGATGCGGCACTCGACCCACGACTGTCCGTCTTCATCCGGCGCCCGCTCCGCCGTGATGAGCACCTCGGTGCCGGCGGGTGTATGTTGAACCGCATTTTCGATCAGATTCACAAATACCTGCAGCAAGCGGCCGTGGTTCATCTGCATCATGCCGTTATAGGCAACCGCTTCGTTTACGATGGCGACTCCCGCGGCTTGCGCGGCCGGCCGGCAGACGCGCACGGCCTCGGCAATGACCTTGCTGAGCCGCCCCGCCGTGAATTCCTCTGTCGGCGGCCTGCCGTATTCCAACAGATCGGTCATCAGTTGGTTCAGCCTGTTCACTTCGCGGCGCAGCACTTCCCGGTAGCGGCCGCTCACCTTGCCTTCGGCCGGGCTGATCTCCATCGCGTCCAACGTCGAGGAAATGCCGAACAGCGGATTTCGTACTTCGTGGGCGACACCAGCGATCAGACTTCCCATCGCCGCCATGGCTTCGCTGCGCCGCAGTTTGGCCCGCAGTTTCTCTCTTTCCCGTTCAGACAGCTCATGCTCCGAGATTTCTTTGCGCAATTGAGAAACCGTCACGCGCAGCTTCCGCTCACTGTCTTCCAGCAGCGCCCTGGATACGGTGCTTTCCTGCAATTGCGCCACCATCCGGTTGAACTGCCGCGCCAGTTCGTCGAACTCGTCCTTGCCATGCTCCGCGATGCGGTACTCGAGATCGCCTGCGCCGATGGCCTTGGTTCCCAGTGCCAGTTTCTTCAAGGGTCGAACGATCGAAAGGATGAGCAGTCCGCTCACAGTCAACGCAATCAGGATGTAGCCGGGAACCGCATACCGCAGCATAGTGAGCACCCGCACTGCAGTCTGGTCCGCCTCCTGCTGCGGTTTAGTCAGGCCCTTGGCCGCGAGCGGCTCGATCTCCTCGTCGGAGATGGCGTCCATATGAACCTGCAACCTCGTGAACTCTTTGACGAGCGAACTGATGGCGGCTTCTCCTGAATTCAGTTCGTCGATGCCGGTTTCGATTCTCGTGCGCAGCGCTTCCGCCGTTTCGCCGAGTTCTCGTTCCTGCGCGTCCAACGGCAGGGCGCGGTATGCGGCTATCGCATCTTCAAGCTCGACCAGTTTTTCGAACACGCGCTGCTCCGCAACTTCCGTCCGCCTCAGCTGAAATGCGGACAGCCAGAATCCCACCTCGGCTGCTTCCGCCTCTATGTTCGCAATGGCCGCCAAGGTCTGGCTTCGCACGGGCTCATGGTTCGGCGCCGCCGGCAGCATCTGGTGGTCGGCGATGTTGTCGATCTGCTCCAGCTGTCCGTTGATGTGATCGAAAGCGGCGTTCAGCATGTCCCGCTTGTCCATCAGCGCCGTGCCGATTCTCTTGAGACGGCGGTAGTCCTCGGCGAGATGGTGTCCCAGTTCCAGTTCCCTTTCGCTTTTCCCCAGGCGCATGTAGCTGGCGTGATACCTGACGAAATCGTCGCTGTCCTTTTGAGTCTCGGCACGAATGTCCGCAAGCGGCTGAACGATGTATTGCAGCACGCCCAATGCGTATTCTCCGGCATTCTTTTCCATCTCGATGGCCGCGATGCTGAACGGCGCATCGATCCGTTCGAGCTTGGTCAGATGTCTCACGACCTCGTCCAGGCCGCTATAGACATACAGCATCGACAGCACACCGAAGACAACGATGACTGCTATCCCAGCGTAGATCTTTACCTTGACCATGATGTATCGCCTTGCGTAGTACCGGGGCGTTGTGCTGCGGAAGGCGGCCACCAAGGAGGCCAACTCAGCCCATGTCGTTCTGCGCCACAACAATGCCGTGCGTTTTGATCTTTTGATAGAGCGTGCTGCGCGGAACTCCGAGCCGCAACGACGCCTGTTCGACCTTGCCTCCCAATTCGCGCAAAACGTTTTCGATATGCAGGCGCTCGACTTGCTGCAAGGTGAGGTTCGTGGCATGTCCTCCCATGGGGACCGGCGCGGGCTCGAATCGCAGATCGCGACGTGTAATGGTGTCGCCATTGCATAACAGCACGGCACGCTCGAGCACGTTGCGCAACTCCCGGATGTTTCCGGGCCACGCGTACTCGCGCAACGCCTGCAGCGCGTCCACCGTCAGCCGCATATCCCGCCCCTTGTTCGAGGCCAGGCGAGCCAGGAGCGCGCCGGCCAGCAGCGGGATGTCGTCCTTGCGCTCCCGCAATGCCGGCATCCTGAGCGGGATGCTACTGATCCGGAAGTAAAGATCGCTACGGAACGAGCCCTCCTTCACCCGGCCGCCGAGATCCTGATGCGTGGCCGCGATCAGCGCGATATCGACATCGCGTTCACGCACGGCGCCCAGGCGCCTGAAGCGCTTTTCCTCCAACACCTTGAGCAGCTTGGGTTGCACCCGTGGATCGACGTCACCAATCTCGTCGAGAAAGACGGTTCCGCCGTCGGCGATCTCCAGCAAGCCCTGCTTCGTGGCGCTTGCTCCGGTAAAGGCGCCTTTCTCATGACCGAACAGTTCCGTTTCGAGAAATTCGGACGATAAGCCAGCGCAGTTGAGGTCCACGAAGGGCTCATCGGCACGCGGCCCGTGATGGTGCAGCCATTTCGCCAGCAGGCTCTTGCCCGTACCGGTTTCTCCCAGGATAAGGATCGGACTGTCGGCAGCCGCGATCTTGTGCAGTTGGGCGGCCAGATCCCTCATGGCCGGGCTCTCGCCCGCCAGCGGGTCCACCCGCTCGCGGTTTTCGCGCGTCGTCACGACTTGCTGTTGCCGCTGCAATCGCCGGTTCACCAGAATCCGTTTGAGGATGACATGCAGCGCCGGCATTTCGATCGGCTTGGTCAGGAATTGCTCCGCCCCTTCCTTGACCGCCTGCACAGCCAAGTCGATCGATCCATAGGCCGTCAGCACGATGAGAGGCACGTCGGGATCGATCTGCTTGAAATCCCGTAGCAGCTCCATTGCGCTGCCGTCATGCAAGCGATAATCCACGATCGCCACGTCCGGCGACGACGCCTCGAACAGCTCCCGGGCCTTCTGGCAGCTATCGGCATCGGCCACGCTGTATCCCCGCGCCTCCAGGAAATCGCGCATGCCGAAACGAATGCTGTCCTCGTCGTCGACAATCAGTATTCTCGTTCTAGCCAATATCGCCTCCTCAGGCCGCACCCTGCTTCCCGCTAGAACGCCAATTGCATGCGAACCAGCAAAATATCCGGAGAATCGCTCTTGCCCTTTCGCTCACTGCGCGCCTTGATGTAGTTGGCCATGATGCGCAGATGCCTGTTCACATAGTAATTGAGTCCAAGCGCGAAGTTCTCTTCGGCGCCTCCGCGCACGTCGGCATCGTCGAGATCCACATTGCTGTAACGCGTGGTCAACTCCCACGCGCCGCCCGGGCGGCCGGCGGACACGCCCTTGAACCGGCCGTTTTTGTATTCGCGCGATTCCCCCGTGAGGACCCAACTCCCCATGACATACCACCCCTGCAGGTGGGCATCGGCACGGCCATCATCACGGCCCACCGCGGCGCGCATCCACTCCGCCTGCACCGAAAACGGGCCGGACCGCCAAGCGGCTTCCAGCCCAATCCGATCGATCCGGTGGACGTCGTCCAGATCGCCGGTGCTCACGAGTCTGATATCCGATGCCTTGGACTCCGGCCTCGTGCTGAACTTCACATCCCCCCGGGGACGCTCGATCACGCCGGCCACGCCAAAATGGAGCAGACGGGCAGGCGTATTGATGGGCGCGTAGGTGAACCGCGCGGCGACGCCGTGGCCCCGATCGTCGTCGCTGAACGACTTGCCAAAGCCCATGGCCGCAACCGTATAGTGATCATGGCTGCTGTTCAGGCCGATACCGACACGCCGCGATGGCCCGAATGCATCGCTGGGCAACGCGCGCTCGATGAAGCTGATATTGTTTGAACTCGTCAGTTCCTCCAACCCGAACGGAACTTTGAACTGTCCAAACGCGAGATCGGCGAACCGCCAGCCGTCGTACTGCAGCACGATGTCGTCAAAACCGTTCCTGAACTTGTTGTCGCCCTTGTAGATGCCGTCTTCGGTGGCATCGAAAACATCGGCAAAATCGTAGGCGACTTCAAAAGACCAATCCTCGTTGAACCTGCCATCCAGACCCAGCTTTGCGCGGCGCACAAGGAAGTGCTTGTCGATCGCCCGGGCATCGGCCTGGCTCGCCGCATAATCGAGATGCAGGCGGCCGCCTAAGTTGACCTCTACGGCCCCGGCCCGCTGCGTCGCACCCAGGCATAGCGCCGCGATGAAAAACAGCAGGCCCTTCTTCATGCCGCCCCCATCCGCGTTCATGGGCGCGTGATCAGCACGAAGACCGTATCCTGCGTGACCTGGCCGCTGTTGTCGCTGACGAGCAGGACATGTTTCGGATCGATCAGCGTCATGCCTTCGAAGTTGTCCGGCCCGGCAGGAAGCTCTGTCAGGAGGTCGGCGTCGCAGGCGCCGCCTTGTGCGCAAGTCGCGAGATCCAGAAGACGCAAACTGGCCACCCGCGACTTCTTCGAACCGCCCTTGTTACGTTCCAGAACGACGAGCTTGCCATCCGGCAGCACTTCAATCCCTTTGAGGCGGCTATCTGGTGAATGACGCGCGAACGACCATTGCCGGCCGTCCGAATACAAGGTGTGCTTGTCCTCCGGTTGCCCCAACAGCGGCGACTCCGGCGCAGTGATGAGCCCATATGTCGGATGAATGGCAACCGATTCCAGCCCCCGTCCTTTCTTACGATAGTGACTGGCATCATCCGCCGGCGATGGAACGGGCAATGAACCCAGCGCCTCCCCGGCCGGACTGAAGCGCATGACCCTGGGAGGCTTGCCCTCCAGAGAAATGATCAACTCGCTATCGCCCGATTTTCCATTCGCCGCATTTTCCACGGCCAGGCCTTCCGCGTTGAAGCCCTTGCCCGGCTTGCCGCCTCCCGACGGCGAGTCCGTCAGGGCGGCCGCGCGCACCGGCTCGATCGCAACGATCGCGTCGCCATCGAGCTTGGGGCGGAACTGGAACACGTAGCCCGCGTCGGAAATCGCGTACAACAGTTTCTCATCGGCGTCCCAGGCCAGACCGGAAAGTTCGGTAATGTGAATCTCTCCCACCTTTGCGGTCGAGGCAAGATCAAACCTTGCCGGTTCGGACGCGGAGCGGGCTGCGCCTGCCTTGGCCGGCGCCTGGGCGCCGGCGGACTCCTGTGCGCCGGCGCCGCAAGTGGGTGCCAGTACGGCGCAGACAGTGACGGCGGTCGCGATGGCGGCGGTTAGCGGCAATGGGAAATGCATGTCATGTCCTCTTTAAAGCAAAGTTGATATCCGTGGGCGAGGCAACGGTTGGAACGATTGCGGGAGCATTGGGACGAATCACCCCGTTCTCCGCCGCACCATGGCCAGCGACGGGCGACGGCACGACATCGAGCTTGCGCAGCGCCACGAGAAAGTTGTTGTGCTTGGCCACCTGCCGCAACGCGGCCATCGCCACGCAATACTTTGAACATCGCCGGGTCGGGTGCTGGTGAAACGCGCGCAGAACCTTGTCGGCAATACCATTGCCGTTGGCCGACTTGGTCTCCACGATGAAGACGTCTTCGTCGACGCCGCGCGTGCCGGATGGCCCCTTGAACACCAGGGCGCAATCAATGGTCATCCGCTCATGGTCGTGTTTGGCGACCAACGTCATCCTTTGGTATTGCATGTGGATCACGGGCTCCAATGCCCGATCGAAGGCGCGCCCGTACAGGCCTTGGTAGGAGGCGCGGATATAGGCCCTCGCGCTCTCGTCCAGTACACCGTACTTGCTCGAGGAATAGACCAAGCGCCTCTTGATGGTGGCATCGCGCTTGCCTTTCAGCTTCACCTCGACAAAGCAGAGGTCGGCATCGGTGTACCTGCGGATACGGACCTTGCAACGTTGGCGACGATGCCGATGATGATCGAAGTAGTTCGTCCGCTCGATATCGTCGAAGTAGCACGTCTCATAGGTGAAGACCCGTCTGCCGTCAATCTCCAGAATGTCGAAATGACTAGCCAGTCCGACTAGCACTTGCTCGAGAACGTCCTTGCGAACCACGTATTTGTTGTCGCGCCGCCGGAGCATCTCAGCCCTGGCATTGAGCTGTCCAAGACTGATCGGCTGGAAGCGTTCCATTAGCCACTGCAGCGTGGCGACGGGAGTTGAGCCAACAATAGACATCGTGTCTCCTCAACTTTTGCGGTAGTAGACATCGATGCGCGCCAGATCATTGACGTAGTCGAACGAAATGATCCGATAGAACATCACTTCCACGCCCAGCCGCCTGGCGAGATCGGCGCGCATCTTGCCTTGGTCGCAAAGCGCGTGGGCATCGATCTTGTCCAGAGTGATCTTGATACCGTCTACCGACCGCAGGATCCTCGGATGATCCAGGACGTAGGCCCCCACGAGTACGAAAGCAACGGTGGCGGCCACGAACGGGATTTGCGTGCCATGCACTGAACAAATCACCGCGATCGCCACACTCCCGAAGAAGTAGGTGATTTCGATCTTTGTTATCTGCTCCGATCGCAGCGTGAACAAAGCGAGAATCGCGAACAAGCCGAATCCCGCAGCCACGCTGAATTCGACGCTGGACAGGATGGTCAGCACCGCGAAGACAAAGGTATTGAACAGCGAAGCAGCGGTGACAAGCTCCTTGTCGTGATGGCGCCGGTAGTACATGCCAAAGACCAGTACCAGCACTGCAACAATATCAATGCAGAACCGTGCGGCCAGTTCGAGCAAAGGAGTAAGCGTGAATGTTGGCAGCATCATTTCTCTTCCGACGCAGGCCAAGGCGGCCCAACCTGATTTCCAGAAGAAGCAAATTACATGCCAACATGTGCAGGCGTCGCCGCCTGCCGGCAAAAACTCTTATCAATCAATTCACTGGAGCGTGTCTAACGGCAAGTGCAGCATGGGGCCGCCGGCCTGCGCATGCATTCAATGGCGCGGATTCCAGAATCTGGACCCAATTCTGGATTTCATACAGGTAGGGGAAGGGTTGCCTTGATCCGGTCTCGGCTTAGCATCGCCCGGTGTGGCCTCTGCTGGAAGCCAGTGGATCAAGACTGGATAAAAATCGTCAGGCCTGGCAATGACGTACGGCGTTCCCTGGCGCCCAGCGGAAGCCCTTGGAAAGCCGAAGTGGAGCGGGTGATGGGAATCGAACCCACGACGTAAGCTTGGGAAGCTCAAGTTTTACCATTAAACTACACCCGCAATCGATGCAATCGATTGATGCACAAGGATTTGTGGGTAAAATTGAAGGCCACGGAAATCCCTGAAGCCCTGTATTTTACCTCATTTTGAACCTCCCAAAGACTCCCCCGCCCATCGTCACGGCGCAGACGCCCTCGGGCAGCACGCACATCCGCAGCTTCGTCCATCGCCGCGCCCACATCACGCCCAGCCAGGAACAGGCGATCGCCGAATGGCTGCCGCGCTGGTCGATCCGCTACCGGAACGCCCCCCTGGACCTGGCAGGCGCCTTCGGTCGCACGGCGCCCACGATCCTGGAAATCGGCTTCGGCATGGGCGAGACCACCCAGCAGATCGCCCAGGCCCGGCCGGGCGACAATTTCCTGGGCGTAGAGGTCTTCAACGCCGGCGTGGGCGCCCTGCTGAAACGCATCCACGAACACGGGCTGGACAACATCCGCATCATCCAGCATGACGCGGTCGAGGTGCTGCGCGACATGATCGAGCCGGGTTCGCTGGCCGGGGCGCACATCTACTTCCCCGACCCCTGGCCGAAGAAACGCCACCACAAGCGCCGCCTGATCCAGCCGGCGTTCATCGAACTGCTGGTCAGCCGTCTGGCGCCGGGAGCGTATCTTCACTGCGCGACCGACTGGGAACACTACGCGCAGCAGATGCTGGACGTGCTGTCCGCCGAACCGGGGCTGCGGAACACTTGCGACGGCTACGCGCCCCGCCCCGACTACCGGCCCCTGACCAAATTCGAGAATCGGGGGCTGCGGCTGGGCCACGGGGTCTGGGACCTGATCTTCACGCGGCGGACGCCAGCCGACGCCGCACACGACACAAAGGCGGATTGATGTATCCGGAAATCGAACCATACGCCCAGGGCACCCTGGACGTCGGCCACGGCCATCGCGTGTACTGGGAACTGTGCGGCAACCCGGAAGGCACCCCGGCCGTCTTCCTGCACGGCGGGCCGGGCGCGGGCTGTTCCGCCGCCCATCGGCGGGTCTTCGACCCCAGCCGCTACAACATCCTGCTGTTCGATCAGCGCGGCTGCGGCCGATCCACGCCGTCGGCCTGTCTGGAGCACAACACGACCTGGGATCTGGTGGCCGACATCGAGCGGCTGCGCACTGAAGTCCTGAAGGCCGGGCAGATGGTGGTGTTCGGCGGATCCTGGGGGTCCACGCTGGCCCTGGCCTACGCCGAGACCCACCCGGACCGGGTGCGGGCCCTGATCGTGCGCGGGATCTTCCTGCTGCGCCAGGCCGAACTGCGCTGGTTCTACCAGGAAGGCGCGTCCTGGCTGTTCCCGGACATCTGGGAAAGCTACCTGGCCCCCATCCCCGAAGCCGAACGCGGCGACCTGATCGCGGCCTACCACCGCCGCCTGACGGGCGACGATCCGCAGGCCCAGCTGCAGGCGGCGCACGCCTGGACGCAATGGGAAAGCCACACCATCAGCCTGCTGCCCAATCCCCAGCACCTGCAGGCCCATGCGGCCGACCAGGCGGCGCTGGCCTTCGCCCGCATCGAGAACCACTATTTCGTGAACAAGGGCTTCATGGAAGAAGGCCAGCTACTGCGCGACGCGCACAAGCTGGCGGACATCCCCGGCGTGATCGTGCAGGGCCGCTATGATGCCTGTACGCCGGCCAGGTCCGCCTGGGACCTGCACAAGGCCTGGCCCAAGGCGGATTTCCATTTGATCCCGGACGCCGGCCACGCCTTCGACGAACCCGGCATCCTGAAGCAGCTGCTGGCCGCCACGGACCACTTCGCCTGAAGGAGCCCACGCCATGAGCCTGACCATCCATCTGAACGGCCACGAAACCCATCTGGACCAGGTGCGCACCGTCCAGGATCTGATCGTTCACCTGGGCTACCAGGGCAAGCGCATCGCCGTGGAACGCAATGGCGACATCGTGCCGCGCAGCCAGCACGGCCAGACCGCGCTGGCCGACGGCGACCGCCTGGAAATCGTCGTGGCGGTGGGGGGCGGGTGATTCACCCATGGCATACTGTGCGCGTCCCCTCTTCCGAGACGCACCATGAAAGGCCACCCCGAAGTCCTCGCCTACCTGACGCGCCAGCTGCGCGATGAACTTGCCGCGCGGGACCAGTATTTCATCCATTCCCGCCGCTACCAGGACCTGGGCCTGGACAAGCTGTTCACGCGCAACGACCACGAAATGCAGGAAGAAACCCAGCACGCCGACAGTCTTCTGCGGCGCATCCTGATGCTGGAAGGCGAACCCGACATGCGGCCCAGCGCCTTCACGCCCGGCACGGACGTGCCCGGCATGCTGCGCGCCGACCTCGATCTGGAATATGAAGTCCGGGCGTCATTGCGCGAAGGCATCGCGCTGTGCGAAAAGCACGGCGATTTCGTCACCCGGGACCTGTTGCTGCTGCAGCTGAAGGACACCGAGTCCGATCACGCCTACTGGCTGGAACAGCAGGTCCGCCTGATCGAACAGATCGGCCTGGAAAACTACCTGCAGTCCCAGGTCTGATCAGCGGAAGCCGCCCCGGCCCATCCCGCCCAGACCTTTCAACCCACCCATGGCGCGCATCATCTTCGCCATGCCGCCCTTTTTCATCTGTTTCATCATGCTCTGCATCTGCTCGAACTGCTTGAGCATGCGGTTGACTTCCTGGACCGGCACGCCGGACCCGGCCGCGATGCGGCGCTTGCGGGACGCCTTGATCAGCTCGGGCTTGGCGCGTTCCAGCGCCGTCATGGAATTCAGGATGCCTTCGGTGCGGGCCAGCTGCTTTTCGGCCTGACCGCCCTGCACCTGGGACGCCGCCTGGGCGAACTGGGCCGGCAGTTTTTCCAGCAGGGATCCCATGTCCCCCATTTTTTTCACCTGCTGCAGCTGGTCGCGGAAATCGTTCAGGTCGAAGCGGTCGCCGGATTTCAGCCGGGCGGCCAGTTTCTGGGCCTCGGCGATGTCGATGTTCTTCTGGGCCTGCTCGACCAGCGACACGATGTCGCCCATGCCCAGGATGCGCTGGGCCATGCGTTCGGGATGGAAAGGCTCCAGCCCGTCCAGTTTTTCTGACATGCCGACGAATTTCAGCGGCTTGCCGGTGATCTGGCGCACCGACAGCGCGGCGCCGCCCCGGGCGTCGCCGTCCAGCTTGGTCATGACCACGCCCGTCAGCGGCAGGGCCTCGGAGAACGCGCGGGCCACGTTGACCGCGTCCTGCCCCTGCATGGCGTCCACCACGAACAGGGTCTCGATCGGATTCAGCAGGCCATGCAGGGCGCGGATCTCGTCCATCATGGCCTGGTCGATGCCCAGGCGGCCCGCCGTATCGACGATCAGCACGTCGTAATGCTGGCGGCGGGCGTGATCCAGGGCGTCGCGGGCGATGTCCTGGGGCTTCTGCGTGGATTCCGTGGGCAGGAAATCGACCCCCACCTGGGCCGCCACGGTCTTCAATTGATCGATGGCGGCGGGGCGATAGACGTCGGCGCTGACGACCAGCACTTTCTTGCGCCCGGTCTTGCGGCCGTGCTGGACGTGGTTGCCCTCGGACAGCCATTTGGCCAGCTTGCCGGTGGTGGTGGTCTTGCCCGCGCCCTGCAGGCCGGCCATCAGGATCACGGCCGGGGGCTGCGCCGCCAGCGACAGTTCGCCGGCGTCCGCCCCCAGATCGCCGCCCATCAGGGCGGTGAGTTCCTTGTGCACGATCCCCACCAGGGCCTGGCCGGGGTTCAGGCTGCCGGCGACTTCCTGGCCCAGGGCGGCGGATTTGACCCGGCCGACGAAATCGCGCACCACGGGCAGGGCGACGTCGGCCTCCAGCAGCGCCAGCCGGACCTCGCGCAGCATTTCCTGAGTGTTCGACTCGGTCAGGCGGGCCTCGCCGCGCATCGTCTTGACGATGCGCGACAGGCGAGAAGTCAGGTTATCGAGCATGGGGCAGGTTCCACAAAACTGGTTGATCCGTCGGCCAGCGCATAAAATGGAAGCTTTTGTGGCGCACGCCGTGCGCCGGACACCGACAGGACTATGTCAGTCAGCATTGTATTTCACTTGCTTGCCGCGCTGGCCTACGCCGTACTGGGCCTGGCCCTGTGGCGCCCGATCGCCCGCGCCCAGGACGTGCGGCCCAGCAGCACCATCGGCCGCAGCTGCCTGCTGGGGGCCATCGCCCTGCACGGCATCGGTCTGATTTCCGCCGTCGTCGTGCCCACCGGCCTGCACCTGGGCTGGGCGCTGGCCCTGTCCACCGCCATGTGGCTGGGCATGATCGTCTTCTGGATCGAAAATTTCCTGCTGCGCCTGGACAGCCTGCTGCTGTTGCTGCTGCCGGCCGCCACCCTGATCAGCCTGCTGGCGGCCATCTTCCCGCACGGCTACCTGGTGCCGCACGCCAACAACGACTGGCTGCGCGTCCACCTGCTGATCGCCATGACGGCCTACGGCCTGATCACCGTCGCCGCCCTGCACGCCATGCTGATGACCGTGCTGGACCGCCACCTGCACCGCCCCATCGAGGCCGAAGGCGAACAGGGCCTGATCGGCCGCGCCATGGGCGCCATGCCGCCCCTGCTGACCCTGGAACAGCTGCTGTTCCGCCTGATCGGCATCGGCTTCATCATCCTGACCCTCACCGTCATCACCGGCATCATCGTGTCCCTGCGCATCAGCGGCCAGGCCCTGCCCATGGACCACAAGACCGTCTTCACCCTGCTGTCCTGGGTGACCTTCGGCGTGCTGCTGGCCGGGCGCATGATCCAGGGCTGGCGCGGGCGCATCGCCCTGCGCTGGACCCTGGCCGGTTTCGCCTTCCTGCTGCTGTCCTACACCGGCAGCCGTTTCGTCCTGGAAGTCATCCTGCAAAGAGGCACACTTGGGTAAGCTCCTGCTGTGGGCGGTCATCATCCTGGCCGTCCTGTTCGTTTCACGCGTCCTCAGCCACCAGAAGGCCAACGCCCGGCAAGCCGCCGCCCGCCGCCAGGACGCCGAGTCCCGCGACGCCGCCGAATCCATGGTGCGCTGCGCCCACTGCCACATCTTCCTGCCCCGGTCCGAGGCCTACATGAGCCAGGGCAAGACCTGGTGCAGCGCGGAACATGCGCGGCTGGGGTTGCGGAAGTGATTGCGGGCCCGTCCGCCGACCCTGCGACGGGCGCCGCCGCTGCCTTGAAGGTCCAGCCGGACGGCTGGCTGCCTCTGATGGGGCCCGGCGTGTTGCGTCGCCCTTCTCCCAACCACGACCTGCGGCCCGGCGGCGAGGATCCCTACCTGCTGGTGATCCACAACATCAGCCTGCCGCCTGGCGTGTTCCAGGGCGATGCCATCATCGAATTCTTCCAGAACCGCCTGGACATCGGCGCGGACCCCTGGTTCGAGAATATCCGGGACATGCGGGTGTCCGCCCATTTCCTGATCCGCCGGGATGGCGTGATCGTGCAGTTCGTGCCGACGGTTTTGCGGGCCTGGCACGCGGGCGTATCTTCGTTTGAAGGGCGCGAACGCTGCAACGATTTTTCGATCGGGATTGAATTGGAAGGCACGGATACGCTGGCGTATACGGATGCGCAGTACGAGCGGCTGTCTGATCTGGCGGCGGCGATTCGGGCGCGGCATCCGATCCGGGCGGTGCAGGGGCACGAGCATATTGCGCCGGGCCGAAAGACCGATCCGGGGCCATCGTTTGACTGGAAAAGGTTCGAACACCATACGAGGTAGCCATGAAACCACGTATCAGTCTGATCACGCTAGGGGTGGATGATCTGGAGCGGTCGCTCCGGTTCTACCGGGACGGATTGGGGTTATCCACTGATGGCATCGTTGGCGAACAATTCGAAAATGGTGCTGTTGCCTTCTTCGACTTGCAGCCAGGGTTGAGGCTGGCTGTTTGGCCTCGCAAGAGTTTGGCCAAGGATTCCGGCTTGCCGCTGGGGGCGCCCTGCGCCACGGAGATCAGTCTTGCGCATAATGTTTCGTCTCGTGCTGGGGTGGATGAGGTTATGGCTCAGGCGAAAGCGGCTGGGGCTGTGATTGTGAAGCCGGCGCAGGATACGTTCTGGGGCGGGTATGCGGGGTACTTTCAGGATCCAGATGGGCATCTTTGGGAGGTGGCTTGGAACCCGGAGGTGCTGCTTGAGGGATGACGATTCCCTGAGGTTGTTAGTTATCAACGCTGGTTGAAAACTGACCCACTGGGGGTGCGAACAAAAACGTGGCCCCCTTTGAAGATGATCCAGGAACTTTTAGGCTTTCTTAACCGAATATAACCAGATCTCGTTCATTGAAAAGAACAACTTTCGGTCGGTTTACATAAACCCATCATGAACAGAGATTTTCGCTTATTTATGTTGAAGATCAGGGAGGACACTTGAACACAATCCAAGAAGCAACGGAAGCTTACATCACCGATCTCGACGCACTGCAAGGGATGGTCGGCCCCCTACTGCTCGTTACCGAAACCTTGGGAAAGAAATTCAGCGAAGAATACTCGAAGGCACTGGAAGAGCATGGGGAAGAAGTCGCGGTTGAGGGCACACGGCGACGATTCAAAATTCCTCCAGAGCATCTACGAAAGGTTCGCCTTGCAGATCGTAAGAAAGAACAGTATCGAACTGCAAAGACACTTTTACCACGTACGTTTTTAGTTTCATTCGTCAGCACCTACGATGCGTTCATCGGGAACCTAGTACACGCTCTATTCGAATGTAAGCCGGAAGTCCTAAATTCTAGCGGGAAGCAACTCACTTATAAGGAGCTTGTCGCTTTTAAAGACGTGGAGACCGCGAGAAAATACGTTGTGGACAGCGAAGTTGAGGCACTACTTCGAAAAAGCCACACGGAACAATTCGACTGGCTCGAGAAAGTCTTCGACATCAAGCTCAGAGAAGGGCTTGACAGTTGGCCAATCTTTATCGAACTTACTGAACGTAGGAATCTCTTCGTTCACTGCCAAGGGAAAGCCTCGTCACAATACCTTAAGGTTTGCGCAGAAAATAATGTGGACACGGCCGATGTCACCATCGGAGTCACCCTTGATGCGAAGCGCAAATATCTGACTGAATCGTATAAATGTCTATACGAAATAGGCGTTAAACTAAGTCAAGTTCTTTGGAGAAAACTGCGACCCGATGAATTAGAGATTGCAGACAGGGCGCTGATTACCGTTACATTTGAGCTAATCGTTTTAGAAAAATACGACCTAGCAAATAGACTCTTGAAATTTGCGACAAAGCTCCCTCGCCATGCATCGGAAGCCAACAAAAGAATCCTTCTCGTTAATCTTGCACAGTCATACAAGTTCATGAACAAGCAAGAACAATGCTTAAGCACCTTGAGTAAAGTTGATTGGTCCGCCTGCAGTGATGATTTTGATCTCTGTGTTACGGTGCTCAAAGACCAATTCAAGAAGGCAGCCACCATCATGCGAAATATTGGTCCAAGTGGATTAATCAAGCGGCATGATTACATCGACTGGCCTATCTTTAAAGAGTTTCGGAAAACATCAGAGTTCGAAACCACCTACACAGAGATCTTTGGTGTTGAGCCAACTGAACTTCTCACACAAGACACTACACCGGTCAGCGAACGCAACGAGTAGCTGATAGCCGGCAGGTTCCATGAGTGCTAACAACCCACTCAAGTCGCTTCACGACGAGACTTAATTCTGACGTTACTCAACCGTCTGTAATGGGTTGCGGATTCAACCGGTGGATGCAACGGTCTGGTCAAATCGTTGTGCCGGTGTTTCGTAGTTTAAGGTTTTCCTGGGACGCTCATTCAATCGTCTCACGATGGCGTTGAGCTTAGCTTGCGAGTAGTCAGACAGGTCAATTCCTTTTGGCAAATATTGCCGTATAAGGCCGTTGGTGTTCTCGTTCGTCCCACGTTGCCAGGGATTCTGAGGGTCGCAGAAAAACACCTTGATATCTGTCGCCAGGGTGAATCGCTTATGGTCGGCCATCTCCTTGCCTCGATCCCAAGTGAGCGACTTATAGAGCTCCCGTGGCAGTTGTCGAGCATGCTTGATCAACCCATTGACCACCGTTTCGATATCCTTGCCTGCCACCTTCACCAGCATGACATAGCGAGTCTGACGCTCCACCAGAGTCGCACTCTGACTGTTCTGCTGCCAAATAGCAAGCCTCCTTTCCCGTGTCGCGGGGCCGCGCGATCTTCCGTTGAAGAGAGACGTTCGCTAATCGAAACCGCATCGACAATCTGACCATGGATGTCTGTCTTTTGCGTATGGTGACGGGAGCGGCGCATGGTCCGCGTACGTTGCAAATACGCCAGCGGCTGCTTCTTCAGTGCGCCGCGTGCCTGGATAAAAAGCGTGCGATAGATGGTTTCGTACGACACCTGATGTTCCCTATTACCAGGATAGGCGCACTTCAGCTATCCAGCGATCTGCTCCGGTGACCGTACGCTTTTGACCCTGGCCTACCTTTTGACAAATGCCGTAAAGCGGCCAGTCGGGTGTAGACTACAACTTTGTAACAAATATGATAGGCTACAGGTCAATTTGTAGCTAATTCACCAAGAAGATATTCACCGCCCTAGGATAAAGGATGTTCACATCATCTCAAAAGAAGAATGCGTCCCTCTTCGTAGCAACTATTGGAGCAACAGCTGCGGTAATTGCACTCTGGCCAGCGTTTGCTAGCCTTTACAAAAAGAGTGACTCTCAAATCGCACCTCCCAGGACTGCTGTCGCGCCCGGTGGAATTGCTATTGCGGGAGGCACGATTAACGCACTTCCCACAAATAGCGATGCATCTATGCAAATCACGATCAACAATGGCACTCCTATTTCTCTTGACTTTTTCAAACAAGAGATCATTGGGCACGAGCAACAGAAACAAGTCGCAAAGACTCTAGAAGCGAAACTAGAGGACACCAAACGGTCTCTAGGGCAATGGCAGTTCTGGTACTTTCGCAGCGCACATCCAAGGGCGGTCGAAATGCTACAAGACTTGGCCGCTCTTCGACAAAATTATCTCGTCCAGAGCAGCTCCTTCAATGATCGATGGGCCAAAACAATCCCAGATCCTGAGACAAGAACTACCTACATCAACGACGTGCTTCTTCGTTACGGATGGGCGCAGGAGCAAGACGGAGTGCTACACACTACAAAGAAGGGGCTAGACCTACTAAAGCAATCTGGGCTGGATATAACACCCTACGCTGTAGAGCACGTTATCTCGCCAAGCTTCGATTGCAGAAAAGCAGATAAATGGTACGAGAAAGAAATTTGTTCAAATGCGGAACTCGCGAGGCTGGATGTCGAGATGGTTCGATTATTTAAGCAACTCAAAAATAAATTTGGCCCAAATGAAAAAATAATCAGTGCCTCACAAGTAAATTGGCGCAACAAGACAAGGAATGTGTGCCTTGATCAGAGTTGCCTAGTTGCCAGCTACAATGAGCGGATCAGACAACTCCGATCAGAGGGTGCACAGTAACCTTCATGTCAAGCACTTAGCATGATGGATAACCTTGGCAATGTGCTGCATAATCTGTACGAAATGGCCCGTGCAGGTTCCGCTGAGCTATTACACTTGGCTGTCGAGCACGGCATTGAAGTCGGCTTCAAGTCCGAGCGCTACGCAACGATTTTCGGGCTCTGAGCGCGACGGCGAACTATTTTGACCATCTCGTCGGGTCGACCGTCGCATCGAGCCGCTGGCTACCGCGCATAAACAGGATCAGTCCTCTCAGAGTCGATAGCTGACACCCTCCGCGTATTGAACAATAATAAAGCCACCACCCCCCGCCCAATCCAACCATGCCCACCCTCCTCCCAAAAGCCCAAACCTTCCACGCTCTCCACCATACCGACCGCGCCTTCATCATCCCCAACCCCTGGGACATCGGCACGGCTAGGCTGCTGGCGGGCATGGGCTTCCAAGCCCTGGCAAGCACCAGCGCCGGCTACGCCTACACCCTGGGGGTACCCGACTACCGGGTCAACCGGGACAAGATGCTGGCGCACGTCGCGGAACTGGCCGCAGCCACCGATCTGCCTGTCAGCGCGGACATGGAAGCCGGCTACGCGGATACGCTGGAAGGTGTGGCGGAGACCTACCGCCTGACGGCGCAGACAGGAGCGGTGGGCGCATCCATCGAGGACGCCACGGGGCGGGCCGACGATCCGATCTACGATCTGGCGGAAGCTGTGGATCGGGTCAGGGCAGCGGTCGAAGCGGTGCGATCCCTGCCCTACCATTTCACGCTGACAGCCCGGGCGGAAAACCATCTGCATGGGCGCACGGACCTGAAAGACACGATCCGCCGCCTGCAGGCCTATCAAGAGGCTGGGGCCGATGTGCTCTACGCGCCGGGGCTGCGGACCCGGGAAGACATCACGGCGGTCGTCAGTTCGGTGGATCTGCCGGTCAATGTGCTGATGGGGGCGCCCGGAATCAATCTCTCGGCCCACGATCTGTCGGACATCGGCGTCAAACGGATCAGCGTGGGCAGCACGCTCAGCCGGGCGGCGCTGGGCGCGTTCCTGCGCGCCAGCCGCGAGATGCTGGAACAGGGGACGTTCACCTTTGGGGAAGATGCGGTCAGCTATGTGGATATCGCACAGTTGCTAGACAAGCACTAAGACACGCGCAGCCTCGCCCTGCTGCAATACGACGGGCGAGGCCCGGAGGGTGCCCCGAACCGTCGAGGTACTCAACAACCGTTGACTACCCCTTCAACGCCGCCGCATGAAACGCCACGTGATCGCCAATGAAACTGGCGATGGAATAGTAGCTGTGATCATGCCCTTCATTCCTGCGCAGAGTCAGCGGGTATTCCGCAGCGCGGCAGGCGGCTTCCAGCAATTCAGGACGCAATTGCTCTTCCAGGAACTCATCCCCCAGGCCCTGGTCCACCAGTAGGGGCAGGCGCTCGGCATCGGCTGACAGCGAACGGATCAGTTCAGCCGCATCCCACTGCGCCCAAGCGGCAGCATCATCCCCCAGATAGGCAGTGAACGCCTTCCGCCCCCAGGGAACTTGGGAAGGCGCGACGATGGGCGCAAAAGCGGACACGCTGCGATAACGGCCAGGATTGCGCAGGGCCGTGACCAGAGCGCCATGGCCGCCCATGGAATGGCCGGAAATGCTACGCGCGCCGGAAGCGGGGAAATGCTGTTCGATCAGATCTGGCAGTTCCTGGGCCACGTAATCCTGCATGCGGTAATGCGCAGACCACGGGGCCTGGGTAGCGTTCAGGTAGAAACCAGCGCCCTGCCCCAGGTCGTAGGCGGTATCGTCGGCCACGCCTTCACCGCGCGGGCTGGTGTCGGGGGCGACCAGGATCAGATTGTGCAGGGCGGCGTAAGCCTGGGCGCCGGCCTTGGTGATGAAGTTCTGTTCCGTGCAGGTCAGGCCCGACAGCCAGTACAGCACGGGGCACGGTTCGCCGCGCACGGCGGCGGCGGGCAGGTAGGTGCCGAAGCGCATGGCGCAGTTCAGCACCTCGGAGTCATGTTGCCAGACCTCTTGGCGGCCGCCGAAGCTGGTGTGGCGCTCTACGCGCGTCAAAGTCAAAGTAGATTGTTGGGAAACTTCATTCACTAGGTTTTTTTCCTCAAAAAAGCCAAGGCCGGCAAACGCCGGCCCCAGGCAAAAGCGTTGATCAGGGCAGATCAGTAATGCACCACCGACCGGATCGACTTGCCTTCGTGCATCAGGTCGAAGGCGGTATTGATGTCGTCCAGCCCCATGGTGTGGGTGACGAAGGGTTCCAGGTCGATGTCGCCGCGCATGGCTTCCTGCACCATGCCGGGCAGCTGGGAACGGCCCTTGACGCCGCCGAACGCGGTGCCGCGCCAGGACCGGCCGGTGACCAGCTGGAACGGTCGGGTGGAAATTTCCTGCCCGGCGCCGGCCACGCCGATGATGATGGACTGGCCCCAGCCCCGGTGAGCGGACTCCAGGGCGGCGCGCATGACGTTGACGTTGCCGATGCATTCGAAACTATGGTCCACGCCCCAGCCGGTCATGCCGACGATGACTTGTTGAACGGGTTCGGTGTGGTCCTTGGGGTTGACGCAGTCGGTGGCGCCGAAAACCTTCGCCAGGGCGAATTTGTCGGGGTTGGTGTCCACCGCAATGATACGCCCTGCCCCGGCCTGGCGGGCGCCCTGGACCACGGCCAGGCCGATGCCGCCCAGGCCAAAGACCGCCACGGTGTCGCCGGGCTGGACCTTGGCGGTGTTGCGCACGGCGCCGATGCCGGTGGTGACGCCGCAGCCCAGCAGGCAGACCTGTTCGGGATTGGCCTTGGGGTCGATCTTGGCCAGGGAGACCTCCGCCACCACGGTGTATTCGCTGAAGGTCGAGCAGCCCATGTAGTGATAGATCGGCTGGCCCTGGTAGGAAAACCGGGTGGTGCCGTCGGGCATCAGGCCCTTGCCCTGGGTGGCGCGCACGGCCACACACAGATTGGTCTTGCCGGACTTGCAGAACAGGCATTCGCCGCATTCGGCGGTGTACAGGGGGATGACATGGTCGCCGGGGACCACGCTGGTGACGCCCTCGCCCACTTCCACCACCACGCCGGCGCCTTCATGGCCCAGCACGGCGGGGAAGACGCCTTCGGGGTCGTCGCCGCTCAGGGTGAAGGCATCGGTGTGGCAGACGCCCGTGTGGGTGATCTTGATCAGGACTTCGCCCTTGCGGGGCGGTTCGACGTCGATCTCGACGATCTGCAGGGGTTTGCCGGCCTCGAAGGCGACGGCGGCGCGGGATTTCATCAGCAAGACTCCAATTCGGTCTGATTCACTAGGATTCAGGGCCGATTATGGGCATAAGCGGAGCGGAAGACAAACCGGCCAGGAGCCGGGACAAGCGCCCCGATCCTGGAACACGCCGCCGCTTGCCGAAGTCAACCGATCTTCCGCACGGCGGCGAACGCATCGTCCGGTTGGCGTCCGATCGGATTGCGCAGCGGCCGCCCGAAGCCCTGCAGCGAGATCTCGAAGCGGTCATCGGCCTGGGTCCTGACGCCGTCGGCGAAGCTGAGCGTCGAGGTGCCGAAGAAATGCACGTGGACGTCGCCCGGACGGCGGAAGCCCGCGTATTTGAAGTGGTGGTGCTCCAGATTGGCCAGGGTGTGGGCCATATTGGCTTCGCCGGTGACGAAGGGCTTGGACCACAGCACCCGCCCGTCGCGCACGATGCGGGACTGGCCCCGCAGGTCGGCGGGCAGTTCGCCGATCAGGATCTCGGGGCCGAAGCTGCAGGCCCGCAGCTTGGAGTGCGCCAGCCACAGGTAGTTGTGGCGTTCGGTGACGTGATCGGAAAATTCGTTGCCCACGGCGAAGCCCACGCGCACCGGCGTGCCGTCGGGCGCGATCACGTACAGGCCGACCAGCTCGGGTTCTTCACCCGCGTCCTGGGCGCAGCCGGGCACCGGCAAGGCGGATTCCGGCGCCACGACGCAGTCGCCGTCGCCCTTGTAGAACCATTCCGGCTGCACGCCGATCTCGCCCGGCGCGGGGCGACCGCCTTCCAGGCCCATCTTGAACATGCGCATGGAATCGCTGAGGTTGGCATCGTCCGCGTCCAGCTTGGCGTGCATGGCATCGCGCGTGTCGGCGCTGCCCAGGTGGGTCAGCCCGGTGCCGGTGACCAGGCAATGGGCGGCATCCGGGTGCGTCAGCGGCGGCAGCAGGCGCCGGGAATCGATCAGCTCCTGGTAGGACAGTACGCTGTTGCCCAGGTGCTGCTGGATCAGCTCGCCGAGCGTCACGCCGTGCTGCACGGCCATCATGGCCAGGGCGTAGGTGCCGCCCACGACCTCGATGACGCTGGCCTGGTCGGTGTCGTCCACCAGGGCGGCCTTGACCCCCTGGGCATCCTTGAATTGAATCAATCGCATCATGAATCCTTGTTCTCGTCCTTGCGCCACGCGGCGCGGATCATTCGATGATCGTGAACTGATCGCGATAGCGGTCGGACAGGCTCAGGCCCAGGCCCGGCTTGTCGTCGTCCAGGTCGATGAAGCCGTTCACCGGGGCGGGATCGCCCTCGAAGATGTAATAGAACAGCTCGTTGCCGACCTCGACGTCGTGCACGGGGAAGTATTCCGACATGGGCGAGGCCAGGGTGGACATCGTCAGGTGGTAGTTGTGCATCTGGCCGGCATGCGGGATGACGGGCACGCTGTAGGCCTCGGCCAGGGCGTTGATCTTGTGCGCCGCCGTGATGCCGCCCACGCGGTTGGTGTCGTACTGGATGACGGACACGGCGCGCTTGTCCAGCAACTGCCGGAACCCGTAGGAGGTGTATTCGTGCTCGCCGCCGGAAATCGGGATCGGGCCGTGCCGGTTCAGTTCCGCGTAGCCGTCGATGTCGTCGGCGATCACGGGCTCTTCCAGCCAGCGCGGTTCGAAGGTTTCCAGCTTGGGCAGGATGCGCTTGGTGTATTCCAGGTTCCAGCCCATATAGCATTCCAGCATCAGGTCGGTGTCGTAGCCGATGACGTCGCGCACGGCCTTGACGCTGTCCAGGTTCTTGCGCACGCCGGCGGGGCCGTCTTTGGGGCCGTAGCCGAAGCGCATCTTGAAAGCGGTGAAGCCCTGGTCCACGTAGGCCTGGGCCTCGGCCTGCATGGCGTCCAGGTCGGTGCGGTACAGCTTGGACGCGTAGCAGGGAATCTTTTCCTTCGTGCGCCCGCCCAGCAGCTTGAACACGGGGCGGCCGACGGCCTTGCCCATGATGTCCCACAGGGCGATGTCGATGGCGGAAATCGCCGCCATGGCCACGCCCTTGCGCCCCCAGGCCAGGGTGGAGCGGTACATGCGCTGCCACAGGTACTCGTAGTCGAAGGGATCGTGGCCGATCACCAGCGGCGCCAGGTACTGGTCGATGATCTGCTTGGCGATGCGCGGGGCCAGGGCGACGTTGCCCAGGCCGACGATGCCGTCATCGGTCTCGACTTCCACGACCGTCCAGCCGTGAAAGCGGAAGGTGCCCATGGAATCGCCCCGGTCCCACAGGGCGTCCATGGCGTTGGTGCAGAAATGCGACTGCGGCGGCACGGTCTTGCCCTGCCATTCGAAGACGCGGGCGCGGATGTGTTTGATCTTCAATTCAAGCTCCGTCAGGAAAATGCGAATGAGGGGTCAGGCCGCGGCCTGGGCCCGGTAGGAAGCGCCCATGCGGCTGGCGATCAGGAAGGCGTTGCGCATGGCCTGCACATTGGCGCGGTTGCGGCCCGCGATGTCGTAGGCGGTGCCGTGCGCCGGCGTCGTGATCGGCACGGGCAACCCGCCCTGCACGGTGACGCCCTTTTCGAAGCCCATCAGTTTGATGGCGATCTGGCCCTGGTCGTGATACATGGTGACGATGGCGTCCAGCTGGCCGTCGCGGGCCTTCAGGAAGATGGTGTCGGCCGGGTACGGGCCCTGCATGGGTATGCCTTCGGCGTTCAGTTCGGCCACGGCCGGGACGATGATGTCGACTTCCTCGCGTCCGCAGGTGCCGCCCTCGCCGCCATGAGGATTGACGGCGGCCACCGCCACGCGCGGCTGCGCGTTGCCCGCCGCCTGCAGCGAACGGTAGATCAGGCGGCCGGCGTCCATCACGCGGTCGCGGGTGATGTACTGCGGCGCGTCCTTCAGCGGGATGTGGGACGAGACCCGGGCGGTCCACAAGCCGTCGAGCGTGTTGAATTCGCAGAAATAGCCGTCGACCTTCAGGTACTGGGCGAAGTGGTGCAGTTCGTCTTCGTGGCGCAGGCCGCCCATCTTCATGGCGTGCTTGTTCAGGGGCGCGAAGCAGATGGCGTCGATCTGGCGGGCCAGGGCCGCATCCATGCATTGGTCCAGCACGCGCAGCACGGACACGCCGCCGGCGCGATCCGCCTGGCCCACGGTCACCTCGTCCTCGCGCACGGTATCCACGGCCACGAACAGCGGCAGGTCCGAGGGCGCATGGCGCGCCTGCGCCAGGGAATCCAGCGGCCGGGTCGGCACCCGCACGCCGGCGACGGCCTGCCCCCGTTCCCACAGCCAGGAGTCGCCCACCAGCACGATCTTGGCATCGCCCAGCTCGGCGGGCTGCGCCAGCAGCTTGGCGATCAGTTCGGCGCCGATGCCGGCCGGGTCGCCCAGGGTCAGGGCCACGATGGTTTGTTCTTGCGTCATGATCTCTTCATCCGGAAAATCGATTCATCAAAAGGTGGAGCGGGCCGCCTTCCCGCGGCCGATCACGGCCCGAGCGGCCTTGGAAATCAGCGGCAGGAAGGCCATCACGAGGCCGGCCGTCGTCATGGATCCGACCAGGCCGTTGGACCAGAAGATGTCCAGGCTGCCCTGGGAGAACAGCATGGACTGGCGGAAGGCGTCCTCGGCCTTGTCGCCCAGCACGGCCGCCAGCACCAGCGGCGCGATGGGGTAGGACAGCTTCTTGAACAGGTAGCCGAACACCCCGAACACCAACATCAGCCCGACGTCGAACAGCGACTGGTTCACCGCATAGGCGCCGATGGCGCAGATGATGACGATGATGGGCGCGATGATGGAAAACGGAATGCGCAGGATGGCGGTGAACAGCGGAATGGTGGACAGCACCACGATCAGGCCGACGACGTTGCCCAGGTACATGCTGGCGATCAGGCCCCAGACGAAGTCCTTCTGTTCCACGAACAGGGTCGGCCCGGGCTGCAGGCCCCAGATCATCAGGCCGCCCAGCATGACGGCGGCGGTCGCCGAACCGGGGATTCCCAGGGTCAGCATGGGCAGCAGGGCGCTGGTGCCGGCCGAGTGGTCGGCCGTTTCGGGAGCGATGACGCCGTCCAGCGCGCCCTTGCCGAACTGCTCGGGGTGCCTGGACATGTTCTTGGCCACGCTGTAGCTCAGGAAGGAGGCCGCCGTCGGGCCGCCCGGCGTGATGCCCATCCAGCAGCCGATCACGCAGCTGCGCACCCAGGTGGCCCAGTAGCGCGGCATCTGCTTCCAGGTATTCCAGACCACGCGCAAATTGATCTTGGCGTTTTCCCCCCGGAACACCAGGCCTTCCTCGACCGTGCACAGGATCTCGCCGATGCCGAACAGGCCGATCACGGCGACCTCGAAGCTGATGCCGCGCAACAGGTCCGTCAGCCCGAAGGTCAGGCGCAGGTTCCCGGACACCGTATCCATGCCGACGCTGGCCAGGATGAAGCCCAGCATCATGGCGGCCACGGTCTTCAGGGCGGGCGTCTTGCCCAGGCCGATGAAACTGCCGAACGCCAGCACGTACACGGCGAAGAATTCAGGCGAACTGAATTCCATCGCGAAGTTCGCGATGTAGGTGGACAGGAAGGTGAGCAGCAGCACGCCGACCAGCGCCCCCAGCAGGGCCGAGGTGTAAGCGGCGGTCAGGGCTTCGCCCGCCCGCCCCTGCTTGGCCAGCGGATGGCCGTCGAAGGTGGTCGCGATCGAGGACGGCTCGCCCGGGATGTTGAAGATGACGGAGGTCACCGAGCCGCCGAACAGGGCGCCCCAGTACATGCACGACAGCAGGATGATGGCCGACACCGGCGACATGCTGAAGGTCAGCGGCAGCAGCAGCGTGACGCCGTTGGGCGCGCCCAGGCCGGGCAGCACCCCCACCAGGATGCCCAGCAGCACGCCGGCCACCATCAGCAGCAGGTGGTTCCAGGTCAGCACCACCTCCATGCCATGCATGAGCAGATCAAACTGTTCCATGAGGGATCACTCAGAAATCGGCGAAGGGGCCGGCATACAGGGAGACTTCGAACCAGACGGTGAAGATGAAGTAGGTCGCCAGCGGGACGCTGATCGAGATCAGCAGGATCTTCCAGAGCGGATGGCGCCGGCCGGGTTCCGCCAGGCGCCACATGAACCAGGCGATGAACAGGGCTCCGGAGACGTACATGCCGACGAAGAACATCAGCGCCACGTAGGCAACGATGGGCAGGAAAACATTGCGCACCCGGCGGAATTCGGATCGCGTCGTCAGGCGCCCCCGCCCTTGCGACCAGTGACGCAGCGTCCACAGCGCCGTGCCCAGGCAGGACAGCAGCAGCAGAAGGCCGATGTAGAACGGGAAATACCCGGGCTGGGGGCCGGCGACGTCCCAGCCGATGCCCTGTTCCACGCTGTCGGCCATCACCACGACCGCGATCAGCATCAGCACGCCCGAGGTGAACAGCCCGCCGCCGCGCAGGCTGATGCCGCCGCGCTCGTCGGCGCCGTCGTCCGGCGGCTGTCTCGTATCCTGATTCATGAAGTCCTTCCTTCCCGGATCCGACCGGGACCCGATCCCGGTCGATGCTGGGCCGGCCGGGGCCGGCCCGCTCTTCAGGTCATTACCAGTTGGCGGAACGGAAGATGTCCCGCGCACGCGCGCTGTCTTCCTCGATCAGCTTCTTGAAGTCGTCTCCCGCCAGGAAGGACGGCACCAATGCGCCACGGGTCAGGTAATCCTTGAATTCCTGGGTCTGGGTGACCTTGCGCAGCAGATCCACGTAGAAGGCCTGCTGGGCCGCGGTCACGCCGCCCGGCATGAAGACGGTGCGCGGGAAGCGGTATTCCTCGATCTTGATGCCCTGGGACACGCAGGTGGGGACGTCGGACCAGGATTCGGTGGCGGTCACTTTCTCGGTGTAGACCATGCGTTCCTTGCTGAAGACGCACAGGGGCCGCACCTGGCCCGCCTTCCACTGGGACAGGCTTTCCGCCGGGTTGTTGGTGTTGGACCCGATATGGCCGCCCGCCAGCTGGGTGACGGCTTCGCCGCCGCTCTTGAACGGGATGTAGGTGAACTTCGTGCCTTCGACCTTGTTGATCAGCATGGTCAGGGTCTGGTCCACGTCCTTCGACTGGCTGCCGCCCATGGGGTATTTGGACGGATCCGCCTTCACGGCGTCGATGTATTCCTTGGCCGTCTTGAAGGGCAGCTTGGTCGAGGTCCAGAGGATGAAGTCGTCCTGGGCGACCGTGGCGACCGGCGTCAGGTCCGTCCACTGGTAGCCCAGCTTGGCGACCATGGGCAGCAGGTAGGCGTTGTTGGTGCCGACGATGATCTTGTACGGGTTGCCCTTGGACAGTTTCATGTCCAGGAAACCTTCGCCGCCGTTGCCGCCGCCCTTGTTCTGCACGACGGTCGAGACTTTCAGCAGATCATGCTTGGTGATGATGGACTGGATCAGGCGGGCCAGCTGGTCCGTGCCGCCGCCGGCGCCCGCCGCCACGACGATCTCGATGTTCTTGGTGGGCTGCCAGGCATCGGCCGCCGCGGCCGCGCCGGATGCGCCCAGCGCCATGGCGGCGCCGGCGGCGATCAGCGTGCGGGCCAGCGGTTTGGAAGAAGGGATGGCCATTCTGTGTCTCCTGTCATTGGTATTTGAAGTGCTAGGCAGCTTATCAGAATAGCTATAACTGAAAATTGAAATTAAATGATAGACTGATAACCTATGTTGATACCTAACCAGACAGTTCTCTTCAACCGGCTCCGCACCCGGCAGCTGCAGTTGCTGCTGGCCATCCAGGAACACCATTCCCTGCGCAAGGCGGCGGAACACCTGGGCATGAGCCAGCCGGCCGCCACGAAAATGCTGCGGGACATGGAAGACCTGATCGGCCTGAAACTGTTCGAACGCGGCCGGCGCGGCCTGCAGGCCACCGCCTACGGAACCGTCATGACCCGCTATGCGCAGGGGGTCTCCGCCGACCTGGCGGGCGTGCGCGAAGAACTGCTGGCCATCCATTCCGGGAACATCGGCAAGATCCGGGTCGGCGCCATCATGGCCCCGGTGCCGCAACTGCTGACCAGCGCGCTGCTGAACGTCAAGCAGCAGCATCCGCGGCTGGCGATCAGCATCCAGGTCGACACCAGCGACGTGTTGATCACCGCCTTGAAAGAGGAACGGCTGGACGTCGTCATCGGCCGCATTCCGGACGCCTGGGACGGCGCCAGCCTGGTGTTCGAACCCATCCAGGAAGAAGCCCTGTCGATCGTCTGCAGCCCGCAGAACCAGGCGGCCCGCAAATACCACGTCACCCTGCGCGACCTGGCCGGCCTGCCGTGGATCCTGCAGGCGCACCCCAGCCCGATGCGCAAGGTCATCGAACTCTCTTTCGTCGAGGCCCGCCTGGCGCTGCCGCTGAACATCATGGAAACCTCGTCCATGCTGCTGACCTCGTCCCTGGTGCGCCATTCGGACATGCTGGCCGTGATGCCGACCCTGGTGGCCAACCACTACGTGGAACGCGGCACCCTGGCCATCGTGCCGCTGCCCATCCGCAAGCACCTGCCGCCCTTCGGCATCCTGATGCGCAAGACCCGCTCGCCCAGCCCGGCGATCCAGATCTTCATCGAGGAGGTCAAGGCCCGGGCCCACACGCCCCGGCACGCGGACCGGTCCGCCTAGGCCGGCAACCGGCCGGCAGGCGCCCTGGCCCCGGCCGGCGCGCCGCCGATCAGAAAATCTCGAACAGCCCCGCCGCGCCCATGCCGCCGCCGATGCACATGGTGGCGACGGCGTGCTTCACGCCGCGGCGCCGGCCTTCCAGCAAGATGTGGCCGGCCATGCGGGCGCCGGTCATGCCGAAGGGGTGGCCGATGGAAATCGCGCCGCCGTTGACGTTCAGCCGTTCATCCGGGATGCCCAGCGTGCGCTGGCAATACAGGGCCTGGGACGCGAAAGCCTCATTCAGTTCCCACAGGCCGATGTCGTCCATCTTCAGTCCGTAGCGCTGCAGCAGGCGCGGCACGGCGAAGACCGGGCCGATGCCCATTTCGTCGGGTTCGCAACCGGCGATGGCCAGACCCCGGAACGCGCCCAGGGGCTCCAGGCCCAGACGCTCGGCCTCCCGGGCCTCGACCAGCACGCAGGCGGCTGCGCCATCGGACAACTGGGACGCATTGCCCGCCGTGATGAACTGGTCCGGCCCCATGACGGGGGCGAGCTTCGCCAGATTGTCGTAGGTCGTGCCGGGGCGGTTGCAGGTGTCGTGATCGACTGTCACGGCGACCTGGGACACCGCGCCGCTTTCCTTGTCCTTGACCGCCATGGTGGTCGCGCAGGCGATGATTTCGTCCCGGAACACGCCGTTTTCCTGCGCCTGCGCGGTGCGCCGCTGGCTTTCCGCGGCGAAGCGGTCCTGGTCCTCGCGCGTGATGCCATAGCGGCGGGCGACGATGTCGGCCGTCTGGATCATGGACAGGTACAGTTCGGGCTTGTGCTCCGCGATCCAGGGGTCGATGCCCGTCGAGCCGGCGTCCGTGGCACTGCGCCCCTGGATCTGCGAGCAGCTTTCCACGCCGCCCGCGATCATGGCGGGCACGCCTTCCAGCACGATGCGCCCCGCCGCCATGGCGATGGCCTGCAGGCCGGATGCGCAGAAGCGGTTGACGGTGACGCCCGCCACCGTGACGGGCAGGCCGGCGCGGATCACCGTCTGGCGGGCGATGTTGCGCCCCGTCGTGCCTTCCGGATAGCCGCAGCCCAGGATCATGTCCTCGATCTGCGCCGGGTCGACGCCGGCGCGCTGGACCGCCGCCCGCACGGCGAAGGCGGCCAGGGTCGGGCCCGGCGTGATGTTGAATTCGCCCCGGTGCGCCTTGGTCAGCGGCGTCCGGGCCGTAGAAACGATGACGGCTTCTCGCATGGTATGTCTCCTCAGCCCTGTGCCGGCTGGTTCAGGTCTTTGAAATGTCCGCCCCGCTCGACCAGTTCGACGAGCAGCGGCGACGGTTTCCAGAAATGGGGATCTTCCGCCGCGAACGCGCGGATGTCCGCCAGGACGGCATCCAGCCCGATCTCGTCGGCGTAATGCAGGGGCCCGCCGCGATGGCGCGGGAAGCCGTAGCCATACAGCATGGCCACGTCCACATCCAGGGGCCGCAGGGCGATGCCCTGATGCACGACGTTGGCGGCTTCGTTGATCATGGCGGCCATGTAATGGCGCATGATGTCCTCTTCCGTGAAGGAACGCGAGGCCGCGCCCATCTTCAGCCGCTCTTCGGCCACGATGGCCAGGACTTCGGGATCTTCCTGCCCCGCGCGGCTGCCTTCCGGATACAGATACCAGCCCCGGCCGGTCTTCTGCCCGAACCAGCCGCGTTCGCACAGGCGGTCGGCGATCGGCACATAGCGCAGGGCCGGATCGCGGGTGGCCGCCCGGCGCTTGCGCGCCGCCCAGCTGATGTCGCCGCCGGCCAGGTCGGTGACCTGGAACGGCCCCATGGGAAAGCCGAAACGCCGCACCGCCTGGTCGATCTGGTAGGGCGACGCGCCGTCGGCCAGCAGATATTCGGCGGCCTGGCGATAGACGGCCAGGATGCGGTTGCCGATGAAGCCGTCGCACACGCCCGCCCGCACCGCGATCTTCTTCAGGCGCCGCGCCAGGGCGAAGCTGGTGGCCACGACGTCGTCGGCCACCTGCTCCGGCACGACGATTTCCAGCAGCTTCATGACGTTGGCCGGCGAAAAGAAATGCAGTCCGATCACGTCCTGAGGCCGGGAGATGGTCTTCGCCAACTGGTTGATGTCCAGATAGGATGTGTTGCTGGCCAGCACGGCGCCCGGCTTGCAGACCCGGTCCAGCTCGGCGAAGACGGCGGATTTCACCGCCATGTCCTCGAACACGGCCTCCACCACCAGATCTGCGTCCGCCAGGGCCTGATAGTCGGTGGCGCCGGACCACAGGCCCAGGCGGCGGTCGCGTTCGGCGACAACCATGCGGCCGCGCTTGACCAGACTATCGTAGACCTTGGCCACATTGGCCCGGCCGCGTTCCAGGCTGGTCTCGTCGCGTTCGACCATGACCACCGGCAGTCCCGCATCCAGCATGGCGACGGCGATCCCGGCCCCCATGGTGCCGCCGCCGACGATGCCGACCCGGTTCAGGGCCCGGGGTTGGGCGCGCCCTGCTTCCGGAACCTTGGCCGCCTCGCGTTCGGCGAAGAAGGCATGGACCAGGGCCCGGCGCTGCGGGGTGTCCAGGCACTGCAGGAAATATTCCCGCTCGAGGCGCAGGCCTTCGTCGAAAGGCCGGTCCAGCACGGCCTGGACGGCATCGACAATGCGCGCCGGGGAAAACAGGCCCCGGTATTTCTTGTTCAGCAAGGCCCGCGCGGCATCCAGCGCCTGGCTGGCGGCGGGCATGTCCGCGACGGGAATGCGCCGATCCCGTGTCGGGCGGACCGGCGCGCCGGACGCCAGCAGTTCGCGGGCATAATCCAGGCCGGCCTGCACAGGGTCCGTCCCGTCGTCCAATCGGTCCACCAGCCCCAGGGTCTGGGCCTGCCGGGCGCCGATGGGCTTGCCATCCAGCATCAGGTTCAAGGCAGCCTCGACCCCCATCAGGCGCGGGGCGCGCTGCGTGCCGCCGGCGCCCGGCAGCAGCCCCAGCGTGACTTCCGGCAAGGCGAACTTCGCGCCCAGCAGCGCGAGACGATAATGGGCCGCCAGCACCACCTCCAGGCCGCCGCCCAGGGCGGCCCCCTGGACCGCCACGACGACGGGCTTGGCGCTGGCTTCAATGCGATTGCAGACGTCCGGCAGCAGCGGGGCCTGCGGGGGCTGGCCGAATTCGCGGATATCGGCGCCCGCGATGAAATGTCGGCCCGCGCCCAGCAACAGCACCGCCCGGACCTCCGTGTCCTGATCGGCCGCGTCCAGGGCGGCCATCAGGCCCCGGCGCACCTCCACGCCCAGCGCGTTGACGGGCGGATAGTTGATCGTGACGATGGACACAGGGCCTTCACGACGGGAAGTGACGACATCCTGCGCCAGGTGGGAGTGAGAAGCGGCCATTCGGGTTCTCCATATTCCATGCGCGCGCCCGGCGGCGCGCCATCCAGAGGGCCATTCTTTCACTGTTCAACAGGCTTTACAATGACATTGACCATTGACACACTGTCAAAAACCATTTGACGCCCAATCATGAACCACAGTGCGCTGAACGCGGAATCCCTGGTATTCCTGGCCGACATCCTGGATGCGGGCAACCTCAGCGCCGCCGCCCGCCGGCTGAAAATGACCCGGGCCAATGTCAGTTATCACCTGAGCCGCCTGGAACAGGCCCTGGGGCAGCAGCTGGTGCGCCGCACGACCCGGCGCACCGAAGCCACGGAAGTCGGGCTGCGGCTCTACGAACACGGCTGCCGGATCCGCACCGAACTGGCGATCGCCCAGGACTCCGTCCGCGAACTGGGCCAGCAGCTGCGCGGGCGGCTGCGCCTGAGCATCCCCAGCGGATTCGGTCAGACCGTGATGGGCCCCTGGCTGCTGGATTTCAAACGCCAGTATCCCGGCATCGTGCTGGACGTCACCTTCGAAAATCACCTGCCGGACATGCTGCGCGACGAAACGGACATTTCCGTGCGGGTCATGTCCAATCCCCCGCAGAATCTGGTCGCCCGTTCACTGGGGCCGGTGCGCCACATCGCCTGCGCGTCGCGCGGCTACGTTGCCGAACACGGCCTGCCGGACACGCTGGAAGGCCTGCCCAGGGCGCCCATCATCACTTCCGGGGTGGCGGACCGTCAGCTGCGGCTGTCCGCCTACCGCGACCAGCGGCGCCAGGAAGTCCTGCTGGAGCCCACGCTGATGTCGGAGAACTTCCAGTTCCTGCACCAGGCCATCCTGGCCGGGCTGGGGGTCGGCATCGTCCCGGACTACCTGGTGCGGGACGAGATCGAGCGCGGCGCCATCCAGACCGCCCTGGACGGCTGGCAACTGAGCATCTTCGGCGCGGAAATGTTCATGCTCTACATGCCCAACCGCTATCACACGCGGGCCACGTCGACGTTCATTGAATATATTCTGACCCGCGCGCAGGGCAGGATGCCGGCATCATGAAAAAGGCCGCGCCGACCCATCGGATCGGCGCGGCCGGCGGAAAACACCTGAGGATCAGGCGTTCAGCAGCAGCGCGTTCATGCGCTTGACGAACGCAGCCGGGTCCTTCAGGGCCGCGCCCTCGGCCAGCATGGCCTGATCCAGCAGCAGTTCCGCCCAATCGCCGAACGCTTCGTCGGACTGGGCCTCCAGGCGCTTCACCAGGGCATGCTGCGGATTCACTTCCAGGATCGGCTTGACGTCCGGCGCGTCCTGGCCGGCGGCCTTCAGCATGCGCAGCAAGTGCGGGCTGAGCTCGTTTTCATCGACCACCACGCAAGCGGGCGAATCGACCAGGCGGGCCGTGGCGCGGACTTCCTTGACCCGGTCGCCCAGCGCCGTCTTCAGGCGCTCGATGGTCGGCTTGAAGGCTTCGGCGATCTCGGCCTGCTGCTTCTTTTCTTCCTCGTCGGCCAGCGCGTCCAGGTCCAGCCCGCCCTTGGCGACGGAGACCAGGGACTTGCCCTCGAATTCGCGCAGGTAGGACAGCATCCATTCGTCCACGCGGTCGGACAGCAGCAGGACTTCCAGGCCCTTGCGGCGGAAGACTTCCAGGTGCGGGCTGTGCGCCGCCGCCGCGTGGGAATCGGCGCTCAGGTAATAGATCTTGTCCTGGCCCTCCTTCATGCGGGCGATGTAGTCGGCCAGGGACACGGTCTGCGCCGGGCTGTCGGACTGGGTGGACGCGAAACGCAGCAGAGCGGCGATGCGGTCCTTGTTGGCGGGATCCTCGCCCACGCCTTCCTTCAGCACCTGGCCGAACTGGGACCAGAATTCCGTGAACTCTTCGGGCTTGTCCTTGGCCAGGTCTTCGATCAGGCCCAGGATGCGCTTGGCGGAACCGTCGCGGATGGCGCGCACGTCGCGGCTTTCCTGCAGGATTTCGCGCGAAACGTTCAGCGGCAGGTCGGCCGAATCCACCACGCCGCGCACGAAGCGCAGATAGGCCGGCAGCAGCTGTTCGGCGTCGTCCATGATGAAGACGCGCTTGACGTACAGCTTCACGCCCCGGCGGGCGTCGCGGTCGTACAGGTCGAAGGGCGCGCGCTTCGGGACATACAGCAGCTGGGTGTATTCGCTGCGGCCCTCGACGCGGTTGTGCGTCCAGGCCAGCGGGTCTTCGAAATCGTGGGCGACATGCTTGTAGAACTCTTTGTACTGCTCGTCCGTGATGTCGGACTTGGATCGCGTCCACAGGGCATTGGCCTGATTGACGGTTTCCCATTCGTCCTTGGTCACCTGTTCCGATTTTTCCGCGTCCCATTCCTCCTTCAGCATCTGGATGGGCAGGGAAATGTGGTCGGAATAGCGGCGCAGCACTTCGCGCAGCTTCCAGCCGGACAGGAACTCGTCTTCGTCGGCCCGCAGCGTCAGGGTGACGGAAGTCCCACGCTGTTCCTGGTCGATGGCCGAGACGGAAAACTCGCCCTGGCCGTCGGATTCCCACAGGACGCCTTCGGAGGCCGGCAGGCCGGCGCGGCGGCTGCGCACCGAAACCTTTCCCGCGACGATGAAGGACGAATAGAAGCCCACGCCGAACTGGCCGATCAGCTGGGCGTCCTTCTGCTTGTCGCCCGTCAGCTGGGAAAAGAATTCGCGCGTGCCGGACCGGGCGATGGTGCCCAGATTGGCGATGGCTTCGTCGCGCGACAGGCCGATGCCGTTGTCGCTGATGGTGATGGTGCGCGCGGCCTTGTCGAATTCGACACGGATGCGCAGTTCGCCGTCGCCTTCCAGCAGTTCGGGATGGTCGATGGCCTCGAACCGCAGCTTGTCGCAGGCGTCCGACGCATTGGACACGAGTTCGCGCAGGAAGATTTCCTTGTTGCTGTACAAGGAATGGATCATCAGATGCAGCAGCTGTTTGACTTCGGCCTGAAAGCCCAGGGTTTCGGCCGTTTGCGTATCGGTTTGGCTCATGATTCGGGTTGACTGGAAGGTTCTTCGGATTCGTGGGTCGCCCCCTCGGCATGCCGGGGGGCGGACTGCTGGAACACGTGGGGGCGGCGGACCGGGTTTTCAAGACCCGCGCCGCGCCCGGGCAATCAGCCCATCGACGGCAGGGACGGCGGCATCGGCGGCAAGCGCGCGGGATCCGCCCCCGCAGCATCGGACTGGGCATCCTGCCCGCGCAGCTGCGGCATGTCCACCGTGGACACAGGCCCCGTCATGCGGGCGCCGTGCCGGCGGATGATGTCGGCGATGCGCAGCAGCACGTCTTCCTGCACGTTCATGTAGTCGTTGTAGTCCGTGCTGACCGTGAAGGCGTACAGGGACAGCTTCAGCGAATACGCGCCGCAGCTGCTGAAATTGAACGCGAAGAAATCATGCTTGATGCCGGGATGTTCGCTGAGCAGGGCCCGGCCGTCGGCCACGATGCCGGGGACGGCGTCGATGTCGGCATAGCGGATGTGGATGTCCTCCATGATGCGCCGGCTGGTCATGCGGGTGTGGTTGATGACCGGCTGGGTGTTGAACATCGCGTTGGGCACGTAGAAGGGCTTGCAGTCGAAGCCGATCAGGCGCGTGGCGCGCCAGCCGATGTGCTCGACCCCGCCCATCAGGTCCGTGCCGGGGATGATGATGTATTCGCCGACCTTGAAGGGCCGGCTGGCGAAGATCGTCAGGCCGCCCAGCAGATTGGCGACCAGGCTTTGCGCCGCGAACCCGACGGCGATGCCGCCCATGCCGCCGAAGGCCAGCAGCCCGGCGATGGAAAAGCCCAGGGCCTGCATCATCATCAGGATGGCCGTGATGACGATCGAAGCCTTGCACAGCTTGCCGATCGCGTCGGCGGCGGTGGGATCCAGCTCCCGGCCGCGATCCCGCGCCCGGGCCAGCAGATTGATCTGGATCTGGTTGACGGCCCGCAGCAGGAACCACATCACCACCGCGATGACCATGACGTCGCGCACCGGATCCAGCCCGTGCGCCAGCAGGGAATCCTGCTGCAGCGCCCCGCCGCGCCCCACCAGCATCTTGCCAGCCAGCGCGATGCCCAGCACCCAGACCAGGATCTGCAGCGGCAGGGACGCCCCCGACAGCAGCCCATGCATCCACACGTGGCGCACCGGATGCAGCCGGCCCGCCAGACGGGCCAGGGCCACCCTTAGCACGGCGCCGATCGCCAGAGAGCCCAGCACCGTCACGAACACCAGGATGGTCGCCTGCCATTCCTCGTAGATCGACACCGCTTGCTGAAACAGAGTCTGCACCATCAATCCCACCAGCCTCGCATCAAAATCAGGTGAATTCCAGTGTAAAGGCCATGTCCGCCCGGTTTCAAACCGGTTTCCGATATTTCCAGTGACAAATAAGCTCTATTTCCTGCCCGACATTCCCCAATCGCTCCGCAACACGTACCTTTACGCTACGAAAGCAGGCTGGCGCCTCAGACGCCGGCCGATACAACAAATATCGCAGTCCGGAGACACTCCATGTTCAAGCGACGCCGCAATGCCGGGCGCATGTCCCATGCCACCCTGGCCACCCAACTGTTCGTGGCCGCCACCCTGACCACCGTACTGGTCATGGCCGCCCTGGCCTCCCTCATCACCTGGCAGAGCCGGCAGACGGCCATCGCCAACGTCGGCGCCGCCAACCGCATGGGGCTGCAGGACTACGACCGCATCCTGCAGCTGATCTACGACATCGGCAGCCACCGCAGCCAGTCCCTGTATCCGGTCCTGATCCGGTATCTGGGCGGCGTGCCGAAACCCTCCGGGCAGACGGAACAGGGCTTGCCGGTGTTCAAGACCGACGGCAAGACGCTCAACGACCAGCCGCTGAACGGCAACCAGGCCCTGATGCGCAGCGTAACCGGCATGACCGCCGAACTCTACGCCCGCACGGACAAAGGTTGGGCCGTCATCGCCAGCGCCTACCAGGACCAGCCCGGCCACGCGGTCGGCGCGGTGCTCGGCGCCCAGGATCCCATCGCCCTGGCGCTCGACCAGGCGCAGGTCGCCAGCCTGCCGGACCTGATCGACCGGAAATGGCACCTGGTCACGGTCAACCCGCTGAAGGACGCGACCGGCAAGGTCTACGGCGGGTTGGTGAACCGCCTGGACATCAGCGCCCAGATCGATCCGGTGCTCAAGGACCTGACCGCCACCAAGCTGGCCGGCCACGGCGAGCTGTTCGTCATCCGGCCGACGCCAGACCACAAGGACTGGATCCGCGTCGCCGGACTGTACGGCAAGCCCGGCGATCTGCTCAGCGCCGGCAATCCGCCGGACGACTTCGCGACGATGGATGCAAGCTTCCGCAGCGCGCCGCTAGGGGCCCACGAGGTCAACGTCACGAAGCGGTCCATCTTCCTGTCCTGGAAGACCGTGCCGAACTGGAACTGGGTGATCTACGGCTTCGGCCCGGTGGACGAGTACCTGGCTGCCAGCACCCGGCAGATGTGGATCCAGCTGGGGATCATGCTGGTCGGCACCCTGCTGATCGCCCTGGCCATCTTCTGGCTGGCGCGGCGCACGCTGGCGCCCGTGCGCGACATCGTCACCGGCATGCAGCGGCTGGGGGCCGGGGACCTGGGCCATGACGTGCCCGACAGTCCGGCCGACAGCCGCAACGAGGTCCACCAGCTGTTCCACAGCCTGAGCGGCACCCAGGGCGCCCTGCGCCGCATGATCCGCCAGGTGCGCCACAGCGTGGGCGAGATCCACATCGGCGCGCGGGAGATCGCCGCCGGCAACACCGACCTGTCCAGCCGCACCGAAGAGCAGGCGGCATCCCTGCAGGAAACCGCCGCCAGCATGGAAGAGCTAGCCTCCACCGTGCGCCAGAACGCCGACAACGCCCGCCAGGCCAATGAACTGGCCACCGGGGCCTCCGGCACCGCCCATCGGGGCGAACAGGCGGTGGAAGGCATGGTCGCCACCATGCGGCGCATCGCCGACAGTTCCGACCGCATCACCGACATCATCGGAGTGATCGACAGCATTGCCTTCCAGACCAACATCCTTGCCCTGAACGCCGCCGTCGAAGCCGCCCGCGCCGGCGAACAGGGCAAGGGCTTCGCCGTCGTCGCCTCCGAGGTCCGCGCCCTGGCGCAGCGCTCGGCCGACGCCGCCCGCGAAATCAAGGGCCTGATCGAAACGTCCTCCCGGGAAGTGCAGTCGGGCACGCAACAGGCCAGCCAGGCGGGCGCCATCATGCAGGACGTCCTGGCGGCCGTGGACCGCGTCACCCGCATCATGGGCGAAATCGCCTCGGCGTCGAACGAGCAGTCCACCGGCATCGACCAGGTCAACCTGGCCGTCACGCAGATGGACCAGGTCACGCAGCAGAACGCGGCGCTGGTGGAACAGGCGGCGGCCGCGGCCGACTCGCTCAGCGAACAGGCCGACCATCTGGCCGAGAGCGTGGCGGTGTTCCGGACGGCGACGGATGACGCGTCCGCCGATCCTTCCCGGCCGGCGCTCCTCAGTTATTCGTAAGGATAATCGTTCTTATTTGCCTTACAATCGTTCTCGAATCCTTTTTCGAGAACCCGAGCATGAAGACTTCCTCACGTCGCGATTTTCTGCGCAACGGGGCGGTGCTGGGCGCGGGCGCGTTGCTGGGCATGCCCGCCCTGCGCACCGCGCGCGCCGCAGCCCCCCAATCCCTGGTGCTGTACAACGGCCAGCATGCCAAGACCACCACCGCCCTGGTGGCGGCCTTCACCAAGGCCACGGGCATCCAGGTCGAAATCCGCAAGGGCAGCAGCACGCAGCTGGCCAACCAGATCATCGAAGAAGGCGACCGTTCCCCGGCCGACGTGTTCTACGCGGAAGAAAGCCCGCCCGTCGCGGCGCTGGCCGAAAAGGGCCTGCTGGCCCCGCTGCCCGACGGCACCCTCAGCCAGGTGCGGCCGGGCTACACCGCCCGCGACAAGACCTGGGTCGGCGTCACCGCCCGCAGCCGCGTGACCGTCTACAACAAGGACATGGTCAAGGAATCCGAGCTGCCGGCCTCCGTCATGGACATGGCCACGGCCGCCTGGAAGGACCGCGTCGGCTTCGTGCCGACCAGCGGCGCCTTTCAGGAACAGATCATCGCCATCAAGCTGCTGAAGGGCCGCGACGCCGCCCTGGCCTGGCTGAAGGGCCTGAAGGAATTCGGCCGCATCTACAACGGCAACATGGCCGCCATGCGGGCCGTGGAGCGCGGCGAAATCGCCACGGCGCTGGTCAACAACTACTACTGGTACATCGTCGCCAACGAAGTCGGCGCCGACAAGATGAAGGCCGGCCTGCACTACGCCGGCCCGAAGGATCCGGGCGGCCTGATCACCGTGTCCGCCGCGGGGGTCCTGAAGACCAGCCGCCACGCGGACGCCGCCCAGAAGCTGCTGGCCTTCATGGTCAGCCAGGCCGGCCAGGAAGCTGTCGTCGACACGGTAGCGGAATACCCGCTGCGCCCGGGCGTGAAAACGCCCTACGATCTGAAGCCTTTCGACCAACTGATGCCCCCGGACGTCTCCCCGGCCGACCTGGGCGACGCCGCCGACGCCATTGCGCTGCGCCGCGAGGCCGGCCTGGCGTGACGCGCCCGGCTTTCATGGCGGGCCGGCGGCCTGCCATGCCGCCGACCTGGATGACCCTGTCCGCCCTGCTGCCGGTGGGGCTGGTCGTCCTTCCCCTGATCTACGTCGCCCTGCGCACGGCCCAGACCGGTCTGGCCGGGGCGGCCGCCGAACTGTTCCGCGCCCGCACCCTGGAACTGCTGGGCAACACGGTCACGCTGGCGGCGGGCGTCATGATCCTGGCGTCCCTGATCGGCCTGGGCGTGGCCTGGTGCGTGGAACGCAGCGACCTGCCCGGCCGGCGCTGGTGGCGCGTGGCCGCCGGTCTGCCCCTGGCCGTACCCGCCTTCGTATCCAGCTACGCCTGGGCCTCCATCGACGTGGCCTTCCAGAACCTGGGCGGCGCCATCTTCATCCTGGCGCTGTCCACCTATCCGCTGGTCTATCTGCCCGTGGCCGCCGCCCTGCGCGGCACCGATCCGGGGCTGGAGGACGTCTGCCGTTCCCTGGGGCACGGCCCCTGGCACGCCTTCACCCATGCCTTGCTGCCGCAGCTGCTGCCCGCGCTGGGCGGAGGCGCCCTGCTGGTGCTGACGCACATGTTCGCCGAGTTCGGCGCCCTGGCCCTGCTGCGCGTGCAGACCTTCACCACCGCCATCTTCGAATCCTACGAGCTGCAGTTCGACAGCGCCTCCGCCGCCATGCAGTCCATCGTCCTGATGCTGCTCTGCATTCCCGCCGCCTGGGCGGAAATGCGGCTGCGGGCGGGGCGCCGCATCGCGCGGGTCGGACGCGGGGCGACGCGGCAGGCGCGCCCCGCCGCCCTGGGCCGCGCCGTCTGGCCCATCCTGGCGGCCTTCGGCCTGCTGGGGCTGGTGTCCTTGGGCGTGCCGCTGGCCACCCTGGCCTACTGGCTGCTGGAAGGCAGCTCCGCCGGACGCGGCTACGAACAGATCCTGCCCGCCATCCAGGGCACCCTGGCCCTGGCCGGTTCCGGCGCGGTCCTGACCAGCCTGCTGGCCATTCCGCTGGTGCTGCTGGCGGCGCGGCACCGGGGCCGCCTGGCCCAGATCGCCGAGCGCCTGCCCTACATCGTCCACGGCCTGCCCGGCGTGGTGGTGGCCCTGGCCCTGGTCTTTCTGTCGATCCGGCTGGCGCCGGCCCTGTACCAGGGGCTCAGCGTCCTGCTGATCGCCTACGCGATCCTGTTCCTGCCGCTGGCCCAGTCCTCGCTGCGCGCTTCGATCGAACTGGTGCCGCCCCAGATCGAGGCCATCGCCCGCAGCCTGGGGCGGCGCCCCTTCCACGTATTCCTCACGGTCATCCTGCCCAATATCGCGCCCGGCATCGGCGCCGCCCTGGCCCTGATGATGCTGGAGATCGTGCGCGAACTGACCGCGACGCTCATGCTGGCCCCCACGGGCACGGTCACGCTGGCCACCGAGGTCTGGACCTACACGGCCGACGCGGAATACGCGGCGGCCGCCCCCTTTGCCGCCCTCCTGGTGATCGTCTCGATCCTGCCGGTCTGGGTCTTCACTCGCCGGATGCTGCACCATGGACACTGACGCCGGAAACCCGATGATCCTCAGCCGGATCCGCAAATATTTCGGCGCGACCGAAGTGCTGTCCGGAATCGACCTGACCATCCCCCAGGGGTCCGTGCTGGCGCTGCTGGGTCCTTCGGGCTGCGGCAAGACCACCCTGCTGCGCCTGATCGCCGGCTTCGATCCGCCGGACGAGGGCCGGATCGCCTTCGGCGGGCGCGTCATGGCCTCGCCCACCGTCTTCGTCCCGCCCGAACGCCGGGGGATCGGCTACGTGCCCCAGGAAGGCACGCTGTTCCCGCACCTGACGGTGGAAGGCAACATCCGCTTCGGCCTGCCGCGCCAGGCCGGCCGCCGCGAACGCGTGGAGGAAGTCCTGGCCCTGACCGGCCTGTCCGGACTGGGCCGGCGTTATCCGCATGAACTCTCGGGCGGCCAGCAGCAGCGGGTGGCCCTGGCCCGCGCGCTGGCGCCGGGGCCCTCGCTGGTGCTGCTGGACGAACCCTTCAACGCCCTGGATCTGGACCTGCGCCGCAGCATGTGCGAAGAAGTCGCGCGCGTGCTGCGGCAGACCGGCACCACCACGGTCCTGGTCACGCACGATCCCGGCGAGGCCTTTGCTGTCTCCGACCAGTTGGCGGTCATGCAATCGGGCCGGATCATGCAATGCGCCCGCCCCGAACAGGTGTACTGGCAGCCGGCCAGCGCCGCCGTGGCCCGTCTGACCGGACCGGCGATCTTCCTGCCGGGACGAAGCCGCGCGGACGGCACGGCGTCGTGCGCCCTGGGCGAACTGCCGCGCCATCCCGACAGCCCCTGCCCCGAAGGGCCGGCCAGCGTCCTGGTGCGCCCCGAGCAGGTGCAATGGACGTCCGACGGGCCCGGCGTCCCCGCCCGGGTGGACTACCGCTCCTTTCGCGGCGACCACACCCTGATCGGGGTGGACCTGGGCAATCTATGCCTGGACCTGCGCGTGCCGTCCCTGTCGGCCCCGCAACTGGGCGCCGAAGGCCGTCTGCGCGTCCTGGGCGCCTGCATGGCTTATCCGGAACCTTGACGGCCGCCGCTACTGCCAGCCCCAGCGGCGGCGGTACAGCCCCTTCATCCACTGGGTCAGCGTCATGTAGCCCAGCAGGATCAGGGGCAGCAGCAGGAAATACAGCGGCGGCAGGGCCTGCAGGCTGAACGCCAGCGCCAGGGGCCCCATGGTCAGGAACAAGCCCAGCATCATGATGGCGGCCGTCATCAGCAACAGGGGCCAGGCGGCCCGGCTCTGCAGGAACGGGACCTTGGGCGTGCGGATCATGTGCACGATCAGGGTCTGGGTCAGCAGGCTGACCACGAACCAGCCGGACTGGAACAAGGTCTGCTGCGCCTCCGACTGGGCCGCGAACACGAACCACATCATGGCGAAAGCCAGCAGGTCGAACACGGAACTGATCGGACCGAAAAACAGCATGAAGCGGCCGATCTCGCCCGGCTCCCAGCGTTGCGGCCGCTGCAGCTGTTCTTCGTCCACCGCATCGAAGGGAATGGCCGTCTGCGAGATGTCGTACAGCAGGTTCAGCACCAGCAGATGGATGGGCAGCATGGGCAGGAACGGGATGAAGGCGCTGGCCACCAGCACGGAAAAGACGTTGCCGAAGTTGGAGCTGGCCGTCATCTTGATGTATTTGAGCATGTTGGCGAAGGTGCGGCGCCCCTCGATCACACCGGCCTCCAGCACCATCAGGCTCTTTTCCAGCAGGATGATGTCGGCCGCCTCGCGGGCGATGTCCACCGCCGAATCCACCGAAATCCCGATGTCGGCCGCGCGCAGGGCGGCGGCGTCATTGATGCCGTCGCCCAGGAAGCCCACCACATGGCCATTGGCCTTCAGCACCCGGACGATGCGGGACTTGTGCGTGGGGGTCAGGCGGGCGAAGACATCCGTGGTTTCCACGGCGCGCCCCAGCGCGGCGTCGTCCATGACGTCCACGTCCGCGCCCAGCAGCACCAGGCGCGGCGCCAGGCCGACTTCGCGGCAGACCTTCGCGGTGATGCGCTCGTTGTCCCCCGTCAGGACTTTCACCGCCACGCCGTGCGCGGCCAGCGCCGTCAGGGCTTCGCGGGTGGATTCCTTGGGCGGGTCCAGGAAGGCGATCGTGCCGGCCAGCACCAGGGCCCGCTCATCCGCCACGCCATAGGCCTGGCGCGCGGCGGGCAGCGCCCGCGACGCGACCGCCACGACCCTCAGGCCATCCTCGTTCAGGCTGGCGGCCACCGCCCGGATCCGCTCCAGCAGCGTGGGAGTCAGGGGGACCTCGGCGCCGCCATGCCGCACGCGGTCGCAGACCTGCAGCACTTCCTCGACGGCCCCCTTGGTGATCAGCAGATGCTCGTCGTCCGAATCCGCCACCACGACCGACATGCGCCGCCGCACGAAGTCGAACGGCATCTCGTCGATCTTGCGGTAGCGCCCCGCCGCCCCCGACGGCCCTTCGGCGCTCGCCTGTTCCAGCACGGCGACATCCAGCAGATTCTTCAGGCCGGTCTGATGGCGGCTGTTGAGCCAGGCCAGCTCCAGCACCCGGTCCGATGGCTCGCCCCAGGCGTCGACGTGGCGTTCCAGGAAGATCCGGTCCTGCGTCAGGGTGCCGGTCTTGTCGGTGCACAGCACGTCCATGGCGCCGAAATTCTGGATCGCATCCAGCTGCTTGACCACGACCTTGTGGCGCGCCAGGGTGACCGCCCCCTTGGCCAGGGTGGAGGTCGCGATCATCGGCAGCATCTCCGGCGTCAGGCCCACCGCCACGGACACGGCGAACAGCAGGGCCTGGCCCCAGTCGCCCTTGGTCACGCCGTTGATCAGCAGCACCAGGGGCGCCATCACCAGCATAAATCGGATCAGCAGCCAGCTGACGCGGTTGACCCCCAGCTGGAAGGACGTCGGCACCCGGTCCGCCGCCAGGACGCGGCCGGCCAGCGCCCCGAAATACGTGCGTTCGCCTGTGTGCAGCACGACGGCGCGGGCCGAGCCCGACACCACGTTCGTGCCCATGAACAGGACGCTGTCCAGTTCCAGGGGATTGCGGACGGTCTCGTCGCGCTGCAGCGCGAATTTTTCCACCGGCAGGGACTCGCCGGTCATGGCCGCCTGGGCCACGAACAGGTCCTTGGCCGACAACACCCGGCAGTCGGCGGGAATCATGTCGCCCGCCGCCAGCAGGACCACATCCCCGGGCACCAGCAGGCGCACGGCCAGCTCGGCGGGGCGGCCCAGGGCGTCCGCCAGCCGCGCGCCCGCCTCCGGCGCCGGCGCGGCGGCATCCCGGCCGGGATCCCAGGGGCGCACCACCGTCGCGGTATTGCTGACCAGGGACTTCAGCGCGTCGGCTTCCCGGTTGGAACGGGCTTCCTGCCAGAAGCGCAGCAAAGTGGACAGCACCACCATGATGCCGATGACGATCATCGCATCGTGGTCGTCCGTCAGGCCGGACACCACCGCCAGCAGCGTCAGCAGCAGGTTGAAGGGCGTGCGGTAGCAATGCCACAGGTGGCGCCACCAGGGCAGCGGCTTTTCGGGCTCGACCTCGTTCCAGCCGACTTCGGCGCGCAGGGCGTCGGCGCGGTCCTCGCTCAGGCCCGAGGCCTGGCTGCCCAGCCGGTCGAGCACGGAACCGGGGGGCGCCAGCGCGGCAGCGCGCAGCGCCTGGGCCAGCGCCGGCGGGACTTCGTGACTGGTCCTGGCCAGGGCGCCCGCATCGGGCAGGAATCGCCGTCGGAAATGGCGGGTCATGTGGCGGGCACGCAAAAAGCCCGCGAACAATTCTTTCAGAATGGTCAAACGCATCGGGTTCTCCTGCGCCGCCATTCTGTCGGGTCTTCAGAACGGCGGCGTGCGAGGCTGGGGGTCGCTGGATATTCGTGGGGGTTCCATGAAATGGGCCGTCGGGCGCACAGGCGCCGGAAATTGAAGACGCGACATCTTAATGCCGCCGCCCGGATGACCAGTCGAAAAATTAATTGCAACTTGTGAACATCACGCCACAGTTCATCTACGCAACGCCACCGGACTGGCAATACACTGTTTCACAGAGGCCCGTTTCGGGCCTCGTCACTATTTCGGCCCGCCGCACCCGCTCCTGGAAATCCCTTTCAGCCCTCTGCGCGGCCTCATCTGAGGACGACATCATGGCGCGCACACGCTCTGCCTGGACACGCACCACTTCATTCAAATTCACACTGTTCACCCTGCTGGCCATCGTCGGCATCATCGTGCTGACGGGCTCCCTGCTGTGGCTGGAACGCAGCGCCCTGCTGCACGAACGGGAAGTCGGCGCACAACAGGCCGTGCAGACCGCCTACGGCGTGGTCACGTATTTCCACGACCAGGCGAAACAGGGCAAGATCACCGAGGACCAGGCAAAGCAGCAGGCCATGGACGCCATCCGCGGCATGCGCTACAGCGGCCAGGAATATTTCTGGATCAACGACATGCAGCCGCGCATGCTGATGCACCCGTTTTCACCCAAGCTGGTCGGCCAGGACCTGTCCGGCATGAAGGATCCCAACGGCCTGCGCCTGTTCGTGGCCTTCGTGGACACGGTCAAGGCCAGTCCCACTCACGACGGTTTCGTGTTCTACCTGTGGCCCAAGCAGGGCGCCGACCGGCCCGTGGACAAGGTCTCCTACGTCAAGGGCTTCGAGCCCTGGGGCTGGATCCTGGGTTCGGGGGTGTACCTGGACACGGTCAATGCCATCGTCTGGCGCCAGGCCGGTGAATTCGCGCTGGCGGCAGGCGTCCTGGCGCTGATCCTGCTGGCCGTGGGCGTCATCCTGTCGCGCAGGCTGGTGCGCCAGCTGGGCGGGGAACCCGACACCGTCATCGGCATCGCCCACCGGATGTCGCAAGGCGACCTGCGGGTGGAGATTCCCGTGCGCGACGGCGACACGCACAGCCTGCTGCACGCCATGATGGTGATGCGCGACGGCATCGCCCAGGCGGTCTCCCAGGTGCGCCAGGGCACGGAATGGATCGCCCAGTCCGTCGGCCAGATCGTCAACGGCAATCTGGACCTGTCCGCCCGCACCGAACAGCAGGCGGCATCCCTGCAGGAAACCGCCGCCAGCATGGAAGAGATCACCAGCACGGTGGGCCACAACGCCGCCAACGCCCAGCAGGCCAACACCCTGGCGGCCACGGCGTCCGACGTCGCCACCCAGGGCGGGCAGACCGTCACCCAGGTGGTCGAGACCATGGACGACATCAATGCTTCCACGCAGAAGATGTCCGACATCATCGCGGTCATCGATTCGATCGCCTTCCAGACCAACATCCTGGCCCTGAACGCCGCCGTCGAGGCCGCCCGCGCCGGCGAACAGGGCAAGGGCTTCGCCGTCGTCGCCTCCGAGGTCCGCGCCCTGGCGCAGCGGTCCGCCAACGCCGCCCATGAAATCCGCAGCCTGATCGACACCACAGTGCAGAAGATCCGCTCCGGCGCCACCCTGGCGGTGGGCGCGGGCCAGACCATGACGGAAGTCGTCACCAGCGTGAAGCGCGTGGCCGACATCATGGGCGAGATCACCCTGGCCAGCCGCGAACAGGCGTCCGGCATCGAACAGATCAACCAGGCCATCGCCCAGATGGACCAGGTCACGCAGCAGAACGCCGGGCTGGTGGTGCAGGCGGGCGAAGCTGCCCAGTCCCTGAACGAGCAGATGAGCGGCCTGAACCGGGCCGTGGGGGTCTTCCAGCTGCAGCATCAGGCGGCCGCCCTGCCCGCTCAATAGCGCCTTCGAGGACTCCGGCGCCGACGGGCGCCGGAGCGCTTACTATACGGACTGGCGGCCCGCGTCGCGCGCGGCCGCTGGTCCGTCCATCCCGCCCAGAGGCCCCGCGTGCCCGCCCCCGACATCACCAGCGAATTCCTGCACGTCCTGTTCCTGATCGCCATCGCCGCCGAGGCCATGACCGCCGCGCTGGCGGCGGGGCGGCGCGAAATGGACTGGCTGGGCGTCTGCCTGCTGGGCTGCATCACGGCGCTGGGCGGCGGGTCGGTGCGCGACGTGCTGCTCGACCATCACCCGCTGTCGTGGATCGCCCACCCCTACTATCTGCTGATCACCGGGGGCGCGGCGCTGCTCACCATCGCCATCGCCCGTTTCGCGCATTCGCTGCGGCATCTGTTCCTGTTCCTGGACGCCGTGGGGCTGGTGGTCTTCACCATCATCGGCGTGGACATCGCCCTGGGCCTGAGCCTGCCCTGGGGCGTGGCGATCGTGTCGGGCATGATCACCGGCTGCGTGGGCGGGGTGCTGCGCGACGTGCTGTGCAACGAGATCCCCCTGCTGTTTCGCGCCGAACTGTACGCCACCGTCTCGATCGTCAGCGCCGCCCTGTACCTGGCCGGCCTGTACCTGGCCTGGAACCACAACCTGGTCGTCGCCGGATCGCTGCTGATCGGCCTGGGCCTGCGCCTGCTGGCCCTGCGCTTCGGCTGGAGCATGCCGAAATTCGTGTATACGCGGGACCTGCATTAGCGTTGGAGTCCGCGCCGGCTCAGCCTGCGGGGCACCCGCTGTGGAAGCGGAATTCAGGATCGGGGGATTCGATCAGGCCTTGTTCGACCTGACGGATTTTCTGAATCGACCGTTCCACGTCCTGGGGTTCGCCGAACCGGTATGCGAAACGCAGATAGCCCTGATAGTGGCGGCCTTCGGACTGCAGCAGGCCGGTGTAGAACGTCGCCAGTTCCTCGTCCAGATGCGGCGCCAATGCCGCGAAGCGTTCGCAGGAACGGGCCTCGATGAAGGCCCCGACGATCAGCGTGTCCACCAGCTTGGCCGGTTCATGGGTGCGCACCGCCGCCCGTAGGCCGGACGCGTAGCGGCTGGCCGTCAAAGGCCGCAGGGCGACGCCGCGCCGCTTCAGCCAGCGCAGCACCTGTTCGTGATGAACGAGTTCTTCCCGGGCTAGCTTGGATAGCGCGGCCGACAATTCGGCATCCTGTCCGTAGCGCGCAATCAGGCTCATGGCGGTGGCCGCGGCCTTCAGTTCGCAGTTGCGGTGATCCAGCAGCAGGATGTCCTGCTGCGCCAGGGCGGCCCGCACCCAGGCCTCGGGGGTCGGACAGGGCAGGAAATCGATCAGGTCGGAAGGCAGGCTCATGCCGCGCATTCTGCCAGAGATCGGCGGGCGCCGGGGCCCCCGCCCCGCGCGTCACGGCAGGGAAGACGGCGCGGCCGAGCCCGCGGACAGACACGCGCCGGGCGCCGCCTGGGGCGTCATCCGCATGGCGCGCTGGTAGCTGGCCGGAGAAACACGCCAATACAGGATGGCGACAATGACAGCGCAGCCCAGATGCAGCAGCCAGCCCATCGTGAAGCTGCCGGTGAGGTCCCGCAGCACCGCCACGATCCACGGCGGGAACGCGGTCAGCAAAAATCCGCCGCCCTGCATGAGCGCGGACAGCGCGCCGGCCTGGGCCGGGTCGGACAGATGGTCAAGCGCCACGATCAGGGACAAGGCGAAACACCCGCCCAATCCGGCGCCCAGCACCGCCACCCACAAGACCGGCGTCACCTCCGGCCACCAGGCCAGGGCGATGAAGCCCAGCGCCTGCATGGCCAGGGTCAGCCACAACCAGGGTCGGCGATCCTCGCGGCGGCCCGCGCAGATCGGCAGCAGCAAGGCGGCCATCGCCTGGCACACGGCCATGATGGCCAGCAGGCTGCCGCTGGCCGCAGCGCTCCAGCCGTGTTCCTGATAGAACGGCGCCAGCCAGGCGACCGCCGTCGAATAACCGCCATTCACCAGGCCGAAGCACAGCATCAGCAGCCAGACGCGCGGGCGGCGCAGATAGACCGCCACGGACTGGCGCGCTTGCCGGACCGGCACGTCGCGCGGCAGGCTGCGCGCCGCCAGCGCCAAAGCCAGGGCGGCCGGCGCGGCCATCCAGGCCAGGCCGATATGCCAATCGCCCCCGGCCGCCGCCACCCACGGCGCGACTTGGGCGCCCAGCGCACCGCCCCCCATCAGCATGGCCGAATACACCCCCATGACGACACCGACGTGACGCGGAAACTGCCGCTTGACGATACCAGGCAGCACTGCCTGCACGACCGCGGTGCCCAGCCCCAGCAAGGCGGCCGTCCCCACGAGCTGCCAGCCCGCAGTGGTCCAGAGGCGCAGCAGGGATCCCGCGACCAGCAGCGCGACTGCGACCATGATCGAGCGCCGCTCCCCAACCCGGGTCTGCAAAAAAGGCCCCGCGAAGGCAAACACGCCCATCAGAAACATGGGCACCAGGGTCAGCAGCGCCATGCCCTGAAGATCCAGGCCGGTCCGCCGGCCGATCTCCGCCGCCAGGGGCCCGACACCGGTGATGAACGGCCGAAGGTTGAGCGCGATCAGCGCCACGGCCGCCAGCAGCAGCCAGGACGACTTGGAAATCTTTGACGTCACGATCTACGCCTGCTTGTCCCGCGCCTGCGCCCACTCGGCATACAGTTCAGGGTCATCCACCGGCACATGGCGGATGTCCATGGACTGCTGCTCGAAGGGTTTGGCCAGATCCTCATAGACGGCCGCCGTGGACAGCCCGAACGGCGCCCCGTCGTCGTTGGAATAGGCGTATCGCACCAGGCGCACGCCCGACATCCGCATCGCCGCCATGCACATGGGACAGGGATGCCCGCTGGCATAAACCGCGCAGCCGCTCAGGTCCGGCGAGCCGAGCGCGCGGCTGGCGGCGCGCAAAGCCGTCAATTCCGCGTGGGCGGTGGGATCGTTGGTCGCCAGGATCTCATTGACGCCCGCGGCGATCTCTTGGCCGTCCCGGACCACGACCGCTCCGAAGGGGCGGCCGCCCTGGCGCATATTGGCGCGCGCCAGTTCGATGGCTTTCTGCAGGTAGCGGGTTTCGTCCATCATGATCGGGTTCCTTCCATCCATGTTCAGATATTCAACGCGCGCCGGCCGCCACCAGGATCGCTTCGATCCGATCGTAGTGACGGGAACGCGCATGCTGCAGCGGCGTCACGCCCTGGCCATCCGCCAGGTTGACGTCGGCGCCGCCCTTCACCAGCGCATCCACGATGTCCTGGTGCCGCTGGCCGCCGCTACCCAGGATGATGGCTTCCAGCAACGCCGTCCACCCCAGGCGATTGACGTGATTCACATCCACGCCGGCGGCGATCAGCGTGCGCACCGTCTCGACGTGGCCGCGCTCCGCGGCGGGGATCAGGGCCGTGCCTTCGTAGCGGTTCAGGCTCTTCAGATCCGCTCCATGCGACAGCGTCATCTTCAGGATCTCCAGATGCCCCCGGGCGCCGGCATAGAGATACGGGCTGTCGTGGATCTTGTCCAGGGCGTTGACGTCCGCGCCGGCATCGATCAGGGCCTTGGCCGCCTCGACCTGATTGGCATGCGTCGCGACCAGCAGCGGCGTCGCCCCGCTGCCGTCGCGCTCGTCGATGGCAGCGCCTTCGGCCAGCAGCTTGCTGATGCCGGCCACATCGTTTTTCTCCGCCGCGACGTGCAGGGGAGCGGCATTGGCGGGCCCAATGGAGGCGATGAAGGGCATGATGGCAAGCGTCAGCAGGACGAGTTTGTTGCGAATGGGGTGATGGCGCATGGTGATTTCTGCGGGCTTCAGCCCGGCATGTGCTGTCTGGACAGCACCCATGATAAGGAAGCGGGGGGATATTTGGAAATTAAATATGCGGATGGGGGATATCCATTATTCGCATGACGCTCAAGATTTCCAAGGCAAACGCCGCACCCTTGAGGCAGTCAGGAAATATTTTGAATATCAATTACATCATTGCTAACCGTTTCACTGTGTCGGGAAACTTCTCAACCAGACGGATCAGCAGAGCGGCTTGAGCATTGTGCGCAACCTGCTGCCGATCCTGGACAAGTGGAAGTCAGGCGCGGACCAAATGGGACATTGTCATGCAAAATACCCCATTTTTTCAGTTGGACTACCCCACTCACATCATCACTGAAACAGGAACGAAGTGTCCAACAGGCTGTTGGACACTTTGCGGCAGATGGCCCGCGTCTTGCCCACACCTAAAAAATGCTCAATCAATCACGCCCAGAAACTCGCCAACCACGCGATAACGATGTTCGTCATCGCTACTGAGTTCGAGCGTCACCATATGGGGATTGTGGGAACGAGGCTTCAAGAGAATTTTCCCGTGCTGCCATCCATCGTCAGTCTCAGTCTTGATGCTCTGGTACTCTTTGACGGTATAGCGTGAGCCTGAATCGTCATCCTGAATATCGTCGCACTCGACCAGTACGATTTTTCCGTTTCGGCTACCACCGGGATTCAGACGAAAAAGACAGATCGCACCATTCGGAATGATCTTATTCATCGACTCACCGACCACCCGACAGGCAAAAATATCTCTTCCCACCGGCATACCTGACGGCACAGCGACCCAGTTTTCATGCTCGACATGCTGGAGTTCGCTGAAGCCGCCAGCAGCGGCCTGCAAATCGTAGAGAGGAACCGCATTGCCATAGGGTTCCAGCCGTTCAGACGGCCTGGTCAGCGCAATAACATTGGATTTATAAACAGGGATGTGCCGCTTCAGGTAGCTGCGCAGACCTTCATCGCAAGCGTAGACGAAAGTTCCCTTTATGCCGCGCAACATGATGGTTTTATAGATGTTGAGGATGTACCGCTTCAACTCATCCGGATCATCTATGGTTTGCTTGCCGTTGCGATCATGGTAGCTGGCTTTGTCGATGATGATCTGGTCCCGCCCTGCGTCATAGCGAATTTCATGACCAAAGATGATGCCCGCGTAATTCAGGTCATAGCCTTGAGTCGTATGGATGCAGCCGACCTCATTGATGGCATTTGGCGAGTTGATCCAATCGACGTTGATACTGTTCCAGCGCAGCCGAACATCCTCGATTTCAATATCGTACAAATGCGGGTTTTTTCTGGACGCCCATGGCCACGCATAGCCTGCGATCAGACGCGCAAGCCCGTAAGTTTGATCCCGCTGCCTGATCTCCGTCACCAGATCCGGCATGCTGTCAAACACCAGGAACTCGTATCCCTTTGAATGGAATTTTTCCCTGCTGGGCAGACGCACGTTCAACAAGTCATCGATGAATTTCACATAGTGCTGGCCCCCTTGGACCCGGAACTGTGAAACCAGCGTCATGACTTTCGAGCCGGGTGACGACTTGACCGCTTGGAAATCAGCGGCGTTGGCATCAGACGGTTTGATAGTCTGGTCCGCGTCATAGAAAAAGACAGCTTTTTTCGACTGCTGAATCACCCAGTCGACCTCACTGCAAGTCTTCTTGTCCAACCCCAGGGCTGCACAGGCCTTGTCGAAGGCCCCGTAGTAGGAGCCCAGATTGGTCCGCTTGCGCAACCGATGGGACTCATCCACCAGCACGATGTCGTAGTCCTGCCGTGCCAGCTTTGAAGGGCTGATGACCATGCTCGCGCGCAAGCCTTCAATGTTCTCGAAGGCTTTCTCCAGGGTTTCCCGGAAAGATGCCATTGGCACAACCAAGGCCATGCGTGGCTTGGGGTAGAGGGCTTTAAATTCCGCCAGCAGCTCGCGCAGTTCGGTTTCCTCTTCGGAAAACTCACGCAAATCCAGTGTGGCGTCGTCGGTATGAATCAGCTTGAACAGAAAAATGGCCAGGACGGACTTTCCAGTTCCTGCACCGCCTTCTACCACAAGGTTCTTCAGCCCCGGATTCAACAGCGACCGCATGATTTCAATCAGGCCTTTGCGCTGATCGGGGGACAGTGACTTGTAGGGCGAATACTTGAAGACGTCCGAGTTGTCGATGGCCTCCAAGGAATGCGCTGCAACACCTTGAGCCCGCAGCTTGTCCCAGGTCTCGCGAAAGATCTCAGAGTACAGTTCGTCCTTCTGGAAGTAATTGTGGTCAGCCAGGCCCAGGTTGCCGTTCAACAGCTTGAAGCAGCCATCGGCGGCCATGTACTTGATCAGCGAGGATTCGATATCGAGCGTGGCGGATTTATTGAAGCGCTCGCTGCTGATCAGATGCACCGTGGTCAGCAGCTTCTTGTGCGGATGCTTGAGATGGGTGCCCAAGCGTGTCAACGTATCAGTAGTCTCGCCAACATAGGCGTTGGGCTTGGAAGCATTACGCGCGGAGCCGTCGCTCAGGATGTATACCAGCGGCCAATGATTAGCGGCGTATGCATTTTCCTGTATGGCTGCCCAGGAATCCGCAGAAAATCCGTATCGGTTTACTTCGACAAGACTCGCCTGACTCATAGTTCATTGTATTTCTTCGAGCTGCCTCTGGATTTTTCGATCGGATATTTTTCTTCATTCCGTTCGATTTTATCCAGAACGATCTGCTGTACATCAAAGCCGTAGGCATCGGACAGCAACAGAGCATAAGCCAGCACATCCGCCAGTTCTTCCTTGACCTTCTCGGGATCAGCAGCCTCGGGGGCTTTCCATAGGAAAGCCTCCAATAGTTCGCTGGCTTCGATGCTCAGGGCCACCGCCAGGTCCTTGGGATTATGGAACCGCTTCCAGTCACGATCATCGCGAAACTGGCGCAATCTTTGTAGAACCTGTTCCATTTCCTTAGCCTTTTCCGGGGGGCGATGCAGATTCAAGAATGATAACGCGGCACTTCAGTCCCGGTGTTCACGTCTGCGGCGAGGAGCCTCCCTACCCTATTACACATTGAACAGGAAGTTCATCACGTCCCCATCCTTCACCACGTATTCCTTTCCTTCCGCCCGCATCTTCCCGGCTTCCTTGGCGCCCTGTTCGCCCTTGCAGGCGATGAAGTCGTCGAAGCCGATGGTCTGGGCGCGGATGAAGCCGCGTTCGAAGTCGGTGTGGATGACGCCGGCGGCCTGGGGGCCGGTGGCGCCCACGGGGATGGTCCAGGCGCGGACTTCCTTGACGCCGGCGGTGAAATAGGTCTGCAGGCCCAGCAGCTGGTAGCCGGCGCGGATGACGCGGTCCAGGCCGGGTTCGCTCATGCCCATGTCTTCCAGGAAGACGGTCTTGTCGGCATCGTCCAGGTCGGCGATCTCGGCCTCGATGGCGGCGCACACGGCCACCACGGGGGCATTCTCGGCGGCGGCGTAGTCCTGCACGGCCTTCAGGTGGGGATTGTTCTCGAAGCCGTCGTCGCGCACGTTGGCGACGTACATGGCGCGCTTGGCAGTGATGAAGCAGTAACCGCGGATGGCGGCCTGTTCTTCCTCGTCCAGGCCCAGGCTGCGCACGGACTTGCCGGCGTCCAGGGCGGCGACCACGCGTTCCAGCAGGGCCACCAGGCGGATGGCTTCCTTGTCGCCGGAATTCGCCAGCTTGCGATTCTTCTGCAGGATCTTGTCGGCCGTGGCCAGATCCGCCAGCGCCAGTTCGGTATTGATGACCTCGATGTCGGACACCGGGTCGACGCGGCCGGCGACGTGGACGACGTTCTCGTCCTCGAAGCAGCGCACCACGTGCACGATGGCGTCGGTCTCGCGGATGTTGGCCAGGAACTGGTTGCCCAGGCCTTCGCCCTTGGACGCGCCCGCCACCAGGCCGGCGATGTCCACGAATTCGACCACGGCCGGCACGATGCGCTCCGGCTTGACGATGGCCGCGAGCTGCGTCAGACGGGGATCCGGGACCTCGACCACGCCGACGTTGGGCTCGATCGTGCAGAAGGGGTAGTTTTCAGCGGCGATACCGGCCTTGGTCAGGGCGTTGAACAGAGTGGATTTGCCGACGTTGGGCAGGCCAACGATGCCGCATTGCAGTGCCATGGGGAACCTGAGAGAAAAGTAGGATGGAAATCAAGGCGCTATTGTACCCGCAGGGCCCGGCAAAGCGCCCCCGGCGGCGCGCCGCGACGCGGCGGTTGAACGAGCCCGGCGGGATCCGCGCCCCAAGCCCGCCCCGCTAGGCGGACAGGACCGACGCGGCATCCACGATTTCCGCGAAATCGGCCGCCAGCAGCGCCAGCGTCACGTCGGACACCGCGCGGGCGGACAGCCGGGCAGACGGCAGGCCAAAGCCAAGCACCGCATCGCGGACCACCGTCATCCGGAATCCCAGATCGGCGCCCGCGCGCACCGTGGAATTGACGCAGAAGCCGGTCACGGCCCCGGTCACGACCAGATCGGTGATCCCTCGCCCTTGCAGATGGGTCTGGAGATCCGTGGAGGCGAAGGCCGAGGACGTCCGCTTGAGGAACACCGGTTCGCCATCCAGGGCCCGCGCGCACGGCATGGGCGGATACCCGGAAGCCTGAGGGTGAAAGGGCGAGTCCGGGTCCGCGTCCTGATGCCGGACGTGGATGACCGGCATCCCCTGCCTGCGGAAAGCAGCCGCCAGCGCCGCGATCCTGGCCGGCGCCCCGGGATCGACGTGATCCCGGCCAGCGTCGATCCGATCCTGCATCGCCTGTTGCATGTCGATGATCAGCAAGGCTTTCATCACAGTCTCCGTCGATTCGGATCAGCCCGCCGCCAGCTGCGGCGCGAAATGCAGGATCAGCCCGATCAGCAGCAGCGGCCCGCCGTTGAACATGGCGTGCAGCATGATCGACGCCCCGATGCCGCGCCTGACCCGCATCCATCCCAGGACCAGGCCGGTGACCCACTGAGGCAGCACCAGCAGGGGCAGCAGCACCAGGGTCATGGAGGTCATGCGGAAGTTGTACAAGTGCACGGCCGCGAACGCCAGTGCGGCGGCATGGAACAGCACAGGAAACGCCCGGCACGCCCGGCGGCGCCAGCGCCAGCCGGCCGCCCAGCCCGCCTGCCAGCGGTGACCGGCCGGATACCAGAGCGGCGCCAGCGCCAGCAACACCGCCACCGCCGCCATCGGGACGGACGTCGCCCCCATGCCCTGCACCAGGATCGCGGCCATCAGGGGCACGAACCACCACAGCATGGCGGGACGGCGCAAGGCGTAGCGAAAGGTCAGTTCCTCGACGATGGGCGCCCAGACCAGGGCCGCCAGCCAGGGAATATTGTGGATATCCAGGCGATGCTGGGCGCCGCTGGCGTCCGCCGCCGACAGCGCCAGGGGGGCGAAGACGAAGATGTTGACCACCCACAGCAGGACGGCCCAATGCAGCAGGCGCCACCAGGGCGCATTCAAGGAGAAGTCCGCCCGCAACCCAGGGCCGGGGCGGCGCGGGCGCAGGCGCGGCCCCGGTCGGGGCCGCCTGACGAACTTCAGGAAATCGACGATCTCCTCGCCCATGGTCGGCAAGCCGCGCGGACGGGTGAACCCTGGCAAACCCATGTTCTCACCTTTTCATGGCGGGCAGGCGCCCGGACATCCCGCGCCGGGCCAAGCCGCCAGGCGGCCGCCCGGCGGCCTCAATCATGATTTCCCTGATGCAGGCGCTCGGTCACGCGATCGAACGATCCGTCCAGCAGCGCGGGCAGTTCCAGCCGGCAGCGCCGGATGACCTCGTCGATACCCGGCATGTCGTCCTGACGAGGTGGGTGCAGCACGAAATTGACCACGGCCTGCGCCAGCCCCAGGCTGCGCGGATGGCCGATGCCGATGCGCAGGCGCCAGAACTTGGGGGTGCCCAGCACCGCCTGGATGTCCCGCAGGCCATTGTGCCCTGCATGGCCGCCGCCGAACTTCAATTTCACGGCCCCGGGCAACAGATCCAGTTCGTCGTGCAGGACCAGGATTTCCTCGGGCTGCAGCTTGTAGAAGCGCGCCAGGGCGCCGACGGCCTGCCCCGACTTGTTCATGAAGGTGATCGGCTTGGCCAGCACGACGGGCTGGCCGGCGTGGCGGGCGCGGGCGACCCAGGCGAAGAAGGATTTTTCCAGCGTGAAGCCGGCATGCAGGTCGTCGGCGAAATGATCCGCCAGCCAGAAGCCCGCGTTGTGGCGGGTGGTTTCATATTCGGGACCGGGATTGCCCAGGCCCACAATGAGGCGGATGGGCGCGGTCATCGTGATGGTTCGAAATGGCAAGACATTGAAACGGCCCCCATCATACGTCAAAACCCCCGCCCATCTGACGAGGGGCGGGGGTTTCGGGGGGTGCTGATGCCAGCGAGTCGGGCTTATTCGGCAGCCGGCGCGTCGGCGGCCGGGGCCGCGTCGTCATCGGCGGCCGAGCCCTTGGGGGCGGCGGCCTGGGCCAGCAGTGGGTTCACGTCGTCGCCGTGCGGCACGTACTTCACGCCGATCGGCAGCGTGATGTCGGCCAGGTGCAGGCGGGCGCCGCCGATCATGTTGCCCAGATCGACTTCGATGAACTTCGGCAGGTTGGCAGGCAGGCAGGTGATGTCCAGTTCGGACGGACCGTGGGTGACGACCTGGCCGGCGAGCTTGACGGCCGGGCTCTGGTCGGCGTTCAGGTAGTGCACCGGCACCTTGGTGCTCACGGCCTGGGACGCGTCCACGCGCTGGAAGTCTACGTGCAGGACCAGGGGGCGGTACGAGTGCCATTGCACGGCGCGCACCAGCACGGGCTCGGTCTTGCCGTCCAGGACCATGTCCAGGATGGAAGCGTGGAATTCTTCCTTGTTCAGGGCGTGGTAGATCTCGTTGTGGTCGAGTTCGATGTTGGCCGGGCCGGACTTGCCACCGTAAACGATGGCGGGCACCCGACCGGCGCGGCGCAGGCGGCGGCTCGCACTCGAACCCTGGACGCTACGCGAAGTGGCGGTGAATTTCATGGAAAGCTCCAAAAGGCGGGGCCGCATCGGCCCCATTCAAAACAGCAGCCAAGGCTGCACAGACACCCCCCCGCCGCGACCAGCGGGGGATCAAAAAAATCAGTCGGCAAACAGCGAACTGACCGACTCGGCCGTCGCGATGCGCAGGATGGTTTCGCCCAACAGTGAGGCGCAGGACAGCTGGCGGATCTTCCCGCACTGGCGGGCGGCTTCGGACAGCGGAATGGTGTCGGTGACGACGACTTCGTCGAGCGCGGAGTCCTGGATGCGCTTGACGGCTTCGCCCGACAGCACCGGGTGGGTGCAATAGGCATAGACGGATCCGGCGCCCCGGTCCTTCAGGGCCTGGGCCGCCTTGCACAGCGTGCCGGCAGTATCGACCATGTCGTCCATGATCAGGCAGGTGCGCCCGTTGACGTCGCCGATGATGTTCATGACTTCGGACACGTTGGCGCGCGGGCGACGCTTGTCGATGATGGCCAGGTCGGATTCCAGCTGCTTGGCCAGGGCGCGCGCGCGCACCACCCCGCCGATGTCGGGCGACACGACGACCAGGTTCTGAAAGTTGCGGCTCCAGATGTCGCCCAGCAGGATCGGACCGGCGTAGATGTTGTCGACCGGGATATCGAAGAAACCCTGGATCTGGTCGGCGTGCAGGTCCATCATCATGACGCGATCGACGCCGACGGACTGCAGCATGTTGGCCACGACCTTCGCCGAGATCGACACGCGGGCCGAACGCGGCCGGCGATCCTGGCGGGCATAGCCGAAATACGGGATGGCGGCGGTGATGTTGCGGGCCGAGGCGCGGCGCAGGGCATCGACCATCACCATGATTTCCATGAGATTGTCGTTGGTGGGCGCGCAGGTGGGCTGCAGCACGAACACGTCCTTGCCGCGGACGTTTTCATTGATCTCGACCATGACTTCGCCGTCGGAGAAACGGCCCACGGTCATCTTCCCCAGCGACATGTCCAGATGATTCACTACGTCGACCGCCAGGCGAGGATTGGCCGTGCCGGTAAAAATCATGAATCTGTCTTGTGCCATGGTGTCGAACCAATGTGTCAAATGACAAGGCTGTTGACCAGCGCCCCGGTGGGGCCGACTCAACAGCCTGGAATGCATGTCTGCATATAGAAGAGTGGCTGGGGAAGAAGGATTCGAACCTTCGCATGCCGGAATCAAAATCCGGTGCCTTAACCAGCTTGGCGATTCCCCAACTGTTCAGTCTACGACCCAATCCCGCAGTGGATGATCATCCAGCCCCTGGCAAACCCAGCTGCCTTCGATGACCACATTGGGCAGGTCATGTATTTTACTGATTATCCGGTCCTGCTGCACCCGAGCCTGTCGGGTATCGGCGAACCCGGCAAACAGGCACGAGCCGGATCCGGTCATTCGCGCATCGAGCCCCGCCTGACGCATCGTCCCCAGTATGCGGGCGATCATCGGGTGGCGCCGACAGACGACAGATTCCAGATCGTTGCGGCCAAATAGGCCGCTGTGTTCTGTTTGCCAATCAGCAAAGACCGAGATTTTTACCGATTCCGAATCTCTTGTCAAATCAGGATCCCGGAACACATCGGCCGTCGGGATGTGGGCCTTGGGCCGCAGGACCCAGTACGCCCGGGGCGGCAGGGCCACGGCGTCCAGGTCTTCGCCCACGCCCTGGGCGAAGGCCGATCGGCCGAAGACGAACACCGGCACGTCCGCCCCCAGCGGCAGGGCCAGCCGCAGCAGCTGGGCGCGCGTCAGGCCGGTGTTCCACAGGCGGTTCAGGGCGATCAGGGTGGTGGCCGCATCGCTGGACCCGCCCCCCAGGCCGCCGCCGGCCGGAATCCGCTTGCGGTAGGCGATGCGGGCGCCGTAGCGCGCGCCGGTGGCCTGCCGCAGGCTGCGCGCCGCCCGCAGGACCAGGTCCTGGTCGGCGGGCAGGCCCGCCAAGCCGTCGCCCTCGCGTTCGATGCGGCCGTCGGCCGTGCGCTCGAAATCCAGATGATCGAACAGGTCGATGAAGCGAAACACGGTCTGCAGCCGGTGATAGCCGTCCGGTCGCCGGCCGACCACGTGCAGGAACAGGTTCAGCTTGGCGGGCGCGGGAACGTCATACAGCGCGGTCATGGATGGCGTCCTCGCCGGGCCGGATCGGGCCGCATCAGGGGCGGTCCATGATCAGCTGCAGGCGCCACTGCCCCTGGTCGTCCCGGCGCGACAGGCGCACCCGCAGCGGGCCCTGATCGTCGTAGTCCGACAGGCGCGCATCCCAGCCGTCCTGCCGCAAGGCCGTCAGGCGGCCCTGTTCATCCCGCTGGACGCCGACGGCGTCGCGGCCGGGTTCGGCCTGCCCGCGGATCCAGTAGCGCAGGCCTTCCACCGGCATCGGATGCCCCCAGATCCGGGTCAGCAGGGCATCGGGCGACGGCGCGGCTTCCCGGCTGCCGTCGGCGCGTTCCAGGACGGAGGAGCCGGGTTCCACCCGGATTCGCGCCAGCACGCTGCCCAGCGGATTGCTGAGATCCAGCCGCAGCGCGCGCCCGTCGTCCCGCCAGGAAAACCCGCCTTGCGCGGCATAGGGCGGCTGCGCCACCGGCTGCAGGTTCACGGCGAAGCGGCCGATGCGCTCGAACGCCTGGCCCTGGCCGCCGATGCGGGTAGGCGTGGCACAGGCGGCCAGGACCAGAACCAGGCCCAGTCCCGCCAGCAGTCGCCCCGCACGCATCATCGTCACGGCAGCGTCACTCCCAGGCGCTTCAGGGTGGCCTTCAGCGTCTCGTTGTCGGGATCCGCCTTCCGGCCTTCGCCCCAGATGCGCCTGGCTTCATCGCGGCGCTTGAGCATCCAGAGGGTTTCGCCCAGGTGAGCCGCCACGTCGGCGGCCGGCAGATGATCGTAGGACCGGCGCAGGTATTCCAGCGCCCCCTGGTAATCCCGGGTGCGGAACAGGTACCAACCCACGCTGTCCAGGATGTAGGCGTTGTCGGGATCGAGATCCAGCGCCCGTTCCAGCAGGTCACGGGCTTCGGGCAGGTCGCGGTTCTCCTCGACGTAGGTATAGCCCAGCGAGTTGTAGGCATTGGCATTGTCGGGATCCAGGGCAATCACCCGGCGCATCAGGGCTTCGAATTCGGCCTTTTTGCCCTGCTGATGCAGCAGCATCCCCAGTTCGTACTTGATTTCCGGCGTGTCCGGCATGTCCAGGTCCGCCGCCTTCAGGGTCTCGACGGCCTGGTCGGTGCGACCGGCATCGCGGTAGATGGATGCGCGCGTCAGGACGATGACCGTGCGTTCGCGGCGGTCGGCGGGCTTGATGGCGTCCAGGGTGGCGCGGGCCCGCGCCAGATCGCCCAGCTTCCCGTAGAGCACGGCCTCGTGGGTCTGCGCCTGGAACCGCAGATTGGGCTCATCGATGCTGCGCAATTCCTGGATGGCTTCTTTCAGTTCGCCCTGGCGTTCGGCGATCTGCACCAGCAGCAGGCGGGCGTCGGACACGTCGGCCTGGGCGTTGGTGGCGCCGTCGGCCACCGCCTGGCGGCGCTGCTGCTGGATGGTGATGTATTCATTCAGCAGCGCCTTGGCCGCATCGTAGCGGCCGGCGCGCGCATTGACCTCGGCCTCCGTGTAGAGCAGGTCGAAGTCTTCGGGCGTCTGCCGGCGCATGGAGCCCAGCAGTTTCAGGGCTTCGTCGAACTGGCCCTGCCCCGTCAGGCGGCTGACCAGCAGCAGTTGCAGGGCCCGCTGGTTCGGATGCTTCGCCAGATAGGCATAGGTGTCGCCGATGGCCTGGCGGGGTTCGACCCGCAGGCCGTATTCCAGCACCCGCTGGGCGGCGTCCGGCGAATCCGGATCCAGGGCCTGGGCCTGGTAGGCCTCGTCCACGGCGCGGCGGGGTTCTCCCGCGGCCCAGGATGCGTCGGCCAGCGCCAGATGCGCCAGGGCCGAGGTCTTCACGACTCCGGACAGGGCCTTGTCCAGCACGTCCAGCGCCAGGCGCTTGTCCGTCATCTTGGAGACGATGCCCGCCGCCTGGACGACGGCCTGGTCCTTGTCGTCGGCGGATTCGATCCGGCGCGCCAGCGTGCGGGCCAGACCGTCGGTCTGCCCGCTGGAGGCCGACAGGGCCAGCGACGCGGCGACGGCTTCGGGGTTTTCGGGGTCCAGCCGCGCCCATTCCCGGGCGGACTGCAGGGCCAGCGCCAGGTTGCGGCCGGTCATGGCCATCTGGAAGGCCCGCTGCCCCAGGCGGGGGTCCAGCGTATCCCGCGCCACGCCCAGCAATTCCTGAGCGGCATCGTCGTACTGCCCCTGCTGGGCGGATAATTCCGCCACCAGAATGCGGTACAACAGGTCCGGCGTCAGGCTGACGGCGGGCGGCTCGCCCGGACGCAACTGGATGGTTTCAACCGAATCGGCCGGCGCCGGAATCGGCGGGGCAGCCCAGGCCGTCTCGTGCGCGGCGGCCAGCGCCAGCACCACGGGCAATACGGAGGCGGAGATTCTCATCGGCGGTAACCAGGGCCGCAACGCGAGAAATGCCCGCGTCTGGTGGCAAAATTGCTTCATCGAAAGAGGATGTTATCACCCTGCCATGCCTGAACTGCCAGAAGTCGAAACAACGCGTCGTGGAATTGCCACGATCATGCCCGGCCGTATCCTGCGGCAACTGATTGTGCACGAGCCCCGCCTGCGCTGGCCCATTCCCCCGGACCTGCCCGCCTTGCTGGACAATACCCGGGTGCTGGCCTGCGAACGGCGGGGGAAATACCTGCTGATCCGATTCGCGCACGGCACCCAGATCGTGCATCTGGGCATGTCGGGGTCCCTGCGGCGGGTCGCGATGGACGAGCCCCTGCGCAAGCACGATCACGTGGAATGGGTGTTCGACGATGCCCGATTCCTGTTGCACGATCCGCGCCGCTTCGGCGCCGTGCTCTGGCACCCGGCGGACGCCGGCCCGATCGGCGAGCATCCATTGCTGGCCAGCCTGGGCAGCGAGCCCTTCGGCCCCGGCTTCACGCCCGACAGCCTGCATGCAGGCGTGCATGGCCGGCGTCAATCCATCAAGCAGCTGCTGCTGGGCGGCCGCATCGTCGTCGGGGTGGGCAACATCTATGCGTCCGAATCCCTGTACCAGGCGGGCATCGACCCGCGCACGCCGGGCAGCCGCCTGTCGCGGCCGCGCTGCGCGCGGCTGCACGCCGCCATTCTGCAGACGCTGAGCCAGGCCCTGGAATCGGGCGGCAGCACGCTGCGCGACTACGTCAACGCCCAGGGCGCGCCGGGGGCGTACTTCACGCTACACGCCGCCGTCTATGAACGCGACGGCCAGCCCTGCCCGCGCTGCGCCGGCCCCATCCGCCGGATCGTGCAGGGGCAGCGGGCCACGTATTTCTGCCCGCTGTGCCAGAAACGATGAGGGCTTAGTCGCGCGCGGCGACGATGATGACTTCGAACTTCAGGCCGGGGCTGGCCAGGCGGGCCTCGCCGGTGGCGCGGGCGGGGGGATTGGCCGGGTCGATCCAGGCTTCCCAGACGGGGTTCATGGCCGCGAAGTCGGCCATGTCGCGCAGCCAGATCGTGGCCTGCAGGATCTTGGATTTGTGGCTGCCGGCCTTGGCCAGCAGCTCATCGACCTTCGCCAGGGCCGAACGCGCCTGGGCCTGGACGTCGTCGCCCGTCCCGGTCTGGCCGGACAGGTACACGGTATTGCCGTGGACGACGGCGCCGCTCATGCGCACGCCGGGTTCGATGCGTTGAATCGTCATGTGGAAAACTCCGAGAGGATGGAAAACGGCGCCATGATACCCGAGGCCGCGTCGCGGACGAGGCGCCCCCGGCGGCGCGCCGCCCCGGGCGCCGGAATCAGTTCAGGACCTTGCCGGGATTCATGATGCCCTGCGGATCCAGCGCGGCCTTGATGCGATGCATCAGGGCCATCTCGACCGGATCCTTGAATTGCGGCAGCGCGTCGCGCTTCAACTGCCCCACCCCGTGTTCGGCGCTGATCGAACCGCCCACGGCATGCACCCGCTGGTGCACCAGGGCATAGACGTCGTCCTGGCGCGCCAGCAGCTGGCCCTCGGCCCAGTCCGCCCCTCGCGCCACGTTGTAGTGCAGATTGCCGTCGCCCAGGTGCCCGAAGATCACGTGCCGGATGCCCGGAAACGCCGCCTGCAGGGCCGCATTGGTGCCCACGACGAATTCCGCCATACGCGAGACCGGGATCGAGACGTCGTGCTTGATGCTCTTGCCGGATTCCTTTTCGGCCAGCGGGATGCTTTCGCGCAGGTGCCACAGGGCATGGCTCTGCGCCATGGATTCGGCGATCACCGCATCCTGCACGCAGCCGGCCTCGATGGCCTCGCCGATGACCACTTCAAAGCGTTCGCGGGCGTGGGCTTCGGATTCGCTGTCGGACAGTTCCAACAGGGCGAACCAGGGCAGCTCGGCCGAGGCGCCCTCGAAGGGCAGGCGCTGTTGCGGAAAGCAGCGCACGACATCTTGCAGGCAATTGCCCGCCATCAGTTCAAAACCGGTCAGGGACGCCCCCAGCCCCGCGCGGGCCCGACCCAGCATGACGATGGCCGATTCGATGGAGTCCAGCGCCAGCAGGGCCGTGCAGCGCGCCACCGGCAGGGGGTGCAGTTTCAGCGTGGCCGCCGTGATCACCCCCAGCGTGCCCTCGCTGCCGATGTATAGGTCGCGCAGGTCGTAGCCGGTGTTGTCCTTGCGCAGGCCGCGCAGCCCATGCCAGATCTCGCCCTGGGCCGTGACGACTTCCAGCCCCAGCGTCAGTTCGCGCATGTTGCCGTAGCGCAGCACCTGTGTGCCCCCGGCGTTGGTCGCCAGGTTGCCGCCGATGGTGCAGCTGCCCTCGGCCGCCAGGCTGAGCGGAAACAGCCGGCCCGCCTCGCGCGCCGCCTGCTGCACGGACTGCAGGATGCAGCCGGCCTCGACGTCCATGGTGTCGTTGTCGGTATCGATGCCGCGCACCCGGTTCAGGCGCTGCAGCGACAGGATCACCGCGACGCCCGAATCGTCGGGCGTCGCGCCGCCGCACAGGCCCGTATTGCCCCCCTGGGGAATCACCGGGACGCCGGCCTGCGCGCAATACCGCATGACCGCCGCCACTTCGTCCGTGCTGCCCGGACGCGCCACGGCCAGCGCGCGGCCCTGATAGCGCTCGCGCCAATCGACCTCGTAGGACCGGGCGTCCGGCCCGGTCAAGACATGCGCTGCGCCAACCACCGCCCGCAAAGCATCCAGATGATCCATGAACTGACAATCCCGTATGCGCCAAGAGGGCTTCATTGTAATCGGCGATAATGGGCGATGCCGTCGTCCCGACACGCCCGCCAGGGCTTTCGGGATGCGCCGGCCGCGACCCTGCCCTCCACTTCCGCCCGAGATCCGCCGTGTCCACTTCATTTCCTGCGTCCGTCTTCAAAGCCTACGACATCCGGGGCACGGTTCCCGACCAGTTGAATGACGTGTTCGCCTACACCCTGGGCCTGGCGCTGGCCGCGCAGGCCCGCCTGGAAAACATCCGCAGCCTGGTGGTCGGGCACGACGGCCGGCTCAGCAGCCCGAGCTTGTCCTCGTCCCTGCAGGCCGGCCTGCATGCGGGCGGCATCGACACCAAGGACCTGGGCCTGGTGCACACTCCGCTGGTGTACTTCGCCGCCCATCTGGACGGCAGCGGCTCGGGCGTGGCCATCACGGGCAGCCACAACCCGCCCGACTACAACGGCTTCAAGCTGATGATGGGCGGCCGCACCCTGCACGGCGAAGGCATCCAGGCGCTGCGCACCCCCATGGCCGACATCCAGCCGCCGCCGGGCGCGACGCCGGGCCGGGCGGAATCCCTGGACCTGATCGACACCTACGTGCGGCGCATCGCCGATCACGTGCGCCTGGCCCGCCCCCTGCATATCGCCATCGACTGCGGCAACGGCGTGGGCGCCGTGGTCGCCGGCCGCCTGTTCCGCGCCCTGGGCTGCGAAGTGGATGAACTGTTCTGCACGGTGGACGGGCACTTTCCCAACCACCACCCGGACCCGGCCGAGCCCGCGAACCTGCAGGACCTGATCGAGCACCTGCGGCGCACCGACTGCGACGTCGGCCTGGCCTTCGACGGCGACGCCGACCGCCTGGGGGTCGTGACGAAATCCGGCCAGATCATCTGGCCCGACCGCCAGCTGATCCTGTTCGCACGGGACATCCTGCAACGCGAGCCCGGCGCCCCCATCATCTTCGACGTCAAATGCAGCCGCCACCTGGGGCAGGCCATCCGCGACGCGGGCGGCGTCCCGCAGATGTCTCAGACGGGCCATTCCCTGATCAAGGCCCGCCTGGCCGAAAGCGGCGCGCCGCTGGCCGGCGAGATGAGCGGCCACATCTTCTTCAAGGAACGCTGGTATGGCTTCGACGACGGCCTCTACGCCGGCGCGCGCCTGCTGGAGATCCTGTCGCGCAGCGAAAACCCCGGCCAGGTGCTGGAATCCCTGCCCCAGGGCCTGTCCACCCCCGAACTGAAACTGCCCATGGCCGAAGGCGAGCCGCATGCCTTCATCCGCCGCCTGCAGACCGAAGGCCGCTTCCCCGCCGCCCGGGACCGCATCACCATCGACGGCATCCGCGCCGAATACGCCGACGGCTTCGGCCTGGCCCGGGCCTCGAACACGACCCCCGTGGTGGTGCTGCGCTTCGAGGGCGACACCCCCGAAGCCCTGTCACGGATCCAGGCGGAATTCCGCGACGCGATCCACGCCCTGCTGCCGGGGCGGGAACTGCCGTTCTGAAACCCCGGCTTCAATCCGGCTGGCCGGCCTCGGACGCGGGAATGGCCGTATCGTGGACGGCGATCCGCTGGATATGCCCCATCATGAACTCTTTCATGGCGACGTGCGCGGGGCTCGTCTGGTAGGCGTCATGGGCGCCCGCGCTGGTGAACAGCGCGCTGGTGGCGTGCGTGTACCCCTGCGACCGGTCCGCCGTGTTTTCACCGTAGTGATACAGCACGATGCCGCCGCACTCGCGCCTGACCCGATCCGCATGCTCCTTCACCTGCCGGTGGAACCGCGCATCGACGCGATCATCGAACTGCATCATCACGACATGCAGGAACAGATCCGACTGACTCATAAACCGCCTCTCATCGTTTCACGGGATGCCGCACGGCCGGCGCCTGACAGACAGCCGCCCGCGGCCCCGATTGCTTACATCCGGGCCAGCAGCCCGCCATCGATGGCCAGCACATGGCCATTCACGAAGCTTCCCGCGCGCGACGCGAGATACAGCACCGCGGGAGCGATGTCATCGGGCGTCGCCCAGCGCTTGAGCGGCACCGATTGCTCCAGAAAAGCATTGAACTGCTCCTTTTCCTGCAGGGCCGCGGTGAATTGCGTCCGCACGAAACCGGGGGCCAATGCATTGCAGCAGACGCCCTTTTCCCCGTATTCGACCGCCACCGCGCGCGTCAGGGCCGCCAGGGCTCCCTTGGCGGAAGCGTACGCCGATATGCCCGGCATGCTCGCCATGGACGCCACGGAGGCCATCAGCACGATGCGGCCTTCTCCCTGGGCGACCATCCGGGGCAGAACCGCCTGCACGCAGTTGAACGCGCCGTCGACGTGCACCTGGAACAGCGACCGCCAGGCTTCGGGCGCCTGTTCGATCAGGGGCATCCGGTTCTGGTTGCCCGCGTTGCTGACCAGCACGTCGATCCCCCACCCGGCCGACTCCAGGCCGAGAACCGCCTGGCGCACCTGCTCGTGATCGGAGACGTCGAAGGGCGCCGGGCGGGCCTCGACGCCCTGAGCCGCCAGTTCCGCCACGGCCGCCTCGCAGCGCTCCAGCGACAGGTCGTTGATGACCACCCGGGCGCCGGCCTTGCCGAGGGCCTCGGCCATCGCATGGCCCAGGCCCGAGCCCGAGCCGGTGATCAGCGCAGTCCGGCCCTCGAGGCCGAACACGTCCTTCAGATAATCAGCTTTCATTTCCACTCCGCAAATCGAATCCATCCCCGCCCCGCGGCCTTCTCATGCGGCCCCGGGGATCGGGCGAAAAACACAGGGCTCAGCGCAAGGCCCGCACGCCGGCGCACACATTCATGTTCTGTCCGGTGATGCTGCGGCCGGCGGGCGACGCCAGGAACAGCGCGGTATCGGCGATGTGCGCCATGGGCACCATGCGGTTCAGCGCGACGTGCTCGAGCACCTCTGCCCGCAACGCGTCTTCCGTGACGCCCTGCAGACGCGCCTTCGAGGCCAGCACCTCGGCGACGCGGCGGCTCTCCACGATGCCCGGCAATATCGCATTGACCGTGATGTCGTGAGGCCCCAGTTCGATGGCCAGGCTCTGCGTCATTCCGATCACGGCCCACTTCGACGCCGCGTAGGGGGTCCGGAACGGATAGCCCAGGCGCCCCGCGACCGAACTGATGTTGATGATGGCCGCGCGCCCCGACTGCTTGAGCGCGGGAATCGCGCGGCGCGTGCACAGGAAGTGGCCCCGCACGTTGACGGACATCGTGCGGTCCCAGTCTTCTTCGGACAGGTCTTCCAGCGCGCCGGTCGGGCCCGCCACCCCGGCGTTGTTGACCAGCACATCCAGCCCGCCCAGGGCGCCCAATGCCTTGTCGAACCAGCGGTCGACCGCGCCCGCGTCGGACACGTCCGCCCGATGCGTGCCCAGCCCGCCCGGCGCGTCCCCGGCCTGGCGCAATGCGTCGTCCGACACATCGCAGACCTCGACGCGCGCGCCGGCCGCCAGGAAGGCCCGGGCGATCGTCAGGCCGATGCCCGAGGCGCCGGCGGAGACCATGACCCTGCAGCCCTGCAATTCATTCATGCCACTCATGCTTTCTCCATTGATCACGCCTGCGTCGCGTCACGCCGGCGCTATCCCATGATCCATCGGTAAGGGGCCAGCACCAGCTGGGGGAAGAGGATCAGCAGCAGCAAGGCCACGCATTGCGCCGCCAGGAACGGCCAGACCCCCACGATGACCTCGATCATCCGGGCCTTGGTCACGCCGGCCACCACGTTGAGCACGGCGCCCACGGGCGGCGTGATCAGCCCGATGGAGCAGGCCAGCATGAACACGATGCCGAAATACACGGGATCGATGCCCGCCGCCACCACGGCGGGCAACAGGACCGGGATCAGGATCAGCACGATCGGGATCATGTCCATCGCCGTCCCGACCACCAGGACCAGGCCGACGATCACCAGCATGAGCAAGGTGGGGGAATCCTTGACCGGTTCCACCAGCGCCATCACCTGATGAGGCAGGCCGGCGATCGTGATCATCCATCCCGACACGAGCGCGGCGGCGACCAGGAACATCACCATCGCGCTCATCTTGGCGGATTCCAGAAAGACCTCGTACAGCTGATTCAGCCGCAGCTCGCGATAGATGCACGTCGCCACGAACAGGGCATAGACGGCGGCCACCACGCCGGCCTCGGTCGGCGTGAACACGCCAAAGCGCAGGCCGACGATGATGATCACGGGCAGCAGCAGCGCCCAGAAGCTCTTGATCACCAGGGACAGCACTTCCCTGGCGGGAACCTTGGGCAGCGGCGCGATCTTGTCCCGGCGCGACACCAGAAACCAGGTCGCGCACAGGCACAGCGCCATCAGGATCCCCGGCACGATCCCCGCCATGAACAGGCCCGTGATGGAGATGTTGCCGGTGACCCCGATCAGGATCAGGCCGATGGAAGGCGGAATGACCAGCGCGATGATTCCCGAAGAGGCCACCAGCCCGCCCGACCGTCCTCTGGAATTCCCCGCCTTCATCATCATCGGCACCAGCAGCGCGGACAGGGCGGCGGCATCGGCGGCGGCGGAACCGGACAGGCTGGCCAGAATGCTGGCCGCCAGGATGGTGACATAGCCCAGGCCGCCGCGGATGTGTCCGACGAGCGCCAGGGCCAGATTCACGATCCGCTGCGACAGGCCGCCCGCGTTCATCACGGCGCCGGCGAGCATGAAGAACGGAACGGCCATCAGGGGAAAGCTGTCGGCGCCGTTCAACAGATTCTGGGCGACGATCTGGGCATCGAAGAAATCCAGCTGGTACATCAGCGCCACGCCCGTCAGAATCAGGGCATACGCGACCGGCAGCCCGATGGCAAGCCCGACGAACAGGACAACAATGAACAATGCGAGCGTCATCAATCGGCTCCGGAGGAAGTGTTGGCCGCGATGGATTCCAGATCGGCCGCGGGCGTGCGGATCAGCGCGTACAACTGATACAGCAGGATGCCTCCCGTCGAGATGGCGAAGACGACGCCCACGCCGAAGAACCAGGCTTGCGACAGGCCCGAGGCCGGCGCGGTCGCCTCATAGTTCAGGCGCGTCTGTTCGATGCTGCCCATCAACACCAGCCACGTCGCATAGAGCATCAGCAGGGAAGCGAGCGCCAGGCAGAATTTGCGGACCTTCGGCGGCATGATCTGCACCACCACGTCCACCCCCAGGTGGGACCGTTCATGCAGCACCAGGATCGCGCCCAGAAAAGTCAGCCAGACGAAACACCAGCGCGCCAGCTCCTCCGACACGGGCAGCCCCGTATTGAACACATAGCGCATCACCACATTGGCGAACACCATCACGACCATCGCCGCCAGACACAGGACGATGACGACTTTCAGCAGGGAAAAATAGGTCTTGATCAGCTTTGTCATGGCTGATGCTCCCGATTGAAAAGGCGCGTCCGGCCGGTTCCGGACTGCTTGCCGCCGACGGACGCGCCCCGGGCTCGATGCCCGTGTTTATTGCTTGTTCCGGACCTTCTGGATCGTGGCCAGGGTCTCGTCGACCAGGTCCGCGCCCAATTCGGCCTTGTACTTCTCCGTCACGGAAGCGGTCGCCTCGACCATCCGGGCTTTTTCCGCCGGCTCGATCTGGTTGAACTCCATGCCGGCGGCCTCCAGTTCCTTGACGACGTCCTTTTCCATCTGGCGGCTGACCTGGCGGAAATACGTCACGGATTCCGCGCAGGAGTCCCGCAGGACGGTCTGTTCTTCGGGGCTCAGGCGATCCCAGAACCGCTTGCTGGCCAGCACGACCGCGGGCAGGAAGACGTGCTGGGTCTCGGTCAGGTATTTCTGGATTTCCTGGTATCCGCTGCTCTTGGTGACCAGGAAGGAGCTTTCCTGCCCGTCGATCGCCTTGCTTTCCAGGGCCGTATAGGTTTCCGGATACGGCAGCGGCAGCGGATTGGCCCCCAGCGCCTTGAACGTATCGATATAAATGCGGTTTTGCAGGACCCGCAGCTTCAGGCCGTCGAAGTCCTCGAGCTTGCGAATCGGGTGCTTGCTGTTGGAGACCTGGCGGAACCCATAATCCCAATAGCACAGCCCCACCAGGTTCTTGCTGGAAAACTTGTCCAGCAGGCGCTTCCCGACGGGACCATCCACCACGGCATCGGCTTCTTCAACCGAATGGAACAGGAACGGCAGGTCGAAGATCCCGAGTTCCTTGACGTTGCTGGCCGCCCCGGCGGTGGAGGCGACCGTCAGCTCGACAATGCCCCCCTGCGCGGAGGACATGGACTGGATTTCATTGCCCAGCTGGGCGTCCGGATAGCCGGTGATCTTGAACTTGCCGCCCGTCTTTTCGCTGGCGACGTCAATGAATTTCTGGGCGGCCAGGCCCACGGGATTGGTCGCACTGACCGCGTAGCTGAACTTCATGCTGCGGTCCTTGACCTCGGCCGAGGCCTGGCCGGCCACGGAAGCCAGCAGGGCGGCGGCCACGCCCGCCACGACGGTTTTCATCTTGAACGACATAGAGTGTCTCCTACTCTTCGATTTTTAGAGAAATCAAGACTGCGGCCGGTCCGGGAAAGCCGGGCCGGCCCGCAGACAGTTCACTTCAGTTCCTGTCCGGCCAGAGCGCCTTCGAGGAATCGGTTCGGCTTGAGAAAGAACGAAAGCACCAGCGCGCCATCCGGAGAACGCGCGATGTGCCGATTGCCCTTCGGGCGCCAGACGTAGTCGCCGGCGCGGACTTCCCCTTCGTCGTCGACGATGCTGCCGCTCAGCACATAGGTCTGTTCGATCTCGACGTGCTCGTGCAGCGGCAGCGAGGTTCCCGGCTGCCAGCGGAACAGCGCCGTCATCAAACCGGTTTCGGGAATGTCCAGAAGGATCTTCATATCGATGCCCGGCGTGGGCGTCGGCTTCCAGGGCAGCGTGTCGACGTCCACGTATCGGGACGCCAGTTCGCCGGTGGCAAAAGGTGCGAGGTCTTTGGGCAGTGTCATCATGTCTCCTGTCATGGGGACGGCGCGGTCCGCCGCCGTCATTCCGATACGATGTTGGTCAAGGTGCCGATGTGCTGCACGGTGGCGGACACGACATCCCCCACCTGCAGACAGGCCGGCGGGGTCCTGGCGAAGCCGACGCCCTTGGGCGTGCCCGTGGCGATCACGTCGCCCGGCTCCAGGGTCATCCCGGCCGACAGCTGCTCGATGATGGCTTCGACGGTGAAGATCATCGAAGCGGTGTTGTCCGACTGCCGCAATTCGCCGTTCACGGTCAGCGACACGTCGAGGCCATTGGGGTTGGCGATGGCCGAACGGTGGACCACGACGGGCCCCATGGGGCAGCTGGTGTCCAGGCCCTTGCCCTTGAACCACTGTCCATGGCGCAGCTGCAGGTCCCGGGCGGTCACGTCATTGACGATGGTGTAGCCGAACACGTGGTCCAGCGCCTCGGCGCGCGAAATGTTCCGGCCCCGGCGGCCGATGACGATGGCGAATTCCGCCTCGTAGTCCAGACTGTCCGTCAGGCCGGCCTGACGCTGCACGGAATCCCCGTGGCCGATGACCGCGGTCGGCGGCTTGGTGAAGAATTCGATCGCCTTCGGGAACTGGTCCGCGGGCCGGCCGCGCGCCAGATTGCCTTCGATGATGTGATCCCGATAATTGCGGCCGACGCAGAACACGTTCTTTTTCACACGGATGGGCGCCAGGACCCGGATCTGATCCAGGCTGCGCGCGTCCCGGGCGGCGTCGCCGCTGGAGGCCAGGCATGCCTTGATGGCGTCCAGGGCGGGCTCGCCCAGTTCGATCAGTTCGCTCACGTCCGTGGGGACGGCCGGCAAGCCATGCCCCGGGAATCCGCGCAGCAGGGCGGTCAGGTCCACGACGTCTCCGCTCTCTTCGAGCAGCCCCAACCGCCGCTCCCGCCCCTCTGTAAAACTCAAGAATTTCATTTAAAAATCATCCATGGAAAAGCAAAACGTTCTTTCAGGAATCCTGCTGCCGGTCCGTGCTGGCGCGGTATTTCTGGAAGGCGTCGAAAAGCGCGTGGACATGGGCCCTGGCCAGGCGATCCGCCAGATCGGCATCCCGCTGGGCGATGGCGTCGATCATGGCCAGATGCTCGCGCAATGAATCCGCGCCGCGGTGCAGGCGCTTGATGGTCTGCCGGCGGAACGTGGTCTGCCGGTGCCCGAAGGCGGCCCACACCTGTTCCAGCAGGCGGTTGTTCGCCAAGGCGATGATTTCTTCGTGGAACGTCACGTTCGCCTGCGCATAGGCATCCGCGTCGCGGTCGTCCACACTGCTCGTCAGGAAAGGCTCGAACAGCGCCCGCAGCCGTTCCACGTCCCGCTGCGAGGCGTTCAGCGCCGCTTCGCGCGCCGCGAATCCTTCCAGCACTTCCCGCAGCTGGAGCCATTCCAGATATTCGCCGTCCGTGACGGGCGACAGCAGCGCGCCCCTGCCGGGCCGCAAGCTGATCAGACCCGTGCTTTCAAGCCGGATCAGAGCCTCGCGCACCGGCGTCCGGCTGACGCCCAGCTGGGCCGCCAGTTCGTCTTCCCGGACGCGGACGGGCTCGGTCAGGCCCTGCATCATGTCGCCCAGGAGCGTCCTGACATCCTCGTAAACGGACTGTGAGGTCTTTCTTTTTTGTGTGCTGTCCATGGTGTTTGAATACGATTATCAGTTTTGTATACAAATTATAGTTTCGTATAAAATATATGGAACTAGGGAAAACACTGATTCAAGACCTGCGGACACAAAAAAGGCCCGCCTGACAAGGCGGGCCCGCATCCCGGAGCAGAGGTGAAAACGAAGCGAAGGGCCGACTACGTCATTCAGTACCCCGCCCCTGCCGCCTGGTCGGCGCCATCCCGGAAGGCCCTGGCCAGGCCCTCGGCGGCGTGGCGCAGCAGCAGCGTATCGGTGCCGACGGCCACGAAGCGGGCGCCGGCGCGGCAGAATTCCCGGGCGGCATCCAGTTGCGTGGCGAAGACGCCGGCGGCCTTGCCGCTGCGCGTGATCCGGGCGATCGCGTCCAGCACCGCCGCCTTGACCTCCGCATGTCCGGGCTGCCCCAGAAGCCCCATGGAAGCGGCCAGATCCGACGGCCCCAGGAACACGGCATCCACCCCGTCGACCGCCAGGATGTCGTCCAGGGCCGCCAGAGCCGCCAGGGATTCCGCCTGCACGATCAGGCAGATCTGCTCGTTGGCCTGCTGCAGATATCCGGGCACGCCGTTCCAGCGCGAAGCCCGCGCCAGCGCCGATCCGACGCCGCGCATGCCGGCGGGGGGATAGCGCGTCGCCCGCACCAGGGCCCGCGCCTGCTCGGCGGAATCCACCATGGGGACCAGCAGGCTTTGCACGCCGATATCCAGCAACTGCTTGATGCGCGCGGGGTCGTGGTCGACCGTGCGCACCAGAACCTCGGCCCCCTGCCCGGTCAGCGCCTGCAGTTGCGCCAGCACGGTGCGCACGTCATTGGGGCCGTGCTCGGCGTCGATCAGCAGCCAATCGAAGCCCGTACCGGCCAGCAGATCGGCGCTGTACGGGCTGCACAGACCCAGGAACAGGCCGATGCCGGGCACCGCGCCGTCATGCAGGGAGGCCTTGAAACGATTATGGATGCCGGACACGGGGGGCTCCTTCAAGCGTCGCGCCGGGCCGGCAGCAGATCCGCATACACCGCCAGATGGGCCCGGACAATGCCCTCCAGGCCGAAATCACGCTGCGCCAGGGCGCGGCCCGCCGCGCCCATGCGTTCCCGCAGGCCGGCATCGCCCGCCAGCCGGCCGACCGCGTCGGCCAGGGCCTGTGCATCCCGGGCGGGGACCAGCAGGCCGCTGACGTCGGGCTCGATGACGTCCCGGCATCCGGGCACGTCGGTAGTGACGACCGGGCGGCCGCAGGCGGCGGCCTCGATCAGGGACTTGGGCAGGCCTTCGCGATAGGACGGCAGCGCCACGATATGGGCCTGCGCATACAGCCCCGCCACGTCGGCGCACTCGCCCACGCAATCGACCACGCCTTCGGCCTTCCAGGCCTGCAGCTCATCGGTCTGCACGGACGCCGGGTTTTCCAGGTCCGGGCTGCCCGCCAGGCGCCAACGCACGCCGTCGCCCCGGGCGGCGGACAGCCGGGCGGCGGCGACGAATTCCCGCACGCCCTTGTCGCGCAGCAGGCGGCTGGCCATGGCGACCGTCACCGGGCCTTCGGGCCAGGGAGCCGGAGCGAAACGATCCAGGTCCACGCCCGAACCCCGCACCATCACGACCTGCCCCGGTCGCACCGCTCCGGCTTGCACCAGCACGTCCCGGTCCGAGGTGTTCTGGAAGATCACCCGGCTGTTGGCATGCCCCAGCGCGAGGCGGTACAGGACCAGGGCCAGGCGCTTGAGCGCGCCGCGCGCGCCCGAGCCCTGGATGAAGACGTAGCCCAGCCCCGAAATCGCCGCCACATAGGCGGGCACCCCCGCCAGACGGCTGGCGATACCGCCGTACAGCACGGATTTGAGCGTGACGGCATGCACCAGATCCGGCCGCACCCGGCGAAACAGCCGCCAGATGGCCCAGAGACTGCGGGCCTCGGTCCAGGGCCGCATGCTGGTGCGCGACAAAGGCAGGCGGTGATGGATGAATCCCAGGGCCTCCAGTTCGGCGACCGCCGGCCCGCCCATGGAGGCGACGTGCACCTCGTAGCCGGCGTCCCGCGCCGCCACGGCCACCGGCAGGCGGTGGGACACCAGGAAGGCGGGATTGGTGATGAAGAACAGCAGGCGGGGACGGCCCGCAGCGGCGAATGCCGCACCCGTATGAGCCTCGCCGGCCGCCGTGGCGCCGCCCGCATCGCGCGCGAAAGCGGCGGACGCCGAAGATTCGGCCCCGCGCGCCGCCGGCGTCGGGAAATCGGACGCCAGGCGGCGCCAGACCGCCTCGTAGCGATCCACCATGGTCTGCAGGCTGTAGCGCCGCGCCACGGAATCCCGCGCCTGTTCGCGGCGCTGCGGCCACGAGGGGCGGCTCACTTCGTCGATGGCCTGGCCGATGGCCCGCGCCAGCGCGACGGCGTCCCGGGGCGGGGCCACCCAGCCGTATTCCCCGACGATGTCGGCCGCGTCGCCCACGTCGGTGACGACGCAGGCCACTCCGGCGGCCATGGCTTCGGACACCACATTGGGGAAGCCTTCGGCTTTGCTCGACAGGACATGGATGTCCAGCGCCGGCATCAGGGCGGGCACGTCGTCGCGGCGGCCCAGGAAGATCAGATGGTCCAGCAGGCCGTAATGCCGCGCCTGGGCGACCAGTTCGGCATTGTCGCGCGACATGCCCAGGCCGATCAGGGCGCAGCGCAGCGTCGGATGCGTCCGGACGCACAGGGCCAGGGCGGCCAGCAGATTGCCGTGATCCTTCAGGGGATTCCAGCGGGCGACGCAGCCCAGCAGGACCGCGTCGTCGGGCACTTTCCAGGCCGCGCGCCAGGTCCGGCGCGCGTCGTCGTCGGGGCGCCAGATCGACAGATCGTAGCCGTTGGGGATCACCAGCATGCGATCGTCCCGATAGCCCCAGCCGCGATGCACCTGGGCCGCGCGGCGCGCGCAGGCGACGATGACGCCCGGCGCCCAGCCCGAGACCCGGGCGCAGAGCCAGGCGGTAATGCGCGACGAGCGGCTGCTTTCCGCCAGGCTGACCCCCGAATTGCGCACCCCCCAGGCCACCGCCCGGATGCCGGCCAGGCGTGCCAGCACCCCGCCGATCAGATCGGCGTGGTACATCCAGGTCTGGACCACGTCGGGCCGGCGGCCGCGCAACAGGCGATACAGGCGCCACAGGCCGCGCACCGACCCCAGGGCCCCCTGCATGTCCAGGGAGATCACCTCGACGCCGGCATCCCGCAGCGATGCGCCCATGACGCCCTCGCCGCGCATGGACACCACCGTGTGGCGCACGCGCGTGCCGGGCGCCGTCGTCAGGCGCTGCAGCACGGTTTCCGCGCCGCCGTGCAGCAGGCCGGAAATGATGTGCATGACCCGCAGGGGCGCTTGTACCGAGGGCGCGGACGCCGGGCTGATCTCCATGACAGTGTCTTCCATATTCATTCAGTCCAGGCCGCATCCCAGGACCGCAGGATCGTCTCCAGACCGTAGCGGCCGCGCACGGATTCGGCCGCCTGCCGCCCCCGGGCTTCCCGATCCGCCGGCGTGGACTGCATCAACTGCCTCAGAGCCTGCGCCAGGGCCGCGTCGTCGCCCAAAGGCACCAGTGTGGCCACCTCTCCCGCCCGCGTCAATTCGGCCGGCCCGGACGGGCAGTCTGTGGCCACGCACGGCAGCCCCAGCGCCATGGCTTCCAGCAAGGCATTGGGAAAGCCTTCGACCCGCGAATTCAGCACGAAACCGTGCCCCGTCGCCAGATCGTCCCAGGGCGTCTGGCTGAATCCCGGCAGATGGATCCGCTCCGACAGGCCCAGCGTCTCCACCCGTCGCAGGCAGGCAGCCCGCTGGGCGCCATCGCCCCAGATCCACAGATCCCAATCGGGATACGCGCCGGCCAGGCCGGCAAAGGCTTCGATCAAGCGGTCGAACTGCTTGACCGGGTTGAAGCGCCCCAGCGCCATCAGGCGCCGCCGTCCGGCGGAGGGCTCCGCCGCGCGCGGCGCAGGCAGGCCGTCGGGCAAGGGATTCGGAATGGCCGCGATCCGGCTCACGCCGGGCGCCACCTGCAGCAGATGCGGAATGCTCTGCCGCGTCTGCACCACGACCCGGTGCGCCCAGGGATAGGTCAGGCGGCGCAGCCACCGCAAGGCGGGCTCCAGGTTCACGCTGTGCGCCGGGTCGGTGCGTTCGCTGACCACCACCGGCAGCCCCAAGCCCCGGGTGGCCAGCAAGGCGGTGACGTTCACGTTCGTCAGGAAGGACAGCACGCGGTCCGGCCGCAGTTCGCGCGCCAGCCGCCGCAGGGCCAGGAGCTTGGCGACGGGCCGCAGCCAGGCGGGCCCGCGCACCCGGTCCGCCAGCCACATCAGCCGCACGCCCGGCTCCAGATGCTGCATGCAGCTTCCCCTGCCCGAATAGCAGCACACCAGCGTGACCTCGTCGCCGCGCCGCGCCCAGGCGTTGGCCAGCGTCGCCGCGACCCGTTCCGCGCCGCCGCCATGCATGGAACTGACCAGGAACAGGATGCGCATTCAGCCGCCCTCCCCGCCCTGGAAGACCTGTTCCCACAGGGCCATGATCCGCGCCGTGCTGAAGCGATCCCGCACGTCCGTCGCCCGGCTCGCGTACTGCGCCCGCAGATCCTCGTCCTTCATCAGGGCGAAGAGCTGCGCGGCCAGCGCCTGCGGATCCTGCACCGGCCGCACCAGCACCCCGTCGATGCCGTCGCGGATGATCTCGCGCGGGCCGTTTTCGCAATCGAACGCCACGCAGGGCAGCCCGCTGGCCATGGCTTCCAGCAGGGTATTGGACAAGCCCTCGGCCTGGGAGCTGAGCACGTACAGGTCCGATGCCTGGTACCAGGCGGCCATGTTGCCGACCCGCCCGGGCAGGCTGACCCGGTCCCGCAGGCCCAGTTCGTCGCGCAAGGCCTCCAGGGCGGCGCGCTCCGATCCCTCGCCCAGGATGGTCAGATCCCAGTCGTCGCACATCCGGGTCAGGTCCGCGAAGGCCCGCAGCAGACAATCGAAACCCTTCACCGGGTGCAGGCGCCCCACGGCCAGCAGGCGGCGCCGGCCGGGCGCGCTCGGCGGCTCCAGCCGGGGCTCCTCGTCGGCCAGGGGCCAGTGCACGGCGTTGGGGATCACCTGGGCCTGCACGCCGGGGATTTCCTCGTCCAGCCACTGCGCCGTCCCCCGCGTCAGGGCGATGACAGCGTCGGCGCGCGCATAGGTCCAGCGGCGCAGGCGCTGCCAGACATCCGGCAAGGGCAAGGTGGGCGGATGCGTGTGTTCCGTGGCGATCACCCGGCCGCCGGCGCCCCGGGCGGCCAGCACACTCAGCACGGAGCCGCTCGTCATCATGCCCAGGACGACGGCGGGCCGCTGCCGGCGCACCAACCGCCGCAAGGCCCAGCACCGCCGGGCGTTGCCCCAGAGCGCTCCCAGGAGTCCGGCGCTGTCGCCGGCCAGGCCCAGGGCATGGCGCTCGACCCCCGGCGGGATGGGATAGGCATCCTGGCCCGCCGCCGTCTGGGTGACGAGGCTGACCCGGCAGCCGCGCGACTGCCAGTACGCGGCCATGTCGACGGCCACCCGCTCGGCGCCGCCGCCGCGCAGGGAATGAATCACGATCATCAGATCGGTACGGGCTCGTGTCATTCGTTCACTTCCTTGCCGGATCGCGCGTCCGGCCGCACACGCAGGACCAGGACCAGGTAGGCCGCGTATGACAGCGCATACATCAGGCTGGTCGCCAGCATGATGCCCGCGACCCCCATGCGGGGGGCCAGCACGGCGTTCATGCCTGCCTTGATCAAGAAATTCAGCACGGCGATCGCCGCCATCCAGCCGTAGCGGTTCTGGCTGGCCAGAAGCTGCACCAGGATCAGCACGCCGAAAAAGAAGGGCAATTGCAGCAGGCCCCAGCGCAGCACCTGGGCCACCGCCATCGTATCCCGGGCGGTGAAGGCCCCGCGTTCGAACAGCAGCGACACGAGCCAGGGCGCCAGCCACCAGCCCAGCAGCACCACGACGGCGCCGATGCCCAGCATGGCGCTGGACCATTTCAGGGCCATGGCCCGCGCATGGGCCGCATCCCCCCGCCCCTGGATGTCGGCGAGCACCGGCAGAGCCGCCCGGCCGACCGACGCGGCCCCCAGGCCGATCATCAGGGACAGGAGGCGGGCCGCATAGCCCAGCGTGGCATTGGCATTCTGCCCCAGCTGCGCGGCCGTGTACTGATCGATCGGGCCGACGAAACTCATGGCCAGCTGGCCCACCAGCATGATGCCGGCCGCCGCCGCCAGGGTGGACCATTGCGGCGACTGGCGGCTCAGGCGCACCCGGGCGGGAACGCCGTCGGCCCGCCGCGCCAGCCGGTCCTGCCAGAACGATTGCAGGGCATAGCCCAGCACCGTCCCCCACAGCAGCGGCATCACGCCGGCGTCGGCCGGGGCGGCCAGCACCCAGACCAGGATCATCAGGGCCGGCACGCTATCCAGCAAGGTGTTGATGTGCCGCTCGTGCGCCCGCAGGCGGGCCGCGCTCAGGCCCGTCCAGACCGTGAACAGCGCCGCCGGCGCGAATCCCAGGATCAGCAGGCTGCTCATGTCCCGCACCTCGGGCGACAGGCCCTGGCCGGCCACCCGCAGCACCAGCGGCCAGGCGAATACCGAGAGCACGGCGATGATCAGCCCCAGCCCCAGCGTCCAGGCCAGCAATTCCCCCAGGAAGCGGCCATGCTGGCCTGCGTCGCCCCGGCGGCTGCGCACCAGCGCCGGAATGAGCACGACCGAAAAGGCGCCCACCAGGGTGACGGGCAGCCAGTTGGCCATGGTCAGGGTGAACTGATAGGCGTCCACCACGTTGCTGATGCCGTAGCGGTAGGCCACGGCCATTTCCTTGAACGCCCCGACGGCCTTGCCCATCAGCAGGAAGAAGGCCACCCGGGCGGCCCCCAGGGCGATCCGCCGATGATCGGCATGCAGGGCCGAGAACCGGCGCGTCAGGAAAGCAATCAACGCAAGAACTGGATGTACCAGGGCATGGCGATTTCCAGCCCGCCCAGGATGTCGAACTGCGGCTCGTAGCCCAGCAGGGTGCGGGCCTTGCTGACGTCCGCCTGGGAATGGCGCACGTCGCCGGCGCGGAAATCCCCGTAGCGCGGTTCACGCCCGTAGGCCACGCCGTTGCGCCCCAGCGTGTCGCGCAGATAGGCGAACAGCTGGTTCAGGCTGGTGCGGGCATTGAAGGCCACGTTGTAGACCTGGTTGACGCCCTCGCCTTGCGCCACCGACGCCAGCAGATTGGCCTGCACGACGTTGTCGATGTAGCAGAAATCGCGGCTGGTCTCGCCGTCGCCGTTGATGACGACCTCCTGGTCGCGGATCATGGCGGACACCCACTTCGGGATCACGGCGGCATAGGCGCCGTCCGGGTCCTGGCGCCGGCCGAAGACGTTGAAGTAGCGCAGGCCCACCGTCTGGAAACCGTAGGCGCGGGCGAACACGTCGGCATACAGCTCATTGACGAATTTCGTCACGGCGTAGGGCGACAGGGGCTTGCCGATGCGGTCCTCGACCTTAGGCAGGCCCGGGTGGTCGCCATAGGTGGAGCTGGATGCCGCATACACGAAGGACTGCACCTGGGCGTCGCGGGCCGCGACCAGCATGTTGAGCTGGCCGCCGACGTTGACGGCGTTGGTGGTCAGGGGATCCTTCAGCGAGCGCGGAACCGAGCCCAGCGCGGCCTGGTGCAGCACGTGCTGCACGCCTTCGACCGCCTGACGGCAGGTGTCCAGATCGCGGATGTCGCCTTCGATGAAACGGAAGCGCGCCCACTGGTCCGCCGAGACCTGGGAACGCACCTCGTCCAGATTGTGCTGGTAGCCGGTGGAAAAGTTGTCCAGCCCCACGACGGTCTGGTCCAGCTTCAGCAGGGCTTCCAGCAGGTTCGAACCGATGAAGCCGGCGCAGCCCGTGACCAGCCAGGTGCGGGGACGCGCCGGAAGATCGGCCTGGAGAGCCTTGAAATGAGTACTCATGACTTCACACCTACCTTATAGACGCAGATCGGATTCGCCGGCGTCCAGCACGTACTTCAGGTCATACAGGACGTGTTCCGGCTTGCCCAGCGCCCGCAGGGCCGCCGCGCCCATGGCGGCGAACTGTTCGTGGGCGACGGCCAGGATGATGCCATCGTACGCGGCCGGCGTGGGCTTGGACACCGGCGTGATGCCGTATTCGTGCTGCGCCTCGGCGGGATCCACCCACGGATCGTAGACGTCCACGGCAATGTTGTATTCGCCCAGTTCGCGCACGATGTCCACGACGCGGGTGTTGCGCAGGTCCGGGCAGTTTTCCTTGAAGGTCAGCCCCATGACCAGCACGTGCGAGCCCTGCACCTGGATGCGACGCTTGGTCATGGTCTTGACCAGCTGCGACACGACGTAGCCGCCCATGGAATCGTTCAGGCGGCGACCCGCCAGGATGATCTCGGGATGGTAGCCGATGGACTGCGCCTTGTGCGTCAGGTAGTACGGGTCCACGCCGATGCAGTGGCCGCCCACCAGCCCCGGACGGAACGGCAGGAAATTCCACTTGGTGCCGGCCGCCTGCAGGACGTCCAGCGTGTCGATGCCCAGGCGGTTGAAGATCAGGGCCAGTTCGTTGATCAGGGCGATGTTCACGTCGCGCTGGGTGTTCTCGATCACCTTGGCGGCTTCCGCGACCTTGATGGACGAAGCCTTGTGGGTGCCGGCCGTGATGATCTGGCGGTACAGGGCGTCGACGAGATCGGCGACTTCCGGCGTCGAGCCCGAGGTCACCTTGCGGATCGTGGACACGCGGTGCTGCTTGTCGCCCGGATTGATGCGTTCCGGGCTGTAGCCGGCGTAGAAATCGACGTTGAACTTCAGGCCGGAGATCTGTTCCAGCACCGGCACGCAGACCTCCTCGGTCGCCCCCGGATAGACGGTCGATTCATAGATGACGATGTCGCCGCGCTTCAGGATGCGGCCGATGGTCTCGCTGGCGCGCTCCAGCGGGGTCAGGTCCGGCTGCTTGTACTGGTCGATCGGGGTGGGCACCGTGACGATGAACACATTGGCGGACGCCAGTTCGGCCGGATCGCTGGAATAGCGCAGGCGCTCGGCCTCGGCCAGTTCCGGTCCGGAGACTTCCAGCGTGTGATCGCGGCCGGAACGCAGTTCTTCGACACGCCGGGTATTGATGTCGAATCCAAGCACATCGCGCTGCTTGCCGAATTCAACCGCCAGCGGCAGACCCACATAGCCCAGGCCAACCACAGCCAGACGGACGTCCTGAATGTTCATGAAATTCTCCCCGGCTCCAAGGCCGTATTGATCGAAGGAACGTTAATCGCGCCGCTCGCGCCGCCCCAGGGACGGCAGCAGCAGCCAACGAGGGCGGCGCCAGGTTACCAGGCGGAAATACAGCCAGATATACACGGCGGCGAATACTCCCATGCTGAGACACAGGAGCCAGGCGTTGTCCCACCACAAGGTGGCGGGCACCAGCCCGATCAGAGCCAGCAGCCACAGATAAGGCGACGTCATGGCATTGCACAGCGCGGGCAGCGCATGGCGGCGGTCGCGGCTGAAGGTGACGCGGACCAGGCGCCGGAACACCAGCTGATGCAGGTGCAGGGCGTCGGGCTGGTCGACCGGCACGCCGCGCTTGAACTTGCGGCGCCAGATGGAAAACAGGGTCTCGAAGACGGGATAGAACAGCACCGCCAGCGCATAGAAAGGCGAGACGCCGGGATTGCGCACCACCAGTTGCACGGCCAGTTCGGCCAGCATGAACCCCAGGAAATACGCCCCGCCGTCACCCAGGAAGACCCGGCCGAACGGAAAGTTCCAGACCAGGAAGCCCAGCGTGGCCGACGCCAGCGCCGTCGCGATCAGAAAAATGGGAATGTCCTGCACCTGCAGGGCCACCAGGGCCAGCGACACGGCCATCAGCGTGGCGATCATGCCGGCCAGCCCGTTCATGCCGTCCACGATGTTCAGGGCATGCGTGCAGCCGCCCACGGCCACCATGGTGAAGACCAGGGAAATGATGGGCCAGCTGGACAGGAGGGAGTCGGCCCAGGACAGGCCGACGCGCGACACGCCCCCCAGCAGCCACCAGGCGATGCCGGCGGAAATGAAGGCCGCCAGCAGGCGTTTGCCGGAACCGATTTCCTTGGTGATGTCTTCCAGGAGCCCCGCGACGAAGACTGGCAGGGCGGCCACGAACAGGGCCGGCCACAGCCACGTCACGGTCATGTTGCGCGGCCCCAGCATCAACAGGCCGGCCAGGCTGCCCGCCACGACGGCCAGCCCGCCCACGCGGGGGGCGGCGCGCTTGTGCATGGCCTGGGGCTTGTGCAGATCGGTATCCCCGGTGAAGCGGCCGTGCCAGCGTTCGGATACCACGATCAACCCACCCACCATGAAAGCCACGATCCCGATCAGAGGCCAGCTGAGCGAAGCGGACAAACTGGAGGCGTTCAAGAACAATCCCGAATAGACAAAACGAGATTATCGGCGATATTTGTAACCTGTGCGGTTGTAACAAGGATACAGATGCAACAAAAGGACCGGGCGAACCGGCCCCGGCCCGCCCGTTCCCCGGGGGATCAGCCCAGACCCATGCACAAGTATTTCACAACCAGATAATCGTCCAGCCCGTAGTGCGAGCCCTCGCGGCCCAGGCCCGATTGCTTGACCCCGCCGAACGGCACCGCCTCGTTGGAGACCAGCCCGGTGTTGATGCCCACCATGCCGTATTCCAGCGCCTCGGCCACGCGCCACACCCGGCCGATGTCGCGGCTATAGAAATAGGCGGCCAGGCCGTATTCGGTGTCGTTGGCCATGCGGATCACCTCCGCGTCGTCGTGGAACCGGAACAGCGGCGCCAGCGGGCCGAAGGTTTCCTCGCGGGCGAGTTTCATCGCAGGCACGGCGTCGGCCAGCACCGTCGGCTGGAAGAAGGTGCGTCCCAGGGCGTGGGGCTGTCCCCCCGCCAGGATGCGCCCGCCCTGGGCGACGGCGTCCGCGATGTGTTCCCGGACCTTGGCCACGGCATCGTCGTCGATCAGGGGCCCCTGCGTGACGCCGTCTTCCATACCGTTGCCCACCTTCAGCTTGCCGACGGCCTGCACCAGCTTGCGGCTGAAGGCGTCGTAGACCGAATCCTGCACGTAGAAGCGGTTGGTGCACACGCAGGTCTGCCCGGAATTGCGGTATTTGCTGGCGATGGCGCCTTCCACAGCGGCATCCAGATCGGCGTCGTCGAACACGATGAAAGGCGCATTGCCGCCCAGTTCCAGGGACAGCTTCTTGATCGAGGGAGCGCACTGGCGCATCAGCAGGCGTCCGACCTCGGTCGAGCCGGTGAAGGACATCTTGCGCACGATCGCGTTGGACGTCATTTCGCCGCCGATGGCGGGGGCGTCCCCGGTCAGGACGGAAAACACGCCCGCCGGCACCCCCGCCTCCTCGGCCAGCACGGCCAGGGCCAGGGCCGAGAACGGCGTCTGTTCCGCGGGCTTGACGACCAGCGGGCACCCCGCCGCCAGCGCGGCGCCGGCCTTGCGGGTGATCATGGACGAAGGAAAATTCCAGGGCGTGATGGCGGCGCACACCCCGATGGGTTCCTTGGTGACGACGATCCGGCGATCCCTGGCGAACGAGGGGATCACGTCGCCATAGGCGCGCTTGCCCTCTTCGGCGAACCATTCCAGGAACGCGGCGCCATAGGCGATCTCGCCCCGGGATTCGGCCAGGGGCTTGCCTTGTTCGGCCGTCATGATCAGGGCCAGGTCCTGGGCGTGCTCGGTCATCAGGTCGAACCAGCGGCGCAGGATGGCCGCTCGTTCCTTGGCGGTCAGCGCGCGCCAGGCCCCCCAGGCGGCCTGGGCGCCTTCGATGGCCCGGCGGGTTTCCGCCGCGCCCATGCGGGGCACGGTTCCCAGGGCTTCGCCCGTCGCCGGATTGCTGACGGAGATGGTTTCGCCTGAGTCCGCGTCACACCACCGCCCGTCGAGATAGGCCTGCTGACGCAGCAGGTCGGGTTTCTTCAGTGCCAGCATGCTTATGCTCCGATTGATCGTTCAATATAATGAACAATGTTTGTTAGGATGAACAAATCAATGATAACGGCCGGTATTGCGGGGCGTCAATCCGCCGGAACCCCCTGCTGTCGGCCATCTCCCGCCCGGGCGGAACACGCGGTCTGGTTAAAATGACTTTCTATCGCCACCCGCGGAGACCCCATGGAACTCACGCTCAACGGCTACCACACTCTGATCGCCGCCGCCCTCGTGATGCTCGTCGGGCACTGGCTGGTCTTTCGCATCAAGCCGCTGGCCACGTTCAATATCCCTGAACCCGTCGCCGGCGGCCTGCTGGCAGCCTTCATCATCACGCTGCTCAACGCCACGACAGGCCTGACTCTCACGCTCGAGACCGGGCTGCAAACGACCTTCATGCTGATGTTCTTCGCCTCGATCGGCCTGAGTGCGGATTTCACCCGGCTGAAAGAAGGCGGCAAGCCCCTGGTCATCTTGCTGGCGCTGGTTTCCGTCTTCATCGTGGCGCAGAACCTCATCGGCGTGGGGTTGGCGGCGCTGCTGGGCCTCAAGCCGCTGATCGGCCTGGTGGTCGGTTCGATCACGCTGACGGGCGGGCATGGCACGGCGGGCGCCTGGGGTCCCGTGCTGGAGGCCAAATACGGCATTGCGGGCGCCACCACGCTAGGAATCGCCACGGCGACCTTCGGCCTGGTGTTCGGCGGCCTGATCGGCGGGCCGGTGGCGCGTCACCTGATCCGCGCGCAGAACCGGGAACCGGTGCCGGACGCGCACGAACGCACCGGCATCGAGACACTGTCCGGCGCCCCGCGGCACCAGCAGAGCACGGGTGCCGAAGAGGCCCGCCGCCTGACTTTCGAACTGTTCGATCAACCGCGCCTGATCACCGCCTACGCGGCCATCGAGACCCTGGCCATGTTCGCCGCCTGCCTGAGCAGCGCGGACCTGCTCAGCCGCTGGACGCATGGCACCGTCATCGAACTGCCTACCTTCATCTGGGCGCTGGCCAGCGGCGTCGTGATCCGCAACGTGCTCACCCATGTGTTCCGCTTCCAGATGTTCGACCGCGCGATCGATGTGTTCGGCAACACATCGCTGTCGCTGTTCCTGGCCATCGCATTGCTCAGCCTGCGTCTATGGGAACTCGCCGGGCTGGCGGGTCCGGTCGCCATCATCCTGGCGGTACAAGTCCTGGCCATCATGATTTATACGACCTTCATCACCTACCGTTTCATGGGGTCGGACTACGACGCCGCCGTCGTGGCCGCCGGCCATTGCGGTTTCGGCCTGGGCGCCACCCCCACCGCCATCGCCAACATGCAGGCCGTCACGGACCGGTTCGGCCCGTCCTACAAGGCTTATCTTGTCGTGCCGCTGGTGGGCGCGTTTTTCGTGGACCTGGTCAACGCCGCCATCTTGCAGATCTTCACCCAGATGCCGTTTCTGCAATGAGCCGGTCCGCCCTGGCATACAGATAAAAGATAAAAAAAAGCCCAAGATCCGAGGATCTTGGGCTAAATCCACCAAAGGAGGAGGGTGGAGGAGACAACCGTGGCATGCCGGGCTGCTAAGGTCATGAACCTGAGCCATCCGTGATTAGGGGTTTTCCCGCTGCAATCACGTCTCGACATCCGATAAGCAAATTATATAGGCAGTTTTTGCGGACATGCAAGTTCTATTTCATGTCAATAGATAACAGCCATAGGTTTGTAGTTTTTCGCACACAACCCAGGGTAAACCTGATGCCAAATCGGGCCCGACAGGCGCCCGAAAAGAGGAAAGCCCGATCAGATCCGGTAGGCCGTGGTGGTCATGATGCGGGACATGAACCGCATGGCCCCGCGAATCGGCGCGGGCAAGGGCGCCGCCCCATGGTCTTCCGCCGTCGTGCGATGGCCGATCTCGTCGTCCCGCATCTGCGTGACCACCTGGCGCGACCGACGATCCTGCGCGGGCAGCGTGTTCAAGTGCCCGTCCAGGTGCTCCTCGACCTGGCGTTCGGTTTCCGCCATGAACCCCAGGTTGTAGGGCACCCCCGCCCGGCTGGCCGCCACGCCCAGGCCGAAGGACCCGGCATACCACAGGGGATTGAGCAGGCTGGGGCGGCTTTGCAGCTCGTCCAGGCGCCGACGGCACCAGGCCAGGTGGTCGGTTTCCTCGGCGGCCGCCCGCAGCAGCACGGCGCGCACCGACGCATCGCGGCACATCAGCGCCTGGCCCCGGTACAGAGCCTGGGCGCAGATCTCGCCCACGTGATTCACCCGCATGAGCCCCGCCGCGTGGCGGGCTTCATCGGCCGACAGGACGGGATCATCGGGCCGCGCGGGCCCCGCCGGATAGGCGCGCTCATGGGACACCGTGCCGTCCAGCACCTGCAGGGCCTGGCCGATTTCGGACAGCAGGCCGTCCAGCGGGCCGGCGCGGCGCCGCCAGCGGCCGTTTTCCAGGGAATTCGTCGAGGTCATGGGAATCCTTTATCGATTCAGGAAGCGCCAGACCGGCTTCACGGCGGCCAGCAACCAGCACGAGGGTAACACGATGGCCAGGGCGATCAGCCCGCGGCCGGCCCAGTCCTGATCGTCCTGCAGGTAGGCGTTGCACAGCCGGATCGGCTGGTCCAGATACACCATGCCGACGATCGCGCTCATCCAGCAGAAATTGCCCAGGAAGAACAGCTTGATCACCACGTTGGCCCGCCGCACCGATGCCCGCAGCAGCCAGCCGCACACGGGCAGCCCCAGGTACTTGAACGCCGCCACCCGCCAGTCCACCAGGGCGTCGTCGAGCGCCTTGGGAATCATCCACCCCGCTCCCACCAGGCTGACCAGCAGCAGCCCGGGAATGCCGTAGGCGTTATAGGACCAGCGAATGCCGCGGCCGGACGTCGGCTGCCACACGGCGGCGCGGCCGCCGGACGCCGGCGACGCGCCGACGTCCGACACGCGCCCGGTCCGCCCCGCATGCCAGGCCTGCTCGGCGAACACGCCGCCGGCAACCAGCAGGGGAATCTGCACCACCATGTGCAGGCTCATCAGCGCCGTCAGCGCATCGTGCCAGACCAGGGCCGCGCCCAGGCACAGGATCGCCGCCAGCAGGGATGCGGGGCCGACGGACCGGAGGCGGTTCACGGCGTCTCCCCGGCCGGACGCCCCGCCCCGGAAGCCGGCAGCAGTGACTTGGCCGCCTTCAGCGCCCAGCCCGGATCGTCCAGATCGACGATGCGCACCAGGCGCCCGTCAGGCGTCACGATATGAAAGGCGGCATTGTGCTCGAACTCCCCCAGCGGGGCGGGCACGACCATGATGCCGAACATGTCCAGCAGGGCGCTGCGCTGCGCCGCGTCGGTCAGGGTCAGGAACTGCCAGACGCCGGCGTCGGCCCCCATGCGCACGGCATAGCGGGACAGATCCTTCGCCCGATCCCGGGGATCGAAGCTCAGGCTGATCAGGCGCAGCTTGTCCTGCAGGCCCTCGGCCTCGATGGCCCGCTGCAGTTGCTCGGTCAGCGATCCCTGGGCAAGGCACAGGGCGATGCAGCGCGTATAGAAAAAATTGACGATGGCCACCCGGCCATCGTCGCGCAGATTGCGGTTCAGGGATTCCAGGCGGCCCGCGTCATCCAGCACCCGCACCGCGGCGGGAATGTCGCGCGGATGCGCGGCGATCGCCTGGCGGCGGGCGGCCTCCGCCGTCAGGACCGTGAAACCGTCCGTCAGGCTGTAGAGAACGCCGATGCCCGCCGCCAGGGCAAGCGCCAGCGAGAGCACCCACCGCATGGTCCCGCTGCCCGCTTATTTCTTTTCCAGCAACGGACGCAGATCTTCGTCGCCCTTCCAGGGCGTGGTCTGGTCCTTGGTCTCTTCGCGGACCTTGGCGACGAACTGCGCATCGATCGTGGACGCCGAATTGCCGAAGCTGGTGCGCACGTGACTGACGATGGCGGCCACTTCCTCGTCGGAGAACTTGTCCTGGAAGTGCGGCATTTCGCCGTTGTACTTGGCGCCTTCGACGGTCAGCGGACCGTGGATGCCATGCAGCACGATGCGCACCATGACGCCCGCGTCCGCCGCGTCCACCCATTCGGACTTGGACAGGGGCGGGAACACGCCCGGCACCCCGGCGCCGGTGGCCTGGTGACAGGCCACGCAATTGGCGGTGTACAGCTGCCCGCCGTCGGCCTTGGCCGGCACGGCGAAGTCGGCCACCACGCGGTCGTCGCCCACGGACGGCGGCATGGGCGTGTACGAGACGTACAGATGCCAGACCGCCCAGATCAGCAGGCCCCCGATGATGGCCAGCACGACCTTGGGAATCGGCCGGCTGCCCTCGACGGGTTCCGGCTGCTCGCGGCGCTGTTGGGTGAACTTGTTGCTCATTCCTTGTCTCCTTCAGCTTCGGCGCGCTTCTGCGGCAGCGTCGGCAACTGGGCGTCGGGATTGACCGGATAGGTGTGGTTCAGGCCGATCAGGTAAGCGACCAGATCCAGCGCTTCTGGCGTGGCCACGACGACCTTGCCGTCGGCCGGCGCGTAGCTGGGCGGCAGATTGACGACCTTGTCGCCCTCTTCGGCCTTGTCCTTCAGCTTGAACAGGAAGGGGAAGGACGGCATGTTGCTGTGCGGCGTGTAGGCGCGGGGTTCGTACAGGTGGCCCAGGTTCCAGTCCACGCTGGGCTGGCGCGCGCCGATGTTGAACAGGTCCGGCCCCGTGCGCATCGTGCCCAGCAGGTGCGGATGGTCGTAGTAATAGTCGCCGGCGACCGGGGCGCGGCCCCAGCCGCGCTGGAAATCGGGCGCCATGGACTGGCTGCGCGGCTGCTGCGAGTGGCAGTAGACGCAGCCCATTTCGATGTACACCTGGCGGCCGCGCAGCTGCTGCTCGGTGTAGGGCTTCAGGCCTTCCGAGGGCTGCACGTCCGACAGCTGCATGTAGGGCAGCACGACCAGCGTGGCGGTGGCCAGGGCGAGGGTCACCATCGCCCCGCTAAGGAGTTTGTATTCGCTTTCCATGATCAGGCACCTGCAAACGCCTGAGCTTCAGGCTGAGACTTACGTTTATGCAACAAGGCGGGACCGACGCGGCTAGTCCCATAGCGCAATGCCATCTGCACGAAGTGCACGGCAAAGACCAGGTGGCCCAGCGTCATCAGGGAACCGCCCAGCGTGCGGGCTTCCAGGTACGGCATCGTGACCAGCACGGAATCCATGAAGGGCTTGGTGGCATCCAGCATGGCCAGGCCTTGCAGCCAGCCGCCGATGGACAGGCCGACGATGTAGACGCCCATGCCGATCGTCACCAGCCAGAAGTGCACGAGGATGAGCTTCGGATGCGGCCATTCCCAGGACATCACGCGCGGCATCACGAAATAGATGGCGCCGAACATGACGACGGAGAAGAAGGCATACAGGCCCAGGTGGGCGTGCGCCACGGTGAAGTGCGTGAAGTGCGCCACGCGGCTGACGCTGCGCAGGGCCTCGAAGGAGCCCTCGAAGGAGCTGAGCGTGTACATCATGGCGCCCAGCACGATGAAGCGCAGCGTGGGCGAGTAGTACATGGTCTTGAAGTGGCCGCGCATCGTCAGGTGCTGGTTCACCGAGAAGGCCAGCACCGGGATGATCATCATCATCGACTGGACGATGGACAGCGAGATCAGCCAGTGCGGCACCGGGCCGCCCACTAGGTGGTGGCCGCCGACCTGGCCGTAGAAGAAGGCCAGCGCCCAGAAGCCGACCAGGGACAGGTTGTAGGACTGGATCGGCCGGCCGATGATCTTGGGCAGGAAGTAATACACCGACGCCAGGGCGATGGGGGTGTAGTACAGGCCCAGCACGTTATGGCCGAACCACCAGTTCATGGTGGCCTGTTCGACGCCGAAGTGCACGCCGGGAACCTTGCCGACCAGATACAGCACCGGGAACCAGAACAGCGCGGCCCCCATGTACCAGATCGACACGTACAGGTGGTCGACCTTGCGGTTGCGCAGCGTAAACACCAGCGGCAGGGCGATCAGCGAACCGCCGATCACCAGCAGGATGCTGATCTGCCAGGGGATTTCCAGCCACTCCAGGCCGTCGTTGATGCCGGCGGCGATGGCGCCCAGACCGGCGATCAGGCCGGCGTTCCACAGCATGCAGCCCAGCAGCGCGAAACGGCCGCCGTACAGGCGGGTCTTCAGCAGGCGCGGCAGGACCCAGATGGCAATGCCGAAGGCCGCCATCGGGCACCAGCCATAGGCCACCATGTTCAGGTGCAATGTGCGCGTGCGGCCGAAAGTCAGCCAAGCGTACTGCGTCAGGAATTCGGGATTGTGCAGCTTGATCGAACTGATCAGGCCGAAAGTCGATGCGGCGACCAGCCACACGATGGCACAGGACAGGAACACGAAGGTCACGTAGGCCGTGGACTGGTCGGCTTCCATGCGTTCGGTCAGTTCCGCCTTGAGCTTGTCGGCCAGGGACGGGTCGATGACGGCCTTGCCGCCTTCGGTGACGATCTGTTGCAGGCCGGCCCGTTGCTCGGGCGTGGCGGAGGGGTCTTCGACGTGGCCGATTTCGCCGGTCGAAAAGATCACCCCGGCCGCCGCGGGGTTGTCGTCGAACATGTTCCGTCGCAGGGACCAGATGAAAATACCCAGCCCGGTCACGGACATGATAAAGGTCAGGAGTAGTACGGTGACGGTATCCACAGCGCTTCCAGTGAAGGACAATCAAAGCCCGAGCCGGCCGCAGGCCGCTCTCGGCAACCCGAGATTGTAGCGTTAGTTTTGATCTATGATAAATCTGTGCAGGTTCCAAGATAGGAAAAACCCCCATGCCCTATGAGGGCATCCGGAGGAACCTTCCGCCGCTTTCATGGAAAATCACAGCGGCAAATTTCCGATATCTGTTTTTTCGACGTCCGGCGCCTCCGGCGACCCGGTCCGACCCCGCTTCTTTCACCCCACCACCCGAGGATCACTCACGATGGAATGCACCCTAGACTGGCAAGGCCCGGACGGCATGCTGTTCATCTCTCGCACCGGCAGCGGCCATGTCCTGGCGATGGACGGCGCCCCCGATGGCGGCGGGCACAACCTGGCCGCCCGCCCCATGGAAACCGTGCTGGCAGGCGCGGGCGGCTGCACCGCCTATGACGTCGTGCTGATCCTGAAACGCGGCCGCCACGCCATCACCGGCTGCCAGGTCAAGATCAGCGCCGAGCGGGCCGACACGGACCCCAAGGTGTTCACCAAGATCCACTTCACGTTCCGGATCACGGGCAAGGACCTGCCCCCCGCCGCCGTGGAGCGCGCGGTCGAACTCTCGCACACGAAGTATTGTTCCGCCGTCGCCATGCTGGAAAAGACGGCGGAAATCACTCATTCCATCGAAATCATCGCCGAATAGGCGACATCCGAAAGCCCCCGCCGGCCACCGCAGCGGGGCGGACGCGCGGGGGGCGGAAATAGACGGCGCCCCGCGCGGTCAGACCGCCATCGGCGCGGTCAGCGGCGCATGGTGCCGATAGCCTTCCAGCGCGAAATCGCCGGGCTCGACCTGTTCCAGCCATTCGGGCGCATAGACGCCGGTGTCGGCATAGGCGGGAATCCGGTCGGACAGGCGCAGCTGCGGAGCGGGATAAGGGTCCCGGCGCAGCTGTTCGCGCAGCATGTCCACGTGGGTCTCGTAGATGTGGGCGTCGCCGATGAAATACGTGAACCAGCGGGGCGTGTAGCCCGTCAGGCGGGCGACCAGATGCGTCAGGGCGGCGCCTTCGGCCAGATTGAAAGGCGTGCCCAGCCCCACGTCGTTGCTGCGGATGTACAGGCACAGGGACAGTTCGCGCGTGGCCGGATTGGCCAGGAACTGATACAGCAGATGGCAGGGCGGCAAGGCCATTTCCTCGATCTGCGCCCAGTTCCAGCCGTGGAACAGGATGCGGCGGCTGCCCGGATCGCGCATCAGGGTGTCCAGGCACTGCCGCAACTGGTCGACGGCCTTGTAGAGCAGGGCCTGGCGGCCCGCGCCCTGCCCTGCTGGGTTTTCAACCACGCTGACCTGCCGATAGCCGCGCCCCAGGGCGTCGGCGATCTGTTCGGCGCTGCGCGGCTGATCCAGGTCGATCAGCTTGTAGGCGGGCCACCGGCGCCACTGGACGCCATAGACCGGCCCCAGGTCGTCGGGTCCGCCGCGCCAGGGGCTGTCCAGCCAGGCCTGGTTTTCATTGGCGTTCTGGTCCCACACGCGGCAGCCCAGGGCGCGGAAATCCGCCGCGCTGTCCGCCCCGCGCAGAAAGCCGACCAGTTCGCCGATCGCGGACTTGAAGGCCAGCCGCTTGGTCGTGACGGCGGGAAAGCCTTCGCGCAAGTCGAAGCGCAGGCAGGCGCCGGGCAGGCTGAGCGTGCGCACCCCCGTGCGGTTGTCCTGCCAGGACCCCTGGTCGAAAATGGACTGCACCAGATCCAGATACGCCTTCATGCCGAGTGCGCCCCGTAGTGGCTGCCGCGCTCAAGCACCCGCCGGGCGCTTTCGATGACGGGCAGGTCGACCATGCGGCCATCCAGGCGGAAAGCGTATTCGCCGGTGCGCTCGGCGTGTTCGACGACGCGACGCGCCCAGTCGAGCTCTTCGGGCAGCGGCCGATACACCTGGTGCACCACCGGCACCTGTCGGGGATGGATGCACAGCTTGCCGCCGAACCCCATGTCGCGGGCCAGCACGGCCGCCTGTTCCAGGCCGGCCTCATCGGAAAAGTCCGCATAGATCGTGTCGACGGGATCGGCCAGGCCGTGCATGCGGCTGGCCTGCAGGATCTGGAAGCGCACCTGGTCCAGGATGCGCTGGGCGCCCTCGGTCTGCGGCCGGGTGCCGAATTCGACCATCAGGTCGAGGATGCCGAAGGTGAGGCGCTCCACGCCATTGGCCTCGGCGATGTCGTCCAGCACCCGCAGCCCCTGGGCGGATTCGATGATGGGGATCAGCGGCTTGCCGGCGCCCGATACTTTATAGACGTGTTCGGCCGCCTGAGCTTTGGGCAGGAAAATGCCGCTTACCGCGGGCAGTTCGCGGCACAGGGCCAGATCGTCTTCGAACCAGGGCGTGGAGCCGTCATTGATGCGCACCCACAGGCGGTCCTGCGGATGATCGGCCGCATAATCGGCCAGCGCATCCCGGGCGGCGGCCTTGGCATCGGGCGCCACGGAATCTTCCAGGTCGACGATGACGGCGTCGGCGCCGCTGGCCAGCGCCTTGGGAAAGCGGTCCGGCCGGTTGGCCGGGACGAACAGCGCGCTGCGCATCAAGGTGTCAGGCATCGTATCCCCCTATCGTGAAAAGCGCGGATCAGGCCCCGGCGGCCACCAGGCGGGCGGCAATCCGCTGCTGCCATTCCCGGGGCCCGGTCGTGTGCACGGAGACCCCCTGGGAATCCACCGCCACCGTCACCGGCATGTCCCGCACCTGGAATTCGTAGATGGCTTCCATGCCCAGGTCCTCGAAGCCCACCACGCGGGCGGCCCGGATGGCCTTGGACACCAGATAGGCGGAACCGCCCACGGCCATCAGATAGGCCGAACCATGCTTGCGGATGGATTCGATGGCTTCCGGGCCGCGTTCGGCCTTGCCGATCATGGCCAGCAGGCCGGTCTGTCCCAGCATCATATCGGTAAATTTATCCATCCGCGTGGACGTGGTCGGGCCCGCGGGGCCGACGACCTCGTCGCGCACCGGATCGACGGGGCCGACGTAATAGATGACGCGGCCGGCGAAGTCCACGGGCAGGGGTTCCCCCCGCGCCAGCATGTCCTGGATGCGCTTGTGGGCGGCGTCGCGGCCGGTGAGGATGCTGCCGGACAGCAGCAGGCGTTCGCCGGGCTTCCAGGACGCGACTTCTTCGCGCGTCAGGGTGTCCAGGTCGACCTGTCGGGACGCCTTGTAGTCGGGCTTCCAGTGGACTTCGGGCCATTCCGACAGGGCCGGGGGCTGCAGGGCGGCCGGGCCGCTGCCGTCCAGCACGAAATGCACGTGGCGGGTCGCGGCGCAGTTGGGGATCATGGCGACCGGCTTGGACGCCGCATGGGTCGCACAGGTCATGATCTTCACGTCCAGCACCGTCGTCAGGCCGCCCAGGCCCTGGGCGCCGATTCCCAGCGCATTGACCTTGCGGTAGAGGTCGATGCGCAGTTCCTCGAGCTTGTTCTGCGGGCCGCGCTGCAGCAGTTCGTACATGTCGATGTCCTGCATCAGCGACTGCTTGGCCATGAGCATGGCCTTTTCGGCCGTGCCGCCCACCCCGATGCCCAGCATGCCCGGCGGGCACCAGCCCGCGCCCATGTGCGGCACGGTCTTGAGCACCCAGTCCACCAGCGAGTCGCTGGGATTGAGCATGGCGAACTTGGTCTTGTTCTCGGAGCCGCCGCCCTTGGCCGCCACCTGGACGTCCACGATGTCGCCGGGCACCAGTTCGACCTGCAGCACGCAGGGCGTGTTGTCGCGCGTGTTGCGCCGCGTGAACAGCGGATCGTCGAGCACCGAGGCCCGCAGCGGATTGTCCGGGTTCGTGTAGCCCCGGCGCACGCCCTCGTCGCAGAGTTCCTGCAGGCTGCGGCGGGTGTCGAAGCGCACGTCCATGCCGATCTTCAGGAAGACGTTGACGATGCCGGTGTCCTGGCAGATCGGCCGGTGGCCTTCGGCGCACAGGCGCGAATTGGTCAGGATCTGCGCGATGGCGTCGCGGGCGGCGGGGCTTTCCTCGACCTCGTAGGCGCGAGCCAGGTGATGGATGTAGTCCAGCGGGTGGTAGATGCTGATGAACTGGACGGCATCCTCGATGGATTGGATCAGATCGTGTTCAGTGATGGTGGTCATTACTTTCCCTTCCAGACCGGGGGTCGTTTTTCGGCGAACGCGGTCGCGCCTTCGCGCGCGTCCTCGGATGTGAAAATGTGGGCGATGCGCGGGCGCTGCAGATCGAACATGTCGTCCGGACGCCAGTTGCGCGATTGCGAGATGATGGATTTGGCCGTGCGCACCGCCAGCGGGCCATTGGCCGCGATGGTCCGCGCCAGGGCCAGGGCGGCGTCCAGGGCGCCGCCGGGTTCCGCCAGGCGGTTGACCAGCCCCAGCTGATGGAAGCGTTCGGCCGGGAACAGGTCGCCGGTCAGCACCGCTTCCATGGCGACGTGATAGGGAATGCGCGAAGGCAGGCGCAGCATGCCGCCGGACCCCGGCACCAGCCCGCGCTTGACCTCGGGCACGCCGAACTGCGCGTCGCGGGCCGCCACGATCAGGTCGCAGGCCAGGGCCAGTTCGCAGCCGCCCGCCAGGGCATAGCCTTCGACGGCGGCGATCAGGGGCTTCTGCGGCGGGCGTTCGCACAGCCCGCCGAAGCCCCGGTCGCCGACGTAGGGGCGCTGGCCGGTGGCGGCGAAGGCCTTCAGGTCCATGCCTGCGCAGAAGTGCCCGCCGGCCCCGGTCAGGATGCCCAGGCGCAATTGCGGGTCGGCATCCAGGACGTCAAGGCCTGCGGCCAGCGCCTGGGCCGCTTCCAGATTGACGGCGTTACGGGCCTGCGGCCGATTCAGGCGCAGGATCAGGATACCGTCCTGCCGCTGGACTTCCAGGCACTCGCTCATGTGTTCTCCGACAAAGTGGATAAAATGGCCGTTTCGGGCGCAGTCCGCACTGTACCCGAGATTCGGATACGAACCTTGCGGATCACCCGCCACGTCATGCTTACATTCCAACAACTGATTTTATCGCTCCAGCAATATTGGGACCGACAGGGCTGCACCCTGCTGCAACCCTACGACATGGAAGTCGGGGCCGGAACATCCCACACCGCCACCTTCCTGCGCGCCATCGGCCCGGAACCCTGGCGGGCGGCCTATGTCCAGCCATCGCGGCGCCCCAAGGACGGACGCTACGGCGACAACCCCAACCGGCTGCAGCACTATTATCAGTTCCAGGTGGTCCTGAAACCCGCGCCGCTGAACATCCTGGACCTGTACCTCGGGTCCCTGAAGGCCGTCGGCATCGATCCGCAGCAGCACGACATCCGCTTCGTCGAGGACGACTGGGAAAACCCTACGCTGGGCGCCTGGGGCCTGGGCTGGGAAGTCTGGCTGAACGGAATGGAAGTGACGCAGTTCACCTACTTCCAGCAGGTCGGCGGCCTGGACTGCAATCCGACCATGGGCGAAATCACCTATGGTCTGGAACGCCTGGCCATGTACCTGCAGGGCGTGGAATCCGTCTATGACCTGGTCTGGACCGAGGCCCCCGACGGCCGCCGCGTCCACTACCGCGACGTCTTCCACCAGAACGAGGTCGAGCAGTCCACCTACAATTTCGAATACGCCTCCACCTCCATGCTGTTCGCCCATTTCAACGACTACGAGACCGAGGCCAAGCGCCTGATCGACGTCCCCCTGGCCCTGCCCGCCTACGAGGCCACCCTGAAAGCCGCCCACACCTTCAATCTGCTCGACGCCCGGGGCGCCATCAGCGTCACCGAACGGGCCACCTACATCGGCCGCATCCGCAACCTGTCGCGGGCCGTGGCGCAGGCCTACTACGAATCCCGCGAACGGCTGGGCTTCCCCATGCTGGAAACCCCGGCGGAGGTCCAGGTATGAACACCCGCCCCCTGATCGTCGAACTGCTGACCGAGGAACTGCCGCCCAAGGCCCTGAACGCCCTGGGCAACGCCTTTGCCGAGGGCATCCGGAAGACCCTCCAGGCCCGGCATCTGCTGGCCGACGTCTGCGTCAGCACCGCCTACGCCACCCCGCGCCGGCTGGCGGTGCACCTCAGCGCCGTGCTGGGACAGGCTCCGGACCAGCCCTACAGCGAAAAACTGATGCCGGCCGCCATCGGCCTGGACGCCCAGGGCGCGGCGACCCCCGCCCTGCTGAAGAAACTGCAGGCCAAGAACCTGGGCCACCTGGCGCCGGCCGACCTGATCCGCCGCCACGACGGCAAGCAGGACGTGCTCTACGCCGATGGCACCGCCCCCGGCGCGGCGCTGGCCGACGGCCTGCAGCAGGCGCTGGACTACGCCATCGCCCACCTGCCCATTCCCAAAGTCATGCAGTACCAGCTGGCCGACGGGCGCACCAGCGTGAAATTCGTGCGGCCCGCGCACCGCCTGCTGGCCCTCTGGGGCGACGAAGTGGTCCCGGCGCAGGCCCTGGGGCTGCAGGCCGGCCGCATCACGCGGGGACACCGTTTCCTGTGCCAGGAACCGCTGACCATCGCCTCGGCCGACGACTGGGCCGCCCGCCTGGCGGATTCCGGCCACGTCATCCCGTCCTTCGCCGAACGGCGGGCGCGCATCGCCCGGCAGCTGGCCGACGCCTCGGCCTCGCTGGGCGCCACCATCGGCGAGGATCCCGCGGTCGACGCCCTGCTGGACGAAGTCACGGCGCTGGTGGAATGGCCCACGGTCTACGTCGGCGCCTTCGAGGAGGCCTTCCTGGCCGTGCCCCCGGAATGCCTGATCCTGACCATGCGGCTGAACCAGAAGTACTTTCCGCTGTTCGATCCGGCCACGGGGGCGCTGACCCACCGCTTCCTGATCGTCAGCAACATGCAGCCGCAAGACCCGTCCGCCATCATCCAGGGCAACCAGCGGGTGGTGCGTCCCCGACTGGCCGACGCGCAGTTCTTCTACCAGACCGACCTGAAGACCCCGCTGGCCGACCGCGTCGCCGACCTGGCCCACAGCGTCTACCACAACAAGCTGGGCACGCAGCTCGAACGCACCGAACGCGTACGCAAGATCACGCGCTGGCTGGCGCCGCTCCTGGGGGGGGAATTCCCGGTCGCCGCCCGGGCCGCCATGCTGGCCCACGCCGACCTGGGCACCCAGATGGTGGGCGAATTCCCCGAACTGCAAGGCATCATGGGCGCCTACTACGCCCGGCACGACGGCGAGCCCCCCGAAGTCGCGCGCGCCCTGCGCGACCAGTACCGCATCCGCCTGGACGAACCCGTCAACCCGGACACGCTGATCGCCGCGGTGCTGTTCATGGCCGAACGCGCCGAAACCCTGGTCGGCATCTGGGGGATCGGCCTGGCGCCGACCGGAGAACGCGACCCCTACGGGCTGCGCCGCGCGGCACTGGGCCTGATCAGCGCCTACGAACAGCTCACGGCCGGCGGCTATCTGCAGGCCAGCCAGGATTCCCCGGCCCGCCTGGCCGCGCTGCTGGAGCAGGCGGCCGGCAATTTCAGCGCGGGCACGCTGGCGCGCGGCACGGTCGACGCCGTGCTGGACTTCGTCTACGAACGCTACCGCAACCAGCTGGCGGCCACCTGCGACCGGGCCGCCATCGACGCGGTCCTGGCCCTGCGCCCGCCCCTGCATCAGGTGGCGGCCCGCGTGCGGGCCTGCATGGAATTCACCACCCTGCCCGAAGCCGAATCCCTGGCGGCCGCCAACAAGCGGGTCAGCAATCTGCTGAAAAAAGCCGAAGGCGCCCTGCCCGCATTCGACGCCGGCCTGCTGGCGGAACCCGCCGAACGGCAATTGGCTGACACCATCGGGCAACTGGCGCCGCAGGCGCAGGCCGCCCTGGAAACCGGAGACTTCACCGCCAGCCTGGCCATCCTGGCCCAGGCGCGCACGGCCGTGGACGGCTTCTTCACCGACGTCATGGTGATGGCCGAGGACCCGCGCATCCGGGGCAACCGGCTGGCCCTGCTGCAATCCCTGCACGGCCTGATGAACCAGGTGGCCGATCTTTCCAGGCTGGCCGCGTGAAGCTCATCATCCTGGACCGCGACGGCGTCATCAACCACGACAGCGACGCCTTCATCAAGTCGCCCGACGAGTGGATCCCCATTCCCGGCAGCCTGGAGGCCATCGGCCGCCTGAGCCAGGCCGGCTGGCGGGTCGTCGTCGCCAGCAACCAGTCCGGCGTGGCGCGCGGACTGTTCTCCATGGAAACCCTGGGAGCCATCCACGCCCGGATGCGCCAGGCCGCGGCGGACGCGGGCGGGCGCATCGACGCCATCTTCTTCTGCCCCCACGGGCCCGAAGACGGCTGCACCTGCCGCAAGCCCCTGCCCGGCATGCTGCGCGACATCGCCCAGCGGATGGACCTGCATCTGGACGGCGTTCCCCTGGTGGGCGACAGCCTGCGCGACCTGCAGGCCGCGGCCGCCGCGGGCTGCACGCCCTGGCTGGTGCTGACGGGCAAGGGCCGCAAGACCTGGGAAACCTCCGGCACCAGCGGCGAACTGCCCGCCGGCACCGAGGTGCGCGACGATCTGGCGGCCGTGGCGGACGCCCTCCTCAAGGCACATCCATGACCTTCCTGCGCTCGGCCCTGTACATGGCCTTCCTGGTCGTCACCGTCATCCCGTACGCGCTGTGCTGCGTCCTGTGGGCGCCCCTGCCCCTGGTCTGGCGCTACCGCCTGACCCTGGGCTGGCCGCGGCTGGCGCTGTGGGGCGCCCGCTGGATCCTGGGCATCCGCTACCAGACGCGCGGCACCGAACATCTGCCCGACGGCCCGGCCATCATCCTGTCCAAGCATCAATCGGCCTGGGAAACCCTGTATTTCGCCGTCAAGCTGCCCAAGGACGTGGTCTTCGTCTACAAAAAGGAACTGCACCACGTGCCCTTTTTCGGCTGGAGCCTGGCCTTGCTCAGCATGATCCCCATCGACCGGGCCAAGGGCCGCGAGGCCTTCGACCAGGTGGTGCGCATCGGCAGCCTGCGGCTGCGGGAAGGCCGCTGGCCCGTGCTGTTTCCCGAAGGCACCCGCGTCGCCCCCGGCGAAGTCGGGCGCTACAAGCAGGGCGGCACGCTGCTGGCCTGCAAGACCGGCGTGCCGGTGATCCCGGTGGCTCACAATGCCGGGGAATGCTGGCCGCGCAACGCCTTCCTGAAGACGCCCGGCCTGGTGACGGTGTCCTTCGGCCCGCCGCTGGACCCGTCCGAACACAATCCCGTGTCCCTGAACAACGCCGTGCGCGACTGGATCGAGGCTGAAATGCGTGTCCTGAACCCCGAGCGGTATGCCGATCGGTAAGCCCCTCCAGCTCAGCCTGTTCGACGAATCGTCCCCCGATGCCGGCCTCGCGCCGGCGCAGGCGGCCGGCCTGCTCCCGCCCGCCCCCGAGCCGCCCGGCTACACCCGGCATGAAATCCGCCTGCAGGATCAGCCGCTGGCCTACCGCCTGCGCCGGTCCCGGCGCAAGACCATCGGCCTGACCATCCGCGACGCCCGCCTGCTCATCCAGGCGCCCACCTGGGCGACCCGCCGGCAGATCGAGGAAGTCATCCAGGAAAAATCCCGCTGGATCCGGGACAAGCTGAAAATCAACCAGGAACGCATGGCCCTGCTGGCGCTGCAGGATTCCCAGTGGCGCCCGGGCGGGCGCATCCCCTACCTGGGCATCATGATCGAGCTGCGGCTGGACGGCAGCCGGGAGGCCCGCTTCGAAGGCGACCTCCGCAGCCCGCAGGCCGGCAGCCTGCTGTTCCTGCCGCTGCCCGACGGCGCGGACGACGGCCGCATCCAGGAGCGGGCCCAGGCCTGGCTGCAGGAACAGGCGCGGCGGGATTTCGACGTCCGGCTGCAGCACAGCCTGGCCCTGGCGGGGCAGCGGATCGACCGCTGGGCGCTGTCCGCCGCCCAGGGCCGCTGGGGCTCATGCACCAGCCAGCGGCGCATCCGCCTGAACTGGCGCCTGATCCACCTGCCGCCGGCCCTGATCGATTACGTGATCGCGCACGAAGTCGCGCATCTGAAGGAAATGAACCACGGCCCCGCCTTCTGGCGCGAAGTCGAGCGGCTGTGCCCCGATTTCAAATCGGCCCGCGACGCCCTGGCCCGGCACCACCCGGCCAGCCTGCCGCTGTTCTGACCCCCGTCGCGCGGGGGCATCCCGTTTTGCGTATGATAGGTGGATCGACTCTTCCCGATCCCAGGAATCCACCATGCGAATACTTCACACCATGCTGCGCGTCGGCAATCTGGACCGCGCCCTGATGTTCTACACCGATATTCTGGGCATGCGCCTGCTGCGCCGCAAAGACTATCCGGAAGGCCGCTTCACCCTGGCCTTCGTCGGCTACCAGGACGAATCCGAAGGCGCCGTGATCGAGCTGACCCACAACTGGGATACGGAATCCTACGAGATCGGCGACGGCTACGGCCACATCGCCATCGAAGTCGAAGACGCCTACGACACCTGCGCCACCATCAAATCCCGGGGCGGGCTGGTGGTGCGCGACGCCGGCCCCATGAAGCACGGCTCGACCGTCATCGCCTTCGTGCAGGACCCCGACGGCTACAAGATCGAACTGATCCAGCGCAACAGCCGGGCCGACTGAACCCCTTTCAGGCGACTCCCGACGCGGCCAGGGCGTCGGCCATGTCCAGGAATTGCGTCACCGACAGCTCCTGGGGCCGCGCCGTCGGAGCAACGCCCAGGGCATCCCAGTCCAGGCGTTCCGTCCAGTCGCCCAGGCTGCCCCGGATCATCTTGCGCCGGTGTTCGAACACCCGCGAGACCAGCCGGTCGAACACCGCCGGGTCGGCGGGCCGGCGCCAGGCATCCGCCGCCAGGGGGCGCATGCGCACGATGGCGGACATGACCTTGGGCGGCGGGTCGAACGCATCCGGCGCCACGTCGAACAGGTGCGTCATCCGGTAGCGGGCCTGCAGCATGACGGACAGGCGCCCGTACTGGCTGTCGCCCGGCCGCGCCACCATGCGGTCGATGACTTCCCGCTGCAGCATGAAATGCTGATCCCGCACCAGATCCGCCCACCGCATCAGGTGAAACAGCAGAGGCGTCGAGATGTTGTAGGGCAGATTGCCGACGACGCGCAGGCGGGGAACGGCGGGGCCGCCGGTTTCCGCATCGGGCGCCGGGCCATCGCCGGGGACCAGGCCCGAAAAATCGACCGTCAGCGCATCGGCCTCGACCACCGTCAGGCGGTCGACCCCCCAGCGGGCGCGCAGGCGCTGCGCCAGGTCGCGGTCCAGTTCCACCGCCGTCAGATGATCCAGCCGATCCAGCAGGGGAGCCGTCAGGGCGGACAGGCCGGGGCCGATTTCCACCATGCGGTCGTCCGCCTGGGGATCGATCGCCCGCACGATGGCGTCCACGACCGCCTCATCGCGCAGGAAATGCTGGCCGAAACGTTTGCGCGCCTGGTGCGTCATGAGGGTGACTGGGTGCCGCTGCGCGTGTGTTCCAGCCGATTGTCGATATAGGCCTGGCTGCGCAGCTGATCCAGCCAGTCTTCATAGGCCGGGCCGATGCGCCGCTCCATCAGGGCGCGGCGCGCCTGCATGCGGCGGAATTCCTGCTCCATGTTCTTGGTGCGGCGCCCTTCGACCTGGATCAGGTGCCAGCCGAACGGCGACTTGACGGGTTCGCTGACCTGTCCGTCCCGCAGGGCATTCATGGCCTGCTCGAAGGCCGGCACGGTTTCGCCCGGATTGAGCCAGCCCAGCTCGCCGCCTTGCGGCGCCGAGGCATCCTGGGAATAGCGTTTCGCCAGTTCGGCGAAGGACTCGCCATGCTCGATGCGCTGGCGCAGGCCTTCCAGGATGCCGCGCGCCTTGTCGTCGTTGACGACCTTGGTGGTCTTGATCAGGATGTGCCGCGCATGGGTCTGCGTCACCATCATGGGGCCGGACGCCGGCGGCGCGGGCTGGGCGGGCGCGGGGGCCGGCGCCGGCGCTTTGGCTTTCTTGGGCGCCGGACGCTGCGCATAGCCGCGGCGCAGCACCTTCAGGATATGGAAGCCCCGGCCGCTCTGGAGCACGCCGGTGATTCCGCCGGCCGGCACGTCGGCGATCGCCCGCGCGAACAGATCGGGCCAGTCCTTCAGGGGACGGATGCCCATGTTGCCGCCCTGCAGGGCCTGCGGGCCGTTGGACGACGCCGCCGCGACGCCGGCGAAGTCCGCCCCGGACTTCAGCTTGCGCAAGAGAGCTTCCGCCTGCTTGCGCTTTTCATCCACGACGGAATTGGCCGCGTAGTCCGGGACCTCGATCAGGATCTGGGCGATCTCGAACAGTTCCGGGCCCGAAGGCACCATGGCGGGTTCGGGTTCAGGTTCCGGCCGGGGCTGGGCCTGCACCGGCGGCGGCAGGGGCCGATCCCCCTGCGCCTGCAGGAACGCGTCGATATCGCTGTCGCTGATGCTGATGCGGTCCTCGACGAAACGCTGGCGCAGCATGTCGTCCTGGATCTGCGAACGCAGTTCATCGCGATACTGATCCCAGCTCATGCCGCTGCCCAGGATTTCCTTGCGCAGCTGGTCCTCCGTCAGGCGGTTGCGCTGCGCCACGGTCTGCACGGCCTGGCTGACCTGGGCATCGGACACTTTGATGCCGACGCGCTGGGCTTCCTGGTCCTGCAGGGCGGCATTGATCATCTGCTGCAGCACCTGGCGCTTGAACGCGGCGTCGTCGGGCACCGGAATCCGCTGCTGCTGCATCTGCTGGCGCACCTGGGCCTGCTTGTCGGCCAGTTGCCCCAGGGTGATGACCTGCTTGTTGACGATGGCGGCGATGCCGTCCACGAACTGCTGCGCGGGCGCCGCCTGCTGGGCGGGCGCGGCGGTCGGGCGGGTTTTGCCGGCGGCCAGCGCCGGCGGCACCAGCGCGCTGCCGGCCAACAGCAGAGCCAGGGACAGCACGCCGGCGGGATGACGCAAGCCAGACATCATTCATACCTCTCGAAAGCAGTTTTTTCAGGGATGGGGGGCGTCGTGGACTGATACCCGATGACGCGGTCGGCCAGCATGGACATGGGGTCGGTGCCCAGCGATCCCAGGCCGGTCAGTTCCAGCTGCAGGAAGAGAGCCGTGTTGACCTGTTCCGCGGAGGCCGCGTAGCGCTGCAGCACCGCGCGGGCGGCCCAGCCGCCGTCGCCCCGGTACTCCAGGCCCACGATGGACTGGGTGCTGCGTTTCTCGGCCAGGGAATAATCATACCGGCCCACCCCGGACCAGCGCCGTGACAGCGGCCACTGTCCGCTGAGGCTGACCTGTTCGCGCGGCAGCAAATCGGTGCCCGGCAGCGGATCCTGATAGGCGTCGGCATACTGGTTGGGATACCGTTCGTACCGATAGGACAGCGACACGGTGGCCAGCCGCTTGGGCGTCCAGCGCACGCCCGAGCTGAGGCGATTGCGTTTTTGCGTGTCGCGATCGAACTGGCCGTCGAAATACACGGAGAAGCGATCCGTCAATGCGGCCCGGACCCCCACCAGATAATCGGATTCCGTGTTCTCGCGCGGCGTGCGGCCGGGCAGCGTGACCTTCTGGTCGTCGAAATAGAACCGCTGCGCCGCCGACAGCGACAGGCGCTCGAAGCCCGTATCGGCGTCCAGCCAGCGGGTGGTCAGGCCGGCCGTGAGCTGGTTGGCGTTGGCGATGCGGTCCCAGCCGCCGCTGTAGATGTTCTCGTCGAAGGCCTGCTGGTAATTGAAGGACGCCAGGGCGGTGTCGAACACCGGCAGCTCGGACTGGTCCCGATACGGCACGTACAGATAGTACAGGCGCGGCTCCAGCGTCTGGACGGCCGGATTGCCGAACCAGGACGAGTCGCGCTCGAAGGTCAGGCCGCTATCCACCGAGGCGATGGGCAGCACCCGCGTCTGCGTGCGGGGCCGTCCCTGGTAGCGCGCGATCTCGTCGGAGAACCATTCGGTGTCGTACTGGCTCATGTGCAGGCCGACCTTGGGGGTCAGGTAGGCGCCCGGCAGCACGAAGGGACGGGCGATCGAGGTGTACGACGTCATGCGGGTGCCATTGGGCATCCTCCGCACCCCGGACATCGCCGGGAAAGCATCCCCGTGGTAGATGGGCGAGATGAACCGGGTGGCGTAATTGTCCGAAATCACGTCAAAGCCGTTCCAGTTGTAGTGCTGGGCCCGGAAATGCAGTTCCGGCAGCTTGTCGTAGGGCGGCGTCAGGAAGGTGCCCGTGCGGTCCTGCAGCGTCTGGTAGTGATAGAACTGCAGGGAGCCGCTGAAATGCGGGCCGCCCGACCAGCTCAGCAGGGCCTGGCTGGGCAGGTAGTTGATGGTCGCGGTATCCGCCAGCCCGAACGAGGCGAAATCGCGGAAATAATCGTCGTCCGACGCCTTGCGCGCATCCAGGTAGGCCCGCAGGCCGTAGCCCAACTGCTGGGTGTGCTGCGCCGAATACAGCCAGCGCTTCTCGCCGGTCTGCTGGTCGCGCATGATGTAGGTGCCGAACACCTGGGAACGCGACGATTCCCCCAGGTGCCGGAATTCGGTTCCCATCAGCAGGCCGCGCTTGCTCAGGTAGCGCGGATACAGGGTGGCATCGTAGTTGGGGGCTAGGTTCAGGTAGTACGGGGTCGTCAGTTCGAAGCCCCCGTTGGTCGACGTCCCGTAGGTGGGAATCAGGAAGCCGGTCTTGCGGTCCCGCCCCAGCGGGAAGGTCAGGTAGGGGGAATACAGGATGGGCACGCCCTTGAAGCGCAGCACGCCGTTGCGGGCGGCGCCCTCGTTTTCATCCAGATACAAATCCACGCGGGAGGCGTCGATATACCAGGCGGGATCCGGCCCCGACCAGCCGGTATAACGCACGTCGTTCAGGCGCATGTGCTGGCGGCTCAGGATGTCCGCGTGTTCCGCCTGGCCCTTGCCGGCGGACGCCCCGAGCCAGAACCGCGGCGCCTGGATGTCGCCCTTGCTGGTCCGGGTGTTGTAGCGCAGGTGCGGCCCCCGCACGATATTGCCGTCGCGCATCAGCAGGCCTTCGCCCCGGACTTCGGTGTCGCCCGTCGTCTGGTCGTAGTCGATGCGGTCGCCCTTCACCACGCCGTCCAAGCGGCGGACCTGGGCATTCCCCTGCAGCGTGACCTGGCCGTTCGCATGGCGCGTGATGTCGTCCCCGATCAGGAAGGAGGGCAGTTCATCGTCTTTCGGCACGGGGTGCAGGCGCAGGCTGCCGACCATGCGCAGTTCGCCGGCGGGCGCGGCGGTTTCCGCAGCCAAGGCCGGGGCCGACAAGGCGGCGCTCAGGAGGATGATGCGGCTGATCCAATGCACGAAGACCGGGCCCTCTTGGGTGAAATGAGAAAATGGACTGACCTGCGCACCACATTGATCAGCGACCCAGTATTATAGAGAAGCCGCGCTGACCGCGTGCAACCTGCTGTTTTCATTGCCACGATTCCCTCATGACCGACACTCACACCCCGGACGCCCGCCTGGCGGCCCTGCGCCACTGGCTGGAATCCCATGCCGCCGCCCTGGAGCTGCGTCTCGACACCCTGACCCCGGCTTCGGGGGACGCCAGCTTCCGCCGCTATTTCCGCATCCAGGCGGCCGGCGGCACGCACATCGTGATGGACGCCCCGCCCCCCCACGAGGACTGCCGCCCGTTCGTGGACATCGCCCGGCGCCTGGCGGCCGCCGGCCTGCGCGTGCCGGCCATCCTGGCCCAGGACCTGGATCAGGGGTTCCTGCTGCTGACCGACCTGGGCCCGCAGACATTCTACGAGGCCATCCAGGCCGGCCGGGCCCGGGACGACGCCGACTGGCAACAGCACATGCGCGGGGCGCTGCGGGCGCTGGCGCAGCTGCAGCAATGCCCCGCCGACGGCTTGCCGGTCTACGACCAGGCCCGCCTGCGGCAGGAACTCGAGCTGTTCCCCCAGTGGTATCTGGGCACGCATCTGGGTCACGCCCCGAGCGCCGACACCCAGGCCGCGCTGGACCGCATCTTCGATCTGCTGGCCGGCCAGGCGGCCGCCCAGCCGCGGGTCTTCGTCCACCGCGACTACCATTCGCCCAATCTGATGGTGGGGCCGGGCGCGCCGGACTTCGCCCCGGGCGTCATCGATTTCCAGGACGCGCTGCTGGGGCCGATCAGCTACGACATCGCCTCGCTGGTCATGGACGCGCGCACCACCTGGGACGAGCCCCAGCAGTTGGACTGGGCCATCCGATACTGGGAATACGCGCGGGCCGCCGGGCTGCCGGTGCCCGACGACTTCGCCCTGTTCCACCAGCAGTATGAATGGATGGGGCTGCAGCGCAACCTGCGCATCCTGGGGGTGTTCGCCCGCCTGTCCCATCGCGACGGCAAACACCACTATCTGGACCACATTCCCCGGGTCCAGGGCTACGTCCGGCAGGTGGCGGGCCGCTACACGGTCTTCCGCCCGCTGCTGCGCCTGCTGGACGAGGCCGAACAGGTGCCGCTGCAAAACGGCTATTCCTTCTGATGCGGGCCATGATCCTGGCCGCGGGGCGCGGCGAACGCATGCGCCCGCTGACCGACACCCGCCCCAAACCCCTGCTGGAAGCGGGCGGCCGGCCCCTGATCGTCTGGCACCTGCGGCGCCTGGCCCAGGCGGGCTTCACCGACATCCTGATCAACCACGCCTGGCTGGGCGCGCAGATCGAAGACGCCCTGGGCGACGGCAGCCCGTGGGGGGTGCGCCTGCGCTATTCCGCCGAATCGCCCGCGCTGGAAACGGCCGGGGGCATCGCCCGCGCGCTGCCCTTCTTCCAGGACCAGCCCTTCCTGGTCGTCAACGGCGATATCTGGTGCGACTGGGATCCCGCCCAGGCCCGCGACTGGGCGAAGCGGCTGCCCGCCGACGCCCTGGCCCACCTGCTGATGGTGGACAACCCCGCCCATCACCCCGATGGCGATTTCCATCTGCGGGCCGACGGCCGGATCACGCTGCCGCAGGCCGGCGCCGCCGCGCTGACCTTTGCCGGCGTCGGCCTGTACCGCCCCGCCCTGTTCGCCGACACGCCCCCGGACCGGCCCGCCCCGCTGGCGCCGGTCCTGCGCCGGGCCATGGCGCAAGGCGCCGTCCTGGGTTCGCACCACACGGGCCGCTGGACCGACGTCGGCACCCCCGAACGCCTGCTGGCGCTGGACCGGGCCCTGCGCGGCGCGGCCGCCGCGGAGTGACCGCAGGCAGCGGCGGGCTGTTAAACTGGAGCCCGAATCGGCCTGCCCGCCGTCCCGGCCGGGCCCCAGGTCCCCGACCCCGATTCCGGCGCTTTCTGTCCAGTTCTGGCAATTCGCAACCGTCTGTAGACCACTCGGCAATGACGGCGGCAAACCGTTTATGCTAACGGACTTTGGGCGCCCCGCGCCGTGCCTTGCCGCTTCAGGAATTTCGTCATGTCTTTCGGTTCCAACCGCCCTACGTTCAAGCCCACCCCATACGGATACACCCGCCGCAGCCGCGGCATCCCGCGCTGGCTGCTGCTGCTGATCACCGGCATCGTGCTGGGCGCCGGCGGCGTCCTCTTCCTGCAGCGCAGCTACGGGCCGCAGCGCCTGACAGTGGAACAATCCGAACAGCTGCGCATGGACCTGAACACGGCCAACCTGGAAAACCAGCGCCTGACCAACGAATCCAAGGCCCTGCACCAGGACCTCAGCAAGGCCCTGGCCACGCAGAAGGACCAGAGCGCCCAGGTGGAACAGCTGCGCAAGCACGCCGCCGACATGGAAGCCGGCGTCTCCACCCTGATCGCCGCGATTCCCCCCGACCCCCGCGGCACCTCGCCCGGCATCCGCAGCGCCGACATGGTCCTGCAGGATGACGGCCTGCATTACCAGGTCCTGCTGATCCAGGAACCGCCCAAGGGCCAGACCGAAGTCCCTAATCTGCGGGGCGAGGTCAAACTGATCGGCATCGGCACCTATCCCAACGGCAACACGGCTTACGTGGGCCTGGGCACGCAGGCCCTGGACATGGGACGCTACACCGTCGTCAGCGGCCAGACCGAACTGCCCAAGGCCTATCGCCTGCATCAGGTCACGGTCCAGATCATGGCGGAAGGCTCGGACAAGGTCATCGCCACCCGCACGGTGCGGACCACGACGGCGCGCCGATAAGCGGCCGCCGCACGCGAAACGCCACGGGGGCCTGACGGCCCCCGTGATCATTCATGCGGCGGAAATTCAGGACACGTGCTGCAGGAAGTCCTTCAGGCGCTGGCTGGGCGGATTGCTGAGCAGCGCTTCGGGAACGCCGTCTTCGGCGATCTTGCCCTGATCCATGAAGATCAGCCGGCTGCCGACCTTGCGGGCGAATTCCATTTCATGCGTGACCACGATCATGGTCATGCCTTCCTCGGCCACGTCCTGCATGACGCGCAGGACCTCGTGGCGCAGTTCGGGATCCAGCGCCGATGTCGGCTCGTCGAACAGCATCAGCAGGGGCTTGATGGCCAGCGCGCGGGCGATGGCCACCCGCTGCTGCTGCCCGCCGGACAACTGGCCCGGATAATGGCCGGCGCGTTCGGCCAGGCCGACCTTGCTCAGCAAATCCTGGGCCTGCTGGCGCGCCAGGGCCTTGGGCGTGCCCCGGGTATGGATCGGGCCGAACATGACGTTTTCCAGCGCCGTCAGCTGCGGAAACAGGTTGAACTGCTGGAACACCATGCCCGCCTCGCGGCGCAGTTCCAGGATCTGGGACTTCTTGCCCAGCACGCTGTGCCCATTGACCACGATGTCGCCGCCCTGGATGGTCTCCAGCACGTTGATGCATCGCAGGAACGTGGATTTTCCCGAACCGGACGGCCCGACCACCACGACCACTTCGCCCGATTCGATGGACAGATCGATGCCGTCGAGCACGACGTTGTCGCCGAACCGCTTGGTGACGTTCTTGAATTCGACGATGCTCATACGATGCGGGTCCTGTGTTCAATGAATTTGAGCACCAGGGCGATGAAGCCGGTCATGATCAGGTAGATCACCGCGACCGCCCCCCAGATTTCCACCGCGCGGAAGTTGCCGGCGATGATCTCCTGCCCCTGGCGGGTCAGTTCGGCCACGCCGATCACGATGAACAGGGAGGAATCCTTCAGACTGATGATGCACTGATTGCCCATGGTGGGAATCATGCGCCGCAAGGCCACCGGCCCGATGATGCGGGTGAGTATCTTGTGGAACGGCAGCCCCATGGCCTGGCCGGCTTCCTGCAGGCCCTTGGGCACCGACAGCAGGCCGCCGCGCACGATTTCCGCGATGTAGGCCCCCGAGTTGATCATCAGGGTGACGGTGGCGGCGGTAAAGCCGTCGATGCGCAGATTGACCATCAGCGGCAAGGCGAAGTAGATGAACATCACCTGCACCACGATCGGGGTGCCGCGCATCACCAGGATGTAGATCTGGGCCGCCACGGACAGGACCACCGGCACCCAGGCCAGGCAGCGCCAGACCACCAGGGCCAGCACGGCCAGCCGAACGATCCACCAGACCGCGTCCGGCACCCCCGCCAGCGGCCCCTCGCCCAGCCAGGACAGCAGCCGCAGCAGGACATACAGCGCCACCAGGGCGACCGCCCCCCAGGCGATCGTCCGGCGCGTCACCGGCACCGGCACGTAGGTGACGACCACCCCGGCCAGGCCGCCGATGATCGTGCCCCCCACCAGGCCCAGCACCGTGATCTGGACGGTCATCCAGGCGCCGGCCATCAGATCGGGCCAGGCCGCCCAGATTGCAGACCATTCAAACGTCACGATCGATTCCCGGCGGGTTTAGTCGGGCTTCTTGCCGAACCAGGTCTCGTACAGTTTGTCGTAGGTGCCGTCGGCCTTCAGGTCGGCCAGGGCCTTGTTGACGACGGGCACCAGCTTGCTGTCCTTCGGGAAGGCGATGCCGTAGAAGTCGCCGCTCTTGAGGGAGCCCACGACCTTGACCTTGCCCTGGCCGGCCGTCTTGGCGTAGTACTGGACGTTGGGCGTGTCGTGCACCACGGCGTCCACGCGGCCCGTGGCCAGTTCCAGGAAGGCGTTGTCGATGTTGGGAAAGAGCTTCAGCTTGGCCGACGGCACGTTGGCCTTCATGTAGTCCACCGTGGCGGTGCCGATCTTGACGGCGACGGTCTTGTTTTCCAGGTCCTTGGCGGTCTTGATGGGGCTGTCCTTGGAGACCAGGATGGCCAGGCCGGACTCATAGTAGGGATCGGAGAAATCGATGACCTTGGCGCGGTCCGGACGGATGGTGATGCCGGCCAGGGCCGCGTCGATGTTGTGCGTCTGCAGGCCCGGGATGATGCCGTTGAAGTCCATGGGCTGCAGGCGGTATTGCAGATTGGCCTGCTTGGCGATGGCTTCCCAGAGCTGGATGTCGAACCCGGTGTATTTGCCGTCCTGTTTGAATTCGAAGGGCACGAAGGCGGTGTCGGTTGCGACGGTCAGCACCTTGTCCGCCGCTTGGGCGGTCGGCAGTGCCAGGGTAAAGGCCAGCCCCAGCAGGGCAGCTTTCAGGGATTTGGGCAACATGATCCGGGTCTCCTTGTGGGATGATTTTTCAGCGGCCAGCCGGTCGCGCCAGAGGCCCTATCTTAACTGAAAGGCCCGGGATTCCCGCCTGAAAAACGGCGGACACCCCGGGCCTTCCCGTCATTTTCGGGGAAATCCCCTAGAACTTGCAGGGGATTCCCGAATCGCGAGCGGGCTCAGAACGCCGGCACGATCGCGCCCTTGTACTGCTTCAGGATGAAGTCGCGCACCTTGTCGGATTGCAGCGCCGCCACCAGCTTGCGAACGGCCGGATCGTCCTTGCGGTCGGCGCGGGTCACCACCAGGTTCGCATAGGGGGAATCCTTGTCTTCGATGAACAGCGCGTCCTTCACCGGGTTCAGGCCGGCTTCCAGCGCATAGTTGGTGTTGATCAGGGCCACGTCCACGTCAGGCAGCACGCGCGGCAGCGTGGCGGCTTCCAGTTCGCGGAACTTCAGGTGCTTGGGATTTTCCGACACGTCGCGGGCCGTCGCCAGGATGTTGCTGGGGTCCTTCAGCTTGATCAGGCCCTGCTTCTGCAGCAGCAGCAAGGCGCGCGCGCCATTGGACGGGTCGTTGGGGATGGCCACCAGGGCGCCGTCCTTCAGGTCCTTGATGTCCTTGATCTTCTTCGAATAGGCGCCGAAGGGTTCGACGTGCACGGCGCCAACCGATACCAGCTTGGTGTCGTGTTCCTTGTTGAAGGAATCCAGGTACGGCTTGTGCTGGAAGAAGTTGACGTCGATCTGCTTGTCAGAGACCTGCAGGTTGGGCTGCACGTAGTCGGTGAAGACCTTGATGTCCAGATCCACGCCTTCCTTGGCCAGGTCGGGCTTGACGAATTCCAGCAGCTCGGCGTGCGGAACGGGAGTGGCCGCGACGGACAGCTTGACGGCATGGGCGGGGGCGGCGAAAGCCAGCGGCAAAGCCAGCGCCAGCGCCAGCACGAATTTCTTGAACATGAGTAGAACCTCCTGAGACATCACAATGAATGATCATCATCGGGGGCCTTCCGGCGCGCACGAGCGCGCCCGACGCCCCTGACGCGACTACTTCCGATTCAACCGGGCCACCCAGCGGTCGCCCAGCACCTGAAACACCTGCACCATGATGACCAGGATCACCACGGTCACGGCCATCACATCGCCCTGATAGCGCTGATAGCCATAGCGCACGGCCAGATCGCCCAGGCCGCCGCCGCCGATCACCCCGGACATGGCCGAATAGCCGACCAGCGTGATCGCCGTGACGACGACGGCGGCCAGAATGCCGGTGGTGGCTTCCGGCAGCAAGGCCCACAGCACGGTCTGGCGCGAAGTCGCGCCCATGGACCGGCAGGCTTCGCTGACCCCGGGGTCGAGCTCGCGCAAGACGTTTTCCACCAGGCGCGCGAAGAACGGCGCGGCGCTGGCCACCAGCGGCGGGATCGAACCCTGCACCCCCAGCGCCGTCCCCACCAGCAGGCGGGACATCGGGATCATGACGATCAACAGAATCAGAAAGGGCACGGACCGCAGCACGTTGACGATGAAGGCCGTGCTTTGATAAATGCCCCGATGGCTCATCATCTGCCCCGGGCTGGTCAGGAACAGCAGCACGCCCACCGGCAGGCCGATCAGCACGGTGAACAGCAGGGAAAAGCCCGTCATCAGCAGGGTGTCGATCGTGGCTTCGCCGATCATCCACCAGTCCACGTTGGCCATCATGTCCGCAATACCTCGTAGTGCACGCCGGCCCGATCCAGGGCGCCGCCCAGCGCATCCAGGTCGGCATCGGCGCCTTGCGCCGCCACGACCAGCTGGCCGTAGGGCGTGTCCTTGATGCGCCCGACCGAACCCTGCAGGATGCTGAGATCCAGGTTCAGGTCGCGGCTGAGCCGGCTGAGCAGCGGCGTGCCCGTGGCATCGCCCCGGAAGCTCAGGCGCAGCAGGCGGCCCGACAGGCCTTCGGCCATGGCCCGCCAGCCTTCGCCGCCATCCAGGCCGCTTTCCGACAGCAGAGAGCGGGTGGCGTCGTGCCGCGGATGCAGGAAGACTTCCAGCACCTGGCCGGATTCCACGATGCGCCCGGATTCGATCACCGCGACCCGGTCGCAGACGGCGCGGATCACGTCCATGCTGTGCGTGATCAGCACGATGGTCAGGCCCAGGCGCTGGTTGATGTCTCCCAGCAGGCGCAGGATGGACTGCGTGGTTTCGGGGTCCAGCGCGGACGTGGCCTCGTCGCACAGCAGCAGGCGCGGCTTGCTCGCCAGGGCGCGGGCGATGCCCACCCGCTGCTGCTGGCCGCCCGAGAGCTGGCCGGGATATTTGTGCGCCTGGTCCGCCAGGCCGACCAGCGCCAGCACTTCGCGGGCGCGCGATTCGCGGGCCGCGCGCGACATGCCCGACAGCCGCAGCGGAAAGCAGACGTTGTCCATGACCGTGCGGGCCCGCAGCAGGTTGAAGTGCTGGAACACCATGCCCACGCTGCGCCGGTATTCGCGCAGCTGCGCATCGGAATACGCGGTGATGTCGTGGCCGTCCACGCGCACCACGCCTTCTGTGGGGCGTTCCAGCAGGTTCAGCATGCGGATGAGCGTGCTTTTGCCCGCGCCGGAACGGCCGATGATGCCGAAGACCTCGCCTTCGCGGACGTTCAGATTGACATCGGCCAGCGCATGCACGGAGCGGCCGGCCGATTCAAAGGTTTTACGAATGTTCTCGAGATCGATCAAGATGCGGAGTCACTTAAAAAGCGGGATCCTGGATCAACAGGATGCGGGGATCATGCGGCGAAATCCCTCAAGCGGAGAATTTACCATGCCGATTCACAGGGTTAGCTGCGTAGCTTATAACAAAAAATTATAATATGGACGCCGATCAGCGCCGCCCTGCGGGCTTGTCCCGATACATGGCCTCATCGGCCGATTTCAGCAGAGCTTCGGCATCCTGGGCGTCGGCGGGCCAGCAGGCCGCCCCGATGGCGGCCCCCAGGCGCACGACTCGGCCTGGCGGAACGTTCGTCAGGGTTTCCAGGGGAGCGGCGATGCGGGCCCGCAGCTTGGATTTCAGGCTGTCCAGCGCCTCCGGCGACGACACCCCCATCGCCACCACGATGAATTCGTCGCCGCTGCGCCGGGCCAGCAGGTCTTCCGCCCGCAGGCAAGCCTTGATCCGGCCGGCGATCTCGATCAGCGCGCGGTCGCCATCGTCGTGTCCGAACTGATCGTTGAGCGGCTTGAATTCGTTCAGGTCGATGAACAGGACCGCGAAAGGCGACGCGCGGCGGTCGCTCGTCAGCCGCGCCAGCAGGCTGTCGAGCGCCATGCGGCTGGCGACCCCCGTCAGGCGGTCGGTGAACAGGTCCACCTGCATGGCGCTGAAGTTGCGGGCCAGATCGCCCAGCTCGTCCTGGCGCCGGGTGGCGATGGCGACGGAAGGATCGCCGGAACGGATGCGGTCGACGGCCCGAGACAGGGAAATGACCTCATGGGCGATGCGGCCGAAGATGCGGGTGCCGATCAGGATGGTGAGCAGGACGGCCAGCAGGCCGATGCCCAGGGCGATGCCGAGCTGCTGATGGATGCCGGTGAAAATCGCGTTGCGCGGAATGGCGACGACGGCCAGCCAGTCCATGCCCGCATCGTCCACCACCCGGCGGGCCGCCACGGTGATCGTGTCGCCCACGCTGTCCTGCACGATCAGGCGATATTCCCGGTTGTCGTCCAGCCGCGAATCGGGCCGGGACCCGCCCACCAGCCTGGCCATGCCCTGGTAGGCCGCCCGGACGACGGGATCGTCGCTGTTGGCCGCATTGATCCGCAGGGGCTTGCCGTCGACGCTCAGGCCCAGGTTCGCCGCGCCCGTGGCCGCGATCAGCTTGCCGTCGCGCTCCACCACGAAGGCGCGCCCCTGGTCGCCGATGTCCAGCCCGCCGATGAAGCGATTGATCTCCTGCAGCGACACGTCGGTGGCCACCACGCCCTGGAACTGGCCGTCGGCCCCCAGCACGCGCCGCGCGCGAGTCACCACCAGGTCCTGCGAGGAAAAGTCGATGTAGACCGTCGTCCAGACCTGCACGCTGGTCTGGCGGGCCAGTTGATACCAGACCCGTTCGCGCGGATCGAGCAGCCCGGGCTCCTGCCCGATCAGGCGCGGCTTGCCCTGAATCCCGTGATAGCGGTAGTACAGGCGGTGCAGTTCCGGGCGCAGCTTCAGGCGCAATTCGGCGTCCTGTTCGCCCAAGCGCTTGAGCGCGATGCTTTGACCGGCCTCGTTGCCGTAATAGACGTAATTGTTCGGGTTGGTGAACATGGACGTCGCCACCCAGAACCGGGTGCGCAGCTCGTCCAGATGCGGCGCGATGTCCGACGGCACCGGCATCCCTTCCGGAAAGGCGGCCTCCAGGACGGACGCCGAGCCATGCACGTGGAAATGCACGGCCTGCGCGATGCGCGAGGCGACGGCTCGCATGTATTGATCGGAAAACTGACCGATGTTGCGACTGGCCGCCCAATAGAACGTCCCCCCCAGCGCCGCCGCGACCAGGGCCAGCAGCAACACGTAGGGCAAGACCAGCGAAACGCGCAAGGACCGCAGATTCATCGGCTCGGACAAGATCTATTACAAATGGAATACCGAGGCAGTTTAACCGCATGCCGAGCCGCGCGCCGCCCGACCTGTCAGGCTTGCGGATGCGCGGCTTCCCGCGCCGTCTCGCGTCACGGGACCAGCCGGTACTTTAAGTTTCAACCGGATCTGCCGTAAACCGGCGATCCGCCCCACTCTCATCCCCCTCTCCTATTAGCGCCATGATGATGGATTCCTTTTTCCTGACGGCCGCCGACGGAACGAACTTCGTCCAGGGCAGCTATCAGCCCGGCCTGGTCTTCCTGTCGATCCTGGTGCCCGTCTGCCTGTCCCTGATGGCGCTGCACACGGCGCACATCGCCCTCAGCACCCAGAGCCGCTCCTACCGCCACGTCGCCATCGGCATGGGCGGCATCGCCCTGGGCGGCGGCATCTGGGCCATGCACTTCATCGGCATGCTGGCCTTCACGCTGCCGGCCCCGGTGATCTACGACAAGGCGCTGACGCTGCTGTCGCTGCTGCCGGGCTGGGCGGCATCCTGGCTGGCCCTGTACATTCTGTCCCGGCGGGCCCTGCCGCGCAGCCTGCTGGCCGTCAGCGGCCTGCTGATGGGCGCGGGCATCGGCCTGATGCACTACACCGGCATGATGGCCATGATCACGCCGCTGACCATGCGCTACGACCCGGCGCTGTTTGCGCTGTCCATCGGGGTCGCCGCGGGCCTGGCCACGCTGGCGCTGTGGATCCGTTTCGGACTGCAGCAGACCCGGCTGAACAAGCGCCTGTGCTTCGTGCTGAGCGGCATCATCATGGGGGTGGCCATCGCCGGCATGCACTACACCGGCATGGCCGCCGTGCGCTTCCTGGGCGAGTCCGGCCTGGCCGACCACACCATCCGCGTGGATGCGGCGTACGGCGCGCTGGCCCTGTCGTCCCTGACCATCACCGTCGGCGTGCTGGTGGCGGCGTTGAACGGCCTGATCCACACCCGCGAACTGTATCGCGAGATGGAACTGAGCAAATCGCGCCTGCGGGCCATCGTCGACACGGCCGTGGATGCCATCATCACCATGGACGGCCATGGCACCGTGCAGGAATTCAGCCCCTCGGCCGAACGCCTGTTCGGCTACGCCGCCGCCGAAGTCGTCGGCCGCAACGTCAACATGCTGATGCCCGAACCCTACCATTCGGAACATGACGGCTACCTGCGGCGCTACCACGCCACGGGCGAGGCGCACATCATCGGCACGGGCCGCGAGGTGATCGGCCTGCGCAAGGACGGCACACAGATGCCGGTGCGCCTGGCCGTCGGCCGGGTGGACCTGAGCGGCAACGACCGGCTCTACGTCGGCATGCTGACCGACATCAGCGACCGCCAGGCCCTGGAGGCATCCCTGCGCGACGCCGCGCAACGGGCGGAACTGGCCGCCGCGGCCAAGACCCGGTTCCTGGCCAACATGAGCCACGAGATCCGCACCCCCATGAATTCCATCATCGGCTTCGCCGAACTGCTGCAGCAGACCGACCTGACCAAGACCCAGCGCAATTATCTGAATACGATCGGCCAGTCGTCGCGCACGCTGCTGCGGCTGATCAATGACATCCTGGACACCACGAAGCTGGAACACGGCCGGATGGAACTGGAAAGCCGGGATTTTTCCCTGAAGGCCCTGGCGCACCAGATCGAATCTTCCCTGCGGCTGGGCGCCCAGTCCAAGGCGCTGAGCCTGAGCACGCACTATCCCGACACCATGCCGGAATATTTCCGGGGCGACACCCTGCGCCTGCTGCAGATCCTGACCAATCTGGTGGGCAATGCCATCAAGTTCACGGAGACCGGCGGCGTCGAACTGCATTTCGCGTACGAACACGGGACGGTGCATGCGCAGATCCGGGACACCGGGATCGGCATGAGCCCCGATCAGATCCGGGCGATCTTCGATCCCTTCACCCAGGCCGACGCCTCGATCAGCCGCCGCTTCGGCGGCACCGGCCTGGGCACGACCATCGCGCGGCAGCTGGTGCAGTCCATGGGAGGGCGTATCGAGGTCCAGAGCGCCCCGGGCCAGGGCAGCACGTTCCACATCTGGCTGCCGCTGCCGCCGGGCAAGGCGCCCGCCCAGGAATCCGCCGCCGAGGCGCCGGCCGCCCTGCCCCCGCTACGCGTGCTGATCGCCGACGACATCGACCTGAACCTGGAGCTGCTGCAACTGACGCTGCAGGCCCAGGGCCACCAGGTGACGCCGGCTCGGGACGGCCGGGAAGCCGTCGAAAAATTCATGGCTGGCGCATTCGACGTCGTGCTGATGGACGTCCACATGCCGGACACCGACGGGCTGCAGGCCACCCGGCTGATCCGGCAGCACGAGAGGCAGCACGACCTGCGCCCCACCCCCATCGTCGCCCTGACGGCCAGCGTCATGGCCCACGACCGGGAACAGGCCAGCCTGGCCGGCATGAACGGCTTCGCCGTCAAGCCGCTGGACGCGCCGCGCCTGTTCGCCGAAATCGCCCGGGTGACGACCGGCTCGCCGACGGCGGCCGCGGCGGCTGCGGAGACCGTGGCGGCCGGGACGACGGCGCCGGTCCGGCCCGACACCGCCGCCCCCGTGCCGGCGATCGACTGGGCCCGCGGCATCAAGCTCTGGGATGGTCGGGAACGCCTGGCCGAACGCATCCTGGGCTTCCTGGACCAGGCGGCCGCCCAGTACCCCTTGCCGTCCCCCGATGATCCGGCGGCCGACCCGGGCGCCCTGCATTTCAGCCTGCACGGCCTGCGGGGCGCCGCCGGCAACCTGGCGCTGTCGGCCCTGTCCCGCTGCGCCGGCGACCTGGAAGAACATGCGCGCGCCGGCCGGCCCCAGGCCGCCCAGGCCCGCATCCCCCAGCTACTGGCCCTGATGGACGCCGCCCGCCGGGAAGCCCGCGCCGCCATCGCAAGCGCCGCGCCCCAGGCGGACGCGTCCCCGCCCCAGGCGGTCCCGCCCGGGAATCTGCCGGACATCATGGCCGCCCTGCGGGCCGTGCTGGTCCGCCACGAACTGGACGACGCGGCCCTGGACGCGGTCTGCGACGGACTGAGCGCGCGGGGCCGGCACGCCCGGTCCCAGGCCCTGCGCGAGGCCATCGACAGTTTCGACTTTGATCGCGCCGGCGCCCTGCTGGGCGCCTGGCTGGACGAGGAAACGCCGGCATGAGCACATCGCCCGACACGCGCCGCACCCTGCTGCTGGTGGACGACGAATCCACGAACCTGCAGGTGCTGCGCCACACGCTGCAGGCCGATTACCGCCTGCTGTTCGCCAAGGACGGGCCCACGGCCCTGGCGCTGGTCGCCAAGGACCGGCCCGACCTGATCCTGCTGGACATCATGATGCCCGGCATGTCGGGCTACGAGGTCTGCGCCGCCCTGAAACGCGACGACGCCACCCGGCCGATCCCCATCATCTTCGTCACGGCGCTCAATGAAGCGTCGGACGAGCAGAAAGGGCTGGAACTGGGCGCCGTGGACTACATCGCCAAGCCCTTCAGTCCGCCGATCGTGCAAGCCCGCGTGCGCACGCACCTGTCCCTGGTGCGGGCCACCGAAGTGCGCGAAACCCGGCTGCAGATCATCCGCTGCCTGGGCGCGGCCGCCGAATACCGGGACAACGAAACCGGCCTGCACATCGTGCGCATCAGCCATTACGCCTGGCGCCTGGCTCGCGAGATCGGCTACAGCGACGAGGCCGCCGACGAACTGCTGCACGCCGCCCCCATGCACGACGTCGGCAAGATCGGCATCCCGGACGGCGTGCTGCTCAAGCCCGGCAAACTGGACGAGGCCGAATGGGCCATCATGCGCCAGCACCCCGTCATCGGAGCCCGCATCATCGGCGACCATCCGTCGGGCCTGCTGCGGCTGGCGGCCAGCATCGCCCTGCACCACCATGAAAAGTGGGACGGCAGCGGCTATCCCCACGGCCTGGCCGGCCTCGCCATTCCCCAGGCGGCCCGCATCGTGGCCCTGGTGGACGTATTCGACGCCCTGACCAGCATCCGCCCCTACAAGCCCGCCTGGCCCGTGGACGAGGCCATGGCCTACATCCGCCAGCAAAGCGGCCGCCATTTCGAGCCCGCGCTCGTCGAGGCCTTCGAGCGCTGCCTGCCGGACATCCTGACGTTCAAGGAGCGCTGGGCCGACGAGCCGACGACCGAACTGATCGACCCCTGAAGGCCCGCCGTCCCTCTTCACACTGCGCGCGCCGGGTTCAGGCCGCGGCGTGGAGCAGGAACAGCCATCCGTACAGGGCCGCCAGCGTCGCCAGCAGGACGGGCGGCGTGATCAGGATGCCGATCTTCATGTATTGCCCCCAGCCGATTCCGTAGCCCTTGCCCGCCAGCACATGCAGCCACAACAGGGTGGCCAGGCTGCCGATCGGGGTGAACTTCGGTCCCAGATCATTGCCGATGACGTTGGCGTAGATCATCAGTTCCCGGGTGTGGGGAGGCACGTGCGCCTGGCCGATGGCCAGCGCCCCCAGCAGGGTGGACGGCAGATTGTTCATCACGGACGCCACGGCGGCCGACAGGAATCCGGTGCCCACCGTGGCGACGAAATCCCCCTGCCGCGAGAGCCAGACGAGCGCGCGGGCGCCGCCGTCGGTCAGGCCGGCCTTGCCCAGCCCGTAGACCACCAGGTACATGCCGATGGAAAACAGCACGATCTGCCAGGGGGCGTTGCGCAGGGCCGTCGTCACCGACACCACGGCGCCATCGCCGGCCCGCCACCACCGGCCGGCGATGGCCATCAGCGACAAGGCGGCCGTGCCGGTCACGAACGAGACGGGAATGCCGAAGGGCGCGGCGATGAAATACGCCAGCAGCAGGACCGCCAGCAGGGGCGGCGCGGTCCGGAAGATCAGGGCGTCGCGGATGGCGGACCGCGGGGACTCCAGTTCATCCACCCGGTAGGACGCCGGCGCCTGGCGCCGGAACGCCAGCCACAGGACCCCCAGCGTCGCGGCCAGCGACACCAGATTCACCGGCGTCATGACGAGCGCATACCGCCCGAATCCCACGCCGAAGTAATTGGCGCTGACGATGTTGACCAGGTTGGAGATGATCAGGGGCAGGCTGGTGGTGTCGGCGACGAAGCCGGTGGCGATGATGAACGCCAGCGTGGCGCTCGGCGCGAAGCGCAACCGGGCCAGGATGGCGATGACGATGGGCGTCAGCAGCAGGGCGGCGCCGTCGTTGGCGAAAAAGGCGGCGATCACCGCCCCCAGGACGACGATCAGGGCGAACAGCCGGGGCCCGCGCCCCGCGCCCCAGCGGGCGACGTGCAGCGCCGCCCAGGAAAAGAAGCCCGCCTCGTCCAGGATCAGGGAAATGACGATCAGCGCGACGAAGGTGAAGGTGGCATCCCAGACGATGTCCCAGACCGTCGCGACGTCCGCCCACTGCACGACGCCCGACAGCAGCGCGACCAGCGCGCCGCCCAGGGCGATCCAGCCGATGCCCAGGCCGCGAGGCTGCCAGACCACCAGGACCAGGGTGACCGCGAAAATGACCAATGCCAGCATGATTTCAACGAGAGAAGAAGGCGACCGGGGACGATCGGAGAAATGAATAGTAAGCTACAAGCCATGCCAGGCCCCCGCCCTGGAACCCGCGCAACCATCATGCCGCTCACCCAACCGGTCAGTTCATTACGCCGCTACGACGGGCAAGCCCATGTCCACGTGCACGAGCACGCGCAGATCATGGTGCCGCGCGCCGGGCGCATGGAACTGGACGTCGACGGGCATGCCGCCTTCACGGACCCGTCCTGCGGCATGATCATTCCGGCCGGGGCGCGGCATGCCTACCAGGCGCAGCCCGGCACCCGCATCCTGGTCATCGACGCGCCCGAATCGGCCGGCCTGGCGCGGCTGCGCCGCTTCGCGCTCACCCCGGCCTGCCGCGCCCTGGACGAGCGCGGCGACCCCGGCCGGCAGCTCGCCCTGCTGCTGGGCCTGCCGGCCGTGCTGCCCTCGCGCCGGGGGCTGGATCTGGCCCGCCTGGACGCCGCCCTGTCCGCGACGCTGGACGAATCCTGGAACACCGCCCGCATGGCCGCGCTCTTTCATCTCAGCGCGCAGCGCTTTCACGCACGCCTGCTGGAACTGACCGGCACCACGCCCGGCGACTACCTGCGCGCGTTGCGGCTGCGGCAGGCCGGCCGCCTGCTGGCCCGGGGGGTGACCCTGGAGGCAAGCGCCGCGCGGGTCGGCTACGGCTCCGCCAGCGCCCTGGCCTACGCCCTGCGGCGCGACCTCGGCGCCACGGCCAGGGACCTGCGCCGGCCTCGTCGCTGATTTTCCCGGCTCCGGCGCGGCGCCCCGGCCGGCGCCGACAAGTCCGCGGCATTCCTCGCCCCCCATCCTCGCGCGTTTCTCGACAGTTTCCCGGCCGGCGGGCTGCCATCATGGCCTCATGAACGCACACACGACATCGCCATCCCCTTCCACGATTCCCGGCACGCCCTTGCGCGGCGCCCTGCTGGTGCTGGGGGCCGGCGTCTTCTGGGGCACCACGGGAACCGCCCAGAGCTTCTCGGACGCGGCGCTGTCCCCCTACTGGGTCGGAGCCCTGCGCCTGCTGGTGGCGTCGCTCTTCTTCCTGGCCTATGCCGGCTGGCATCTGGGGCCCGCCCGGCTGGGCCGTGAACTGTCCGACCTGTCCTGGAAACAGGCGATCTGGGCAGGCGCCTGCATGGCGGCCTACAACCTGACGTTCTTCGCGGGGGTCAAGATCACCGGCGTGGCGGTCGGCACGGCGCTGGCGCTGGGCAGCGGCCCCATCTGGGCGGGGCTGCTGCAGATCCTGTCGGGCGCGCGCCCGGGCCTGGGCTGGTGGCTGGGCACGCTGCTGGCCGTGGGCGGCGGCGTGCTGCTGGTGTTCGGCCGTGGCGGCGACGTCCAGGCGGATCCGCTGGGCATCGCCCTATGCCTGGCCTCCGGCCTGAGCTACGCCCTGTACGCGCTGCTCAACAAGCAGCTGGTCCACCGGTCGACGCCCGCCGTCACGACGCTGGGCGTGTTCTCGATAGGCGCGATCCTGGCGCTGCCGGCCGCCGGGCTGCAGGCCGGACCGCTGCAGATCACCGCCTCGGGCTGGCTGGTGGTCGGCTTCCTGGGGGTGGCCGCCACGGGCGTCGCCTACCTGCTGTTCACCACGGGCCTGCGCCACATCAGCGCGGCCAGCGGCGTGTCGCTGGCGTTGATGGAGCCCGTCACCGCCTTCCTGCTGGCCATTCTGGTGGTGGGCGAACGGCCCGGCGCCCCGGCCTACGCCGGCCTGGCGGCCCTGCTGGCCGGGCTGGCCATCGTCATCCGGGCGGAAACGCGCAATCCGGAAGGCCGGCCGGACGCGCAAAGCCCGGCCAGCCTCTGAAGAAGCTGGCCGGGCCGGCTGAAAATCCGGATATCCGGATCAGAATTACAGCGTGGCGCCGATGGCCTTCAGACCTTCGGTCGCGCAGGCGGCATCGATATCGCCCGAGGGAGCGCCGCCGACGCCGATGCCGGCCACCAGGGCCTTCTCGAACTTGACGGGCAGGCCGCCGGCCTGGATCACCATGCGGGGATCCATGTCGCGCAGGCCTTCGTTGGCCGGCTTGGAGGCGATGAAGTCGGCCAGACCCGCCGTGTCGCGACCCATGGCGGCCGAGGTGAAGGCCTTGCCCGTGGCGCTGCTGACCGTGTGCGGGCCCGAACGATCGGCCTTCAGCACGACCTGGGTCGAACCGTCGCGGCCGACCACGACGGCGCTGACGTTGAAGCCCTTGGCGGCGCAGGTCTTGACCGCGACGTCGGCGGCCTTGACCGCCAGGTCCATGGGCAGGTAGGGTTGCGTCGGCAGGTCCTTGGCGGACACGGCGAACGGGGACAGCAGGGCGGCAGCGATGGCCAACGAACGGATCATGTGATTTCTCCAGGGGGTGAAGTAGTGGGAGAGATATTAGAACCGCCGCTGCTCCGGCGAAATTCGTAGGCCTGGCGCGAATCTCCGTAGATCTACGGAGATTCGCGCCGGAACCGGGCGTCGCTCAGGCGTCCCGCCGGGGCTCCGCGGCGGGCAGCAGGCCCTGCCCTTCCAGCCAGAGGCGCGTCATTTCGACTTGCGAGGTCGTGCCCAGCTTGGCGCCGATCGCCGCGCGATGACTTTCCACGGTGCGCGCGGACACGCCCAGTCCGTCGGCGATCTCGCGGCTGGTATAGCCGGCCGCGACACGGTCCAGGATCTGCCGTTCGCGCGGCGTCAGCGCCTGCAGCAGCGCCCGCAGTTCCGACAGTTCGGCCTGGCGGCGCAGGCGCGCCGTCAGGATGTCCTGCGCCTTCTGGATGGCGTCGATCAGATCCTGCTCATCGATCGGCTTGGACAGGTAGTCGACGGCGCCCTGGCGAAAGGCCTTCCTGCAGGCCTCGATGTCGCCATGGCCGGACATGATGATCACCGGCCAGTCCAGGCCATCGTCGACCAGTTGCTGCTGCAGCTTCAGCCCGGACACCTGCGGCATGCGGATATCCAGCACCAGGCAGCCGGGCGCCAGGCGCCCGCGCTGCGCCAGGAAACGCTGCGGATCCGCGAAGCCCTGCGCTTCGATGCCGACCGTGGACAGCAGCAGCATCAGCGCCTGGCGCACGGCGTCGTCATCATCCACCAGATAGACGGGATGAGCCATCTTCATCTCCCTTGGCGCGCCTCGGAAACGGGCAGGCGGGCCACTCGACGCGGAAACAGGCCCCGGCGGCGGCTCCTTCATCGACCAGCGTGATCTCGCCGTCCACCCCTTCGACCAGGCGCCGGCACAGGGCCAGGCCCAGGCCGGTGCCGCCCTCGCGGCCCGTGACGAAGGGCGAGAACAGCTGCGCCCGCAAGCCCTCCGGCACGCCCGGCCCGTTGTCCCGGATCAGCAGGGTGACCCGGTCGCCCACCCGGGACAGCGTCACGTCGATCCTGGGCTCGCCGTCCGGGACGCCGACGGCATCCAGCGAATTGCGCAGCAGGTTGAAGACCACCTGTTCCATCTGGACCGCATCGGCGCGAATGCCGACGGGGATGTCGGGCGCCTGGATCCGCAACTGCACTCCCCGCGAGGCCAGCTCCGACGCCAGCAGGGTATGGACATGATCCAGCACGCGGCGCACGTCCACCACGGCGGGCGGCTGGTTCTGGGGGCGCGACCAGTGGCGGAAGCGTTCGAGCAGGGCGGCGCCCCGCTTGGCCTGGACCACCACGTCGTCCAGCGCCTGCGTCGCCCGGGACGCATCGCCCTGCGCCACCAGCCTGCGGCTGGCCTGCGCAAGCGCCAGGATCGAAGTCAGCGGCTGCGTCAGTTCGTGCGCCAGGCCGCTGGCCATTTCGCCCATGGCATTGACCCGGTGCGCATGGGCCAGCCGTGAATCCAGGGCGCTGACCCGGACCTGCTCGAGCGCGGCCCGCGTGCGGGCATGGCTCTGCCGGATCAGCACGATCGCGCCATAGATCATGCTGACCAGCAAGGCCGCCAGGGCCAGGACCGCGGGATCCAGCAAGGCGGCGGGCTGTATCCGCAGCGCCGTGTCCAGGACGAGCGGCTGCGAGCCGCTGCTCAGCGGCTGGGCGAAATGCAGGCTCAGCCAGCCGCCTTCCGGGCCGCCCACCGCGTCTTCGCCGGGCAGCATCAGGCGTTTCGAAGCCTGATCCTGTTCCCAGTAGCCGTCGCCGTCCTGGATCAGTTCCGCCATGTTGATGCCCAGGGCCAGCCCGTACCGGGCATCCGGGGAATTGGGGCTGCGCTTGACCAGCAGATAGCTGCCGGGCCGCCCGGGATAGGGCAGCAGCGCCAGTTGCTGGTCCACCGTGGCCAGGGCGGCCCGGCGCACGGCCGTCCAGGCCGCCCGGTCCGGCGGCCCGATGCCGATCGTCGCGGCGGGATCGGACAGGGGGACCAGCCAGATCTCCAGGATCCGCGGGTAATAGCGATGCACGGTCTGGGCGACCTCCAGGAACAGGCGGTGGCCCGGATCGTCCGGCGCCAGCGCGACGGCGGACAAGGCCGTCAGGTGCGCATCATGCTGGCCCACGAGCTGGGAGGCCTGCCGCAGCAGGACCATGTTTTCCTGTTCGAAGCGCTGTCTCAGAAGCTGCCACTGCCAGAACGCCACGGCGACCGCCGTCAGCGCCATCAGCAGGCACCAGACGCACAGCAGGACCGCGCCGCGCCGCTTCATCGGCGGCTCCGGGGGCGGCCGCGCGCCGCGCCGCCCAGGCGCGGCCCGCACAAATGATCTTTCAGTGCCATGGAATCCTCTCCGGCTGCATGCCGGCGCATCCCGATTCTACAAGGCGCCCCCTTGGATGGCGATAGCGGGCGGCCGACATGAAACGGATGCGGGCGATCCCGCATCTATTGGTCGAGGCCGGAGGAACACACGTCGCACCCGGCCACGATTCCATCAGGAGAATACTCAAATGCTGACCGCAACCCTACTGGTCTTTGCCATCGCCGCCGTGGGCGGCCTGATTCTTGCCGCCCATGTCCTGCGCGACAAGTTCGCGCCCTGGGCCCTGTCCGTGCTGCACGCGCTGCTGGGCGCCGTCGGCCTGATCCTGCTGATCACCATGCTGGTGCAGGGCAATGCCGTCCAGCAGGTGCTGATCGGCTTCATCCTGCTCCTGATCGCCGCGCTGGGCGGGTTCTTCCTGGCGTCCTTCCACCTGCGCAAGCGCCTGCCGCCCAAGGCGGTCGTGATCCTGCACGCGGCGCTGGCCGTCATCGGCTTTCTGACCCTGCTGAGCATCGTCCTGTAACGCCATGCGCCATCCCCTTCATCCGGCGCTGGTGCACTTCCCCATCGCCTGCTGGTCGCTCGCCACCCTGAGCGACTTCGCCGGCCTGTGGTTCGGCGAACACGCCTGGCAATGGTCCGCCGGGCTGCTGGCGGTCGGCTGTCTCATGGCGCTGGCCGCCATGACGGCCGGACTCATGGAGCTGGCCCGGGTCCCCGACGGGCCCGCGCTGCGGGATACCTACTGGCACATGGGCATCATGCTGAGCGCCTTCGCGCTCTTCACCGCCCGGCTGCTGATCGGCCAGGATCACCTGCGGCCGCTGCCCCCGGACACCCTGATGCTGGCGCTCGACGCGCTCGGCTTCGCCGCGCTGGCGATCGGCGGCTGGCTGGGCGGCCGGCTGGTATACGGCCACGGCATCGGCCGCTGACGGCATCGGCAGCTGCTGACCGGGCGAGACGCCCGCCCGGCGGGCCGCGCAGAAATACACGACAAGCGGCCCGACGGACAGGGCGGCGGCCCGAAGCCGCCTTCGTCGCCCCGGGAATTCCCCGATCGGAATGCGGGGAAATCCATATTCACACGCCTTGATTCTGGACGCAGAATGTCCATGAGCACTGCTTGCTGCTTCAAGCGGGCTTGCGGAAAGTAGAGCGCGGGAACGACCGAATCAATCGCGGGCCGGGCGGCCCGTTCGGCGCAATGATGAATGCGCGGCGATGCACGAATTCAAGGAGGGAGTTGGTGGGTCGTGCGCGGCTCGAACGCGCGACCAACGGATTAAAAGTCCGGTGCTCTACCGACTGAGCTAACGACCCAACGAAGCATTAAATTTTGACATCATATGAAAAGCCCGTCAAGCGGCCTAAAAAGGACCGATCTTCATGTCAGAGTCCCATGATCTCGCAGCGCTGCGGCTGCACATCGTATCCGACCTGCACCTCAGCATGCAGGGCCTGGCCCTGCCCGACCTCCAGGCCGACGTGACCATCCTGGCGGGCGACATCGCCCGCCCGCAGGCGGCCATGGAATGGGCGGCGCGGATCCCGCGGCCGGTGCTGTACGTGCCGGGCAACCACGAATTCTATGGCGGGGACATCCCGGGAATACGGGAACAGCTGGCGCAGACCGCATCCCGGTACGGCATCGAACTGCTGGACCAGGGGGCCGCGGTCATCAACGGGGTGCGATTCCTGGGGGCCACGCTGTGGACGGATTTCGAACTGTTCGGCACCGACCAGCGCGACCATGCCATGGAACAGACCGGGCAATTCATGCGGGACTTCCAGGTCATCCGCAACGGCGACGGCTCGCGCTTCACGCCGCAGGATGCGGCGGCCCTGTTCCGGCAGCAATACGACTGGCTGGACACGATGCTGGACGAACCTTTCGACGGGCCGACCGTCGTCATCACGCACCACGCGCCCAGCCTGCGCAGCGTCCACCCGCGCTTCGAGGATTCCCTGATCAGCGCGGGCTTCGTGTCCGACTGCACGGGGCTGATGGGCCGCGCCTGCCTGTGGGTGCACGGCCATACGCACGACAGCTTCGATTACGTCGTGCGCGGCACGCGGGTCCTGTGCAACCCCCGGGGCTACTGCCGCGACGGGATCAACGAGAACCCGGCATTCAACCCCGCCCTGCGCGTCGAAGTGCCGGTCACCGAATCATCGCGCCCGTGAGATCCGCACTTCCGCCCCGCGCCGCTTGACCTCCAGCCCTTCGGACGGCAGGATCTTCAGGCCTTCCAGCCCCTTGATGTAGCTGGACCCCTGCATCTGCATCACGCGGATCTTGTTGCGCATGACGACCGGATTGTGTTCCGGCATGCCGAACATCCAGACTTCTTCCAGGATGCGGGCGGAATTGATCTCGCCGGTGTGCTGGGCCGCCGGCCCCAGGCACAGCATATGCCCTTCCCGGCCGAACACCGGCAGGGCATCCAGCCCGGCGCTCAGGCTCCAGCGGGTGCCGCCTTCGTAGCGCCAGCCCGTGCTCAGGTCCCACCAGGCATCGCCCTTGGGCAGGTAGACCTCGGTCGTTCCCCCCGGCTGCATGACGGGCGCGACCAGCAGCGCCGGCCCCAGCAGATACTGGGTATCCCAGGCATGCGCATCCGGATCGTCCGGATAGGCCTGCACCATGGACCGCTGCACCGGCAGGCCGGTGCGCACGGCGTCGTCGATGATGCCGGCCACGTACGGCAGCAGGCGATAGCGCCACTGCAGCCAATGTTTGACGACGGCGCGGGTGTCCGCGTCGAATGCGTCCGGCATCAGGCCGGGCAGGCCCTGGAAGCTGAAATTGGCGGAAAACACGCACATCGCCAGCCAGCGCAGATAGAGTTCCGGAGACATGTCCCCGACCGCATGCGATGCGCTGCCCAGCCCGTGAGTCTGCACGGCCACCCCGCTGTTGCCGACCGACAGCGCGGCGCGCAGGGTGCGCGCATAGCCTTCCCAGGTATTGTCCACGTCCGGGCCCTGCTGCCAGGCGAACCGCTGCACGCCCGGAAACAGGTCGCGGCTGAGCATGACGCCTTCCTGAGGCGTGCGCGGCCCGGCCACGGCGTCGAACAGGGCGCGCCGCGCCAGGTGCGGATAGGCGGTGCGCAGCACGGCGCCCGTTTCGCCGCCCCGGGCCTCGACATCCGCCGGGAAGTCGAACTGCGCCTGGCAGACGGGTGCATCCAGGCCGTCTTCCAGCGCCTGCTGATGGCGTTCGGTCCAGAGCCGGGCGGCGTCCTTGTGCGTCAGGTCCAGCAGCCCGAAAGGCCGGCCGCCCGAGGCCGGCGTGCCGGGACATACCCAGGCCGCCCCATTTTCGTCGCACAGCAGCCAGCCCCGGTCTTCCCATTCCTCGAACAGGGCGGTGCCCCGCAGGACGCCCGGGATGGCGCTGCCGGCCAGGTGGATGTCCAGGGATCCGGCGGCCGCGGCCAGGGCGCGCCAGTCGGGCACGCGGTCGGACCATTCGAAGACCGGCTTGTCCGCCTGGAAGCCGACGATGGCGGGGTCGGCCAGCCGCAGGACGTCCAGCGCCAGGCCTTGCGAACGCAGGCTGCGGATCTGCTGCAGGCTGTCGTCGGGCGTCTGCCCGGCGGCCTGGTCCAGCCAGACGCCCATGGGCCAGAGATTCGGCTGGCCGGCGCGCCCGGTCAGGGCCGTATATTGATTGAGAATTTCGGACGGCTCGCCGACGAACAGGAAGATGTCCAGCCCCGCCCCGCGCACCTGCATCCGGTAGCTGCCGGGCGTGCGCATATCGTGTTCGACACGGTCCAGCGTATTGGCCGCCACCCCCCAGCCGCCCGGCGTCCAGGCCAGTGGCAGGCACCGGTCGGCGAGCCGATCCGACACCAGCAGGCTGCCGCGCCGGTCGGGATCGCCCTGGGTTTCGCCCAGGCCGAACAGGCCTTCGGTGTCGCCCAGGGACCAGTCGATCGACCAGAGGCGCGCGCCGTCGTCTTCCGCGGCGGGCTGGAAAGACACCCGGGCATGCGCCACGCGCAGGTCCTGGCGCAGCAGCTGAAGAGAGGGTTCGGAACCGCCGATCCGCAGGCAGGCATCCCCCTGCGTCAGGCGCCAGACCCCGGGTTCGGGAGACTGGCAGTCGAATTCGCCGACGGCCTCGTGGCGAGCCAGCAGCATATCGGCCTGGCGCTGAGCGCGGGCCGTCGGTTTCCCGGGTTCCAGCCAGGCGCGCGGGCCGCAGCGCAGGCGAAAGACGCCGGGCGCGTGGGCTTCGATGCGCAAGCACCATTCATCAGAACGGTAGGCCCATTCGACGCAGGACGACGTCGTGGTGACCGGGCCAGTCTCGAACAGTTGGTCCGCCAATTCGATGGTGGGCGACACAGCGTGATCCTCTGGGCGATGCGCCCACATGAGTCTTGTAAAAGACATTATTCTGACGGATTTGCGCCATAAAATAAAATCCGTCTGCGGTGCCGGCCTCAAAAATGCCGGCCGCGCCCGATTTCCGGGCAGTTTTGCCTGCGCAACACCGTCCGGCCGGCCTCAGCGCACGCGAATCCGGTGCTGCAGTTCACGTTCGATGGGCCAGGGCTCCTGGTCCAGCCGGGCCGCGATCAGGTCGCCGGCCAGCGCCGACCAGCTCAGTCCCCGGGACCCGTAAGCGCACGCCAGCCAGACGCCGGGCAATCCCGGCACGGCATCGATGATGGGCAGGTGGTCGCGCGTTGCCGCCCGCCAGCCCGCCCAGCCCAGCGGGGCTTCGCGCCCCAGCCAGGGCGGGACCCCGGCTGGCAGCCAGGCGCCGATCCGCGCCAGGATCTCGCGATGCCCGTCCGCATCCGCCACGCTGTCGACGCTGCCCGGCCGATAGGTGCTGCCCGCCACGGCCCAGCCGTGGCGGGGAGGCAGGCAATAGCCGTCGCCCGACAGGACGCACGACGGCATCCCCGAATCGGACGGCGCCGCTGGATAGAGGCTGACCTGCCCGGCCAGCGGCGTCACCCCCGACAGCACCGGCCAGCCGGACAGCGGGGCGCAGGCCGCCAGCAGCGGCCCGGCATCCCGGGCATTGGCCAGCACGACCTGGTCCGCTCGCCCCAGCACGGCGCCGTCGTCGGCCAGCAGCGCCCAGCCGCCCCCGGGCGCGGCCTGCAGGCGCCCCACCCGCGCGGCATGGCGCGCGACGCCGGACTGCGACAGCAGGGCCGCAATCAGCGCGCCGGGGCAGGCGCGCAAGGCATGGGGGAACCACAAGCCGCCGTGCTTCAGGGGCACGCCCGCCTGGCGGCCGGCCTCGGCCGCATCCAGCCAGCGCACCCAGGTCCCGGGAAACTGCAACCGCGACAAGGCCCGCCGTTGCGCCCCGGCCTGGTCTTCCGTCTGCGCGCAGACCAGGGCCCCGCAGGGATCGGGCCGTGCGTCCCCGTCCAGCGCCCGCCACCGCGCCCAGGCGCGCTCCAGGCCCGCTCGGCTGAGGCGGGAGCGCGTGTCGTCATCCGGACTCAGGGCGGGCACCAGGGCGGCGGCGCCCCGCCGCCGGATTTCCGCATCCACGTCCAGCGCGCAGAACGGATCCCAGACCTGCACCTCATGCCCCCGCAAGGCCAGGGCCTGGGCCACCCCCGCCCCCGCCAGGCCCGCGCCGATGACGGCGACGGCCTGGCGGCGCGGCAAGGACGCCGGCGCCCCCAGATTGGGGCGCAGCACGGCCACCGTCGTTTCATGCTTGCCCGCCAGCCCCGGGACCTTGCGCACGAGAAACCCGGCATCGCGCAGGTCGCGCCGCACCTGGCCGGCAGAACACCAGCTGGCCGCCGTCGCCCCGGCCCGGGCCAGGCGCCGCAACTGCCCGAAGACCGTGGGCGTCCACATCTCGGGATTCACCCGAGGCGCGAAACCGTCCAGGAAGAAGGCATCGACCGTGGCCTGGGCCTGGCGGGCGGTGCGCCCGATGTCCCCAAAATGCAGCGTCAGGCTCACGCGCCCGCCCGCCAGGTCCAGGCGATGCAGCCCCGGCAGCAGGGCCGGCCAGCAGGCCGCCAGTTCGTCGGCCAGCGGCTGCATGTCGCCGGGCAGTCGGTCCCAGGCGCGGCGCAGGTCCGGCACGGCGAAGGGGTGGGCCTCGAAGGCCAGATAATGCAGCCGGGCGCTGCGCTGCGGATCGTCGCGCCAGGCCTGCCAGGCCGTCAGGAAATTCTGCCCCAGGCCGAAGCCGGTCTCGCAGATCGTGAAGGCGTCCCGCCCCTGCCAGCGCCGCGGCAGGCCATTGCCCCGCAGGAAGACGTGGCGGGCCTGGGCCACCGCGCCCGCATGGCCATGGTAGGCGTCGCCATAGCGCTCGCTGCGCGGGACGCCCTGCGCTGTTTCGCTCCACCGGGCGGGGATCAGTCTTTCATAAGGGCCGGACATGGCGGGACACTCTCTGGATGCTCACGTACAATGAAACACGCCACGCAGGCCGGCTGGCGGTCTCATGGGCGCAGCACAGGAACGATACTGACATGTTGACACCGCATCTCCTGTCGGCCGACTATCTGGACGCCGCCGTCACGGCCGCGCATGCAGCGGCAGCCATTTTACAAACCCATGCCCTGCACCGCGGCGAACTGACCATCGACACCAAGCAGCGCAACGACCTGGTGTCCCAGGCCGATCGCGAGGCCGAACAGGCCATCATCGCCATCCTGCAGGAACGCACCCCGGACGTCGGCATCATCGCCGAAGAATCCGGCGGCGAGCCGGGCAGCCAGGCCACCTGGTGCATCGACCCCCTGGACGGCACCACCAACTTTCTCAGCGGCATCCCGCATTATGCGGTGTCCATCGCCCTGATCGGGCACATGGGCTGCAAACCCGACGGCCAGACGCCCCTGCCGCAGGATACGCCCCTGATCGGCGTCGTCTACGATCCCAACCGCCAGGAACTGTTTTCCTCCCTGCACGGCATCGGGGCCTGGCTCAACGGCCGGCGCATCCAGTGCTCCGACACGGAATCGCTGGACCAGTCCGTGCTGGCCACCGGCTTCCCCTTCCGGGATTTTTCCTTCGAACCGCAATACATGCCCGGCTTCCTGGACGCCATGCACCAGACGCGCGGCGTGCGCCGGATGGGGGCGGCATCGCTGGATCTGGCCTGGACGGCCTGCGGGCGCTACGATGGCTACTGGGAAATGGGCCTGGCTCCCTGGGACGTCGCGGCGGGCACCGCCCTGGTCCGGGCCGCCGGCGGCGTCTGCGAAGACCTGCGCCGCCAGGACCCCTGGCCCCAGGGCGGCTACGTCATCGCCGCCAACCCGCACATCGCCCTGGCCCTGGATGCACTCATCACCCGACATCTATGAAACAAGCGATCCTCGACACTCTGGGCAGCTGGCTGCCCGACATGACCGACATCCGACGGTCCATTCACGCCTGGCCCGAACTGGCCTTCCAGGAAGTCCGCACGGCCGATACGGTGGCCCGCCTGCTGGAATCCTGGGGCATCGAGACCCAGCGAGGCCTGGGGGAAACCGGGGTCGTGGGCCGCATCGCCGGCGCGCGGGCGGGCCGGTCCATCGGCCTGCGGGCCGACATGGACGCGCTGCCCATGCCCGAGGCCAATACGTTTCCCCACGCCAGCCGCAACCCCGGCGTCATGCACGCCTGCGGCCATGACGGCCACACCACCATGCTGCTGGCGGCCGCCCGCTACCTGGCGCAACACCGCGATTTCCCCGGCACGGTGCAGGTGATCTTCCAGCCCGCCGAAGAAGGCGGGGGCGGCGCCCGGCGGATGATCGAAGACGGCCTGTTCGACCAGTTCCCCATGGACGCCGTCTTCGGCATGCACAACTGGCCTGGGCTACCGGTCGGCACCTTCGGCCTGACCGAAGGCCCCATCATGGCCTCCAGCAATCGCTTCCAGATCACGCTGCAGGGGCGCGGCGCCCACGGCGCCATGCCGCATCTGGGCGTGGACCCGGTCGTGGCCGCCGCCCAGCTGACCCTGGCCTTCCAGACCATCCTGACCCGCGACCAGGACCCCCTGGACGCCGGCGTCATCAGCGTCACCCAGATCCACGCCGGATCGGCCGACAACGTCATCCCCGATCAGGCGGTGCTGCGCGGCACGGTCCGGACGCTATCCACGCCGGTGCTGGACCTGATCGAATCGCGCATGCGCGACCTCACGCAGCACCTGGCCGCGGCCCTGCGCTGCACGGCCGATTTCCACTTCAGCCGCGAATACCCCGCCACCGTCAACCACCCGGCGGAAACGGCCCTCTGCACCCAGGTGCTGAACGAGCTGGTGGGCGCCGATCACGTGCGCGCCGCCGTGCGCCCTTCCATGGGCGCCGAAGATTTCGCCTTCATGCTGCAGGCCCGTCCGGGGTGCTACATCTGGATCGGCAACGGCGACGGCGATCACCGCGGCTCAGGCCACGGCCTGGGCCCCTGCACGCTGCACAACGGCAGCTACGACTTCAACGACGAGCTGATCCCGCTGGGCGCCGCCTACTGGGTCCTGCTCGCGCAGCGCTACCTGTCCGCCGCATAAGCCTCGCAGCCCCCCGGGCAGCCCCGCGAAACGATGCCGGGACAAGCCTGGGCGCGTCGGACTTTCCCCATGCGCTTGCCGTAAAATACGCCCGGTATCAGGGTCGGCCGCCCGCGCCGCCCACCTGTCGAGGACGCCATGTCAACTACTCTGCCCCCGCACAATTACCCCGCCGTGCTGCGCGTCATGCCCATGCCGGCCGACGCCAACATCCACGGCGACGTCTTCGGCGGCTGGATCATGTCCCAGGTCGATATCGCCGGGTCCATCCCGGCCACCCGCCGCGCCGCGGGGCGCGTGGCCACCGTGGCCGTGAACGCCTTCACCTTCAAACAGCCGGTGTTCGTCGGCGATCTGCTCAGCTTCTACGCGACCATCACCCACACGGGCCGCACCTCGGTCACGGTGTCGGTCGAGGTCTACGCCGAACGCCAGCGCCTGGAAGCCGAAGTCGTCAAAGTCACCGAGGCCACCCTGACCTACGTGGCCACCGACGAACAGCGCCACAGCCGCCCCCTGCCGCCGATCTGAGGACGCCATGGCCGATCAGCCGGTGCTCGAGCCCGCAACTCCCGTCGTGATCCCCCGCCGCCTGGATCCGGAAGACGCCCAGCTGGCCCTGCAGGAACTGCAGTCCATCCTGAAGCGCCAGGAAGTGGTGGACGCGCTCGCCCAGCGCCAGCACGACACGGAAGACGAGGACGGCTCGAACCTGCTGGAAGGCATGCTGCAGCGCCAGCACGAGGACGAGATCCGGCACATCATCAACGTCCTGCACCCGGCCGACATCGCCTTCATCCTGGAATCGCTGCCGGTCACGCAGCGCCAGGTCGTCTGGCAGCTGGTCAGCCAGGAATACGACGCCGACGTGCTGCTGGAAGTCGAGGACTGGGTCCGCGAATCGCTGATCGAGTCCATGGACCACGAGGACCTGATCGCGGCCACCGGCAACATGGACGCCGACGAGATCGCGGACCTGGCGCCCGATCTGCCCCCCGACGTCATCGCCGAAGTCCAGAAAGGCCTGACCGACGCCGAACGCGCCCAGCTGATCGCCGCCATGGGCTACCCGGAAGACACCGTCGGCGCCATCATGGACTTCGACATGGTGCGGGTGCGCGAGGACATCACCCTGGAAGTGGTGCTGCGCTACCTGCGCCGCCTGCACGAACTGCCCGACCACACCGACCAGATCTTCGTCGTGGACCGCGCCGACCAGCTGCGCGGCACCCTGTCTCTGTCGCGCCTGCTGCTCAGCGAACCCGAGACTCTGGTCAACGCCGTCATGGAACCCGACGTGCTCAGCCTGAATCCCATGGATTCGGACGCCGACGCCGCCAGCGCCTTCGAACGCTACGACCTGGTGTCCGCCCCCGTGGTGGACGAACAGGGCCGCCTGATCGGCCGCGTCACCATCGACGAGGTCGTGGACGTGCTGCAGGAAGACTCCCAGGAACAGGAACTGTCCCGCGCCGGCCTGCAGGAAGAGGACATCTTCGCCCCCGTCCTGTCGGCGCTGCGCAACCGCGCGCCCTGGCTGCTGGTCAATCTGTGCACGGCCTCGATCGCCTCGCTGGTCGCCTCGCGCTTCGAGGACACGGTCAGCCACATCGTGATCCTGGCCTTCCTGATGTCCATCGTCGCCGGGATCGGCGGCAATTCGGGCAACCAGACGATGACCATGATCATCCGCGCCATGGCGACCGGCCGCGTGACGGGCGCCAACATCTGGCCGCTGGTGAAACGCGAACTTCAGGTGACGTTCATGGTGGGCGCCTGCGGCAGCCTGGTCGCCGCGACGTTCGCCTGGATGATTTCGGATTCCTACGCGATCGCCGGCGTGATGATGGCGGCGATGGTGGGCAATATGCTGATCGGCGCCACCCTGGGCGTCATGATCCCGCTGCTGCGCGACCGCTTCGGCAAGGACCCCGCCATGGGGTCGTCGGTGCTGCTGACCTTCGCGACTGATTCGCTGGGCTTCTTCCTGTTCCTGGGGCTGGCGACGGTGTTTCTGCTGTAATTTTTCTTTTGTAGCAGCCCAAACATCGGCAGGCGGCGTCCCGGGGTGGTTCCGGGGGCTGTTGGAGTCCGCCGGCCAGAAGGCCATTGGAGGGGAGGCAAGCGAGCCACTGTTTGAGCGGGACGCTTGTGGTCAGTCCGGGGGACTGACCACCCCGCGAGTTTGGCGAGCGCCCCGGAAATGGCCTGGCGGCCGGGAAGTTCCGGCGCGGCCGGAACCGGACGACCAGCCCCCGGAACCACCCCGGGACGCTGCCGAGGTCTAGGTAAGGACCCTTCAAGCCCTACCGGAGACGTCCGCAGAAACACCACCCAGACCCGACTGAGAAACACCCAATCAGAGAAGCGCCGCTTGCAAGAAAAAAGGCCGGGATCAAATCCCGGCCTTCCTGAGCACTACGCCAGCTTCCCGTGGCAGTGCTTGTACTTCTTCCCGCTGCCGCATGGACAAGGATCATTGCGCCCCACCCGGGGCACCGCCCCCGCCGGAACTCCGCCGGAAGCGCCGGGAGCCTGATCCAGACCCGGATCGTCCCCGCGCAGCGCCGCGTCGTAATCCGCATGGTGATAGCGCACGTTTTCCAGCGCCGGAGAAGCGGGTTCCTCGACCTCCACCTGTTCAGCCGACTGGATGCGCACCGTCATCAGCACCCGGATCGTCTCGTTGCGGATCCGGTCCAGCATGTCCGAGAACAGCGTGAATGCCTCGCGCTTGTAGGCCTGCTTCGGGTCGACCTGCGCATAGCCGCGCAGATGAATCCCCTGGCGCAGATGATCCAGCGACGCCAGGTGCGAACGCCAGTTGCTGTCCAGCGCCTGCAGCAGCACGGAACGCTCGAACGGCCCCCAGCCCTCGGCCCCCACCAGCGCGACCTTTTCGTCGTACAGGCGCTTGGCCTCGGCCAGAACCCGTTCCAGCAGATCATCGTCCGTCAGATTGGGTTCCTTTTCCAGCATGTCCGCCAGCGGCATCGGCATCGCCCAGTCCGATTCCAGCGTCGTCTGCAGGCCCGGGACGTCCCACTGCTCTTCCATCGTTTCCTCTGGAATGTAGCGGCGGAAGACGGCCGTGATCTCGGCATCGCGCAGATTGGCGATCGTGTCGGCCACCGAAGCCGATTCCAGCACCTCGTTGCGCTGACCGTACAGCACCTTGCGCTGATCGTTGGCCACGTCATCGTATTCCAGCAATTGCTTGCGGATGTCGAAGTTGCGGCCCTCGACCTTGCGCTGCGCGGATTCGATCGAGCGCGACACCATGCGGGCTTCGATGGGCTCGCCTTCCGGCAGGCGCAGGCGGTCCATGATGGCGCGGACCCGGTCGCCCGCGAAAATGCGCATCAGGGAATCGTCCAGCGACAGGTAGAAGCGCGACGAGCCCGGATCGCCCTGGCGGCCCGCGCGGCCGCGCAGCTGATTGTCGATGCGGCGCGACTCGTGGCGTTCCGTGCCGATAATGCGCAGGCCCCCGGCGGCCTTCACGGCCTCGTTGGCGGGCGCCCATTCGGCGCGGATGGCGGCGATGCGCGCATCTTTTTCTTCCGGACCGAGGTCGGGATCGGCGCGCACCAGATCCACCTGCTTGTCCACGCTGCCGCCCAGCACGATGTCGGTCCCGCGGCCCGCCATGTTGGTGGCGATCGTGATGTGGCCCGGCTTGCCGGCCTCGGCCACGATCTCGGCCTCGCGGGCGTGCTGCTTGGCGTTCAGCACGTCATGCGGCAGACCGTCCTTTTTCAGGGCATTGGACAGCAGTTCGGAATTTTCGATGCTGGTGGTGCCCACCAGCACCGGCTGGCCGCGCTTGTGGCAATCGATGATGTCCGCCAGGATCGCCTGGTATTTTTCCGCATCCGTCTTGAAGACCTGGTCGTTCTGGTCCTGGCGGGCCATCGGCCGGTTGGTCGGGATGATGACCGTTTCCAGGCCGTAGATCTCCTGGAATTCGTAGGCTTCCGTATCGGCCGTGCCGGTCATGCCCGACAGCTTGTCGTACATGCGGAAATAATTCTGGAACGTGATCGAGGCCAGCGTCTGATTTTCGTTCTGGATGCGCACGCCTTCCTTGGCCTCGACCGCCTGATGCAGGCCGTCGGACCAGCGGCGCCCGGCCATCAGGCGGCCGGTGAACTCGTCCACGATCACGACCTCGCCGTCCTGCACCACGTACTGCTGGTCGCGGTGGAACAGATTGTGCGCCCGCAGCGCCACCAGCAGGTGGTGCATCAGGGAAATATGGCGCGGATCGTACAGGGATTCGCCTTCCGGCAGGATGCCCTGCTGGGACATGATCTGTTCGGCCTTGATCTGCCCCGCTTCGGACAGGTGGACCTGCTGGGCCTTTTCGTCAACCCAGAAATCGCCTTCGGGCTCGGGTTCGTGCGGCTTGGGTTCTTCCACCATGCGCGTGAGCAGCGGCGGCACCGCGTTCATGCGCACGTAGAGTTCGGTGTTGTCCTCCGCCTGGCCGGAAATGATCAAAGGCGTGCGGGCCTCGTCGATCAGGATGGAGTCGACCTCGTCCACGATGGCATAGGCCAGGCTGCGCTGACGGCGGTCTTCCGGACGGAATTCCATGTTGTCGCGCAGATAATCGAAACCGTATTCGTTGTTCGTGCCGTAGGTGATGTCGGCCTGGTAGGCGGCGCGCTTTTCCTCGTTTTCCTGCTGCGGCACCACGACCCCGGTCGTCATGCCCAGGAAGCTGTACAGGCGTCCCATCCACTCGGCGTCGCGCCGGGCCAGGTAGTCGTTGACCGTCACCACGTGCACGCCGCGCCCCGGCAGCGCGTTCAGGTAGACCGCCAGGGTGGCCATCAGGGTCTTGCCCTCGCCGGTGCGCATTTCGGCGATCTTGCCGTTATGCAGCGCGATGGCGCCCAGCATCTGCACGTCGAAGTGGCGCATGCCGAAGACCCGCTTGCTGGATTCGCGCACCACGGCGAAGGCTTCCGGCAGCAGGGAATTCAGGGATTTCCCGTCGGCGATGCGCTGGCGGAATTCGGCGGTCTTGGCCTTCAGCTCGTCGTCGGACAGCGCCTGCATGGAAGGTTCGAGCGCATTGATCTGTGCGACCTGCTTGCGGTACTGCTTCAGCAGCCGGTCATTACGGCTGCCAATGATTTTTTTGAGCAGAGAAACCATAGTATGTCGTCGCTGCGGGCCGGTCCTGCGTCGGGCGGGACCGGCAACCGGAAGATTGTCAGGTACGGTCACTGAACAGTGACCGCAGGTAAACGATGCAGTTTAACGCAGCTGGGGGCCACCCGCTTTGACCGCGCCTTCGGTGGCCGCCAGGCGCGTGGGGGCGGAAGCCTCCAGGGGCTGCCTGCGGGGCTGGATGAACAGCATCGGATCCAGCGGGTAATCGGCCATGCGGATCTCGAAGTGCAGATGCGAGCCCGTCGACCGGCCGGTGCTGCCGACCCGGGCGATCAGGTCGCCCTGCCGCACGATGTCGCCCGCCTTGACCAGCAGGCTGGAGGCATGCGCATAGCGCGTGCGCAGGCCATTGCCGTGATCGATCTCGACCATCTTGCCGTAGCCGTGCTGGGTGCCGGCCCGCACCACCAGCCCCCCCGATGCGGCCCGGATCGGCGCCCCCCGGGGCGCCACGAAATCCAGGCCTTCGTGCATGGTGTTGCGGCCGCTGACCGGATTGCGCCGCCAGCCGAAGGAAGAGCTGAGCGCCGGGTAGTCGACGGGCGACAGGGTCGGCAGGCTGGCCTGGAAACCGGCCTGCTTCGACAGGGCGGCGTCCACCAGGGCATAGGCGTCTTCCTGGTTCTCCAGGCGCTGGCCCAGGGCATCGATGTGGCGCCCCAGCTGTTCGGCCGAGCCGATCGAGGGCAGCGCCGCGTCCTGTTCGGGAATGTCGTCCAGAACCTGCGAGGCATCGGCCTGCGGCCGCCCGTCCGCCGTCATGCGATCGGCCGGCGCCAATTCCGGCGCGCTGTAGTTCAGGCCGGCCGCCGTGGCGATCCGGCTGCGCACGGCTTCCATGGCCAGCACCCGGCCCTGCAGTTCGCCGACCTTGCCGGCCAGCCCGGCAAGATTGCCCTGCAAGGTGGCGGATTCCTGCTGCAGCCGGGCATCCAGCGCCTGGCGCTGGTCGGCGTCCAGCCCGCGCGTCTGCCAGGACTGCCATTGCGCGCCGCCCCAGGCGGCCAGCGCCAGGGCCAGCGCCAGCGCGCTGGCCTTCGCCAGCCGCACGCTAGAATGTCCAGACGGCTTGCCCGCCTCCGGCCCTGGTATTCTGATCCATCTTTTCATCCATTCATTCCTTCATGTCATCGGCCTCGCACCACCGCAGCCGCTCGTCCGGGATACCGGCCCTGAACTGGCTGAGCCACCACCCCCAGGGTTCGCGCCTGCTGCGCACGGCGCACGAACTGCTGGCCCTGCAGGCGGCGCTGGCCCGCATTCTGCCGCCCGCGCTGGGCCGCCGCATCCGGGTGGCCCGTATGGATGGACACCAGATCACGATCATGGTTCCCGGCCCGGCGCACGCCGCCCGCCTGCGCCAGCTGACCGACGACGCCGCCCGCAAGCTGAGGGAAGCCGGCTGGCCGGTCGATACGATTGTCGTGCGGATCGACGCCGCCCCGGGCCTTGACGAGACACGAAAGCCCCTCAGGGAAACCCAGCCCCTGAATGAACAGGCCTTGCAGTCGTTCGAGGACCTGCGGCAGCAGCTGGCCCCCAGCCCTTTGGCCGACGCCATTGCAAAACTGCTGCGGCATCACCGCCGCTGATCCGGAGTTCAGGCGAACTGCCAGTCGCGGGTATAGGCCGCCGGCGCGGTTTCCGGCGAATCGTAGCTGACGAGCTCCCAGCAATCCTGCTGGGCAAGCAAAGCCCGCACCAGCTGATTGTTCAGGCCATGGCCCGATTTGCAGGCCACGTAGCGAGCCACCAGGGGCTTGCCAGCCAGATACAGATCCCCGATGGCATCGAGGATCTTGTGTTTGACGAATTCGTCGTCGTAGCGCAGGCCATCGGCATTGAGCACGCGGTATTCGTCCATGACGATGGCGTTGTCCAGGCTGCCGCCCCGGGCCAGGCCCATGGACCGCAGGGCTTCGACTTCGCTGGCGAAGCCGAAGGTGCGCGCCCGGGCGATGGTCTTGACGTAGGAGTCGCGGGCGAAATCGACCTCGGCCCGGCTGGCCGTGGAGTCGATGGCCGGATGACGGAAATCGATGGAGAACGACAGCGCGAAGCCGTCGTAGGGTTCCAGCCGCGCCCATTTGGCGGCCGGGCCTTCGCCCTCGCGGATTTCCACGGGCTTGAGGACCCGGATGAAATGCTTGGCGGCAGGCTGTTCCTGCAGGCCGGCGCTGCGCAGCAGATAGACGAAGGTGCCGGCGCTGCCATCCATGATGGGCACTTCTTCGGCATCCAGGTCGATGTGCAGATTGTCGACGCCCAGCCCCGCCAGGGCGGACATCAGGTGTTCGACGGTGGAGACGCGCACCGAGCCCTGCTGCAGCACCGAAGCCATGCGCGTGTCGCCCACGGCATCGGCGCGGGCGGGCAGGTCGACGATTTCGGGCAGATCGACGCGATGAAACACGATCCCGGTATTGGGCTCGGCGGGGCGCAGCGTGATTTCCACACGGCGGCCGGAATGCAGGCCAACGCCTTTGGTGGAGATCGACTGTTTGAGGGTGCGCTGTAAGAGCATGAGCGTTCGTGTCTGGCAGCCGCCCTGCGACCGCGAACGGGGCAGGCATGGCTAATTCCAGCATTGTAACGGTTCTAGGGGTTTTCCACGACGTTAATTGTGAAAACAAAGTGTGCAAGCGTGTCCGACATGCGAAGGCGCACCCGCCCCCAGGGGAAGGGGCGAATGCGCCAGGCGCCGCGACCGGCATGACAGCAGCCGCGATGTGAGGTAATACAGGCCTGTCGATCGGTCGGCGATCAGTCAGCCTGCTTACGCAGGAATGCCGGAATGTCGAAATGATCCATGCCGGCGCCCTCCAGGGCCCGGACCTGGGCCGAGGCGTTGGAACGCGGATTGCGGATGACCGAAGGAACGTCCGTCCCCGAGAAATCATGACCCATGTGGATCGGCTGATTGTCGGTGCCGGTGCGCTGCGCTTCGACCGGGTGAGGCACCAGAGTCGGTTTGGAAGCCGTCACGGAGGCGCCCAGGCCGGTGGCGACCACGGTCACGCGCAGGTTCTCGCCCATGGTCTCGTCATAGGCCGTGCCGAAGATCACAGTGGCGTCTTCCGAGGCATAGCTGCGGATGGTGTCCATGATCTCGCGGGTTTCGCGCATCTTCAGCGAGCGGCTGGCGGTGATGTTCACCAGGATGCCGCGCGCGCCGTGCAGATCGACGCCTTCCAGCAGCGGGCAGGCGATCGCCTGCTCGGCCGCGATCCGCGCGCGATCGGGGCCGCCCGCCATGGACGTGCCCATCATGGCCTGCCCCTGCTCGCCCATGATCGTCTTGACGTCCTCGAAGTCGACGTTGACATTGCCTTCGACGTTGATGATCTCGGCGATCCCGGCGCAGGCGTTGTGCAGCACGTCGTCAGCCGCCTGGAAGCAGTCTTCCTGGGTGGCGTCCTCGTCCATCAGCTCGTACAGGTTTTCGTTCAGCACCACGACCAGCGAATGCACGTGACGGGACAGTTCGCGGATGCCTTCCTCGGCCAGGCGCATGCGCTTGTTGCCTTCGAACACGAACGGCTTGGTCACGACGCCCACCGTCAGGATGCCCAGTTCCTTGGCGACTTCCGCCACCACCGGACCCGCGCCCGTGCCGGTGCCGCCGCCCATGCCGGCGGTGATGAACACCATGTGCGCGCCGCTCAGGGCCGAGCGGATTTCCTCGCGGGCCGTCTCGGCGGCCGCGCGCCCCTGATCGGGCTTGGCGCCCGCGCCCAGGCCGGAGCGGCCCAGGCGGATCTGCACCGGGGCCTCGCTGGCCAGCAAGGCCTGGGAATCCGTGTTGGCGCAGATGAACTCCACGCCCTGGACCCCCGAATGGATCATGTGGGCCACGGCATTGCCGCCCGCCCCGCCGACGCCGACCACCTTGATCACCGTCCCGTTTCTGCTGGTATCCAGCATTTCAAAATTCATCATGGTTGACTCCCTCACATACGGAAAAACAGAACAATCCCCTGATGATCCATGGCTGCCCGTCTCTAAAGACGGGTCAGTTCATGAACCATTCCTTCATGCGCGTCAGAATGGACTTGACCGCTCCCTTCTGTTGCGCCACTTTGCGACCGCGCGCCCGCTGCATGCGGGCCTCGGTCAGCAAACCCATCACCGTCGCAAAGCGCGGATTGCGCATCACGTCGGCCAGACTGCCTTCATACATGGGCACGGCCACCCGGACCGGCTTGAGGAACACGTCCTCGGCCAGTTCGACCATGCCCGGCATGAGCGCCGTCCCGCCGGTCAGCACGACCCCGGACGACAGCAGTTCTTCGTAACCGGACTCGCGCACCACCTGCTGCACGAATCCGAACAATTCCTCCATGCGCGGCTCGATCACCGCGCCCAGCGCCTGGCGCTTGACGCTGCGGTTGGGGCGATCCCCCAGCCCCGGCACCTCGATCATTTCGTCGGCATCGACCAGGATCTGCTTGGCCACGCCGTAGCGCAGCTTGATCTCCTCGGCATCCGGCGTGGGCGTGCGCAGCATGGCCGCGATGTCGCTGGTGACCTGGTCGCCCGCGATGGGGATGACCGAGGTGTGGCGGATCGCGCCGCCGGTATAGATGGCGATGTCGGTGGTGCCGCCGCCGATGTCCACCAGCACCACGCCCAGTTCCTTTTCGTCCGCCGTCAGGCACGACAGGCTGGAGGCCAGCGGCTGCAGGATCAGGTCCTGGACTTCCAGGCCGCAGCGGCGCACGCACTTGACGATGTTCTGGGCGGCGCTGACCGCCCCCGTGACGATGTGCACGCGGACTTCCAGGCGCATGCCGCTCATGCCGATGGGCTCGCGGATATCTTCCTGCGCATCGACGATGAATTCCTGGGTCAGCACGTGCAGCACCTGCTGGTCCGTGGGGATGTTGACGGCCTTGGCCGTCTCGATCACGCGGGCCACGTCGGTGGCGGTCACTTCCTTGTCCTTGACGGCCACCATGCCGCTGGAATTGAAGCTGGTGATGTGGCTGCCGGCGATGCCGGTGTAGACCTCGCGGATCTTGCAGTCGGCCATCAACTCCGCTTCTTCCAGCGCCCGCTGGATGGAGTTCACGGTGGACTCGATGTTGACGACGACGCCCTTGCGCATCCCTTCGGACTCGTGCTGGCCCAGGCCGAGCACCTCGAAGCCGCCGTCGGGCAGGATCTCGGCCACGACGGCCACCACTTTGCTGGTGCCGATGTCGAGTGCAACGATCAGGTCTTTGATGTCACGGGTCATGGTTTGGGCGATCGGGAAGAGGCAGAAGTTTCAGGGGCCAGCGTGATGGCGAATCCGTTCGGATAACGCAGATCGGCGCTGGCGATCATTCGGTTGCCCAGGCGCTGGGACAGCGCAGGCCAGGCCTGGACAAAACGTTCAATGCGGGCGGCGAAGGGCAAGGCCCCGGAGCGGCCGTGCGGGTCGGCCACGTCGGCGGCCGGGTCGCGGCCCAGCGTCAGCCGCACGCCGTCGGACAGGGACACTTCCCAGGCATAGCGGGGCGACAGCGTGGCTTCGCGCACGCTCAGGCCCAGGGGCGCGAACCAGCGGGCGATCTCGGCGTAGCGCTGCACGACCAGGCGTTCGGAATTGCCGGGCCCGTTCAATTGCGGCAGGTGCAGGTCGTCCGGCAATTCGCCGGGGTTGGCGGTGAAGGCCTCGCCCCAGGTATTGATCATCTGGTTTTCATTCCAGAGCGCCAGGGGCTGCTGTTCCTCGATGCGCACCAGCAGGGTGGACGGCCAGACCCGGCGGATCGCCGCATGCCGCACCCAGGGCACGGTTTCGATGCGGTGGCGCACCTGATCCAGGTCCAGCAGGAAGAAGTTGCCCCGCACCTGGCCGGCCAGCGCCGTCTGCAGGCTGGAAGGGCTGACGTACTGCAGGCTGGCGCCGGCCATCGGGGCCAGCTGGATCTGCTGGATCGAGAAGTAAGGACGCCGGACCACCCAGGCCAGGGCGCCCGCGACCATGGCCAACACCGCCAGCAAAGCCAGCAGGTTGGCAATCAGATTGGTCAGCCGGGCGTCCGCGAACACGTGGGGCTCCTCAGTGGCCGGCGGGGCGGCGCACTTTGCAGCGCGCCGTCGCCAGAATCTCGATGCACAGCTGGGTGTAGCTCATGCCCAGCGCCTTGGCCCCCATCGGCACCAGCGAATGGCTGGTCATGCCGGGGGACGTATTCATTTCCAGCAGCCAGGGCCGGTTCTGCGCATCCAGCATCAGATCCGCCCGGCCCCAGCCCTCGCAGCCGAGCACCCGATAGGCCTGCACCGACAGGTCCTGGATCTGCCGGCTCAGGGCCTCGGGCAGATCGGCGGGGCAGACGTAACGGGTGTCGTTGGAGACGTACTTGTGTTCGTAGTCGTAATTGCCCTCGGGGGCGATGATCTCGATGATCGGCAGGGCCCGGGCGTCGTCGCCGCAGCCCAGCACCGGCACGGTCAGCTCGCGGCCCTGGATGAACTGCTCGGCCAGCGCCTGTTCGTCGTGCCGGCAGGCCAGCTCCAGGGCCTGGGGCAGCTGCCCGGCCGACTGCACGCGGGTCACGCCCAGCGTGGATCCTTCATGCGGCGGCTTGACGATCAGCGGCAGGCCCAGTTCCCCGGCCAGGGCCGCCGGGTCGGCCCGGCAGTCCAGCACGGCGAAACGCGGCGTCGGCAGGCCGTGCTGCAGCCACAGGCGCTTGGTGGCGATCTTGTCCATCGCCAGGCTGGACGCCAGCAGCCCGCTGCCGGTGTAGGGAATGCCCAGCAGTTCCAGCGCGCCCTGGATGGTGCCGTCTTCGCCGAAGCGGCCGTGCAGGGCGATGAAGACGCGGTCGAAACCGGCGGCCGCCAGTTCGGCCAGGCTCTGGCGCCCGGTGTCGAACAGATGGGCGTCCACGCCGGCCTCGCGCAGGGCGGCGCACACGCCCGCCCCCGACATCAGGGAGACTTCCCGTTCGGCGGACATCCCGCCATACAGCACGCCGACGCGGCCGAATGCCTGGCTCATTGCGGACTCCCCAATTGCGCGGGGACCCGGCTGATGGAGCCGGCCCCCATGATGATCACCACGTCGCCGTCGCGGGCGAAATCCTGGATGGCGCCCGCCATGTCGGCCACCTCTTCCACAAAGACCGGCTCGACCTTGCCCGCCACGCGCAGCCCCCGGGCGAGCGCCCGGCCATCGGCGGCGATCAGCGGCGCCTCGCCGGCCGGATAGACCTCGGTCAGCAGGACCGCGTCGGCCGAACTGAGGACGCGCACGAAATCCTCGAAGCAGTCGCGCGTGCGGGTATAGCGGTGCGGCTGGAACGCCAGCACCACCCGGCGGTCCGGCCAGGCGCCCCGGGCGGCGGCCAGGGTGGCCGCCATTTCCACCGGGTGGTGGCCGTAATCGTCGATGACGGCGTAGGAGCCGCCGCCGTTGCGCGCCGACACGGGGAAGCTGCCGATCTGCGTGAAGCGCCGCCCCACGCCCCGGAACTGCTCCAGGGATTCGACGATGGCCTCGTCGGGCACGCCCAGCTCGGTCGCCACGGCGATCGTCGCCAAGGCGTTGAGCACGTTGTGCCGGCCCGGCAGGTTCAGGCGCACCGCCAGCGGCGGCAGGGCGCCCTGCAGGCTCTGGCGCTCCACGGTGAAGGCCATCGTGGTGCCCTCGGCGCGCAGGTCGTGCGCCCGCACCTGGGCCGGCATGTCGATGCCGTAGGTGGTGATGGGGCGCGACACGAAGGGAATGATCTCGCGCACATTGGAATCGTCCAGGCACAGCACCGCGCTGCCGTAGAACGGCAGGCGCTGGGTGAACTCGACGAAAGCGCTTTTCAGCCGCGCCACGTCATGTCCGTAGGTGTCCATGTGATCCAGGTCGATGTTGGTGACGATGGCCATCACCGGCAGCAGGTTCAGGAAGGACGCATCGGACTCGTCGGCTTCGACGACGATGTATTCGCCCTGGCCCAGCCGGGCATTCGCGTCGGCGGCGTTCAGCCGCCCGCCGATCACGAAGGTCGGGTCCAGGCCGCCGGCCGCCAGCACGCTGGCGACCAGACTGGTGGTCGTGGTCTTGCCGTGGGTGCCGGCCACGGCGATGCCGCGCTTCAGGCGCATCAGTTCGGCCAGCATCAGGGCGCGGGGCACCACGGGGATGTGCGCGGCGCGGGCGGCCAGGACTTCCGGGTTGTCGGCATGGATGGCCGTGGACGTGACGATGGCGCCGGCCCCCTGGATGTGCTCGGCCGCATGGCCGATGGAGATCCGCGCCCCCAGGGCAGCCAGGCGCCGGGTGACGGCGGTTTCCTGCACGTCGGATCCGCTGATGGCATAGCCCAGGTTCAGCAGGACCTCGGCGATGCCGCTCATCCCGGCACCGCCGATGCCGACGAAGTGAAGGTTGCGTATCCGGTGCTTCATGCCGATTCCTCTTTGGTATGGACGCAGGCTTCGGCAATCAGCTGCGTGGCGTTCAAGCTTGCATGTTCGTGGGCGTGGACGGCCACGGCGGCCAGTTCCGGACGTTCGCGGGCCTCCAGCCAGCCGGCCAGGCGCTCCGCGTCCAGCTCGGCCTGCGGCATCAGCCAGCCCCCGCCGCATTCGGACAGGTAGCGGGCGTTGGCCGTCTGATGGTCGTCGATGGCATGGGGCAGCGGAATGAAGACCGCCGCCACCCCCACGGCCGCGACCTCGGCGACCGTCATGGCGCCCGCGCGGCAGATCACCAGATCGGCCTCGGCCAGGGCCTGCGCCATGTCCTGGATGAAAGCGGACACCTGGGCCTGCAGCCCCAGGCGCTCGTAGTGCTGGCGCACGGCGTCCGCATGGCGCTCGCCGGCCTGGTGATGAACCAGGGGGCGGCGCTCGGCCGGCAGCCGCGCCAGGGCCTCGGGCACCAGTTCATTGATGCGGGCCGCGCCCAGGCTGCCGCCCAGCACCAGCAGGCGCAGGGGGCCCTGGCGGGCCGCGTAGCGCTGGGCCACGGGGGCCAGCGTCAGCAGATCCTGGCGGACCGGGTTGCCCACCATCAGGGCCCCGGGCAAGGCGCCCGGAAAGCCGGTCAGCACCCGGGCCGCCAGGCGGGCCAGGATGCGGTTGGCGGTGCCCGCCACGGCATTCTGTTCATGGATCACCAGGGGAATTCCGCTGGCGCGGGCCATCAGCCCGCCCGGCACGGCGGCATACCCGCCCATGCCCAGCACCACGTCGGGGCGGCGCTGGCGCAGCATCCGGCGCACCTTCAGGCAGGCGGCCGCCAGCGTGAACGGCAGCTTCAGCAAGGCCGCAAGGCCCTTGCCGCGCACCCCGCCGAAGCGCAGGGGCAGCAATTCGATGTCCTGTTCGGGAACCAGGCGCCCTTCCATGCGGTCGGGATTGCCCAGCCACAGCACCTGCCAGCCCAGGGCCCGCAGCGCCTTGGCCACGGCCAGGCCCGGCATGATGTGCCCGCCCGTGCCGCCCGCCATGATGAGGATCACAGGCTGCGTCATCGCCGTTTCCCCCTCATCATGCAGCGCGTCTCGTAATCCACGCGCAGCAGCAGGGCGATCGCCACCAGGTTCAGCACGATCCCCGAGCCGCCGTAGCTGACCAGCGGCAGGGTCAGGCCCTTGGTCGGCAGCAGCCCCAGGCACACGCCGACGTTGATGAAGGCCTGCACGCCCATCCACAAGGCCACCCCCTGGGCGGCCAGGCCGTCGAACACGCGGTCCAGCACCATGGCCTTGCGGGCGATTTCAAAGCCGCGCAGGACGATGAAGACGAAGACGGCCACCAGGCACATCACCCCGACGAAACCCAGTTCCTCGCCGATCACCGCCACGATGAAGTCGGTATGGGCCTCGGGCAGGTAGTGCAGTTTCTCGATGCTGGCGCCCAGGCCCACCCCGAACCATTCGCCGCGCCCCAGGGCGATCAGGGAATGGGACAGCTGATAGGCGCTGCCATAGGCGTTGTCCGGGTTCCAGGGATCCAGGTAGACGAACAGGCGTTCCCGGCGCCACGGCGACAGCCAGATCAGCAGCAGGAAGCAGGACATCACCGCCGCCAGCAGGGTGCTGAACAATTTCAGATTGATGCCGCCGATGAACAGCACCCCGACGGCGATCGCGCCGATGACGATGAAGGCCCCCAGATCGGGTTCCATCAGCAGCAGCAGGCCGACCAGCGCCAGGGCCATCGCCATGGGCAGAAAGCCGCGCAGAAAGCCTTGCAGGTGCGCCTGCTTGCGCACCACGTAATCTGCGGCATACAGGATGACGGCGAATTTCATCAGTTCCGACGGCTGGAAGTTCAGCGGCCCCAGCGGCAGCCAGCGGCGCGCGCCGTTGACTTCGCGGCCCAGGCCCGGCACCAGCACGACCAGCAGCATCAGCAGCGCCAGGGCAAACAGCGGCAGCGCCAGCTTCTGCCAGACCTTCATCGGCACGCTGGCCGTGAACAGGGCGGCCAGCAGGCCGATGAGGATGAAGACCGCGTGGCGTCCGACGAAGTAGAAGCGGCCGTAGCTCTCGTAGCGCGGCCCGTCCGCCAGCGCGATCGACGCGGAATACACCATCAGCAGGCCGAACAGCACCAGGGCGCTGATCGCGACGATCAGGCTGACGTCCACGGTCGGCATGGTGGTGCGCCCGGGCCGCACGGAGTTCAGGCTGGCGCTGAGGTCGGCGATCACGCTCATGCCACCTCCCCCCGATCCATCGCCAGATCGCGCACAGCCTCGACGAAGCACGCGCTGCGGTGGGCGTAATTGCGGAACATGTCCATGCTGGCGCACGCCGGCGACAACAGCACGGCATCGCCCGGCCGGGCCCGTTCCAGGCCTTCGCGCACGGCCTGCTCCAGGGTCTCGCAAGGCACCAGGGGCACCTCGCACTCGGCCAGGGCCTGGCCGATGAGGGGGCCGTCCTGGCCGATCAGCATCACGGCGCGCGCATGGGCGCGCACGGCCGGCGCCAGCGGCGAAAAATCCTGGCCCTTGCCCAGCCCGCCGGCGATCAGCACCACCGGACGGCCCAGGCCCTGCAGGGCGGCCAGGGTCGCGCCGACGTTGGTGCCCTTGCTGTCGTCGACGAAATCGATCCCGGCGACGGTCTGGATGAATTCGGTGCGGTGCGCCTCGCCCCGGTAGTCGCGCAGGGCATGCAGCATGCGGGCCCGGTCCAGCCCGATAGCGTCTCCCAGCGCCAGGGCGGCCAGGGCATTGAGCGCATTGTGCCGGCCCCGGATCTGCAGGGCGTCGGCGGGCATCAGCGCCTGCGCCACCCCCTGGGCCCGGGCCGGCGTTTCGGCCGCCTGCCGCGCCTTGCGGCGCGGCGCGGCGGGATCCGCCTCGACGACCGGCGTCGACGCCAGCCAGGCGAGATCATGTTGCATCAGCAGCCCCAGGTCGCCGGCCAGCGCGGGCGCGTCCGCGCCGAAGCTGCGAACGTCCGGGGCGGCCAGGTCCTGGACCATCGCGCGCACCCGCGCATCGGAACGATTGACGATGCGCACCCGCGCCATGGCCAGCAGGCGCGCCTTGGCGTCGGCATACGCCTGCATGGTGCCATGCCAGTCCAGGTGGTCCTGGGTGACGTTCAGCACCACGGCGGCATCGGCCGCCAGCGAGCTCGTGGCTTCCAGCTGGAAACTGGACAGTTCCAGGACCCAGACGTCCGGCAGCTCGTCGGCCTGCAAGGCATCCATCAGACTGGACAGGGCGGCCGGGCTGATGTTGCCCGCGGCGCGCGCCCGCAGCCCGCAGCCCTGCGCCAGATGGCGCGTCAGCGACGTGACGGTGGTCTTGCCGTTCGTGCCGGTCACGGCGAGCACGGCGGGCGCGTAGCCCTGCGGCCGCAGATCCGCCAGCGCCCGGGCGAAGAGTTCGATTTCTCCCAGGACGTCGATGCCGCGCGCGCGGGCGGCGGCCAGCAGGCCGGCGATCGGCTCGACGTGCGGGTTCAGCCCCGGGCTGAGCACCAGCGTCGCCACGTCGTCCAGGGCGGCCGCATCCAGGGCCTGCGGCCCCAGACGCAGATCGGCGGCGATCCCCGCGTCGCGCAGGGCGGCCAGCCCGCCCGGCTCGGCGCGGGTGTCCAGCACGCGCAGCGGCACTCCCTGGGCGGCGCACCAGCGGGCGGCGGCCACGCCGGTTTCCCCCAACCCCAGGATCAGGGTCAGGCCGTCGCGGCGCAGGGAGGGGAATTGATACGTGGCGCTCATCGCAGTTTCAGACTCGACAGCCCGATCAGGACCAGCATCATGGTGATGATCCAGAAACGCACCACCACCTGGGTTTCCTTCCAGCCGCTGACCTCGAAATGATGGTGCAGCGGCGCCATGCGGAAAATCCGCCTTCCTTCTCCGTATCGCCTCTTGGTGTATTTGAACCAGCTGACCTGCAGCATCACGGACAGGGTCTCGACCACGAACACGCCCCCCATGATGAAGAGCACGATTTCCTGGCGCACGATCACCGCGATGGTGCCCAGCGCGCCGCCCAGCGCCAGGGCGCCGACGTCGCCCATGAAGACCTGGGCGGGATAGGTGTTGAACCACAGGAACGCCAGCCCGGCCCCCGCGATGGCGGCGCACAGCACCATCAGCTCGGAAGCCCCGGGGATGTAGGGGAACAGCAGGTATTTGGAGTAGTCCACGCGGCCGACGACGTAGGCGAAGATCCCCAGCGCCGACCCGATCATCACCGTCGGCATGATGGCCAGACCGTCCAGGCCGTCGGTCAGGTTGACGGCGTTGCTGGTGCCCACGATCACCAGCCAGGTCAGGGCGCCGAAGCCGAACACTCCCAGGGGATAGCTGACGGACTTGAAGAACGGCACGATCAGGTCCGCGCGCGCGGACAGGGGCATGGAAAAGCCGCTCAGCACCCAGTCGCGGAACAGCGGCCACAATTCGGTGTTGGCCGGCACCGACACGGCGAAACTGAGATAGACGGCCGCCACCGCGCCGATCAGCGCCTGCCAGAAGAACTTCTGGCGGGCCGGCATGCCTTCCGGATCGTGATGCACGACCTTGCGATAGTCGTCGGCCCAGCCGATCCAGCCGAAGCCGAACGTGACCAGCAGCACCACCCAGACGAAGCGGTTGGTCCAGTCGGCCCACAACAAGGTGCTGATGCCGATGCCGATCAGGATCAGGGCGCCGCCCATGGTGGGCGTGCCGTTCTTCTGCAGGTGCGTCTGCGGGCCGTAGCTGCGCACCGCCTGGCCGATCTTCAGGGCCGTGAGGCGGCGGATCAGCCAGGGCCCGGCCAGCAGGCCGATGGCCAGGGCCGTGGCCGAAGCCAGCAGGGCCCGGAACGTGATGTACTCGACCACGCCGAAGGCGCGGAAATGGTGGTCGGACAGCCAACGCGCCAGTTCAAGCAGCATGATGGCCCTCCCCGACGGCGCCTTCGGCCTGCAGGGCCTGCACCACGCGCTCCATGCGCATGCTGCGCGATCCCTTGACCAGGATATGCGCCGGCCGAGCGGCCAGCAGCGCCGGCAGCAGGGCGTCCAGCGCGTCGAAGGCCTGCGCCCCCGCGCCGAAGGCCCGGGCCGCCTCGTGGCAAGCCGTCCCCAGCGTCAGCAGCACGTGCACGCCGCACTGCCGGGCATAGGCGCCGACTTCGGCATGCATGGCAGGCCCCTGATCGCCGACTTCGGCCATGTCGCCCAGCACCAGAATGCGCCGGCCATCCAGGCCCGCCAGCACGTCGATGGCCGCTCGCACGGAATCGGGATTGGCGTTGTAGGTATCGTCGATGAGCTGGAAGCCGTCGGCCAGCGCCTGCGGCCGCATCCGGCCGCCCACCGGGGCGAAGGCCGCCAGGCCCGCGGCGATGGCCGCGAGCGGCGCGCCGGCCGCGCTGGCGCAGCTGGCGGCGGCCAGGGCATTGCGCAGATTGTGCCGGCCCGGCGCATGCAAGGTGACGGCCACGGCGTCGCGCCCCACGTGCAGGCGGAATTCGGTGCGGTCCGTCCCCGCGCGGATCTGCGAAGCGTGGACGGCGGCCGTTTCGGAGAAACCGAAGCGCCGCACGGACCGGTCGCCCGCCAGTTCCTGCCACAGGTCGCCATAAGCCTCGTCCGCCGGGAACACGGCCACGCCGTGCGGCGGCAGGGCCTGCAGCACCGCGCCGTTTTCGCGCGCCACCGCGTCGACCGAGTTCATGAATTCCTGGTGCTCGCGCTGGGCGTTGTTGACCAGCGCCACCGTGGGCCGGGCGATGGCCGCCAGCACGGCGATCTCGCCGGGGTGGTTCATGCCCAGCTCCAGCACGGCGGCGCGGTGATGGCCGCGCAGGCGCAGGACCGTCAGCGGCAGGCCGATGTCATTGTTGAAATTGCCCCGGGTCGCCAGGCGCCCTTCCTCGCCCCACCAGGCGGCCAGGATGGCGCTGATCATTTCCTTGGTGGTGGTCTTGCCGTTGCTGCCGGTCACGGCGATCACCGGCAGCTCGAACAGGCCGCGCCAGACGGTGGCGATGCGCATCAGCGCCTGATGGGTGTCGCCCAGCACGATCTGCGGCAGCGCGGCCTGGGGAGCGCGCCGGGCCACGATGGCGGCCCGGGCGCCCGCCCGCGCGGCGGCGTCCAGATAGTCATGACCGTCGAACTGTTCCCCTTTCAGGGCCAGGAACAGCGCGCCGGCCGTCAGGCTGCGCGTATCCGTCGACAGGGCGGGATCCTGCTGCCAGCTCAGCGCGAAGCGTGCCCATTCGCGGTCGTCGAAGGCGCTGCGCTCGTGCTGGACTTCCTGATAGGTCTCGTGTCCCTTGCCGGCCAGGAGCACGACGTCGCGCTCGCCCGCCCGCCAGATGGCGTCCAGAATGGCCTTGGCCCGGTCGGCCTGCACCGTCGGCCGGTCGGGCATGCCCGCCACGATGGCCTCGATGATGGCATCGGGCGCTTCCGTGCGCGGATTGTCCGTCGTCACCACGACCGCGTCCGCCAGCCGCGCGGCGGCGGCGCCCATCAGCGGACGCTTGCCGGCATCGCGATCGCCGCCGCAGCCGAACACGCACAGCAGCCGTCCGCCGCGCTCCTGCGCCACCGGGCGCAGGGCCAGCAGCACGCGCTCCAGCGCATCGGGCGTATGGGCGTAGTCCACCACCACCAGCGGTTGCGGCCGGGCGGCGCTGGCGCCGCCCACGGCCGAGACCACCTGCAGGCGTCCCGGCACGGGGTGCAGCACCGCCAGCGCCCGGGCGATGCGGCTCAGGCCCCAGCCCAGTTCGCGCAGAACCCCCGCCACCAGCAGCAGATTGGAAATATTGTGTTCGCCCACCAGGTGGGTCAGGATCTGGGCGCGGCCGTCGGGCGTCACCAGATTGAAGACCAGGCCGTCGGCGCCATGCTGGATGTCCTCGGCCCGGAACGCCGCGGGGCGGCCGCCTTGCAGGCTGTAGCCCACCCGGTGCCCGGACGGCGCTGCGCCGGACAGCAGTTCCAAGCCGGCGGCATCGTCGGCATTGATGACGGCGCTGCGCAGGCCGGCCCGGGCGAACAGGGCGAACTTGGCCTGCTTGTAGCGTTCCAGCGTGCCGTGATAGTCCAGATGGTCGCGCGTCAGATTGGTGAAGCCCGCCACCTGGATGCGCACGCCGTCCAGGCGCCCCTGCTCGATGCCGATGGACGAGGCCTCGATCGCGGCCGCCTGCCCGCCCGCCCGCACGATGGCCGCCAGGCTGCGGTGCAGGGTCAGCACGTCGGGCGTCGTCAGCACGCCGCCCAGGTTGCGGCCGTCGGCCAGCGTCACCCCCAGGGTGCCCACGGTGCCGCAGGGCATGCCCTCGGCATTCAGGGCGTCCGCCAGCCAGCGCGTGGTCGAGGTCTTGCCGTTGGTGCCCGTGACCGCGATCACGGCCAGGGCGTCGGACGGCCGGCCGTACCAGAGGTGGGCGATCTCGCCCAGCAGGGCGTTCAGGCCGTCCACGGCCAGGACGGGAATTTTTCCGGGCGGCGTCTGCGGGCCGCCGGCGGCGCAGACGATCGCCGCCGCGCCGGCCGCCGCCGCCTGATCCATGTAGGCGCGGCCGTCGGCGGCGATCCCCGGGCAGGCAAAAAACACATCGCCCGGGCGGATCTGCCGGGAATCCAGGCACAGGTCGGCCTGGCGCTCGACCCGCTCGTCCAGCCAGGTCAGAATGTCTATCGTATTCATTGTGCGCGTCCCCCCTGATCCGCCACAGCCACCAGGGAATCCACCGGCGCATCGGGCCGCACCCCAAGACGGCGCAGGGTACTGGAAACAATATCTGAGAACACGGGTGCGGCCACGGCGCCGCCATAATACCCCCCCGCGCTCGGTTCATCGATCGACACGGCCACCACGATGCGGGGGTCGGACGCCGGGGCGAATCCCACGAAGGAACCCCGGTATTTGGTCTTGCTGTACTGTCCGTTGACGATCTTGCGGGCCGTCCCGCTCTTGCCCGCCACCCGGTAGCCCTGCACCTGCGCCTTGCGGGCGCCGTCCGGACCGGCGGCGGCTTCCAGCATGCCGCGCATCAGCTGCGCCACCTGGGGGGAATACACCTGGACGCTGGTGGGCTGGCCTTCGCGCCGCAGAAGCGACAGGGACACCATGTCGCCGTTGCGCGCAAAGGCCGTATAGGCATGCGCCACCTGGATCAGCGACACCGACAGGCCGTAGCCATAGGCCATGGTGGCGCGTTCGATGGGGCGCCACCGCTGCCAGGGGCGCAAGCGCCCCGAGGCCATGCCCGGGAAATTCGTCTGCGGCACCCGGCCGAAGCCCAGCTCGGAAAATTTCGTCCACATGTCCCGCGAATCGAGCCGTTCCGAAATCATCGTCATGCCCACATTGCTGGAATGCTGGATGATGCCGCCCACGTCCAGCACCCCGTAATGCCCGACGTCGGAAATCAGGGCGCCCTGGTAGCGGTAGCGGCCATTGCCGGTGTCGAAGCGCGTGCTCGTGGTGATCTTGCCTTCGTCCAGGGCCAGCGCCGCGGTGAACGGCTTCATGATCGAACCGGGTTCGAAGGTGTCGGTCACGACCCGGTTGCGCAGGGCCTCCCCGGTGCGCTGCGCCGTGTCGTTGGGATCGTAGGACGGCAGATTGACCATCGACAGGACTTCGCCCGTGCGGGCATCCAGGACGATGGCCGCACCCGCGCGGGCCTTGTGCAGTTCCAGGGCGGCCTTCAGGGCGGAATACGTGTCGAACTGGATGCCGGCGTCGATGGACAGCTGCAGGTTCTGTCCATCCACCGGCGGCACCACGGCCTGGACGTCTTCCACGACGCGCCCCAGCCGGTCCTTGATGACGCGCCGCGATCCCGGCTGGCCGGACAGGCGGTCGTTGAACGCCAGCTCGATGCCGTCGATGCCCCGGTCTTCGATGTTGGTGAAACCCACGATGTGCGCCATGACGTCGCCTTCCGGATAGTAGCGGCGCGTTTCCGGCAGCTGCTGCACCCCGGGGATCTTCAGGTGGCGGACCTTCTCGGCCACATCCATCGCCACCTGGCGCTGCAGGTAGACGAAATTCTTGTCCTCGTCGCGGGTGCGCTGGCGGATGTCGTCCACTTTCATGTTCAGCAGACGGGCCAGCTCGCCGACCTGTTCGTCGGAAGCCTTGTGGAAATCCTCCGGGATCACCCAGATCGCGCGGACCGCCATGCTGGAAGCCAGCACCACCGACCCGCTGCGATCGAAGATCTTGCCGCGCGACGCCGGCAGCACCAGCGTGCGCTCGTAGCGGCGCTCGCCCTGGCGCTGCAGGAATTCATTGGACAGGATCTGCAGGTTCAGCGCCTTGGCCGCCAGCGCGACGAAGCCCAGCATCAGCACGATGACGACCAGACGCGCCCGCCAGAAGGCTGGACGCGTGGACAGGACGGGGCTTTCGTGGAACCCGAAGCGCTTCATGGACGCCCTCCCGCCGCCGCACGGCCCTTTTCAGGCTCCTGCAGATAGATCGTGCGGTCCGGCGTCACGGGAATCAGGTGCAGTTCGGTGCGGGCCAGGGAATCGATGCGGGCGTTGCGCGCCAGTTCGGCCCGTTCCAGCTGCAGCCGGCGCCACTCGGTATCCAGTTCGTGGGCCTGCGACTTCAGGCGTTCGGAGGCCACGAACAGTTCGCGGGCCTGGAAGCGCACCGTCACCAGGGAAATGGCGGACGCCATCAGCAGCAGGGCCAGGACCAGCGTGATCCGGATCATCGGGAGACCCTCCCGCCGCGCCGGGCCGTTCCCTGTCCGGGCAGGCGCACCAGGGCGGCGGCCTGCGCCGGCGACAAGGGTTCATCGGTGCGTTGCGCGACCCGCAACACGGCCGAGCGCGAGCGCACGTTGTCCCGCACCTCGTCGTCGTCGGCCTGGACGCGGCCGAGCAGCGTCACCCAGGGCCGGGGCATGTCTTTTTCCGGGATGGGCAGGCGGGCTTGCGCCTGGCCGGGCCGGGCGGCGGCCGCCAGGCACTGCTTGACCATGCGGTCTTCCAGGGAATGGAAGCTGATCACCGCCAGCCTCCCCCCGGGACGCAGATGGGTCAAAGCGGCCGGGAGGGCGTGCGCGAGCTGCGCAAGTTCCGCATTGATGTGAATCCGTATAGCTTGAAAGGTCCTTGTGGCCGGGTGTTGACCCTTTTCGCGCGTACGGACGACACCGGCGACGAGCTGGGCCAATTCGCCCGTGGTGCGCAGCGCCCGGGATTGGCGGCCCGCAACAATCGCCTTTGCAATCTGGAAAGCAAACCGTTCTTCGCCATAATGTGCGATGACCTCCTTGATCTGTTCCTGGTCGGCCTCGGCCAGCCAGTCGGCGGCCGTCTGCCCCCGCGTCGTGTCCATGCGCATGTCCAGAGGACCATCGTGCATGAAAGAAAAACCCCGCGCCGCATCGTCGATCTGGGGAGACGAGACCCCCAGATCCAGCAAGACGCCATCCACGGCGGGAATGCCCAGGCGGTCGAGATGCTCCGCCAGGGCGGCAAAACCGTCGTGCACGACCTGGACGCGGGCATCTTCCCGGCTCAGGTCCTGCGCCACGGCAATGGCTTCGGGGTCCTTGTCGAACACCAGCAGGCGGGCCTGCGGCGCCAGGCGTTCCAGCAGCAGGCGGCTATGGCCGCCCCGGCCGAAGGTGCCGTCGACATACACCCCATCGAGCGCCGGCGCCTGCGCTGCCCCCGGACCGCGGCCGAACCCCTGGCTCAACAATGCGTCGATAGCCGGTTCCAGCAGAACGGTACGGTGGGAATACGCCATGGGCGGGACTCAGAAAGAAATCTGCTCAAGGATGGCCGGATCCAGCTGGCTCACGTCCTGCAGGCTGCGGGCTTCCCACTGCTCGCGGTCCCACAGTTCGAAATGCGAACCCAGGCCCAGCAACATGACTTCGCGCGCCAGGCCGGCGGCGTCGCGCAGTTCGGGCGCCACCAGGATGCGGCCCGCGCCGTCCATGTCGACGTCCTGGGCGCTGCCCAGCAGCAGGCGCTGCAGGGGCCGCGCCACCGCCGGCAAGGCGGCGATCTGGGCGCGTTTGGTTTCCCAGGTGGAGCGCGGATACAGCATCAGGCACCCGTCGGGGTGGCGCGTCAGAGTGAGGCACCCCTGTTCGTCGGACTGCAGGGCGTCACGATACCGGGCCGGAATCGACATCCGGCCCTTGGCATCCAAGGTCAACGCACTGCTTCCCTGAAACACGAGGAGGTTCTCCCACTTCATGACACAAAAATCTACTTTGCCCCACTCTACGGGATACCTGAAAGCCGGTCAAGGAGAAAATCGAAATTTATTCAATGACAACAAGCACTTACAACTGTTCTTAACAATTCAGCCGGAAATAAAATGCTGAAAAATCAATGGATTGCAAACTAAACTGAAAGTCCTTTATCAGCAAAGGGATTTCCACCGGCGGCCTGGCGGCCCCTTCGAACCTGCGCCAATCCCTGATTGACATCGGTCCGGCCAGTCGATGTAATGAAATGATGCTCGTCACCGGGCTGCAGTGCCGGCGCCCAAGGCGCCAGACTCGAAAGCATCCGAGCCTTTTCCGCGTTTGCCTGTCTCGTGCTAGCCAACCAAAAGGAGTCTCCCCATGTCGGATCACCCATCCCACCCCGCCTCCCGCCGCCAGTTCCTGACCACACTGGGGCTCGCCGGCGGTTCGCTGGCGCTCAGCAACACCCTGCCCTTCGCCCGCGCCCTGGCGGCCGGCACGCCCCCGGCCATCAACCTGGGCCAGGTCCTGCCCATGACGGGCTCGGCCGCGGAATTCGGCCCCTACTATCGCGACGCGGTCGGACTGGCCGTCAACCAGATCAACGCGGCGGCCAAGGAAGTCTTCGGCGGCCCCATCATCGCCCATCACGTCACGGCCGACAGCGCCACCCTGCCCACGGTCGGCGTCCAGGCGGCCCGGCAGATGGTCGACACCCAGCACACGCCGGTCATCATCAACGGCTGGTCCAGCGGGGTCACGGTGGCCATCGCCACGTCCGTCACCATTCCCTCCGGGGTCCTGCAGATCGGCAACGGCACCACCTCTCCGCTGGTCAGCGTGCTGCCCGCCGACGCGAAGGCCGACCTGCTCTTTCGCACCAGCGCGTCGGACGCCATGCAGGGCGTCGTGGCGGCGCAGTTCGTCAATGGCGAAATCGATCCGAACTACAAGTTCAAGCGCGTCTCGACCATCTACATCAACAACCCCTACGGGCAGGGCCTGGCCGACGCCTTCGCCAATGCCTTCAAGAAACGCGGCGGCACCGTCCTGGCGCAGGTTCCCCACCCCGAGGAAGTCCAGCCCACCTACAAATCCATGCTGTCGCAGGCCCTGAAGGACAAGCCCGACCTGCTGCTCATCGTAAGCTACCCGGCGCACACCATCGCCATCTGCAAGGAATCCCGCGACACCTTCAATTTCACGAAGTGGCAGTTCACCGACGGCAACGCCAGCATCGACATCATCAAGGAAGTCGGCGCCAAGAACATGGATGGCCTCTACGGCACGGCCCCCGGTGAAGACACCAGCACACAGTCCTACAAGGACTTCTCCAAGACCTACCTGTCCACGTACAAATACGATCACTTCCCGCCGTTCACCACCTGCTCCTACGATGCGGGCATGGTGGCGGGCCTGGCCATGGCCGCCGCGGTGGCCGGCGGCGCCACGGACGCCTCGAAGATCACGGGCACGGTGCTGCGCGACGAACTGCGCAAGATCGCCAATCCGCCGGGCGACATGATCGACGGCGGCGACCAGGGCCGCGTCACCGACATGCTCAAAGCCCTGAAGGCCGGGAAGAAGATCAACTACAACGGGGTGGCCGGCCCCTGCGACTTCGACAAGAACGGCGACGTCATCACGCCCGTCAACATCTGGAAGTATTCGGGCGACAAGATCGAGACCGTCAAGATGGTCGCCGCCAAGGACATTCCGGCCAGCTGATCCACGCGCCATGGCGCAAGCAAAGGCCGCACCGGCATTCCGGTGCGGCCTTTCTTCATGAACAGGACGACGGTGGATCCGCGGGCGCGCCCGTCCGGCCGGCGGCCGGGTCCGGGCGGGGCGTCAGTCTTCGGGCACGTCCCGCAGGAACCGGGACACGCGTTTCTTTTCGGGCAGGATGCCCTGCGGCCGGAACAGCACGATCAGGGCCAGCAGCAGGCCCACGAAGGCCCAACGCAGGAAGGACATCCGGGAGGCGATGTCGGGCGCGACTCCCTGCAAAGAGACCTGCAGGTAATCCGTGACGAATCCCGTGCCGCTCCAGACGGCCCAGATCACGAAGGCCCCCAGGATCGCGCCTTTATTGTTGCCGCTGCCGCCCAGCATGAGCATCACCCACACCAGGAAGGTGGCGAACAGCGGCTTGAAGTGGCTGTAGTCGATGGTCACCATATAGGGCGCATACAGGGCTCCCGCCACGCCGATGACGACCGCCCCCAGCACGAAGGACTGCACCCGCAGCGCCTTGACGTGCTTGCCGTTCATCGCGGCCGATTCTTCTTCGTCCCGGACCGCGCGCAAGGCCCGTCCCCACGGGGACCGCACCATGGCCTCCAGGACGACATACACCACGGCCAGGCTGAGGGTCACGATGACCAGGTACAGGTAGCTGTAATCCCGGGGCTGCAGGGCGGACAGCGCGCCGCTCACGGCATCGGGCAGCCAGCCGCAGCCGCCCGTGTCGAACACGCAGGACAGGGGCTGCGTGATGCCCGACAGCGGCTGGGGCCCGTTGGCCAGCCAGCGCTCGTTCTGGAAGATGAGCCGGATGATCTCGGCGATGCCCAGGGTGGCGATGGCCAGGAAGTCCGCGCGCAGATGCAGGATCGGCTGGGCGATCAGATAGCCCACCGCCCCCGAGACGATGCCCGCCGCCGCGACCCCCACCAGGAACGGGGCGTTCAAGCCGAACCACTGCTGCGCATAGGCGGCCATGGCGCCCGAGGGCGGCAGCGTGACGAACAGCGCCATGGTGAACGCCCCCACGGCGAAGAAGCCCGCGATGCCGAAGTTCAGATGGCCGTTGTATCCCCACTGGGCGTTCAGGCCCAGCGACAGGATCGAATAGATGATGGCCATGATGCAGAACGACACCAGGTAATCCATCACGCCCGGCAGCCAGCCCGCGATGCCGAAGGCCAGCACGCAGCCCAGCGCGATGGCCGCCGGCAACCGCGCCAGCCACCGCCAGCGGGCGAACAGCAGGCACCCGAGCAGAAAGGCGGGAACCAGCAGAAAGCAGGCTTTGAGCAGGTGCGAAGCATCCATGGCGCAGGTTTCCTAGCGTTGAGCGAACAGCCCCTGGGGCCGCATCAGCAGCACCAGGACCATCAGAACGAACGCGACCGCCGGCCCGTAGGCCGGATTCAGAAAGGCCGAGGTCAGCTGCATGGCCACCCCGATGATGATGGCGCCCACCAGGGCGCCCCAGGCGCTGCCGATTCCGCCCATGATGACGGCGGCGAACAAGGGCAGCAGCAGGACGAAACCCATGTCCGGACGCATCTGGGACGCCAGGCCGTACATGACGCCCCCGACGGCGGCCAGCGCCGCTCCGATGGACCAGGTCCAGGCGATGACCTGTTCGGTGTTGATGCCGCGCACCTGGGCCAGGTCGGGGTTGTCGGCCGTCGCCCGCATGGCCTTGCCGATGCGCGTGCGCGTCAGCATCCAATACAGCAGCACCACCAGGATCAGGGCCAGGGCGAAGACGAACAACTGGTCGGCCTGCAGACGCAGCCCCAGGGGCAGGGACAGCGCCGGATTGGAGCGCCCCGAATAATAGAAGTGGAAATCCGAGCCCCAGATCAGGTAGACGATGCCGCGCAGCAGGAATTCCATGCCCAGCGACGCCATGGCCAGCAGCACCAGCGGCGACTGGTGCTTGCGCAAGGGACGGTACAGAAGCCGGTCGATCACGATGGCCACGATGGCGGTGACGACCGCGGCCAGCGCGATGCCGACCAGCAGCTCCCACCCGAAGGAAAAGCGCCAGATCGGGTTGGACTGCGGCAGGGTCAGCACGACGCCATAGGTGACGTAGGCCCCCAGCGTCAGGAATTCGCCATGGGCGAAGTTGGGAAACTTCAGCACCCCGTAGCACAGGGTCAGGCCGATACCCCCCAGGGCGATGATGCCCCCCAGCATCACCCCCCATGCCGTCAGGGACAGCATTTCCTGGGCATCCGTCCCGGACAGCCAGCCGGCGACCCACATGCCGGCCAGCACCAGCGCCAGCACGCCGCCGACAAAGCGGCTGCTGCGCGCGCCGCCCGAGTCCCGCGCATCGACCGCGGCGACTTCGGGGGCGTCCAGCGGAATTTCAGAGGCTGCGGATTGCGCTGTATCGGCCATCGGATCACCCTCCAAGATAGAGACGCCCGACATTGGGGTCGTCGAGCAGATCGCGGCCGGTGCCTTCGTGGCGGTTCTCGCCGTTGGCCAGGACGTAGCCGCGATGGGCCATGCTCAGGGACTGCCGGGCGTTCTGCTCGACCATGAGCACGCCGATGCCGGTTTCGTTGATGCGCGCGATGCGCTCGAAGATTTCATCCACCAGCTTGGGCGACAGGGCGGCCGTGGGCTCGTCGAGCAGCAGCAGCTTGGGATTCATCATCAGGGCGCTGCCCATGGCCACCATCTGCCGTTCGCCGCCCGACATCTTGCCCGCCAGCTGCCGGCGGCGCTGCCGCAGTTTCGGGAACATGTCGTAGACGCGGGCCTTGTGTTCGGCGAGATCCGCCTTGCCCAGCGGGAACGCCCCCATTTCCAGGTTTTCTTCCACGGTCAGCGAGGTGAAGACATTGGCCACCTGGGGGACGTAGCACATGCCCAGGCGCACGATCCGGTGGGGAGCCACCTGGGTGATGTCGTGGCCATCGAAGCTGATCGCCCCCTGGCGGGGATGCAGCAGCCCGAAGATGGTCTTCATGAGGGTGGACTTGCCCGCCCCGTTGGGCCCGATGATGGAGACGACTTCGTCGGACTCGACCACGATGGACAGGCCGCGCAGGATCTCGGTGTCCCCGTACCCCGCCGTGACGGCGTCAACCTGCAGCAGCGGCATATTGCCCTCCCAGATAGGCCTCCAGCACGGCCCGATTGCTGCGTACGGATTCAGGGTTGCCCTCGGCCAGCTTGCGTCCATCGCTCATGACGATCACGGGATCGCAGAGGCTCATGACCATGTTCATGTCGTGTTCGATCAGCAGGAACGTAATGCCGCGATCACGCGCCAGGGCCTGGATGTTGGAGATGATGCTTTGCAGGAGGGTGCGGTTGACCCCCGCCGCCGGCTCGTCGAGCAGGATGATCCGGGGATCGGCCATCAGCATCCGCCCCATTTCCAGCAGCTTCTTCTGGCCGCCCGACAGATTGGCCGCATATTCATGCTGCACGTGCGTCAGCTGCAGGTAGTCCAGGACTTCGCGGGCCTTGTCCAGGTTGCGGGACTCTTCCGCCCTCACCTGGCCCGGGCGGAACATCGCGTTCCACCAGTGTTCGCCCGACTGGCCCGCGGGCACCAGCATCAGGTTTTCCAGGACGCTCATGGTGCCGTGTTCGCGGGGGATCTGGAAGGTGCGGCACAGGCCGCGCGCAAAGATCTGGTCGGGGCGCAGGTGGCCGATGTCCCGGCCATCCAGCACGATGCGCCCGGAATCGGGCGAGATGAAGCCGGTGATGAGATTGAAGACGGTGGTCTTGCCCGCGCCATTGGGGCCGATCAGCCCGGTGATGGTGCCGCGCCGCACCTGGAAGGAACAATGGTCCACGGCCCGCAGGCCGCCGAAACTTTTCGCTAGATCTTGAACTTCGAGCAATGGGGATTGCTGGTCGTCGGAAGGCCCCGACAGGGATGATGCTGTCGAATCTGTCACCGATGTCTCCTGCTGGATTTCCAGGGTGGGAATCCCGCCGGCGTACCTGCCACGTGCTTCTGCACAGGCCGTCGGTTCAAAAAGTAACTTCAGGGTATCACAGGCCGCGCGGGGGCCGTATGCGCGAATTCCCTAGGCGAGGCACGCCCCTATCGCGCCAGGCAAAAAGAAAAAGCGGAACAGATCTATAGGCCGGATTTTGTACGCCGGGTCGCCCCGGCGGGCAATCATTCCTCTGGACAGGCCATTGCTGGACTGCTCTAGCCATCTACCCGCATGCTCGGGCGGGCCGCCCTGTCGGCACGAAGCCGGCGCATGCCTATTTGATGTTGCTCCCGATAGAGGTTGCCGCGTTTCACCCTGCCACGCCCCGCGCGGCCAGGCCGGCGGGCAGTACGGAGTGGCCGTACCGGAGTGCCGCCCGAAAGCGGCACCCGCGTGGCAGACTCGTCTCTGTGGCCCTGTTCCTCGGCTTGCCCCGTAGGGGTCGCCGGACGGCCGTTAGCCGCTATCGCGCCCGATGGAGTCCGGACCTTCCTCGATGCCTAGACACCGCGATTGCCCGATCTGCCCCGCCTCGGCATTGTACGGCAAGCCGGCCCGCGCCACGGGGCGATCCGGGCAGCGCCGCCGCCAAACTGCGACAATAGAGGACGGTCGAGGCGGCGCCCAGCCGGGCCCGCCGCCGCCCTGCCCTTTCCGATCATTGTTCCGCCTTATGCCCGACACGATTCTCGCCCTGAACCAGGCCCAGCTGGCCTACGGCCACCACCCCCTGCTCGATCACGCCGATCTGGCGCTCCTGGCGGGGGAACGCATCGGACTGATCGGCCGCAACGGCGCCGGCAAATCGTCCCTGCTGCGCATCCTGGACGGCCGCACCCAGCTGGACGACGGCGAAATCCGCCGCCAGAAAGGCCTGCGCATCGCCACCGTGGAACAGGAACCCGAACTGCCCGAAGATCAGACCGTCCTGCAGGTTCTCAGCGGCGACATGCTGGCCTCGGAGGACTGGTCGCGCAGCGCCCGGGCGGCGGCCCTGATCGACACCCTGGGACTGGATCCGGACCTGCTCATCGCCGGCCTGTCGGGCGGCACCCGCAAACGGGTGGCCCTGGCCCGCGCCCTGGTCGAGGAACCCGATCTGCTGCTGCTGGACGAACCCACCAACCACCTGGATTTCACCGGCATCGCCTGGCTGGAAGACCTGCTGGCCAAATCCCGCCTGACCATCGTGCTGATCACCCATGACCGGCGCTTCCTGGACGCCGTCGCCACCCGCATCGTCGAACTGGATCGCGGCCAGCTCTTCAGCTTCCCGGGCAACTTTTCCGCCTGGCAGGCCCGCAAGGCCCAATGGCTGGAAGCCGAACAGCAAGCCAATGCCCGCTTCGACAAGCTGCTGTCCCAGGAAGAGGTCTGGATCCGCAAGGGCATCGAGGCCCGCCGCACCCGCAATGAAGGTCGCGTGCGGCGCCTGGAGGCCCTGCGCCGCGAACGCGCCGCACGCCGCGACCAGCAGGGTCAGGTCCGCTTCGCCCTGGCCGACGGTCAGCGGTCGGGCAAGCAGGTGGCCGAACTCCAGCACGTCACGCACGGATACGGCGGCCATACGCTGATCCGCGATTTCAGCACCCTGATCCTGCGCGGCGACCGGATCGGCCTGATCGGCCCCAATGGCGCAGGCAAGACCACGCTGCTGCGCATCCTGCTGGGCGAGCTGCGGCCGGACCAGGGCGCGGTGAAGTTGGGCACCAACCTGTCCATCGGCTATTTCGACCAGATGCGCGACCGCCTGGACGAATCCGCCACGCTGGCCGACACCATCAGCCCGGGCAGCGAATGGGTGGAGATCGGCGGCCAGCGCAAGCACGTCATGAGCTACCTGGAAGACTTCCTGTTCCCGGCCGCCCGCGCGCATTCCCCGGTGTCCAGCCTGTCGGGGGGCGAACGCGCCCGCCTGGCCCTGGCCCGCATGTTCGCCCAGCCCCACAACGTGCTGGTGCTGGACGAACCCACCAACGACCTGGACATCGACACGCTGGAGCTGCTGGAAAGCCTGCTGCAGGATTACACGGGCACCGTACTGCTGGTCAGCCACGACCGCAGCTTCCTGGACAACGTCGTCACCCAGACCATCGCCGCGGAAGGCCAGGGACACTGGCAGGAATACGTGGGCGGCTATGCCGAATGGGAAGCCCAGCGCCCGCGCTCCGAGCCGGCCGGGACCGGCGCGGCCCGCGCGGCGACGGCGCCGGGGGAATCGGGCAAGGCCGCGGCGCCCGACTCCGTGGACGCCCCCGCCCCGGCCGGCCAGCCCGCCCGGCCCCGCAAGAACCGCCTGGCCCCCTGGGAGGCCCAGGAACTGGACGGCCTGCCGGACCGCATCGCCGCCCTGGAAGCCGAGCAGGCGAAATGGGCGGCCGCCTTGTCCGCGCCGGATCTGTACCGCGACGGGTCCGACGAAGCGGAACGCATCCAGCAGGCGCTGGCGACGGTCGGCGAACAGCTCGACGCCTTGTTCGAACGCTGGGCAGCCCTGGAAGAGAAACGCGGCGATTGACATCGCCGCAGCCCGCGCTCCGCATCAAAACGACGCATCCACCCGAATTCGCCGAACAGGAAGCTGCGGGCCCTGATCCGGAACCCGCGCGGATCCGACGCTGATCTAATCGGCCCGCAGGCGCCACGCCAAAGATTCGCCCGCCGCCAGGGGGACGACCTCGGCACCGGCCATCGGCAGGGCCGCCGGGATCTGTTCCGATACGCGTTCCAGCGTCAGGGCGCCGGCATTGGGCTTCAGGCCGTAGAAGGCGGGCCCGTTCAGGCTGGCAAAGGCCTCCAGCGTGTCCAGGCGGCCGGCGGCTTCGAAGGCCGTGGCATACAGGGCCATGGCGTGGCGGGCCGTATAACAGCCCGCGCAGCCGCAATCCTGTTCCTTCGCCCCCCGCGGATGCGGCGCGCTGTCTGTGCCCAGGAAAAACCGGGCGTCGCCGCTGGTGGCGGCATCGACCAGCGCCAGGCGGTGGCGCTCCCGCTTGAGCACGGGCAGGCAATACCAATGCGGACGCAGCCCGCCCTTGAACAGGGCGTTGCGGTTGTACAGCAGATGGTGGGCCGTGATCGTCGCGGCCACCGGCCCCGAGGCTTCGCGCACGTAGGCCACGCCCTCGGCCGTCGTCAGGTGCTCGAAGACGACCTTCAGGGCGGGATAGGCCTGCCGCAGGGGCCGCATCACGCGGTCGATGAAGACCGCCTCGCGGTCGAACAGATCGATCTCGGGATCCGTGACCTCGCCATGCACCAGCAGGGGCATGCCGCAATCCTGCATGGCGTCCAGCGCGGCGCGGCAATGCTTCAGCAGATCCGTCACCCCGGCATCCGAATGCGTCGTGGCCCCGGCGGGGTACAGCTTGACGCCGTGGACCAGGCCGGACTGCCGGGCGCGGCGGATTTCCTCGGGCGACGTATTGTCGGTCAGGTACAGCGTCATCAGGGGCTGGAAGTCCCCATCGGTCACGCCGGCCTGGCGCAGCGCCGCCAGGATGCGGTCCCGGTAGGCCAGGGCATCCGCCGTGGTCACGACGGGCGGCTTCAGGTTCGGCATGATGATGGCGCGGCCGAACTGGCGGGCGGAGTCCAGGACCACGCTTTGCAGCACGGCCCCGTCGCGCAGGTGCAGATGCCAGTCATCGGGGCGCGTCAGCGTCAGGGTCCGCGGGCCGCCCGCATCGCGGGCCGCCCCGGGCCGGACGGCTGCGGAAGACGCGGAGGATGAAGAGGTGGAGCGGATCTCTTGGGTCACGGACTACATTCCTTAAAAATTTTTCACTGCTTCGCTTTGTCTTTGGGGGAAACACGCGGTAAGCTTCGGGGGCTATTCACTCAATCAAGTAGGAGCCTGTATTCATGGCAACCACCGAAAAGTCCGGACGCAAGCCCAACGCGGCGTTCATGAAGCCCCTGACGCCCAGCGCCACCCTGGCTGCGATTATCGGCAAAGACGCCGTTCCCCGCACCGAAGTGACCAAGCGCATCTGGGACTACATCAAGAAGCACGACCTGCAAGACCCGGCCAACCGCCGCAACATCAACGCCGACGCCAAGCTGCGTCCCCTGTTCGGCAAGGACCAGGTGTCGATGTTCGAACTGACCAAACTGGTCAGCCAGCACCTGAAGTAAGCGGAATTCGGGTCGGGCCCGCTCGGGCCCGACGGCGGGCGCGCCCACGGGGCGCCCGCACCGGATGACAGGCCCGATCTGCGCGGCCGCCGGCCCAGTTCGGCTTACAGCCCGGGCAGCGGAGTTTCTCCGGCACAATGAGCCAGCCAGCCCTTGGCCAGGCGATAGATGATCCAGACCATGGCCACCACGCCCGTGATGAAGCCGATGAAGATGAACGCGGCCAGGGCGCTGAGCACCAGCCACAACAGGCCCCACCAGAACGTGCGGATGATCCAGTCGATGTGACCGGCATAGACCGTGCCCACCATGTCGCCGCGCTTCAGATACGCCAGGACGACGGCCGCGACCGCGGCGGCGCCCAGGATGCCCGCGGACAGGATTCCCACCGCGAACAGGGCATACATCAGATGGATGAGCTGGCGTTGCGTCAGCCCTTTGTCGGTGTCGGGGGTATCTTCACCTTGAATCATGAAACCTCCTGCAGGGGGCGCCCGAGCGCCACTGTTCAAGTGGATTTCATTCTAACCTGCTTTCAGCCGCGGATTTGCGTCATGGGGCGGTAAAAGACAGGGATCCGCGCGAGGCGATCTGGCGCGCACAAAGATTCAGCACCTGGCGCGCCTGATCAGCATTGGGCGCGCACAAAGACAAAGCCCCCGCAGAGAGTATCTGCGGGGGCTTTGCGGTATAAAAGCCTGACGATGACCTACTTTCACAGGTGTCCACCCACTATCATCGGCGCGAAGGCGTTTCACTGTCCTGTTCGGGATGGGAAGGAGTGGGGCCGCCTTGCTATGGTCGTCAAGCATAACTG